>Ga0180438_10000012_pt1 | contig 462596 bp, 523 predicted proteins | sample SS_ome_12_FD_132455 | JGI IMG/M metagenome (GOLD analysis project Ga0180438, IMG submission 132455) | Hypersaline lake sediment archaeal communities from the Salton Sea, California, USA - SS_3_D_2 metaG | ecosystem: Environmental > Aquatic > Non-marine Saline and Alkaline > Hypersaline >...
ATTTATAAGGCTTTTGCTTAATTTACTGCAAAACATTTATAAACCAGAATTGCACTGCACTAGATATGGTCCAAAAAAGAGGTTTTGATGCACTTAGATTTATCAAGATACTTGCTTCTATAGTTGGATTATTAATCAGCATGGTAATCTTGGTTTTCCTTTTCTTTGCTTTCATGGGGATTGCATCATTTCTTTTTGCAGAGCCAGATCTGGCGTTTAATGGAAATGTTGCGTTGATTCCAGTCAAGGGCACTATCTCCACTACTGGAAGCAAGGATTTGCTCTCAAAATCAGGCATCAAGTCTGAAACAATTGTCAAGTGGATCCAGGAAGCTGAAGAAGATGACAGCATCAAGGCAATAATGCTGGATATTGACAGTCCTGGAGGGACCCCTGTTGGAACTGTTGAGATTGCAGATGCAATAAAAAAAACTAAAAAGCCGGTTATTGCAGCTATTCATGAGATGGGTAATTCCGGAGCATACTGGATTGCCTCTGCTGCAGACATTATTTTTGCAAACAGGCTCTCAACTGTCGGCTCTATTGGTGTAAGGTCTTCTTATCTTGAGTTTGCCGGCCTGATGAAAGACTACAATGTAACATATCAAAGGCTTGTTTCAGGAAAATACAAGGATATCACGTCTCCTTACAAGAAGATGACTCCAGAAGAGCAGGAGTTGGTGCAGACAAAACTGGATAAGCTGCATGAGATTTTCATCAATGATGTTGCAAAAAACAGGCAGCTTGATGCTGCTCATGTCAGAAAGCTCGCAACAGGATATGTTTATTTTGGTTATGAAGCAAAAGAATTGGGGCTTGTTGATGAGATTGGCTCCACAGAAGATGCAAAGAAATATCTTGGCAAGGAACTGAATATAACTGTTGAGTTCAAGAAATTCAAGGAGAAAAAAGGCTTTTTTGAGTCTCTTACAGGCGTAATGCATGATGCTTCTTACAAGATAGGCCAGGGAATGGGCTTTGTTTTGCTTGGAAGCACTGAAGATTATAATCTAGAATTCAGCTTAGTATGAATACTTTATCGTTTTCTCTTGCAGCAAAGTTAAGCTTTACTCCAACCAGGCATTTTTCTGCCTGCTCTACTTTTTTATTGTTTATTTCCATTGATTCAATTATCTGCTCTTGAACACCTGTTGTTTCGCCCTGCACCATTATCTTATCTCCTGTTTTTATTTTTCCTGCTTCCAGCTTTATTGCTGCAACACCTTGTTCTTTGAAGAAATTTGTTATGTAGCCTACATATGTTTTCTTTTTTGTTGCCTTGCTTCCGCTTGTGTCTGTGAAATCATCTGCAGTCGGCAGTCCTAAGTAAAATCCGCTGGAGAATCCGCGGTTATAGACTGTTTTAAGCTTCTCCATAAGCTTGTCAACTAATTCTTTGTTAAATCTGCCTTCTTTGTGCGCAGTTATTGCCTCTATATAAGCAGAGACAACTGCTTTTACATATTCCGGGCTTCTTACCCTGCCTTCAATCTTGAAGCAGTCTATGCCTGCCTCAATTAATCTGTCAATAAACGGCAAAGCACACAAGTCTTTAGGAGACATTACATAATTATTGCCCAATATCAATTCATTGTTTTCTTCATCAACAATCTTGTATTCTCTTCTGCAAGGCTGCAAACAGTCTCCCCTGTTTGCAGATCTTTTGAATAAATGCTGGCTCATGAAGCATCTTCCACTGACAGAGACGCACATTGCTCCATGGATGAATGTTTCAACTTCAATATCAACATTCTTCTTGATTTCTTTTATCTGCTCTAAAGTGCATTCTCTTGCTAAGATTATTCTCTCTGCTCCTAAATCTTTATAGAATCTTGCAGCTTCTGCATTTGCTATGCTTGCCTGCGTTGATATGTGAAAAGGCATTCCTTGTCTCTTGCATTCCTGAATAACTGCCAGGTCCCAGCAAATGATTATATCCACTCCTGCTTCTTTTGCTCCTTTGATGATTTTTTTGACATCTTCTATTTCATTGTTGTAGATGATGGTATTTACTGTCAAGAAGACTTTTACATTATTGTCATGGCATTGCTTTACAATCTCTGGCAGCTCTTCTAGAGTAAAATTCTTACCAGTAGCCCTCATGTTTAATTTCTTCAGCCCAAAATAAACAGCATCTGCTCCTGCATCTATTGCTGCCTTCAGCATTACCCTGTCTGATACTGGTGCTAGTAGTTCTATCATATCAACCAGAATTAATTTGTGGTTTTTAAAGGTATTTGAAAAAAACGCAAAAATTAAATAACACAACATATTTAACTTGTTTATGTTTAGCAGAAAAACACTAAGACGCATTTGGGCGAATGATCTTGCATTAGGCTATACACGACCCAGCAGCGGTTGTACTGACCATTCTCTTCTTCCGCACCCATATGATGACAACAAACCTGAAATAACACCTCCTAGTTCTCAAGAGGAAGGCGAATTAGAGAAAAAAACAAACACCGGCTCTAATTTTGTTATGTGCATGGATGCCAGACCAGGCGCAAAAAAAAGAGCTTGGTATGAATCTGCTGATAAGCAAAAAAAATAAATACTCCCTCTGCTTTACAGTAATCATGTCACATATAGAGCCTATGGATATTGGCGCGCATTATGCTGGAATTGCTGGGGTAGCTTTGCATTTTGTTGAGGAGCGTATTAAAGGAAACAAGCCAGAGATGCCTAAAGGGCTTGCGATGGGTGCAGTGCAATTCTTTGAAAAAGTCAGGCAAGGCATGCAAGAAGAAGTAAGACTAGAAGGCCTGGTTCATTACATGCTGGCAAGCGATTCATTAGAAAGAAATAGAGACTTAAGTAATGAAGAAATGCAAACTGCGCTTACACAGATTGCAGATTCTTTAGACGCATTATTTAATTATTCTGGGCCAATTGACCTCGAACTTGCAAGAGATTTCTTTGATGGCTTAGATAAACTATCTGACATAAACAAATATGCACAAATGCACGGCAATAAGCAGAGTGATTATACTTATGTGGATTGATTTATTTCTCAATTCCATCCCAAGAGCCATGCAAGTGCTTTGGAACTACAGAAGTATCAGCATAAATCTTGAATCCTGCGTTGATTGCATCTAAACAGAACATCATGTCATCAAATCCGCCTTCATACCTGAATGTTATTTTCTCAAGAACATCTTTATGCATTAAAACACATCCTAATCCGCATGCTTTTACCTCAATTAACTGCGGTTTTTCCAGGTCTTGTTTTGGGAGATACCATAATCCTGTTGGGTCTGCTGGGTGCTCTACATATGCCATTGGCATGAGCTCTATCTTGTTGCCGACTGGAAGGTTGTTCATCACAATTCCTGTCACAATCTTTTTTTGGTGACACAGCAAGGTCTGGATGACGTCTGGCTCTGGCATGACATCCTGCTCCAGGCTCAAGAAATAATCATAGCCATTCTCTAAGGCATATTCTTTAATCTTGTTTCTGCTTGACACAATCCTGTCTCTTGCTTTGTCCTGCCATTCATCTCTTATTACCTTGAATCCAAGCGCCTCAATCATCCCAGCATATTGGCTTTCTTTGGAATTATCTATAATCAGGACATCAAAATTGTCATAAGTCAAATTTTTCAGGGCTTCTGCATACTCTTTCAAGCAGTATTTTTTTCCTTCCCATGTCGGGCACCCCACCAGAACTTTTGGATTCATATGTTGATCTTGACCTCATCCCCTACATTAACATTGTGCTGCACGCTGAAACCTTGATTCACTTCAAGGACGTATTTTGCCTTTGCTGAGTATCTTTCGCAGGGCTCTTGCTCGCAAGGATCTGCTTTTTTAATATCATTTATCTTGTTATCTTGGCCGATGAAAATCATGTCAACTGGAATCCATGCATCTTTCATCCAGAAAGTTTTCAAACGTTCTTTGCCAAAAATAAACAGCATTCCTTTGTCTGCATCCAGATGCTCCCTGAATCTTAATCCTTGGGTCTGTTCCTCTTGTGTCTGTGCAAGTTCAACAGAAATTGTGGCATCACCAAGTTCAATAGTCGGGACTTTTTGTATGCAGGCAGCCAGTGTTATGGTCAATACCAATAAAATAAGTATTTTTTTCATGGTAATTTATTTTAAATCACTTATATTTATTATATTCGGTTTTTCATCTGCAATTCTTGGACATGCTGTATTTACCCAGACTTCAATAAAAGGAAAGTTTTCTAGATCAGAAGGATTTAATGTATCAAATGCAAAGATGTAATATTCCTTGTCTTTTTTGTCAGCAAGTGCTGTTGCTTTTTCAATCTGGCTTTGGCCGTGCTTTGTGGACACAAGTATTCCTACTTTATTTGCAGACAAGAACCTGACTAATGCAGCTTTTTTTCTTTTCTTGTATCTCTCAACATCTTCTTCTTTCACCACAGACAGTTTTTGTGTAAGCGGGTTCCACTTGAACACTTTCTTGCCTGTTTCCAAAGCTACTGCAATTGGATGGAACTCTCCTGAGCCGATAAACAAGAATGCATCAACCTTTTCTGCAATCTGCTTGGCAGAATCAACATTGGATCCAAGAACCTGGCCGCCTTTAACTGCTTCTTTTAATTGAGAAATAACTTCATCTAATTTATGCAGGTGCTGGATAGTTGTAACAACACCTAATTTAGCAGGCAAAGCATTAATTGCTGATTCTGACAGCTTAACATCTGCTGTTGATCTTGCATGTATGTGCAGTATTTTCATATAATACCCACAAATAAGATGTATTTATAAAGATTTTCCAGAAAACCGCGATCTTTATTAAGCACCACTAAATTTTTGATATTCTCGTGAGTGAAATATGACAGAGTTCGACAAGACAGAGACGATAGTACAGGGAATCACACCTTCTGTACCTTTGACAGACTCCATAGATAGTGAAAGCTCTACTAAAATAAAAGTGCCAACATCTTCGCTCGAAGAAATTGCTTGTGAAAAATCTGTAATAAGAAGACCTTCAACAGAAAAAGAAATAAAGACCTATGTGCTGCAGACGCTTCCTAAAATAAAAAAAAGATTTCGCGGAGAATATCACAGTATGATGGCAGTGTACTATAATTTAGACCAGCACACATATGTTTTTACTGGCATGGATAATGACGGCGCGCACCAGGCAATCAAAGTCTGGACTCCTGCGCCCTGGTTCACCAAGCTTGAAAGCACAATAAAACAGCAAAAATTCTATGATGAGATAGACTTGATATCTGGAATGTATCAGCTGATGCGCGGCAAAAATGTTGTAAGAGTCACAGGTATCGGAACAAAAAAGCGCGAAGGAGACAGTCCTATTATTTATTTTACAACAAATTATGTAGAAAGACTTCTAAGCAACATTCATCCAGCAGCTGTTCAGCCTAAAAAATTAATCAGCATTCATAGGCAGGTGGCAGGATTTCTCTCCTTTTTGCATAGAAATTATGGAATAATTCATAAGGATGTAAAGCCAGGCAATATCTTGATAAATAATGATGATGAGGCGTTCTTGATTGATTTCGGGTCAATGGAAGGGATGCATATAGAAAACAGGGTAGCAGAGATTGGAACAATACCATATCTTTCTCCTGCTCAGGCAGAAGGAATGCTGAACATAGATGCAGGTAAAACAGCTCTTGCCCTTGACTATAGCACAGACATGTATTCTTTAGGCACGACACTCGCAGACATCATATTCAAGAATCATCCAGAAAATAAGCTGGCTGCACAGGCAGACTTCTACAAGGAAAGAAATGATCCAGATGGTTTCTGCAGGCGTCTTGCATGGGGGCCGGAAATAACTTTTCCTTCAACAGGAAACAATGCGCTTGATGAATTCATTTACAAGTCCAGGACTCAGACTGATAATAAGTATGAATCTATGGAAGAAGCTGAAAATGCATTATCATCTATAGAAGCTAATCTTTAAGCTTGTAATAGACCCTTCTATTGTTCTTCCCCTTGTTATCTGCGCCGACAATCTCTATCTCACCCACTTCTTTAGTAGAATTAACATGAGTTCCGCCGTCTGCCTGGATGTCAAAGCCTTCTATCTCCACTATCCTTAATTCTTTTACAGCAGGAGGCAGCACATTTGCGAGTTTTGTTATTGAAGGTATTTTCATTGCCTCTTCTCTTGGCTTGAAATATATTTTTATCGGCAGGTCTTTTTGCACGATTTCATTTGCTTTAGCAACATACTCGCTCATCTTCTCGCGGTCAAAATTTTCCAGGTTAAAATCAATCCTTGATTTGTCAACATTCAATTGATTTCCGGTGATAAGAGCTCCTGCTTCCTTGTGAAAGATTTCGCATAAGATGTGCGCTGCAGTGTGCATTCTCATGAGCAGGTATCTTTTGCCCCAGTCAAGAACTCCGCGAACCTTGTCTCCTTCTTTTAGGCCTTCCTTGTCAACTTCGTGGCTTACATCAGGACCCATTTTCTTGGCAAATACAACTTTGTATTCTTCTTTGTCTTTTATCAGCTTGCCAGTGTCTGTCGGCTGTCCTCCACCAGCAGGATAAAAGATAGTATTGTCAAGAACAACATATTTTCCATCCACTTTTGTCACAGTTGCATCAAATTCTTTTGCATAGCAATCTTTCATATAGATTAGTTCAGTCATTTAAACACCCCCTAGTACACTTTTGGAATTATTTTCTTTGTTCTTTCCATGTAAGCAAGATATTCTCTTCCAAATTCTTTGATCAATAATTCTTCTTCTGCATTTATCCTATAAAGCATTGCAGGAAGATATAACAATACCAATGCTATTACTCCATAGATAGATGACAATGCGATTGCAAGGCCGAAAAGTATCAAGGTCATGCTCAAGTACATTGGATGCCTTACAATCTTATACACGCCTGTGGTCACCAGCTTATGCCCTTTTTGGATGACCACCTCAAAGCTGAAGAATCTGTCAAGTGCTTTTCTTGCGTAGATTCTTATCAATCCTCCGATGAATATCATTGCAACACCTATATAATTATACCATGTTGTTGCAGGCCTCAGCTTGATAAAAGAACCTATGATGATTCCAAGGCATATAATATTTATTATAAACATTATCCAGAAAGATTCTTTTTTCTTCACCTTGACTTTATGTACTTTTACTGCGCCTGTCTTGAAGATGTCTTTTGATAATAATATAAACGTGAATATCCACAACAATACAAAAACTCCGAGGATGAAATAAACAACATCAATCATGTTTTTTTACACCTATTTTCTTGCAATACTTGTTCACAGGGCATTTAGAGCATTTTGGGATTCTCTTGCAGATTGTCTGCCCGTGCAGTACAAGCACCTCGTTGACGATTTTCCAGTATCTTTTTGGTATCAGCTGTTCCAGTGCTTTTTGTGTCTTTTCCGGCGTCTTTGTCTTTACCCAGCCCAGGCGGTTGCTCACCTTGAACACATGGGTGTCAACTGGTATTGCCGGCTTGTCAAATGCATACACCAGCATGCATGCAGCAACTTTCTGCCCTACTCCCGGCAGTTTCAGCAGCTCTTTTTCATCTCTTGGCACTTTGCCTTTATATTTCTTTTGCACTGTCTTTGCTGCCCCGATGATGTTCTTTGCCTTGTTCTTGTAAAACCCTATTCTTTTGATTATTTTCTCCACATCTTTTTGCTTTGCATCTGCAAGGCTCTTCATTGTAGGATACTTCTTGAACAATTCCTTGGAAATCGGCAGAGTGACAACATCCTGCGCTCTTGCACTTAGTATTGTGCCTATCAGCATCTTGTAAGTATTTTTTGATCTGCTCATTCTTCCGAGCATAGAAAGTCCTTTGTGGTGCTTCTGAAGTATCTTGAGTACTTTTACAACCTCTTCTTTGCTTGCCATACATAGAAATCTGATTGTTTATTATTTAAAGGTTTTCTTATTCTTTAGGCAAAGGAAATTTCTCTACAGGGCCTTTTTTCAAAAGCTCTCTGTATTCATCAACATCTTCTGGCTTTTCAAAAAGAATTATGTGCACATCTCCGTCTCCATGTCTTACACAACTTTCTGGGTCATGATCCCTGCACAATTGCGGCCTCTTGTCATATATCTTGCAGTGGTCATTCTCATCCAGCATCTTGCATCTGGTCTCAAACTCCACAACCCAGTCTTCATCATTGTCTTTGTAGACTGTTATGTTCTCATGGCACAGCATCCACTTTATCTCGTCCCAGTCTTCTTCTGTTTCTGGTTCTTCCAGCTCAACTGCTACAAACTTGCAGCACAATGCAGGGCATCCTTTGCACGGGTTGCTGTCAGGTACTTTTGCCATGCTGGGGTAGAATTTATTGCCCCTTTAAAAGCTTTGCTATTGGCAAACATTTAAAAGCAAGCACCATTAAAGAAGGAATATGGCATTTTCAGAATTATGCACGTTCGGCAGGTATTACTGCTTTGGGTGCTGCATCATTGACAATGCAAAACCCTCAAGAAAAGAGCTTGAAGAAGCGTTCAAGAAAAACACATTGACATTCAAGCAGTTCAAAAACCTCAAGGCTTTTGCAGAAAGAAAGAACACCGGCGATATAAGGGCCTGCGGTGTCTGCAATAATCTAATCTGGAAAAACAACAAGATAATCTGCCCTCTTCATCCAAAGCTCGCAGGAGAGGACCTGAGAAAAAGAACCTTCTGCTTCAAGTCATATCTATGCTACACTGCAGAAAAGTTCAATGAATGGCCCGAGGAAAAACAGAAAGCATTCCTGAAGTTCATCAAATCAAAGAATCCTGACTGGTACACTTTTTCTATGAATATTGAAGATGGAACTTGGCTGAAGGAGTTTCAGAGAAAACAAAAGTAAGAGAAATTAGCCTGCCTTTTCTATAACCTCTGTCAAGGTTAGTAATGGCTTCCCTCCATGTATTTTATGATCTAATTTTGCCATTATATTTTTTGATTTTGGAATTGGATCCTTAATTCCAAGCATTTTTGCAATAATAGAACCATTATTACCTAATGCGCTCCCTCTATTTGAAGGTCTTCTATAAAGCATATCTATATAAACTACTGTTCTTCTATTTAGCGTTCTGAATTTATCACGTTGTTCAATTGCATACATATCTGGCCAGTATCTATCTAAATCTTGAAGAAAAATTATAAATTCTTCCTCAGGAGGCACATTTCCTTCTGCTAAAGATTGCATAAAACTATCCCATCTAGTATTAATTTCATTAAACCTATCAAGAGATCGCTTATAATTATAGGACATACTTAAGTATAATAGAAAGACCTTTTTAAAGCTTAACTACAATTAAATCCACTAATCTCTTCCATTATTGAGATCAATATTAATGTCAAAAAAAGAAATATTTTTAAAGATGTGTGTGTTTATATTTTATTATGACCTATTTAATAGATAGATTTTTAATCAATGGAGAAGAAAGTTGGGCGATTCTGAAAACTATTCTGGGCCGCATTTTAGAAGAGATAAACGATCCTGAATTAGCAGCAGAATGTACATATTTTAGAAGTTTGCCGCATTCTAGAGAAAGAATTGCTGCTGAGGAAGAATTTATGAGTAAAATAAAAAAAATAAGAAGTCACTTAACAGAGTTTTATGTTCATTTCAAACCAGAGTATCAATCCGCTTCATTAGAACCTTTTTATAAAATTTTCGATATGCTTATTGATATTAATGAATATAATTTTGACACTATAAAAACTAAAATAAATGATAGAATTGCACGAATTTTTAAAGACTATGAAGGATAATAGATCTGACTTGTTTATTTAAAAAAAATTCTCAAAACTTTTTTTAAGAACCACTATTATTCTATCATTGCTATTAATCAAAGCATTTATTACAGCTTACTTCTCCATCACCCAAACATCTTCCAAAACCTATAAATACAACCGCTTTCTCCAAAGCCATATGGCTGAAGAAATTAAAAAAACAGATATCATAGGAGAAGTTGTTGAGAAGCATCCTTCTTTGGCTCCTGTTTTTTTTAAGCATGGCATGCACTGTGTTGGATGTCCTGCTGCAAGAGGTGAATCAATTGAGGTGGGTGCAAAAGCGCACGGCCTTGATGATGAAAAGATTGTTGCCCTTGTCAAGGAGTTGAATGAAGAGCTTGAAAAGGAATAGATTTCTTATATAGGCCAGAACAATAATGCTTAAATAGAAATATGCTTTTCTTTGCTTTATGGGGGAGGCAACTACAGCAGAAATAGGTAAACAGACAAGAGTGCAAAATCTTGAACGCCGTATTCTTGAAAGAACTCCTGAATGGAAATTTCTTTTGTCAAAGAAAAAAAGAGAAGAACTGATTCCCTGGTCGCCTGATAGAGATACAATCAAGCTTACTGCTCCTGAAGCAAAAGGATTTATCTTATACAAGGGTCTTTGTCAACTGTTGTCAACGAACAATGATCCTCATGTTATTGTTGCTGATGAAACACTTATTTCAGATGATATTGTTTTTGATGAAAAACTTCTTGCTTGTCTTCCAAAAGTAAGCAAAACTGCTGCAAGATATGCTGTTGATATGGCGTTTAAAGGACATGCATCACAGCTGGCTTTCTTTATATCTAATGCATATGATATTCTTGAAGAAACAATAGAGCTGGTTAAAAATACTGAGGAAACTGAAGACCAAAGAGACCGCAACAAGTTTCCTTATGGCGGGAACCTTGAAACCCTTAAATTAAAGCTCGCAGATCTTATGTTACTGCCTCTAGAGAGACATGAAGAGGCTGCTGTCTTATTCGAGGAATACAAAAAGCTGGATGAGGCATTTGATGCATATACGCAAGCCAGTCTGCAAAGAACTGTTGAGTTTTGTGAAAGGAACAATGGTTTTTTCAGTTCCTGCTTGAGAAAGATTGAGCTCGATGAAGATATGGGAGATGAAGAAAAGGAAAGCCTGCAGGAAAGATTAAAAAAAGCGCATATGAAAGCAGTATTAGATGGAACAGACCTGCAGTTAAACAGGCACTGCAATAAATTACGCCGCGTGCTTGATGTACAAAAATGGATAAATGCTTATGACTGTGCCAAAGAGTATAATCTTAGTACTGCAGAGCTGGATGACATAAGAAACAAAGGGTTAGATGCAGCATTAAAATCATTAGATGCACAGATTTCCAGCCACTATCGCGCAGAAGATGCAACTAACCAGTTCATATCAGATGCATCATTTTTCATCAGGAAATTGCCTGAAGAAGAAAGGCCTGCAGCCGAAATAAAATTGGTAGATGCCCTTAGCAAGCGTTCTCACTATCATGCAATGAAATATGCTGTTCAGAAAGGTTTCAAAGACCGGGCCATACAAGAAGCTAAAGCAGGCATGCCAAAAACAAAAGAGTTTTTTGAATCAACAATACTGCCTGACGCAGGTGCAGAAGTGATTCAAAAGTATTTTGAGGAGTTCAGATTACAGAATCGTAAGGAAGAGGAGGATATTGCGCTGGCAAAGAAATTAGGTTTTGAGTCTGGGCTTATTGATATTTGTATAAAGCAAGAGAGATATGAACATGCTGCGTGGTTTTCTGACAAGTTAGACAGAAAAATGCCTGTAGACCAGTTGATTGAATTAGGCCTGTACCGTTTGGCCGTAGACCGCACAAAGGATCCTTGTGAAAAAGCCAAACTGCATCTATTACTTGCAGAAGAATGTGCACATGAACTAAAAGAGTACCACTGCACTCGCAGCATCTGGCTTGAAGAAAGATGGAATACTGCAGAGAGTTTACTGTATAATCTTCAGGCCGCGCTTGAATATGCTAAAAAAAGTGAAAAGATAACGGATATTACTCAGATTGCATCATCTGCAATAGATCTTCTTAAGAAAAATGGCTTATATGCAGAGGCTGTCTTGTTTAACAGCAAATACCAGTGCGCAGAAGAAATAGAGATTCCTGAAAGTGCATTCCAGGCATATGAGTCCAGGCTTGATTTTGCTTGTTGTGCTTTCCTTGCAGAGGCAAAAGGCCTGGAAAAAGAAGCAAAGTGTTACAAAACTCTTGCTCTTGCAAACAATCAGCAAGTGCCTCGAAAAATAGAAGACACCGCCGGAATAGTTTTTGAAAAGCGTAATTAAAATCTATATTTTCTGCTCTAATAATATTTAAATATGAGCGCACTTTATTGTATTTGTTCTAAAAGTCAACCACCACATGTTGTGGTATTTGCTACTTTTGGCTAATGAAAAAAGGTGATAGGATGAGATGCCCGTACTGTCTGACAAAAGATACTCGCGTGCTAGACAGCAGGCCAAGCGACGGTTCTATACGGCGCAGAAGGTCTTGTTCATCCTGCACAAAACGATTCACGACATATGAAAGGATAGAAAACACTTTCAGCGTCATAAAAAAAGACGGAAAGATTGAGTTGTTTGACAGGCAGAAGATGCTGAATGGCATTCTAAAGGCGTGCGAGAAAAGGCCTGTCACAATAGAGCAGGTTGACAATGTACTGGACCAGGTAGAGGCAGAGCTGAGGCAGAAGCACACGACAAAGATTCCAACAAAAGTTATAGGCAATTTAGTGATAGACCAGCTCAAAAAACTGGATGGCGTGGCATACATGAGATTCATGTCAGTGTACAGGAGCTTCAAGAGCCCGGCACAATTTGCAAAAGAGGTTGAAAAACTAAGGAAATAAGGGGTAAATAAAATGGTGATAACACAAATAAAAAAACGAAACGGCGAACTTCTCCCTTTTGACAGGGTAAAGATATCCACAGCTATATACAAGGCAGCAGTTGCAGTTGGCGGAAAAGACCGCGCAAGAGCAGATGACTTGGCAAGGCAGGTAGAGCATGTCCTGAACAAGAAATTCGGGGACCGGATACCAACAGTTGAAGAGATACAAGATATAGTAGAGACTGTATTGATTGACCAGGGCCATGGCAAGACTGCAAAAGCATATATTCTATACAGGCAGAGGCACAAAGAAGTGAGAGAAGCAAAAGAGATTCTGCTTGGAAAATCAACCTCATTAAAAATATCACTTAACTCTTTGGCAGTCCTTAAAGGAAGATACCTCTTGAAAGACCCTGCAGGAAACATCATAGAAACCCCTGAAGAACTATTTCATAGGGTTGCAGAAAACATCTCATTGGCAGAACGCAAGTACGGCGGAGACCTTAAAAAAGCAGAAGAAGAGTTCTATAACGCGATGACTTCTATGAAGTTCATGCCATGCTCCCCAACCTTGATGAATGCAGGAGCCCCGCTTCAACAATTATCTGCCTGCTTTGTTCTTCCAGTCGGAGACAGCATCAAGGAGATTTTTGAGGCAGTAAAGTCAACTGCGATAATCCACCAGACTGGCGGCGGAACTGGCTTCAGCTTCTCAAGATTAAGGCCCAGGAATGACATTGTCATTTCAACAAAAGGCATTGCCTCTGGCCCGCTGTCTTTCATAAGAGTATTTGACACTGCCACAGACGTTATAAATCAAGGCGGCAAGAGAAGAGGGGCGAATATGGGCATTCTAAGGATAGATCATCCAGACATTATGGATTTCATTGTTGCAAAAGAAAAGACAAATGTGTTGAACAATTTCAATATCTCGGTTGCTTTGACAGATGATTTCATGGAAAAAGTCAAGAAAGGCGAAGATTATGAATTGATAAGCCCGCGAACAAAAAGGGTGGTCCAAAAACTCAATGCAAAGAAAGTATTTGACTTGATTGTCTTGATGGCCTGGAAAAACGGCGAGCCAGGCATTGTTTTCATTGACAAGATCAACAAGGACAACCCAACGCCGGAGATTGGAGAGATAGAAAGCACAAATCCCTGCGGAGAACAGCCTTTATTGCCTTACGAAAGCTGCAATCTTGGCTCAATAAACCTTGCAAAATATGTCAAGAAAGACCAGCAGATAGATTGGGATGGATTAAAAGCTTGCTGCAAGCTGGCAGTCCATTTCATGGATAATGTCATTGATATGAATAATCTGCCTCTGCCACAGATTGAAGAAGTGACTCGCGCCAATAGAAAGATAGGAATAGGTGTCATGGGCTGGGCAGACATGCTTTACCAGTTAAGAATCCCTTATAATTCTGATGAAGCAGTGCAGCTGGCAGAAAAAGTGATGAAGTTTGTAGATGAAGAGATAAAGATAGCATCAGAAGAGCTTGCAGCAAAGAGAGGGCCTTTTCCAAATATTCGCAAGAGCATCTACAAGAATTCAACTCCAATCAGGAATGCTGCAAGGACAACTATTGCTCCTACCGGCACAATCAGCATGATTGCAGACTGCTCATCTGGCATTGAGCCTATGTTCTCAATAGCATATGTCAAGAAAGTGATGGAAGGCAAAGAACTGGTTTACATCAATCAGCATTTCAAGGATGCAGTGAGAGACGCTGGAATCTTTTCTGAAGAGCTGATACAGAAAGTCACCAATAAAGCATCTATACAAGATGTTGAAGAGATTCCTGAGGATTTGAGAAAAGTGTTTGTTACTGCATTTGACATAACACCTGAATGGCATGTCAAGATGCAGGCTGCTTTCCAGAAATACACGAATAATGCAGTCAGCAAGACAGTCAATTTCCCAAATAAAGCAACAACAGCAGAAGTTGAACAAGTATACATGCTTGCTTATGATACTGGCTGCAAAGGCGTTACTGTCTACAGAGATGGCAGCAGGGAAGGACAGATTCTTAATGTCAATACAGAAAAGAAAGGCGACGAAGAAGAAGAGGAAAAAGAAGAAGCAAAAGGAAGCAAGGGCAAGTTTGATGAAAAGAATTGTCCTGAATGCAAGAGTGCAATGGTTTTCAGCGAGGGCTGCTCAACCTGCCCTTCTTGCGGATATTCAAAATGTAGCTTATAAAAGATGGCTCCAAACAGGTTAGGCCTGGTGCAGGTTTACACAGGCAATGGAAAAGGAAAAACATCTGCTTCATTAGGTCTTAGCCTCCGGGCTATTGGCCAAGGTTTTTCCACATATGTAATTCAGTTCATGAAATCAGGGGATTCTGGAGAATTATTCAGTGTCAAAAAATACATCCCTAATTTCAAGATTGCTCAGTTTGGCAAGGATGCCTTACTAGACAAGCAGATGAAGATGTTTGAGTTTGACGGCAAAGGCAAACTGGAAGGAACTGATGGCAGATTCCTTTTTCTGCCAGACACTGCTGAAAAAGAGCCTGCAAGAAGAGCTTTAGAGCATGCATCTAATGTAATAAATTCAGGCAAGTATGACTTGATTGTGCTTGATGAAATAAACTGCGCACTTGATAAAGGCCTTATTGAAGTTGATGCAGTGCTTAAGCTGCTCAATGAAAAGCCAGAGAATGTTGAGATAATACTCACTGGCAGGAATGCTCCTGCAGAGATAGTTGAAAAAGCAGATTACGTAAGCGAGATAAAAGAGATAAAGCATCCCTGGAGCCAGGGCATTGGCGCCAGAAGAGGCATTGAATACTAAAAATATAAATATCACCTATACTTTTCTTTATTTGGGGGTTAGAATGTCAGAAGATTCTAAAGAAGTGAAAATAACTTATGAGACCTTGTACGAGATACTTCGCAGGGAAAAAAGCAAGGATGAACTGCAGAAGCTGGATGAATCTTTTTTTCGCGATGTTCTTGAATATCTTAAAGAAAAGGCGAATATGATAAAAGATGCTGCTGGCAAGCTTGACATGTTTTCTGTTGAAGAGCAGGAAAGTACGCAGAAACAGCTGAACAATGTCCGGAGAATCCTTAAGGAATTGTATGAAAGAAGGGAAAAAAAGATCATGGAGATGGCATTGAACAAATCAAAGACAAATTCTAATATTATTGATACAACAAATCTGCTTGCAAAAGAGCATGAGCTATATAATCGTATTGTACAGCAGTTAGATATGTTCAGGAAAGAGATTTTATTCTCATTGCTTGAGATGAAGACCCCTGTAATTTCAGAGTTCAAGGAGCCAGAGCCTCCTGCTCCTGAACCAGAACCAACGCCTCCTGAGCCTGCACCAGAGCCAGGACCTTCTAAAGTCAAAGTCAAATTCTTGCAAAAAGTTGAGCAGTTTGTGGGCAAAGAACTGGAGCTTTACGGCCCTTTTGAGCCAGAAACAACTGCAGAAATTCCTGTGGAGATTGCAGCTATTTTGGTGAATAAAGGCAGTGCTGTGAATGCAGAATAAAAAGGGCACGTGCATAGCGCCTGCGAAGTTCTCTGGTATACTGCGGTTTAGCATAAATCTGGGTATAGTCAATAACAGAAGCCAAACGAAGCGTGCTATGCACATACTAAAAGGAAAAGCTTTTTAAAGAAATACCTGCTCTGCAGAATAATACGAGGATTATATCATGAAACTACCTAAAACTAAAAGAATGCACTGTCCTAAATGCAAGAAGCACACAGAGCACAAGGTCAGCGAAGCAAAGAAAAGAACTCCTAATGCAACGCACCCCCAGAGTTACGGAAGCAAGCTAAGAGCAAGGAAAAGGGGCGCCTTGGGGCAGGGTTCTAAAGGACGCTATTCTAAGCCAGCTTTGAGCAAATGGAAAATGACTGGAAAAAAGCAGTCTAAAAAGCTGGATTTACGATATACTTGCAATGAATGCAAAAAAGCGCACACAGCAGGCAAGGCCTGGCGCGCAAAAAAGGTGGAGTTTAAATGAGCGAGATAAAAGAAACTGTTGCTAAATTCATAAAGATCAGATGTCCTAAATGTAAGAATGAACAGATTATTTTTGGCAAGGCTTCAACTACAATAAACTGCCTTGTGTGCAGCAAGCCATTGGCAGAGCCAACTGGCGGCAAAACAAGAGTCAAGGCAAGAGTGCTTGAAGTCCTAGAATAAATATTAACCAAGCTAGGGGGGATGTGGTAAGGTGCTTTTAAAGAAAGAGGGGTTTCCAGAAGAAGACGAGCTAGTTCTTTGCACTGTCACAGCTGTCCAGTTTCATTCTGTTTTTGCAACACTTGACGAGTACGGCAAAACAGGCCTGATTCACATTTCTGAGATTGCTCCAGGGCGAATAAGGAACATAAGGGATTATGTTGTTGAGGGCAAGAAGGTTGTCTGCAAGGTGCTGCGGATTGACAAGCAGAAAGGCCACATTGATTTATCATTGAGAAGGGTCAATGAAGCGCAGAAAAGAAAAAAGCTTAATCAGATAAAGCAGGAACAGCTTTCTGAAAGGATTATTGAGTTTGTTGCAAAAGCAAACAAGCTTAAGTTTGAAGGCTTGTATGACCAGCTTGCTGAAAAAATATTGGATAAATATCCAAGCATGTTTGCTGCATTTGAGGAAGTTGTAAGCGGTAATCTGGACCTCTCAAAAATTATTGATGCAAAGCTTGCAAAACAGCTCACTGAGCAGATTACGCAAAGGATAAAGCCCCCTGAAGTTGAGGTAGGCGGAGAATTGACTTTGTCCTGCCGCGAGCCAAATGGCGTGGAGCTTATCAAGGAAGCCTTGAAAAAAGCAGAAGAGGCTGGACCTGCAATAAAATACAAAGGAACCGGCACTTACAGTATCTGGGTCAAGGCAGAGGATTACAAGAGCGCAGAAAAAATATTGAAAAAAGCGCTTGATGCGATTGAAAAATTTTCAAAAAAGAACAAGATACAACAGGAATTCAAGAGGATTGAGAAAGATTAAACATATACTTAAGTGCAATAAGTGCGAGGCGTATACAATGAAAGAGTCCTGCAAGTGCGGGGGCAAGGCAACAACAATTGTTCCTGCAAAATACAGCCCGCAAGACAAGTATGCAGAATACCGCCGAAAGGCAAAAGGTCTGATATAATGGCTATATGGAATATTGAGTTCACTGGAAAAAAACCAAAGCTTACTAATCCTGTGTTTCTTGAGGGTCTGCCAGGCATAGGCAATGTCGGCAAGCTTGCTGTTGATTTCATAATAGAAGAAATAAAAGCAAAGAAGATTGCAGAATTCACTTCACACAGTTTTCCGCATTCTGTGTTCATCAATGAAGATAATCTTGTTGAGCTTCCGACTATTGAAGTATATTACAAGAAGTTCAAGAACAAGAAAAAAGATTTGCTTTTATTGGCAGGGGATGTACAGCCGATTGATGAGCAGTCTTGCTATGAGTTTTCCAGCAAGGTCCTGGACATTGCAAAAGATTTCAGCTGCAAGGAAATAGTCACTCTTGGCGGAATTGCAATGAAGACAGAGCCGAAAAAGCCTGTGGTCTTTTGCACAGGAAATGATAAGGACCTGATTAAGTCTTATAAGAGAAATATGAAGGACATCAATAATAATCTTTACGGCACAATAGGCCCGATTATCGGAGTTTCTGGCGTCTTGCTTGGTCTTGCAGGCAGAAGAAATCTGAAAGCAGTATCTTTGCTTGCAGAAACATACGGCCATCCGATGTATCTTGGAATAAAAGGAACAAAAGAGATTTTGAAGATTCTTAACAAGAGATTCAGCTTAAAGCTTAACTTAAAGACAATTGACAAGGAGATTGCGGGCATGGACAGCGAGCTGGGCCAGAAAGCACTCACTGCAGCAGAAATTCAAAGAACAAAAGCTATTTCTAAACTAAAGAGCAAGCTTGGCAAGGACTGCAGGTATATTGGATAGTTTTATTCACCACAACATTTAAAAACAACAATATCAACTTAATTCTAAAAAGGTGATATGTTGAAGATACTCAAGATTAAGTCTCGTGAGATACTTGATTCTAGGGGAAATCCTACTGTTGAGACAGAGATACACACAAAAAAAGGCATTTCTAAAGCAAGTGTTCCTTCTGGTGCTTCCACAGGTATTCATGAGGCAGTAGAATTAAGGGATGGCGGCAAGAGATATCTTGGAATGGGTGTCTCAAAAGCAGTCAAGAATGTTAATACAACCATTGCAAAAAAAATGGTTGGAAAAAGTTTCAATCAAGAATCTGCTGACAAGCTTATGATAAAGCTTGACGGAACTGCAAATAAATCAAAGCTCGGCGCAAATGCAATATTGTCAGTCAGCATGGCTTTGTGCAAGGCATCTGCTTTGGAAAAAAGAATTCCATTGTACAAGCACATTGCAGAGCTGTTCAACAACAAGAAATTGATTCTTCCAATACCTGCATTTAACATAATAAATGGAGGCCAGCATGCTGGAAACCAACTGGAAATCCAGGAATACATGCTGCTGCCAACAAAGGCAAAGAGTTTCAAGGAAGCGATGCAAATTGGTTCTGAAGTCTATCATGAATTAAAGAAATTGCTTGCAAAAGAATACGGCAAGATTGCAACAAATGTAGGTGATGAAGGAGGCTTTGCGCCGCCAATGACCTGTTATGAAGAGCCTTTGGATTATATCATGGATGCTGTTGAAGAATTAGGATATTTCAAGAAAATAAAATTAGGCATTGATGCAGCTGCAACATCTTTCTACAGGAACGGCAAGTATTACCTGGAAGGAAGCGAACTGTCTTCAAATGAATTGATAGATGTTTACATCGAGATGGCAAATGCTTACCCTATTGTATCAATAGAAGATCCTTTTGTTGAAGATGATTTTGAATATTTTGCAAAACTGAACAAGAAAATAAAAGGAGTGCAGGTTGTCGGCGATGATTTATTGTGCACAAACCCGCAGAGGATACAGAAGGCGATAATAATGGACAGCTGCAATGCGTTATTATTGAAAATCAACCAGATCGGCACAATAACAGAAGCACTTGACGCAGCAGACATAGTGATGAAGCAGAAATGGAATGTGATGGTCTCTCACAGGAGCGGGGAGACTGATGACAGCTTTATTGCAGACCTTGCAGTCGGCCTGGGAAACGGGCAGATAAAATCAGGAGCTCCCTGCAGGGGAGAGAGGCTTGCAAAATACAATCAATTATTAAGAATAGAAGAAGAGCTTGGAAAGAAAGCAAAATATGGAGGCAGGATTACATGGCAAAGAAAATAGTTTTTGGAGGCACTAATTCAAGGGACCTTGCTAAGAAAATAGCCAAGAAAATAAAAGCACCTTATGCAGCATTGATAGTTGATCATTTTCCAGACGGCGAGACTTACTTAAGGCTTCCGATAGACGTAAAAAACAAAGAAGTTGTTTTGGTTGAATCAATGCATCCAAATCCAGATTCTATCATGATTGAAACAATATTTGCAGCGAGGACTGCAAAAGAATTAGGTGCAAAAAAAGTCATAATAGTCGCTCCATATCTAGCGTATCTAAGACAAGATAAAAGATTTTATCCAAGGGAGTGCAAGTCAAATACAATAATGTCTGCATTGATGACCTGCGGAGATGAGATAATTGCAGTTGACCCGCATATTCAAAGGATTAAAAGACTGCAGGATATTTTCAAGATTAAAGCAAAACAATTGACTTCTAACAAGGAAATCGCAAAATACATCAAGAAGAACATCAAGAATCCTATTATCTTAGGGCCGGATTGGGAAAGCTTCCAGTGGGCTGAAAAGATTGCTAAGATGATCAAGGTTGAAGTTACTGTTTTGAGAAAAAAAAGATACACTGCAAGGCACGTGAAAATTAAATTAAAGATTAAAAATGGCATAAAAGGCAGGAATGTAGTAATTATAGATGACATTATCAGTTCAGGGCATACAATGATTGAAGTGATTAAGCAGGCAAAGAAAATGAAGGCAAAATCAATCACTTGCATCGGCGTGCATGGAGTTTTTGCTGAAAACGCCTATAAAAAGATGAAAAAAGCAGGCGCGACAAAAATAATAACAACAAATACAATCCAGAGACCTACAAGCAAGATAGATATTTCTGGAATCATTGCAGAAGCCTTGAAATGATGCTTTTTTTCGTATATATTAGATAATAGTTAAATATATAAAGCATCAGCGCTATTTCATGCAATATGTTAAAACAGACACGCAATATGCTGAAATCAGCACCAACTCCAAATGATTTGGACATCGTGCTTCGGGTGGGAAAAAAATATGGCATAGATGAAGCTGTGTCAATATACACTTCAAAGATTTATGTGAATCACTGGGTTGGCTTGAAATATAAATATGCTAATAATGATGCCTGCAGCCATGTTCTTGGTCCTGACCAGACATACAAGCTTCTGAAAGAATACCGCCGGGCTGTCTTGATAATCGGCAGCAAGAAAGAGGATTTCAACAAGGCAATCATTGAGATGGAGACGCAGTTAATCAAAGAGGGGCTCTATAAGGCACTGGCTCTTATCAACAGTCCTTGTGCTTTGTGTAATAAAGAAAAGATTGCAAGGCCTTCTCTTGAATCAGTAGGTATTGACATTCTTGCAACTGTGCGCAAGTTCAAGAAAAACGTGAAACAACCTGCAATTGGAGAATATCCTCCTTATGCTATAATTCTTACAAGTTAATATGCATCTGCAGGGCAGCAGATCCAGTCAGGATATCTTTCAGGATAATTTGTTGGCGTGCATTTCTCTTGCCTTCTAATTTTCTTTGTTTGTATTCTATATCCATCTGGGCAAGGCTCTTTTCCTGCCCAATCCCGGTATCCTTTTCTTTCAAATGTTCCTACAATGACTCCTTCAGGATTCCCGCCGACATATGGCCTTTTTTCGCTTATCATCTTCACTGCTCTTCCTGGTTTGATATTAAATGTTCCAAGGCCTGTTGTGGTGGTATTGAACATAAGAATAAGACTTACTATTGAAATAACAGAAATAACACCTAATACAACTAATGAAAAAGACTTCATTCACTTCACCGGGTTAATAAAAAAGTTAAAAAAAATTAATATTCGCCTTGTGCGCCAATTAATTGGCATGCGGTGTCTCCAACCCAGTAGTCTATCTGTTCAGGTTTTGATGCTTCCCTGTTCGGATAGCAAGGTGAAGTGAACGGACTTGTTGATCTTGTTACTGTTGGCTTTACTTGCATTATAGCAGAACCTGTGTCCCAGTAGCCTGCATAGTAAACCGGCTGTTCATATGTTTCTGGAACGCCTGTTACCCAGCCACCGTAAAGTTCCTGGAACCTATCGGTCTTTCCGCCTTGGTATAGCTTTGGCTGGCCATACAAGCTGGAAGTGATAGAATACGCTCCGCTCATTGCTCCTTTAAACAGCATCACTAAAGCCACTACTGCAATAACTGCAACAATACCCAGTATAACCAATGAAAGGTTTCGCTTTTCATCCATTTTTTTATTCACCTCAAATTTTTTAATTTGATTTTCTTTTTAAACTATATTAAGTATTTAAATCTTTCTTAATACGTTGACGTTTGCCTGTCAAAGCAGCACATGCCGCCTTCCCAGCTTGGAGTGCCTTCTGGAAGCAGGTCTAATGGTATATATATTGTTGACCTTCCTGCTGCATTTCGATAGTTTCCATAGCATTCTTTTATTGTTCCTTTTAATCTGTCTGCTTCAATCTTTGGATATTCAAGGCCAAGATCTCCTCTTCCTGATACAAGGCATGACAAGTGAGTTACATACTGGCTTTCTCTTCCTTTCTTGTTGTCCCACACATTTGTGCCTGTCTGTCCAAGATTTCCTGGCACTTTTCCGTCTACCAAGTATTCGCCGCCTTCTGGTTTAAGCACTCCCAGTGCTTCGCCGTATGGCTTTTGCGCGCCCCACAATGCCCTTCCTGCATTTGAAACTCTCCAATTCTCCATTTGTGTTGGAGTATTTTCAATGTATACCATTCCTGTGTTTACATTTGAAAGCATCAATACAAAGCTCACAAGCGCTACTGCCAATACCACGCTTAAAATGATTGTTTTTTCTTCCATGATTTCACCTCAGCTTAAATAACACAGCACACTTGGTCTGTGTTTGTTGCATATATGTCAAAATAAGGATAACATTTGTTAAGGTCATTGAACTCTTCTGCACTAAGATATGCTGGGACATCTTTTGCGGAATATTGTTCTCCTGTTACTGTCAAGATATGGCATGGCTTGCTTGGCCTGACTGCCTTTATTGCATGTCCCCATGCAGGTATCTGATATGCTTTTTCCTGCCCTGGCTCAATAACTGTTCTAGTATATGCATGTATCATAGACGGCTTGACTGCAAGTCCTGTTGTTCCAGAATTATACATCATAACCAATCCAACAACAGATAACACAGCTACAACTGCCAGAATTGTTAAAGGTAATCCTTTTTGTAAGTCCATAAATTTCACCTCAGTTTTTTATCTATATGAGAGGATTATAACAGTTTCTGTATATAAATCTTTTGTTATTTTATACTAGAAACATGATTGTTGCTACTGCAAGGAAAACAAGCAGGTTTGCTGCAACATCTTTCTTGTTTTTTAGCAAAGAGCCTGCTGGAAAGTTATATAAGAAAGTGAAAGCGCTTATTATCAAAAAATAATCTGTTTTTGATGCTAAGAAGAAAGCAACTGCAAGTATTGTAGACATAAGCAGATGATTTATTTTCTTGAAAAAGCTAAGGTATGCAAATATTATTACCGCTCCTGCCCAGATATAATGAACATTTGTTCTGTTAATATACATTAGCAATAATATAACAGCGCAGAACAATGCCTTTTGCATGATTAAAAGATATTTTTTCCCTGGCTTTATTTCTTCTTTTGCAATCCTTGCTAAGATTCTTCCTAGAATTAATCCAGTTGATGCTATTACTGCTATTATTATATAGTTCAGGACTTCCATTCAGAATGACCCCATTGAATCAATAAATCAACTTTCAAGTCTTCAACTTGTTTTGGAATATCACATGCACCAAAGCACGAGCCAAGCCATATTATTATTTCTGCTCCTGTCTTTTCTTTAAGTTCATTGTGAATCTTTTCAGCCTGCGGCTTAAGGCCGTCTGGTAATTGGATGCATACTCTCTTTGCTTTTGTTTTCTTTATTTCTTCTGTTGCCTTATCAAGCTCTAGTTCGTATTCCATAATAAAAGCGATATTTAATACCTTTAAAAAACTATTGATAGTATTAGAAAACTATTTAAAGCCACTAAAATCCCTACCTCTCAAGCCCCTGTAGCTTAGTCTGGTAGAGCGCGTGGCTGTTATAGCCTTACTACAGAGACCACGAAGTCGCAGGTTCAAATCCTGCCGGGGGCGTTTATTTTATTTTTAGAATTTTATTCTTCTAGAAGCTTGCCAATTTCTTCAGAAGCTCCTGCTTCCAAGAGTTTATATACATTCAATGCTCCATTCGCATACTTAAGTATGCTGGATTCTCCGTGCCCTTTGCCAATCATGTGCTTGAATCCGCCAAAGAATGCAACTCCCTGCTCGTCAGGATCATACCATTTTTTTAGTTCTTTTAATGTCTGCATGAATTTTGCTTTTTCTTCATCACTGCATTTTGGAAGATATAATGCGCAAAGGTCTGTTAAAACATTATTGCAGGTCTCTTCTGCAACTTTTAATATGATATTGCCCATCACTCCTGAAACAGCTGCACCGCTAACTTCGCCAGCGTATAGGTGCTCTGGCTCGACAAACTCTATGCCTAATGCTTCTCGCGCAACGCGCATAACACTATCGCCTTTTGTTGGCTCAACTCCATTGGATAATATTCCTATTCTTGGATTGTCTTCATTGAACAATACTTTTGCATAGACTTTTGTAATGCTTACTATTTGTTTATATGTCCTTAAATCATGTGTCCGCGTTGCTCCAACATCGCAAAGAAAATACTTTTTCTTTGTTACCATGCTTGCAGGCATCTGCGCAATCAAATATGGTTTCCTTATGCCTGGAAATTTTTCAACCTTGTTACTTACAAGTGCCGGCCTTACAAGTGTCGGAAGCACATGTTGCGTGTTGCCGCAAGTGTAGAATCCTTCTGCAATCCCATCTTTTAAGTGTGCGCACGCATGTTCCACGATTGCTTCTGTTAATCTTTTGGAATGAGTTTCTGCAGGTTCTGAATCAACTGTAACATCAACAAGCTTTAATCTGTCGCGGTCAAAATCCTCTGTTACTTTTTCTTCAAGAACTCTTTGTGCTTTTTCCTCATTTCCAATGCCTATGAAGACTCCGTCTGTGCTTTGGACTGCTTTTACAGCGCCAAGTACTGCTCTTTCAAGCATTGGCACTCCGCCAACTTTGTCTCCACCTTCTAAATCAAGCAATAATTTATGCATGTTATATCTCCAAGGTTTTTCTCGGTTTTTAAAGCTTATGAATAAAATGATGGGCCTGCCGTGATTTGAACACGGGACCGCTCGATCTATGAACTCTTGTTCAGTCACTGGAGACAAGGTCTTCAATGATGAGCCCTCCGAAGAAAGCTCGCGAACTCGAATTTATCAGTCGAGTGCTCCACCAGGCTAAGCTACAGGCCCATAATTTAATGCCTGATGTTACTCTCTGAAAACCACGTTTGTTTTATAAAACTTACGCTATCTCTTCACTGGCCAAACACCCACAACCTATTTAAAGGCTTTTAAGCTTATTCTCGATGATGAACTTAAAAGTAGAAGAAAAATCAGGGGCTCCTGTAATAGATTTAGCTCTAGACACTATTAATAAGAAAAAGCAAGCCTTGGTCTTTGTCAATACAAAGCGTTCTGCAGAGAAATGCGCAGAGGAGATAAGCAAGAAAATAAAAAATGTTGATCTTGCAGATATTTCTGAAAAAGCGCGCAAGGCATTGAGCAGGCCGACAAAGCAGTGCGAAAGACTGGCAAGATGCATCAAGGCAGGGATTGCTTTTCATCACGCAGGCCTGCACTCAAAACAAAGGGAATTGATTGAATCAAATTTCAGAAAAGGAAAAATAAAAATCATCTGCTGCACTCCTACACTTGCTGCTGGTGTTGACCTTCCTGCATTCCGCTCTATTATAAGGGATGTCACAAGATTTACAAGCAGAGGCATGCAGCATATTCCTGTATTGGAATATTTGCAGATGGCTGGCAGGGCAGGAAGGCCTTCTTTTGATGCTCATGGAGAGGCAATTGTTCTTACAAAAACAGATTCTGAAAAAAATTTAGTCTATGAGAAATTTGTCCTTGGAGAACCAGAGGATATTTTTTCCAAGCTTGCTGTCGAGCCTGTTTTAAGAACTTATCTGCTGTCCTTGATTTCCACAAAAGTCATCCAGTCAAGAGAAGAGATTTATGATTTTTTTGGAAAGACTTTCTGGGCTTTTCAGTTCAAGGACATGCCTAAGCTGAAAAAGAATATTGACAAGATGCTGAAGCTTTTAGAAAAATGGAAGTTCATACAATTGCTTGACAAAAAATACCGCGCAACAATATTAGGAAGAAGGATTGCAGAGCTCTACATTGATCCCTTGACAGCGCATCATTTCATGCACTGCCTGCAGAGGGCAAAGGATATCACGCTGAAGCCCATCTCTTTGCTTGTTCTTATCTGCAATACTTTAGAGATGCTTCCTTTATTGAGAGTTAAAACAAAAGAGTATGACTTGATTCAGGAAGAGCTTGCAAAACATGAAGCACACATGCTTGACAAGGAGCCGAGCATGTTTGAACCAGAATATGACATGTACATCAATGCTTTTAAGACTGCCTTGATGTTTTCTGACTGGATTGAGGAAAAAGATGATATTCATCTTCTTGAACAGTATGATATCCGGCCGGGAGAAACGCGCGCAAAACTAGAGAGAGCAAACTGGCTGCTGTATGCCTTGTCAGAGATTGCAAGAATAAATCAGCAGCAGTTCTTGTTAAAAGACATTTCAAGATTAAGATTCAGGCTAAGGCACGGCGCTAAAGAAGAACTGCTTCCATTGCTGCGGCTGAAGAATGTCGGCAGAGTTAGAGCAAGAAAATTATTCAGGAATGGAATCAAGGATCTTGGTGCAGTCAGAAAATCAAAGCTTGAATTGTTAGAGAGTCTGCTTGGCAAGAAAACAGCCCATGATATTAAGGAGCAGGTTGGTGAAAAGATTGAAGCAAAGAAAGACAAAAGACAGCTCAATAACTTTATTCAATGAAAAGTATCAAGAGCATTATCATTCCACAAAAGGCGCTGTTGAAGAAAGTTTTGAGAAGTTTGTAAAGCCCTGCCGGATTGCAGAACTGGCAAAGACAGGAAAGATTTGTATTCTTGATGTTTGTTTTGGTGTCGGCTATAATTCTGCAGCTGCTGTTGAAGTTGCTCTTGAATCTAACCCTGACTGCGAGATTGAAATAGTTGGCCTTGAGAATGACCCGAAAATATTAGATGAAATGAAAAACCTTGATCCTATTTTTAAATATTATGGCATAATAAAGGGAAACAAAAGCGATAAAAGAATTAAAATCAAGATTCTATTAGGCGATGCAAGAGAGACAATAAAACAAGTAACTGAAAAAGTTGATGCAGTGTTCTTTGATCCTTTCTCTCCAAAAGTCTGTCCTGAATTCTGGACAAAAGAATTCTTTTCAGACATAAAGAAAGTCATGAAAGATTCTGCAATCTTAACAACATATTCCTGCGCCAGAATCGTCAGAGACAATATGAAAGCAGTTGGCTTTAAAGTTGAAGACGGCCCTATACTTGGCAGGAGAGGACCTGCTACGATAGCAAAACTTAAATAAGTACATCTTTTTAAGAATACCATGAACAAATACGACCTTCACATCCACACTCATCATTCTGCCTGCTCTAGGATCAGGCCTAAGAAATTATTGCGAATCGCCAAAAAAAGAGGTTTGAATGGCATTGCTATAACCAATCACAATACAATCAAGGGCGGAGCAGAGGTCAAGAGATTAAACAAAGACAAAAATTTTGAAGTAATCATTGGCGCTGAAATCAAGACAGACAAAGGAGAAATATTGGGCCTTTACCTAAAAAAAGAAATCAAGTCAAGAAAAGCAGAAGAAGTAATTGATGAGATCCACAAGCAGGGCGGTATTGCAATTGCAGCGCACCCGTTTACATGGGGTTTATTAAGGACTGCTGCGAAGTTTGATAAAAAAGAATTAAAGAAACTTGATGGTTTTGAAACATTTAATGCAAGGAATACTTTCAGGTGGGAAAATGAACTTGCTGTCCAGTTTGCTCAAAAGCACAAATTAGCACAGACAGCAGGTTCTGATGCGCATTTCTATTATGAAATTGGAAGGGCATTCACAGTATTCAAGGGAAGCCTAAGAAATGCAATAAAGAAAAGGAAAACAGTCATCATGGGCAGGATTGCACCTCTGCCTTTTGGAAGAACATTCAGTATGTTCCGAAGATTTGCAGTAAAATTTATAAAGAAGTAATTCTTTTGATGCTATATCAAATGAGGTGATATGATGGAAAAGCTTGAAGCTTTCATACTTATTGTTGTACTTCTCGTAGCATTTGGAGGAATATATTATTTCTTCACAGCAGGAGCTGGAGAAGCTACACGGATGCTGGTCGGCTGTACAGGAGATTTCACTCTTCAATTAAGACTTGGCGGTGCAAGGGAATCTGCAGACTACCGCTTCAAAGGCATACATGGAACTGTCAGGATACTTGATATAGAAGAAGACAAGGCAAAATTCATGCTTGACGGTCAGGAAACTCCATACCTAGGATTTGGAGAAGTCTTCCTTGGAACTCAGGCAGGCATCAAGATGAGCAAGGTTGGAAGGACTACTGCTTCTTTCTGCATGGCATCAACTGTGCCTGAATGCGTTGCATACACATGGGATGAAGAAGCAGGAACAAGGATATGCCGCGAAATAAGAAGCTCTGCTGATGAGAAGTTCCAGAGAGGCGGAAGATCAAGTATTTTTGAATAATTTTTTTTCTTTTTAATTCAACTTCTCGATAGTTTTTTAAACCCAGAATAAGTTATTTCTCTTATGCCCCTGTAGTATAGTGGATAGTACGTGCGGTTGCGGTCCGTAAAACCGGAGTTCGATTCTCCGCAGGGGCATATATTCTACTTACACGAAATTGGCTTGAAATTCAAATTCGTGCGCGCAATCTTGTATTGCGCAGTTTTGATCAAATTTTTTTTAAAAATTTGGTTTGCTTCTCCGCAGGGGCATACAAAGTTTTTTATTCTAATCAATATTCTGTCTCATTAATGGTGGAGGCAAAGCAGGAACTCAAGGACCTATATTCTAAAATGGTTAAAAGCGGTTTTATAGAGCCTTCTGTGCTTGAACATTTGATAGACACTGGAAAAACAAAAGGATATTTGACCGGGGATCAGTGCGTAGATGCATTGAACTATGAAAAAGGAGATCCTTCTGAATGCCTGAGTCACCTGATTGAATATACTTCAATTGCAGGAATTGAAATTGTTGATGCGGCGCCAAAAACAAGAGCGCCTAAAACTGCTTCCAAAGCAGCAAAGCATCCGCCTAGGAAAAAACAATCAGCAGATTTTATTCTGCAGATATATTTGCGTGAAGTGGGAAGTTATCCGCTTCTCAAAAAGGAAGATGAAATGCGGCTTGCAAAAGACTTTCGCAAATATAAAAAAGTATTATTGGCCAGATTCTGCAGGGTGCCTTGGTATGTTGAAAAGATTGGGGAGCGATTTAAAGAGATTGCAGAGAAAAGAATCTCACCGGTCTACACACTGATTTATCCAAAGAAAGACGAGGAAAACGTCAAAGAAAGGATAAAGACGTATTCAAAGACGTATGAAAAGATCGATGAAACAGTAAAAACATTGCGCAGAAAATTGAAAAGAACGCAGAATAAAAAGAAAAAAGAAGAAATATTCTGCGCAATCCAAAGGAAAAAAAGAAATTTGCTGCACCTGATTAATGAGTTTAATTTCCAGTCAGAATTTATGGCCGAAATATTCAAACAACTGCCGATTATTTCTGGAAAACAGGCTAAAGATGCAAGGATTCTCCAGAAAGCCTGGCAAAAATACAAAAGCATAGTGTCTGAAGTTTGCGAAGGAAATCTTCGGCTTTCTGTGAAGATTGCAAGAAAACATCGAAATAAAGGTGTTTCTTTTTTTGACTTGATTCAAGCAGGCAATATCGGGATAATCGCTGCTTTGGAAAGATATGATCCTGCCAGGGGTGTCAGGTTTGGAACATTTGCGTACTGGTGGATTGAGCAAAAAATCAAGAGAGAGATTCAAGAGCATTCCAGTACAGTAAGGGTTCCTGCACATGCACGAGACTTTTTGCGCAAATACCGGCATACAGCAAAGCAGCTTTACAGCAGGCTAAGCAGGACGCCGAGCATAGATGAAATCATGAAAGAAGCAGGGATGTCTAAAAACGATCTTAAAACAATAAGATTGGCAGCCAGGCAGGCCATATCAATTGATGTGCCTGTTTCAATAGCAGAAGACAGCACAACCAGGGGAGCGATGATTGAAGCTCCTGAGAAAGACAGCCCTGATAAATACACAAACATTTTAGACGCAAGGAAAAAGATAATGCAAGTATTGGTTAAACATCTCAGTGAGCGGGAAAGAACCATAATCATACAAAGGTATGGCTTGAATGGCAGGCCAGCAAAGACATTGGATGCAATCGCTGATTTTTATGAGGTTAGCAGAGAACGAATTCGGCAGCTTGAAAAAAGAGCCATAAAAAAGCTGAAAGTTCCTATAGTACAAAAAAAACTTGAAGACTTGCTTGATTAACTTATTTTTTCTTAAAATCAAACTTCTTCCGTATCGTTAATATGACTAATCCGTGCTTTTCTATGTCTTCTTTGCTGTAGAATTTCTCAACATCTTTAGTGTTGAATTTATACAATACTTCGCACTCTATCTCTCTGCCAGTAAGATCGTCACTTCCTTGTTTTTGCTCCTTTAAAACCAAAATATCTCCGTGTTCGCAATCAAAATCAGCTAACCTGACCTCAAATCTTTTTCTGCCTTCTACTATTGCATCAAAATACTCTTTTTGTACTTTTTTCTCAACTTTTTTTGTCATTATCCTCTACCTCTCTGCATATCATAAAGCATCTCAACTTCTTCTAATGTATTGATGTCACCCACTCCTCTATCTTCTCTTAATTTGACAAACCTTGGAAACCGCAGTGCAAATCCTGATTTATAAGTTGGGCTTGCTTGTATCTCTTCATAATCAACTTCAATGACTATCTCTGGTTTTACATGAACTATCTTTCCTTCTTCTTTTATGATCAACGGTTTTAGCATCTCTGTCAATTGCCCGAAGCTCACTCCTTCTTCTGCTTTTTCTTTTATTCCTGTCCCCACTCTTCCAATCTCTAGTAATTCATCTGTATCAGGATCTCGTATAGCAACAATAAAGCTGGCCAGCCATTCTGATCTCTTGCCTTCCCCATACTCCGCTCCAACAATGACTACTTCTAAAGTATCCATTGTCGGCTTTAATTTAACGCCGTAACCCACGCGAGACCCTGGCTTGTAAATTCCAGAAAGATTCTTTATCATGACTCCTTCATTTCCTGCGTCAAGTGATTTTTGATAGAATTCTTCTGCTTCTTTTTCATCTGAAGTGATGAGCTGCACAGCTGGTTTTATGCTCATTTCAACAGGCGTTACAATCTCTTCAACAATCTTGCGCCTTTCAGAAAAAGGTGCCTTTATCATGTTTTCTCCATTAAAGTAAATCACATCAAAGACATCAAGCTCTACTGGAAATTTTTCAGCCATGGAGGCAATGTCATATTTTCTTTTGATTCTCTGCGAAATGTTCTGGAAGGCAGTGTATTTCTTTGACTTAACATCATAGCCAACTGCTTCTGAATCAATGATAAAAGAGTCTCCAGAAACATTCTCCTGAACAAATTTAACTACATCAGGAAATTGTTTTGTCACTTCATCCAGTCTGCGCGTAAATAACCAAATCTTCTCTTTGTGTTTATGTATCTGTAATCTAAATCCATCATACTTGTATTCAAATGCAGCGGGCTTACCGACTGTCTCAAAGGCTTCCGGCAAATTTTTGACTTTTTGATAGAGCATCACTTTCACCGGCTTCCCTGGCTCCAGGTTTATTTCTTTCAGTCCAGACAGGCCTTTTTTTGCTTTCTTGACAACAAGTGCAAAATCATTTGCAATGTCGCAGGCTTCTTGCACTGCATCAGCATATGAATTATACTTTTCTCTGTCTTCCAGGACCAGCTTGTTGTTCTCTTGGTCATAAGTAAAATCTATCTCTTTGCCGAAGAAAGCCCACACAATCGCATCTCTTATAGTTCCTGCTCCCAGTCCAACTCTCAAATCCTCAAGAACTGTTCTAATTATATACTTGGCCTCTTTTGGCTTTGCGCTTGTCAATAATTCAGCGATTAGTTTTACTTTCTTGTCAACTGTCCCTGCTCCTTCTATTGTTGCCTGTTTCTGCAGGTTTTCAAAGACCTTATCAGTTGTCAGCTCTTTAGCAAATAGTGTTGCTTGTTTTTTTCTTGAAATAAGATTTTCTGCTGTCTGTCCAAGATCTCCTGTTTTTTTCCAGTCTTTTTCTATCTCTGCAATATCAATCCCTGATGCAATGTTGATTGCTTTCAATAAAAGCCGTGCTGCCATGCCTATCTTTCTTTCATCCCATGCAGGAAACACTTTTCCCTGAACCAGCAGCATTACTGTATCAGTATCTTTATCTGAGACTATTTTCAGGAACTCTGAAAGATAGAAAGTCTTTTCCAGCCGTTTGGATGTCTGCTCTAGCTGCTCATACACCCCCACTAAATCCCAGTATTTCATCGAAAAGAATATATATCAGGTCTGTTTAAAAAAGTTTCGAGGATGGAAACATTAGATTGTATCACTTTAAGAAGAAGCGTCAGGAAATACAAGGATGTTCCTGTTGAGTTTGAAAAAATAGGCAATATTCTAAATGCTGCAAGACTGGCGCCAAGCGCAGGCAATGTGCAGGACTGGAGATTCATTCTTGTCACAAAAGAAGATGCAAGAAAAAAGATTGCAGAAGCCTGCCTTCACCAGCTCTGGATGCAGGATGCTCCAGTGCATATCGTAGCTGTTGGGCACCCAAAAAAAGTAGGAACTTTTTATGGTGAAAGAGGAGAGAAAGTTTATTGCAAGCATAATTGCGGCGCTGCAGTAGAGAATATTCTTTTGGCAGCAACTGCGCAGGGTCTTGGCTCTTGCTGGGTTGGTGCTTTTGAAGAAGCCATGCTCAGGAAAGCGCTGAACATCCCTGCAGATGCTGCTCCGCAGGCAGTTATCACAATCGGTTATGCTAAAGAAAAACCAAGGATGCCAAGAAAGTTCAAGCTTGAAAACATCACTTTTATCGAGCAATATGGCAACAGGATCAAGGATATCTCAGCTTATTTTGGTTATTATTCAGAGCATGTTCAGAGGGCATTAAAGAAAGGCAAAGAGATGTTCAAGAAAGTTTTAGAGAAGAAAAAATAGCAGTATAGTTTTTAAAATATATGTTGGACTATAAAAATATTTATATACTTCATTAATAAACAAAAGAAATATTAATTTTAAACATGAGTTTTGGCGAACCCAGTTTAAAGTTAGCGTAAATATTTTGGCGAAATACTAATTTGGCGTTTAGTATTAGTTGAACGAATATGATTTCTCACAGATAAATTTGTTGGCGCAAACTTATCAAAACCCCTCGTTCTGGAGAAAATTAAACTCAACCCACATATAAATATTTCGCAAGTCGAATGGATATGTGGCAAAATATAGATTAAAAAACACAAAACCAAAAGGGGGGATATAAATGGACGTAATATTAGAAAAAGCAAAACAAGCAGACATGAACCTAGACGGCCTGAAAGTAGGGCAGGCAAACATAAAAGTGATTGGTGCCGGGGGCGGCGGTAATAATATGGTTACCTGGCTCTATAAGAGAGGCATCAAAGGCGCAGAAATAATTGCTTGCAACACAGACAAGCAGCATTTGAATGTTTCTGAAGCAGATAAAAAATTCATAATCGGCAAAGAATGCACCCGCGGACTGGGCTGCGGTGGCTTTCCTCAAAAAGGAGCAGAAGCTGCCCAAGAGAGCATTGCTGAACTAAAGACAGTGCTTAAGGGTGCAGATATGACTTTTGTTTGCGCGGGATTAGGAGGTGGAACTGGCACTGGTGCTGCACCAGTAATTGCCCAGCTTGCAAAAGACATGGGCTCTATTGTAATAGGTACAGTCACCATGCCGTTCAACATAGAACGCGCAAGGATTGAAAAAGCAGAATTCGGTCTTGAGCAATTAAGAAAATATTCTGACACTGTTATTGTTATTGACAATAACAGGCTGGTCACTATCGCAGGCAACCTGCCGATACAGCAGGCATTTGCAGTAGCAAATGAATTGATTGCAACGATGATCAAGGGAATTGTCGAGACAATCGCAATGCCAAGCTTGGTAAATCTGGATTATGCAGACGTCAAGACAATAATGACAAATGGCGGCGTTGCTGCCATAGGTGTAGGAAGCTCTGACACAAACAACAGAGTAGAAGAAGCAGTCAAGGGCGCTTTGGAAAACCCTCTGCTTGATATAGAGTATGCTGGCGCAACAGGCGCATTGATACATATCAGCGGCGGACCTGACATGACTCTCGAGGAAATCAATAAAGTAGGAGAGCTTGTCACAGAAAGCCTTGACGATGATGCCAATGTAATCTGGGGAGCAAGAGTAGGCGAAGAGATGAAAGGAAAGCTGATGGTGATGACAATAATCACAGGCGTAAATTCACCTTGGATTATTGGAAAAGCCACTGAAACCAGCAAGGCTGCTGCAAAAGCAGAGCTTGAAGACGCATTAGGCATTGAAATCATAAACTGATGTTCACCCCCTTTGGTCTTTGGTGAACAGGTCGCTTGACCTGAGTGTGTTTTTCTTTGCCTTCATTATACCACCCCCAATCAAGTTTAGTGAAGGCAAAAAACGCAATTTGCCCCCGCGAGCCACACGCGCGGGGGGCATTTTTTTACAATTTATTCAATTATTCAGATTAACAATTAAAAGAATACTTCTTAAAGGGTTTTAAAAGGAGGGGGTTTTTATAGAAAGTTATTTTATTTTTTTTATTCCTGATTCAATTAGTATTGGTTTTCCTTCTGGTGTGTAAACTATTTGTTCAAATGTAAAGAAACATTTTGTTTTTGGGCACATTTTCTGCATGGTAGCTATGCCAAGCCACGCCTTTCCAGTTTGTTCACCTAATGTGAGGTCATATGTTCTTTTATCAGTATGGATTATGAAACTTTGGTTAGGTTTTTTGTTTGCTAAAATTGTTGTTAATTCTTGTGAAGATGTTATGGTTTCTCCATAATCTACTTTAATAATTACTTCCCCAGGAGTTATCCCTGCCATTTCTGCCGGCGAGTTTGGCTGAACTTGTATTATTTGAACTCCACACGGCTCTTGCGGGCAGGATTGCACAAATAAAGCGCTTAATAATGCAACAAAAAGAACAAAGTATATCATTCGGGCTATTCCATTAAGAAATATTAGATAAAGTATTGCAATTAATACATCTCTTTTGTTTCTTTTAAAGCGTTTTTGGAATAAGTGTTTATAGATATTAACAGTTGAACATACAAGCAAATGTGTTGAATAAAAAGCAACAAATACTCCTATTAGTGCAGTTACTATATAAAACAGACCATACAAGAAATTAATATTTAATATGCTTAATATATCTGAAAAATCTGTTTTTAGCTTAAAAACAGCCCACCATACAGTAGATATAGCAAACAAAATAAGGACTGCTATTAATCTATTTTTAGTAAATTTATGAAATTCTTTAGAGGTATATCTATAAATCAAATAATAGATAAAAATAAGTAATATGTAGAATACAAATGCGCCGATATGCCACATATTAGGGATTACTGCTGTTTTTATCGGAAGTAATGATCCTGCGATATCCATGAAGCTAATTTTATGTTTAAGATATTTAAAGCTTTGGAAATTTAAAATATTCCCAATTCCTAAGAGAGATAAAACTATCTCAGAACCCAACCTTTTTAAACCCGGATTCTATTTAACATAATATGACACTATACTTCATAGGACTTGGATTAAATGACGAGAAAGACATCACAGTAAAAGGTCTTAATCTTGTCAAGAAAGCAGATGTTGTCTATCTAGATAACTACACTGCTGTCCTTAACTGTCCTGTCAGCTATCTTGAGAAGCAATATGAAAAGAAAATCATTCTTGCAGACAGGGATATGGTTGAGAAGAATCCTGAGAAAACAATATTAAAAGATGCAAAAGACAAGAATGTTGCTTTTCTTGTTGTCGGCGATCCTTTTGGAGCAACAACACATATGGATTTGTTGATGCGTGCAAAAAAAGCAGGAATCAAGACTCAGATTGTCCATAATGCCTCAATAATCTCTGCTGTCGGAGTCACAGGATTGCAGGTTTACAAGTTTGGCAAGACAACAAGCATCCCGTTTCCTGAAAAAGGCTTTGAGCCAGAAACTCCTTATGATGCAATTAAAGAGAATCAAAAGATCTGCCTGCATACATTATTGCTTCTGGACTTAAGGCCTAAAGAAAACAAGTTCATGACAATCAATGATGCAATAAACACTCTCTTGAAGATTGAGCTCAAAAGAAACGAGAAAGTCTTTACAAGAGACACTTTCTGCATCGGTTGTGCAAAGATTGGCTCTCTTGACCAAAAAATTAAAGCAGGAAAAGCTTCTGAGTTAATGAAAGCTGATTTTGGCCCTGGCCTGCACTGCCTGATTGTTCCAGGAAAGCTGCATTTTGCTGAGGAAGACGTTGTTAATCGGTTCTATTAAACTTTAAGCGATATAATCTTTTTCGAAAAAGCATCGCCTCTTTCTTATCTTTAAACGAATAGGATAATTTATTATTTTTTAAAAATCGCAGGAGTTTATTGCAAAGAAATTTTTTAGTAAAACCTTTATTTACCGCGCCTTTATCTGAAATTTTAACGTTGGTAATGGGGCCCATAGCAGCAATTTTTTGAACATCTTTAATTTTAGAAATTTCAATGCCTTGAAATATGCTCCAATTACGTTTATCCTGTTTTATTCTTGCGGATAAACCTAAGGATAAACATAATCTTCTCATATCTGAAACTACAGACGGGTTTGTTTCAGCAATGCGAAATTCTGCTTCAAATTGTACTTGGTAGTATTGATACGTTTTATTTTTCTTTTTGTCTTTTTTTGACTTTAACTTAAATGTATAACAAAGACTGCCGCCAAAATCAAATAAAATCCTTAAAGCAAGTTGTTTTATAATAACTGATTCATCTAATAAAAAAGACAAGGTAGGTTGCGGATTCTTGAGGTATTCGGATTTAGTCTGCAGTCCGGGGGTGGTTTTATAAGTGGGAGATAATGTCAATAACTCTTCTAGAGCATTTGCTGAATGCAATGTAGAAACAATAATTTTTTTATTGTCGCGCAAATAAACATAAAGCTTAGGTGTTTTATTAAATAAAGCCACACACAAATATTTAAACAGTAAATGCTGTTGTTTATTTCCAACTGTTAACAAGCGGATATATCTCTTTTTTGTATCCATGTATCCTTCAGCCAGAACAATAACTGCAAGTAATTTTAATTTCTGTACACGGCTCAACTTACTAAACTGTTTTAACATCATATTAAACAGCATACTGCTCACACATATTTAAATTTTACGGCGGTTCGAAAATTTTCCGAAAAGCTTAAAAGATACGGCCAGATTAGCCAATATTACGAGAATCAAGCAACAGCCCTGTAGTGTAGTGGCCAATCATCGCGCACTTTGGATGCGTGGACGGCGGAAAAGACACAGATTTGCTCTGTTCTTTGCCGATTTCGAATCCGCCCAGGGCTATTGATTCTCTAATATAAAACTGATTAATAGTCTGAATCCGCCCGGGCTATTTATTTTTCCAATTGACCGGTTATTCTTTTCAATTCTTTAATGCACTCAATCATATCATCATTGCAGACAGTGTATGAACACTCTGCCTGTTTTATCTGGTGTTCATATTTAGAATCATAATAATCCTGCAGTAAAATCTTAGAGACTTCTTCATAATTTTTTTCATCCATTAATTTAAGCAGATCTTCAACAACTTTCTTGGTGAGGTACTGTTTTAGATAGACTATTATCTCTCTTATCTTGTCTTCTTCTCCATGTGTAAAATAATCTTTGACAATCTGTTTTGCTCTGTTTTCAATTGAACAATTCACCCTGACTGCAAGTCCTTGTTTCATTGCCTTAAACACAGAGTTAGGAATAAACACCCGGCCCACTTTATGGCTTTCTCCCTCAATAAACACAAATTTCTCTCCTTCCAACTCTTTCAATTTAGCAAACAAGAGGCTCTCAAACAGCTTTTGTTCTCTTGGATTCAGGCCGATTGCACCGAAATTTGAGCTTCTGTGCTGTGCAAGCCCCTCTAAATCAATAGAAGGCACTAATTTCTTGATCAATTCTGTCTTTCCGCTTCCTGCCGAGCCGTAAAGAACAATGAATGTAAAAGGCGGTTCATAACTCTCTAATTGTGCCCGGATGTAGCTCCGGTAAGCACGGTATCCTCCTTCAAGCAGCAGGGCATCAAATCCCAAATCTGCAACAAGTTTTGTTATGGTTTGCGAGCGCATCCCTCCACGCCAGCAATAAATGATTATTTTTTTATTCTTAGCAATATTTTTGAATTGCTCAGTCATGCGGGGCAATTTTTTATTATAATATTCATATCCTAATTTAATCGCTTTGTCAGGATTATCTTTATACATAATCCCCACTATTTTTCTTTCTTCAGTATCCAGAATAGGAATATTGATAGAGCCGGGAATCCTGTCTTTCTCAAACTCAACAGGGCTTCGGGTATCAATGACCACCTTATCTTTCAGCTTCAATGCTTCCTCTACTGATATCTTCTGCATAAACTATACTTAAAAGAATGAGAATAAAAAGCTTATTGCTTTTTGTTATAAATTCCTTCAACCTTCTCCAACTGCTCATAGATATTCTCAATCAAGTCATACTTTTTTGCTTCTTCAAGTGTAACCCATGCATGCTCTGACAACTCATCTTCAGCCAGCTGAACAGATCCTCCGGCATGATCTGCATAAAGACTTACGATAATTGTTGAATGCCCGTTTGGCCTGATAAAGCAAAGGCTGGAAACATAGCCAATATTCTTGATATCAAGATTTGTCTCTTCTTTTATCTCTTTTCTGAGAACCTTCTCAAATATGTTTAGCCAATGGCTGCTTGTATCTTTTGGAGTGTTGATGAAATCAGAATGCTCTATCTTTCCTCCGGGAACACACCATTTACCTGGAAATGCTTTCTCATTCTCGCTTCTTTTGCATATCAGGAATTTGCCGTCCTTCCGTATTATTCCTGTTACAGAGACATAATGTATTTTTTCTTTTGTCATTGCGCGCACCCCATTTTTTGCAGAAACATAGCGAATATTTAAATAATTCCTCGAATTAATTTGAGTAAGATGAGATATTCCGGGGGTTTGGTTAAGAAAGAAAGAGAAGAAATCTTTAAGCTGTTTACAGAGCATGCTAGATTGAAGTTCAATGAGATTGAAAAAGCACTTAAGATACGCTCTAACATGGTCTCTTATCATCTTGAGAAGATGCAGGAAGAAGGGCTTCTTGAGAAAAAAGATGATTATTATTGTCTCACAAAAAAAGCAGAAAGATACCTTCCGATTATCAAGCAGGTTGTTGGAAAAGAATTAGGTCCTGTGCCAGTCATCTTGGCTGCTGTGATAAACAAGGACAAGATTCTTTTGATCAAGAGAAATAAAAGGCCTTATCAAAATTACTGGTCTACAATCGGCGGAAAGATGCAGATGGAAGAGAGCTTTGAAGATGCAAGCAAAAGAATTGTAAAAGAAAAAACCGGCCTTGATGTAAATTACGAAGGTATTTCAAGCGTTCTGCATGAAAGAGTTGAAGGCGAAGAAATCATAAAGCACAGTTTCATACATTTTTTCACTAAGATGACATCAAAACAAACAGATGTCAAGATGTCTGAACATGGCGAACTTAAATGGTTCAAGATAAAAGATATTGAAAAAGAGAATCTAATCCCTTCTGACCTTTGGCTGATTAAGAACAAGCTAAATTCAAGGATAGATGTAATTGATTCTGAGATGAAAGAAAATAAAGGGGAATTGAGTGATTTTAAGGTCTTAAAACAATAACTTTATAAAGCAAAAACCACTTAATTTGCTTAAGCTGGGGGTGTAATATTGAAATTAAGAATCATCTTATGTTTACTGCTTATTTTAGCTATTTTTAGCGCTTGCGCAAAGAATGAAATCACTGCTTCTGCCATATCAGATCTGCCTGTTGAAAAGCAGATTGAGATAGAAGCAAAAGTGGTTTCTGTGGATGCCTGCAAGGATGTAACTTGCGGCACAAACAAGCATTGCGAGGACGGCAGGTGCATATGCAATCCTGGCCACAAGACCTGCAATGGTGAGTGCATACAGAGTTCTGCATGCTGCACAGAAAATGACTGCAAAGATGATGAAAGCTGCAGGGAACATGTTTGTATACCTGACAATTGCAAGGTTAATGAAGAATTCAATGTGGAGAAAAACAAGTGCGTCTGCGACAAAAACTCACTATACTGCGCAGCGCAGAATAAGTGCATTCCTAAAGACAATTGCTGCATGCATCATGAATGCAGCAGCTCTGATTACAGGTGCACTGAAACAAACATGCTTGCAACACTTTGCATATCTGGCGAGAAAAAACAGTGCAAGTCTGTCTACACAGACCGGGGAGAGACTTTCTTTATCGGAAAAACACGATATGATGTTGACATCAATCATTTCCTGCAGAACGGCGGAGTTAATGTGAATATCAATGAGGTTAATTTCGTGCTAAAGGCAGATTTGCTTGAGAAGCTTGAAGAAAACACATTCATCTATATCGAAAGCATTGAGCCGCTGGGTGGTTACTGCAAGAAAGAGTGGGATTAAACAAAACCTTTTTAAAGTAAAGGCAGATATTTCAGCTTAGTTGAGAGATAAGCCGGTCGCAAGGCTTGCTTATGCTGGAGACAAAATAACTTTGTTCTCCAAGTAAATATTTGAGGTAGAAATTATGGCAAGAATGCACTCAAGAAAAAAAGGAAAGTCAGGCAGCAAGAGGCCTGTCAAGAAAGCAAAACCTACTTGGATAAGGTATAAGCCTGCAGAGATTGAGTTATTGATAGCAAAGCTGGCTAAAGAAGGCAAGACCAGCTCTGAGATCGGAATAGTCATGAGAGACGTCTACGGCGTTCCTGACGTCAAGTTAATCGTGGGAAAGCCCATTACAAAGATTCTTGCAGAGAAAAAGATGACAAAAGAGCTTCCAGAGGATCTGGTTGCCTTGATGAAGCGCTCTATTTTCATCAGGAAGCATCTGGAGAACAACAAGCAGGACATGACTGCCAAGAGAGGCCTGCAGCTGACTGAAAGCAAAATCAACAGGCTGATAAAGTATTACAAGAAAGCAGGAAAGATCCCTGTTGACTGGAAATACGACCCTACAAAGCTGAAGATGTATACAGAATAATTTTAATTTTTATTTTAAATTTTTTATAGAATAATTCTTACATCATCTATTCTGTTTGCGATTTCTATGCCCTTCTTAGTCAATGTAAGCAGCTTCAGTCTTCCTTGCTTGTCAAAATTGATAAGGCCTTCTTTTTCCATCTGCTGCAATATCTTTACGACATGAGAATAAGTGCAGTCAATATTTTTTGCAAGGGATGATGCATAAACTTCTGCTTTTGCATTCTTTAATTCAACCAGCATCATTGCAGGTTTTTCCCTGAAAAATACCTTGAAAATTTCTTTGTTTTTTTTCACACATCCACCCCATACGCGATTATATGTGCTATAATGGATATATTATAGGATATATTTAAACCTTTCGGTTAAGGATTTGTTAACCAAAAGTTAGACCTCTTTATTGTATGTCAATAATTGCGGTTTATATTTAAACCTTTCGAAAATCAGGTTTTTAAGTCGGAAAATTTACAGAAATCAAAGCAAAAAACATTTAAAGCGGATGCATTTAAAAATTCAAATGAATCTTAAAGATATCTTTTTTCCTCATGAAGAAATCCGGCCGATACAGGATGAGCTGATAAAACAAGTCTTGTCAGCGATTAATAACAAACAGAAATTGATTGTGCACGCCCCCACAGGCCTAGGCAAGACTGCAGCAACAATCGCTCCTGTGCTGGCTGCCACGCAATCCAAAGATGTCACTATTTTTTTCCTTACATCAAGGCATACGCAGCACAAGATTGTGATAGATACTTTGAGAGAAATCAAGAAAAAATATTCCTTGAATTTTATTGCGTCATCTATAATCGGAAAAAAATGGATGTGTCTCATGCCAAACACTGCATCCATGCGGTCTTCTGATTTTTTTGAGTTCTGTAAGGTATTGCGTAAAGACAGCAAGTGCGAGTTTTACGCGAATTCCAAGAAAAAGGTTCTGTTTAATAAAGTCCTTGAAGACATCCAGGCAATCTCACCTATTGCAACTGAAAAAATTGTTGAAATCTGCAAAGAAAAAAAGATATGTCCGTACGAGGTCGCGATAAAGCTTGCATCAAAATCAAAGATAATCATCTGTGATTACAATATCTTGTTTAATCCAAGCATAAGAGATAATTTTTTCTCAAAAACAAACAAGGAGCTTGCAAGCGCAATACTTATAATTGATGAAGGTCACAATCTTCCTGCAAGAATGAGTGATCTGCTGACTCAAAGATTGTCCAGCAGGATGATACAAAGAGGAACAAAAGAAGCAAAAAAATACGGGTTTGAAGAGCTTGTCATGCCTTTGTTTGAATTGAATGCAATTTTAACAAGATTGACTCAAGGCATGGGCAGTGAAGAAGAAAAGCTCGTCTCAAAAGAAACTTTTATCTCGCAGGTAAATAACATAAAGAATTACGCTGAATTGAGTGAAGAGCTTCAGTCAGCAGGAGAAGCTGTACTTGAAGAGCAGAAAAGAAGCGCATTGACTGCTGTCGCAAACTTCTTAGACAATTGGCCAAACGGGGATGTCGGTTTTTGCAGGAGCATATCAAACCAAGAGAAGAACATACTCCTGAATCACCGCTGCCTTGATCCTTCGCTGATCACAAAAGATGTTATTGATGCTGCATTCTCAACAATAATGATGTCAGGAACATTATCTCCTGCAAATATGTATGCAGATCTGCTGGGCTTTCCTGAAGATACTATAAAAAAAGAGTTTCCTTCGCCTTTTCCAGAAAAGAATAGGCTAACACTGATTGTTCCAAAGACCACCACTAAGTTTACGCAGAGAAGCGATGCGCAGTTCAGTGCAATCGGCAAAGTGTGCAGCGACATCATAAAAAATATCCCTGGAAATTCCGCGATTTACTTTCCAAGCTATCATCTCCGCGACGAAATTGCCAAGTTTTTTGAGCCAGAATGCGAAAAGACAATATTTTATGAGCAGCCTAAACTGACTAAAGAAGAAAAACAGGACTTGCTTAACAAATTCAGCAGCCACAAGAATGCAGTTCTTTTAGGTGTTGCTTCTGGCTCTTTTGGAGAAGGCATTGATTTGCCTGGCGTACTGAAGTGTGTCATAGTGGTCGGTCTTCCATTAGACAGGCCAGACCTTGAGACAAAAGAATTAATCAAGTATTATGACAAGAAGTTCGGCAAAGGCTGGGACTATGGATATGTGATGCCTGCCTTGACAAGGACCATGCAGAATGCAGGAAGATGCATAAGAAGCAGCTCTGACAGGGGCGTCATCGTCTTTCTTGACCAAAGATATACCTGGCCAAATTATTTCAAGTGCTTTCCTTCTGACTGGAAATTAAGAATTACTTTGGATTATATTTCTGAAATCAGGAGATTCTTTGAAAATCAAAAAGTTTAAATAGAAAACAAGGAAAACCAGCACTATGGCAAAAAAAGAAAAAGGAACTATATTTGACGAACCTAAAGAAGACCCTAAAGAAGTGGGAGTAAAAGACGGTTTCTTGCCTCCTGAAGAGCATGAAGAGACCTCTGACAAGTTTGATGAGGAAATGGACACTGGCGAAAGGGACGAGGATGTTTACACAGAAGAAGGCAGGGAAGAATTGCTGGAAGATGATGAAGTTTCTGATACAGAGCAGGCCTGGACAGAAGGTGCAGAAGGCAGAGGCCACAAGGGCGTCTGCGCTCACTGCGGCAAGCCTTTGAGCCAGGAAGAAGATGAAGTGACTGAAAGAAAGATCGACGGCGAGCTGGTCTGGTTCTGCTGCGACAAGTGCGCAAAGAAAGGTCCTAAGAAAAAGTAATATGTTAAAGAAAATCCAGGAAGATTCTTGTTTTTTCTATGCGCCAGTTGGAAAAATATCTAAAGCACTTCCAGTATTCTATAATCCTGACATGGCCTTGAACAGGGATATTTCTATTCTTTTGCTCAGCAGCGTGTCAAATAAAAACTTAAGAATACTTGACTTGCTGGCTGGCTCTGGCATAAGAAGCCTGAGATTTATTGCAGGCCTGAAAAAAGGAAAAATAAAGGAATTGACTGTGAATGACAGCAGCAAAAAAGCAGTTGAAACAATAAAAAAGAATCTTTCAATCAAAAGAAATCCCAATCCAAACAAGATCAAGCCAGATATACTTAACAAGGATGCAAATGAATTATTAATTTTTAGCGAGGGTTTTGATTATATTGATATCGATCCTTTTGGTTCTCCTAATCCTTTTCTAGATAATGCAGTCAAAAGATTGTCTAGAGATGGCATTCTTGCAGTTACTGCCACTGATACCAGTGCATTGTCTGGAAGCTTCATCAATGCCTGCCAGAGAAAATATTGGGCAACTCCTTTAAAGAATTATATGATGCACGAAACAGGGATAAGGATTCTGATAAGGAAAGTGCAATTAGTGGCTGCCCAGTATGATAAATCACTGGTTCCGATTTTCTCGCATTCAACAAGGCATTATCTGCGTGTTTATTTCAGGTGCAGCAGGGGAAAAATAAAAGCAGACAAAATATTAAGCAGTCATAAGTATCTGCTTTTTTGCAAGAACTGCCTGACTGTCAAGACTTCAAAGCAAAACAAGGATATTTGCTGCAAAAAAAAGATGATTTGGGCAGGTCCTGTCTGGACAGGACAATTATGGGACAAAAGACTGGCAAGCAGGATGCTGAAAAAAGCAGACAAAAGCAACAAGGACTTGTTTAAATTGCTGGATATAATCAGCAAAGAAAGCAGGATAAGCCAGGTTGGCTTTTACAGCATACCTGTTATCTGCAAAAAATTAAGAAAAAGCCTTCCAAAACAAGAATTGATTCTTGAAAAGATTAAAAAAGCAGGCTATAACGCTGCACAGACGCATTTCTTGCTTGATGGCATAAGAAGCAATATTGAAATAAATAAATTAAAAAAAATAATCAAGTCTATTTGACGTTCTTTTCAAGCTCTAGAATCTCTACCTCAATATTCATCAGTTCTTGCGGCAGGTAATTTGTTCTTCTTATGATGAATTCATCTGCTCTTATTTCAAGAACTTCAAATTCAAAAGTGGCTCCTTGTTTTTCGCCTGCTGTTAATTTCTGCTTCAGCAGCTTGCCTTGCTCAGGCATGTGCTCAAAATACAGGCGGCTCATTGTCACGTTTTTCATCTCTGCGGTTCCATACGGCGTGTCAAAAACAAGGCCTGTTTTTGGGTTCTGGACAAACTCTATGACTTTCTCAGATGCTCTTAGTGCTTTTGATTTCCATTCCTGTCCTGGAATGAAGAAGTCTTCTCCTGGTCTAACCATTGCCTGGGTTACAATATACTTCTCAGTTATATTGATTATCTTAAGCGGCCATGGATATAAATCGATGTTTGAGATTATGTTGTCCACTTTTGCAATTTCTTTGAAATTCTGTTCATATTCTTCTTTTGTGAATGGCTTGATTCTTGGATACAATATCCTTCTTGGCTTGTCTTCTGCAATAGGTATGCTTAATGTAAGCACTTGCTCTATTGGTTTTATTATGATTGTTTTTTTCTCGCCAAGCTTCAGGCCCTCTATTGCCTGGTCAAAAGTAGGTATCTTATTGCTCTGGCCGAGAATGAATTTGAACGGCCCTTTGACATAGGTTTTAAGGCCTGCTTCTTTTGCAAGCTCCTCATCATTAGTATCAACAACCTTTCCATTATCCAGTCTTAAGATATAATTTATTGTTACAAGGTCTCCTTTCTCTGCAATGTTTGTTTTGTCAAGTTCTGTCATGTTTGCCGCAGGTTCTTCTTTTTTTCCTGGAGGCAGCAAGACCAAGGCAGCAATGATCAATATAGCAGCCAGAACTGCCCATTTGATATATTTCTTTTTAGATTTAGGTTTTTTCTTAGCCATTTTTCACCCCACCTAGCCGAGTGCTCTTGAAACCATCGTTACCTGTGCAGATTTTATTCCTTCAAGTTTTTCAATTGCTTCTGCAACAGGGTCTGGACTTCCTTTTGATTCATCAACAGAAAAACGCAGGACAAGTGCCTTTAATCCAAAACCAACAGGCTCTACTTCTGGCTCTCCGCTGATCTTTCCTTCAAAATCAGTGATTATCTTTTCTGCTTCTGCCCGAACTTTGTCAAGATTTATTTCAGGGCTTTCAGGCATTATTTTTAGTGTGACTATTACAACTGCCATTTTAATTAGGGCCCTCAAAACCGCATTCAGGGCATTTGTATTTTGCAGCAATCTCTCTGCAGTGCCTGCATCGGATTATCTGGGTTTTCTTGCATTTAGGGCATAAAAATTTTACAGCTCCTGCTGTTGAAGTTACTCTTGTTTTGCAAGATGTGCATTTTTGTTCTTCCATGGTTATCTCCAGCTTTGCATATTTTGAGTCAGCTTAAAAATCTTGCGGTTTTTTAAGGGCAAAAACAAAAAATGCACTATTCTATAGGAATAACAAAAGTATATAAATAGAACACATAAGTAGAATATTAATGTATTCGAGAAACAAAGAGAATAATAGAAAAAGCCAGCTTATTCTAAATCCTGCGTTTTTTGCAATATTTGGCTCAAAAAAAACAAAAGAGTCGCTTAAGGAAAAAGAAAAAAAGCTGGAATTGATCAAGCAAGGGCTCAAGGCAAGGGCAAAAGACCTGATCAAGAGGGAAAAGCAGGTTGCTGCTGCAGAAAAAAAGGCTGCAAAACTGCTTGATGAGCAGGCAATCCTCAAATCCCAGATAAACACCCAAAAAGATCTTCTTAAGTCACTTAAAAAAGATTATGACACAAAATTTGCAGAGATGCAGAAGGTGCATAAGACAGTCCAGACAAAGCACGGCAGGCTCAAGGCAGCTGAAAAAACAACGCAGTCTGCAATCAAAGAGCTTGAAAAAAAGGAGAAAGAAATAGTAAAAAGAGAGAAGTCCCTGCAGGAAAAAGAAAGCGAAGTAGCATCCAAAGAAAAAAAGATATCAAATCTGATTAAAAGAGCAGGCAAGCTTGAAGAAAAAAACAAGCTGGTTCAGGCAGAAATAGAGGCAAAAGAGCTCAGGCTCAAGGACCTGCAAAAAGAGCACCGTGAAAAATCTTCAGACATTGCCGCAGTACATAAGGATCTGCAGAAAAAGCAGGAAGAGCACAAAGATATTGATGCAAGCAAGCAAGATATTCTTAAGAAACTTGATGCAAAGCAAAAAGAGGTTGCTGAGCACGAGCGCTCCTTGAAAGAAAAAGAAAAAGAGACTGCAAAAAAAGAAAAACAGCTCGACAAAGCGCTTCGCAAGGCAAAAAACCTTGAAGACAAGAATAAAGAGCTGGAATTAGATATTTCTGCGAAGCAGCTCCGCTTGTCAGCGCTTAAAAAAGAAATAAAAGAGCATGTCTCTAAGAGAGATGAAGAACTAAGAGGATTAAAAGCAGAGGCAGAAAAAGCATTCAAGATAAAGAAAAGAGACCTCGAGGCCCTGAAAAAAGAAGAAGCAATAGTCAGGACCAAGAAAAAAGAATTGCATCATTTCATAGAGACCCAGAAAAATGCTATTGAAAAAGACATCCAGAAGTTTGATGCAAGAAAAAAGCAGATAGAGCATGCCAGGAAACTGCTTGATGCAAGAGAAAAGACAATTCATGAAAAAGACCTGAAAGTCAGGAAAAGAGCGACAGAAGCAGAGCATCTTGAAAGCCTGAAAAAACAGATAAGCAAATCAATTGAGGACAAGAAAAGGCTTGCCAGTGAATTAAAAGAGCGCATAAAAGAGCAAAGCAAAAAACTGGAGCAATTGAAGAAAACATCTATTGCCGTGCACAAGGAAGAAGTGAAGCTTGCAAAACAGAAACAAGATCTTGACAAGAAAAAGAGGAAGTTTGATGCTGCTGATAAAGAATTAAGAAGGCGCGAAAAGAAGTGGGCAGAGCATGATGCTGCATTAAAGCTTGCAGTCAACAGGCTGATTGATGAGAAAAAGAATCTTGAGACTGAGATAGACGCTAAAAAATCAGAGCTTGAAGAGATGCGCAAGGAATGGGACATTAAGGAAGCTGCGCTGAGAAGAGCCGCCCAGGAGATAAAAGCGCAAAAAGGGTCTGTCAAGGCGCTTGTTGAAAAAGATGTTTCTATATTATCTGAAAAAGAAAAAGAGCTTGTTAAAACTGTGAAGATGCTTGAAAAAGACAAGACAAGGCTCATGAAAGAAGAAAAGTCAGTCATTGCAAAAGTCAATAAGCTGGATAAGGCTACAAAGAAATTTGAAAGAGAGAAAAAAGATATTGCAGACAAGGAGCGCGTTGCTGCAAAGCTTCTGCGCTATGTTGAGACAGAAAAGAAAAAGCTTGAAAATCAGAAGCAGAAGATTGCAAGAGTCAAGGAGCTTAAGGAAAACCTGCCTGCTCTTGAAAGGCATTATTTCAAATTAGTGAAGCAGGCAAAGAAAGAAGAGGCCAAGTTAATGGGAGGCGCGCGCTTGGCAAGGCCTATCAAGAAAAGGCTTGCTATGAAGGAAAGAGAGCTGAGGGCGCGTGAAAGAGGCATTGAAAAAGGTGTTGAGTTTCTTGAAGAAAGAGAACGAGAATTAGAAGACCTGCGGGCAATGAAAGAAGAGGCATTTGAAGACTACCTTGAGGCAGAAGTTAAAACAGCTAAAAGGATTGCGCCGGCTAGAAGAGAAAAATATCCAGAGATAAGAAAAAAGCTTGAGCAGGCAAGAAAAGGTATTCTTTCTGGTGATATTGATTCTGCAATAAGAAGGGTTGCTGAGGCCGAGGTATTGATGAATAAGTTCAAGCTTAAGGCAGAAGAAAGAAAACCATTTAGTTACGATTTAAGATATATCAAGGCAAGCATCAAATTAGCTGAGCTTGGTTGAGATTATATTGTTCTTTTCATCTACTTTGAATAATTTGCCGAGAAATTGTTCTACAACATAGATATTTGTTATTGTGTGCTGCGTAAGCTCAGATGCTTTGATAGTGCTTGGGCAAAAAAGAGCCATCCAAGGCATAAGATTGTCTGCAAGGTGCGAGTCAATAGGTGCTTTTGATTCTATTTGTTTTATCAGTGCTTTTGCTGCCTCTTCTCCCACTTTCTCGCTTGGCTTTCCTCTTTCTCCCAGTGAATCTGCGCCAAGTATTATTGGATTTATTAAATCCAGGTCTTCTTTTTGTTTTGAGAACAAGGCCCACAGCGTGATTCCTGAGCCAGGAGAGAAAGTGTCGCAGTATTCTGTCCGTATTGTCACAGGCACTTCATACTTGTTTAGCAGGAATCTTGCTGCTTTTGCCTGTCTCTCTGCCACTTGTGCATTTTCCAGGGATTTAGAGGCATGTGAAACGCCTCTTATCTGGATTAGATTATATTGTTCTGTTGTGTTTATGCCTTCTTGTTTTCTTATCTCTTCCAGGAATGTTTTGAAATCAGGATAATCTGCAAGCTTGAACTTCGGCTTTATTGTGATTTCTACTTCTCCGCCTCCTTTTGGGAAATAGCCTCTTCTGGTAAGCTTTACATCAATCTTTTCGCAGAATTTTCGTATGTGCGGGATAAACACTTCTTGAAAGTATTCTATTGGCATTGACCATTTGACGTTTGTCCCGCCTTTTAGCTTTAGCTTCACCTTCTTGTCTGCAAAAAAGCAAGGAAGCAGCAATGCCTGCATAAGCAGGCTTATGGAGCCTGCGGTTCCTATATCTATCTCAATTGTTTTGCCTTGGATCTTTCCAGGTTCGTACTTTAAATCACTGGAACCAATCTCTGCACCTTCTGCTTTTGCATTGCACAGTTTTTCAAGTGCTTTTATGCAAAAAAGGTGCTGCGGCTTTATTCCTGCATCTTTTCTTCCTACACGTATCTTGTCAACCTCAAAAGGAATCTGCGTTATTGTAGAAAAAGCAAGAGCAGTTCTTACTATCTGTCCGCCGCCTTCTTTATAGCTTCCATCTATATGTATCATAAATTAGAAAAAAAAGAAGTCCAATATATAAAAATTTGTTTTAAATCTCTAGATTGTCCAGCTCTGCAAGTTCCTTGTCTAGGTTATCCAGGTCATTCAGGTCAAGGTCTGCAGTTATGTCATCAATCTCAACAACTTCGCTGTCAACTGATGCGATATCTTGTTCTGCAGAAGTATCTTCAGCTACTGGCTCTTGTGGCGCAGCTTCAGGCTTTGTTTCTTTTGCTGGAATCTTTTCTGGTGCTTTTTCTTTTGGTGCACAAGCAACTACCAATAACATGGTCGCAAGCAGTATACCCAAAATCATCATGTTTCTTCTCATATGTTTCACCTGCCCATTGTTTTTGCAAATTACTATTTAAAGCTTTCTTTAAAGAAAATAAAAAAAGAAGAAATTTATTCTTCTGTTACGTTTACATCCTCGTAAACTGCTTCTGGAGTTGGCTCTACTTCTTCTCCTGCTTCTGCTTCTTCTGAATCGGTCGCAGCTTCTTCTGTCTCTTCACCAGTTTCCTCAGCTTCCTCTACTGCAGGCTCTTCAGCTTCATCTTCTGATGATGCTAGAGCTTCTGATCCGCCTTTTATTGCCTTGATAGCCCGCACAATCTCCTTAAGAGTTTTGTGTGTTTCTCTCAGTGCCTGATGTGCTTCTTTAGTTGCTTCAACTGCTTCCTGGATTTTGTTTTCCTGGTACAGTTGTCTTGCCTTGTCTCTTGCTTCTTTCGCTTTTTCTAGCTCTGCATCAAAGTCATCTAATAGCGGCGTGATTTGGGATGTGTCTTTTCCAGCATTATCCAGCCTCTCAACGATCTTATGAAGCTTTCTTTTAAGATTGCCAAGGCGAACGCTTATTGCATGGATTTTTCCGTTTGCAACGCGGCCAACACCTTTCTTGATTGTGTGCCTAAGCTCTTTCCAGGACTCCTTGATTATTTTAGCAGCTTCAACATAGTCTTCTTTTGTGCTGTTTTCATCAAGACCCTCTATTGTTTCAAGAGCGCCTGCAATCTCTTCTGCTTTTTCATCAAGGTCTGATAAGAGTTCAGATTTCTGTTCTTCATCCAGGTTTGAATTCTCAACTCTTTCCTTTGTCTTGGAAATCATAGCAAGAACATGCTCTGCAATATTTATCAGATATCTTTTTGTCTGTGTTCTTGTATCTTTTCTCAGTTCCTTACAATCTTCTGTCTCGCTGTCTTTGCATGCAGCAAGTCTTTCTTTTCTTTCTTGTATTTTTTGCCTTGCCTCTTGATGATTTGCCTTTACTTCAACTCTCTTTTCTTTGGCTTTAGCAAGACGCTCGCGCATTATTTCTTTGTTCTTCTTGTATTTCTCCCTTGCGACAGTGTATCGCTCTCTCAGATTCTTTGCTTTTTCTTTTACAGCATCTACTTTCATCTGCCTAGCTTCCTTGCTTTTGGCTTTATATAGTGTTGGTGTTGGAGTTGTTTCATTATCTCCTGTGTTGTCGAGTTCTACAGCAAATGCCGCAGGCACAAGACTTACTAAAAAAATGGCCATCATGAACAAACACATTATTTTTTTCATTTTTGCCTCCCAAACACATCAGCCATCTAAAAAATAAAAAATTAGTGCGCAGGCAGCTCGCCTCTCGCACCAATAAAGATAGCCATTTTTTGTGTTTGTAAGGATTATATGGTGTATTTTCTTTATAAAGACTCTTTTTCAGGCCTTAAATTAAAGCTTTATTTGAGCGTTTAAAACTTTATGAAGGTCTAAACGGCCTTTTCTTACTTTACGCAAGGTTTTTAAAGTGCCAGCATCTATTCTTCGAAATATGAAGCTTAGAAGCATTATACTGCCTGTTTTGCTCATACTTGCAGCAAACATGGTTTTTGCAGCAAACATACAAGGCAGTATATATGATATTGAGCTGAATGAGCTCAGTGATGTGATTGTTGAGATAGACACGACACCAAAACAGTCTTTTGTTGCAAAAGATGGCAGGTATTCTTTTGATGTTCCTTTAGGAGATTACATAATTCTTGCAAAAAATGGGCAGGGCATTGCTGAAGAAAAGATAACCATAACAGATGACGGCACATATAATATTGATTTGATACTCTTTCCTGATTTCAGTGAAGAAGAAGAGATTCTTAATGACTCTGATTTAGAGATAGGTACAGATTATACAGATGTAACTGAAAAGAATTATTCGCGTTATTACCTGCTTGCTTTTGTGCTTGTATTGATTATCATAATCGCAGTGATACTTCATTACAAGAAAAAACTAGAGACTGGACTGAAAAAAGAATTGAAGGAGATTAAAAAGACAACAAAAGAGGATCTTGAAGCAGACCTCAAGGAATTGATTTCTTTTATCAAGAAAGAAGGCGGAAGAACTACGCAGAAAGATATCCGCAGGAATTTCCCACAGTCAGAGGCAAAGATTTCCTTAATGATTGCAGAGCTTGAGCACAAAGGAAAGATAAAGAAGATAAAAAAAGGAAGAGGGAATATAATCATCCTTATTTAAGCATAGCACCTGGCGTGCAATGTAGGAAATAAGCGAAATAGAGCGGCTCGATTAAACATGCGAGAAAATCTTAATGCAAAGCGTGCTATGCTTCTTTAACGTATCGTTCTAATATTTCTGGTTTCCAGCGCTCTTTTTTGCCTGTTGTGAGGTTTTTAACACTGACTTGCTTGCTGATGTCTGTTATTTTCAATTGTTCGCCGTCAACTTCTATGATATCTCCTCTCTTGAAATTAAGGCATCTGAAAAGAACTGTTCCGCGGTATAGTAGCTTGCTTGTTACTTTGTGCTGTGTATGCAGTTTTTTGCTGGTCTTTAGTATGCCCACAAATCTTTTCTTCAGCTTGTTTCCCAGGTCCAGTATAAATTTGTTTGAGGACATCCAGAAATCTATTCCATTCCTCACTTTCTTCTCTTTTGCAACCCAGACATGCTTGTCCTGCCGTATCTTCTTCCTCACATAATTGATTACTTCGGGCGTTGGATTTCTGAGCTGAAGCTTGCCCTCAAAATACTTGGGCCCTTTTTCTTCTATTCTTGCGACCATGCATTGATATTCATATTTAGTATATATAAAGTTTATCTAAAAAGAAACCTTTTTAAAGCACTCACATTCATAAAGCAATATGGAAATAAAGAAGTTCCTGAAGGCAGTCTGGCACTTTATTTGGGTAGAAGACAGCTGGCTTAGCTGGATTGTGAATGTGATTCTTGCTTTTATCATAATCAAGTTCTTGGTTTATCCTGGCCTTGGTTTTGCGCTGGGAACAAGCCATCCGATTGTTGCAGTTGTGTCAAACAGCATGGAGCATTCTGTTGGCTTTGATGACTGGTGGGACCAGCCCAGCTGCTGTGCTGATGGCGGCTGCAAAGAAAAGATAAGCCAGGGGCAGCTTTTGACAGAAAAAGGTATAAGCAAAACAGAGTTCAGTGATTTTTCTTTCACAAGCGGTTTCAATAAAGGGGACATCATGATATTGTACAGCCCTAAAAACCTGAAAATAGGGGATGTGCTGACTTTCAGTGTTCAGGGCCGCTCTGATCCAATCATTCACAGGGTAATTGCTGTCAAAGAGCAAGGCGGAAAAAAATACTTTCAGACAAAAGGAGACAATAACTGCGGTTCAGCTGATTTTGAAAAAGCAGTTACAGAAGATAGGTTTATAGGCAAGGCGGTCTGGAGAGTTCCTTTGCTTGGCTGGATAAAGATTGGATTTGTGTGGCTGTTGAAGCTTGTAGGTATAATGTAAAATGTTGTTTTGCAAGAAATGCGGCGGCATAATGATGCCGAAAAAAGATAATGGCAAGACCTTTTTGGTTTGTCCTAAATGTGGATATAAGACTGGTGCAAAAGGGGCAGTGATTTCTGAGAAGTGCAAGTCAAAAGATGACTGTATTGAGGTTGTTGAAAAGATAGAGACAAGGCCTTTGGTTGATGAGGAATGCCCTAAATGCAAGCACAAGAAAGCAAGAAGCTGGGAAAAGCAGATGAGAGCAGCAGATGAGCCGCCTACAAGATTCTATGAATGCGAAAAATGCAAGCATATCTGGCGAGAGCAGTCATGAATATTGAAAAATATATCAAAAACAATTCTTTGAAGATTCTTGTCAAGCCAAACAGCAAGAAAAATGAGATCCTTGGCTATGATGAAAACAGGAAAGCTGTAAAAGTGGCAATTGCAGCTCAGGCAGAGAAAGGCAAAGCAAATTTAGAGGTAATCAAATTTTTTTCTAAATTATTAGGAAAGCAAGTCAGGATAAAAAGCGGTCTGGCAAGCAAGGAAAAGCTTTTGAAACTGCCGTAATTCTTCCGGAAATTTCTGGCAAACACATATAAAGAATAAAATCAGTTATTCTGATATGTCTGAAGTTAATTTCATCGTGATTAAAGGAGAAAATCTTTATTTTGCAAAAGCGCATTACAGGAAAATCATTGAAGCAGTCAAGAATCCTGAAAAATTCAAGAAATTGCTGAAAAGCAGGCATTATCTTGATGCAGGCTATCTTATTCTTGATTTCAATAACCAGACCATAATCAACTGCCAGACTGCTTCTGCCTTGCCAAAGCACAAGTTTGGGATTGTTTCAATTTAGGTCAATGCCGCGCTACGTTTTGCTTTTAGAACCACTTGTTTATCAGATTCATCAGATATCGCTTAGCCATTGAGGACTCCGCAGGCGGCATTGTTTAGAAAAACTTAAATAAAAGCTGTATTCTCATATTTTTGGGTGGTAATTTGGATAAGATGGAGAAAGATGTTTTGGTTATTAGCAGAAAAATACTTTTTGATGCAGAAAAAGACAAGTTTCAGGGCTTTAAGGCTCATTCTGATATTGATTTCCACTCAAGGATTATCAAAGGATGCAAATACATGAAGAGAGGCATTGCTGAAGAAGACGAGACTCATAAGCAGCCTATTGGCTATGTCTTGATTGCCAATCCTAAGACAAAGAAAATATATGCCTACAAGCGCGCAAGCGCAGGCAAGGATTACACTGAAAAACGCCTGCAGAACAAATGGTCTGTCGGCATTGGCGGACACATAGACAGGACAGAAGAATCTGCTCAAGACCCTATCCACACAAGCATGCTGAGAGAGCTTTCTGAAGAAGTTAAAATAGGCCAATACTCACTAAAAGTCCTGGGATATCTCAATGATGACAGTGATTCTGTCGGCAGGGTGCATTTTGGCATTGTTTATCTTGCCTTGACAGAATCAGATGTTTCCCCCGGCGATGCAGAATCTGTCTTTGGCGAGATGAAGACAATGGAAGAGATAAAACAGATAAGAAATTCTCCTGATGCTACTCTTGAAGGCTGGTCTGAGATTGCTATTGATTTTCTGGAGAAGAATTTGTCGGAGATAGTTTGATATCATATACAGAATCGTTCACGAAGACATTCTTTTGCATCAGTATTTTCCATGCAATCAAAATATTCCTTTTGATATATTTCCTGAGTAGGTGCATAATCTAAATTTTGAATTATTTGCAGGTATTCCTTATACAAACCGGTTGCATTTTCTTCTTGGTTTAATTCAAGGAACAATAATGTTCTTGCTTGCAGATACTGAACTGGCCATGTATACGCAATGTATCCGGGTCTGTTAACTGCCAACTCACAAAGAATCAAAGCTTCTTCAAACTCATCCGATGTACTGGCAGAACATGCTTTTTCTTGACATTGAGCTTGGTAGTTAATTGTTTTATGTTGAGTTTGTTCCAGTGCTTTTTCTGCTTCCTTGATAGTAGATTTAGGAACAGATTCTTCTGTAGTAGAATAAACTTTAGAGAACGGACTTGAAGTGCACCCTGCCACCAATAAAATAATGAATAGCAGTAAAACTGTTTTTGATGCCATGAAATTCATTAATCCTGAATAGTTTATAAAACTTCACTAAAAATTATCTAATCTGCTCTGCTTCTTGTTAAAATCTTCCAAATACTTTGGCGGCTTTACAGACACAAAAGTATATCCCCAGTCTGAAAGCATCTTGAATGCATTTGGAGTCATCTTTGGTGCTGCAATCATTCCCCTGACTTTTGTTATTCCTTTGCTTACCATCAGTCTCTCAACATACCGCCTTAATTGAGTAACAGCACCCAAATCTGCGCAGTATCTTTTGCATTCAACAACAGTAAGCATTCCTTCTTTATCTATTCCAAGAACATCTATGAAGCCGTATTTTGTCTGCTCTTCTTGCGAGACTGGCTTGAATCCTTTTTCAATCATTTCAGGGTTTTCATAGAGCATGTTCGCCATATCTGCTTCTGTTCCAGATATGACTATTGATTTTCCATCCTCAAGCTTCTGCGAGTTAAAGAAGTGTATCCTGTTCATTGTTATGTCCATGTTTTCTTTCAATGCAAGATTTCTTGATTTCAGCATGAGTTTGCCTTCTTCTATTGCCATGCTATGGGTTGTGTTCGGCTTCATGTAGTTTACAGGATTATTACCGGTTGGCTGGTGAACCAACAAAGCATTGTCTGCTTTTATTATCACTAATCTGTCGCCGTCTTTCAATAAACTCTCTGCTCTTCCAGAATATCTTATGCTGCAGTTGCAGCTGATTACAATCGTCTCGTTCCTTCTCAAGGCGTCATTCAATAATGTGACATAATCTTTTTGTTCTAGCATTTTATTCACTTGGAAGATCTCTTTCAGATGTTATTTTATTGACATATTCTGTCACTATCTTTTTTGTAGGCGGCGATAATAGCAGTCTTCTTATTTTAAGTCCTGCTTTTTTTGCTTCTTCTATCCAGTGCTGGTCTCTTTGCTTGTTTATTGTTTCATAATCAAGCTCATACACCAGTTCTTTTATTCCTGCTGCAACAAGCAATTTAAGGCAAGTATAGCAGGGAAACAAGGTAACATACAAGGTTGAGCCGTGTATTCGTATTCCTTTGCGTGCTGCTCTTGCAATTGCATTGGCTTCTGCATGCACATTCCTGGCATAATCGTTCTTCTCATGATCTGCCACATTCATGTGTCTTCTGAAGCACCTGCCCTCATCTGAGCAGTTTGGCATGCCTGGCATTGAGCCATTGTATCCTGTTGCCAGAACCTGCTTATCCATGACTATCACTGCTCCAGTTGGCCTTGACAAGCATGTTGACCTGGTGGCAGCCACTTTAGCAAGTATCATGAAGTACTCATCCCAGCTTGGTCTGTGCTTTGCACATGGAGTGTCCATTTTATCCCCCTACTACTATGGAGTGCCTTTATTTATATTTATTTTCGTTCTGCAAAAGATATTACTGATAAAATAAAAGAATATAAAGGCCTGAATTCCTGAAAATCGTGATGAGAGGAATACTGATTAGTTTTGAGGCAGGAGAAGGTGCTGGCAAAGGCACTCAAGTCAGCTTATTAAAAGAATATTTAGAAAAAAAAGGTTTTAAAGTGCTTTTGACAAGAGAGCCAGGAGGACTGCCTCTTCCTGAAGCATTAAGAAAAGAGGTTCAGCATCCAGACAAAGAGCACACTCCTGAAGGAGAGCTTTTATTGTTCTCTACTGCAAGATATCTGCATGCAAAAGACAAGATTAAGCCTGCTTTAGAAAAAGGAATGATTGTGATTACAGACCGTTTGCATGATTCTACAACTGTTTATCAGGGTTATGCTGGTGGAATAGATATTAATTTCATTAAACAAGTTCATAAGGTAGCATTAGGAGATATAATGCCTGATTTGACCATATTCATTGATATTGATCCAGAACTGGGACTGAAGAAAATGACTACAAATGAATTTGGAAAGCCTGACCGGATGGAAAGCAAAGGCCTTGAATTTCATAAGAAAGTTCGTGAAGGGTATTTAACACTCGCTAAACTAGAGCCAGATAGAATAAAGGTAATCAAATACAGGGATGGTGATATTGAAGGCATGCAGAATGAGATAAGAGATTATGTTGATAAATTATTGGAAATCAAAGAATAGTTTCGTCCATTTCTTCTTCAGCTTCATTCAGAAGCATAAAGTCTCCAAGCGGCCTGTTTTTCTTTGCTTCTTTATATCGTACTACCATTTTACTTCACCTCTTTTTAGAACACCCCTTTTGACACCTCTGTTTCTCCGCGCATTATTTTGTAAACCATAGCTTATATTTAAATAAATTGCAAATTAAAAATATAGTCCAAAGAATTGATGTCACTACTCAGCCAAAGTCAGCAAGTTTTTCCATAGAATGCTTGATTATTTTACCGTCGGCAGAATCTATTTTTATATTGACTGTTTTAAAGCTTTGAGTGACATATGTTATGTTAAATACTGTTGCTCCTTCAAGGTGCTGAATTATCAAGAAGTGCTTTAACAGTATCTCTTTAGGATAATTCTCCTTTATGCAGGCTTTTGCCTTTTCCAAGGCCTCGCTTACTGTTAATTTCACTTCTTCTGGTTTTAAAGGCATTATTTCCTGGCTTGCTTTCAGTATGTCCTGCGCAGGCATTATCTCTATCTTGTTTCCTTGCTTGATGATTGTGTCTACTTTGTTGCTTTTCTTGTCATAGTATCCTATCTGCCACACATTATCTTCACTTGGCATCACAAACACATGAGCAAGATAGAAATCTGGATGATCTTTTTTCCATTCCTTGAATTCAGGTGTTGCTTCAATCTCATCAATCAGTTTTTTGAATTCCATATAATCAAAAAATAACCCAATCTTTTTAAACTTATCTTTAATCATCATATGCATAGCACCTGGCGTGCCTTTAAACAAATAAGAGAGATACATAGACTCGATTATGCACGCGATAAAAACTTTAAGCAAAGCGTGCTATGCATGCAAATGTTTTCAGAACTTCGCAAAAAGGAGCTTGAAAAGCAGGGTTACAGGCTTGTTGGCAGGCATAGTGCTATAAAGATATGCAGCTGGTGCAAGAAATCAATAAGAGGGGAGGATGTCTGCTATAAGAATACATTCTATGGCATCAATTCATGGCGCTGCATCCAGATGTCTCCGTGGTTTGCCTGCACTCACAGATGCATTTTCTGCTGGCGGGATGTCCGGGAAAATCTTGTTCCTGAAGAGATTGACAGCCCGAAAGATATTGTTGATGGCTGCATTAAGGCTCAAAAAGAGATTTTGCAGGGCTTTGGAGGAAATGAAAAGCGCGACCAAAAGCATTTTGAAGAAGCTTTAGAGCCTCTGCATTTCGCAATCTCATTAACAGGAGAGCCCACACTATATCCAAAACTTCCAGAGCTTGTTGATGAGATAAAATCTAGAGGCATGACTTCTTTTATTGTGACAAATGGGACTGTTCCTGAGATGCTGAAGAAATTAATCAATCATCAGCCCACGCAGTTGTATATGACTCTTCCTGCTCCGGATAAAGAGACTTATCTTAAGACCTGCAATCCCTTAAACCAAGATTCTTGGAACAAGATTCAGGAATCTTTAAGCCTGATTAAGGAATTCAAGAGAAGCTGTTTAAGATTGACTTTAGTTAAAGGATATAATATGGTCAATCCAGAAGGTTATGCAGATTTGATTAAAAAAGCAAATCCTGCATTTATTGAGCTAAAGGCATATATGTGGGTTGGCCACTCAAGGGAAAGACTAGAGATTGAAAACATGCCTCTGCATCCAGAGATTGTTGAGTTTGCAAAGAAAGTGGCAAAAGCTGCTGATATGAAAATCATTGATGAAAAGCCTGAAAGCAGAGTTGTATTATTGATGAAAGAAGACAGAAAAGACAGGATTATGGAGTTCTGAATAATTTCTTGATGCCGCTTACAGTGTGCCCTATGCCTTGTATTGGGTGTATTGTAGCAAGCTCATGCAGTATATGGCCTATTTTCTGTTTTTTCTTTATTCTTGGCTCCTTGATTGAGAACATGAATAAGGCAGAAGCTGCTCTCAGCAATGCAGAGATTATGAATATCAAAGGTATTCCCGAAAGTATGAAAACTGCCTTGTCTGCCACAAAGCCTCCTGCAATTGGCGCGATTATCAGAGGAATTGATGTGAGCATCACATATTTTGCAACTTTTACTGTCCTATGCTGATGCGAGAAGTCAAGCAACAGGTTGAATGTGCTTATTTCCACACCTGCCCAGAATATGCCTGAGACAATCTGCGCGACAAAAATCAGCCAGATTGTCTGCGGCGTCACAAAAAAGAAAAGGATTGGCACAAGCGCAACTCCAAACATGCTCACTATTGCAACTGGCCTGTCTCCTATCTTGTCAGAAACTTTTCCAAAATGCGGGTGTGCCAGTATCTTGCAAAGGCCTGCGACTGCAAAAGAGATCATCATCAGCGTGTAGCTTATGTGGATATTTTTCAGCATGTATACTATGAAGAAAGGAGATGCAAACATGAAAGCAAAGTTAAAGAATATTATGATGTATATGAATCTCCTGAACTGTCCTTTTATCTTGAAAAATTCTGTTATCTTGTGCTTTTTGTGGTCTGTATAAGGCAGCTCTTTCATCCTGCAGTAATAATAAGAAGACCAAAGGCCGAATAATATACCCACTAAAAACATGGTTGAAAAGCCGACATAGCTTGTCTTGGGAAAAAGGTCGAGGTACATTGCGCCGAATACACTTACAGTCAAGCTTGCAATTCCCATGAACATATTTCTTTTTCCAAAGTACTTTCCCCTGTGCTCAATTGGAACAATCTCTCCTGCAAAAGAGGTCCATGCAGGATTAGTGAGCCATTCTGTAAATTGCACAAGGAAAAAATAAATCAATAATGTCAGCAATGGGTGATTCATGAAAAAAACAGGAATCAGGATTATCGGAAGCCAGAGCAGGCGCGACGTAACAGTCAATACTACATTTATGTGCAGTCTTGAGTAAAGCTCAACAAGTTTTGCTCCAGGCACCTGCGCAAGAATCGCTGCAAGGTAAGGAAGCGCCCCTGCAATCCCGATAATTGTGTTTGATGCGCCCAAAGCAAGTGCAAAAGCTATCAAGAATGCGCTTGTAAGGCCGTAGTACAATGCCCACAGCACGCTTTGATATATCAATAATCTCTGGTTTTTTGTTATTCTCATATTTTTATTATCTTGCCTAATGGCCCTGGATTAATCAGCAAAGCATTGTTCAGCTTGTCTTTTTTTCCTGCATTTTCATGAAGGTGCCCGCATATTTCAAGAACAATATTAGGATTTGACTTTATGAATTTTGTTATTGTCTTGTTTCCGCAGTATTCTTTTCCTATTCTGTCAAGCTTTGTCTTGTAAGGAGGGGCATGCGTCACAAGAACTACTTTTTTTCCTTTTATTTTTGGCTTTATTTTCTTTATGAACTTTTCCATTTCCTTGTCCTGCCGCAAAAAGCTTTCTCCTGTAAAGCCTACAAAAACATAATCCCCTATTTTTATTGCTTTTTTGTTCAAAAAAATAAGGCTGTCATGAAAAGAGCATATTTTTCTCATCACAGAGTCTGTCTCGTGGTTTCCTGGTATAATTAGTACTTTCTTGCCAATCTTGCTTATTCTTTTCATCAGCTCTTCCAGGTGATTTTCAAACAAAGAGACATCACCTGCGCAAACGATTACATCTGGCTTTGTTTTTTTTGCTTTTTCTTTCAGTCTTTTGATGTATTTCAGGCTTTGATAGAAATCAACATATTCTGGTGATCTTGGTCTTGAGTGAAGGTCTACAAAAGCAAGAATTTTCATGGAATTACACTCCAAAGCTCAACTGTATTATTGTCTGGTATGTCGTAAAGTTATTCAATACGTATGTCTCAACTATCATTGCAACAGCCAGCACAAGTACTGCGCATATCAAAATAAGCGTGTTTAATCCAAGTATCTTGGCAAACTGCGAGGAGAATAGTTTCTCCTTGACCACTGCATTTGACAGTATTGTTCCTGATATGACTGCAATCACATAGCTTGACATCTCAAGGAATGCATGCGGAAACACGCTCAACATTACAAGAATGAATAATATTGCTGTGCTGGCGCTCAGATTTATGGCTGTGGTTTTTGCAAGTGTGCCGAAAATTGTTCCCCATACAGATGCGTTCCATATTATCAGGTAGATTGAGCCGTTTCCTGCTATTAAAGCTACTATGAAGCACAATGCAAGCACGCCCAGATTATGCGTGAACAAGTCCCAAAAAAGGCTCATTGAGAATGTTGTTGCTCCTCCTGACATCATTGCAGCAAGCTGCTGCTTGAACAGCTGGTTTGCTGCCAGTCTTGGAAGAATCATTGAAAAGAATGCAAATACAAAGAATGCTCCAAAAAACATGTACATGTATACTTTGTATAGTTTCAGGTTTGATTTGAATATGTCTATTATATTATACAGCCTTGTAACTTCTCTATATGCTTTTGCTTCAAATACAGTAAACTGATACAAGGATGGTATGAGCAAAGTAGATGCAATTGCTACAATCACCAGCGCAGGATCATTTGGAAAGACCATCATTGCAAAGAACACGCCGAAAACAGTCAATGCAAAGCTGAGCACAAAAGCATATCTTGGATTTTCCTTCAAGAACTCAACTGGATATAGCTGCTCTAATACCATTTTCACCTCTTTTGTTTAAATGGTATTATTTGATTATTTAAATGTTTCTGCCTGTCCTCTAAATATAAAATAAAAAAATAATTATCTTTTCTTCTTTACTTTCTTTTTTATTTTTCTCTTGACTTTTCTTGCTTTTTTCTTGACTTTCTTTTTTCCTGCTTTTGCTGCTTTTTTCATCTCTGCCATCAATATCTTGTTCATTGCTGCAGCATATTTCTTTGTCTCTGCAAGCATTTTCTTTGCAACCCTCTTTACTTCTTTGTGGTCCTTGCCTTTCACAAGTTTTTTCATTTCTTTTGTTGTCTCGTTTTTAGCGTATTTCGCTACTTTTACAGGCACTTTTGCCATTTTTCTTAAAGTGTCTCTTTTGCTCATATTTTCACCTCATCTTCTTTTGATTAATCCGTAAGGAAGCAGTCTTTCCCGTATCATCGATCCTGTCAGTATGCATAACAATAATATTGCAAAAGACAGCGCAAATATTGAAAATATTGAATATCCAAATACTTTTGGCTTCAGATCAACAAGCATTGAGCCGGATAAAAGCAGTGCTGCAGTGAGTATTGCGTAAGCAAGTTTATTGCTGCCAAACCCTATGGACCTTCCCAAATGCCCGATGTCTGTATCGCTTATATCAAGCTGTAATGGTTTTCTTGTAAATCTTTCAATAAGCTCGCTTGTTTGCTCTGGCAGGTCAGCAAGCACGTCTCCTGCTGCTCTTGACTTTTGCAGTAATCGTTTTATGATTGCTTTTGGCTTGTTCTCTTTTTTCAGTATTGCAGCAATCTTTGGTTTTGCATATTCAACAAAATTAAAATCAGGATCTAATTGAGTGCAAGTTCCCTCCGCAGTCACCAGCGCCTTTGCAAGCAGTATCAGGTCAGCAGGCATCCTTATATGATTTTTGACACAGACATTGAACAGCCTGTGCAGTACCTGCGTCGCTCTTATGCTGCTTGCAGGATTCCAGTTTCGCACAACATCATCAGTATCCAGCTCAAATTCCTCAAGATTTGTCTCGTCAGTCGGCAGGCCGATCTTCAGCAAGGTTCTCACAACACCTCTTGAATCCTTGTTTACAAGAGCTACAATCATGTCGATTGAATACCGCTTCAGTTCCTTGTCCAGTCTTCCGACAATGCCGAAATCAAGCAAAGCTATCTTTCTGCCTGGCAGAATTAATATGTTTCCTGGATGGAGGTCAGCATGAAACAATCCCTTGTCCAGCACCTGCCTGAAAACAGCGTCTGCTATGTTTTTTATTATCTCCTGCTTGACTTTAAGGGACAGTTTGTCCTGGATTTCAGACAGTTTTGTTCCAGGTATGTAATCCATCACCAGGACCTTATCTGTTGTAAAGTCCGTGTAGACTTTTGGCACGAAGATCTTGGTGCTTTTCTTGAAAGTATCATGAAATTGCTCGATATTATCTGCTTCTATCAAAAAATTCAGTTCGTTCTTTGTATATCTTTCAAATTCTTTTACAATCTGCAGTGGAGAGACTGTTGTTTGCTTGAAATATTTGTCAAGCTTGTGCGCAAAATACTCCATTATCTGTATGTCTGCTTCAAACTGCTCTTTGACATGCGGCCGCTGGATTTTTACCACGACCTGCTTGCCGTTCTTTAATTTCGCTTTGTGAACCTGCGCTATTGATGCACTTCCTATTGGTTTCTTATCAAAGCTCTTGAAAATGGAATTTATTGGCTTTTTCAGTTCTGTTTCAATCACTTTTCTTGCTTGTTCATATCTGAATGCAGGCATCTGGTCCAGTAATTTGCTGAACTCAACGCAGTATTCCTGCGGGACAAGGTCTGGCCTCAGGCTCAATAACTGCCCTAACTTGACATATGCTCCCCCCAATTCTTCCATTGATTTTCTCAGCCGCACAGGGATTGAATCCCCCTTCTTGTATCGTTTTATTCTCTTGTGAAATGGAAGATAAAATCCTAGTCCAAACTCTTGCACAAAATACCCTAATCCTTGTTTTGCAAGAACATTGATTACTTTAGAAGCTCTTTTGAATGAATTAACATTGCTCATTTTATCCTCTTTTTTATAATGTACCAATTATCACTTCCCATATATATAGTTTACTGCTTTTACAAACCTTTTTAAAGGTGTGCTAATTTTTTTAAAAGTTATGTATGAATTGATTATAACAGAAAAACCAAATGCAAGCAAAAGAATAGCAGAAGCGCTTGCAGAAGGCAAGGCAATTAAAGAGAATATAAAGGGCGTTCCGTATTATAAAGTAACTCATAAAGGCAAGGATTTAGTCATCGGCTGCGCAGTCGGCCATTTGTTTGGCTTGGCTGAAAAAGACAAGAAGCCCGGCTTCCAGTATCCTGTCTTTGATATTGAGTGGGTTCCTGCTTATGAGATCTCAAAAGCAGCTGATTTCTCAAAAAAATATTATAATGCCTTGAAAAAACTTGCAAAGAACGCAGATTCTTTCACAGTTGCATGCGACTATGATGTTGAAGGAGAGGTTATTGGCCTTAATGTTGTGCGGTTTATCTGCAACAGGAACGAGGCACGACGTATGAAGTTCAGCACCTTGACCAAGCCGGATGTTGTGAAAGCTTATGAAAAAGCACAGCCACATCTTGACTGGGGGCAGGCAGAGGCTGGCGAGACAAGGCACTTTCTGGACTATTATTACGGCATAAATTTATCAAGGGCCTTGACTTCTGCAATAAAATCAGCAGGCATGTTCAAGATACTGAGTGCAGGCCGCGTGCAAGCCCCTGCATTAAAGATAGTTGTTGATCGTGAAAAAGAAATCAAGGCATTCAAGCCAGTTCCTTTCTGGCAGATTGAGCTTAATGGCAAAACTAAAGGCAAGAAAGTTGATGCCTGGCATAAAGAAGATAAGTTCTGGGAAAAAGAAAAAGCAGATGCAGTTATGCAGAAAGTTAAGAATGAGAAAGAAGGCACTGTTGCATCTGTTGAAAAAAAGCAGTTCAAGCAAAATCCTCCGAATCCTTTTGACCTTACTACATTGCAGACAGAATCCTATAGGTGCTTTGGGATAAGGCCTAAAGAAACACTTTCTATTGCGCAGGAATTATACACAAATGGAATAATTTCTTATCCAAGAACAAGTTCCCAGCAATTGCCTGCAGCGATTGGGTATGCAAAAATATTGAAAGCGCTTGCAAAGCAGAAAGATTATGCTGATTTGTGCAAGAAACTGCTGGCACTTAAGTCACTGACTCCTAATAATGGCAAGAAGACAGATCCTGCCCACCCTGCAATTTATCCTACAGGAATCTCTCAAAAGCTTGAAGGAAAGCATGCAAAAATCTATGATCTTATTGTAAAGAGGTTTATGGCCACTTTTGGAGAAGCTGCTGTCAGAGAGACAATAACAGCAGAGATAAATGTAAAGGAAGAGCCGTTTATTGCTAAAGGCACCAGGACAGTAGAGAAGAACTGGCATGAGTTTTATGCTCCTTATGTCAAGCTTGAAGAAATAGAACTGCCTGCAATGAACAAAAGCGACAAGATTGAAGTGATCAAGATAACAATGCATGATAAAGAGACGCAGCCGCCAAAAAGATACACCCAATCTTCCATAATCAAAGAACTTGAGAAAAGAGGACTCGGCACAAAGGCAACAAGAGCAGATATCATTGAAAGATTATACACGCGGCATTACATTAAAGGAGAAAGGATTGAAGCGACTGATTTAGGCATTCATATAATCGCGATTCTTGAGAAATATGTTCCAAAGATTGTTGATGAGGCCTTGACAAGCCATTTTGAAAAAGACATGGATGAGATTCGCGAAAGAAAGCTAAAGAAAGATAAGGTGCTTACTGAGGCAAGAAAAGTTGTGACAGACATCTGTGCTGAATTCAAGAAAAAAGAAAAAGATATAGGCGAGGGGTTAAAGAAGACCTTTACAGAAACAAGAGCGGCATTACAGACAGTGGGCAAGTGTCCTAAATGCGGCGGAACACTTGTGATAAAGAAAGGAAAGTTCGGCTTGTTTGTTGCATGTGACAAGTATCCTGAGTGCGATGTTACATTTAAGCTGCCTTCTAACTGCTTGATCAAGGTCACAGAAAATGTCTGCGAGCATTGCAAGCATCCATTAGTCAAGACTATCCGCAGAGGAAAGAAACCGCAGGAAGTCTGCATTAATCCAGAATGTCCTGCAAAGAAAGTTGAAGTAAAGATTGAGAAAGGAAGAAAGTGCCCTAAGTGCGGAAAAGGAGAATTAGTCTTGAGAAAATCAGTCTACGGGGCGTTCATGGCCTGCAATAGATATCCTAAATGCAGGTATACTGAGAGTCTTGAGGGAAACGGAACTAAAAAAACAGTGAAAAAAAAGGCAAAAAAGAAAAAGAAGAAGAAAAAATCCAAAAAATAAATGAAAAATAAAATTCTGGTCTCAACAGGCAATTTCTGGGATGGCAAGAATCCCTTGGACAATCTTAAAGCAATAAAAACAATAAGAAAACTTGATGTTGACGGTGTAGAGATTACTTTTTCAGACCCCAAGCTTCTAGAAGGATTTTTCAGCAATGAAGTGAAAAATCTGCTGCAGAAGTTCAAAATTATTGGTATGCATATGCCAGCAATAAAATACCAGAAAAATGACAAGACAAGGGAGATAATCAAGAAATGCTATTGTTTATACAGATTAATTAAGGCAGATTATGCAAATCTGCACATCAACTGGCTAAAAGATCCGGATCTTTTCAGGGGGACAAAATGGAATATTGTCATTGAGAACGGCAGTTCAAAAAATGCCTTGTTTGTCAAAGACATGCAGAACCTTCTAAAGAAAAACAGGCGGTTTAAGATGATTCTGGATGTTAATCATGCTTATGAGAGCGATGAGATAGGAGAATATGTCAAAAAATTGAAAAACAAGATTTATGCAGTGCATCTTGGCGGCGGAGAAATAAAAGGACTTAATAGCCACCGGCCTTTTTTCAAGGCTCCGCAAGAATATAGGGATGCCTGCGAGCCTATTAAAAAGCTGGACTGCCCTATTGTTTTGGAGTATACTTTTCCTAACAAACTAAGCCAGATTGACAGCGAGATACAGCGCATCAAGAACTGGCTTAAAGCATAAACAAAGCGTGCTATGTAAAAGCATAAACTATATATACTGTCCTCTATGTAAATATTCTGATGGGTAAGAAATTGGGGGTATTATTGCTGGTTTTATTCTTGCTAGTTCCTGCTGCAACAGCAATATCTGAAAAGCAGGGAAGCACAAAGCTTCTTGCTGTGCTTAAGAAAGATGGAAAACAATTCGGCACTGTTGCCACCCTTGACTTGGATATGCAGACAGGAAAAAACAGGGTTTTTCTTGAGACATTTCCTTTGACACAGGTCTCTACGCAAGTGAGCATGCGCTTTGCCCAGCAGATGGCCTGCTCTGCATTGGATGCTGACTGTTCTGATTATGATTTTTTCTATACGATAAAATCCCTCCCAGGCGTTGTTGGAGGTCCAAGTGCAGGTGCTGCAGCAGCTGTGCTCACTGCATCTTTGCTTTTGAACAAGCCTATAAGAAAAGATGCTTCAATAACAGGCACAATCAATTCCGGCGGGATAATCGGCGCTGTTGGCGGGCTCAAGGGAAAGATAAAAGCTGCTTCTGAAAATGGAATCAATCTTGTCTTGATTCCGCATGGCACGCGGATGCTTGATGAAGGCAACAAGAACCTGCTGAAAAATGCCACTAATAATGTGACAATTGATGGAAATGCAACTAAACTGGATTTAGTTGAATATGGCAGGAATCTTTCTGTCAATGTTTCTGAAGTCGCGACTCTTGCAGAAGCAATAGAGCTTCTTACTGGCCACAAGATAAAGGAGCCAAAAGATGATTTTGTCCTTGATCCTGGATATCTCAAGACAATGAAAGAAGTATCTCAGGAATTGTGCAAGAGAAACGATGAAATAATAAAGCAGCGCAAAGATATGAATACAAATTTCTCTGAAGAGGAGATTACATCTTTGAATTATACAAATATGAGCAAAAAGGCATTTGATTCAGGAGAATATTACAGTTCTGCATCTTATTGCTTCAGGTCCAGCGTGGTCCTTAAGCAGAATATGTTCAGGTACGAAAATCTCACTGATAAAGATATAGTAGAAAAGATAGATTTCTTGAAAAATGAGACCAGTGCTTTTGAAAAAAATATAAACAAGACAAAAATAAAGACAATAACAGGGCTTCAGACAATGATGGCAGTGACAGAAAGAATAAACGAGGCCGGCAATGCTGTCTCAAAAGCCCTGGAAAATAAAGAAAAAACAACAGACTGGCTTGCTTATGCAGAAGAAAGACTGTATTCTGCAAAAGCATGGAGCAAGTTCTTCAATGGAGGCAATGCAAAGTTTGAATTAGATGAAGAACGCCTGCGGCTCAGCTGCCAGAGCAAGATAAATGAGGTTGAGGAGAGATATAATTACCTGAAGATAATACTGCCGACGCTTTTGAAAGACATAAGAAAAGACATTGATGATGCATACGATGCCTTGAATAACAAGCAGTATGTCAGCTGCCTTTATCAGGCAATCAAATACAAGTCTGAGATTGATGTTTTGCTTGGGCTTATTGGTGTTGAAGAAGAAAGGGTTGATGACCTGCTTGACCTTAAATTAAAGATTGCCAAGCAGGCCCTTGTAAAGACCCAGCAAAAAGGAATATTTCCAATAATCAGCTATTCATATTATGAGTATGCGAACTCATTGAAAGAAATGGACCAGACTTCTGCGCTCTTGTTCAGCCAGTATGCTCTTGAATTTGCTAATCTGGACATTTATTTTCCTCCAAAAAAGAAATTTTTCAGCATCCTGAAAAAAATAGACAAGAAAATCCTGCTTATGTTTGTTCTAGGATTATTTGCAGGGATTATTTTGATGTGGAATCCAAGAAAGAAATATAAAACCCTGCAAACGCCTCAAAAGAAGCGTTTGCGAGGGAAAAAGAGGTGATTGGAATAAAAACCCTCGCAGACCTCCGAAGAGATCTGCGCGGGAAAAAGAGGTGATAGTATGAATAGGATTAGAACCACCCCATTGTTTTGTTACTACTCCAGTATAGTGTTAGTAGTATTTAAAGCTTTCGGTTTGATAGTACTGCGGAGTAGTTATAAGTTATATTTATAAAGGCCCCAAATATCCCAGATAATATGAAATGCATAAAATGTAATAAGATAGCGTCTATAGACCTTAAGCATCTCGGAGGCAGCTTGTGCTCTAATTGTTTTGCAGAAGTCATTGAAAAAAGAGTCAGAAAAAGCCTCAGGCAGCATGACTGGCTCAAACCAAAGGACAAGGTACTTGTTATAGACGATAACAGCCTTAAATCAAAGGTCAGCATCTATCTTCTGAAGTCTATTTTCAAGGGCAAGCCGTTTAATCTAAGTTTCAAGAAAGGCTCTGTCAAGTCTGCGGAAAAGCTTTCCAAAGGCTATGACAAAGTGATAATACCATGGAACCTGGATGATGAGGCGGAACAGCATCTTGATGCGCTTTTCAATAACAAAAAAATCAAGAAAACAAGGTTCATAAAGCTTCTTTTGAATGTTTCTGACGAGGAAATTGATTATTTTGCAAGGATAAAGAAAATCAGGGGCAGAAAAAAAGCAAAAACAGAGCTTGGCAAGAAGCTTGATGCATTAGAAAAAAGATATCCTTGCTCTAAATTCGGCCTGCAGAAATCATTGATTTTACAGTAATATTTAAATAGTACATATTTCTAAAAAGCACTTATGAAAAAGAGGTGGATAATACCGATAGTCCTGCTAATCATTATACTTATCGGAGTTGTCGGATATTTTGTTTATTATTTCTATGCATTTACGCAGCTCAAGATAGCTGATGTCAGTGTTACGAATCTTACTGATTTCAGTCTCAAGGGGTTCTCTTTTTCAGGGCACATCAGCGTGTATAACCCTAACCTTATCTCAGTCAGCATCAAGCAGGTGGAATATGACATTGTATTTGAGCCTACAGGCCAGCTGTTGTCTGCAGGGATATTAGAAGGGAAAAAACTTCCTTCAAAACAAATAACAGAGATTCCTTTCCAGAAAACAATAAACTGGGCGCCTGCATTATCAATGGTAATTCAGCTTGTCACAAGCAATGAGCCTGCAAATATAGTATTGTCTGGCAAAGTAATCGTGACTGAGACAATCAAGCTGCCTTTTGAGTACAAGCTGGATTTGCGGCCGTATTTCCAGAAGGTTGTTGAAGAGCAGAAACAAGCTACAGTGGAAAAAGCAGTCGAAACATTAGAAGAAAAATACGGCAAGACAGTCAGTGCAATTGCAGAGCATATTGCTAAATACCTGCCGATATAGAATCATTTGATAAACTTGTATTTCTTAAGGATTTCTTTCAGGTCTGCAAAGTCAGAGCTTTCCTTGAATTCTTTCAGCCGCTCTGGAGGCAGCTGCTTTATCAAGAACAAGGCAATCTTTGCAGTATCCCTTAAATCTTTTAGCATGAGTTCTTTTGCCACCATTTCTTTTATTCTTCCCTCTTCCTCTTCTTCTATCAGCTTTTCTTTTTCAGCCAATTCTTTCTTGTGCGGCTGAGGAAACTTTATTCTTTCGATCAAGGTCCGCCAGATTGATTTTTTCTTGCCTGCAACTTCTTCTTCAAGAGTCTCTACTTTCTCTTCAACTGGTGCTGGCTTTTTTTCTTCTTCAGTATAAGTCTCTACTTCTGGGGGCACTTTAACAGGAGGTGGTGTCGGCTTTGGCATGAAGCCTTTTATGACGCCAATTACATCTATCTTCTTTTTTTTCCTGCTTGAAAGGTATTCAGATAATTCCTTGTCAAACTCGTCTTTCCTCCCCATATTTCCAATAAAACAGGCCTTATTTATATACTTTACTCTTGAAAAGGTTTATATATCTTCAAATAAAAGCCCTTACTATGAGAAATCCGGTGGTTTCAGGCGCTTTTTATGAATCTGATGCAGATAAGCTGAAAGACCAGATAAAGGGCTGCTTCTTGTCTGATTTTGGCCCTAGAAAACTGCCGGAAAAAATCCCAGAACAGGAACTTAAGGGCATTATTGTGCCGCACGCCGGATATTTATATTCCGGTCCTTGCGCAGCTTACTGCTATAAGGCTGTTGCAGAATCAAAAAGGCCTGATTTGTTCATCATTCTTGGCGTGTCTCATTCTGGCTTTAGCAGCTGCCTCAGCATGAAAGACTGGCAGACACCGTTAGGCACAGTCAAGGTCGACAAGGAGTTTGGAAAAGCATTGATTGAAAATGGCATTCCGCAGGATGAGACAGCGCATGCAAATGAACATTCTATTGAAGTCCAGCTGCCTTTTCTTCAGTTTGTTCTAAAGGATTTCAAATTCATACCAATAATTGTCTCTGATGATTTTGCTCAGATTGCAGAAATCATATTAAAAACTATAGAGCAGACAAAAAAGAATGTTATCATCATTGCAAGCTCTGATTTCACGCATTATGGTGCAGAGTATGGCTATGTTCCTTTTGCAGAAAACATAAAAGAGAATCTCTACAAGATGGATGCAGGCGCAATAGAGGAAATAAAAAAAATGAGTTCCAAAGGATTTCTTGATTATGTAAATAAAACAGGTGCAACCATCTGCGGAAAACATGCTATTGCTGCCCTGCTTAACTGTCTGAAATCATCTAAAGCAGAATTATTGAAATATTACACTTCTGCAGATATAAGCAATAAAGATTATTCAATGGCAGTCGGTTATGCTGCGATTAAATTCAGAAAGTAATTTTGACATTAATTAGCAGTTGAATAAAATCCTTCTTTGCTTGATACCTCGTCTGCAGACCTGTGCTCTACATGCTTTTTCTTGACTGTGTTTATTGATAACAGGTCATAAAGCACAATTTCATTAGGCTGGTCATTGATAAAAGATTGAATCTTCACAGGAAGCCCGATTGTTTCATCATAAAACATTATCACTTGTTTATTGCTGTCCATGTATTCAAGCCTTTTAACTTTCCTTGGCCCCAGGTAATAATATCCAGTCTCTGTCTTTACTTCTGGATCAAGCGTATATACTTCAAACAGCCATTCGTCTGGTTTCTTGGTGTAGAATTGTCCATAGCTTACTGGGAATGGGATGTCTATGATGTCTAATTCTGCACATCTTCTTTTGCCAAGCCGCGGATCATTGCCTTCACAATAACCTGTTGCAGTTTTATTTAATATATCCAGATATATTGTATCTACCACGAACAAAGGATAATCCTTGCCTTGTATCCGCTGGTTCACAAACTGTCTTGATTCAGAAAGTTTTATCTTGATATGATTGCCGTAAATAAAATACCAGTCACTATTATGATTATATTTGTAGCTCTCTACCTCTTCAGTGTATGTTTTCATCAGGCTCTTCAATAGGTCAGAAGCATCAATTGATCCTGTTGTCTTCTCAAATTCTTCTATATCCTCTTCAGTCACTTCTGCTGTTACTGTTCCTGTTATCTCCTGCTTTATTTCTTCTTTTTCTTCTTTTGGCTTTTCTTTTTTCTTTGAAGTATCTACTTCAATGGGCTCTTTTTCCTCAACAAATATCTCTGCTTCTTTTTCTTCTGTCTCATTTTGCTCAGAATCACAGACATTATCATCATCTAAGTCAATGCAGCAGCCACCGTCTTTTGGAATAAACGGCTTCTCGCAGTCCTGTACAGCAGGCCCGCAGCTGACTAACAGAAGTAATGCGCAAATCAATGCAAATAGTATAAGCTTCCTCATGAAAACAATTCATGCCAGCAGGTATTTAAATTTTTCCAAAAAGTATATATACTCCTGGGTATAGTCATAAATAGGTGATTAAAAAGTGAAAAATCTTGAGATTGCCAAAATTTTTTTTGAGATGGCAGACATCCTGGATATGCAGGGTGTGGAATGGAAGCCGCGGGCATACAGGAGAGCTGCGCAGGCTATTGAGACCAGTTCTAAGGATGTTGAAACAATATATAATCAAGGAGGCTTAAAAGCTCTGCAGGAAATTCCAGGCGTAGGCGTTGCTATTGCAAAAAAGATTGAGGAATTCATCAAGACAGGAAAAGTAAAGGAATACAATCGCATGAAAAAAGGCATTCCTCCTGGTGTGGAAAAAATGATGCACATTCCTGGTATGGGTGCAAAAAAAGCGCTTGTTTTGTATAAGAAGCTCAAGATAAAGTCTATCAAGGACCTTGAGAAAGCTGCAAAAGCAGGGAAAATCAGGAAACTTCCAAGATTCGGGGCAAAAAGCGAGGAAGATATACTGCGCGGAATAGGGATATTCAAGACTGGCTTGAAAAGAATGCTTCTTGGAAAAGCCTGGCCAATTGCGCAGGAAGTGATCTCTAATCTTAAGAAAGTCCGAGAAATAAAGAAAATAAGTCTTGCTGGAAGTGCAAGGCGCAGGAAAGAGACTGTAGGGGACCTTGATATTCTGGCTGTTTCATCAAATCCAAAAAAAGCAATGGATTTTTTTACAAAGATGCCTGCTGTTGCAAATATCATCGCAAAAGGCCCTACAAAGTCATCCATACGGCTGAATGAAGGCATCAATTGTGATTTCCGCGTTGTGGAAGAAAAGAGCTTTGGATCTGCAATGCAGTATTTTACTGGCTCTAAAGATCATAATATACGCTGCAGGCAGATTGCAATCAAGAAAAAACTCAAGCTTAATGAGTATGGCTTGTTCAGTGTAAAGACAAAAAAATACATCTGTGGAAAAACAGAGACAGAAGTTTACAAAAAGCTGGGAATGCAGTATATTCCTCCAGAACTAAGGGAAAATCGCGGGGAAATCGAAGCTGCCTTGAAAAACAAGCTTCCAAAACTCATTGGTTATAAAGATATCAAGGGAGACTTGCAGATGCATACAAAATACAGTGATGGAGTCAATACAATTGAACAGATGGCAAGAAAAGCTATGCAGATGGGCTATGAATATATTGCAATAACAGACCATAGCAAAAGTGAAAAGATTGCCCATGGAATGACTGAAAAGCAGCTGACAAAATATCTTGCAGAGATTGACAAGATAAACAAGAAGATTAAAGGAATCAAAATATTGAAAGGATCAGAGGTGGATATTCTGCCAGACGGCTCTCTGGATTATTCAGATGCTTACCTGAAAAAATTAGACGTGGTTATTGCTGCTGTTCATTCAAGATTCAAGAGCTCGCAGGCTGAGATGACAAAGAGGATACTAAAAGCATTGGAGAACAGGTATGTCAATATCCTCGCGCATCCTACTGGCAGGGTGATAAATGCCAGAAGGCCTTATGCAATCAATCTGGACAAAGTTTTCGATGCCTGCAAGGCAAATAATGTCTGGCCTGAAATCAATGCCTTTCCATCAAGGCTTGACTTGAATGATGCGAATACAAAAGAGGCAATAGAAAGAGGTGTAAAACTCACGATTAATACAGACAGTCACAGCACAGACCATCTGCGGTATATGGAATTTGGTATTGCTACTGCCAGAAGAGGGTGGGCAAGAAAAAGAGACATAATAAATTCTTTGCCCTGGAAAAAGTTCGAAAAGCTTTTATAATACAATAAGAAATGTGATATCATGGCATTCAAAGAAGTTATAAAGAAAAAAGTGCCCGGATATGTCCAGGCAACTCCTGAATTCAATGTATTTCTTGCATTGGTGAAGAAAGAAAACATCAAAGGTCCTGCATCATTAAGGACATATCTTGACGCAAATATCAAGAAAATCAAAACAGACATCAAAGAGATGAACAAGGCAAATAAAGAAGGAACCATGACAAGGCGCCTCAGGCCTATGACAAAAAAGCTTGATTTCTTGATGCTGGTCAAAAATAAAATCCTGAAGTATTTTTGAAAATGCCAATCTTTGTTGTTCATAAGCATCATGCAACCCATCTTCATTGGGATTTGCGCCTGTCAATGCGAGGTGTTCTTAAGTCCTGGGCAGTTCCAAAGCAGCCTCCGTTAAAAAAAGGCATCAAGCGCCTGGCTGTTCAAGTGACAGACCATCCGCTCTCTTATGCAAAGTTTGAAGGAACCATCCCTAAAGGACAGTACGGCGCAGGAAAAGTGAAGATTTGGGACAAGGGGACTTATTCTCTCGTCGAGAAAACAAAGAACAAGATAATTGTGAACTTCAAGGGAAAAAAGCTCAAAGGAGAGTATTGCCTGATTCTGTTTAGGCCGCCCAAGAACTGGCTGTTTTTCAAGAAATAAGAGATGACTTTTGATGATAAGGAATATAACAAAGAAAACTGAAATCGCAAAAGATTTCAAGAAATGCAGAAGCATCTTGTCTAAAGCATTTGGTCTTATGCTTAAAAATAACATAACTCCTTTGGTTTTTATGTTCAAGAAAGAAAAATCAATCCCAATTCACACTCTTTTGGTCAGAAAGCCTATTGATTTGATATATTTAAACAGGCAGATGAAAGTTGTAGACCTTAAAGAAAGCCTCTTGCCGTATCGTTTCTACACGCCAAAGAGGCGGGCCATGTTTGTTCTTGAGCTTCCAGCAGGCTTTATAAGCAGATCAAGAACATCTATAGGGGATTTAGTAAACTTTAAATAACAACCAAGAATTCTGAGTATAGTATCGGGGACGTAGTATAACCTGGCTATTATTTCCGGCTCCAGTCATGGAGCGATGAGCCGCAAGGCAATGATTACTATGGAAGATACCGGACGATCGGGGTTCAAATCCCTGCGTCCCCACTTATATTCAACAAGTGCAAAATGACTAAACTCAAGATTCTGCTTTTCAATATGGGTTATGGATTGGGGCTAGATGGCTCCACAAAAGATTATGCCCTTAAATGGTACAGATACTTACATTGCCCAAATAATATTAAAGAAAAGGTCCTCAAAGGAGTAAAAAGCCTTATCAAAAGTAAAAAGCCAGATATTTGCTGTCTTATTGAAATCGAAGGACCTCATGCAGATTATTTTAGCAAAGATTGCAGATATTTTGATATAACTAACAAATATGGTCCAAAAAGCACATTGTCAAAGCTTCCTAATTTTCGCAAAAAAAGTAATGCTATTTTCTCTAGAAAAAAATATAAAATCAAGAGAAGATTCCTGAAAAATGGCACTAAAAAATTGCTTTATGAGATTTCTCTCCCAAAAGACGTTACTTTGTTCATGACACATTTTTCATTGTCAAGAAACACCCGCAAAAAACAGTTCACAGAAATAAAAAAACTTATTAAAAGCCAAAAAAAGGTTATTGTCTGCGGCGATTTCAATATTTTTAATGGTTTCAAGGAATTAGAACCTCTTTTGTCAAATACAGGTTTAAATATCGTCGGTAAAAACAACAAGACTTTCCCTGCATGCAACCCTAAAAAAGCACTAGACCTGTTCCTTTGCTCAAAAAAGATAAAAATTAAAAGCTGTAAAGTGATTAATAAGAAACTTTCAGACCACCTTCCAGTAATGTTGGAAATAGAAATATGAAAAAAATAATCAATATTCCAAACACTCTTTCAATCTTGCGTTTAGTTTTTGGAATTTTAATCATCTTGCAGTTTGATTCTTGGCTTAAATATGTCTATCTTACTATCGCTATACTTCTTGATGCTTTAGATGGATATGCTGCAAGAAAACTTAATCAAGTGACAAAAATAGGCGGAATCATTGACCCTGTGGTCGATAAAATATTTGTTTTGATGCTTTTCGTATTTATATATCTTAAGCTAAGCTTGCCTGTTTACTATATCCTATTTTTCTTCATAAGAGATATATTTACTATTCTTGCTTGGCTGTTTGTCTTAAAGAATGGCAAGGCTAGAAAATTAGAGGCAAAAGCAAGACTTTCTGGAAAGATAGTTACAGGTCTTCAATTTCTCACTCTGATCTTCTTGGTAATGAAAAATCTTTTATTAATTAAAATCGGAATGTATGCTATATTCATAGCAGCATTGATTAGTATTATTGATTATATTCAATATTACCGGAGGAAAACAAATGCTTAACTTAATCATAAGTGTTTTTTGGTTTTTGCTGCCTGCAGGAATCGCCAATATGAGCCCGGTTTTATTTAAATGGCTTCCTTTTTTGGCAGTTCCTGTGGATTTTAACAAAAAATTCAGAAAAAAACCTATTTTTGGCAAGAACAAGACTTGGAGAGGGCTTGTCTGCGGCACCATAATAGCGATTCTAATAGTTTATCTGCAAAAATTGCTTTACCCATACATGCAGAGCTATTCTTTGGTTGACTATTCAACAACAAACGTGTTTTTGCTTGGTTTTTTGCTTGGTTTTGGCGCTTTACTGGGCGATCTTGTAGAAAGTTTTGTAAAAAGACAGAGAAATACTGCTCCTGGCAAGTCCTGGCCACCTTGGGATCAGATTGATTGGATTATTGGTGCATTGTTATTTTCCAGCTTCTTGGTGGCATTATCAGTATCAGAAATAATCATTGCATTTGTTTTGTTTGGACTGCTGCATCCATTGATTAATCTGCTAGGTTATGCATTAAGAATCAAGAAAAATAAGTTTTAATGTTTATTCTTCATTCAGCCATTTCATAACAGGCTTTCTTAGAATAAGAATTGCTATCAATACAATCAATAATATCACGCCGACAAGAACATATTTCAAATATCCGACATATTCCTTAGGAAACAATGTTTTCTTGACTACCAGTCTTACTGGATTGCTTTGTATCTCCCCGCCTTTGCCGTCTGAGGCTGTGAATGTTATTGTTCTCTGGCCAGACCATAAATAATCTGGCATGAAGTATGCAGTGCCGTCTTTTACCCACACATTTATGTTAGTGACATCATTAAATGTGAATTCAAGAGTGTCTCCATCAGGATCATTGAAGTATTTCTTTAAGTCAAGGCTGTGCTGTGTATCTTGGTCCCACATCTGCGCAGGTATTCCTTTGACATGTATTGGAGAATCTGCAACTAATATTGCTGTGATTCCTCCGCCGATTACAGCGAGTATTATCAGGGCAAGCACTGCTATCCAGTATGGCTTGTATCTTTCTTTTGCACTTGTTTTTCCGACGATTGCAAACTGTCCAAAGCAGTCTGTGGTTGTCTTGTAATAGACATATTTGCTGTCAGCGCCTTCTCTTATTGTTTTCAGCTTGGTGTAGCTGCCACTTTTCAATAATGCCAATGCAATGTCATTTTCTTTTACTTCTCTTTTCTTGAGCCATCTCTTGCTGACCTTGAACCTGTATCTGCTTTCTTTCACGTCAATATCCTGCACAGAGGATTTTATCCTGAAATATTTGTATACAAAGTCTTTTGGATGCACGTATTTGGCATGCCTTGTTCTCCCTTGTTTTGCCGTGACTTTGACTCTTTTTGCAGGCGAATCCAGCTTAAAGCTCAGTTGATGCAGGCCTTTTCTCCAGTTGATATTCATCAAGAGCATTTCATTTGCCAGTACCAATCCTCTCCAGCGGGCAGTTACTTTTTTCAGCCTTGTCAGCCTGTTCAGTACGAAAAGTACAGCCAAGATAACCAGGCCAATTAATACATAGTATTTATTTGCCCACAACAAGATTCTTAATTTGATAACTACAAGTATTACTATTAATATAATAAAGAACATAACAAGATTGAACACCCATCTTGTTGATATTTTTCTTTTGCCTTCTATGATGTCTTGTTTTGAGATCAGTTCATATTCTGATTTTATCTGCTTGTCATATTTCTGCACAGCTTTTTCACGCGCTTTATTGAGCTCTTTTTCTTTTTTCTGCTTTGCTTTCTCTTTTTCTGCCTTTATTTTCTCTTTCTGTTTTCGCAATTCTTCTTTTTTCTTTGCACGCTCTCTTTTTCTTTTTGCTCTTGCAAGCTTTGCTTCCTCGCTTGTCAATCTATTGACAACAAAATATATCCCGATTACCAAAAGAATAAACAAGATTATTCCGCCGATTGTGTAAACAAGGTATTCGGAGAATAATTTGCCTAATACTGTCGGGCTTTTTAATTTTATTACAATCTCTTTTGAGAATTTTGCCTTATCCTGGTCTGTCAAGGTTATTTTTACTGGATAATCTCCCTTGTCCAGCCCTTGCAAAGGCTTGATGAATAGTATGAAATCCTGACTGTCTTTTGCTTCTATGTCCAGCAGTGTCGTGCTTGCTGTTATCCAGCTTGGGCCGTCTATATCTACTGTATACTGCTTTGCTTCATCATATGTATTGAATACTTTCAGCTCTGCTGCGCTTTCTTCCAAAAGGTTTGTCTTTATTGAGTTTACTCCTTCTGCAATTACAGGCACTCCTGTGTCTTTTATCTCTAATTGAAGGTCCATCTCTGCTATTGTTCCTGTTTTTTCAGCAGCTGCTGTAAATACTATATTGTAATTTCCAATTTTCTCGCAGTTCTTTGGGTTTATCTCAACTGTTATGTCTTTTGAAGAGTTTGCTTGGAGAGTTATTTTGTCTTGGCTAAAGGTTGCTTCATTCTTGAAGTTGTTAACCGTGAAAGAATATGTTTCTGTGAATGATTCTGGATTAACTATTGTCAGATTATATAGCGCGCTCTGGCATGGCGCGATTGATTGTGAGAAGACATTTGCGATAATATCGACATTAAGTGGCTTTTTGACTGTTATGTCCTGCAAAATCACTTTCTCAAGCCCGTAGGATGTCAAAATATAGATATCAAGCGTGTAATCATCATATGCATCGCATGGTGCTGTCAAGAAGCTCTGCACATCCATGGACTGGCCTGGAGCAAGTTTAAAGCTTGCTGGCGCAAATTGTATCCATTCTGCTGCTGTGCCGTCAACCTCAAGGTAATATGTACTCTCAATATCTCCTGTATTTGTTATTGTTATAGGAAACTTATGCGTGGTGCACTGGTATGTCTTTATTATTACAGAGCCAAATGCCTCAAAATCTTCCTGCTGAGCATTTGCTGTAGTTAAAATCAGAATGAAAATCAATAATATGAGCAGCAGTTTTTTCATTTTATATAGTCCCCTGTGAGATAAGTTTTAGGTAAATGGAGAAAAAGAAAAAAAATTTAATAGTACTCTTCTGCCTGCAGGTCATCGTCAAAATCATCTGAGTCATTGCCTCTTAGCTTGCTTATGCCGACTATTAGGCCGATGATGACCAACAATACTACAAGTACGATAAAAATCACTTCTAGAACCTTCTTAAGGGTGTTGCTAGGAGCTTTTGTTATGTTTGCTGTCAATGCTACCTGCTCTAGCTGCTCTCCGCTTGAGCTTACTGTTGCAGTCAGCACTTGTGCACCCTGTGGTGCTTTCTCGCCAGCTTCAACAAATACGTATAAGCTCTGTGTTTTTCCGCCCTCTAGCACGATTGTGCTTGAAGGTGATATGCGGACATTTGCCCACTCTTGAGCATCTACTGTCAATGTGTAGCTCTTGCTTTCCCTTCCTGAGTTTGTGATTGTTATTGGGTATATTGCGCTTTCTCCTTGTTCAAAGCTTTCCATCTGTGAACCGATTGTTATTGTTGTTTTCGGCTTGTCATTTGCTGTGCACAATGGATTCTCTGTAACTTGGATTGTCTTGGTTATTTTCTCTGAATAATGTTTCTCTGAGAAGTAAACCATCACTTCAACATCGTATAATCCAGGCTCTGCGCACTGAGGAATTCTCAAGAAGATCTCTTCTGTCTCTTCCTCGTCATCATCTTCTTCAATCTCATTGATGTATTCTGTTGCGCTTACTCCTAGATTTGGGATTGTTATCTTGACTTTTACGTCATCTTCCTGCATTTCTCCCTTGTTTTCTATCCTTACGCTTGCCAGCAAAGCAGATCCTGCTTTTACTGAGCTTTCTGGGTAGAATACAACGTCGTCAATCCTTAGGCTGTGCCTTGGAACGTCAATTTTCAGGTTGTAGCTTTGGATAAGCTCTTCATGGTCCCTGTTTGTCAGGAGAACTCTTAGTTTGTAATCATCTTTCTCAAATTCATCTGAGATAGGTATGCTGAATTCAAGTTTGTATTGAGTGTTAGCTTGAAGGTTTTTTGGTCCTACTATGTCTGATGCTCTTTCCCATTTATTGTACTCAAAGCCAGACAAGAACACTTCTGCTTCTACATCATCAATATCTTCTTCTGCTGTTACTAATACCTCAACATCAATGGTCTGTCCTCTTTCAATGTCAAGTCGTGTTACCCTGTCAGGTGCCAGGCTGACATCATCAACCTCGATTTCGTCTATAGCAACTGGCAAGGATGCTGCATGTACAACTCCTGCAATTGCTATGACCATCAACATTGCGAGTAATATTATCTTCAATGCTTTCATTTTTCAACCCCCTAACCAACTTTTTTTCAATAATTGTTGGTGATATATAAAGTTTTCGGTTCGTAACTATTCTAGAGTAGGTACGATATCAATGTCACGGTAAACGACCCTTCTCGTCTGGCCGTTGCTTGTAATTGTGAATCTCAGGAAATAATTTCCCTCTGGAGTGCCATATGGAATATCAAAAAGCAAGGTCTTGGTTACATCATCTCCTCTGCTAAGGTCAAATGGCCCTGCGCTGGCTCTCATGCCTAATTCCTGGCTTACAACAGCGATTTTTACGTCTTCCAGACTTTCTGTGCCGTCATTTTCAATGCCTATTGTAAGGAATAATGGCTCTCCGCTGACAGTCTGCATAGGGAATCTTGTTGATAACACCTTTATTCCGATTGTTTCAATTGGTGCTTCATCTTCATCATCGTCTTGTGCTGCATCAAGTCTTACAGTAGTGTATGCTGTCTCGCTTGTTGCTTTTTCACCGTGTATTGGATCATGATAAGATATAGATACTACTCCTGTTATTGTCTGGCCGTCTTTTGCATCGTCATCAACTGTTGTTCTTATAACAATTGTGTCTCCTGTTCTTGCAGGCACTTCTTCAATGCGCCATCTGTAGTTTCCTGTTGTTGCATCTGGCTCTGAAGAATCAATCTGTGCATCTGAGTCTGCATCAAATGTTATGATTACATCGCTTGCAGTTCCTGTGCCTTCATTATAATAATTAATAGTGTATACCAGCTCATCTCCTGGCTCTACTGGGTCAGGACTGTCGCTGATTGATATGTCTATTGTGGCCTGAAATACCTCATCTAATGGAGGAATCTCGTCAGTAGGAGGGATTTCTGGGTCTGGTGTTGAATCAAAAGGACTGTCGTTTTTGTCGTCATCTTTTTCATCTTCTTCCTCTTCGTCATCTTCATCTATTGTTTCTTTATCCTCTCCTATGCCGCCGCCATCTCCTTCATTTGGCATACTGTCAGCATCGCCCAGATTAGGCATCTGGTCAACATCGCCCAAATTAGGCATCATATTTGCATCTCCTAGATTAGGCATTACGTTAACATCACCAATATTTGGCATCAAATCAACATCACCGACATTAGGCATTTCATCTGCGATTATGAATGGTAAGAATAGTAATGCTGCAATTATTAGAATTGATAAGAACGGCAGGTTTTTGGTTATGAATGTTTTCATTATTTTTGGCACCTTTGTTTTTTAAGAGAGAAAAAAATAAAAAATTATTTTACTACTTCCAGGATTGGTTTGCCGGCTTTGTCAAACTTCGGCTTTCCTTCCTTATCTCTGACAATCTTGAATTTCTTGCCATTGATTTTAATGATGTCCTTGCCCTTTTTCTGCTCTTCTTTCTTCTTTTCAGGAACTTTTAAAGCATCAATAGCCTTCTTCTGAGCTTCTGGAAGCTTGTAGTCTTCTTTGCCTTCTTTTGTCAGGCCGAAAGCAGTCCTGATGTACTCGTGGTTTTCTTTCTTTCCATCATTGTATCTGCTGTGTACTGCAAGAGACCATCTGTCAAAGCCTTTCTGGTGCCTTATTAATGCATTCCATACATCTTTTGGCACTTCAACATACCATGAATCCCATGCTTTATTATCTACATCATCTTTAGCAAGATTCATTATGTTCTTGGCTTCTTTCTGTATCCTGCTCAAGAAGTTTGCTCTTATTCTTGTCTTCTCATAAGCAGTCTTTGCTGTTGTAGTTCCTTCTCTGCCGTAGTTTTTTCCAACTGCAGTATCAAAGACTTTTTCATCCAAGCCAGTCTCTACTTTGTCAATATTTCTTTCCTGATCTGTTGGGGTTAATCCACTTGCATATCCCCATACCTTGAATTTTCCTTTTCCTGTGAAAAAAGAATCAATTACAGTTTTGTACAGGTCCCGCATTTTAATTAGATCTTCACCTGTCTCTCCTGCTCTGATTTTCTTGTCAATCCTTAGATAAGCAGTGCCGATTGCACTAAGCTCTTCAATATTAAGCTTGCCGTCTTTTGATACTTTCTTGATTTGTTTAGCAGAATTTCTTGCAAGGTTTGTTGCATCTTTAATCTCTTTTTGCTGGCAGCCTCCTAAAAATGTGTATCCTAAAACTGCTGCACCAGCTACCTGCAAACCTGTTTTCAAACCGTCATATGCTTTCATTTTCTTGTCCCCCCGATTTATTTGTTAATCTTAAGTGTCAACATCTTTGTTTCACTCAAAAGTGACAGTAATATTTAAAGGTTTTGGTGAACTTAATCATCTGAGCCGATTATGTCGCTGAGATATGTCTGGATTGAAAATCCTGTATTCCACTGCGGCCTGCCCCATTTATCATGGTCTCCCTGCCAGGTGCATTCTAACCATCCTGTCAGGTAAAATCCTCTTCCAAGGTCAAGCTTCATTTTCAAAAGCGCGCCATATGCGTTGTGCTCATCTGCAGATACGCCAACAGAGTCTGAAATTTTCTTCTTGGCAACGAATTCTAGTGAGCCCGCAAGGTTTCTTTCCATCAGTTTTGTTCTGGCTTCTAGTCCGCCTGATACAACATATGTGTTTAATTTTGCAAGATTCTCAAAATGTGCATAGTTTGCACTGCCATTTAGTAGCGCAAACACATTATCTGTTATTCCTTGAAGAACATAGGCTGTTCCTACCAAATTGCTGTAATCTCCCTCTACTGGAATCTTGTCAACACCCATTGATCCTTTGTATCTGTCTACTCCTTTGATTCCAAGCAGTTCGCATGGGCTTCCCATCAGGCTTGCTGCTGCAAGGGTGTTTGTAGGTTCTGATGCAAAAGATACTTTTGCACCAAGCAAGACATCTCCTGCATACAAGTCAATGGAGCCGTCATAATTCAGCCATTCATATCCTGCCTTTGCTTCTATGTATGCAAGCAGGTTCTTGTTGCCTATGTGCCATCCAAATCCGCCGACAAGTTTAGATAAGTCCCCGTAACAATTTCTGTCTTCCTGATTTTGGATGTCTGCTCTCATCACTTGGTATAAGTTTCTGAAGTCAAGTGTAAGCCTTCCTTCATTCTCTTCTCCAATTTTTGCAAGAAGTTTTGATTGGATATTATAAAGGTCTAAAGCTTGGTGATGGCCTTGCCAGTTTCCTCCGGTGCTTATACAGGACCATAGATTAATATCTGTGCTGTTATTGATTTTATAGAACCAGCCTGTGTCAAAGTCTAGATCTGATTTCTTGGTTTTCTTGCTCTTTTTAGATTCTTCTTCTTTCTCTACTTTTTCAACTGTTTCATCATCGTCCATGAAATTCTCAAGCCTTAAATCATCCCTGTCTTCTGCGCTTGCAGTTCTGGCAAGCAAAGCTATAAGTGCTGCTGTTGGAATTGTTAAAAGATATCTTTTGAAACTCATTTTTAGTGTTCCCCCCCAACTAAGTTCAGTATATGATAATGATTTAGAATTCTAGAAATTAGCTTACTATTTAAAGGTTTCGCTTTGTTGCTATCGCAGAGTAGCAAACAAACGCTTGTTTTCATTAAGCTTAAATAAGAGTTTAGAATTACCTGCTTCATGATTTCAATTATCGGCGCAGGGCCTTCTGGATGCTTTCTTGCATATAAGCTTGCAAAAGCAGGTTTTGAAGTCAGTATTTTTGAAGAGCATGAAAAAGCAGGCCTGCCTGTGCAATGCACTGGCCTCGTAACTCCAAACCTGTTTAACCTAGTCCCATTAAAGAAATCATTTATTGTCAACAAGTTCAATTCAGTCAAGGTCATTGCACCAAACAATATTTCTGCTGAAATAAGAGTGCAGGAATACCTGCTTGACAGGAAAAAATTTGATAATTACTTTCTTGAAAAAGCACTGAATGCTGGCGCTAAAATCCATCTGAATCATAGGTTCTTGACAAAATCAGGGCAGCATGCAGTCTTACAAAACAAGAATAAAATCAAGAAAATAAAGACAAAAATTCTTATAGGCGCAGACGGCCCATTAAGCCAGGTTGCAAAAACCGCAAATCTTTACGGCAAGCGGGAATTCTTTATCGGCATGCAGGCAACTGTGCAGGCAGACTTCAGCAAAAACACATACCAAACATTCTTTGGCAACATTGCGCCTGGCTTTTTTGCATGGATTGTTCCAGAATCCAGCACAAAAGCAAGAATAGGTCTGGCAACAAGAAAAAACACAAGGCATTATTTTGAGAATTTCCTGAAAAACAAAGGAAAAGTGATTGAAAAGCAGGCAGGCACCATCCCAATATATAATGGCAAAGCAGCTCAAAAAAAGAACACATATCTCATCGGCGACGCAGCAACTTTCTGCAAGGCAACTACTGGGGGAGGCCTTGTTCCTGGCCTGCAGTCTGCAAAAATACTGTCAGATTGTATAATCAACAAGAATAATTATGAATCTTCTTTAAAGAAATTAAGAAGACAGTTGTGGCTGCATACTTTGCTTAGATCCACACTAGACAGATTTAACACGCGGGATTACAATGAGTTAGTCAAGCAGATAAGTAATCCAAGAATAAAGCAGCAGTTGTCAAGCAATAACAGGGATTCTCCAATAACACTCCTGCCAAAACTTTTGCTGGCAGAGCCGAAATTACTTTATTTTAGCAAGTGTCTGCTGCAAAAAAAGGTTTAACTTCCATCTGCTGCGTTGTGACCAATGCCGCATGGCGAAGTTTTTGACTTCATATGCAATTACACATAAATCTGAGGCACAGGCAGTTTCATAACCAAGACGTAGCGCGGCATTGATCTTTTGCTATCTTGAACTGAATAGTGCTTTCAAAAAAGAAAACTTTTTAAGTGCCACGCCTTTCTCGCAGAATAGGGGGATTTATCATGTCTGATGATGAAATCGCAATAGACTTAAGCAAGATAACTCGGTTTTTCAAGCGAAAGAAAAAAGAAGAGGATAAGCTAGAAAAAGAAAGAGAAAAAGTAGAGATTAAGATAGAATCTGATAAAGAAGAAGTAAAAGAGCTGAAAAAAGAAGAACAGAAGATTATTGATAAGGAAATCAAAATAGAGAAACAAAAGATGCATGCACTTGAAAAAGAAAAAAAAGCAATATCATCTGATGATGTCGCGATTGACTTTCAGAAGCTCAAGAAATTCTTTATCAAATACCAGATTCCAATATTATTAGTGCTGATTATTCTTCTGCAAGTGATTCCTAATTGGGGATTCCTTCCATGGGGCGGCATCTGGATGAGAATGCAGACCCAGAACCTGCCGCAGTTAGACACGTCTGCAAGACAGTCTGTAGAGATGCAATATAAATTGCAGATCATGCAATCTATAGATCAGCAATATCCGCATCTTCCAGATGCAAGCAAGAAAAAATTAGTTGATGACAAATTTAATGAATTGTTGGAAAAAGAATCGAAAACAATCAATGCGCAGAGCAGGGAAGTCGCAGAAGAATGGAAAAAACAGTTTCAATATTCTTCAGATGGCGCGCAGTATGTATATATGCCTGATATTGATCCTTATCAATATTTAAGACTTGCAAGAAATATGATTGAAAAAGGCCATGGTTATGACGAATTAAAAGATGATATTCCTTGGAATAATCACAAAGTTGCTCCATTAGGGCGCCCATATGCTTTTCAATTTCATAGCCTTGTTCTGGCAGGCATTTATACAGTTATGAACTTCTTTAATTCAAATGTTGATTTGATGCATGCAGCAACATATTTTCCTATAATCTTAATATTCTTGTCTTTGATTCCTGCATTCTTTATCGGTAGGCGTTTTGCAGGCAATGTTGGTGGTTTTTTCACTGCTTCAATGGTTGCTCTTTGTACTGCCTCTTTTGGCAGGACTCCTTGGGGGCATGCAGATACAGATGCGTATAATGTTTTCTTTCCATTGCTTATTTTGTGGATTTTTATTGGAGCATTCTCTGTTAAAGATACAAAGAAAAAATACGGATTGCTTATGTTCTCAGGTCTATTAATTGGAATTTATTCTGCTGCTTGGAGTGGTTGGTGGTATGTATTCTACGCAGTTCTTGGAGGAATGGGCGCGTATATGTTATATCTGCTAGTAGCACATAGAAAAACAATTGCAAAGAATTTTGTGAATATATTTAAAATAAATGCGATTAAGAATACTGTGATTTCTGGAGTAATATTTTTTATTTCTTCAGCGTTTTTTGTTTCTTTAATATCTTCATTTAATAAATTTATAATTGCATTCAGTAGACCAATCAAATATAGCGCAATAAAAGAAGCAGCAAGAGCCACATTGTGGCCTAATGTATATACGACTGTTGCAGAACTTAATCCTGCCTCTCTAAAATCAGTAATTGGTTCTGTCGGAGGGCCTTTTCTCTTTGCAATTGCAGTGCTTGGCGTAATACTTATGTTGCTTAAAAAAGATGAATCTGGTAAATATGATGTAAAGTATTCTGCATTGCTTGTCGTATGGTTTATTGGAACAATGTATGCTTCTACAAAAGGAGTCAGATTTACTTTGCTTCTTGCGCCTGCCTTTTCAGTTGCATTTGGCGTAGCATTGGGGCGGATATATCAGAAAGTAACAAACTGGTTTGATAAAGAGCTTAATATGAGCAAAATAATTACTGGCACTGTTTTGATAGTATTATTTTCAATATTATTAATTGCTCCTGCAAAAGCAGATTTTAAACGGGCAAAAGCGGATATGCCGCTTGTTAATGATGCTTGGTGGAATAGCTTGACGAAAATAAAAGAAGAGTCAAAATCAGACGCAATAATCAATTCTTGGTGGGATTTTGGTCATCATTTTAAATATATTGCAGATAGGGCAGTAACATTTGATGGGGGGAGCCAAAACACGCCAATGGCTCATTGGATTGGACACACATTATTAACAGACAATGAAAAAGAAGCAATTGGAATTTTAAGAATGCTTGATTGCGGCTCTAATACTGCTTTTGAAAGACTTCTGGAAGAAACTGGCGATACTATTGACTCAGTTAATTTACTTTATAAAATAATTGTGCTTGATAAAATCGCGGCTGCAGGAGAATTGGAAGCTGCTGGAATAAAGAATATTGATGAGGTGCTGAAATATACACACTGCGAGCCTCCTGAAAATTATTTTATCACTTCAGGAGATATGTTCAATAAAGCAGGTGTTTGGGGGCATTTTGGAAGCTGGAATTTTGAGAAAGCGTATATTTGGATGAATTTAAGAAAGCTGCCAAAAGATGAAATGATTAAGATAATGCAGGAAAAGTTCAACTACAGTGATGAAAAAGCAGAGCAGGTCTATTATAAAGTGCAATCAATAGACACTGAAAAAGAAGCAAATACTTGGATTTCTCCTTGGCCAGGATACACATCCCGTCTTCAAAACTGCAAGACTCAAAATAATGAAATAATCTGCAATAATGGTCTTATTGTAAACTTAGATGATTTAAGTGCAAAAATAAAGGTTAGCGGAGGAGAAGGTGTTCCAGAATCCTTGGTCTACATAGACGAAAATGGAGAATTTCAAGAAAAAATTTTTGCAAATTCAAAAATCCCTGTCTCCGCAGTGCTTGTGCTGTCTAAAAATGGTTACCAAAGTCTGTTGTGCGATCCTTTGCATGCAAAAGGCATGTTCACCAGATTATTCTTCATGGATGGTCATGGTTTGAAGCATTTTGAATTATTTGATGAGCAGCAGCAGCCAACAGGAGAGATGATTTATGTTTGGAAGATTAATTGGGATGGTGGCGAGCCTAGGACTCATCGTGCTCTTATCAAAAAAACAACAGTTTCTCAAGGAGACAACGTTGAAGTGAATTATATCGGCTGGCTTGAGAACGGAACTGTCTTTGATTCAAGTATTGCTGGATGGAAAAATAAGAATATCACACAATACAGCAGTTTTGATGCATTTGAAACAAAACCTTTGAAATTCAAAAGCTTAAGCAATCAAATGATCATGGGTTTTGATGCCGCAGTTGTCAATATGAACATCAATGAAACAAAGACAGTTAAGATTGCTCCAGAAGATGCTTATGGCATTGATCCGGACGCGCATCCAATGGGAAACAAAACATTGAATTTCAAAATAAGGGTTGAAAAAATAAGTTAAATTTTTCTTTTTAAGTATCTATCATAAAGTATTTAAATAACTGACTGTTATAAGAATAAAGTGGGGGTTATAATGAATAACACGCAGATAGTCATTGCAGCGTATAACGAAGAAAAAGCTATCCCATATGTAATAAATGATTTATATAATCACGGCTATCATAACATAATTGTTGTTGATGACTGTTCTCGCGATAAGACTGCAGAAGTTGCTGAAAAAACCGGTGCAACAGTTCTTAGACACATAATCAATCTTGGGCAGGGCGCTGCTCTCAAGACAGGCATTGATTATGCAGTATCAAAAGGAGCAGAAATAATTGTCACATTTGATGCAGACGGCCAGCACATGGCAAAAGACATACCAAAGCTTGTTCATGCCATAGAACGCGGCTATGATGCTGCTCTTGGAAGCAGATTTCTTGGAAAAGCAGAAAATATTGGAATTATAAGAAAAATATTCCTAAAAGGTGGCGCTGTTATATTCAGACTTTTTTACAATGTAAAAGTCACAGACTCGCATAACGGACTAAGAGCCTTGTCTCGCAGAGCTGCAAAAAAAATTAATATGACTTGCAATAGAATGGAACACGCTTCTGAAATCATTGAAGAGCTTGGGAAGAAAAAAATAAGATATAGAGAAGTGCCTGTTACAATAAGATACACAGATTATTCAATGAAAAAAGGGCAGAGCACATGGAATGGTTTCAGGATTTTATTCAAGATGGTTATTAAATTTTTAGGAGGCTAAATAATGGAAATTATAAGCATAATTTTAATCATATTTGCATTGTTTGCCTGGAGTAGAGCCATACTTAATTATAAAAAGAAAAGGTTATCTATAAATGAATTTGTTTTTTGGACAATTGTATGGTTCTTAGTAATTCTTGTCAGTCTACTGCCTGCAATATTTAGCGAATTTGCTGAATTGATTGGTATACAATCAGGCATAAACCTGCTTATATATGTAAGTATTGTTCTATTATTTTATCTAATGTATCGGTTGTATGTAAAAACAAAGCAAACTCATCAAGAGCTCACAAAAATCGTAAGAAATATTGCTATTCAAAAAAGAAAAAGGTAAATGAACATGAAAAATAAAGAAATAAGTATTGTACTTCCAACATATAATGAAGAAAAAAATGTCTTGCTGCTCTATAAAATATTAAAAAAAGTTCTTGATAGATTAAACAAACCCTATGAAATAATTTATGTTGATGACGGCAGTAAGGACAAGACCTTTGAGAACCTTAAAAAAATGCATAGCATTGATAAAAGAGTCAAGATAATCAAGTTCAGGAGAAATTTTGGCCAGACTGCTGCACTCGATGCAGGTTTTAAGTTTGCATCCGGCAATATAATTATTGCATTGGATGCCGACCTCCAGGATGACCCTAGGTATATCCCAAAATTTGTGAATAAGTTAAATGAAGGGTATGACTGCGTGTGTGCCTGGAGATATAAAAGGAAAGACTCCTTTTCAAAGAAAATTCTTTCCAGAATTGCGAACTTCTTAAGATATATCCTAATCAATGATAAAATTCACGATTCTGGCTGCAGTTTCAAGGCATATAGAAAAGAATGTTTCGAGGACCTGGATTTATATGGAGAAATGCATCGTTTCGTTCCAGCTCTTCTTAAAATGCAGGGCTTTAAAATTACTGAACTAAAAGTAAAACACTATCCGCGAAAATTCGGAAAAACAAAATATAATATTAAAAGAGTCTTGAAAGGCTTTGTTGATTTACTGAATGTGTGGTTCTGGCAGAAGTTTTCAAGCAGGCCGCTTCATTTGTTTGGCGGAACAGGAATTATTATGTGCGGTCTGGGAATGCTTGTGGGCATTTATCTGTTGGTACTCAAATTTTTCTTCGGAAAAGGCATTGGAAACAGGCCATTGTTGTTATTGGCGATTTTGCTGGTGATTTTAGGAATCCAATTCTTGGTTTTTGGTGTTTTAGCCGACCTATTGATGAAGATTTATTATAGAAAAAAGATGAATTATAAGATTAAAGAAATAATAAAATGAAAATACTATCACTACTAAAAAAAGTGCCTATTGACTTAGGACAAGGAAATCTAAGGAGAACTACTAAAGGAAAATTAATTGCGCAGGCACTAATCCCAAGGGCAAGAGCGGGTATGACTGCATTAGATGTCGGCTGCAGAGAAGGTCACCAAACAAGATACTTACGAAAAAAAGGATATAATGTAACATCAATAGATATTGAAAAAATAGTCCCCGAATGTATTGTAATGGATGCAAACAAAAAATTAAAATTTGAAGACAATAGTTTTGATTTAATTTGGGGCAGTGAAATTATTGAGCATCTTGATAATCCTGCTTTTTCTATCAGCGAATTCAAAAGAGTATTAAAACCAGGAGGAAGACTTATACTTACCACACCCAATAGTTATTTTTGTCTTGTTAGAGTAGCATACATTTTATTCAATCTATCCCCACGAAAGATTCAACGCAAAGATCATAAGCATTATTTTAATATTCAGAATATAAAACAATTATTTCCGCATGGCAGAATCTATGGATTTTTCCCTTATTTACTTCTAAAATTCAAGATTAAAAGATTGGTTGGACTCTTGTCGCCAACATTTGTTATCTTGGATAAAAAATAAGTTTACTTTTTACGTATAGCAAATAGTTTCAAGCAAGCAAGCCCGCTTATTCCTAAAATCATAAAAAATAGAATAACAATCAAATGATATACAAACGAGGAAGATATTGCGATTTCTTTTGAGAGACCCAATAGAAAAAAGAAGATGGACCATGCTGCTTCTATTGTTCCAAATCCTGCAATTCCATGTATAGGCAGCATAACTGCAAAAAATGTCAGAGAGACGCCTGCAACAATTGTCCAAAATGTAAGAGTAATTCCCATTCCTGCAAATAACGCGCAGCACATTAAATAAATTGAAATCCATGTCAGAATTGAAAACAAAGCTATGATAAAAATATGCTTTATCGACTTCATTGTATTGAAATGTCTGATAGTTTCCTGCATTTTCGTTAGGATAAATTTAATAATTTTTGATTTTTTAATCTGTTTAAGCGCCAACAGTTTCTTTAAAATCTTAAGATACGTTTTATTAAAAAATACAAGCGATATTATTAGCAGAACAAGAACAAACAGGATTATGCATGTTGCAAAAAGAATTGTATGCATGGGTTGTTTTAAGTCTATGAAAAATACAGAAATAATAAATATTACTGCAATGGCTGCGAAATCAAAAGCCCTTGCAACAAAAAGACTGAACATTGCTTTAGTGCCGCTTATTTTTTGTTTTTTAATCAGATATATGAAAGATAACTCCCCTGTTCTAAATGGAAGCAGCTGGTTAATCATGTTGTGGACGCACACAATATTAAATAAAAGAAACATCCTGAGTTCGTGTGTCAGCAAGAATTTGAATCTCCATGCCCGGAACACATAGCTAAATACGTAACATATGAATGCAAACAGTATCCAATACAAGGATAATCTGGAAAATAACTCGCTCAAGTCATGAACGGTTATTTGAGTCAGCAGGAAATAAACCAAGACAAAAGCAAGGATAACTGCAAAAACTATCTTAACTGCCTTTTTTTGTTTTTTTATCATATTTTTTTGGCGATAAAACAGTGATTGATTGAAGAAAAGTTTGAAAAATATTTCTTATCCAGTTTATTTATTAAATTGAATAATTTATAGATGCTATTATTCTCAAGCCCCGGTTTAATCCTAAAGGTCGCTTTGTTTTTCAGGCCAACAACTTTCAGCAAAGGAATAAGTATGTAATTGGCAATATATGTTGTATAATTTATCGATAATGCCAGCAAAAAATGTGACCTTGGTTCATACTTTGTTATCTTAAATCCCGCATCCACAAGCAGTTTCTTGATTTCTTCTTCAGTGTACAACCTGTGATGCCCCCATGCCCACATTCCGATTGGAATATGCAGATTAAATAATCCAAGAAATCTATTTATCGGATCATAAAAAAAAGGATATTTTTTATTTGGCACAGAAAAAATAAGTTTTCCATTATTTTTAAGAACCCTGCATATTTCTGCTATTGCTTTTTTATCTTTTTTAACATGCTCAAGGACATCGATGCAAACTATAGTATCAAATGCAGATGAATTGAATGGTAATTTCTGCACATCTGCGCAGGTAACAGAGTATTTTTTCAAATTAACTAACATAGAAGGATCTATATCTATGCCTTTAAAAGCGAGATTTCTTTTTTTGTAAAGACTGAAATAATGTCCTTCTCCGCATCCAACATCAAGGAGATGTCCAGCATTTACAGAGAGATTTTCATCTACAAAATCCATTTTATTCTTGTAAATCGGGCTTAGTCTCTTATCCATCATTTTTATTCAACATCAATATAGTACAGAGTATAATCACCAGAAGTATACTCATATTTTTTTTCCTTTACAGTATTTTTTTGTAGCAATGCATCTAATTCTGACATGTCAAAACTGCCGCCTTTTTTCAACAAAAAGTAAACTGGTTTTATGCCTTGTTTTGTTTTTTGAAATGCAAATTGCTTGAGTGAGTAATTATTACTGAAATAATCCCATGCTTCTTTTTCATTAAATATTTCCATCACCCACTGATACACATAAAGCCATTGTACATTGTATTCCTCTTCAGCTTTTTTTATTAGCGAGAGATTATAAGTCAAATGATTGGCCTTTCTATCTGCATGCCACAAAATTCCAGGTATCTGATGTCTTCCGCGGAATATCCTCTCTTCAGACGCCGAATGTCTTTGAATATATTCTCCAGCGATATCATGTCCTGGAAACTGAGTATTAAATTGCCGTTCCCATGCAGTCTTAGAAGGCAAGAATATTATTATGAACAAAATTATTAATAAAACAAACTTGACATATTTTCTATATTTTGATTTTGCAAATCTGCTTAAAGTATTTGAAATAACTAAAAAAGAGTAGCCCATCAAGATAATAAATAATGGTGCTATAGGATATTGGTGATAACTATGTCCTTTTAGATAGCTTTGTGTGATAAAAATCCAGATTGGCGAGCCTAAAATGAATGCAATCGTGAATTTTTTCCCAAAACTTTTGTTTTTAATAAGAAATATTAATATTATTCCCAAAAGTATAAACCAAAATCCTATTATTGTGAAATTATCTGCTATGAATGCTTTAGTTATGCTATAAAAAGATTTGCTGAATATTACAAATTTAAAAGATTTGGCAAACATTGCTGTCCCTAACTGTTCTGCTTTTATTTTTGTGTAGAGAAGCCAGAGCGGAAATAACAGTAGAATAAATCCAGACAAGTAATACTTCCAGTTATTCCATGGCTTGATTTCTTTTAGAAATTTCTTGTAAGGAAATGTGAATAGTATAGGAAAAATTATTATAAAAAAATCATATTTGTTCAATAAAGCAAGCACAAGGAATAATGAGAAATATATGAACTGGTTGGTCTTGAAGTTTTCTCGCCAGGATACATAAAAATAAGCAGCAAGAACCATGCAAGGCAAAGCAAAATTGATTACTTGCACTTGCCTCCCAAAAAAAACCAGCAAGGGATTGATTGCAGTCAATAGTGCGCAAATCAAGGCAAGATCCTTTCTCTTAAATAATTTGTTAACCAGCAAAAACATGAAAAGAATTACAGATGTGCTAGCAAGTATGGCAATTAATCTGGCAATCAATAATGAAGGTCCAAAAATTCTGAAAAAAACAGAAGTAATCAATGGAAGCATGGGCAAAGCATCTGTATGCGCGCCATCTATTTGTACTCCATAACCAGGGTAGTCCCATTCAGGAATAAAAACTCCATGTTTAAAAAAACCATTTCTTGCAAAATTTCTAGCTTCTGTTAGATAATGTGCTTCTTTCCAATTATGATAACCCACAACAGGATAATCAACATGATACATTCTTAGATAAAATCCTAATAACAGTATTAATATCAAAAATAGCCAAACCCAATTTTTCTTTAAAAAAGATATTTTAATGGTTATATCTTCCTGTTTTTCCAAATGCCGCACCCCACTTTCTTACTATTTAAATACGATATTTAAAGCTTTTGGTGCAACTCTCAAAAAGCTTTATAAAGCCTTGCAAACTGGCTTTTACAGGGGTTACTAATGGCAAAAATATGTTTTGTGAATCCAACAATCCTGATGAAAAGGCCTATTGCTGAATTAATCAATAATGTAGATGGGCATGAAATTGGATTGCTCTGTCCTACTGAAATGGGGAAAAAGCTGGACAATTCTTACCATTTCAGCAATTCTGTTAAAAGAGCAAAAATTCACACATATTCTACAATTAAGCTGCCGTTTGTGTCTTATGAATGGCCTATTCCTCTTCCTTTGTTTTATTTCAAGGCATTTAAGATATTCAAAGAGTATGATGTGGTCCACATGTGGGTTTATTTCTATATGAGCAGCTTCTGGATTACTTTTGCAAAGTTATTCTTTCCAAAAACAAAGCTTATCTTGACAATTGATACATTTCCCGGAGAATCTTTTGGTTCTGGAAAAGTTTTTGATTCTTTATTTAAGATATATCACGCAATATTTGGATGGTTTGTCTTTGGTGTTCCCAATACTATCACGCTTTATGGAAAATCCTTGATTCCTTATGCAAAAAAGCTGGGAATCCGGCTGAAAAAGACAACAGTTGCACCCACAGGCATTAATATTAGCAAGTTTGACGGCCCATATAAGGATATTAGAAAAGAATTCAACATCAAAAAAGATGAAATTGTTCTGTTATTTATTGGTTTGTTGCTCCCGCGAAAAGGAATTGACATAATAATCAAGACAATTTCAAGATTAAGAAATAAAAGAGTCAGGATGATTCTGGTTGGTGCTGGGCCTGACAAGAAAAGATATGAAAATATGGCCAAGAGGTATCAGCTGCAGGATAAAATAATATTCACTGGATTCAGAAAAGATGTGAAGAACTTCTACAGGTCATCAGATATCTTCTTTTTTCCATCAAGAGGAGAAGGCCTTGCAGGCGTGATAATGGAGGCAATGACCTGCGGCCTGCCTGTTGTAACATCGAATATCCCTTGTACGCCAGATTTAGTTAGACATCAAGAAAATGGTTTTTTATGTAATTCCGAGTCTGCTAAAGATTATGCTTTCTTATTGAATAATCTAATTGAAAATAATAAAATAAGAACTAGATTTGGCGCACAGTCAAAAAGATCGATAAAATTATTCAATTGGGAAAAAAGCATCAAAAGTTTTGAGAGGTTATACGGCAATGTGCGGCATAAACGGATTTAACTGGTCTAACAAAAAATTAATCAAGCAGATAAATAATACTGTAAAGCATCGGGGACCAGATGACAGCGGCATTTTTACAGATTCTGCAATTTCTTTGGGCCACAGCAGGCTGTCTATAATAGATCTTTCTAAAAAAGGAAAACAGCCCATGAAAAGGCTTAATTACATCATAACATTCAATGGCGAGATCTATAATTATAAAGAAATAAAAAGAGAACTCAAGGAGTACAATTTCAAGTCAAATTCAGATACAGAGGTTATTCTTTATGCTTATGATAAATGGAAGGAAGAATGCCTGAAAAAGTTAAATGGAATGTTTGCATTCTGCATTTATGACACAAAGAAAAAAGAATTATTTCTTGCAAGAGACCGATTCGGCATCAAGCCACTGTATTATTTCAACAAAAATAAAAGATTCGCGTTTTGCTCTGAAATAAAAGGATTGCTTAATCTTCTAGATAAAAAAGAAATTGATACTGACGGCCTTGCGCAGTTCTTTAATTTCAGGTTTACTCTTGGTGAAACAACTCTTGTAAAAGACATCAAGAAATTTCTGCCAGGTCATTATTTGCTTTTTGATTTAAAGAATAAAAAAATCAAGAAACATGCGCGATATTATGAACTGCAAAAACAGCACATAAAAAATAAAAATTTTGCGTATTATAAGAAAAAAACAAGAGAGCTTTTGGATAAATCTGTCAAAAGAAGGATGGTCTCTGACGTTCCTGTCGCTTGCTTGTTGTCCGGAGGGATTGACAGCTCTATCATCACAGCTCTTGCAAAAAAATACAATCCTGACTTGAATACTTTCTCTATCGGATTTGATACTACAAACGAGCTTCCTTCTGCCCGATTAGCATCTAATGCAATTAGGACAAACCATCATGAATTCAAGATTGATAAGAACAATATTCTGAGATATTTGAATGACATGATCTATCACATGGACGAGCCAATCGGTGATCCCGGTTTTCTCCCTATTTTTGTGCTTTCAAAAGAAGTAAAAAAGCATAACAAAGTAGTACTTAGCGGCGATGGTGGTGACGAAGTTTTCTGCGGCTATGACAGGTATAAAATGTATCATTATGGAAAATATCTGAAAAACGCTGTATTTCATGACTTTGGAAATGATATCCTGAAGAGATTCAAGAAAATGAAAGGCAAGGACAGTTTTAATGCTTTTTTTGAGATAATCCGGCTGTTTGATAATACTGAATTAAAAAAGTTAGGCATAAGCCGGTTTAATGGGAAAAAATTTTGGCAAAACAAATATTCTGCGCAGGTATTGAATGCACAGGAATTTGATATCAACACATTGCTGCCTAATGATTTCTTCATGAAAGCAGACAAGATGAGCTCTGCTTTTGGCCTGGAGCAGAGGGTTCCATTCCTAGATCATGAGCTGGTCGAATTTGCATTTTCAATTCCATTTAAATACAAATTAATGCTCTGGAATGAAAAATACATCCTGAAAGAGGCTTTCAGGGGGAAACTGCCAAGGAAAATAATTAACAGAAGAAAGCACGGCTTTGATGTTCCTATTGATTATTGGTTCAAGAATGTGCTTGCAGAAAAGCTTAAGAAATTATTAAAGACAAACAATCATAAGTTATATAAACAAGAACCTGTTCTACACCTATTGACAAAAATTAAAAAAACTGGAAAAAATTATAAGCTAAATTTTATTTTGGCGCAGAAATTATGGAGTATTTTGATGTTTGAAATGTGGTATGAGAGGTTTATTAAATGAAGAAAATAAACATCCTCTTATTGTTAACAGGATCGTCTGTAGGCGGCGCAGAAAGGATAGTTCTAAATCACATAAGACATTATGATAAGAACAGGTTTAATCTCCATGTCGCAGTGTTAAGACAAGGAAATCTTGAAGAAGAATTTAAGAAAACCGCTAAACAAAATAATGTTGTGTATGCTTGTCTTAGGTTAAAATCAAGAATATCTTTTGCAGGTTTGTTGAAATTAAAGCGAATTATTAAGAAAAATAACATAAAACTGGTCCATTCGCATTTAATTGAAGCAGACATGTATGCATTTCTGTTAAAATTTTTGTGCCCCGCGGTCCGATTTGTTTCAACCAGGCATGCAAAGGATGATTTCAGAGAAAAAATTTGGTGGGGTTTCTTTAATTATATGCTTTCAGCGGTAGATGATAAAATTGTTTGTGTTGCGCACAGCACTAAAAGATTCATTCATAACTTTGAATACATACCAAACAGAAAATTAATCACAATATATGCCGGCGTGGATATTGCAAAATTTGTATCCAAAAAAAATCCCTTGTTTAGAAAAAAAATAGGAGCCAACAAAAACGAATTTCTTATAGGGATTGTCGGCAGGCTAAGTAAAGAAAAGGGTCACAGGCATTTATTTCGGGCTTTAAAGATTCTAAAAGATGAAAGAATTACCAAGTTTAAATTAGCAGTAATAGGCGATGGCCCACTGGCAAAACAGCTAAAAGCCATGCGGGATATGAAAGGATTGCAAAAAGAAATAATTTTTTGGGGTTTTAGAAAAGATATTAATAAAATTTACAGCAATTTTGATTTGCTTTGCGTACCTTCGGATTTCGAAGGGTTTGGGCTTGTCATTATTGAAGCAATGGCATGTAATACCCCTTCTTTAGCAAGCGATATAGATGCCATCAAAGAGATAATTACTGACAAAAAAACCGGCTTCCTGTTCAAGAGCGGGAGTTCAGATGATTTAGCAGACAAATTGAGAAACATTTTAAGAAAAAAAATAGAAATAAAATCATTCAGTAAAAATGCGAAAAACTTAATCAGAAAGAAATTCAATTTTACAATAAATTTAAAAAAGTTGGAAACTGTGTATCTACAAATATTATGGAAAAAATAATTTTAATTGGAATTGATGCAGCAGATGCAGATTTTATTAGGAAAAATTTAAGTCAGCTACCCTATTTTCAGAAGATTCTGGAAAACGGCTTTTGCCATGAAAATAAAGTAATGCCGCCAATCACAATACCTAATTGGCCGAGCATTTTCTCAGGCTGTAATTTTGAGAAAATTGGCTTTCTGAATTTCAGAAGATATAAAAATGGCAAGTTGGAGCTGTTTAATTCAAGTTACTGGAAAAACAAATCTATCTTCAATAGATTGTCCAAAGCAGGGAAAAAGTCTCTTGGCATCAACATTCCAGGATTATATCCTGTCTGGGATGATTCTTTTGCTGATTTAGTTGCAGGAATGATTAGTCCGGAACTTAATCAAAATAAAAAAATTTTCAATAAAAAAAGATATATTGTTGAAGGTAGGACAAAGGCTGACTGTAAAAAAGCATTTAATATAAAGACAGCAACATTTTTAGATATTTGTGATAATTATGATTTTGCAAGCATAGTAATAAGATACATTGATTCGTTAAATCACCAGCCGTGTTCTGACTATTATGCGCATTTCATCGAGGTCTATAAAGAAATAGACAGTTTTTTAGAGAGATTATTGCAAAAAAACATAAATGTTTTCCTAGTGTCAGACCACGGAACTACAATTTACCGCAAAGAATTGTATATTAATGAATTATTAAAGAAGCACGGTTTATTAATCGAAAAAAGAAAATCAGTCGGTCAGAAGATTAAACAAAAACTGCGCCGTTCTATCAGAAAGATATGCGCCGATTCCAAGCTAATTGAAATACCTGCTATTTTGGTGTATAAAACAATACAAAAACTGACTATAAAAAAACAAAAAGATATTGAAACAGAAAATAAATTAGGCATAATTCCGGAGTTTATTGATTTGAAAAATTCAAAAGCATTTGCAATAAAATCTCTCGGGAATACATGCTTTATACACGTATTAAAAGAAAAATACAAAAAACAAGTGAAAGAAATATTGGCAAAATGCAAACATATAAAAGAAGCTAGGGAATTTCCTGAGGGGAAAAATCCTGCTTTTTTTATCCGCGCAGACAAGCAATTTATTGTTAATGATATGTTACAAGGAAGATCTGTAATCGAACCAATCCCTGGATTTCTTGAGCACAGCGACAGATTTATGTTTTGCGGCTACGGAAAAGATATTAAAAAAGGTATCCTTCACAAAAACATAAAAATAGAAGACATTACTCCGACGATATTGCATATGCTTGGACTTAAGATTCCAAAAGATTGCGATGGAATTGTTTTGCGCAGCATCTTCAAAGAAAAAAGCGCAGCATACACAAGGAAAGTAAGATATGAAAAAAAGGATACAAAAAACGTTATTGAAAATATAAACATATAAATTGCGCAAGTTTATTTCATACCTTTAAATCATTAATTGAAAAGTTAAGTTTTATTTTCTCCAGCGAATTTTTATTCTTAGAAGGCATACTCTGAAAAATATCTAAGCTTTTTCCATCAAACTGCTGTCCTGCGCTTTTTATGCCATACCAATCAAGTATTGTTGGAGCAAAATCCCATATTGCAACATCTTTTTGCATTTTTTTTACATTTGTTCCATACGCCAAAAATATTCCATAATCTGCATGCTCATTGACAGTGATATTTGTATTGAAAATATGGGGTGAATTGTGGTAAATAACATCTAACTTGTCTGCGTCTATATAAATGTCCGGCGCAATATTTATTGGATTTTTTCCATAGATCTGCTCTTTTGTTAAAACTGCCTTAAATGCTCTTTTGTTATCTGGACCTTTTAAGTCTTTCAATTCCTTCAAGAGTTTCTTCCGCAAGGAAAAATATTCTTCATTATTTAATACTCCTTCTGCATAATATCCCGCCTTATTTAAATAAATGCCTCTCTTGCGGAGGCAATATGCTTGTGATTTAGGAGAGATATTATTTGATGCCTGATATGTTATTCCAAAAAAAGTCTTTGCCATGCCGTATATCGCGGAAAGAATTTTATTGAATATCTTATTATCAAAATAACCTACCATATCTATGATCTTGTTGGAGAATATTTTTTTATTATTTCCTACGGCATAGGCATACGATAAATATCCTTGTTTTTTTAGCCAGGTATTTGCGAAAAATAGCCCTTCATACTGTTTAAAACCATGATCAGATAATACAAACAAAATAGCGCACTCCAATTTATTCATAAACCAGCCGACATACGAGTCAATATCGCGAAAAAATTCAAATGCCTGTTCCTGTAATTTTTTTTCTTTACCCCGCAAATCTTTTTTAATAAGAATATGATATAACTCATGCATCAATGTATCTGTTGAGAAAAAGTGTATAAAGAAAAAATCCCAGGATTCTTTTGTGAACAATGTTTTTCCAACTTCAAATCTGGTTCGCTCAACAGCACGCAGTTCTTCTATAAAAGCAGAATACTTCTTCAGATTTGCAAACTTTGTGTCAGCTTTTATTTTGTACTTTTTGAAGATGGGATATTTTTCTAATAATTCTTGTGGAAAAATTATATTTGAGCCTCTACTTAAAATGCTTGTGACAATTGTCTTCTTTATGCGCGGAGGATATGACAGAGGAAGATTTATCAGGATGCATTTATAATTAGAATCAGTTAGAGATTCGTAAAAAGTTTTTCCATTAATATTTTTTGTACTAACAAATGAACCGTCACCGAATTTTTCTTTTGGAAGTATGAATTCGTAAATACCTGTATTTTCTGGCTTTTTGCCTGTCGCAAATGAAGCCCATGCAGAAGGAGTCACCGGCGGTTTTGTAGACAGCATTTTACCATGACAACCTGTGCTTTTCATATAGCCGATATTTTTGAAAATGCCCAGCTCTATTAGTTTGTTTGTTAATTCCCAGGACATCCCATCCAAACCGATAAAAACTAATTTTTGGCGTGATTTCATTGCTTCTTTCTAAAGGCGCATGCTTTATAAATCTAATGTATTTGCATTCATAAGGTTTAAAAACCCCTCTTATCTAGCAAAACAGAGGTCAAAATGACACGATACTTAATCAGATTAGATGATATTTCAGAGAATATGGATTTTAGTAAGTTTAATGCTCTCAAGAATATCTTTACTAAGTATAAGATTCGGCCTATTCTGGGAGTCATCCCAAAAGATAAACGCGCGAGAATACTTAATCCAAATAAAAACAAAGAAAAATTATGGAAGGAGCTTAATTTCGCAAAAAAAGAAAGATGGACCATTGCTCAGCACGGCTATATCCATACAACAGAAGGCACCGGAGGCACACTGAAAATAAATAATTATGGAGAATTTGGCGGGCTGCCGTACACTTATCAGCTTGAAAAAATTAAGAAAGGCAAAAAAATACTTGAAAAAGAGGGTTTCAAGCCAGATATATTCATCGCACCAGCACACTCATTTGATAAAAATACATTAAAAGCACTCAAAAAAGAAAATTTCCGGATTGTTAGTGATGGAGCAGGGTTTTATCCTTTCAAAAAAGACAATCTTCTTTTTGTTCCGGTTATAATATGGCATGCCAGGGAATTTCCTTTTGGAATCATAACAATCTGCCTGCATCCTGATGAATTTACAGACAAAGGACTTAAAAAACTTGAAAAGTTCATTATCAAAAATAGACGCAAAATAACCAACATAGACGCGGTAATTAATAAATTTAATAAAACAAATATTTTTACAAGAACCTGGTTTAAAACAACCAATAGCTTATTCAATATCGCTTGGTTGATTGCATTAAAAACTTGCCTTAAAAAATATGGAAGAAAATAAGATAATCGTAATTGGATTGGACGGAGCAGGATTTGAATTAATTCAGCCTTGGATAGACGAAGGTGCACTGCCGAATATTAAAAAGATACAAGAAGAGGGGTGCTGGACAGATATGGATGTGTATCTGCCGCCGGTAACATGCCCAAACTGGAAATGCTATTCAACCAGCAAAAATCCAGGAAATCTAGGCGCGTTTTGGTGGGAAAATATTGATTTGAATACAAAAAAATTCTATCATCCAAGAAAAAATTATATCAAGCATAAAGAGATCTGGGATTATTTAAGTGAAAAAGGGAAAAAAGTGATTATAATGAACATGCCAACAACATATCCTGCAAAAAAAGTCAACGGTATCCTGATTGCTGGAGGTCCAGACGCAGATGACGCGCATTTCGTTTATCCTCGGTCTCTTAAAGATCAGCTTAAACAGGAGAATTATCAAATCCATGCAGAAAAGCTGAATCCGCTTATATTCGCTAAAGAAGAAATATTTGAAAGTTGCAGAAGCACCATAGAAAAGAGATTCTCTGTTTTTAAAAAGTTATTAAAAAATCATGAATGGGATTTGGCTCAAATAACAATATTCCATATAAATGCTCTGCAACACTTCTTCTGGGATGATGATGTAACCAAAAGGATGTGGCAGATACTGGACACACATATCGGCAAACTGATGAAACAGCATACCTTGCTTTTAATGTCAGACCACGGATCAAATAAAATAGATGTTGCATTTAACATAAATACTTGGCTAGAAAAAAATAAATATTTGGTCCTGAAAAAGCAAACAAAAAGTATTTTTCAAAAAATTGGATTGACGCAAGAGGCAGGATACCGCGCAGCCAACAAGTTGGGGTTAAGCAAAGATATGCTTCTTAAAATATTGCCAAAAAAGATTTTAAATTTGATTCCATACTCCGGCGGCGAGTTCAAAGGGGAAAGCAAAAATGAGAAAATCGAATGGGAAAAAAGCAAAGCAATTGCATGCAGTCAAGGTCCGGTGTATTTATTGAACACTCTAAAAGAGACCGCAGATTATGAAAAATTAAGAAAAAAATTAAAAGAGGACTTTGAATCCCTCAAAGACCCAGCAACAGGCAAAAGGATAATCAAAAAAGCATATTTCAAGGAAGAAATATACTGCGGCGAATATATTACAGAAGCGCCGGATATGATATTAGACATGGAAAAAGGCGTTCACATCTTAGGACATATCGGAAAAGAAGCGGTATTTGAAAAGCCAAATAAATGGAAAGGAGAAAATAAAAAACAAGGTTTATTTATGATGTACGGAAAAAGTATTCCCTGCAAAGGCAGGATTGAAAATGTTCATATATTAGATTTGGCTCCCACAATATTATCCAAGCTGGGGATAGAAATTCCGGCTTCTTTTGAAGGAAAAATAATTACTGCAGTCCAAAAAGGCATAGAAAAATGAAGCAAATAAAAAAAGACGACAGAATTTCAGTATGTATCGATGTTAAAAATAACATAGTTTTTAAGAATTGCTGCCACGCAGAAAGTTGGAGGGCGCAGAGATTACAAAAAGAATATGATAATTTAAAAAAAATACACCGCTTAAAATTAAACAGCAACATCATTTTTCCGCAGGCACTTGGTTTTTCTAAAATAAAACGCGAACTTAAAATGAGATACGTGCATGGACGCAATTTAAAAGATATCCTTGACCCAGGGATATATGAAGCATTTGGAAAAGAATTGAAAAAATTACATAAAACGGGTATCACACACGGGCATTTAGAATTGCAGGATGTCCTATATTCAAACAAAAAATTTTGCCTTGTTGATCTGGCAAGATTGAATGAAGTGGGACCTTTAAGAGACTATGCAAGATTTAAGTTAAGCATACATTTTCATCAGATGAAAAATATCTTAAACTGGTCTAAGTATAACAAATGCAGCAGGGCCTTCACAAAGGGCTACTGTCCAGATAAAGAAACAAGTCAGAAATACCTGGACAGTGAATTAATAAAAATTGTAAATAGATATTTTAAAAAGAAAGGCGCGCTCAGAACAATCAAAGGACTGATTATTCGTATTGCACTGAAAAACAAGATTAAAAAATATCGAAGATAGGTAGAGCCAAAATGACAAAACATACACAAAGGCTTAAAAGATTGAAAATCGGCAGAAACCGGGGCAATAATCTAATTAAAATATTTATGAGATATTTCCGGGAGCTTTCAGACAAGAAAATAATGGATGTAGGCTGCGGGCACGGTTCTTTAACATTAGACTTCGCCCGACATTTCAAAAAGGTTCATTCAATAGAATCTGGAGATGCGCAGCGAAATGTAGCAATACAGCGCGTGAAAAATTCAAATTTGAATAATATTACTGTTAAAAAGGATAATGCAATAAATATTCAATCAACGAAGGAAAAATTCAATGTGATTCATCTTTCAGGAGTATTTGAATGGCTGAAATATGGAGATTTAAGTAGAAGCGCTGAATATTGCCAAGATAAATTTCTAAAAAATATTAAGAAAAACATGTCGGCTGATTCAGTTTTATATTCGGGGACAGAAAATAAGCTGTTTCCTTATTTTTGGATATCAGATCCCCATTATCGCAATATGCCGCTGACTGCAATTCTTCCTGAAAAAATATCCGATATGCTATTCAGAATAATAAAAGGGAAAAGATATGTCCCTAAAATAAATTCTTATTGGAAGCTCAAGAAAATGTTTGAGAAACATTTTTCTAAAGCTGAATTTTATATTCCCATCCCGCATTACCAGTATGTTTATGAGTTTGCAAGTATAAACAATAGAAAAGAGATTATCAAAAAATGCAAGAAAGTCCTAAAAGAACATAAACTAGATACTAAACAAAAATTTAGTGTGCTTTGGATTAAATTATTTGCAAAAGTAGGATTGATAAAAGTATTAACACCGGGATTTATTACGGTAGCAAGAAAATGAAAAAGAAAATAGGAATATTGACAGGGTTAAATCCTAAAACGACGCCACATGGCAATAGATATAATATTGGAAAGATATTATCGCAAGCATATGATTTAGATTTAATTGGATTCGAAGAAGGATATCACAATAAATTCAAAAAATACTTCAAATTCAAACAATACACCCGCATTAAAGCAAACAATAAGTTTAAATGGTTTCTTAAAGATGCGATTAATTTATACAAGTATTGCAGAAAAGAAAAACCAGATATTTTATTTTCAATACAAAGACCTGATTTTCAAGGACCTTTAGTGACTATTTTTGCAAAAATATTTGGAATAAAATCAATAGTCCGATATTCTGGAGCATATTTTGATATGCACAGGTTTAAAAAAGGAGTTTGGAATAAATTAACAACATATTTGACTTGCGGTTTGTTAATGAAAGTCATCAAATATTCTGACAAAATAATTTGCATGGGAAAAGAACAAAAAAAAGAATTAATCCGGGCGGGTTGTAACCCTAAAAAAATAAATATCTTGCTTCAACCAACAAACCAAAAGATATTCAAGCCGGTAAAAAATAAAGCAAAACTTAGGAAAAAGTTGAATCTGCCGCTTAATAAAAAAATAATAATATACGTTGGAAATATAACTAACTTCAAGGGTGCAGATACTTTAATTAATGTTATAAGCAAATTTTCAAAAGACAAAAACTATTTATTTATCGTATTGGGCAAAAGCATCACACAATATGCTGCAAAATTGCGCAAGTTTGACAATGTTCTTTTAACAGGAAGAGTTCCACACTACAAAGTTGCAGAGTATTATCAATCCGCGGATTTGCATATTCATCCTTCTTACGTTGAAGGATTTCCTAAGGTGGTTCTTGAAGCGGCTGCATGTGGACTTTCAACGATTGCAAGGGATATCGTTGGCATTGACCGTATTGCAAAAAAAACTTTTGTCAAAGATAAAGAACTGATTGAGTACGTACGGCATGGCAAATGGGAGGCATCCAATAAGAGCAAATTACCTAAAGAATACAGTTGGAAAAATCTTGAAAAAAAATACTTAGATATTTTTGCATTTAAATAAAATCAAGTTTCCACCTTTATTTTAATCAATCAAAATATCCTAATGCTTCTAATTGCTTCTTGATCGCTTTTTCTTCTTTTACACTTATTTTTTCTCCCTTGCTAAAATCATCAGCCCTCTCTCGAGATAATTCTAGCATCTTATTTTTAAGCTGTTTTGCAAGTTCAGGATATTTTTGGGCGATATTTGTTTCTTCTTGGGGATCTGCATCTAGATCGTATAATTTTTCATAGTCATTATTCAACTGGCAGCAATACTTGTATTTTTTAGTCCTGACACCGACAAGAACATTCTTTGCAAAGCCACATCCAACAGCTTCGCAGTATACTGCATCATGAATTTCTTTGCCAGCAACTGCGCCTAACAAGGATTTTCCATCAAAATTGCATCTTTCTTGAATTTTCAATAGATCTAAAATAGTGGGCATAATGTCAACATGTGAGCATAACACATTTATCTCCTTTGGATTCATGCCAGGTATATGCATATATAATGGAACATGGATTAATTTGTCAAATACATGATATCCATGACCAATGATTCTTCTTGTCTGTCTAAACCCCAGCTTATGCAGAATCCTTCCCCTCAACGTGATTAGCTTGCTCTTTAATAATAATATTTTTCTTTCAAAATCGGAACCAAACTTGATTTTGTTAACATTCATAAATCCTTCATGTATCCTGAATCCTTCTCCATGATCTGCTGTCAAAATTATGATATCTTCTTTGGCAGCTGCATCAAGAACCTCACCCAACTTATCATCCAAGCTTTTTAACGCTCTTTCATATGGGCTGTCTCCAAACTCCTGATTATTATATTTTTTTAGAATCCAGCGCGGGATATGCAGAGTCCACAAATGCAGGAAAAAGAAAGAAAGATTATCTAAACGCCCTATTGCGTTTATTATTTCCTGCCCTTTTTTTGTAAATATTGTGTCTACCCTGGAGCGGTGCGTGTATCTTTTGAAGCCTTTATTTATGCCCACATTGACATATAGCGGGCCTGTAACCTCCGCATAAGTATTGTAACCATTCTCAGAAAGAACTTCCTGCAGTGTTTTTGATTCAGGATTTATTCTGTGACCATGATGCGTTCTAACTCCGTGATTCATTGAATATTGGCCAGTTAATATACTCGCAAAAGAGGGTGTTGTAGTGGAGCAAGTCGCGAATGCATTTGCAAATACCAAACTTTTATCTCTTAATCTTTTAAAATTAGGAAGGTTATCAATATTTTTCTCTAATATATCCTGTCTTAAACAGTCAATCACGATAAACAATATGTTCCTTTTCATAATCTTCTTCCTAACAGTCCTTCAGATAAAATGTTTTATAAAGCTTTTGATAAATTTCAAATTCAATCCAGATTTTTTTTCTAGTGCGCGTATAATCACCAAATCTTCTTTGCTAAAAGACTTAAGCAGTAAAAGTAAAAACAGGTATATAGCAACAAACACAGCTAATGCTATGATGACTGTAATAAGATAATACGACTGGAAAAATGTGTTCAATGCCCAATAAATTACTAGTAGAGGTATTGCCGCACTTAAAATATATTTAATATAGTATTTTATGTTGTATGAAAATTTGATCAATCGTTTGACTTTGAAGAAAATGATTATTTCTCTCAAACCGATGCTTATTCCTGTAGCAATTGCAGCTCCGGTTATACCGCACCAAGGAATTAGAAGTATGTTCAAAACAAGATTTAAAATAACTATGCCAAAATTCAGATAGAAAATAAATTTTACTTTCTTGAATGCTTTCAATGTGTGCACGCCAGGTCCGGTGATAACATTGATAAAGTATGCTGCTGTTAAAATTAACAGCGCGGTTGAGCCAGCAACGTATGCTTTGCCGAACATTATTTTCAAGATATCTTTTGGAAATAACAGTATTAAGAGAAAAATTGGAAAAGTAACTGCAAATATCCAGCGCATTATAACTTCAAAAATATGACCTATCTCAAAGCGCTCTTTTTTCCCCAATAATTCAGAAATAATTGGGTAAAAGATCGTACCAAAAGCCGCCAAAAACATGCCCATTGCTGCTGCCACAGGAAACGCCACATTATACACTCCCACCTCTGCGGCGGTTTTGAAGAATCCAATAAAAAAAGTATCTGCCCATCCCATAATTTTAAGGAAAACTCCTGTAAAAAGCAAAGGTAAGGAAAACATGATTAATTTTTTATAATTATAAAATGGTTTTATTTTATTTCTTAGTATAGGAAAAATCTTACATTCTAATAAAACAATGCCAAAAATTGCAGAAACCACAACAGAAATCAAATATGCCAGAGAGACTTGAAATACGTTTCCGCCAATCAATACAACTGCAAGAACTAAAATAATATTAACCATATTCCGAAATATTACGCGTATGAACTGGTTATATCCTGGTTTTTTCAAAGCTAGAAAAAACTGTGCAATTATGCGTAATAAAACATGAATAGGAATTATTAAAGCAAATACTATTAAAATTGGAATGAATTCCGCATTTTTAAATATTTGTATTGCAATAAATTTAGAAAAAAACACCAACAAAAATGTAACCAGTATACTGGCAGGAATTGTTATTTTCAAAACAGCAAGGAGCACCCCCTTGATTTTTGCTACATTTTTTCTTCCAAGATAATAAGCAGAATAACGAACCAGGCCCTCATTTAACCCAAGTAAGGAGAGTATCATACCTACATTCAGAACCATTTGACCTAAAGAAATCAAACCATAATCCGCAGGTCCAAGATACCTGGAGATAATAATTTGATATATAAAATTAGCAAAATATGCGAATAAGGAGCCAAAGAATATTATTCCTGCGCCGCTTGCTACTGTTTTCAAAACTTGTCGTTTTTTCTTTTGCATCTCAAATTTATTTTAATTCCTCTCTGAATCTTAATATTATTTTATCAAAAACAATCTTTCTTCAGGAATCTTATCAACAACTTCCTTGAAACAATCATGCAGTGCTGTTATTACAGCAAAATCTGCGGCTGAAAATGCCTCTTCGAACTTGTAATTTTTAATTCCAAATTCTTTTTTAACAATATCATCGCCTATTAACGGATCACAGCCCAGCACCTCAACACCATATGCTTTTAGCTCTTCAATAAGATGTTTTACTCTGCTGTTCCTGTAATCCGCAACATTTGGCTTGAAGGTCATTCCCATAACCAGCACTTTTGCACCAAGAATCTTTCTTCCGCATTTGATCAATTTTTTGATTATTTTTTCAGCATAGAACTTATGCATATTATCATTGATATTTCTGCCGGCAAGTATTATCTGCGGATGATACCCCAATTCCTTGGCCCTGTGCGTCAAATAATACGGGTCAACTCCGATGCAGTGCCCTCCAACCAAGCCAGGATGGTATTTATGAAAATTCCATTTTGTTCCTGCGGCTTCTAAGACAGCAGTAATTTCAATATCCATGGTATCAAAAATAATTGACAGCTCATTCATCAAGGCAATATTCAGGTCTCTTTGTACGTTCTCAATGACTTTGGCAGCCTCTGCTGTCTTGATGCTTGCTGCCTTGAATATACCTGCCTTTACTACCCTACTATAAACCTCTGCTATCTTATTTGTGCTTTCTGAATCCATTCCTGAAACAACCTTTATAATCTTATCAACAGTGTGCTCTTTGTCTCCTGGATTGATTCTTTCAGGGCTGTAGCCAATCTTAAAATCAGTTCCGCAGTTCATTCCAGATGCTTTCTCTAATATCGGCCTGCAGACATCTTCCGTAACCCCTGGATAAACCGTAGACTCATAAACAACTATGCTTCCTTTGCTCATGTGTTTTCCAACAACCTCTGAAGCACTTCTCATATATTTCAAGTCCGGGACTTTTGAATCTGTAATTGGTGTTGGAACTGCAACAATAATAAAATTAGCTTTAGATATGTCTTCCGGATTATCGGTATACTGTATAGCGGCGCTTTTTAGCTCTTCGCCAGAAAGTTCGTTTGTATAATCGATGCTTTGTTTTAATGTATTTATTCTATTCTGGTTTACATCAAACCCAATCACTTCTTCCCCTGCTTTTGCAAAGGCAATAGCAAGAGGCAGTCCAACGTATCCCAACCCAACTACGCATATCATTTTTTATATGATTTATACCACTCGATAAATTGTTTTATGCCTTCTTCTATCTTTGTTTTAGGCTCAAATCCAAGAAGTTTCTTTGCTTTTTCAATATCTGCAAAAGTTTCAGGAACATCCCCTGGCTGCAAAGGCATCATGTTCTTTATTGCTTTTTTGCCAAGTTCTTTTTCTATGATTTCGATAAAATAACCTAATTCGACAGGAACATTGTTTCCTAAATTGATTATTTCATAGGGGAGCGGGTTGTCAAGTGCAGCAATTACGCCTGCAACTATATCCGTAACATAGGTAAAGTCTCTTTTGCATTTTCCATAATTATAAACATCTATTGGTTTTCCTTCTAATGTGTTCTTTACAAATTTGAATAAGGCCATGTCGGGCCGTCCCCATGGGCCGTAAACTGTAAAAAATCTCAGGCCCGTACAATTAAGACCAAAAAGATGGTGGTAAGTGTGCGCCATCAGCTCATTTGATTTTTTGGTAGAGGCATACAAAGATATTGGAATATCAACAAAATCTGATTCTGAAAAAGGTATTTTCTTGTTTTTGCCGTAAACAGACGAGCTTGATGCAAAAACAAAATCTTTTATTCCGTAATGCCTTGCCAGTTCAAGCAGAACCAACGTTCCAAGCACATTTGTTTTCTGGTAAGCAAAAGGATTTTCCAGAGAATATCTGACGCCTGCCTGTGCTGCAAGATGGCAGATTTTGTCTATTTTGTTTTCTTTGAATATCTTTTCCATCTCTTCATAATTAGAAATATCTGCTCTGTAAATTTTTAGACTCTGATTGTCTTTTATCTGTTTGATTCTGTTTTCTTTTAATGAAACATCATAATAATCAGAAAAATTGTCAACTATGACTACCTCTTCTCCTCGCTCCAACAGCGCCTTAGCTACATGAAATCCTATAAATCCTGCTCCGCCAGTGACTAATACTTGCATTAATTTCCCCCTGTTATGATACGGATTAACTTTGCCCCGATATTTAAACCTTGTGTAAATCAACCATATATTCTGCTTTAAAAAGGTTCAGTATGATAGTTCTATACGTGATTTACACTATCATAACCTTTATAAACGCGCCCAAGTTCTGAATTTTCATGGGGAGAACCGTAATAATCGGCCTTGATGGTGTGCCATTTAGGGTAATGGATACATTATCTGCTAAAGAAGTGATGCCTAATTTCAAGAAGCTTAAGGAACAGGGCAGTTTCAAGAAGTTTGAGTCCGCAATTCCAGATATCTCTTCTGTTGCATGGAGTTCAATCATAACAGGCACAAATCCAGGAGAGCATGGCATCTTTGGCTTTACAGACCTTGTTCCTGGAACATACAACCTTACTTTTCCTAATTTCACAAGCCTCAAGGCAAAGCCGTTCTGGCACCAGAAGCCAGACAAGAAGTATGTTATAATCAATGTTCCTTCGACATTTCCTGCACAGCCGCTTAACGGCTTTCTTGTCTCTGGATTTGTTTCACTGGATTTGCAGGATTCTGTCTATCCGCAGGAATTTATTCCAGATTTAGAAGAAATTGGCTATAAGATTGATGTTGATTCTGCAAAAGGGCACACCTCAAAAGAAGAATTCATCAAAGACTTGTTTGATACCTTGAACGCTCGCATAGAAACTTACAGGATGCTCTGGGATGAATTTGACTGGGATGTGTTCATGTTCATAATAACAGGGACTGACAGGGTTGGCCATTTCCTGATGGATGCTTTTGAAGACGAGAATCATCCGCATCATAAGGATTTTCTTGAATATTTCAAAAAAGCAGACGAAGCAATTGGCGAGATAACAAGCAGGATGAATGAAGATGATTCCTTGATTATGCTGTCTGACCATGGCATGGAGACAATTGACTTTAATGTCTATGTAAATGCATATTTGAAGGAAAAAGGTTTTCTTGAACTGAATGAAGGCAGTGAAAGAATAACTTACAATGACATTGCAAAAGGCACAAAAGCATTTGCCATGGATCCTGGAAGGATTTATGTTAATTTAGAAGGAAAATATCCTAATGGCAGTATCAAGCCAGAAGAAAAAGACAAAGTCATTGCAGAATTGATTGAGTTATTTCAAAATATGGAAAAAGACGGCAAGAAAATCATCAAGTCAATCCATAAAAAAGATGAAATATATCAAGGTCCTGTTGCAGAGCAAGGGCCTGACTTGGTTTTGTTGTCAAATAAAGGCTTTAATCTCAAGGGAAGCATTGCAAAGAGCATTGTTTTTGATAAGGATGTTTTTACAGGAAAGCACACGCAGGATGATGCGTTCCTGCTTGTAAAGACAGCAAAAGATATAAAAATTCCTGAAAAACCAAAAGTATCAGATGTTGTCAGCATAATGAATCAAATAGAAGATTAAAATGACTAAAATACTCATAACCGGCGGATGCGGATTCATTGGCTCTAATCTGGTTGAATTTCTTTTGGAAAAAACTGACTGGAAAATCAATGTCTTAGATAATTTGAGCATAGGCAAGAAGGAAGATTTAAAGAACATCAAAGGCGCCGCAGAAAGAGTTGTTTTTTTCAAGGGGGATATAAGAAAAAAAGAAGATATTCTCAAGGCAATAGATAGCTGTGATTATGTTGTAAATCTTGCTGCACAGGTCGGTGTTATCCCCTCAATTGAAGACCCTTTATTGGATGCAGAAATTAACATAACAGGCACATTAAATGTCCTGAATGCCTGCGTTGAGAAAAAAGTCAAGAAAATAGTTCATGCATCTTCTGCAGCTATTCTAGGGGACCAAGACATGCCTTTAGATGAAAACAGCATGCCTAAGCCGCTTTCTCCTTATGCTGCAAGCAAATTAGCAGGAGAGCAGTATTGCAGTGCTTTTGCAGCATCTTACGGCCTGAAATCTGTTGCATTGCGTTTTTTTAATGCCTATGGCCCAAAATCCTATGGCCGGGGAAGTGTGATTCCTTTGTTTATCCAGCAGATGCTTGATGGAAAAGCAGTGACAATTTATGGAGACGGCAGTCAGACAAGGGATTTTGTTTATGCCAAAGACATCTGCAATGCGATATATCTCTCTTTGATTACAGATCTGCCGAACAAATTTGAATTATTCCAGGTTGCAACCAGCAAAGAGACCTCTGTTAATGAACTCTTCACTTTGCTGAAAGAAGAACTGCAAAAACAAGGCATAACTGTACTAGATGCAAAATATGCCCCTGCAAGGTCCGGAGAAATCCTGAGAAGCTATTCTGATATTGCCAAATCGAAGAGTTTGTTGAATTACTCTCCTGAAATTGATTTAAAAGAAGGCATCTCAAAGGCAGTTACCTGGTTTTTGAGCAAGAAAAAATAATATTATTTGCTTAAGTATTTCCTTCCAATTCCTATATAATCAAATCCAAGCGTGTTGATTCTTTCAGGATCATATATGTTTCTGCCATCAAAAATTACTTGAGTTTTCAGATTTTTAAGCTCTGCAAAGTCAGGAGACCGGTAATCTGTCCATTCTGTCAATAACAGCAAGGCATCTGCATCTTTTATTGCGTCATATTTCCTGTCGCAATATTCTATCTTGTTCCCAAATATCTTTTTCGCATTTTCCATGCCTTTTGGATCGTGTGCTTTTATCTTTGCACCCTCTGCAATCAGGGAGTTTATTATGTCAATAGATGCTGCTTCTCGCATGTCATCTGTTCTTGCCTTGAATGTCAGCCCCCATATGGCGATTGTCTTGTTTGCAACCCCGCCCAGTTTTGAGAAATATTCTTTTATCTCATCTGCCATGAAAGCTTTATGTTCATTATTTGAGAAATCAATAGAAGAAACTATTTTTGGAGAGAATCCTTTTTCTTTTACTGCTGCAACAAGCCCTCTGATATCTTTTGGGAAGCAGCTTCCGCCATACCCTGGGCTTGGATACATGAATTCCCAGCCGATTCTTGAATCAGAGCAGACGCCGTCACGCACGTTCATAATGTCAGCATCAAACAAGGAGCATATTTTTGCAAACTCGTTTATTCTTGCAACCTTGTTTGCCAAAATGGTATTTGCAAATAGTTTTGTCAGTTCAGCTTCAATTGGCTTCATAAAAATAAGTTTTTTCTTTTTCAAAGAAAATGGCTCGTATAATGCTTCCAGCGCATTTCTTGCTTTTTCTGAGCTTGCACCTATAACAATTCTATCTGGCGAATCAAAATCTGCCACTGCTTTTCCTTCTTTCAAGAACTCTGGATTTGAGACAACTTCAAAATTGGTTTTTGCCTGCAGTTCTTCTGGTATGTTTTCCTTAATTATATTTGTTACCATATCTGCAGTCCCGGGAGGAACTGTGCTTTTGTTAACGATTATCTTGTAATCATCGCATCCTGCAATTGATTTTCCTATCTGGGCCGCAGCTGCCTTGATGTATTTCAAGTCAAACTCGCCTTCATCTGAAGAAGGAGTTCCTACTGTTATGAATATCACTTCAGCAGATTTTGCAGCTGCATCAAACTCTGTAGTAAATGCCAAGAGTCCTTCTGAAGATGTATCAAGAACTATCTGTTTTAATCCTGGCTCGTAGATAGGCATTTCTCCTTTATTGAGCATTTCAATCTTGGCTGCATCAATATCTACGCAAGTGACTTTATTTCCTACTTTTGCAAACATCGCGCCTGCGACAAGACCGACATAGCCTGTTCCTATAATGCAAACTTTCATTTTTTATCACCTTTTTAAGGCAGTAGATTCTCTTTGTAATACTAAAATGGACATCAGCTATAAATGAGCAAGAGGCTATTTATAAAGATATTGTAAAAGCACACCACAGGTTTTTTAAATGCTTTTACAAAATTGATTTATTAGACAAAATGCATGCATAATTGATTGCCGTCTTTTCATCATCTGGGCGCTTATTAGGAAATACTGGCAATACCAATTCTTTTTTAATATTAAAAAAAGAATTAATTAAAGTCCTTACTTCTTTAACAGATTTAAAAAGAAAGATATGATCTATTCCTGCTGCCCAAATTGCAGTTGTTAAAAATAATTCTCCGTCTTTTGAAAGCAAAGAGTTTAATTTTGAAAGCAAGTCTTTTGGATTTTCTACATGCTCTAGTAATTCACCGCAAATAATTTTATCATATTTTATAGTTTCAGATATATCAAAAACATTTTTTTGAGCTACTTCTATCTCTTGAGAATTATTTATTCTTATTATTTTTTTGGCAAAATCTACAGCGCTTTTGCTTAAATCATATCCTTTTCCTTTCCATGCAGGATTATTACGTATAAATTCTGAGATAAAGATGCCTGTTCCAATAGGAACCTCAAGTATATTTCCTGAAGAGATATTGCCTTTGCAAAAATTTTGAATAAAAAAATCAAATAGTTTATAATGGTTTATCCAAAATGCTTGGGATAAAAAAAGTCCGTTTAAATAACGTTTAGCCATTATCTGGGGATTGTCTAAAACTTCTCTCTTCGTATCTTCAAATTTTTTGAATTTATATGTGCCTGTTTTATTAAGTTCCATTTGTAAAGTCAAAAATTCCGCACTAAAATCGATGAAATCTTTTATCGTATCCGCATATTTATTTAAATCTTTATCATAAAATTCAAAAAGTAACTTACAAATTTTTTCGCCAAAAAAAGGATTATATTCTGCAATCTGAAGTTTCTGCGGAATAGTTCTTGTCACAATATTTTCCTTAAGTTTTTCAAGCGTGTACTTAAACAAATTTTCCGAAGACATTTTAATATACCCCTTTACTTTAAAATAAAAGTAAGTTATTTATATACTTTATGGTACTTAAGCAATCTGATAAACGAAATCTTTATATTATATCAAAATTTTGTTATCAAATATGATTTTAGGAATAGGGGTAGATATCGAAGAAATTAATCGTTTCAGAAAAATAGAAAAGAATAAAAGATTTTTAAAAGCAGTATTTACAGAAAGAGAAATTAAATATTGTCAACAGAAAAAAGAACCGTTTAGAAGCTATGCAGGAAAATTTTGCGCAAAAGAAGCAATAATTAAAGCGCATTATAAACCCCTTCATTTTAAAAATATTGAAATATTTAATATGAAATCCAGCAAACTTAAAGTGTATATTAATAACAAAGCAAATCCTAAAATTAAATGCAGCATATCCCACTGCGCAAATCATGCATTAGCTTTTAGTATTATAGAAAAATAGAATTTATTCACTATTCTTTATTTTTTTATCTTCAAGTAATTCTATAAGCCCGATGGGAGTATATAAAAATGCAGCCAATTTGTTATCGTACAATTTTCCAGGTTTGGGAGGAGAAACTAGTATTGCATTACATTCCTTTTTCAAAAACTCAATTGCAATAATTATATCTGCTACCAAATAACAAGTATGATAATAAAATATTCCTTTTTTTATTATACTTTCAACTACTTCTCCTGAAATTAATTCTATTTTTGACCCATTTTCTAATATTACAAGACAAACGTATGCATTTTGATGTTCATCAAAAAGTATATCCGTATATTCTTTTACATTCATAGATTTTTTAATAAAGGCTAAACAGATTTCAATATTTCTACATGCAATTCCCAAATGATGGAATTTTAATTGGTGCTTATTCATTTTTTCCGCAAAATACAGGCATATGCTCTAGAGAATGCATTAGGATTTTTGCTTTTTTCTTCATAAAATGAATCAATTATAAAACCATTTTTAATTAATAAATCATCAATTTCTTCACGCGTATTAAAAAATTGCAAATGATCTTCTGCGGGACTTTTTATTGGTATGGATATCATAAATTTAGCATCATCCTTCATTAAGTCTTTACATTTTTGTAGAAATTTATCAGGCTTTTCTAAATGTTCCAAAACTTCACAAGAGATTATAATATCAAATTGGTAGTTTGGCTGAAATTTAAAAAAATCTAAATTTAAAAAAGTAGCTTTATCTGCTGAAAGTTTCATTGAGTTTCTTAAATCATCTGCGTATTTCTTGCTGTATACACTTATATCTATTCCAATCCCTTTAAAATCCTTTTGAATACTTAAAAAAGTTAACAAGTATGCTCCGTGACCGTATCCTATATCCAATATTCGCCCCACATCTGTTTTTAAGTTAGTGCATACTTCTTTTCTAAAAAAATTAAAGACCTGTGAATAACCATGCCAGAATATTAAAGCCAAATATAATCCATCTAAATAATATCCTTCCATAACTTCTTTATTATCATAAACCGTCTTACTTGCTTCATCAAAATTTTCCGGACCAAATTTATTTGACCGAATATACTGCATAGGATATTTTACAGAATAATTTATTGTTGCTGAAATAAAATTATCAAAAATTTTATTGAATGATTTAAACTTTTTCATATTTTTCATATGTATTAAATGCCTTTCACAAATTTCTGCATATTCTTTATTAATATTTCCGTTTTCGTATTTAAATAAAATTAAAAAAGTATCATCTAGTAAATTAGTTTTCTCGGCAATGTATTTAATTGCCTGTTGCGTAAATGGAAATTCAATAAGGCAACTGATAATGTACTTAATTTGGCGATTCATTTTTTTCTGTTAATTCAAGATATCCTATTTAATCTATTCCTTTTTTAATTCCTTGTTTTTTAAGCGCGTTTTTGATTGCTTTATATGAATTAATATTCATCACTGCATCCATGGAAAATTTGATATTGAAATTTCTTTCCACTTCTGACACGAGCATAAGCCCGTTAAAAGAATCCCATGAAGCGATTGTATCAGGAGACGAATCGTCGTTAATTTCTTTTTTATCAACACCTAAAACTCTTGCAATTAAATCTTTTAATTTTTCCATTCTTTTACCTCCATTAAAATATCCTTATTTTTCTCTTTGCCTACCTCTAATTGATAATATATTTCGCCGTCCTGTTCTTTAATTTTATTAAATCCGCAGTCTGTAAGGAAATTTTCTGCAGGTTTATTCTTTTTTGTTGGTATAAATTTAGCAGAGATTTTCTTAATACCTTCTTTTTTCGCAGCGTCTATAATATTCTTCATAAATGAAAATTCTATGTCTTTTCCAAGTATTCTGCAGCTTAAAAGAAAAGTATCAATTTCCCAATGCTCTTCCGCAGCATATTGCCTGATGATGGTTGCTCCAGTTATGCCATATTCGCCAAATTTATCTACAACATCTATACATTTAACTAAATAATCTTCAGAATCGGAAAAGGATTTAATGTTCTCCGCCTCGTATCTTTGGGTAGTGAGATTAAATTGGTTTGTTTTTTTGGTAAGCTGAGATATTCGAGGAATTGATGCTTTTTGTGCTTCTGAAATTGTTACAACTATTTTTAATTGTTTAAGGAAAGAGGTAAGATCCTTAACTTCTGACTTCAATTCGGCCCTTTTTTTCTGGTCAACGTACATTTTGCCTTTTTTTAAGTCAGAATCAGTTATATCAAATAAATTAAAAACTGCCAAATCTTCTATTGCCTTTGGATAAAGGCAAGGATCTTCTGGCAGATCTACCACCAAAACCTCAGGAACAAACTCTTTTATTAATTCTCTATTAGTCTTATCGTCATCTATAAATATTAAACTGTCAAGACCAATATTCAATTCTTTAGCAATTTCAATCATATTTGCTGCTTTATTTTGCCAATTAATCCTCATGCAGGCGAACATATCTTCTCGTAACAGCATATACGGGTGGTTTCTTATAACTTCAAGTGCATCATCATAGTTATTTTTGCTGTTTATTGCGAGAATTATTCCTCTCTCGAACAGTTCTAGCAATCTTTTTTGGAAATCGAGAAAGGGTTTGCCCTCTTTTTCAGGACCTAACTTGATATTTTCCATACCATCTTCACCGATAATCCCGCCCCACAAAGTGTTGTCTAAATCAAGAACTATGCATTTCTTGGTCATTGACATCAAAGGAAATATATATGCCAGGTATTCCTTAGCAAGATTAATCAAAGAAGGATGTGAAATTTTAATATCGCCCATATAGCACATTTTGCGATCGCAGATTTTATCATGACCAAATTTCACATAGAAAGAGGTGGTATCAAAAACAAACAATTGTGAATCATTTGCAGATAATGCTTCAAGATTCTGATTAAACTGGCGCATGCTTTCTTTCATGCCGAATTCTTGCTTATTTTCAATTATACCTCTAGTAGTGTAAAAAGGGATTAAAATGTTGTTTATTACTATCTTTGCATCTGTCTTTTTCTTCAACATCATAATTAAGTCTTTTATTTCAGTAAATTTTTCTTGAATAAATTCTTTTCTTTGCTGGGCATTCTTTCGATAAGGGAAATAATAAAAATCTCCCAAAAAATTTTCGGTATCAAGAAAGATAAATATAATATTGGGATTAAAAGAATATAATCCGCTAGAATTATTTAAAATTTCTTGCATATACTGATTATATGGTGCAGTATAACAATCAGCATAAATATCCTGTTCGAAACACATAACTTTCATGGTCTCTGCAAGACCTGTTATTGTTGAATTCGAAAGAAATGCTATCCTAATTGATTTCATCGAATTCTTTTTGACTAATTGCTTGCTTTTATTAATATAATCACTTAACTTCATTTTAAAACTCCCGCAATAATCCTATACCCGCTTTATCAAAGAAAAAGGCTATTTAAATACTTTACGTTTTTGAATATTATGTTTACAATATATCTCGCAAAGAATATATTGCATTTCAAGAAACTTTATAAATAATCTTCTAGTTTAAACGCACATGCTATTTCACTCACTGCATTTCCTAATTTTCTTTCCAGTAGTTATTTTGATTTATTTTAGCTTGCCACAAAAATATAGGTGGGTTTTGCTTTTAATAGCAAGCTATTATTTTTATATGAGTTGGAAAGCAGAATATGTTATTTTAATTATGCTTTCAACTATAACAGACTATATCGCAGGTTTACAGATTTATAAAGCAAAAAACCTATCAAGAAAAAAGCTGTTTTTAGGCCTGAGTTTATTGATAAATTTGGGTTTGCTTTTTATATTTAAATATTTTAATTTTTTTAGTCAAGCCACCGCAGATTTTCTGAAATTATTCAGCATACCATTCTCGCCAATGACCTTAAAAGTTCTTCTTCCAGTAGGTATTTCTTTTTATACTTTTCAAACATTAAGCTATACTATTGATATTTATAGAGGAAAAATAAAGCCAGAAAAACATTTGGGTGTATTCGCAGTATATGTTTCTTTTTTCCCGCAGCTTGTTGCAGGACCTATCGAAAGAGCAAAGAATTTATTGCCCCAATTCTTTAAGAAGCATCATTTTGAATACAAAAGAGTTACAATCGGCTTAAAAATAATGTTATGGGGCTTTTTTCTGAAATTAGTTGTAGCAGATAGAGCTGCAATAGTGGTGAATCAAGTGTATAATAATGTTTTTGAATATACTGGTGCATCTTTAATTCTAGCCACTGTATTTTTTGCAGCACAAGTATATGGCGATTTTGCAGGTTATTCTTTTATTGCGATTGGTGCTGCAAAAGTCATGGGTTTTAGATTGATGGAAAATTTTAGACGTCCCTATTTTTCTCAATCGATTGCTGAATTTTGGCGAAGATGGCATATTTCATTATCTACGTGGTTTCAAGATTATGTATTTACGCCGCTATATTTTAAAATATCTAAATTAAAAATAATTAAAAATACTAAGCCAAAAATAAAACACACTTTTTCTTTTTGTGTATCCATTCTTATAGGTCTTGGACTCTTAGGTTTATGGCATGGTGCCGCTTGGAAATTTATTTTCTTTGGTATTTATAATGGCTTATTGATATCTTTATATCATCTTATGCAACAACAATGGAATAAACTCAACAGGTATCTGCAGATTGGATTTACGTTTTGCTTTGTTATCTTCGGACTGATCCTTTTCCGAGCAAATTCTTTATCTGAAAGCCTATATATATTAACCAATCTATTTTCAAATATATCTGGGAGTATTTTTAATATAATTACTGGATACAGTAGAATAAACAGAATATCTTTATTTATCAGTTTTACAACAATTTTATTCATGATAAGTATACACGTCTTACAAGAAAACATCAATATATTACAATTTATATCTAAAAGATCTATTTGGTTAAGATGGAGCATTTATTTTTTTGTTATTTTTTTAATAGTTATATTCGGCGTGTTTAATCAAACACCATTTATATATTTTCAATTTTAAGAGGTTTTGTATATGAAAGCAGACAAAATACACTTTATTAAAAAAATGATTTTATTTTGTATACTTCTCACAATATCCTTCGCTTTGCTTAATTGGATCTACTGCGCAACTATTCTACCTAAAAGCAGTCTAGAAAAAACAAATACGCAATTTAAAAATAGTTTAGAGAATATCGATATTATCTTTATGGGCGCATCTCACACTAAAACTGCAATTAATCCTTTAATAATCAATAAATCATTCAATTTTGGTGCCAATGCAGAAAATTATATTCTAACATATTATAAATTCAGAACAATTTTAAATAGCTATACCTCCAATATCCAAACAGTAGTGCTCCCCTTAGATTTACATGTATTTTCACCGTATTTAACTACTCGATTTGAAAATGATTGGTACTGGAGAAAGTATATTGATTTTAAAGAACTTGCAAACTTCACAAATGAATCTATTTTTAAAAAAGAAATTAAAAGTATTTTTCCACTTCTTGATTCTGGTTCAGATTTAATAGAACTCCTGATGCGCCGTAAAACAAGTAAAATTGTAAAAGGACACATTTTATCTCTGGAACGTTTTTCGAATGCACAAAATAGAACACAGTTAGCTGCCAATACTGCAAAACGCCATTTAGAATATTCTCAAATAATAAAACAAGATGCTTTTCTATATTTCAAAAAAATTATTGAGCTAGCAAACAGACGCGAAGTGACTGTTATTTTAATAAAGTATCCTGTAACTAAGGAATATTTTATAGCATCAAAAAAGTATATCGCCGATACGGAAGAATTTTATAAAAAAATAGTTAATAAAATATATAAATATAATAATGTTTATATATTAGATTATCAAAAACTATTTTTTGATAAAAATGATTTATTTAAAGATGATAATCATCTAAACAAATGGGGCGCCGAAATATTGTCTAAACAAGTTGCTAAGGATCTGGAGAAAATAAAACTCAACATTATGCTTAATAATCAAATTTCAGATTTTATTAATCAAAAATAATTTAAATGATTCCTAAAATCATAAGCTTTATATAAGGATACATAATTCTATGTACGCATTGGGTGTAAGGTATGGAGAATAGGACGACAATTCAAATTTCAGAAGACCTTAGAAAACAGCTAAAAGTACTTGCAGCTAGGAGAGATATCTCATATCAAGAACTATTGAAAGACATGATATCTGTTTTCAAGGAGCTTGACAGGGAAAAGACAATTATTTCCATTCCTGCTTTGCTTGCATGCAAGGTCAATGAGAAAATACAGAAAACTGATTTTTCTTCTGTAAGTGATTATACTGCTTTTGTTCTAAGGCAGATGCTTATGGAAAGTGCTGGAAAACAAAAAATTTCTTCTTCAGATGAGGAAAGAATAAAAGATAAATTAAGGAAATTGGGATATTTGTGAGGTGGAAAAATGAAAGTTGAGATTCCTGATGAAATTGCTGAAAAAATAAAAAAGCGTGTTGAAGCAACAGATGAGTTCAATTCTGTTGAAGAATATGTCAACCACATCCTCAAGCAGGTTGTGGAAAGATTAGAAAAAGAACAGCAAGAAGAAAAAGAAGAAGAGCCTGTTTTTAGCGAGGAAGATGAAGAAAAAGTAAAGGACAGGCTAAGAAGTTTAGGATACTTGGATTAATGAGGTGGAAAAAATGGATCATTTAGATGAACTTGAAAGCAAAAGCATATACATTATCCGCGAAGCATTCAAACAATACAAGAATATTGCGATGCTGTGGTCAATTGGTAAAGACTCAACAGCTTTGTTGTGGCTCTGCAGAAAGGCTTTTTTTGGAAAGGTTCCTTTTCCAGTAGTGCATATTGATACCAGCTACAAATTCAAGAAGATTTACGAATTCCGCGACAAGTATGCCAAAGAGTGGGGATTGAAGCTTGTTGTTGGACGAAATGAAGAAGCGATTGCAGCAGGAATGGGCCCGACCAAAGGAAACAAGTTTGAATGCTGTAACCAGCTAAAAACAATTGCTTTAAAACAGACGATTGCAAAGCAAAAATTTACGGCATTATTGCTTGGCATCAGGAGAGACGAGCATGGAATCAGGGCTAAAGAAAGGGTTTTCTCTCCTAGAAACCAGCAATTCAAATGGGATTATAAGAACCAGCCTCCAGAGCTTTGGGATCAGTATAAATCCAAGCAGGCTGAAGATGAGCACTTAAGGGTTCATCCGATACTGCACTGGACTGAGCAGGATATCTGGGATTATGTAAAAAGAGAGAACATCCCAATTACAGATCTTTATTTTGCCAAAAAAATGGAAAATGGAGAGATGAAAAGATACAGAAGTATTGGTTGCGAGACCTGTTGCAATCCAATCTGTTCAAATGCAGATGATGTTGACAAGATAGTTAAAGAACTAAGAACCACTAAAGTGGCAGAGCGTTCAGGAAGAGCACAGGATAAGGAATCTGCATACATCATGCAGAAGCTTAGATCACTAGGTTATATGTGAGTGTTAACATGGCAGATAAGCATATAAGAAGCATAGTAAAGAGCATAAGTTGGAGAACAATCGCTACTCTCACAACAATGGTTTTGGTTTTTGTTTTTACTGGAAAGCTTGCTTTGGCAGCAGGCGTGGGTTTTTTTGAGGTGATAATAAAACTGACGATTTATTATGCGCATGAAAGAGCATGGGATAATGTCACCTGGGGAAAATACGCCAAAGCAAAGGCAGGCGTAATAAAAAAACTAAAAGATTTAGGTTATATTTAAAATGAAAAATAACAGGGGGAAAACAAGATGAGTAACTGTATATTTTGCAAGATGGTCCGTGGAGAGATACCTGTGACAAAAATCTATGAGTCAAAGCATTTTTTCGCAATCCTTGACCTGCATCCTATAACAGAAGGCCACGCATTGGTCATACCAAAGAGGCACTTCGAGAAACAAGTAGAGATGAATGCTGAGGAAAATTCGGATTTTGGCATTGCACTTACTTCCGTAGCGAATATTCTGAAGAAAGAATTTGGAGACCACATGAATTTATCTAACACAAGCGGCAAGCATGCCAGCCAAAGCATACCGCATTATCATATGCACGTAATACCGCGGCAGGAGGGAGATAGGCTGTGGGATGGAGAAAAATCACGTATTGTTCTTGATACTGGTTCTGGCTTTCCAAGGCTGGAGCCTTCTCCAGAAGAAATAAAACAATTAGCAGACAAACTGAAGGGTGATACGCAATGAACGAAGAACACTTGAAATTTGTAATAGTTGGCCATGTTGACCATGGAAAATCCACTTTGATTGGCAGGTTATTCTATGATACTGATTCTTTGCCAGAAGGAAAGATGGAGGAGCTGAAAAAGACCTGTGATGAGCTTGGCAAGGAGATTGAGTTTGGCTTTATCATGGACCACCTGCAGGAAGAAAGAGAGCAGGGAGTCACAATTGATACTGCGCAGACTTTCTTCAAGACAGACAAGAGGCATTATGTCATAATTGACGCTCCAGGCCATAAGGAATTCACAAAGAACATGATTACCGGCGCTTCTCAGGCAGAGGCTGCGCTCTTGATTGTTGATGCTGACGAGGGTGTTCAGGAGCAGACAAAAAGGCACGCATACATCTTGAGCATGCTGAATCTGCCGCAAGTCATTGTTGTCATGAACAAGATGGATTTAGTTGATTATAAAGAGGAACGGTTTAATGAGGTCAAGAAAGAGCTTATTGCGTTTCTTGATTCAATTAATATCAAGCCATCTTATATCATCCCAATATCTGCAAAACAAGGGGATAATATTGCCAAGAAATCTGATAAAATGCCTTGGTATGACGGCATGACAGTTCTTCAGGCCTTGGATACCTTCAATCCAAAAATGAGTGATGCTGAAAAGCCGCTGCGATACCCTATCCAGGACGTCTATAAGTTTGATGACAAGAGAATATTGGCCGGAAGAGTTGAAGCAGGTGTGCTTAAAAAAGGCGCAAAGCTCTTGTTCTTGCCTTCTAAAAGTGAAAGCACAATAACCACTATTGAAGATATGAATGGCGAGCAACAGGAAGCATCTGCGGGCAAAAGCACAGGAATAACTATTGAACATCCTTTGTTTGTTGAAAGAGGAGAAGTTGCCTGTGATCCTGCAAAAGACAAGCCTACTGTAACTACAAGATTCAAGGGAAAGGTTTTCTGGATGTCTAAACTGCCTTTCAATAAATCAGAAAGAATAACATTAAAATGCGCGACGCAGGAAGTTGAGTGCATTATTGAGAAAATCGAGAAAAAGCTGGATTCCTCAACTCTAGAAGTATTAGAAGAAGATGCTTCTGAGCTGAAGGAATGGGAAGTCGGTGAAATGATCTTCAAGACAGACTCTCCGGTTGTAATTGAGGGTTTTAATGAAACTCCTGAGCTTGGAAGGTTTGTCTTGGTCAAGGGAGAAGATGTATGTGCTGGCGGAATAGTCACGCACAAGGATCTGGAATAATAACAGAAACTACAAAGGTGGGAGAAAAATGGGCATAAACAATATTGTCAAGAAGCTTGCAGCAAAAGAAAGGCCGTATCAGATAGATGTTAAAGCAGAATCTGATTCATCTGGAACAGACATTCTTGTTGTGGAACATTTTGCAAAATTCACTGGCCATTATGCTGATGGAACAATGGATAGTGTATGGCAAAAATACGGCGGCACAAAGACAGATATAACTAAGATGAATAAGGATCTTGACAGTGATATTGCTGAACTTGAAGCATGCGGTTTTATTGTTCAGAAATTAAATGAGTTTCAAAATGAATAAAATAATAAACATAATCAAGCTGATTAGGCCGCAGCAATGGTATAAGAACCTGTTGGTTTTTCTGCCATTGATATTCTCTGGAAATATCGCTAATCTCAATTATCTTATGTTGACTCTTGTTGGTTTTATAGGCCTTTGCATGATTTCTTCTGCAAATTACGTCATGAATGATATAATTGATATCAGAAGAGACAAAAAGCATCCTGAAAAAAAGAAAAGGCCGATTGCATCTGGCAAGATTAGGCTATGGCAGGGTATTGTCTTGTTTATAATTCTGCTTGTTATGGCAATATGCCTTGCTGCTCCGCTGAATATCAACTTTTTTTATGCAGTGATGTTCTTGTTTATCTTTACTTTAGTTTATTCGCTGTTTTTGAAAAGAGAGCCTTTTTTAGATATAATCGTAATTGGCATTAATTTCGTTGTCAGGGCAGTTGCAGGAGCATTTATCATTGATGTTGAGATATCACCCTGGCTAATATCCTGTGTATTTTTCCTTGCTCTTTTCCTTGCTTCTGGAAAAAGGCACGCAGATGCAATGTTTCTTGGCAAGAGTGCAAAAAAGCACAGGAAAACCCTTGATGTGTACACGCCTGAAACTACTAATGCCTTGATGATTATCACAACAGCACTTCTTGTCTTGTCTTACAGCCTTTATTCTTTCTTGAGCAAGCACACGCCTTACTTGATTTTCAGCATGCCTTTTGCATTATACCTGATTTTTCGTTATTTTTACCTGGTTTATTCAGGCTCTCCTGTTGCAAGGCATCCAGAAAGAGTCTTTTTGGATCTTAAGATGGATTTTGCCTTGGTCTTGTGGGCTGCTGTGACTTTTTATATACTTTATTTCTTGTAGAGCTCATTAACGTGTTTATATTGCTCATGGCTGCCTATATCAATCCATTCTTCTTTGTACTGCTGCACATAAACATCCATATTTTCCATCAATAATGTAATCAGGTGATATTGTCCGCTGCCTTTAAACTCAGTAATTACTTTGATTGCCTCAGAATTAAGCATGTAACAGCAGGCGCTTGCAAGCATAGATTTAGGATTCTGGGGCTTTTCCTCAAAATCAATGATTTTTTTGTTGTCATCTATGCAAAAAATGCCCATTTTTCTGGCTTCATTGATGTCATTCAGCTCAATTGCAGGCACTGCAGGAGCATTTTTTTCTTTTGAAAGATTAACCAAGGGATTTAAATCAAACTTAAAAAGATTGTCTCCTCCGATGACTAAAACTGCATCATCTTTTATCTGTTTTAAGGCAAAAGCAATATCACCAAGCATGCCTAAGCGATTCTCATTGCTTGTCGTGCCGTCATTTAGAACAGTTATGTTTTCTTTGCCTTCTGCCCACTGCTTGAAAGTTTCATAGAATTTGTCGTTTGTTACAACTGTTATTCCATCAATTTCTGGCACTTCATTTATTTTATCCACAATCCAATCAATCATGGGTCTGCCGCCCACTGGAAGAAGCGGTTTTGGTTTGTCTATAGTTAAGGGATATAGCCTTGTTGCATATCCTGCTGCTAATATTACTGCTTTCATTGTATCTTAGAGGATAAAATCCTGTTTTATAAATCTTATGCTATTTAAATTCAAGCGAAAGCTTTATAAATCGTCTATTATTCTACAGTATCAGACGGCCATAGGGGTCGGGTTCCACCCAGTCTCATTCGAACCTGGCAGTTAAACCGGCTTCCGTATCGGGCTGTACTGCATTGCGCGGGAAACTCGGTAAGCTGTCTACCTTTTATTTAATTCTATAAGAATCTCTCCAGTCTTTTCATTAATCTGTTTTATGTATTTGACTGACTTTAGTTTTGCCTTGATTTCTTTCCAAGACATTGTTTTTCGCATTTTCTTTATTTCAGAGAAGAGTTTTTTCAGTTCTGAGTATTTTTCGTATATTTTTTCGCCTTTTGCCTGAGAATCTTTTGCGGCTTTTTCTTGTTTTTTCAGGTTTTCTTCCTGCATTTTGATTCTCTTCTCTATTCTTTCAAGCCTGCCTGCAAATTTGTCTTTTACCTGTGTTAATTCTTTTTTCTCCAGCCCTTTTGCTAATACAGAGTCAAATGCCTGGCTGTATGTCTTGAATAATTCCTGGCGTTTTTTTGCATAGAATTCCAGTTTAAAAGGTGTTATATCTATTGCCTTGTTATTCTCAAATACAACCACTGGCTCTATTTTTTGCTGCAGCAGGGAATTCATTGTCTTGTATATTTTTTTGATTTCTTGTTCTGTTATCTTTTTTGCAGTCTTGTTTATGCCTGCTCTTAAGCACACCTCTGCAGCATAAACTCCCCCTATTCCCAGCTCTACTGCCAGTGTCTTGGATATGGTTTCTTTTGAAGAATCTATTAAGTTCTTGAATTTGGCTGCTGTTATCTTGAATGGATTGTGCTCTCTTGAAGGAAATGTGTAATTCTCTCCTTTTTTAATTATTCTGTCTTTCCATTTTTGCAGTGATAAAGGAAGAATTATTTTTCCTTTTTGACAGAGCAGGATGTTTCCTTTGCCAAATAATTCTATTATTAATGAATACTCACCTTTCTTAGTCTCAAGCTGAAACTCCAGTATTCTTTCACTTCCTGCTTGCTCTATTTTCCTTACTCTTGCATTTGTCAGGTATTTTCTCAGCAATGCACAGAATCCGTGGATCTTTTCAGGCATTGCAGGCTTCACTTCAGTCAGCCATATCAGTCCAGGAAGAACTATCCTGAGCATTTTTTTGCCTATGCCTGGAACATGAAAAGAGAATAATAGCTCTTTTTTTGCCGGCTGGTATATCTTGTCTACTTTAGAGCCGATTAACTGCTGAAATTCATCTGTAAGATACTTTAATTCTACGCTGGATAGCTCTTTTTTCATATGCCTAAGCCGATAAGAATTATGCCGATTATTATGGCAGTTATACCGGCCCATTTAAGCGGGTTCATCTTTTCTTTTAAATATTTAACTGCCAAAAGTGTTGATATTATGTATTGCAAAGAAATAATAGGGTACAGCACGGATAGTTCTCCGCCTCTGAAGGAGATTAGCAGGGATATCATGCCAAGTCCGCAGCTGATTATTCCGAGAAGAATATACTTATTTGTTAGTTGCTTGATGTTAAGAGCAAATTTTTTTGATCCTTTCTTCAATAATACTACTCCTATTCCTCCAAGCAGTCCTGCAAATATTGCCAGCAGTATCGCCCATGTATGCGTCATTTTTTACCAGCTCCTATCATTGTTACGCCTGCAAATATCAGGACGACTCCTATCCATCTGAGCGTGCTTATTGGTTCATTGAATATCAATAATGCATATACTGTCACAAGTATGTAGCTTACTGCAACTATTGGAAATACAAATGTGATTTCACCCTCTTTAAATGCAGTTATCAATGCCAGCAATGCAATAATGTATAGAAAGATTCCTATGAATATCGGCCAGTTTGTAAGTATTTCTGGAAGTCTTTGTGCTCCTATTTTCTGGAATATTTGTGCTATTGATATGAATATTGCGCAAAGAATTGCAAGGCATATTGCCTTCAGCTTTGTCATATTATTCTCCTAGCAGTATTTTAATCATAGAAGCAAATGCAGGCCTTGTAATAAATACTCCTATTGTTACTCCTGCAATTGTTGTAAGTGCAAATCCTTTCAATAATCCTGCTCCTGCGAATAGCAGCGGCACCATTGCTACTACTGTCGTGAAATATGCTGCAAGTATTATGAAGAATGCTCTTTTAAGTCTCTGGGCCCATCCTCCGAAGTGTCCTGCCTCTTTTCTTAGTGTTTCGTCTGTTATGACAATCTGGTCATCCACCCCGGTTCCTACTGCGATTATGATTCCTGCTATTGCTGCAAGGTCGATGTTCCATCCTACTAATGCGGCAAATCCGAGAACTAGTATGATTTCGCTCAAAGATACCACTATCATTGATGCTGCTACTTTAATGTGCCTGTATCTTATAAAGATGACTGCCGCAACTGAGAGGATTGCTATCATGCCGACCAATAATGCATTTTTGACAAACTGCACTCCTAGCATTGGAGAGATATTGTCTGTTTTTACTATGTTTATCTTGACTGGCAGGCTTCCTGTTATAAGGATTGTCTGGAGTCTTTTCATTTCTTTTAGCGCGTTGATCATCGCGTCTTGTTCTGTTGTGCCTGCTCCTGAGCCGCTTATTGCAATCTCTGTAACAGCCCTTCCTTTCAGGTCTGCTGCTATGTTTAACTGATCTACTTTTTTGTCGTCGAGGAACAAGACTAATTTTTCAGAAAGGTATTCTCCCTGTTCTGTCTTTTCTATTCTCAAATCTTTTGTTGCGTCTGCTTGTTTCTGGGCAGCATCTGGTGTCAATGATATTGAGAACATGAAAGTGCATGCATAACCGCCTTCTACTTTGCCGCATCCCCTGTTTGGGTCTATGCCAGAGCATTCAGCTGTCCTGCAGACATATGTGATATCTTCTCCTCCTTTGAATACTGATGCATTTCCTACTTTTGCCTCAAACTTGCCTTGTTTTGCAAGCAGGTCCTTGACCTCTTCTTCTGTTGCACCTGCAATCTCGACAAGGATATACTTATTTCCTTCTCCTAAGAGTTTTGGCTTGTCTCTTATCTCTTTAACAACTACATCTGTTAATCCATAGACATTCAGCCTTTCTTGTAGGTTGTCCATTATAGTGCCCAGCATGTTGTCATCTACTGCTTCTGCTGGCTGAAGCAATACTCTTGTGCCGCCTTGCAGGTCAAGTCCTTTTCTTATGTTAGAAGTTGCAGCCTGTGAAACGCTTAATCCAATGTCCTGCACACCGATATACGTTTTCTTTATTTTTGGAGCTGTAACAGTTTTATTTATGGTCTTATTTACAGATACTGTCTTATTGTCTATTGTCTCGTTTACTGTTACAGTTTCTTTTACAACTTTTTGTTCTGTCTCGTTTAACTCTGTCTTCTCATATTCTCCTCTTGTCATCAAGGTGTATGACTCCTTATTCGTTTTTATCCGCACTGTCCGGTTTGCATCAAGCGAATCAACAAATTCATAATAGTCTGCTACTGTATTGATAGGAACATTATTCATTGACAATATTATCTCTTTTGACATTGGAGAGAGGCCTTGTTTAGGGTTTTCCATGCCTGCCAAAGCAGCTGAGCTGTTTTTAGCGATTGCTTTTATTGCAACCCCTTCTTTGAATGGATTTGGTCTTATTGATATCACTGCGAATATCAAGAATATAATTAGCAAAATTATTCTCCAGTTTGTCAATAATTGCTTAATCTTCCCCATGTTTCTTTTGTTTCCTCTCTAGATACCATCTCAATATGCCGGTGTTCTGTATCCACGTATTCAGCATGTCAAAGAACAGGCCGATTACTATGATTATCATTATTTGCTTAATTATGTCAGATGATGTAAAGATATATGCAAGAAGTGCTGCTATGAAGGATGTCAAAGACATTGTCATTCCTGTCTTCATAGAGCCCATTATTCTTTCAAATATTGTTCCTTCTTTTCTTTTTAGAACCCTTGTTGTCAAAAGTATGTCTGTATCAACTGAATAACCTATGAGCATCAGGAATGCTGCAACTCCTGCTGTTGTTAGTTTCATGCCTAAAAGTGAAACTGTAGCTAATGTGCATAAGATATCTGATGTTGCTGCTAAAATCACGAATAAAGAAGGAACCCATGATCTGAATGTTATCAATACAACAAGGCCCATTGCCAAGAATGCAAGCAGCACTGCTATTATTGTCTGCCTGAAAAAGCTTGCTCCTAATGAGGAGCCCATGGATTCAATAGTGTAATTATCTTCTTTCAGCTCGATAAGTTTTGATTCAATTACTGCGTTCTTCAAGGCATCTTCATCAACATCTGAGGCTTCTATTATAACTGAAACTAGCATGCCTGCTTCTGTCAGTCGTCTTATCTCAATGTCTGCTTTAGGCAGCTTGTTTTGGATATCTTTCTTTAATGTATCTGTGTCTATGTCTTTATCTACTGGTATTGTGAGTGTTATTCCGCCTTTCAGGGATACTCCTTTCTGGATAAATTCTCCTGTTGTTGCGTAATTATATCCTAATACGCCTATCGCTAGAAATAAGAGTACTATAGTTAATATCATCAACCCTTTGTATTTCTTGTCATATATTTCAAGTAAAGTTGATTTTATCCCCAATATTACACCCGAATTCAGAGAATAAAGGATTGTTTTTAAAGGTTGCGATTTTAAGCGTCAAACATAAATTAGACTTTCAAATATTCTAGAAAAATGCTTTCCATAGGCCTTGATAGACCTTAAATCCGTCAAACATAGGTATTGGAAGCATGTTGAATACAAACAAGAACAAATTTATTTGTTTTGTAATGTAAATAATGATTCTTGTGTGCTTTTTCAGGTTTTTTTTCTTTAATAGTCCCCAGCATACAAAAAATATTGCAAGGTTTACAAAAGGCCCTGCTGCTGCTATTATTGACATGTTAAGCGGTGCTATGGTGCATTCTTGTGTTGCACATCCTATTTGCACATATGCTGGAACAAAAAATATGAATCCTGTGTGCAGGAGCCTCAGTAGAACTCCTATGCCCAGCCAAGTGTATGCTGCGTGGAATGTTGCCTCTAAGCCAAAGGCAAGCGCTGCAAACTTGTGGCCAAGCTCGTGCAGTATTATTGCAGGAGCAGTGACAAGACACGCGAATTTAAAGCTTCTCCAGTCAAATCCTGTCGGTATTTGATCCTGTTTAAGCTTGAATATGCCCATAAAGATATAACCCACAATAACTGTCATAAAGGCAATATCCAGCAACTCTCTCAAGGATAATATCATGGTTTGAACAAAATTTAAGCTGTTTATAATGTTTTCGATAAAAATTCAGAATGAGAATAAAAAAAATTCAACTGCCCCACTGAAGAGGCAGTGAAAGGTTAAGCCAATTTATTTTTTCTTTTTCTTTTTCTTTTTGGCTTTCTTCTTTTTCTTTTTAGCTTTCTTCTTTTTCTTTGCCATTCGCACTGCACCTCTTTTAAGGTTATTTAATTATACTATTTAACTTTTCATATATAAATGTTTTGTTTTAAATGAAAAGTTTTAGAGAAAAAAAATTTAACGCAGGAAAAAATTTTTTAATTTTCTGTCTGCAAAGAATAAAACCTTGTCAAAATTTTCATAAGAAATGTTTTTGAATTGCTTTATTCTGCCCCCAGATGCGTATGCATGCCCTCCTCCGTCGAATAATCGCGCTATTTTGCTTAAATCAATCTTGCAGCCGTCTCTTCTCCTGAAGCTTATTCTTCCATTTCTGTAAAATATAACTGAAACATCAACAGCTTGATGTGTTTTCAATATCTTATCTCCTGCATCTGCTGAACTTAAAACATTTGATGCTATGCTGAATCCAAATTTTTTATCTAAATATTGTTTTATTTGAAGCTTTCCTATCAACTGCATGAATGCTTTCTGTTTTTTTTGCAGGTATTCATCTCTTATTTTTTCAAATTTTTCCGACCATAAAACTCCTCTGGAAAGGTTGCTTATCAGTTCTTTCAGGTTTGTTCCTGACGTAATCAAGTCTGCAAGTTTTACTGCTCTTTCATCTTTTTTTATCCAGAATTCAATATCTCTTGCAATTGTCTTTAGATGCAATGCAACAGAATCCATTGGCATGAACTTTTTTGCAACCAAGTCAGCAGAGCAAAGCATCTGCTCTTGTTGTTTTGAATTTTTTAATTTGCCGGAGAAATCGACGGTGTGAACATATCTTTTCATCAGTTCCAATACGTCTGCAGTGTAAGGGTGATGGCTGTTCCAATAGACTATCTTGTTGTGTTTTGATATTGCCTTTAGTTTTTGTTCAAAGCGCTCTATCTGGTCTGGAGGAAAATCAAGGATAAAAATCAAATTTCCTTTGAGCTCTGCCATCTCCTTGAATTTCTCTTCAATATTGAGATAATTTAGAAATCCGCCGACCCTGCATTCTGAATTTCTTAGTCTTGCATAGCGAAGGACAATTGCTGCTGCTGAGATTCCGTCTAATTGTTCAGAGCAGTATATTACATACATGCCTTATTTAAGGTGTCCAGAATATATTAATTTTTTGGCATATCTTTATATAGCGGAATTTTCGCTTAAATAGACTCTGAATCCAGATTTTTTAACTATGGTTGCTACATTGCCAAAGACTTCTTTCATTTTCTTTTCTAATTGTTTTCCGCCTTTTTGATGCCTTGCTACTAATTGCAAGGTTCCGTTTTTTGTTAAATATTTTTTTGCTTCTTCTATTAGCCTGAAGCACAGCTTTCTTCCTGCAGCCATCGGCGGATTAACAAGTATTGTGTTGAATTTTTCTTTCTTGTATGGCTCGTACAAGTCTCCGGATTTTATTGTGAGTTTTACTTTATTTAGCACTGCATTCTTTTTTGCCAGTATTATTGCTCTTTTATTTATGTCTGTCAAGTAAACCTTTGTTTCTGGAAATGATTTTTTTATTGCGATTCCTATAGGTCCATATCCTGCACAAAGGTCCAGGACCTTGTCTTTTTCTTTTATTACTGCATTGCTGATTAGTAGTTCTGTTGCTGAATCAACTTTTCTGGGCGAGAAAACACCTGCGCCTGTATAGAATTCGAGATTCTTGTTTCTTAGTCTTGCTTTTACTTTTCTTATCTTTAGCTTGCTTGTCGGTTTTTCAGTATAATAGTGTTCTTCCATGATCACATGATTTTATACCAGAGATATAATAATTTGTCAACTGCGCGAAGCAGATCAAAGTCTTTGCCTTGCAGTATTATGCAGTTTTCTTTTAGTACTATCTGTGTGGGTTCTCCTGCAACAATGTTTATCACTGCCTTGTCTTGTTCTTCGCAGGTTACTATGGACAGGTTTTCACAGGTTTCATTGTGGTATTGCGTGCATGCAGGAATTATCTGCTTGTTGAATGCCTTGACGAGGCTCTGGCTTAATTCTGCTGATGCCAGTGCAAGGTATTTGAAAGAATCCTCTTCTGAATAAGGGTCAAATGTTATGTATATCTGGCTTTGACTGAATCCTTCTCCTAATTCTCCCAATATTGTTACGTTTTCTACTTCATACGGGTTGTATCTCAATGCTATGTTCACTAATCTATTCTCGTGCTGCCATTGGGCATACCAGGTTCCTGCCATTTTAGTGAACTCAAACTGGTTGTATGTTATTGTTTCATACGGCTCTTTTTCTGGATAAAAATATTTCACACCGAAAAACACTGCAAAGAAAAGGATTATGCAGCCTATCACTACTGCTATTGCTATTAGTCTTAATTTCTTTTGCTCTTTTTTTTCTTTTTCTAGTTCTTCCTTGGTTTTTTCAGTCATTTCATTATACCGTATATTATATAGCGGATTTTGTTGTAGAACATGTTCATTTCCGGCTCTGTGCTTGCTTCAAGTATGATGCAGCTGTCCTCTGACTTGATTTGCGATTCTTCTCCTTTTTTCAGGTATAAGACAGGCATTGCTGCTGTTGCATTATTGCAGGTGAACTCTGGCAGGGCAGTTCCTGTTGCATTTGTCAGCCCTCTTGCAATGTAAACCTCTCCTATTGCAGACAGTTCCTGCTCCATATCAAACTGCAGTTCTGCCATGTACGAAGCAAAATCAGAGTCAGGATCATATGTTACAATAAATGCTTTTGCATCTTTTAGCATTGCTTTGATATCATCTGGCATGCTGAGGTTTTCTAATCCTTGCGGGTAATAATCAAAATAAACATCTTTTTCATTTATTCTTGTCTTTAGTCCTCTGGATGTCCTTATCAGGTCAAAGCCGTTGTATTCTTCTTTTTCTCCCTGGCTTGTCCTGTAAGACATCATGAAGCCAAATGCGCTCAATATCATTATTGCCACTATGAATATTGACATCAAGACTTTTTTGTTGAGTAGTTTTTTTCTTGCCATTGTTTTTGTGATTTATTTGTTATTTATATTCTTTTCCATTGCTTTAAGATATTGCCTTAGTTTTTCTTTTAATTGCTCTTTTAAGGTCTTGTTAAGGTCTAGAGTGTCTATTTCTTTATTCCAATTCAGGTTTGGCAGTTTTGTCAAGGTTCCTTTGAAGTTTCTTCCTGCTTCTTTTGCTCCTTTTTCTATTGTCTCTGCCTGTTCTGTACCGAATAATTTTGTTGCAGGGAATTTTGTTATTGCATTTGCACCTGCCTTGAAGAGTAAATTTGCTTCTTTGTATCTTCTTGCAGTTGTTCCTGCTATTATTTCAAGTTTTGGGAAAGCTATTCTTGTTTTTGCAATCCAGTCTGCATAATACTCGCTTTTAGGGCCTTCTTTGTTTTCAAATATTGTTCCTTTTACAGGTTTTAATGCATAAAATGTTATCCTGTCTAATTTATGTTCTTCTATAAAGTTATGCAGGAGTTCTATATCTGTTTCTCCTAATCCTATTATTATCGCGATGCTCGTCTTGAAACCTAATGCTTTTGCCTCTTTCAGCATGTCTGAGTATGGCTGTATCGGTTTGTCAGGGCATAATTCATCGTGGAGCTTTGGTTCTACCGTCTCTATTGAGGCGCATATTCCTTCTGCATATGGCTTTAGCTGCTTTAGCTGCTCTTTTGTGAATGCTCCAAGGTTTAACCAAACTTTTTTTCCTAATATTTTGTTTACATTTTGTATTATTTCTAATATTTCTTCAAAAGGATATATTCCATATCCTCCTGTCAGGAATTCAATATTCCATCCTAAGTTTTTTGCTAATACTGCTTCTACTAATATTGAGGCCATGCTTCTTTTTGCACTCTTTGCATGCTTTACTTTATGGTGTATTGTAGACCTGAAGCAGAACTTGCATGTTCCTCTCTCACAATACCAGCTAAGAAAGATACATCTGCCATAATAAACGTCTTTCCCCCAGTTTTCTGTGAATACTTTGTTTGCCTGCTCTATTGTGTCCATATATGCGCAGAACATCTGATCCAATTTAAACTTAATGGTTTTCTCCTCTGTATAGCAAAATTCAGGTTTTTCTTTGGATATTCTGGAAAAAAGAAGAATTTTGATTATGCGGTTTTAAGTAGTTAGTTTAGGTTTTCTTTAGCAAATATTGTGAGGTTAAAAATGATTAAGATTGGTTTGACTCAAAAAGTATCTATTCCAATAGACGATATTGCATCACTTGTATGCGGAATATATGCAGGATATCAATCAGCACATGGAGAAGATCCAAGCCCGTATCTTTTTTATGGCCCGACAATTGTTAGGACGTCTCTTGTTCCTCCGTTTATGTTGTTTGTGAGAGGTTCCCTAAAAGCAGCACTGCACATTACACGAGATAGACCAAATAGACTTCCTGCACAGGAAAACGCTCAAATGATTAGAGGACTCAAAGAAGGTAAAGAATCTATAACAGTTAGAAAAACCGCAGGCATCACAGTCAAAGAAGCCGGCCTCTCTGCTTTAGAAACAGCAGTGGGTTACGGCATTGGATATGCAATTGGAAAAATCAGTTAGGAGGTAAATGAAAATGACTAAACCAAATTTAATCTGGATTGTGACGCACAATGTTGATATTGGTGACTCTGCAGGAAGAATTGCGCAGAAAAAATTTCCTGCTGCAGAAGTCCGGGCTTTTTACAGGACGTATCATATTGAGCAAATGGTGGAAAAAAGCAGGGCTCCTTGTCTTGAATATGATCCAGACATTCATCCTTTGCAAAAATCTCCTGAAGGAGTTTCTCCTGATTTGATCGTGACAACCGGAACGTGCAAAACCTGCAATGAATATGGAGAATCTTTTTCAGTGTATTATCCTGAGATAATAGAATTTGGCAAAAGGAATGGAATTCACACAATCAAACCGGCTCTTTTTGGAAGGTATAGTTCTTTGCTGCTTAGGGCTCAATTATTTAGAAAAATGTGGAGGTAAATGAAAATGAAAACAATAGATACAGTATTGAATAAAATCAAGGCAAAAAAAGAACCTACAGATATAGTAGAGTTTAGCGATCATACTTTTGAAAGATTTGCAGATTTCTGCATGTCTGCGGGAGTTAATGCTCCAAAAGAGATAATAACAGAATATTTAGCTGCAGAGTATTGGGCTTGCAATGCACAAGTTGGTGATGAAAAGTCTTATCATGACAAAAGATTGCGCGCGATAAGAGACGGGCTAAGTGCAATCACAGAAAGAGATTTTCATATCCTGCAGCTAATATACGGAGGCATTTATAATGGTCTGGATGAACGATTGGATAATTCAGATCCAAAAGCAACACTATTCAAAGGCAAAGCAGGTTTTGCTGTTCAGTTCGCTGGTTTTGATGAAAGAATGTGCGATTTATATATCGAGCAATTTTCTTCTGACCCGGTAGAAGGAGTGCATGTCGAAAAGATTGATAACGACGGGATAGTCATGTATTCAGATTCAGTTGACAACTAAAACACCCTCTGGAACAGGAGGGTATTTATGTCCTTCTAAATAGAATATAATATCATACTGATGTATATCTTTTGAGAATTCTGTCAGAAATTCATTCAGCAGGTCGTGCAGTGTTTGCATGTCTTTTGTAAAGAATGTGAATTCTGCGTTCCAGTCTCCGAATAAGAGAAAGCTTCTTCCTAATTGTTTTCTTTGTGATGTAAATTCTCTTAGTTTTCCTGCGATTCTTTCTGGATTCTTGAATTTAACAAGTATGTTTCCCCAGAGCCCAACGTCTTCTATTGAATGCGTGTTTATATTGCAAGTATATCCCAGAATGATTCCATTTTTTTCTAATGATTTTATTCTGTTTCTTAAGCCTTCTATTGACAATCCTGTTTTTTTGCTTAAGTTCAGTAATGTCTCTCTGCAATTCTTGGTTAATCCTTGAAGTATCAGATAATCCTTGTCATCTAGTTCTATTGGTTTAGGCTTTTTTACGATTAATTTTTTGCCTCCTCTGAATACTATTTCATTGTCCTGTTTTATCGGCTCTACCATATGTAAGGTTTTTATTTCCCGCAGATTAGAGCCAAACTCTTGCTCAATTTCAGACAATATCCTGTAAAAATGTGATTTGTCTTTTGCTAAGACTCTTAATCTTATCTGATATTTGCCGATACATTCTCCAAGCCATGCAGAAAATGGGTGTGTTTTAAGAAAATGGATTATTTTCTCTTTTGTTTTCTTGTCAAAGTCATAGAAGCCTATATAGCAAAGGTACTTGAAATAGCCTATTTTTTCATAATCTATCTTTGGCTCAAAGCTTCGTATAACTCCTTTCTTGATAAGTTGTTCTATCCTGTATGCAATGATTGTCCTGTTGATCTTCAATTCTTTAGCTATCTTAGAATACGGTGTTCTGCTGTTATGCTTTAATATCCCCAGTATTTTCTTGTTAGTTTTGTCTAATTTTTTCATTAGAATTCTAAAATAATGGTGATTATTTATAAAGATTATGGAAAATAGAAGAAATTACCCAAATATTTTATTAAATTTTCAATAAAGCCTCCGAAGGGATTTGAACCCCTGACCTATTGCTTGCCCACGCTATGTTACGAGGCAATCGCTCTACCAGGCTGAGCTACGGAGGCATCATAAGTGTTTCAGAAGCTCTTCTTTTGTTTTTAATTTCTTTTGACACTCAAAGCACACTGTATGCTTCTTACCTTTTTCGTCTTTTACATAAGTTCCTAGTAATTTCTTCAGGAAAGTTTCTCCGATTTTCTTCTTGCAAATCTCGCATTTCATGAATCAAAAAAGAAAGAAAGAGTATTTAAAGCTTTGTTAACTTTTGTATATAATCTAGAAAAAGCAAAAGTTAACCTGCTTAAATTTTGTCAAGATAGTATATAAAAACAAAATTTAAGCTTGCTTAATATTTCTTCAATACTGTGACTATTACTATTCCTGCTATTGCCAATACTGCGATAAGCGTGACTATGTTGCCTGTTATGCCAGACACAACTGAGCCCACTGCTCCTGTTGGCGAGCTGGATTTTGTAAAAGCCCAGACCACTCCTAAAAGCAGTACAGCAGCCAATGCGATTATTACACTTTTTTTCATTTAGTTCACCTCAAGTCTGTTTTTGATTATAGTATATTTAAATCTTTCGTCCTCAATAACATTTATAAATATGCAGGGTTTCAGGAGTGTTTATGACAAGAATAGCAGTTGTCCAGAAACAGAAGTGCAACCCAAACGGATGCGGCGGGTATCTTTGCATGCGTCTCTGCCCTATCAACAGGAAAGGCGAGGAATGCATCAGCAAAGATGAGGATGGCAAGGTCAAGATAGATGAAAAACTGTGCACTGGCTGCGGGATATGCCCTAACAGGTGCCCTTTTGGAGCGTTGAGTGTTGTTAATCTTCCTGAAGAGCTTGCCAAGCAGCCTATTCACCAATATGGCCCTAATGGTTTTCACTTGTATAATCTTCCTATACCTATCTTTGGGAAAGTTGTGGGCATTCTTGGAAAGAACGGCATTGGAAAGACAACTGCAATACAGATTCTTTCAGGATTATTAAAGCCAAACCTTGGCACAGATAAAGAAGTTAGTTATGATGAATTGATTGATTTCTTCAAGGGCTCTGAAGCGCAGATTTTTTTTGAGAAGATAAAGAAAGGGGATATTATCGTGAGCTACAAGCCTCAGCAGGTTGATCTGATTCCTAAAGAGTTTTCAGGCAAAGTGAAAGAATTGCTGAAAAAGTCAGATGAGACTGCGCGCTTTGACGAAGTTGTTGAAGCATTGGACCTGAAAAGCGTATTGGATAATGAGATTGAGAATATCTCAGGAGGAGAGCTGCAGAGAGTGGCTATTGCCGCAACTGTCTTGAAAAAGGCGAATTTTTATGTTTTTGACGAGCCTACATCTTACTTGGATATCAAGCAGAGGATAAATGTCTCTAAGTTCATCAAGAGTCTTGCCACAGAAGATACTGCTGTGTTGGTTGTTGAGCACGACTTGATTATTCTTGATTACATGACTGACTTGATTCACATAATGTTTGGAGAGCCAGGCGTCTATGGTATTGTCTCTCTCCCAAAAACAACTCGTGCAGGGATCAATGTTTATCTGGAAGGTTATTTGAAGGATCAGAATATACGTTTCAGGGATTATTCCTTGAAATTTGAGTTCCGGCCTCCTTTAGCTGAAAAGGCCGGCGCAGAACTGACTTCTTGGAAAGATTTAAAGAAAAAATTAGGAAGTTTTGACTTGAGTGCAAAAAAAGGAACAGTAAACAAAAAATCTGCAGTCGGCATCCTTGGAGAGAATGGAATAGGCAAGACAACTTTTGTTAAGTTATTGGCAGGTGTTATTGAGCCTGACTCTGGCGAGATTATTGAAAAAATAACTGTCAGCTACAAGCCGCAGTATCTTGAGACTGCTTCAGACACATTAGTTGCAACTTTATTGAAAGATGCTGTTGAGAAATATGATACTCAGATAATTCGTCCTTTGAATATCAAGCCTTTATTATTGAAGCCTTTGAACCAGTTAAGCGGCGGAGAGCTACAGAAAGTTTCTGTTGCTCATTGCCTGTCTCAAAAAGCTGATTTATATCTTCTTGATGAGCCTTCTGCTTATCTTGATGTTGAGCAAAGACTGATAGTCTCTAAAGTCATAAGGGATATCGCAGAGCAAAGAGGATGTTCTATCCTTGTAGTTGACCATGATTTAGTGTTTATTGATTATTTATCAGACGAATTAGTTGTCTTTGAAGGCATCCCAGCTAAAAAAGGTGATGCAAAAGGACCTTTCACAATGGAAAACGGCATGAATCTGTTCTTGAAAGACTTGAATATCACTATGAGAAGAGATAAAGAAAGTAATAGACCGCGGATTAACAAGCCTGGCTCTAGGATGGATAGAGAACAGAAAGAAGCAAATAAATTGTATTATGCTTAAGCACGCCCTTTGCTTTCTCCTTTAATTACTCCTGCTGCAATAAGATGTGCAACTCTTATTGGTTCTGGTATAAAAGAATGAGTGCAGGTCAGTTTAAGCATCTCTTTTGCATCTTTCAGGCTGATTCCAATGTGCTGTATGTATATTTTTCCTACTTTTGTTGGTTTTGGCAGGTCTTCTATGATTTTTTTCTGTTTTTTCATCTTCAAATTATCTAATGCCTTGAATATTTTCTTGAAATCAGGAAAGCTTCTTATCACAACAACTATCGGAACTTTTGTTTTTTTATTGAGTTTCTTTATGTCAATCACATTGAATCCGCCTACTGCTATTCCATTAAGGAATATTGCCCTTAATTGCGGCTTGAATTTGCTTTTGTTTATCATCTTTGCAATCTTGTCTGTAGAATCAGTGCCGTCAACTTTTGCTTTTGTTGACATAACTCCGTCAATGAAGTTTCCTCCGCGGAATAATGTGCCTACAATCAAAACTTCTTTGTCCTTGAACTTATTGAAGGGCCCGTCATCAATCCCGATTATCCTGATTTCTTTCCTCATTTTAGCAGTTCTTTCAGATATGGCTTTATTTTCAGCTTTGAAAAGCCTGCTGCTTTTGAATCACTTCCAGGAGATGCGAGTTTTTTCACTAGTTTTCCTGAATTTTTGTTCTGCCACCATTTCTTGCCGTATTTTTTGGATAATGGCTCTCTAAGCATGTTGTGCTGCTGCACGCTTGCAAGCATGTAGCTTGGTACATACATCAATGATTCTGGCAGGATGTGGTGCAGTTTCCAGTATGCTCCTGGTATCTTCATACCCATGCTTTTTCTCAGCTCTCTTGCATATGCCTTGTCGCAGTCCTTGAATTTCATCTTGTCTTTCCAGTATTTTATCCTGAACAAGGAGTTTCCTGTGTAAAATGCTATTGAGAATATGTTTGAGAACTTGTGCCTTCTTATCAGTTCATCTGCATAATCAGGATCTAGTTTCAGTTTTTTTGTCAGGTATTCCTTATCCATCATGAAATGGTCAAAAAATATTGAGAATGTCTCTGCCAAGCCGTTTGATATCAGGTTTTTAACCCAGTACGGCTTTTTTGGATTTATCAGATTGAAATGTATTGCATGCCCGAATTCATGGTATATTGATTTTGCATCTTCTACTGGATTCTCTTTCTTGAAAGACACCCATACATTATCTGGAATATGTATTGCCATGCAGAATGGTGATGCATATTTCTTTGGCCTGTCTTTTGAGTCAACTTGTATCTTGTTTGGGTTTAGCCCCATTTCCCGCATTGTTCTTTTTATGCTTTGTATTGGGTCTATTTTCCTGAATCCGCAAATCATGTCATTGAATAATGCGTTTCTCACAAAATAAAAATCATCATAATATTCTGGATTTTTGCAGAATAATTTATTTGCATAGTGCTTGAATTGTTTTTTGAAAGGCTTTTTCACGCCGTCTCTTAACTGCTCCATTGCTCTTGTTAACTGCTTCAAGGTCATCTTATGGTCCTTAAGGTAGTCTGTCAATGGATTCAGTCCGTGTTGAGCATATATTTTTGCGCAGATGTCAAACTTTTTCTTGATTATGGGAGATATTTTTGGTGTTTTTCTTATGAACTCATCAAAAACATCTTTTCTTGCTTTGTCAGAGGCGTGAACTACGAATTGCCTCCAGGTATTCCAGTTAACTGGCTTTCCAGCATACTTGTATCTTTTTGTTGAGATGTCTTTTGCCCTTTGCTCATGGAATTTCAGCTCTAGATGATATGTTCTTGAGCCTGCTATTGATCCTACGCACGCTTCTTTCAATACTTCTGGCTTTTGAAAATGTTTTAAAAAGAATTCTGAGTGTTTTTCACTTTGTTTTTCCAGTTTTTTTATCTTTGGCTTGCTGTATTTTAGGCCGATATTGAACTTGAAGTATTCTTTTCTCAGACCGATGCTATTCTTTTCGTCTTTGTCACACCACTTTTTCAGATTCATTTTATCTTTCTCACAAATGTCAGGAATGCTGTATGCCCGATTTCAGCTGATTTTGGCCTTAATCTCCTGCCTTCAACAGTCCATTTTCTTTTTATTATCTCTATTGTACTGTCAAATAAAAATGATTCGTTTTTTCTTATGACTTCAACAAAATTGCTTGCCTGGATTATTGTCGGAGTGTAAGCAACAAGCCATCCCCCTATTTTCAATGCCTTTTTTATTGCATCAATTGCCTGCCAGGGCTCTGGAAGGTCTAATGTAATTAAATCAACATTTTTTTCTGCAATTCCTTTGGTTATGTCCTTGTTTTTTATTGTGATATTCTTTAACCCGAGTGTCTTGATGTTTTCTTTTGCAACTTCTATATGTTCTGGCCGTATTTCATAGGTTGTTACTTTTTTGCATATATTTGCTAAAAAGCATGCTAATGCTCCTGCTCCTGTGCCTGCATCAACTACTTTGTCATTTTTTCCCAGTCCTGTTTCTGCGATTATTGCCCCGATATCTTTTGTTATTATTGTCTGCGGAGCTCTTTTTAATTTCCTGAAGTCATCTGCAAATTGAGAAGTGAATAGAATGAATTCTTTGTTCCTGTTAGTCTTTAATATGCTTCCATCTTTCTTTTTCAGGTCTTTTTTTGAGATAATGCCGTATTTTGTGTGAAAATCCTTGTTTAAGTCTGTTACATAATATCTCAGGGTTTTTATTGTAGTCACTTCTCTCTTTAGCTCTGGTATGTACTCTTTTTTCCCTTTACTGATTAGAATTTTAGGCATATTGATATGTTTTTCAAGCAGGTATAAAAAGGTTATGATAACTTTGCTTCCCCGTATGTCTTTTCTTCAGATTGAGAATATATCGCTATTTTTTTGTATTTTGTTAAATCAATATCTTCTGGAAGTTCGTATGTCTGGCCTCCAGTTATAGATGTTAGCTTAGCAATTTCAAGCCCGTCACCAATATTTTGGTCGACTAAATAGATGTATAATCTTGACCCTGGCTCTGTCAAAAAGCTATGTAACTGCAGTACTATACTCCCTTCAGCAGTTCTTATTATCTCTGCACGCCCAGCAGTTGTCTTTTCTACTTTTTCAAATATGCCTGTCGCCAAGGTCTCTGGTCCGCTGCCTTTTAGTCCTGCATCTGAAATAACGATTTCTTTTTCTGGAGGCAATTTAAGCGCTATCTCAGCTGCATTGTAAAGCAGTCTCACTAAACGCAGTTCTGACTGATCATTTAGGACTTCAGTTGCAGTTACCAGGAGTTCTTTTGTAAATTCGCCATTAACAACAAATCTCGCCCTGTTTGAAACGCTCAAGAGTCTGATTTTGTATTGTTTGCCGCCAAGAGTTAATGTTTTGGTCTCTCCTACATTTAGTATTGCTTTGACTTCAGTTGCTTGTGGAGGTGCTTCTTGGGTCTCAGGCTCTTTGATTTGTACTGTTTTTTCTTTTATCTGAGTTTTTTCTTTTGGTTGAGCAGGCTCTTTTGAAATTGTTTCTTTTGTTTTATTAGAAACCTCATCTACTTGCGCACATCCTGCTATTAGAATCACCAATAAAACAAATAATATTGTTTTCTTCATTTTAAAAAGCGGAGGATGGGACTCTTGTCACATCCTACGTCTGTTAAAAGCGGAGGGAGGGACTCGAACCCTCGATTAATCGGGTTGCAGCCGATCGCCTTAGCCGCTTGGCCACCTCCGCGAGTGAGCTTTTGTGAACGAGTGGAGACCAGCAGAATTGATTTTGTTAATTCTGCGCTGCCTCCGCCTAAACCAGTTTATAGAATACAGACGTCTTTTAAAAATGTTTTTGTTTCTATTGAGAAAGCTTTATAAATTGCATACAGTATGTTATGCTCATGGGCCCGTAGCCTAGTCTGGATACTGCTAAATTCGATATCGAATTTTGCCGGATTTGGCCGTAGGGCAAATAAGGCGACAGCCTTCTAAGCTGTAGATCAGGGGTTCGAAACTCTTTGAGCGAATTTCCCCTCGGGCCCGTATTTCTTTTCAGAATCTAGTTGACAAAACTGTCACCAAACCAGCCTCTTGTGAGAATTGCGCTTCTTTTTTTCAGGGCGGTTCTTATGTCTTCTTCAATTTTTTTGAATGCAGGCGTGATATCTTCATTTAATCTTGCTTCTGTGCTGCGTCTTACACCATCATATTGAAAAGCTTCATCTGGCAGGCTAATTTCTTCATGTTCGCGCATATGGTATATGAATATATTGCTATTAGGTGCAATCCATTCAGATTCTTTGTATGTCTTACTTTCCCGGCAGCGTTCTATTTCACATAAAAAGGTCAATATTACTTTTCCTAAACCCTTTTCCCCTTCTGAAGTTTCATACAATATTTGTATTCCATAATTACCTATGCCTCTTACTCTATAAGGCTTATCATTAAAAGGCACAGAACCCCAAGGAAGCCAAAGATCTGGTTTAGTTATTAGTTTTGCTTTCCCATTAGTATCAGGAATTTGGTATTCTTTTGGTATCGGCCAATGCTTTTTTATGCTTCTTGAAGCTGCTCTGAAAAAATCATCTGCAGCTGTCTTTGAGAGCACATAAACAAGCCCTAAATTCCCTTTTGGAATTTTTGGTATGGTTGCTTTTGCCATTTTTCTCATTTTTTAAAAGCCCGCGCCCCTTTATAAAAGAAATGTAATAACTGTTTATACATTTTCATAATAATTATATACCACTTCTGCTTTCCTTAAACAAAATGGCAGAAGACATCTCAGACAAAGTGGCTAAAAGAGAAGAAATTCTTGTAAAGGGAGGGACTCATTTTATTTGCCGCGTTCCATCAGATCCAGAAACTGCAAAAGCGCTAATAGAGCATGCAAAAGCTCAGGCAAAAGGAACCAAAGACAAAGAATTTGTTCTTTACGGAGCAACTCCAAAATATTTGAGAGAAGAATAATTACTGCACAGCAGTTGGTACTGGCTCCCCTGTAATCTTTTCATAATTGCGTTGAACATATCCCAGATGCCCCATATTAAGTTCACCAACTGCTCGTTTTAAGAGTTGTATCATTTCTTTACGTATCTGTTGATACTTATCTGCGCATTCATGTTTTATAGGCAGTAAAGGGTCTACCCAGATTTCAAGTTCAGCGTCAATCAAGTATGACTGCGGGCAACGTGATGGCTGGAAAATATGACTACACCATCCTTTTATCTCATCCTGAACTTCTTCAAAATCTGTGCGCGCAGCAAGGCCTTCTTTATGCAGCTTCGCAAGCCTGTCAATGACTTCTATTTGTTCAGGAGTCGCGGTTTTTCTGAATTCTTCTATTGTTGTCATATATGTTATAATGGAGAATAAATACTTAAAGATTTCTATAGTCAAGAAGCAGATTAATGCAGCAACTCCGCGAGCTGATTAAAATAAAAAAACTTATATAGTCAATCTCTATATTAAAACATATGAATATACTAGAATTAAATAAAAAAGCTTGGGATAATATTGGAAAAAGAACACACTCTCCATACATCAAGCATAAAAAGTATTTAGAAGTATTTAATCTGTTTTGTAAAAAACTTCCTAAAAATGCTTCTGTTCTTGATTTAGGTTGTGGGCCTGGAGTTCCTTTTACTAAAGAACTAGTTAAAAGAGATTTCAGAGTCACTGCAATTGATATTTCAGACACAATGATTAAAGAAGCAAAGAAAAATGTTCCAGAAGCAAAATATGTTAGAGTTTCAATGACTGATATTGATTTTGACAAAGAATTTGACGGTATTTTCTCAGGATACACTATGCTTTGTCTTGATCCTAAGAATTTCAAGATCGCTGCCAAAAAAGCAGTCAAAGCTTTGAAAAAAGGCGGTTTTTTCTTTTTAGCGCTTAATGAGCCCCCGCCAGGACATAAAGAAGAAGAAAACTACACTGAAATAATGGGGCAGAAGATGTATAGCCGGCCATATTCTGAAAAAGAAGTAAGAGAAGTGTTTTCTAAATTAAATATGAAAATAATTAAAGTTGAAAGAGAAATTGTAAAATCTAAAGCATATGGAGAAGAGTATACACTATTAGTTTTAATGCAAAAAGCCTAAGGCAGCCACTTCTTTTTATCTTTCAATTTCTCTGGCAGGTAATTAGAAATAACATAATTCAATCCATGCTGTGCAAGCGCTTGCTGCTCTGCTCTTTTCTTTAATTTCAGGCTTAAATTCAGTGCTTTCTGCCACTCTTTGTGCTCTTGTACAAAAGGATCATTCTTGATACCATCCTTAATCCTTTTAATATCTACTTCTTTCAAAGGATGTGTTGGTAATTTATAATCCAAAATATCCTGCGCAGTTATTCCAATGAATTTTGCCTGCGGAACACAAAAGAACTCATTCAAATGTGCTGCATTCCCAGAGCCAACTTTCAAAGTTCTATAAATATTCAGCCAGCCATATGGGTCTCCGTCTGTAAACACAAATACAGGCAGTTTCTTACTATCTGCCAATCTTCTAATAAAACGCCTACATGCTCTTGTAGGAACTCCGCCCATAGAAATAAGAATACAGTTTGCTTTCTTCCAATAAGCATGCTTCACTAATCTTTGATACATACCTGCTGTCTCAATAGCAAGTATGAATTTTGCATTTGTCTCAAAATTCAAATGCTCTACAGAGCTTGGAATACTATACGCTCCTGTTCCCATCTTTGTGCAGTCGATCTTGATTTCTTTTCCAGTGTCTGGATTCTTGTCAATAACTATCAGCTTGCCTGCAATATCTCCTCCTTTTTCTTCAGGAATAAAGCCAAGCTGCTCTCTGTTAACGCCGAATGTTGCTTCTACATCATCCATCACAGTGTCTGATTCTGGCTGTTCCTTGAATCCTGCATCTCCCCAGTTCTTGGATACGTAATATGCTTCTCTTTTTGTTGCAATGTCATCTGTCTCAATCAAGGTTTTAGACAAGCCCATCATCTTCAAGGTCTGCGCAAATGTCTTGACAGTTGATGCAGTCAAGGTTCTTGTTTTTTCTTTTCCAATTAATTCAAAAAATCCTTTCTTAGGATCAAACTTGACATTAGATAAGCTTCGAACAGGCGAAGATATTTCTGGTTGTTTTTTCTTGAGTATTTTCTTGTAGATATCACTGGCAAAATCTGTGATTTGTGCTACTACAGACTTTTTCTTACTCATTTTTATTATCCTCTTTCTTATAAAAATGAGTTACAAAAATTTTTAATTTTTGTTTATTCATTTTCTTTCCCCATTTTGGCAAACTCTTCATCATATTCTAGGTTTTCCATCTCTACTTTTTGCAGCTTGCCCCTATGCTTTTCTAATAATCCTTTCAATAACTGCTCTATTTTTGCTTCATCGACTTTTTTCAAAGACAGTAATTCTTTTAGCGCTTCTGCAACATGCGGAATGTATTTCTCAATATAACTTCTTTTCTGACTTTCCGCATGTATTCTTTTTTTCTTATTTACATACATACCTAACTTTCTGCCGCATTCCTGCAAAGCTAATTTTATCTCCTTAATGATCTCAGGATAATGAGCAAGTGCTTCTTTTGCTTCAGAAGTGAATGGAGGCCATACAGAAGCCAGGTGAACAACTAATGTTACTGGCCCTTGCGGCAGAGAGCCATTGCTTTGCGATAATCCATAGCTTCTCCAGCTTGTCTGCGTAACTGATTTGAATATTGCTCCTGCGCTCTGCTGATATAATAATGGAACCCTGTTTGCAAATCTCATTAATTTGATTGAGCCTTCTTTTGGCTGCTCACCGCCGTATGCAATTGCACATTCAATGACAAAAGGGTTTCCTCTGTAAACAGAAGGTGATCTGGTTACAGCAGTGTAAAACTCAGCATTTATTTCTTTTTTCAGTCCTTTTTCAAGCAATTCAGACCCAATCGGAACAATGCAGTCTGTTGATGGTGATATTATTTTTGTATTTTTTATTCCTTCCATCAGTTTTTCTGCCTGCGCGTGATTTATGTCTCTTGGTTTTGTGTTAGGAGGAAGAGCTGCTTTCTCGCAAATCTCTTTTGCAGTTCCTGCTCCTACTCTGCAGAATTCTTTTGTCAAGAAGGACTGCAGTGTGCGAGAATCAGTATCTTTAAGCATCTTTATCAGTATGCCTAACTCAACTCCATAAGGATGCGGCTTTATCTCTTTAGGCTCTTCAGGCAATTTATCTGTTGCGCGCGGAAACACAAATTGTTCTGCTTTAGGATTAGTGTAGATTATTGTTGTATGAGGATTAACAATTGCAGTCTCTTTAATATAAGTATCAACACTCTGGTCTCCTTTTTGGTAAGATGCTTCGATATCCAATTCTATCCTTGTTCCTCTTGTTTTCTTCCATTCTATTTTTTGTTCTGAAATTATCTCTGGCTTGTTGTTTTTCGTATCTATCTTTAGCTCAAAAAGCATCGCATCATGCTTTTCGCCTATTCTTGATTTTATCTTTGCAGGCCTTCCTGTTGTCAGTTGAGAATATAATACTGCTGCGCTTATCCCGATTCCTTGCTGCCCTCTTGCCTGTTTCAGTGTGTGGAACTTGCTTCCATAAAGCAGTTTTGCAAAGATATTAGGAATCTGTTTCTTGACTATTCCTGGCCCATTATCCTCAACAATAACCCTAAACCGGTCATTTTCCATGTCTAGTATCTGGACATTGACTTCTGGCAGGATTCTTGCTTCTTCGCAGGCATCTATTGCATTGTCTACTGCTTCTTTTACTACAGTAAGCAGGGCTTTACGTTTATTATCAAAGCCCAGCAAGTGCCTGTTTCTCTCAAAAAATTCAGCAACACTTACTGCTTTTTGCTTTTTTGCAAGCTCTACTGCTACAGGTTCTTTAGTCATGTCTTAGTTCTCCTCTTCGTTTTTCAATCCACCTGTACACTGGGGTGTGCAGGCTTCCGCTCAATAATGATTCTATTGCCCTTCTTGCGATGACCAGGGCGTCAAAAGGCCCTATTATGCCTATTGTCTTGCCGTAGACACAGATGTTTGTTCCTGTCAGTTCCTCGATTTTTGCTCTTGATTTTCCTTCCTGCCCAATCACTCTTCCTTTCAGTCTCTCAACATCTTTCTTTGTCTTGGCATAATCGTGAATGTTTATTATGTCAAAGCCGTAATCAACTTTTAACAGCAGCTGCGCAACATCTGGATTGAAACCGCGTGCAATTGCGCGCACAATCTCCCGTGCTGTGTAAACTTTCAAGGCCTCTTTGCCAGTTATTATAACATCGCCTTCTTTTGAATCAACATTGATCTGGACATTAAGCGTATTTTCTAATTGTTTTTTTTCTTGTCCTTTTTTGCCTATCAAAACTGCAACTCTTTCTTTAGGTATCTTTAATACGTATTCAAATTCTTCGGTTTGGTTTGTTTTTTTAGGCATATTTAAAAGAAAATGCGCCAGTTTTTTAAATCTGATGGTCAACGCATTATTTTCTTCTTGATGTCTTCACTCTCGGCTTTCATACCTCTTTTTTTGAAAAACGTGCATATGTTCCTTATGTCTCTTTCCAAGTACTGCTTTGAATTGGGATCTTCAAGCGGTGTTGTCTGGGACATGTCAATGAACACTGGTTTTTCTTCGTGATTTAATATATTGAACGAGCTTAAATCCGCGTGAACTAGTCCTGCTTTAAATAATTTTCTCATTCCTGAAACAATTGCATCAAAAAATTTCTTAGGGCTCTTTGGAAACGCATCTTTTATCTTTGGTGCAGGTTCTTTTCCTCCAATGTACTCCATTACCAAAATATTATACATGCATGCTATTGGTGTGGGTACTCGCACGCCTGCTTCCCTTGCTTTCATCAAGTTCCTGTATTCCCTTTTGGCCCATGCAAATACTGTCTTTCTTCTTTGTTTTCTTACATTTGGGAATCTGGGGTCAAATTTTATGTAATCATACATTCTCTTGAAATCGCAGGTCTGCAGGCGGTATATTTTTACAATCACTCTTTTCCTGCCTTTTAGTGCAGTGAACACATTTGCTTCTTTGCCTATGAAAATAGGGCTTTCCAGGCCCTCAAAATAACCTTGAGATATCAGCTTAAACAGGTTTCTTTCTGTGAATGTATCAAATACGTTCTTCAGTGTCTTGAACTTTTCGCGGGTTATTTTTGGCATTTGCTTGATTTAGGCTGCTGCAGGTATATATTCTTTTCCCTGGAATCAAGCATTACAGCGCCTATAGTCCTCAAATACCGCGAAAAAAGCCGTTTTAGGCCTCGAGGAGGCTAAACCACAAGCTTTATATAGTTCTTTCACCTAGCAAATCATAGGCTGTTTAATGCCCGTCACGAGAGTACCCACGGGAGCTAACGGTTAAACCAAGCAATGAGCTTGGGGGTTAGTGCTTCGGGCTACAGGCCTAATTATATTTACAAAAATAAAATCAACTGAACAAGTTCAATTTCATTCATTGTTCACCAATTCATGTGAAAATGAGAGTAAATAGCCTTAATAGACAAGATATACGTTAAAAGAGACTATTTAGAAACATAAGAATACAATTTTGAGCTTGTTCTTTAATTGGAGGGGTTGAAAATGGCTAAAATTAGCCCAGTATCATCTAAGTATATAGTTAATGCATCCATAGATATCGAAGGCGTTGTTGACAGGCCAGACGTGATTGGCGCGATATTCGGCCAGACAGAAGGCTTGTTAGGGGCAGATTTAGAGCTCAGGGAGCTTCAGCGTTCTGGAAGGATTGGCAGGATTGAAGTGAATGTAGATACGCGGTCTGGAAAGACACATGGTTCTATAGTGATTCCAAGCTCTTTAGACAAAGCAGAGACTTCTATTGTAGCTGCTGCTCTTGAAGTTATCCAAAGAATTGGGCCTTGTAACGCCAAGATCAAGGTAAAGGAGATTGAGGATGTCAGGATAAGCAAGCGTAACTTTGTTGTTGAGAGAGCCAAGACACTGCTTAAGACCCTTATGGATCAGCAGATGCCAGATTCTCAGGAGCTTGCAGATGAGGTTGCTCATTCTGTCAGGATCATGGAAGTCCAGGAATTTGGAAGAGAGCGCCTGCCAGCAGGTCCTGCTATTGATGAATCTGATGAGATAATCCTTGTTGAAGGCAGGGCAGATGTTCTTAATCTGCTTAAGCACGGCTTTAAGAACGCTATTGCGATGAATGGCACAAGCTGCCCGCAGACAATCATTGACTTGAGCAGGAAAAAAGAAGTTATTGCTTTTGTTGATGGCGACAGAGGCGGAAACCTGATAATCAAGGAATTGATTAATGTTGGAGAGATTGACTTTGTGACCCGGGCTCCTGATGGAAAAGAAGTAGAAGAGCTTACAAAGAAAGAGCTTCACAAGGCTTTGCGTTCCAAGATCACTATTGAGCAAGCAAAGCTTGAGCTTAATGGCATGGATACTTCTGAATCCATTAAAAAGCCTATTTTCGCAAACAGGCGGCCACAGTATTCTTCAAGGCCGCAGCCGCAAAAAAGGCACATTCACAGCATGAGTAAGCCTGCAGCTGTCAGGACACAATCAAGACCGCCGGTTAGAACAGTTGTCAGCTTGAACAGCGAAGAAAAGACAAAGTTCAAGACAATGCTTGAGAACCTTATTGGAACAAAAGGGGCTTATATCTTAGATAATAAGCTGCATGTTCTTGGAAAGGTTCCTTTCACAGAGCTTGCAACCACGCTGAAAAGCCTGAATGCAGGCATCTATGCCGTAGTGTTTGACGGCACTGCAGACAGGAATATCGTTGATATTGCTACGCGCGCAGGTGTAAAGCATATTATTGCGATGAGCAGTGCTATAGGCAATGCAAGAGGCATTAATATTGTCACAGTAAATAATCTTTAATTTCTTTCTTTTTTCTTAACATTTTTATACCAGTTCTATATTTATTAATCAAAAAGAGGTCAGTATATGGTTTATGAGATAGTTCTTGGCAGGGATGAGGCAGAAAAAGAGAAGTGGGGTACTGAAGGTTCTATTCTTTTAGGAAAACAGTATGTGAAGATGGGTCCTGTAACCACTCTTTCACAGCCGGTGTATCTTGATGTCAATAAGGCGCATGTCACCTTTGTCTGTGGAAAAAGAGGTTCTGGAAAGTCTTACTGTCTTGGTGTTATTGCAGAAGGAATTGCAACTATTGAGGAAAAATTCCGTGAAAAGCTTTCTGTGCTAATGCTTGATACAATGGGCATTTACTGGACAATGAAATATCCTAATCATCAGGACGAACTATTATTGAAAGAGTGGGGCATGGAAGGAAAAGCAATTGAGAATGTGAGAATCTTCACTCCAACAGGTTATTTTCAGGAATATAAAGATAAAGGAATCCCCACAGACTTCCCGTTCTCAATAAATCCTGCAGAGCTTGCTCCTGAAGACTGGAATCTTACGTTTGATATCAGTGCAAATGATCCTATTGCAGTGTTTATTGAGAGAACAATCTTGACTTTGAAAAAAGCAGGAAAAGCATATGACATTCCTGATATATTAGATGCTCTTGATAAGGACGAGCGCGAGGATCCAAAAGTCAAGAATGCTGCAGTCAACCGATTCAAGTCTGTTAAAGAATGGGGTATTTTTTCAAAAGAAGCTACTCCTATGAAAGACCTTGCAAAAGCAGGAACTGTGAATGTTCTTGACTTGAGTGCTTATGCCTTGATGCCTGGTGGGTGGAAGATAAAGCATCTTGTCATGGGTATTGTGTGCGGAAAATTATTCATTGAAAGGATGGTCGTAAGAAAAGGAGAGGAGTTCAGCTCTATCCGTTCTGCAGTGCATTATATTGCCACAGAAGAGTCTGAAGAAGAAGCCAAGCTTAAGAAAGAAAAGATGCCTGTTGTCTGGATAATGATTGATGAGGCTCATGAATTTCTTCCTAAAGAAGGAAAGACTGCTGCAAGTGATGCCTTGATGACTTTATTGAGAGAAGGCAGGCAGCCAGGTGTTGCTCTTGTTCTTGCCACGCAGCAGCCTGGAAAGATACATACAGATGCGATGACCCAGTCTGACATCATTCTTGCCCACAGGCTTACTGCAAAAGTTGATACAGATGCTTTAGGAGCTTTGCTGCAAAGCTACTTGAGAACTGGATTAGACAAGGCTCTTGCAGAGCTGCCAAAGGTCGCTGGGGCATGCCTTGCTGTTGATGATGTAAATGAAAGAATGTATCCTATACGTGTCAGGCCGAGATTCAGCTGGCATGGCGGCAGTGCTCCTGAATTAATAAAAGAAAAGAAAAAATTATTTGAGTTCTAGCTTATTCTGTAGGCTGCTCTTCTGTAAATGCAGGCACTACGTCCTCTTCTTTCAGTGTATTGAACTGGAAGTTTGAGAACTGGTATGATTCCTCTTTGTCGTCTGGGTGTATTATCTTGAACTGCAGAGGAATTCCGTAGGAGTTGTCAAGCCACATCTCTACTCTTGAATCGTCTTTTGGATATTGTATCTTCAAGGCGCTTCTCTTGTCAACAACCTCTGGACCAAGAAGCTCTGGTGTTGTGATATCAGCAAGCCATTCATAAGGCGTCTTTCTCCTGTATTCGTCATATTCTACATCATCAAATACTCTTCCTGTATTGTCAAAGTCAGGGAACACGCATCTTCTCGGGCTTTCGCATCTTGCTGTGGCTGTTTTCTTTGTAGTGTCCAGATATACTGTGTCAAAGTAGTCTTTATGCATATAATAATTTTCTTCATATAGTTTTACTTTGATCTTGTCTCCTCTGACATGATATGTGTCAAGGAATCTTCCGCTTGTCTCAGGGCTTGCATAAAGATAGCTCATGCTTGTAAGTTTCTGGTCTGCTCTTTCCAGCAGGGATTTCAGTTCTGCAGGCAGTTCTTTAGGAGCTGTTTTTGTTTCTTCTTTTTTAGGCTCTGGAGCGGGAGCAGTTTCTTCTTTCTTCAACGGCTCTATCTCTATCTCTTCTTTTTTAGGTTCAACAACTTTTTCATCAACAGTTTCTTTTGCAGCTTCTTTTGGAGCTTCTTCTGAAACTTCTTCTGTTTCAGCAGCACCTTCTTGCTTGAAGTCTAATGGCGCGCAAGCTACTAATAGTGCCAGCAAAAGAGACATTGCTATCAGCAAGTATATTTTTTTCATTTTTTATTCCCCCCGGTTTATTTCTTTTTCTTTTTCTCGTATAAAGGCAGTACTGGCTTTGATTGTGTCATTGAAACCAGTGTTGCTATGATCATCAGCAAAAACACAAGGCCAAATGCAAATGCCCAGTTCAAGGATATCTTTGGCAGGTATATCACTGATACTAAAAAGCCGATTATGCCTATTAGCATAAAAGATGATTTTAATGGTGCTGCTCTCCAAACCATGTTCTTACCTCTTGTTTTAAGTGTATAATATATATGAATTTATATTATTTTCTATTGAAACTTGATGAAATTGAGTTTATTTACTTGTTTCTTGGCTTTTTTCAGCTTCTCATTAAAGTCCTTCATGAATTCTGTCATCAATTCGCACGCTTTTTTCTTGTCATCTCCGCAGGTAAGCTCTCCTGTCTTGCATTTCTGGAATACTTGGTTTAATTCGTCATCTTGCTCCATCAGGTGCTGTTTGAACATTTCAAATATCATGCACTGTTCTGGCTGGCCCCCAATTTTCCTTTGTTCTTCCACTGTATCTCTTCCGCCTGTTTTTGCTCTTTTGAGCTTTTTAACAACTTCCTTTATGTCTTCTGGCAGGTCTATGTTGCCGCTTGGCCTTGATTTTGACATTTTTATTGCCCCGTCTAGAGAAGGCGTGAACTTATGGTATATTGAAGATACTGGGATAAAGCCGTATTTTGACTTTACTCTTGACACCACATCTCTGGCCAGTCTTATGTGCGGGTCTTGGTCTATGCCTATTGGGATTATGCCGGGCATTTTTTTCTTGAATTGCGGGTAAAGAACATCTCCTACTTGTGTTACTGCTGCCATTATTCTTCCTGGATCTGCATCTCCGTATATTGCCTTGAATTCATTTAGTGTTATTTTTTTGGCAAACTCGTATGCCATGTTCATTACATCCTTGTTTTCTGATTGAAAATAGAATATTGTTTTTTCTGGGTCTAGTCCTAGGGCAATGTATGCAGGTATATGAAAGTCCATTGCTCTTTTTCTTGCCTGTTCTAATGTGACGCCTCTTGTTGATGCTGCTTCTAGGTCTGCTACAAGTATGTATGTTTCTGCTCCATGCTCTTGAAAGTATTTGAGGTTCTCTACAACCATCTTGTTGCCAAAGTGTATCTTGTCTCCTGTTGGCATTATTCCTGACAATGCATAGAATGGCTTTTTTTTCTTTATGCAGTCTGCGATTATCTTGAGGTCTCTTCCTGCAAATACAACCCCTCTGCGCATCATCCTGTTAGGGTCTGGAAACATAGAACTATCAAAAACCTCTAGTCCAAAGCTCTTGACTATCTTTTCATAGTCTTCTTCAAGTTCAGAGCCCCATGGGTCTATTATCTTTGCCATAGCTCTAGCTTTCTATTTGGCTTTTAATAACTTTTCGATTGCTTCTAGCGCGATTTCTCTTTTGCTTGGAAATGCCGCTATGTGAAGCTTTATGTGGAAGCAGTTTCCGCTGTCTGTTATCTCATATTCTTTGTTTAATAGTTTATCTTTGTCAAATCTTATGAAGAAGTGCAGGTGGTTGTCCAGCCTTGATTCTGCCTGGCTCAACAACATCTCTTTTTGTTCTTTTGTTAGTTTTTCTAATAAATGTTTCAGGAATGCATTTGTGTGCCTTGGCTTTTCCAGCTCTATCTTGAGTATTCTTATCTTTTTATCCTCAAATCCTGCTGCACTCTTTTGCTGCACCTGTATCTTCTCTTTTTCTATGTCAAAAGGAATAAATGATAATAATGCTGACTTTATTTCTTCTGGGTCTTCATCTTCTTTGATGAACACAGAAACAACTGCTTTATTCAGGACTTTCATATCTTTATAGAAAAAGAATATATTTATATATGTTTGCGATATTTTTTGCCTTATGAAGCATGCAGTGAAAATAACATTATTTTTAGTGGCGCTTTTTCTGGCTACTCAGTTTATCGGGCTTATTATCACCAGCAGGTATGTTGATGTTACGCAGACTGTAGAGACAGGAGAGCTTACCTGGAAAGCATTGCCAGGTATTGGCGGAGTAGACATTTCGCGGCCTGATATTGATCCTGCCAAATCATTCTTGTATATCCTTGGAGCCATTGTTATTGGTACGATTATAATATTGATATTAGTGAAATGGAAAAAGATAAGCTTATGGAAACTCTGGTTCTTTGTTGCAGTGGCTCTTTGCTTGCATGTCGCGTTTTCTGCATTTATCTCAGCAAATATCTCTATATTCCTTGCAATTATCCTTGCCTTGGTTAAAGTCTATAGGCCGAACATATTTGTTCATAATTTCACAGAATTGTTCATTTACAGCGGGCTTGCAGTTATTTTTGTCCCTGTGATGAACCTGTTTGCTGCTTTTGCATTGATGATCTTGTTGTCTTTGTATGACATGTATGCTGTCTGGAAGTCAAAGCACATGATTCACATGGCAAAATTTCAGACAAAAAGCGGTGTCTTTGCAGGCTTGCTCATGCCGTACAAGCTGAAACTGCCGAAGAAACCAAAAGTGAAAGGGAAACTGGTTAAAGTCAAGACAGCCATATTGGGTGGAGGGGATCTTGGTTTCCCGTTGATTTTTGCAGGAGTTGTTTTCAAGAGCGTTGGATTGTACAAGGCGATGATTATTCCTGTTTTTGCAGCAATTGCTTTATTGATGCTTTTATTGCTTGGAAAAAAGAACAAGTTTTATCCTGCAATGCCTTTTATAAGTGCTGGCTGTTTTGTGGGCTATCTTGTTATTCTTCTTTCTTCTTTGCTTTAGAGTAAAGATTGAGTGTTTTTTGCTTTAAGTCTGCAGAATAAGACAATGGGTCTATTGCTGTACCGTCTTCTGCTGCTATCACCTGGACTCCTGTCTGTTTTTGTATCTCTCTTGCCTCATATATCGGGTTTATGTTCAGCAGTTTTTTTCCAAAATGCGTGAGTATTGCAAGTTTTGGCTTTGCTTTCTTTATTATTTTAACAATATCATCGCTGCTAAGAGTTTTTGGCTTCTTTGTCTTGAATGGATAAGTATGATTAAGTATAAGGATATCTGCTTTTTTGTATTGGTCGATTAATTCTTTCTTGTATTTTGTGTCAGATGTGTAGATTAAGATGAATTTTGGCGTGAAGAACTTGAAGCCGACTGTTTCTTTATCAGTGTGCTCTGTCTCCAAGGCTCTTACTTCTATGTTTTCTATGCCTATTTTCTTGCCTGGCTTTGCAGCGATTATCTTTTCAACACAGTTTTTGTGGAATTCTGTCAAGAATCCGCTTTTAAGGAAAGATTCGCTTGCAACCAAAACACCGTGCTTGTCTATTCCATTTAATGTCATTGCTGCTATCAATGCATTAACATCATTGCAGTGCCATAAATGCGCATGGCTCACTAGTATTGCTGTATGGTCTCTTACATTTATGCCGTGCCTTGCTGCCTGGATTAATGCTCCTGGCCCTGGGTCTATGTGAAACTGGCAGTCATCTACCTGTATCACTATCCCTCCAGATGCCCTGGTCTGCTTGCTAGTGACTGCTATATCACCGCCTGTGCCCAGAAATAGTATTTTCGGCTCCATGCTGTTTGCTATGCCCTGCCGGTTAATATGCATTTCTATACTGCAAAAGATATTAATACTGCTTGTTTTTACTTCCCTATATGGATATTAATAAAGCAAAAAAGATAATTGAAAAAGAGACAAAAGCAGAGATTCGCCTACTTGAGGATGCAACAAAAGGCTGGGATCATAAGGTGTATATTGCACAGACAAATAAAGGCTGTTTTGTTCTCAGGGTTCCTATTAAGGACCGCAATAAGATAAAGATTCAAGCATGGGTCTGTAATAAATGGCATAAGTTGGGCGTTCCTGTCCCAAAACCTATTATTCTTAGAAGGAATTATTTGGTTGAAGAGTGCATTCCTGGCATAGATATGGAGCACATAAAACTGACAAATATGCAAAGGAAAACCCTTATGCAAAAATTATGCAGCTATTTAAAAAAAATGCATACAATAAAAACAAAAAAATATGGGCCTTTAGCAAAGCCTGGAATTGGAAAATATGACTCCTGGAAAGATTTCACAGACACTCTTGCTGTTGATTGCCTCAGAAAATGCAGGCGCCAAGGAAAATTATCAAGAATAAAAGCAGAACAAATAAAGAAAGAATATGATCAATTTAAAGAATACTTATTAAATTTCAAAGATTCCCGGTTAGTTCATTCTGATTTATGCGCAGATAACATAATGATAAACAAAGGCAAGCTATCTGGAATTATAGATGCTGCAGATGCACTCTCCGGAGATCCTTTGTTTGATATTGCAGTAATGTATTATGATACCGCAGATAAAAATATCATAAGGAACATATCAAAAACGTACGGCAAGATTGATTTCAAAATAGTGCGAGTTTATGCAATAATAGCTTGTCTTTGGGTGCTTGCATACCATAAAAGCAGGAAAGATATTTTAAAAGAGAAAAAAAAGCTGACGCGACTTCTGAGTACAGCATAATACGAAACCTTTTTAAACAGTTTTGAGCTATTTCATGCTGGGCAGGCTATACCGGGAGGTTAGCCGTCTCCTGTCACAGTAAATCGGCTTTATGACTGGGTGAAGTCTAGAAGAGGCATGAATAACGTTTATTGGTCTTGTCCTCAACTATGAAGCTCTGTCCTTCGGGACCATTTGATGAGGAATCTGGTCAGGGTGGGAACACAGCAGCCATAACTTGTTAAACTGGTGCTCAAAGGGTAGCGGAGCCAAGGAAAGGTCAAGAATCAACCAATAGATTGTATTTATGTCCATTCTTTGACATGCCTGCCCGCTTTTATTTATTGTTCCCACCCACTGGACAAGTATGCGTAGCGTTTATAAAGAAAAATTACTTAATCTTCTCTATGCCTAAAGAAGAATATTTGCTTGGTGAGAATATAATTCTAAAAGGAAATACTGCGCGAGTGCCGCGGTCTCGACATGAGTTAAATATTCCTGTGTTAGATGCAGACTTAGCTTATTTAGCAGGGTATCATTTAGGCGATGGATATTTAGAAGATAGTTTCAAAACATTTAAAAGAAGCGGAAAAGGAGGATATGAAATATCATATGCTGATTCTGATATTAAACAGATTGAATTGATAAACAGCATTATTAAAAATAAATTCGGGACAGGATTAACCATTAATAAAAGACCTGCCAATAATGTTTGGATTGGCAGAATCGGGTCGTGTAAAATTTTGCATTGGTTTTTGCACAAAAAAGTAGGATTGCAGATGGGGAAAAAAAGCAAAATTTGTATTCCTAAGTGGATATTAACAAATGAAAATTTTCTTGCAATGTTTTTAAGCGGTTTTTTTGATGCTGAAGGTGATGTCAGCAAAACAACTAATCGAAGATATAAAGATAAAATGTATTACAGAGTAAAAATACAATTAACTCAGAAAGAGAAGAACATTCTATTGGAGATAAAAGACGTGTTAAGAAAACTTTTTGCGATTAATTGCGACATCAACAAAAAATGGAACCAAGACGCGTTTACTTTACGAATTCTCTCGAAGAAAGCAGTTATACGCTTTAGAGAAAGAATCAATTTTAGAAATATGATCAAAAAAGAGAAATTAGATAAATTAATATCTGAAGTATATTTGTAAAAAATCAAGCTTGCATTGTTTCGATCCTTTTGTGCCTGCCCGCTTTTCTTTTTAGAATTAATCAACAACTATTGCCGGCTTGCCAGGCATTGCCTGTTTTGCTTTTGCTTCTTTTGATTTTTCTTCTGGGATTATCTCTAGTTTTACCTTGAATTGCTCGCGTATTTCTTTTTCTGCGTCTTTGATGTTTTTTATTTCTTCTTTCTGGCTGAGGATGATTTTTGGTATTCTTGCAGGGCTCTTGACTAATTTAGGAACAAGCTTGCTTATGTCTGCGCCATGTTTTTTCAATGCTGTTGTCATTATTGCTTTCAGGATGTCTCCGACATTTCTTGTTTTTTCCATATGTTTCTTTAGTTCTTTGAAGAATTTGTATTTCCATTCAGCAGGGAGGATGAATGTTATTTTTTTCAGTTCTGGTTTTCCTGTCAGTTCCTGCACCTGCCTTATGTCTGATAATATCTTGTGTATTGTCTCTTCTTTTTGTTCTGCAGTCTCGTCTATTTTCTTTGCGTCAAATTTCGGCCATGCAGCTAATGAAATAAACTCTTTGTTGCCTATTTTCTCCCACAACTCTTCTGCGATATGCGGACAGAATGGACTCAATAATTTCAAGAATTTTTCAATTGTGTCTTTGCTCACTTCTGTCTCAAGCGAATCAAACAATTCCCTTATCTTTATCACAGCCATGTTGTATTTGAAGCTGGCAATATCTTCTGTAACTCCTTTTACTGCCTTGTTGAGTTTGCTCTCTACTTTTTTGCTTGATTTCCCTATCTTGACTGTTTCAAAATAATTAATGATTTTTTTCATGAATCTCAGGCTTCCTTCAACACCTGTTGCGCTCCATTCAAGGTCTTTGTCTGGTGAAGCAATTGATACGAGGAAGAACCTTGCTGTGTCTATGCCGTATTTTTCTGAAACTGTCTCTGGCAGGACTACATTTCCTCTTGATTTGCTCATTACATGGCCGTCTTCTCCATGAAGCATGCCTTGGTTGAATAGTCTCTTGAATGGCTCGTCAACATCCACCATTTTCATGTCTCTTAGTGCTTTTGTGAAAAATCTTGCATAGATCAAGTGCATGCATGCATGCTCTGCTCCCCCTATGTATTGGTCTACTGGCATCCAATAATCTGCTTTCTTTTTCTCAAAAGGTTTTTTGTTGTTCTTGCTGTCAGTATACCTTAAGAAATACCAGCTTGAGTCAAAGAAAGTATCCATTGTATCTGTTTCTCTTTTTGCAGCAGCTTTGCATTTAGGGCATTTTGTGTTTACAAATTCCTTGCATGCTGCTAATGGGTTTCCAGCACCGAACTTTACTTTATCTGGCAGTTTTACTGGAAGCTCTTTTTCTAGCACAGGAACTATTCCGCATTTCTTGCAATGCACGACAGGTATTGGTGTTCCCCAGTACCTTTGTCTTGATACAAGCCAGTCTTTTAGCTTGTAATTTATTGTTCTTTTGCCCCATTTTTTCTTTTCTGCAAACTTTCCTATTTCCTCTATTGCATCTCTGTTGTTCATGCCGTTAAAGTCTCCTGAATTTACCAGCTTGCCGTCCCCTTCATAAGCTCTGTTCATTTTTTCTACGTCTAAATCATATGCTTGCGGAGAAATGACAACTTTTAATGGAAGCTTGTATTTTTTTGCAAATTCAAAGTCTCGTTGGTCATGAACAGGGACTGCCATTACTGCTCCTGTTCCATAATCATATAATGCATAGTCTGCAACCCATAACGGACATTTGTCTCCTGTAAATGGATTTATGAAGTATTTTCCTAAGAACACGCCGTTTTTTTCTTTTCCTTCTGCTGTTCTTTCTATTATGCTTTGTTTTTCTACTTTTTTGATGAATGCTTTTACTTCTTTTTCATATTTTGTCCCTTTTGTCCACTCAATCACTTTTGGGTGCTCTGCCGCCAAGACCAGATATGTTATTCCATAGCTTGTGTCTGGTCTTGTGGTGAAGGTCTCAATCTCATCAATTTTCTTTTCTTTTTCATCTACAACATCAAATTTTAATGTGGCGCCATAGCTTCTGCCTATCCAGTTCTCCTGCATTATCTTTATTCTTTCTGGCCAGTCCAGTTTTGGTATCTTTTCAAGAAGCTCATCTGCATATGCAGTTGTCTTTATGAACCATTGTTCTAAGAATTTTTTCTCTACTTCTGTATTTTTGTGCCTCCAGCATTTGCCGTCATGAACTTGCTCATTTGCCAGCACAGTTTTGCATTCAGGACACCAATTGACAGGAGCTTCTTTCCTGTAGACAAGGCCTTTTTCCATGAATTTCAAGAAAAAATATTGGTTCCACTTGTAATAGTCTGGCTCGCAGGTTGATATCATCCTGCTCCAGTCATAGCTCAATCCTAGGCTTTTTTGTTGTTTTATGAAATTATTTATTGCTTTTTTTGTGAATTCTTGCGGGCTTGTTTTTGCTTTTATTGCTGCATTCTCTGCAGGCAAGCCAAATGAATCATATCCCATTGGATACAAAACATTAAATCCATTCATTCGTTTGAATCTTGCATAGATATCCCCTATTATGTAATTAAAAGCATGGCCCATATGCAATCCAGACCCTGAAGGATATGGAAACATTTCAAGAACATAGTATTTTTTCTTTTTAGAATCTGCAGACACTTCAAATATCTTTTTCTCTGCCCATTTTTTCTGCCATTTCTTGCTTATTGCATTGAAATCAAATTTTTCCATCAATTGTGGGAATATAGTGATGTTTTAAAAACCTTTCTGTGTAACAAAGTTTTTATAACAGTTATATTTTATCATGATAAAATGCGGGTTTTGGCATTATATCTAAAGGAAGATATTGAAAAGACTATTAACGGCAAGAAAAGAATAATCAAATGTATGCCTGGAACTGACAGGGCTATCTGCAAGGCGCTGAAAGAAAAAGGTCATGAAGTGACAAAGAAAGCATATGATCCTAATAAATCCTTGAAACTAGATAAAAAATATGATGTAATCTTTAACATGTGCGATGGTATTGAGGATGATGTTGATTTTATTGAGTTCAAGGTTCTGAAAGATATTGAGAAAACAGGCATTCCTTTTACTGGAAATTCTTTCAAGACAATCAGATTGTGCAATGACAAGAGGAATATCAAGAAAGCGCTTGTCAAGAACAAGATTCTCACGCCGAACTATCAGATATTTAAATCTGCTAATCAAAAATTGAGAAAAGACATGAAGTTTCCCTTGATTGTCAAGCCTCCTTGTGCAGATGCTGCTGTCGGAATTTATTCAGACTCTGTTGTCAGTAATGAAAAAGCTCTTAAGAAGAAAATAAAAAGAGTTCTTAAGGTTCATGAACAGCCTGCTGCTCTTGTTGAGGAATATATTGAGGGGCGGGATTTGATAATCCCTGTTATGGGCAAGAAAAAACTCACAGTGCTTGACCCTTCTGAGCTGAAATACCTGCGCTCTTTCAAGAGCAAGCCGAAGATTCTTTCTTACGCTGCAAAATGGCATAAAAACAAATCAGTCTATAAGGACAGCATCACGCTTACAAAAAATATTGAAAAAAGATTCTCAAAATCCCTGCTCGAGAAAATAAAATCAACTGCTGCAAAAGTTTATAGGGCAACAGGCTGTTCTGGCTATGCGACTGTGGACGCACGTGTTGATGAAAAAGATAATGTTTTTGTCATTGAGATAAATCCAAACTGCTGGATAGGGCCTGCTTCTGACACTGCAGTAACACTCAAAAAGAACAAGGGCTGGAAATATTCCCAGCTGATTGACAAGCTTGTTAAAATAGCTTTAAAAAAATAAAAATCAAGATTTCTTGAACCTTGCTGCTGTATCAATCAGGTCAACATGCCCCATCATGATTGCTTTGCAGCAGTATCTTGAAAGTCCTAAGTCTTCCATGACGTCTTTTCTGTTTTCCCCTTTTTCAACTCTTGTCTTGAATTCTTCCCATAGCTGTGCGATTGGTTTTCCGCAGCTCCAGCATCTTATTGGTATTATCATTTTTTTCGCCTCACCTGTAGGATTTTTGACGTTTTGCCCTTGCCTTTCCGTGGCAGTTTGGCTTGTGTGTTTCTTTTCTTCTTATATCTGCAATCATCAATGTCCTGTCATACTCTAAAAAGTCTTTCTGCAGGTCTTTGTTTAATGCTACCAATGCTCTTGCTATTGCAAGTCTTACTGCATCTGCCTGACTTGCTATTCCGCCGCCTTTGACAGAAACATCAATGTTTATCTTGTTGACATCATTTCCTGCAATGACTAACGGCTCTTTCATCCGCATTTTGTATATTTCAGGCGTTACTGTACCTAACAGTTTTGAGTTTATTCTTACTATTCCTGCGCCAGGCTTTAGTGTTGCTCTTGCAACTGCTCTTTTTCTTCTTCCTGATACGTGTATGACTTTCATATTTTCTTGCAAACCTCTTCTACTGTTATTTTTTTAAGTGTTTTTAATTTTGACATGTCTGCACCAGGGACTTTCTGCATCTTCTTGCTTTTGAATTGCTCTGGAACACCCAGGTAGCACAATATCCTTTTGTATGCTTCTGCTCCTTTCGCTTTCTTGTATGGCAGCATGCCTCTTATTGTTCTTCTTAAGAACCTGTCTGGCAGTCTTGAGATAAAAGGGCCTTTTTGCGGCTGTCCTATGATGTTTTTCCTTCTGTAATATCTTTCAACTATCTGCTCTTTTCTTCCAGACATGACTGCTTTCTCGCTGTTCAATATCTTTATAGTATCACCTAGTAAAGCTTTCTTGGCAGCATATGCTCCTATCCTGCCGACAATTGCATTTGTTGCGTCTATGTATATCTCTGCCATTTTATCCTAGGATTCTCACGTTCTTGCCTTTTGGGTTTGTTTTCAATAGTTCTTGTATTGTGATGCATTTTCCTTTTGCATCTGTGATTATCTTTTTAGCTGAATCTGAAAAGCTGAATGCTGCCACAGTTATGCCCTGGCTTAAAGCTCCTGAGCCAAGCACTTTTCCAGGCACGACTATTGTTTCGTCTTTTTTTGCGCACCGGTTTATTTTTGAAACATTGACTATCCTTCTTTGCCTGGATGATCTTGACAGGTCCTGCGCAACTCTTTTCCAGATATTAGCCTTCTGGCTAATTGATTCTTTTCTTAACTCTTGTATGAGTTGCTTCATGTTTTCGTTTGTTGGTCCTGTCTTCTTCATTTTGTATATATGCGGGGGACGAGGTTCGAACTCGCGCAGGCACTAAGCCACTAGGCTTTTGCTGATTTACATCCTCAACCTAGCCCGTTTGGCCACTCCGGCACCCCCGCACGAACGTAGTGAGTGCGGGTGACGGCTTTCTGAACTTTGTTCAGATTTGTCGGCACCCCCGCTTGAGCGAAGCGAAAGCGGGCCAGCCAAAAATCCGCAGGATTTTTGAGCGTGTCCGCATGCACTGCAAATAGGATGCCTTACTTGAGCCCTTTATCAAACTCTTCTAATTTTTCATTAAAGAGCGTGGCTGCGTGTGCAAGCATTTCTGATGGAGTCAACTGTCCCCAGGGTTCAATATTGAATATGAAATTTTTGTCATTATACTCTATCTTTACAAGGTCATTGTATACGCCGTCGCATGCGTCAACAAGCCCGTTTTCTATTATCAGGTCTGCGCTGATTTTTCCGTTCTTGTCAAATATCTCTGCTGGATATTTTTCCTTGAACTTCTCAATAAGCTCTGCTTTGTTGTTGACTGTGATTTTCGGCTCTTTGTTGTACCATACAAGGCCTGGGCTGAATTTTACATGGTCTTTTCCCTCGCCAAGGATTGCAGTGGCCTCTAGCTCCAGTTCTTGTCCTTTCAGCAGTTTTACTATCGGAGTCTTTGGATATGCTGGCTTCACTTTCGGGTCCTTTGACTTGATGTCTGAAGCATATACTGTTCCAGGGCCTTTTGCTTTCAGCGTAAGCTTTAGTGTGCATCTTGCGCATCCTTTTCCTTCGCACTTGCATTTTGCAGGCAGCGTATATGATTTAAGGTCTGTTTTCAAAGGAACCAAACCAAGCCTGTGCGCCATCATCTCGTCATAAAGCACTGAGCTGTTTTTCCTGAATTCAACGTCTTCTATTGCCATTGTCGGCACGGTATCAACCATCATTCTTCTCATTGAATTTGCAAATGCTGCATTTGTGTTCTTAAGCAAAAAAGTCGCGCGTCCTGTTTTTTTGTCTTTTTTAAGCATTTGGATTTCAGCCATTCTTTTATACCCTCCTGCCTCGCCTTCCACCTTTTTTTCTGCAACCTCCATGAGGTACTGGGGTTACATCTTCTATGAATCCTATTCTTAAGCCCATTCTTGACAGTGCTCTTATTGCTGCCTGTGCTCCTGGCCCAGGATTGTTTGGCCCATTGTGGCCTCCTGGAGCCCTTACTTTGACATGCAGTCCTGTGAGGCCTTTGTCTAAAGCCTGTTCTGCAACTCTTTTAGCTGCAATCATTGCAGCTGTTGGGCTGTTTTCCATCCTATCTGACTTGACCACCATGCCGCCAGATGCGACTGCAAGCGTCTCAGTTCCAGAGATGTCTGTAATATGAATTATTGTATCATTATAGCTGGCGTAAATGTGCACTACTCCCCATCTTTCTTTTCTGTATTTTTTCATTCTTTCTTAGGCGCCTCTTTCTTGATTGTTTTTTTCTTGACGGTCTTTTTCCTGGTCTTTTTCTTTGTTTTTTTCTCTTCTTTTTCCGGCTCTGCTTTCTTTACCACAACCCTTTCTGGATGTTCTGGATTTGAAAGTGCTGATTTTTCAACAAATGCCAGTGTGTTTTCTTCTGCTGTCTTGACAAGATAGCTTGGCGTCTTGATTGCTTTTCCGCCGATGGTTATGTGGCCGTGTGAAATGTATTGTCTTGCCTGCTTCATGCTTTTTGCAAGGCCTTTTCTGCAAACTATTGTCTGCAGCCGCCTCTCAAGAATGTCTTTTATTGAAAGTCCAAGAACCTGCTCAGTCGTTGCTCCTGCCTGTATAAGGCCAAGTCTTTCAAGCCTTTCCAGCAATTGCTTTTTCTCTTTTTCAGCCTGGTCTCCTGTCAGGGCTACAAGCCTTTTTGCTTGTTTTGCAAAGTTCTTAAGCTTAGAATCAAGCTTCCATATTTCGCTCTTGTTCTTCAGGCCGTATTCTTTCTTCAGGGCTTTCTCTTCATCAATCCTTGCTTTCTGCCAGGGATGCCCTGGTCCGCTATATTTTGCTCTTAATCTGCGTGGGTCGCCCATTTTTATTTACCGCCTTTCTTTCCTACCTTCTTTTTCTGGACTCCTTTTACTTTTCCTTTGTTTGGCCTGAAGTTGCTTCTTGTCCTCTGGCCTCTTACAGGAAGTCCGAACATGTGCCTTACTCCTCTATAGCTCTTGATTTTCTTCATCTGCTTGATATCTGTCTCAATCGTGAATTTAAGGTCCCCTGTTGAGATGTGCTTGTCTTCTCCTGTATCCATGTCTTTTCTTCTGTTAAGCATCCAGTTAGGGAAGTTGTATTTCAGTGGATCTTTGATTATTGCCTCTATTCTCTTTATTTCATCATCAGAAAGAACGCCTGCTTTCTTGTCTGTAGGTATTTTTGCCATTTGGCATATTGCATTTGCAAACATGATTCCTACACCCTTGACATTCTTCAGGCCGTACAGTATCTGTTTTGTTCCTTTCATGTCTGTATTTGCGATACGCACTAAATGCTTGATTTGTTCTTCAGTCATATTTAACCCCTATCAGCACGAGAGAATTAAGCGTTTTTTCAACCCTATAAACGCCAGTTGACTCGGGCTAATGATAGTGTGGAATCAAGGTTTATTTATAAAGGTTTCGTATGCAGAGTTAGTTTTATAAATAATATACGTTTTAAGCCATTTTATGGCGACAGTGGCGTAATGGTAGCGTAGAGGACTGTGGTATTAGCATATAGAAATCCTCTGGCCCGGGTTCGATTCCCGGCTGTCGCCTTAATCACTATTTATTCTTGCGCGTTGCTCTTTTGTATTCAGAATATAGATAAGGCAGGGTAAATGCTATTACATAAGTTGCGCTGACAAGCAAAGGATTATGTGCTGGTGTCGGCAATTGCAATAAAAGTTCTAGCTTGTTGGTGAATCTTGCGATGATGTATATGTTGATCAATGCCAGCGCCACTATCAATAGTATCGGGATTATGTGCTGTTTTACCTCTATTTTCTGTATCTCTTTGAGTATCACGTTTATCAGCAAACCGAATGCAAATCCCAGCAAAAATAGCAGGCCAAACAAGTAAAACCCTGATAATATGAGCATGAACGGCACCAATATTACAGAAAGCACGAAATTGCCGACAATCGCCAAGAGCAAGAACATCCAGTACGCCAATTCGTCAGCAATGCGGACCCTTCTTGGTTTTTGCTTTCTTCCTCTTTCAATTATGTCAAGAACTCTTGCTTTTTCTTCTGGCGCCCAAGGCTTTTTTTCTATCGCCTTTCTTAATTCCATTTTATTCTTTCTTGTTTTCTACAATCTCTTCGACGCAAGCTATGAATTCCTTGGTTTTCTTGAAATAATCTCCGATAATGTCTATTGTTATCTCTGCCTCTCCTTCATCTACTTTTGCAGTCATTGTGACATGTCGTCTGTATTCCCTGTCCCTGTCAAATTTGGCTTTGTCGATCTTTCTTAAAAGCATGAAAAAATTCTGAAAATCGCAGATTTTTTTATCTTCTGCATAAAGCTTCTTGATTGCTTCTGCTTTTACAAGCGGTATCTTCGGCACTTTCTCTATCTTTCCTTTCATGTGCGCGTGTATCAATAAAGCTTTCATAGCAAAATTAAACGCGTTTATCAAGCGCTCTATAACAGATTTAAGGACATCAACTGTCCTCGTGTACTTCAAAGTAACATGAAACAAATGATCTGCCCTTTTAACTTCTTGTTTTGCGTCAATAAGGGCTTCTTGAATCTGTTCTTTTGTCATTTATTCCTCTTTTAGCTCGATTATTGCCGCAGCAATATCACCTTTGTGTTTTTTTATTGTTTCCAGGGCCTTTTCCTTTTCAACACCTGTCTGGTCAACAACTGTCTGGATATCTTCTTCTGATATCTCTGGTTCTGTGCTCAATGCTCTTTCCTCTGGTGTTCCTGTTATCTGGAAAGTCTCTTGTCCCATCATGTTGACCTTTGCAACTTGAGGGTTTGCAAAAACCAGCTCTTTGTCTTCTAATCTGATGATTACTTCTTTGGCATCCAGCTCTACCTGCTGTATTCCCATTCTCTTCATGGCTTTTGCCATTGCCCTAGAATTCATTCCTGGAATAATCTGACTTCACCTCGCGAAAATAATTTTGAAGCATTTTTTAGCTTAATCCTAACAAGGAATTTCCATATATGTGCAGAATTATTGTTATCAAGATAACTAGGACTGATAATATGATGACATGTCCTGGTTTAAACTCTAGCTTGCTCTTGTAATCCTCAAAATATCGTGTCAATCCTGCCGTGCTTGTCGGCATGTGAACCTTTTTATCTGCCATTTGGAGTACTATCCTGTGTTATTATAAAAAAGTTTTGTAAAAATGAAGGTTGTTTGGATTTTGTGTGAGTAAAAGTTGGGTTGGGTAAGCGTAAGCTGCCTTTTGTCAGCCTCCAGAGCATTGATCTTAAACAATGCTAACAGTTTTACCTGTTATGGGCAGGCTGTGTGGCATTTTACTAAGCGCACATTTTGTGCTTGCACCGGCCAGTCCTATCCGTTTCAACGCATCCCTTAAGCAAACTCAGCTGGTTATCTAACCTCTGTCACCAGGGTGTCGCAGCATCATAGCGAATAAGGGCCGTTTCGTTTCTGTGATGTTGCCATCCATTACTGGATCTTCCTTTCGGAAGTGGCCTTTTATGGTGGGCAGACTTTCCTCAATTTTCGCAGATTGCTCATTGAAAACCGGAAGCCACTTGCTTTCCCAACCCGAGATATGATAGTGCTGCTAGGTATTTAAATGTATCGATATAGCAGGTCCCAGAATATAGCATTTTTGCTGAAATGCCTGAATTCAAGGGTTTCAGGGCTTATAGAAGCCTTTTGCCTGTTATTGATTAACCACTCTCGAGTGGTTAAAAAACGAAAGGTTTATAAATGGGTATTGCTTATTTACCTGTATTCGGGGTGAAAACAATACAATGGTACTAAAGAGAATTAAAAAAACTATTGGCAGGATAGTTAAAAAAGTTGATGACGTATATACACACCCAGTAGATAGAGAAAAAAAAGAAGCAGAAGCGTATTTCAAGTCTTCAGAAGGCCAGGAAGAGCTGAGACAAAATAAAGTAGAACTTCATAAAATCAATGCTATTGTTTCTGCAAAAACAGGCGATTTTCAGGATGTTGTTCAAAATCTTGAAGGTTTGCTTGAGGTTGCCAAAGAAAATGAAATACCTGGTGCAGAAGAGCTTAAAGAGACTCTTAATTTTGCAGGCAAGCAGGCCATTGCAACTGCATATGACCAGCATGGAATTGATTATAAAAGCATAAATCATATTGTTCATAATTTAGCAAAAGCATACACAACCTTTCTTAAAGAGGAACTTGATGAAAAAGAATATGTGCTTTCTGTTAACAAGTCATTGATTGACAATCTAGAAGATATGCTTAGAAGCATTACAGATGAGCCAAAAAATCTTGCACAGCTTGAAAAGGCAGTAGACATTGCTGAAAAAACTGCTGAACAGATAACAGAGCTTTTGGAATATACAGACTTTCCTGAGGATGAAAAAGAAAATCAAAAGCATATTGCTTACAAGCTTTTGGCGCAGAATCTTATGGGCATGTCTTATCTGTTGGCTGAAAGCGGAAGACCTGGAGAGCTTGCGCTTTGCTCTTGGAAGCTATTGGAAGCATTAGACCATACAGGAAATACTCCTGAAGAAAGAGAGACTATTGAGGCTGCTGTTGAAGAGCAAAAAGTAATTTGTTATAATACTATTTTTGATAATAAGTATAAAGAATTTGTAAGAAAAAAGATTGGTTTAGAAGAAATGCGTGAATGTGCTGAAATTAATAATCGCGTTGTAAAAGAAGCAGGCATACCTGAAGAAAACAAGCCAGAGCATATGCGTTATTTGAAAGATATTGATTACAAGTTTGCTATTCACAAGATACTTCATGGCCTTAGCAATAACGGCCAGCTGCCTAAAGACGTGGTTAATAGAGTAATACACCAAGTTTGGGAATACCTGCCTTTTGCAGGGCTTGAAAAAGAAAAAGAAGAACAGTATAGGACTAAAATAGGAGATATCTTGCTCAAGCATGGCTGTGTTAAAGAAAGAAAACCAACCCAGCCTTGGAAAAGAAACGGCGTGCATAAGAAACAGAGCGATCCGCATCTTAACAAAAGATTTATGAGATATTCTAAGAAACACAGGTAAAAACAAGTATTGTCCATTCTTCTTTTCCCTGCATCACTTTTCTTTCTTCTGATAACTTAAACTTGTTTCCAGCTTCTTTGTATTTTTCAGAATCTTTTCGCATGATTAGAACGATTTTTCCGTTTTTTTTCATGACTAATTCAGCTTGTTTAAAGAATTCTTCTTGTTTGCCTTGCACAGGCATTGTGGCAAGGCAGTCAACATCATTGAATTTCAAGTCAATGTCTTTTAGCATCACTCTGCTGAAGCTGATTTGCTTGTTGACTCCTGCTATTTTTGCATTTTTCTTTGCTGCATTTACGTGGATCATTTGCGCATCAGATGCATTTACGCTTATTTTTGCTTCTGCTATCTTGTCAAGCTTTTCTAGATTTATGTCTGGAAATATTTTCAGGAATGCAAACTTGTCTTTCTTGAAATAATTAGGAGACCGCTTTGTTGCATACAATGCTGCTTCTATTGGTATTATTCCGTCCCTGCAAAAAGGGTCTAGGAGTGTTTTGCTGGAATCATATCCAGACAATCGCACCAATGCATATGCTATTGTTCCTTTAAGGCTTTCTGGGCCAAGAAATATCCTGTAGTCTCTTCTGCTTAAGTCTTCTCCTGTCAGGTCAATGCCGTAATATTTTTCATTAACTGCGTAGATTGTGACGTCTGGATTTTTCAGGTCAACTTTTCCTTGTATTTTTTCTGCAATCTTTATCTCAAGTTCTTTTTCATGGCTTCTTACTGCAAATGTTTTGTTCTTGACATATTCATTCAGGTCATCAGCCACCATTATTACTTTTGTCAATGACTGGGCTTTATAGCATAAAACAAACAAATCTTTTTGTTCTGCTTCAAATGTCAAAAATCCTTCGTGTATTTGAGCATCTGCATTTATCAGCTCTTTTATCTCTTTTTTAGAAATATCTTCTATGCCTTTGTTGGTAAGAACTATTGCTTTCATTCGATTATCTTGGCAGCTGCCACCAGTTTGTCCTGCTCGTACAAGCGCATCACTCTTACTCCTTGTGTTGCCCTTCCTACTACGCTTATTCCTTTTGCAGCTGTTCTTATTACGATACCTTGCTGGCTTATCAATATTATCTCGTCATCATCTGCAACACTCTTGATTGCGACTGCTTTTCCGTTCTTTTCAGTTATCTTTATGTTTTTTACTCCGACTCCGCCTCTGCTTATCAATCTATAGTCCTTTACAGGTGTTCTTTTGCCATATCCTTTCTCAGTCACTGTCAATAATGTCTTGTTATCTTCTGCAACAACTGCTCCGATTACATTGTCATCTTTTTTCAGCTTTATGCCTATGACTCCTCTTGCTGTTCTTCCCATTGGCCTTACATCTTTTTCATCAAAGTGAACTGCCATGCCTTGTTCTGTTGCGATTATGATTTTTTGCTTTCCATCAGTCCAGTCAACACTTATCAATTCATCTTCTGGTGTGAGTCCTAGTGCGATGATTCCGCCTTTTCTTGGTTTTGAGAATTCTGCAAGGCTTGTTTTCTTTACTGTTCCATTTTTTGTCACAAAAAACAGGTATTTGTCTTTGGCAAACTCACTTATTGGGATTGTTGCTGTTATTTTTTCATTCTTAAGCTCTAATAGGTTTACTATTGGTGTTCCTTTTGCATATCTTCCTGCTTCTGGTACTTGGTATACTTTTATCCAGTGCACTTTTCCCTTGTTTGTAAAGCACAATACCTGATCGTGCGTGTTTGCTGTGAATATCTCTTCTACAAAGTCTGTCTCTTTTGTTTCCATGCCGATGACTCCTCTGCCTCCTCTTTTCTGCTTCTTGTAAGCATCTAGTGGCTGTCTTTTGACATATCCTGCGTGTGTAAGTGTAACTACCATCTCTTCTGGCTTTATCAGCTCTTCTTCCTCTATTTTTTGTGCTTCTGCGGCAATTATCTGCGTTCTTCTGTCGTCTCCGTATTTTTCTTTTAGTTCAGTGAGTTCTTCCTTGATTATATTCAGTATCTTTGGCTCGCTTCCAAGTATTTCTTTTAGTTTTTCAATCAATTCAAGCAGTTTCTTGTGGTCTTCTCTTATCTTGTCCTGCTCCATGTTTGTCAGTCTCTGCAGTTTCATGTCTAAAATAGCCTGCGATTGTTTTTCTGTCAGCTTGTAATCCTCAATCAGCCCTTGTTTTGCTTCTTTTGCTGATTTTGCTGCCTTGATGAGCTTGATTACAGGATCTATATTGTCCAATGCAACTATCAATCCTGCAAGAATGTGTGCTTTGTCACTTGCTTCTTTAAGGTCAAATTCTGTTCTTTTTCTTACGACTTTTCTTCTGTGTAGCACAAACTGCTCTAATAGCTCTTTTAGATTGAGTGTTTTTGGCTCGCTGTCAACCAAGGCAAGCATGATTATTCCAAATGTGGTCTGCAGTCTTGTGTGCTTCAATAATTGGTTTGTTACAATGTCAGAATTTGCTCCTGTCTTTAATTCTATGACTATGCGCATTCCTTCCCTGTCAGACTCATCTCTTAAATCAGAGATTCCTTGTATTTTTTTGTCTCTCACTAATTTTGCTATCTCTTCTATCAGCTGTGACTTGTTTACCTGGTATGGTATCTCTGTAACAATCAATCTTGTTTTCTTTTTTTCTTCAACATCTATTTTTGCTTTTACCCTGAGCTTTCCTCTTCCTGTCTTGTAAGCGTCTTTTATGCCTGTGGTTCCTTGTATAATCCCGCCTGTCGGGAAGTCAGGGCCTTTAATGGTTGTACTTAGTTCGTCTGGTGTAAGATTAGGATTGTCAATAAGTTGTATTGTTCCGTCGCAGATCTCTCTCATGTTATGCGGGGGAATGTTTGTTGCCATTCCTACGGCTATTCCAGAGCTGCCATTTATCAATAGGTTCGGCACTTTTGATGGAAGAACAAAAGGTTCTTTCAAACTGCCGTCAAAGTTTGGCACGAATTTCACAGTGTCTTTTTCAAGGTCCTGCAGCATCTCCTCGCTCAGCTTGTTTAGTCTTGCTTCTGTGTACCTCATTGCTGCTGCAGAATCGCCGTCTATTGAGCCGAAATTGCCTTGCCCCTGCACTAGGGGGTATCTTAATGAGAAGTCCTGCGCCATCCTCACCATTGCGTCATATACTGCTGTGTCTCCGTGGGGATGATATTTTCCTAATACCTCTCCCACTATCCTTGCAGACTTCTTGAAAGGCTTGTTGTGAAGCATCCCCATGCTCTGCATGGCATATAGAATTCTCCTGTGTACTGGCTTTAATCCGTCGCGCACATCTGGCAGGGCCCTGCCTACTATGACGCTCATAGAGTAAGCAAGATAAGATTCTTTCATCTCATCTTCAATCACTCTTGGCATGATTCTTGGCTCTGTCTTTTCTGCATCTGTTTCCATTTTTAGCACGAGAAACAAGTATTTCTCTATTAATCAAAAAAGTCTGGTCATTTATAAACCTTTTGCTTGAATTATGGCAGTAGAAGGGCTGTAGAGGCCGAATTCAAGGGTTTCGCTTCGTCTGAAAATGTTTATATTCGCTTTAAAATATTCTCAGTTACCTTAAAACTCCTACCACAATAAACACACTGCTTTCTTTTGCCAGTCAATATCCTATCATTGCTTTGATATTTCATGCGGTTCTTGCATTTTGGGCAGATTAGAAGTAGTATCATTCTTCTTTTGGCAATTCTTCTTTTTTCTTTTTTTCAATTTCTGGTTTTGGTTCTTCTTTTGGAAGCTCTGGTTTTTCTTCTGCTTCGATTTCTTCTTTCTTTTCTTCTTCTATCTCTGGCTTCTCTCCATAGACAATCTCTTCTGCTCTCTTGCTTATCTTTTCTTTTAATTCTTCTGGAATCTCTCCTTTGAATATGCCTTTTGCCTTGTATTCTGTTGGTGATTCTTCCATTGCTGCTGCTCTTTCTTTTGCTTTTTTGTGTACTTCTGATACTTTGATTCTTTTTTCAGGCTCTTCTTCTTTAACTTCTTCTTTCTTTTTCTTCTTTTTCTTTGGCTTTTTTTCCTTTTTCTTTTTAGGTTTTTTCTCAGGCTTCTCTTCTTTTACTTCCTCTTTCTCTTCGACTTCTTCTTTCACTTCTTCTGCTTCTTCTTTTGCTTCTTCAGCCACTTCCTCTACTTTTTCAGCAACTTCTTCTGCTTTCTCAGCTTTTTCTGCAATCTCTTCTTTTTCAGCCTCTTCAATTTCTTCTCCTGTCAATGCAGCTGCAAGCTCTTCTTCTGATGGAGGCTCGAATTTCTCTTCAGGCTCTTTTTTCTCTTCTTCTTTCTTCTTTTCTTTCTTTTTCTTAGGTTTCTTCTTGGGCTTTTCTTTTCTTTCTTTTTTCTCTCCATAAACTTCTAAGCCATCAACTGTTTCAACAAACGGCTCTACAGGTGAAGGAGTCTCTTCATATTCTTCAACTTGTTTTTCTCTGCTGTATTCTTCTAATTTTTGCTTGTGCCCTTCTGAGTCAACTAAATCAACTTCTTTAGGCGTCTCAACTTCTTCTATTGCCTTGTCCAGTTCCTTAAATCCAGTAAATTTCTCTTTAAGTTTTTCAGGCGGGACATCAAAGTATTCAAAGAATTTCTGTGTTAATTTAATCAGTTTTGTTCTTCCTTTTTTCTCGCGCGTAATATATCCTTTTTCTTCAAGATAATCAAGATGTTTATACGCTTTATTTGTGCGGATATGAATCACTTTTGACTGCAATACCGGCGCTTTGAATGCAACAATAGCCAAGGTTTCAATGACGGTTTTAGGCAATTCAGTCTTAGAAACAACCTTGCGAACAAAAGGAAGGTATTTCTCGCGAACAGTCAGTTTCCAGGAGTCTCCTTCTTCAATAAGCATGATAGAGCCTTGCTTGTCTTCAAGATCTTTTTTCAGCTCGCGTATTGCCTCTCTTATTTTCTCAGGATCTCTCTCTTTTGTTAATCTGGATAACTCTTCTAAGGTTATTTGTTTGCCTGCTGAGAATAGGATTGATTCTATCCTGTGTTTAAGATCACTCATTTTTTGTGTATTTATCGCCTTCTTTTTTTAGCTTATTTTCTTTTATTAAAATATCAACAAATTTTTGCAGTTGTTTTGACTCTATTCCCACTATTTTTGACATTTCTTCTGTTGTATGCTTTTCCTTGCATATGAATTTGATGAAATTCTTGAAGACATTCATTGCATTCTTGTCAAGCACAGCATTCTGCGCCCTTGTTGTCTTCACGACCATGTCAACTTCATGAAGTTTTGCCTGCAAATCATTGAGATAATTGCTGAAATCTGCAGCAGATATCTTTAATTCTTCTGGCTCTAGTATCTCCACAGATGAAGGCATTGAGTCAAAGCAGAATCCGAACAAGTCCTCAATCTTTTCAAATTCAATGTCCAGTTCTGCAAATGTACTGAACAGCTCACCTTGTTTCTTGGCCTCTTCTTTAACTTCATTCACTATCTTGATGCCGTCAGTTCTTAGTTTTTCCAGATAATTTGTGAGGGTTTGCTCTATGTATTCTTTGGGTGCGCCCAGCATTTCTATAATCACTCTTGCTTTTATTTTTGCCATGAAAATTGGAATCAGATAGAACTATAAAAAGGTTACCATACTCCAGGTATTTTTTCACCGCACTTGCATTTGCCGTCTTTTAATTTGTTTTGCAATATTGTAAAATTCATCCTCTCAATGACCATTTCTTTGCACTTGGGGCAGTAGGTATTATCCTCATCTGTTGTCACTACATTGCCTATATACACATAATTCAAGCCCATTTTCATTGCAAGCTTGCGGGCATCCATCAGTGTTGCTGCAGATGTTGGCGGCAGGTCCTCTAATTTATAGGAAGGATAAAATGCAGAGAAATGCAGGGGTACATCTGCCCCGATATTTTCTTTTATCCAGGCGCACATCTCTTTAAGTTTTGCGGTGTCGTCATTTAATGTGGGGATGATCAAGTTAGTCAATTCAAGCCACACATTTTTCTTCTTGTATGTTTTAATGCTTTCTAGCACAGGCTCCAGCCATGCTCCGGAGTATTTTTTGTAGAATTCATTGTCAAATGCTTTCAAGTCCACATTTGCCCCGTCAATATATTTTATTATGTCCAATAATGCCTCTTTTCCTGTGAACCCGTTTGTCACAAGGACATTCTTCAGCCCCTTTTTATGAGCTAGCTTAGCAATCTCAAGCACATATTCAAAGAATATGGTCGGTTCATTATATGTATATGCGATTGTTGAGCAGTGCTCTTGTTTTGCCTTCTCAACAACTTCCTCAGGAGTTATGTCATAAGTATGCCATTGCCCTGGTTTTGCCTGGCTTGTTGCCCAGTTCTGACAGTGCTGGCACACAAGGTTGCACCCTACAGTGCCTATTGAAAATGCTGCAGTTCCTGGCTTGAAATGATATAGAGGCTTTTTTTCTATCGGGTCTATCTGCACTCCTGTTGCTTTTCCATATACAAGAGAATAAAGCTTTCCTTTCTGGTTCTGCCTTACCCCGCAGAATCCCATTTTTGATTCTTCTATCACGCAGTTTCGCGGGCAAAGAAAGCACTGCACATTCTTGTTTTTCTGTTTTTTCCACCAAAGTGCTTCTTTCATGCATCTGTCGAGTATTGCCTTCTATTAAAAGACTTGTTACTATCCAGGGATAGTCCCAAAAGTTTTTAATAGTTTTTAAAAAATAATTACTCTGGGGTGTGGAAAAAATGTTCAAACTTTTTAAAAAGAAAAAAGAGGCTGAAGAGGTAGAGCTACCTCCGCCACCAATGCCACCAGAGGCAGTGGCAGAAAAGCCAAAAGAGCTGGAACTGCCTGAGATTAAGCCGGCATTTCCTGAAATTCCTTCTGAAGAAGAGATGCCAGAATTTCCTGAGATTACTGAAGAGGAAGAATTTGAGCACGTAGAGATACCTTCTCTTCCAGAGCATCCGACAATGGCAGAACACGAGATAAAAATGCCTGAAATCAGGCCAAGAAGGGTATTTGAAGAGACTATCAAGGAAGAGGTTGTAGAGCCAGAAGAAATCATCAGGCCTGAAAAAGCAAAGCCGATGTTTGTTGCAGTGGATGAATACAACAACTTGATGAGCAATGCTAATTTTGTCAGGTCAAAGCTTATTGAAGCAGAAGAATATCTGCAGAGGCTGACTGACCTGAAGAACCAGGAGCTGAAGGCATTTGACAAGTGGAGAAAGACCTTAGAGAATGTTGAGTCAAAGCTGTCATATGTTGACAAGATCATAGCAAAAGCACAAGGGTGAAAAAATGGAACAAAAAGCACCAGTATTTGTCAAGATAGAGGATTACAAGGATATCACCGAGATAATGGCCTTGATCAAGGAAAAGCTTGACCAGGCAAGGTTCCTGCTTAGCAAGATCAATGAGATAAAGAAGCAGGAAGACTCAGAGATAGAGAACTGGACCAAGGAGCTGGAAGAAGTGACTAGAAGGATATACGAGATAGACCAGGCATTATTGAAACCAGAACTATGACTAAGGAGAATTTCTTCGTCGGAATAAAGAATCCTGTTAATACCAGGCGCCTTTTGCTTAATTCATCAAAGGATATTCTTGACGCCTTGAAAGATTATGAGAATTTTGAGAATTTCAAGCAGGAAAAGGCAAAATACATCATTGAATTGAAAAGAATTCTTGACGAGATTCTTGTGCTCAATAAAAAACTGAAAAAGCACATGCCAAAGACTCCTTTTAAAACACCTAAGAAAAAAGCAACAGGCAAGAAAGCCAAAAAATCAAAGATGCCTGAAGTTACTTCTAAGATAGAGGAATTAGAGTCAGAGCTTTCCATGATTGAAGGCAGGCTGAAGGCTTTAGAATAAACTTTATATACTACGGATTAGTTTTTCTAGCTATGCGGGGCTGCCGACAAATCTGAACGAAGTTCAGAAAGCCGTCACCCACGCATTCGCTACGCTCATGCGGGGCTGCCGGAGCGGCCAAACGGGACAGAGCTGTTTTGGCGTCCAAACTCAAGGCTGAAGATGAAAATCTGCTGTCTTCCACTTCACAGGAAGTGGTGAGATATCTGTTGGCTTAGTGCCTACGCAGGTTCGAATCCTGCGCCCCGCATTCATTTTTCTTATTGCGCGATATTGTGAATGCGAGAGAAGAGTTTTACCCCTGTTTGCATAGCAAACAGCAGATAGAATGCTTCTCGAGCATGAACGACGAGCGCCCTTTGATCAAACTTTTTTCAAAAGTTTGGTTCGCACCTGCGCCCCGCATCATTTTTAAAAACCTTTTTATACTATTTCTCTAAAGGTGTATCTATGGCAATTGAAATAAAAGCAGTTGGCGGTTATGCTGAAGTCGGCAAGAACATGACTGCCATAAAAGTAGACGATGAAGTGGTTGTAATAGACATGGGCATTCATCTTCCGCATTACATCAAGATAACTGAAGAAGAAGGAGAGACTGTTGTAAAGCTCAAGGCAAGTGACTTGATAAAAGCAAGAGCTATCCCTAATGACGAGATTATCAAGGAATGGAAAGACAAAGTAAAAGCAATCATTCCGACGCACGCCCACCTGGATCATGTTGGTGCTATTCCTTACCTGGCTGGAAAATACAAGAATGCCCAGGTTATCTGCACTCCTTTCACTGGAGCTGTATTAAGAGCGATTCTTAAGGATGAAAAAATCAAGATTCCTAATAAGATAAAGGCAATCAATCCTAATTCAAAGATAAAGATATCTGGCAAGCTGACAGTAGAGCTTGTTAATGTGACACACTCAACACCGCAGGCTTCAATTGTCGTGATTCACACGCCTTATGGCGCAGTCGTGTATGCCGCTGATTTTAAATTAGATAATTCTCCTACTTTAGGAACAAAGCCGAACTATGCTGCTTTAGAGCGGATAGGCAAGAAAGGTGTTGTAGCTGCAATCATTAATTCATTGTATGCTGCTTATGACGGCAAATGCCCTTCTGAGAATGTTGCTAAAGAGATGCTGAGAGGGGTTATGCTTGATGTTGATTCAAGAGGCAAGGCAATCATTGCAACAACATTCTCTTCTCATATCGCAAGACTGAAATCCATCTGCGCTTTTGGAAAAAAACTGAACAGAAAGATTGTTTTTTTAGGACGTTCTCTGGCAAAATACATTAATGCTGCTTCAGAAGCAAATATCGCTCATTTACAAAAAGAAGGCGAGGTATGCAGATTTGCAAAACAGATTGCCAGGAAACTGAAGGCAGTGCAGAAAGACGGGCCTGAAAAATATTTATTAGTCGTTACAGGCCACCAAGGCGAGCCAAAAGCAACCTTGTCAAAAATGTCTACAGGCATTTATCCTTTCATGTTTGAGGATGAGGATGAGATCATCTTTTCCTGCAATGTCATTCCAACACCCATCAATAGGGCGTATAGGGAGATTCTAGAAGACCATCTCAAGGCAAAGGGTGCAAGGATTTTCAAGGGAGCGCATGTCTCTGGCCACGGCAGGAAAGAGGATATGCGGGATCTTATAAAGCTCTTAAAGCCAAAGCACATAATCCCTGTGCACTCTGAAAAGCCTGCAATGGATGCTTTCACAGAACTAGGCATAAAAATGGGCTATACCGAGGGCAAGACAGCTCACCAGCTTTTAAATGGCCAGTCCCTGCATCTGGAATAACCATTGCAAAATAACAAAATATTTATATTAGCAAACACTTCTGCTTTTCAGGGGGTATAAAATGAAGTTAACAATAGCAGATTCCACTTATCTTAAGGACAGCATTACAGTTATTTCTGAGCTAGTGCACGAAGCAAGATTCAAGCTGAATAAAGACGGTATTGAGCTTATTGCAATGGATCCTGCTAATGTGGCTATGGTTGTTTTCAAGCTTCTTTCAAGCGCTTTTACAGAGTATGAGATTGAAAAAGAGACAGAGATTGCTATAAATCTGGCTAATTTCAAGCAAATATTGCGAAGAGCAAAGGCAAATGACATATTATCATTAGAATTGACATCTGAGAACAAGCTCAAGATTACCTTGAAAGGCAAATCTGTCAGGACCTTCAGTCTTCCTTTGATTGAAATAGAGGAGTCTGAGCAAAAAGTCCCTAACCTGTCTTTTCCTGTAATAATCTCAACTGCATCAAATGTCTTGAATGACGCGATTGATGATGCAGATATTGTGGCAGAATCAGTCACATTCAGTGCAGAGCCAGAAAAGATGATGGTGAGTGCAGAAGGCGACTTGTCAAAGGCGAGCATTGACATTCCTGCAGATGACTTGACAAAAATAAACTCAGACACCAAGGCATCTGTCAAGGCAAAATACTCAATTGAATATTTGAAAAAGATGATCCAGGGAGCCAAGCTGGCAAATGATGTGACTATTCACTTCAGCCAGGATTATCCGTTAAAACTAGAATACAAGGTAGTAGATAAGGTTTTGCTGAGCTTTATTCTTGCTCCAAGAGTTGAGAATGACTGATTTGTAAAGTAAAATTTAAATACCCTTTCTTTTTTTAAACTAATTAATGAAAAAGAGGTTTTTGTTGGCAATCTTGATTATCTTATCTTATTTATTTATTCCAAGTGTTTTTGCGCAGGATACAATTCCGATTGCTGTTTATCTTATCAGTATTGATAATTATGACATTGCTACCGGCACTTACAATGCTGATTTCTGGGTTGAATTTCAATGCAAAAATTGTTCAATTAATGATTTTGAATTGATTAATGGACGCATCATTGACATGAATAAGATTTTTTTACCTGAAACAAACAGCACTTATTACCGGGTTAATGCCGCCTTTACCGATACAGTGGAATTACATAGCTTCCCTTTAGATAGTCAGACTGTTACAATCGTTATAGAGCACAGCAAACTCACGTCGGATAAGATAGTTTTAGTTCCTGATTTAAGCAAAAGCGGCATTGATTCCTTTGTTTATATTCCTGGGTGGCGTATTGACGGATGGCAGGCATTTTCTAGGGACCACTTTTATGGATTATACGGGCAGTCACATTCAACATATACTTTTGAAGTCAGCCTTACAAGACACAGGGATGCTGCTGTCCTTATCTTGCTTCCTATCTTCTTTGTTGTGTGTATTATTCTTTTCACTCTTTTGCTGAGCGTTCAAAGGCTTGATTTGCGGGTGGGCATCGTAAGCTCTGCCCTTCTTGCTGCAATAATGTATCATCTTGCTGTTGGTAGTCATCTGCCGCCTGCTATCGGGTATTTGCTTCTGGTGGACAAGGTGATGCTATTGACTTATTTCATATTGCTTGCAATCTTTATACTTAACGTATATCTTCTTTATTTAGTGCATAATAAAAAGATGAAGGCTGCGCAGAAATGGTATTATCGTACAAGATACAGTTGGATTATTATTGCTGCTGCATCATATTTGCTTTTATTTATTTTATTTTTCTGGAATTTTGTTTAGGGTTATTTCTTTCCAAAATAAAATACTTTATCCACAGCAACGTCCTCTGATGTAAATCCGCCTTGCTTAGGATGTTCTTTGCTTTCTTCTTTTTGCGGAAACTTCGTTTGAGTCTCTTGTTTTGGCTTTGCAGGCTGCATTGGCTTTTCTGCTTTCAATATCTCTATCTCTGCCTGCATTTTTGCGACTTTTTCTTTTAATTCTGTTATTTCTTGTGAAAATTGCCTGTTCTGCCTTTCAAGCATTATCTGGTATTTGTGGTCAAAACCGTCTTTTGCTGATGATTTTGAAAGCACTTCACCTACTGCCTCATCTCTCACCATATCACCTGCTTTTGAAAAAGCTTCTGCAGTGCTGTCTGCCATGCCGTGCTTTTGCAGTTCTTTGCTTAATTCATTCATTTTCTTGAGTTTTTCAACATTCATTTATATCATCCCTATTGTTCTAATACTAGATATCCTTCTTCATCAACTGAGAATATTCTTTTTTGCTTGACAGGCTTTTCTTCTATCCTTGGCTGCTCGCGGGCGCCTTGGCTCTCTTTAGGTTTTTTGGCTGCAGGAATCTTTGCTCTTTTAACAGTAGAAAGTCTTAATGCACATTTTTCGCAGTAAATCTTTTTTCCTTCTTTTTTTCCAATACAGTATGGGCAGATCTGTTTTCCGCACCAATGACAAGCGCCGACAGTATTTCTTCTATGTTTTACGCATCTCATATTTTCCCCTTATGTTTTTTCTAATAAACGCTCATATATAAACATTACTATACGGCTGCCGGGAATTGAACCCGGGCCATGACCTCTCTCCGCTTTTCGATATTTAATTTGCGTGGGAGGGTCAGATCATACCATTAGACCACAGCCGTTCAGAAAAAAATCAGTTTCATAAGTACTGTAACAAGTATGCCTATTGCAACTCCTACAAATACTTCTTTTGCAGTATGATGTTTTCTTATGTTTATTGCGTCATGCACAATTATTGCAGAGAATCCAAGTGTCACAAGGAATATTACTGAGCTGAATCCTTCGGATATTCCGACTGCTGTAGAAAGAGCACTCACAAATGCCGCGTGAGAGCTTGGCATTCCTCCTGTCTCAAAAAAAGCTCTTTTCTTTTTAGAAGTAAAAATTTTAATCACTTGGCACAGCAACCAAGCGCATAAGACACTAAGAATAATAAATTTCATGACTGCGGTGTTTCTGCTTCCTCTTCAGCATAGCTTGGCATCGCGGTCTTGGATATTATCATTATATCGCCGATTGCTTTTACAAGCTGGTGCGGCACAATCACGCCTTTTGCAGAGCCAAGTATCTTATTCAATATTGAGTTCTTTGATGCCTTTACTCTCCATCCCTGCACTTTTGTTGGAGACAGCTGCACTTCTTCTATCTCTCCAAAGTATTCTCCTTGATCAGTAAAGACCTTCATGTCATAGCAATCCGTGATTTTTTTCATTTTTAACATAGCCAATCCCTCCTTTAAGTATGATATTTTCAGAAAACACTTGTATATATAAACTTTTTGGAACACCAGTATCTATTTTTACTCGAAAGCTATTTAAATACAAGCAATACATACAGCTGTATGAAATACAAGAATCTGGTCATTATTGGAACGTCTCATATTGCAAAGCAGAGCATAAATGAAGTGAAAAAAGTAATTTCAAAAGAAGAGCCGGACATTGTTGCGCTTGAGCTTGACAAGCAGCGCCTGGCTGCCTTGCTCAGCGAAAAAAAAGAAAAGCCGAAACTCAAGCATATCAAGCATGTCGGCTTCAAAGGCTGGCTTTTTTCTGTAATCGGGGCGTGGGTCGAGAAAAAGCTTGGAGATAAAGTAGGAGTGAGCCCTGGCTCTGACATGCTTGCAGCATTCAAGGAAGCAAGGAAAGTCAAGGCTCGTGTTGCATTGATTGACCAGAATATTGAAACAACACTGAGGCATTTTTCAAAAGAATTATCCTGGAAAGAGAAATGGAATTTCTTTGTTGATATATTAAAAGGAGTCATTTTAAGGAAGTCAGAGATTGGTTTTGATTTAAGCACTGTCCCAACTCAATCAACAATTAGCAAACTAATCAAGAAAGTGAAAAAAAGATATCCTAACATCTACAAGGTCCTTATTACTGAGCGTAACGAGGTCATGGCGTCTAATCTCACTCATCTTTTGGTGAGATTTCCTGACAAGAATATAGTTGCTATTGTTGGTGCAGGGCATGAAAAAGACATTCTGAATCTTGTAAAGAAGAAATTAAAAGAATAATATTTATATACTTCATTTATAAATATGATAAATAATGAATTGGCCTGAGTATAAAGACAGATTAAAAAGGTATTTTTGGTTTAACAAAAAAGAGATGCGCGAATTAGTTCTGCTCATTTTCTTGTTTGCGTTTATTTTCTCTTTTGACAAGTGGGGTGTTGAAAAGTTTGATTTGTTGATGGGCATAAAGAGCCTTGTGCTTGCCTTGATTATTGTTGCAATATCTGTTTTTATTCATCATGCTGTTCAGCGACTTGCTGCTCTTTATCTCGGCTACAGGCCGGAGAGCAGGATATGGTGGCTTGGAATCCTTATTGGGATAGTGGTTCTTATTTTTTCAAACGGCAGATTGATGATTTTTGCAGGCAGTTATTTCATGATTCATATGCTTACTGCGCAGCGTCTTGGAAAGCACAGGTATGGCCCAAGCATCACAAGTCTTGGCTATGTTGCAATGCTTGGCCCTCTTGCTAATGTGCTTTTTGCAGGCCTGCTTAAGATGCTTAACTATGGCATTGGTTCTGCATTCTTGGAGAGCATGATTGGCTTTAATTTCATGCTTGCAATATACAATGTGTTGCCTTTTCCTCCTTTAGACGGCTCTAAAATGTTCTTTGGCTCAAGGCTTGCTTATGCTTTCTTCTTAGGAATGATTGCGAGCTTCCTTGTTCTTGTTTATGTGCTTGGTTTCTCTGTGATTGCTTCAATAATCATATCTTTCTTGCTGGGTGCAGTGTGCTGGATTGTATTTTATTTGCTGTATGAAAGGTTTGTATTCTAGCACTGGCCACTGGTCACGCATGCACAAGTTATATAAATATAATTTATTAGATTTTTATAATGCTCAACAACTTCAAGCCGAGATTGTATCAGGAGACAATACTTTCTACTTGTGTTGAGAAGAATTGCCTTGTTGTCTTGCCTACTGGCATGGGAAAGACTGCGATTGCAGTGATGCTTGCAAAGCAAAGGCTGAATAATTTTCCTAAGTCAAAGATACTTTTGCTGGCTCCTACAAAGCCTCTTGCAAAACAGCATCTTAAGACATTCCAGGACTTGCTTGATTTTGATGATAAAAAGATGGTTTTGTTTACAGGGGAAGTTCCTCCTAAAGCGCGTCAGGAGATGTGGAAAGATGCGCAGATTATTTTTTCAACACCGCAGGGCCTTGAAAATGATGTTATTTCAAGGAAAATAGATTTAGCGGATGTCTCTTTGATTGTTTTTGATGAGGCGCATAGGGCTGTCGGCGATTATGCTTATGTCTTTATCGCAAAACAATACAATAAACTCGCAAAGTTTCCGAAAATTCTTGCCTTGACTGCATCCCCTGGAACAGATGTTGAAAAAATCACAGATGTCTGCAAGAATTTATACATTGAAGGTGTTGAGATAAGGAATGACCAGGACCCAGATGTTGCAGAATATGTTCAGGATATTAATATCAACTGGGTTAAGGTTGATCTGCCTCCCACTTTTCTGAAGGTCCAGAAATTTTTCAAGAATTGCATCAAGTCAAAGATTCATGAAATGAAAAAATATGGGTTAGGCAGGACAATTATCTATAATTCAAAAAGAGAACTGCTTGCTTTGCAAAAAAAGCTTCATGCAAAACTATATTCTGGTGAGCGCGATTTTTCCATGATGAAATCAGTAAGCCTGCTTGCAGAGGCCATGAAAGCCCAGCATGGCTTGGAGTTGTTGGAGTCTCAAGGCATCTCTGCATTGCATGCTTACTTGAGCAAGATTTTTTTAGAGGCAAAGTCAACAAAAGTCAAGGCAACGCAGAATCTTGTTGCAGATGTCAATTTCAAGTCTGCATATGTCCTGACGCAGAAATTGTTTGATTCAGGCATTGAGCATCCAAAGCTTCAGAAAGTGAGGGAGACTGTTGCGCAGGAGTTTGAAAACAATCCTAAAGGAAAGATAATCTTATTTACACAGTATCGCGATTCTGCCAGCATGATTATTGATAAGATAAAAGATATTCCAGGTATTTTTCCTGTTGTTTTTGTAGGGCAGGCAAAGAAGAACGGTTCGGGCCTCAGCCAGAAAAAGCAGATAGAGATTCTTGACCAGTTCAGGGACGGCATGCACAATGTTCTGATTGCAACTTCTGTTGCAGAAGAAGGTCTTGATATTCCAAAGGTTGACTTGGTTATTTTTTATGAGCCTCTGCCAAGTGCTATCCGCACAATCCAGAGAAGAGGCCGAACTGGAAGGCAAGACAAAGGAAGAGTTATTGTTTTCGTTGCGAAAAACACCCGTGATGAAGGCTATCGCTGGTCTTCTTTTCACAAGGAAAAGAGAATGCACAAGATTCTTGGTGATTTAAAGAAAAAATTGAAGTTAAAGGTTGAGGCTCAGCCAAAACTGTCAAAATTTTGCGATGATGTCAACAAGATAAAGATTTTTGCAGATTATCGTGAGAAAGGCTCTGGCACAATAAAAGAATTGTGTGATTTAAATGTTGATTTGAAATTAGAGATGCTTGATTCTGCTGATTATATTGTTTCTTCAAGAGTCGGTGTTGAGATAAAGAATGTAAAGGATTTTGTTGACTCTATTGTTGACGGCAGGCTGTTGTCGCAGTTGAAAGTCTTGAAGCAGAAGTTTGAGCGCCCTGTTGTGATTATTGAAGGTTCTGAAGATATGTTTTCTATGCGCAATGTTCATCCTAATGCAATCCGCGGCATGCTTGCAACCATTGCTATCAGCTATGGTATTCCTGTAATCCAGACAAAGGATTTCAAGGACACTGCCCATACTTTATTGGCTATGGCTCGTCGAGAGCAGGAAAAAAACGGAGATAAAGATTTTAGTCTGCATTCAAGCAAGAAGCCTTTGACCTTGAAAGAACAGCAGGAATACATAGTGTCTGCCTTGCCTAATGTCGGCCCTTCTGCTGCTAAAGAGTTGTTGAAGCACATGAAGACCATAAAGAACATCATTAATGCAGATGAGAAAGATTTGAAGAAAGTCAATAAAGTTGGGGAAAAGATTGCTAAGGGTATTAAGGATGTTGTTGAAAAAGATTATCCATAATCTTTATTAAGTTTCTAAAATTAATTTTGTATATGATTTCAGAAGAAAAAATAGATCGTATATGGAGACTTGGCGGCGAAATGCCCAAAGATTGGGATTGGAAATATTTTAAGTCTATAAAGCCTTGTTTTCTAGAAACTTTTGTTGAACGCTTGTTTCAACAAACAGATAAAAGACCAGGTGATTCTTTTTGCGATCTTGGAAGCGGCACTGGTTTTCCCAGCGCGGTTTTTGCTGCGCTTGGTTTTAAGGCATATCTTGTTGATAAATCAAGAAAAGCGCTTGATTATTCAAAAGCATATTTTGAAAGAGTTCAAAAAGAACTGGGCGCCTTTGAATATGCTCCTGTTTTTGCAGAGGTTGACATGACTTCAGAAGAATTTGCAACATATGTGTTTAATGATGGGCAAAAAATTAATGAGATGGATGTTCTTTTTTGCAGGGCAGGCAGTGATGTTCTTTTTTTCAAAAAAGTAATATGCAATATCAAAGAAATTAAAAAAGGATGTATTTGGCTGGACTACGCTAGATTGTATGAAAATAGGGAGTTAGATACTACTTGTTTTACGGCTATAGATAAAAGCGAATATTGTTCATTGCTTGTTAACAGATGAAAATTTATTCAATCAATTCCTTGTGTGCATTCACAAAAGCCTTTATGCTCCTGTCAAATGTTTTCTCAACTTCTGGCGGGAACAAGCAGCCAGGCAATTCTCTTCTTTCTCTATGTTCGCGAATGCATTCACAGCAGATTCCTTTGTTTGGGCATCCTGGGTAAGTGCATGTGCATTCTTTCAGATTTTTTTCTTTTTGGCATTCCATTTTAATCTATTAGCTCTTGTCTATTAATATAGCTTACGATTACCACTGGACACCCCATCGCAACTAATATATACTAGCAGATTATTTGCAGATTTGGGGGTAAAATGTCGATTCATCTAAGCACTTTGCTGAAACACTATAAGAGAAAGGATGTATGCGATGCTATCATCAAGGCTGCTGATGATAAAGAGATAGCTATTAAATTTGGTGAAAAAGGCTTTGGAAAGAGGCCAGATGTCCTAAAGTACCCAAAAGATGTTCTGGAGTTTGCAAAGAAAGGAGCGACTTCTTTTCATTGCTCAGAAGAATTATGGATTAATCCTCTGCAGTTAAGCCCTGCGTTGTCAAGAAAAGACATGGATGAATTAAGAAAAGGCTGGGACTTGGTTCTTGATATTGACTGTCCTGTCTGGGAGTATTCTGCTATTGCTGCTGATTTGTTGGTTCATGCTTTAAAATATCACGGCGTTAATACAATCGCAGTCAAGTTTTCTGGAAATCATGGCTTTCATATTGCTGTTCCGTTTGCAGCTTTTCCAAGAACAGTGCACGGCAAGCCGACAAGATTGTTGTTTCCAGAAGGTCCTAGAAAGATTGCTGCTTATCTTGGTGAGATGATTCGCTCTCATCTTGCTCGCAAATTAATAGAGCATGAAAATATAAAGGCAATTTGTAAAAAAATAGATAAAAATTTCAATGAAGTCGTGAAAAACGGAAGATTTGACCCGTTTGAAGTATTACAAATAGACACTGTATTAATAGCTACAAGGCATTTGTACAGGATGCCTTATGCATTTAATGAAAAATCCGGCTTAGTCAGCATTCCTATAAGGCCAGAAGATATCTTGAAGTTCAAGAAAGAACATGCAAAGCCAGAGAATGTGAAGGTTGACATGAATTTTCTTGACCAAAAGCCAGAGCCTAATGAAGCCAAAAAACTCATAATCCAGGCGTTTGACCATGAAGTAAAGGAAGAAAATATCGAGATAAAAAAAACAAAAGAGTTCTCAAGCCCAGAAGATGCTGTTCCAGCAGAATATTTTCCTCCCTGCATCCAGACTATACTCAAGGGCCTGCAGGATGGAAAAAAGCGTTCTTTGTTTGTATTGGCTAATTTCTTGACAAGCTGCGGCTGGGATTATGACAAGATAGATGAATTATTGTCTGATTGGAACCAGAAAAATCCAGAACAGTTAAGAGAAGTTATAATCAAGGGGCAGCTGCGTTATCACAAGGCTAACAAGAAAAAAGTTTTGCCTCCTAACTGCAATAATAAATCCTATTATCAGGATATGCATGTATGCAATCCAGATGCTTTCTGCAAGAAGATAAAAAATCCAGTTAATTATGCAATTCTGAAACAGAAGTTAACTAACTTAACAAAAAAGAAGAAAAAAGTAAAAAAAGCTAAATAATTTAACATAGCAATTTATCCTCTTATATCGACTCAAAAAAATCAAATTTTCCTGAAATTAAGCAAATTACTGTGTGATTTGCGCAACCTTTATAAACAAACCTTGGTTTCTTTGTCAAATCTGACTAGCCTGAAAAGAAGCTTTTCAGTACAACGTCGGAGGTGGAGAAAATACTCCTTGCTTCTTACGAAAAGCTTCGGTAGGGTCTTGTCGGTATAAAGGGGTTGCTAAAGTAAAGTATCCTATTCAAAAATGCCAACAAAAAAAAGCCCAAGAAAAGGAAGCATGCAAGTCTGGCCGAGGAAAAGGGCCAGGTCTATTATAGCACGGATTAGATCATGGGCTAAAAGCAGTGATGCCAAGCCGCTGGGTTTTGCAGGATATAAGGCAGGCATGACCCACATTCTCGTGACTGACAACAGGCCGAATTCCATCACAAAAGGAGAGGACATACGATTGCCTGTCACAGTGATTGAGTGTCCGCCGATGAAACTGATTGGCTTTACACTCTACAAAAAAGACGCTTACGGTCTTCATGCTTCTTCTCAAATTCTCGCTGACAAACTCGACAAAGAGCTTGCAAAAAACTTTCCATTGCCAAAAAAGATAAAGAAAAAATCTGCTGATGTTAAAATAGAAGATTACACTGACTTGATGCTGCTGGTGCAGACCCAGCCAAAGCTCACAGGCATTGGCAAGAAAAAGCCTGAAGTGTTTGAGATGGGCATCGGCGGAGATTTGAATGCTAAATTTGAATATGCTAAGAATAATCTTGGAAAAGAAATCAAGGTAGAAGATATTTTTACAGAAGGGCAGCAGCTTGATGCGCGTGCTGTGACAAAAGGAAAAGGATTCCAGGGGCCTGTCAAGAGATTTGGTGTCTCAATAAGGCAGCACAAATCAGAGAAGACAAAAAGAGGTCCTGGTTCTCTTGGCCCGTGGCACGGCAAGCTTAACTGGACAGTTGCTCATGCTGGCCAGACAGGCTATCACCAGCGTGTTGATTACAACAAATGGCTGCTGAAAATCAGCAAAACTCCTTCTGATATCAACCCAAAAAGCGGTTTTATTCGTTATGGCGTCGTTAAAAACAATTTTCTTCTTGTCAAGGGCTCAATACAAGGCCCTGCAAAAAGGATGATCACGCTCACGCAGGCAATCCGGCCAAACAAAAAGATACCAAAAGAAGTGCCGGCCATTGTTTATACATCATTAGAGGCAATGCAGTAAGATGGAACTCAAGATATTATCAGCACAAAATGCAGAAGTCGGCAAAAAGAAGCTGCCGAAACAGTTTGAAGAGCCTGTCAGGAAAGATTTAATCAAGAGAGCTGTTGAAGCTGTCCAGTCTCACAACAGGCAGGCTTATGGAGCTGACACTCGTGCTGGAATGAAATGGAGCGCCACCTTATCAAAGAAACGTAGGGAATACAGAGCATCTTACGGCCACGGAATCTCAAGGGTTCCAAGGAAGATAACTTCCAGGAGAGGAACACAGTTCAACTGGACTGCTGCAAATGTGCCTGGAGTTGTGGGTGGAAGAAGGGCTCACCCTCCTAAATCTGAGAAAGTGTTCGCTAAAAAGATAAACGACCGCGAAAGAAAAAAAGCGATCCGTTCTGCATTATCAGCCACGATGAGCAAAGAGCTTGTGGCAGGCAGGGGGCACGTACTGCCTGAAAAATTCCCTTTTATCATTTCAAATGATTTTGAAAAGTTTGACAAGACTAAAACAATACTTGATGCCTTGAAAAAAATAGGTCTTGACAAGGACCTTGCGCGCGCAGAAAAGAAAAAAGTGCGTGCAGGCAAAGGCAAATCAAGGGCAAGAAAATACAAGAAAAGCAAGACGGCCCTGCTTGTTGTTTCAGGAAAATGCAGTTTGCTCAAGGCAGCTTCAAACATTCCTGGAATAGATGTTGTAGAGGTAAAGAACATGAATGCAGAGCTTTTGGCTCCTGGCTCTGAGCCAGGCAGGCTTACTGTATTTACAGACTCTGCAATTGACAAGCTGGGAAAAGAAAACTTGTTTGTGTAAAATGGAACCATTGCAGATTATCAAATATCCATTGGCGACTGAAAAGTCAATAAGGCTGATGGAAGCTGAAAATAAGCTCATCTTCGTAGTGGACACTAAAGCCACAAGAGCTGATATCAAGAAAGCGATTGAAGAAGTTTTTAAGGCAAAAGTCGACAAGGTAAATACCCTTGTGACAAACGGAAAGAAAAGAGCATATGTCAAGTTTGCGAAAGAGACTCCTGCAATTGACATAGCAACAAACCTTGGATTGATGTAAAATGGGAAAGAATCTTATTCAGCAGGCACGGGGAAAAGGAAGCCCGCGGTATAAAGTTCCGAGCTTCAGGTTCAAGACAGATGGCAAGCTGAAATCCCTGAAAAAAGAGCTTGTCAATGGAAAGATTACAGACATGCTCAGTTGCCAGGGCCATTCAGCTCCTATAATAAAGGTCAAGTATGATGACGGAGAGCAGAAACTGATGATTGCTCCAGAAGGTGTCCGCGTGGGCGAGAATATTTCTGCAGGAAATGGCGCTTCTGCAGAGACAGGAAATATTTTGACGCTTAAAGAAATACCTGAAGGCACATTCATATTCAACATAGAAAGCCAGCCAGGAGACGGCGGAAAGTTTTGCAGGGCATCTGGAAATACCGCAAGGCTGCTTACAAAGACAAGCAAATATGCTACTGTGCTGCTTCCTTCAAAAAAGCAAAGAAAATTCCACGTGAACTGCCGCGCGATGATCGGCACTATTGCAGGAGGCGGAAGAACGGAAAAGCCAATTCTTAAAGCAGGAATTATGCATTTCAAGAAAAAAGCAAAGAACAAGCTGTATCCAAGAACAGGCGGTTCAAAGATGAATGCAATTGATCATCCATTTGGTAACAAGCGTTCAGCACGTAAAGCTAAACAAAAGCCAGTATCCAGGTTTGCGCCGCCAGGCAGGAAAGTCGGCAAGCTTGCAGCAAAGAGGACTGGTAAGAGGAAATAAACATGGCAAAAATATTTTTGTTTCGCGGCAAGAAAGTTGAAGATATTAAGAAGCTGTCTCTTAAAGAGTTTGCAGAACTTGTTACAGCAAGAGAGCGAAGGAGCCTCAAGAGAGGTTTTACAGATGCTCAAAAGAAGCTGCTTGAATCATTGAAGAAAGACAAGAGAGATGTCAAGACCCACTGCAGAGACATGATAATAATTCCTGAGATGATTGGAAAATCAATCAGGGTTCATAATGGCAAAGAGTTTGTCATGATACGAATTAACGAGGAGATGCTGGGCCATAGGCTTGGAGAATTTGCAGTTACTCGTAAGAAAGTCGCGCACTCCAGTCCAGGCATAGGAGCTACAAGATCAAGCGCCAGCTTATCAGTGAGGTAAACATGGCTTATAGGTATTCAACGAGCATTGGAGAAAACTGCGCAAAGGCAGTCGGCATGGCTTTGCCTATCTCGCGCAAGCAGTCAATAATGGTCTGCAATTTCATTAGAAATAAGAATGTCCAGCTTGCCAAGAAGCACCTTGCTGAAGTCATTGACTTGAAGCGGGCAGTGCCTTTCACAAGATTCAATGATGATATGGGGCACAAGGCAGGGATGGCTGCAGGAAGGTATCCGGTCAAGGCCTGTAAGAATATACTGAAGATAGTGGAGTCAGCTGAAGCAAATGCGCAGTTCAAGGGCTTGAGCACAGCTGACCTGGCAGTGAGGCATGCCAGCGCGCTGAAAGGACCTGATACCTGGCATTATGGAAGGCACATTAGAAGGCGTGCAAAAAGAACTCATATTGAGATTGTGCTTGAAGAAAAGAAGACTGCAAAGAAAGAATCTAAGAAGGCAAAGAAGCCGGAAGCAAAAGAAGCTAAACCAGAAATTAAAGAAAAGCCCGCAGTAAAAGCAGAGGCAAAAACAGAAGTCAAGGAAAAAGCGCCTGCTGCAAAAAAAGAAGAAGCAAAAACCAAACCACCTAAAGAAGAGGTTAAGAAGAATGATTGAAAGAAAGCTGTTGAAATTAAAAATGAAGGAATATGAGATTGAGAATTATGTAGCTTCAACCTTGAAAAATGCAGGCCATTCGCACACAAAACTTGTCAGGACTCCTCTTGGAGAAAAAATCATAATTTTTGCATCAAGGCCGGGGATTGTTGTAGGCCGGAAAGGAGAGAATATCAAGAAACTCACAAATACACTAAAACGAAAATACAAGCTTGAAAATCCTCAGATTGAGATTTCAGAAGTTGAAAATCCGAATCTTGACGCGCAGATTATCGCTGAAAGGATCGCTTCAACACTTGAGCGTTTCGGTCTCAAGAGATTCAAGGCAACAGGCCATAAGACCCTTGGCGATGTCATGAATTCAGGAGCAATCGGCATTGAGATAGTGATGTCTGGAAAGATTCCGAGCACAAGAGCAAGAAGCTGGAGATTTTATGCAGGCTATCTGAAAAAATGCGGCGATATTGCTTTGACCGGAGTAAAGACTGCGTATGCAAGTGCTCAATTGAAGTCAGGAACTGTCGGCATAAGAGTAAAGATAATGCCTCCTGATATCAAGCTGCCTGATGATATTGAAGTTACTGAAGAACCTTCACAAGAAATAAGCGAGATAAAAGAAAAATGAAGATCAAAGATTTGAAAGCAATGCCGGATGCAGAACTCAAGGCCAAGAAGCTTGAGCTGATGAACGAGCTGGTTAAAGAAAGAGCTCAGGTAGCTACCGGCACTGTGCCTAAAAATCCCAGCAAGATTAAGCTTGCGAGAAGGACAATAGCGAGAATCAACACGATTCTTGCTGAGAAGGAGGTTTCGAAAAAAGCATGACGGCATGTCCAAGATGCGGTCTACCAAAGGATCTCTGTGTTTGTGAGAGCATCGCAAAAGAGAGCCAGAAAATCATCGTGAAGATAGAGAAGAAAAAATACGGAAAGAAATACACGATGATTTCCGGGATCGATCCAAAAGAGATTGACCTCGATAAGCTGGCAAAACAGCTCAAAGCAAAGTTTGCTTGCGGCGGCACTGTCAAGAGCAATGTCATTGAGCTGCAGGGCGGAGGCGGCCAGTCAAAGGCTGCAGAAGAAAGGCACCTGCAGGAAGTCAAGCAGATTTTGATTGAGAACGGCTTTGCTCCAGAAACAATACAGATCGAATAGACCATGCAAAAAGTCAAAAAGCTCATCAAGGATGAGCTGATTGGTAGGACCGTTGAAATCATTGGCTCAGCCAACAAATCAAATATAGGCATGCGCGGCAAAGTGCTTGACGAAACAAAGCATTTACTGTTCATAGAGACATCAAAGGGAATCAAGAAAATCCAGAAGAAAAAAAACATCTTCCAGATAAGGTATCTGGGAGAGAAAGTAAACATCAAAGGCGAGCTTTTGTTTGGCGCGCCTGCTGAAAGAATCAAGACAAAGGTGAAAAATGAAAACACAACCTGACAAAAAAAATCAACCAGGCCAAGATAGCTTAAGCCTTAGAGGCCGAACTTTCAAGGGGGTCGTCATTGCTGACGGAATGCAGAAAACAGTCACAGTTGAATGGGAAAGAAGGAAAAACGTCAGGAAATATGAAAGATACGAGAAAAAAAGAGCGCGCGTCAAGGCTCATAATCCTGAAAATGTAAATGCAAAGAAAGGGGATATCGTAGAGATAAAGGAATGCAGGCCTTTAAGCAAGACAAAACATTTTGTTGTTGCCAAGAAAATCGGCGAAGAACGGCTTTTTGCAGAAAGAGAAAAGTCGCTTGAAGAATCAAAGGTCAAACAAAAAAAGGCTGAAAAACCTGCTGAAGAAAAATCAGAAGAGGTTCTGCCAGAAGAACCTAAACAAAAAGAAGCGGCTACTGAAGAGGAAAAAGTAGAGGAAGCAAAAGATGAAAGCAGTTAAAGCATCTGTTGGGAGGGTATTGCCCCATAATGCAAAGATAATTGCATGCGATAATTCAGGAGCAAGAATATTGAAAGTCATAAGTGTATTCGGCCATAAGACAAGAAAAGGCAGGTACTCTGCTGCAGGCGTGGGAGACAAGATAAAAGCGTCTGTTGTCGTCGGCAAACCTGACATGAGAAAGCAGGTTGTTGTGGCGGTTATAGTGCGCCAGAAAAAAGAATATTTGCGCAAAGACGGCACAAGAATAAGTTTTGAAGATAATGCTGCAGTCATCTTGAAAGATGATTTGGGCAATACAAAAGGAACAATGGTCAAAGGCCCTGTTGCAAAAGAGGCCTGTGAAAGATGGCCTGCAATCGCAAAGATTGCAAGCCTGGTGGTTTAAAGGTCAAAAATGAAATGGTCAAGCGCTTGGAAATCAAGCAAACAACCGACAAAACAGAGAAAATATGCAAGAAATGCTCCTAAGCATGTGCGCAGCAAGCAGTTGAGCAGCCACCTATCTGCAGATCTGCGCAAGAAGCATGGTAAGAGGTCCATGCGGATAAGAAACGGCGACAAAGTAAAGGTAATGATAGGCAATTTCAAGGGCAAGACAGGAAAAGTGGAGCGTGTTGACACAAAAAAACAGCGCATTTACATTACAGGGATAGAGCTTCTGAAAAAAGACGGAAGCAAGACCCTTTACCCAATCAAGGCATCAAACATAATGATTCAAGAGCTTGATTTAAGCGACAAGAGGAGACTCAAGAAAAAATGAAATCACACCTAAAAAGATTAGTCACACCAAAAAGCTGGACTTTGCTTAAAAAAGAAGAGAAATTCGTAGTCAGGCCCAGGCCTGGCGCGCATCCTGCCAAACTCAGCATGCCTATATCTTTGCTGCTGAAGAATCTTGGCTATGCTTCCACGACAAAAGAAGCTAAAAAGATACTTAACACAAAAGAAGTGTTTGTCAATGGAAACCGCGTGAAAGAGCACAAGTTGCCTGTTGGTTTCATGGATGTAATAATAATCAAAGATACAAAAGATATGTTCAGAATAATTCTGGATGAAAAAGGGCGGCTAAAGATCATTCCGACAGATGAGGATGAATCAAAGCTTAAGCTGTGCAGGATCAAGAACAAGACTGTGCTGAAAAAAGGAAAAATACAGCTGAACCTTTCAGACAACAGGAATATACTTGTTGAAAAAGACACGTTCAAGGTGGGAGACAGCGTCTTGATTACAATACCTTTCCAGGAAATCAAGAAGCATTTCAAACTGGAGAAAGGCGCGGCAGTCTATTTGATTGGTGGAAAGCACAGCGGCATGAAAGGAGTTATAGAAAACATCGAAGGAACAAAGATGACTTTCACTTCAGCAAGAAACAAGTATGAATCTCTGAAAAAATATGCTTTTGTTATAGGTAAAGAAAAAGAATCAATAAAACTAGGCTAAAATGAACCCGATGCAGCAGTTAAGGATAGAGAAAATAACCTTGAATATTGGTGCAGGCAAGGATCCGAACAAGCTAGACAAGGGCCTGCTTTTAATCAAGGCTATAACTGGAATCGAGCCTATCAAGACAATCACCAGTAAAAGGATTCCTGGTTGGGGACTGCGGCCTGGGCTGCCTATTGGCTGCAAGCTTACATTGAGAAAAGCAAAAGCAGCAGAGATGCTCAAGCGTCTTCTGGAAGCAAAAGATAAGAAGCTGAAAGATACGCAGTTTGATGATCAGGGAAACATTTCATTTGGCATTCATGAATATATAGACATTCCGGGAGTTGCTTATGATCCTAAGATAGGTATAATGGGTCTGCAGGTGTGTGTATCGCTTGAGAGACCTGGCTTCAGGATTAAGCGAAGGCGCCTGGAGCAAAAGAAGATTCCAAAGAAACACCAGATTCGCAAGGAAGAGGCTGTTAAGTTCATGCAGGATAATTTTGGTGTTATTGTAGGTGATGCAGCATGACTATAAGCGATTGGAGAAAAGTCTTGAAGCAGCTGAAGACAAAACCTGCCAAGATGAAGAAGTACATTAAGCACAACGCCCCAAAAGATCGCACTGTTGGCAGAAGAAAAATCAAGTGCAGTCAGTGCGGCCGTTACGGCGGGCACGTTAGCAAGTACGGGCTTGACCTTTGCAGGCACTGTTTTAGGGAGATCGCTCCAAAGATAGGTTTCAAAAAATACAGTTAAGGTGTAAAAATGAACAATGATCCGTTAGCAAATGCATTGTCAGCAATGCTTAATTACGAGACTGTTGGAAAGAAAGAGATAATCATTACTCCAACCTCGAAAGTGATTTTAGGAGTCTTGAAGATACTCAATGCAAACCAGTATGTTGGGGCTGTTGATAAAATCACAGATGAAAAAGGCGGAGTAATCAAGCTTCACCTGCTCGGCAATATAAACAAATGCGGAGTAATCAAGCCAAGATTCAGCGTCGGCTGGAAAGAGTTTGAAAAATTCGAGAAAAGGTATCTTCCTGCAAAAGGAATGGGCATAATCATAATCTCTACTCCAAAAGGCCTTATGACATTGGATGAAGCGAGAGAGAAAAAGACAGGAGGAAAGCTCATAGCATACTGTTACTAAAATGAAGCAGAACTTTGAAGAGACAGTTGAAATCCCTGATGGAATTCAGGTAACTGGAGAAAAGGAAGTAACAGTTAAAGGCCCTAAAGGCGAGCTTAAAAGAAAGTTTGACTGGCCTGGAATAAAGATAAAAGTGGAAGCAAAAGCAATCAAGATAATTGCAAAAAAAGCAACTAAGCGAGAGAAAAAAATGGTTTTCACTTACAAAGCTCATCTGAAAAACATGATGCAGGGAGTGCAGGAGCCGTGGGTTTACAAGCTCAAGGTGTGCGCGAGCCATTTTCCCATGAATGTGAGCATGAGCGGCAATGAGTTTGTTGTCAAGAATTTTCTTGGCGAGAAGGTTCCAAGAAAACTTAAGATAAAAGAAGGCGCAACTGTCAAGGTAGACGGCAAGGATGTAACTGTTGAGTCAATTGACAAGGAGCTTGCAGGAAATACTGCTTCAGAGATTGAGTTGCTGACTGTCGTTCGCGGCCGCGACCTGAGAGTTTTTCAGGACGGTATTTACATTACTGAAAAGGCAGGTAAACAAATAAAATGAAAGAAAAGCTTGAGCTGCGGAAAAAGATAAAGAGCAAGAAGCCAAATTTCATTAGAGAGGACCATCATAAGAAGAAAGCTGTAAGCAAGGCCTGGCGAAAACCGCGCGGAAGGCACAGCAAGATGCGGCACGGCTTCCAGGGCCACAGAAGCACTTTAGAAGTTGGCTATGGCAGTCCTGCGGATGTTAAATATTTGCACAAGTCCGGCTTGATGCCTGTGCTTGTCTGCAATCTTGCAGAATTGTCTGCTGTTGACAAGAAAACACAGGCAGCAATTATATCAGCCAATGTAGGCACTAAAAAAAGAGTCGTGCTTGTGAAAAAGGCAAAAGAGCTTGCTGTTAAAGTCATAAATGTAAAGGATCTTGATGCTTATTTGAATAAAATAGATGAAAAGATAAAGGAGAAAAAGGCAAAGAAAGACGCTGCTGCAAAGACAAAAGAGGCAAAGAAGAAAGAAAAAGAGAAAAAAGCAGAAGAGAAAAAGAAAAAGGCAGCTGAATCTCCTGAAGATGCAAAGAAAAAGCAGACAAAAGAGCTTGAAAAAGTATTGACTAAGAGGGAAAAATGAAGCTTCAGAAAAGACTAGCATCAGAAATATTGAAGTGCTCTCCAAAGAGGGTGCAGTTTAAGCCAGACAAGACTGCTGATGTGAAAGAGGCAATCACCAAGGCTGATGTGCGGGTGTTGATCAAGCAGGGAATAATAAAGGAAAAGCCTGTTAAAGGAATTGCCAGGACAAGGGCCAGGAAAATCAAGCTTCAGAAAAGAAAAGGCAGGCAAAGAGGAAGCGGTTCAAGAAAAGGAAAATTTACTGCACGTGCAAAGCCGAAAATGGTGTGGATGCGCACTGTGCGGGCCCAAAGAAAGTTCCTGAAAGAGCTGAAAGACAAGGGTTTGCTTGCTCCTGGAAGCTTTTGGGAGTTGTACAAGAAATCCAAAGGCGGTTTTTTTAGAAGTGTTCGTCACATTAAATTATTCATAAAAGAAAAAGGAATGGTTAAGAAAAAATGAGCAGGTTTACAGTAGCAAAAAGAAGGAAAAGAGAAGGAAAAACAGATTACAAGATGAGGATAAAGCTCTTGAAATCAAATAAGCCTAGATTAGTTATTCGCAAGACAGTAAAAAACATTATACTTCAGATAATTGAATATGCGCCTGCAGGCGACAAGATCATTTTGTCAGCTAACTCGCGCGAGCTTGTGAAGCTCGGCTGGAAATCAAACACCAATAATCTGCCTGCAAGCTATCTTTGCGGCTATCTGCTTGGAAAAAAAGCTGTTGCAAAGAATATTAAGGAGTGCATTCTCGATCTTGGAATGCAGAGCAGTGTCAAAAAAGGCTCGCTCTTTGTTGCTTTGAAGGGTGCAATCGATGCGGGCTTGAATGTTTCACATTCAGAAAATGTTTTTCCAGATGAAAAAAGAGTAAAAGGAGAGCATATTGCAGAATATGCCAAAAAATTAAAGGAAAAAAAGGAGCATTTTGATAAGCAGTTTTCAAAATGTCTTAAGCAGGGATTTGACCCTGAAAAAATCGCGTCCCACTTTGATGAAATTAAAGCTAAGATTGGTGCTAAAAATGACTGAAGAAATCAAAGAAGAACCTGTAATCGAACCAGAAGAAGAAGAAAAGATTGAGGTAGAGAAAGAAACAATCGAAGTTCCTAAAGAAGAAGCAGTTGTTGAAGAGCCTGCAGTTTCTAAAGAACTTGAAGGATGGAAGCCTAAGACTTCTATTGGCAAGAAAGTTAAGTCTGGTGAGATAAAAGATATAGATGAAATACTTAACGAAGGCCTTAAGATTATGGAGCCTCAAATAACAGACATGCTGCTGCCTGGACTGCAGAAAGATCTTTTATTGATTGGCCAGTCTAAAGGTAAATTTGGCGGAGGATCTAGAAGGATTTTCAAACAGACACAGAAAAAGACTCCTGAAGGAAATAATCCTAGTTTTGCTTGTTTTGCTGTTGTCGGCAATGAAGACGGTTATGTCGGCGGAGGAGCTGGCAAGTCAAAAGACACTGTTCCTGCGCGCGAAAAGGCTGTCAGGAATGCAAAGCTGAATGTTTTCAAGATTCGCAGGGGATGCGGCAGCTGGGAGTGCGGCTGCAAGACTCCACACTCAATTCCATTTGAGGTTGAAGGAAAGTGCGGTTCTGTTGTCGTGAAGCTTATGCCTGCACCAAAAGGCAAGGGTCTTTGCATTGAGCCAGAATGCGCTAAGATCTTGAAGCTTGCGGGAATAAAAGATGTTTGGAGCAAGACATTCGGCCAGACAAAAGTCAAGACAAATCTTGTCAAGGCATGTATGAAAGCCTTGCATGAGTTGATGAAGGTTAAGGTTCATTCAAGCAGGTATGCTGCGTTAGGTATTGCAGAAGGAAAAGCAACTGAAAAGAAGATAGAGGGTGAAAATGAGTAAGATTGCAATAATCAGGATAAAAGGGCCTGTTCAAGTACCTGCACATGTAGAAGACACCATGAAAATGCTTAATTTGAACAAAAAGCATGCTTGCGTAATAATTGATGATAATCCTTCCCTCAGGGGTATGATCAAGAAAGTTGAGCATCTTATCACATGGGGAGAAATTACTGACGAGACTGCAAAGTTGCTTGAAAAAAGAAAAAAAGGCAAATGTTTTGCATTGCATCCCCCAAAAGGCGGTTTTGAGCGAAAAGGTATAAAGATGCCGTTTAAACTGGGCGGAGCATATGGCTACCGCGCTGAAAAAATCAATGATTTGATCAAGAGGATGCTATAATGACTGTCAAAAGAAGAAAGAAGAGTGTAAGAAACAAAGGTTCGCGTACTTGCGGCTGGGGCCTCACCCATAGGGGAGCAGGCAATCGCGGCGGCAGGGGCAGGGCTGGAACTGGAAAAAAGGCAAAATGTAAAATGCCTACTAAAGGAACATGGACAATTCAATTTTTTGGCAAAAAAGGGTTCAAGTCAAAAGGTTTGCGATTCGAGACCCAGACTGTTATCAACCTGAGACAATTAGAGGAATCTCTTGATAATTTTGTGAAAAACAAGTCTGCGATAGTTGAAAAAGATGTTTATTCTGTTAATCTTACTGACTTAGGTATTGATAAATTGCTTTCAGCCGGAAAAGTGACCAAGAAACTAAAGCTGACTGTCAAGTCTGCTTCAAAGCAAGCTGTTAAGAAAGTTAAGGCTGCTGGTGGCGAAGTTATTCTTCCTGCTGTTAAAGAAAAAACAGAAGAAAAAGGTACTGAATAATGGGTTTTTTCAAGAATCTGTTGTATAATCTTCCTGAAGTAAAAGGTCCGACACAAAAAAGGCTTTCTTTTAAAGAGAAGCTCAAGTGGACCTTAATTATACTTGTATTATTCTTTATTTTAGGCATGGTTCCTTTGTTCGGCCTTGGACAGAACGCATTGCAAAGGTTTGAGCTTCTTTCTGTAATTTTAGGAGCTAGTTTTGGTTCAATCATATCTTTAGGTATTGGTCCTATTGTTACTGCATCTATTGTGCTGCAGTTGCTGAACGGCTCTGGTATCCTGAAGTTCGACCTTACATCTCATGAAGGAAGAAAGAATTTCCAGGGTGTTCAAAAAATAGCTTCTCTTTTCTTTATATTTTTTGAAGCATGTATTTATGTTTTCATGAGCGGTCTTGCTCCGCCTGCAGAGCTTGCAGGAACCTCTCTTTATTTTCAGTTAGAGCTGCTATTAGTATTTCAGCTGTTTTTGGGCGGAATACTGATAATGTTCATGGACGAGGTTGTCCAGAAGTGGGGCTTTGGCTCTGGAATCAGCTTGTTTATTGCAGCGGGTGTATCCCAAAGCGTTTTTATTCGCGCGTTGAGTCCTTTGCCTTCTCCAACGAATCCTGCTATTGCTACTGGCGCAATTCCTGCTCTAGTTCAGAGCCTGTCTGCAGGAGACCCGCAGACTGCTTTGCTGATGTTTGCAGGTGTTGTCTCAACAGTTGTTGTTTTTGTAATGGCTGTTTATTCTCAGGCAATGAAGGTTGAGATTCCCTTGAGCTTTGGAAGGATTAGGGGGCACGGCATCAGGTGGCCTTTGAGTTTTATTTACACTTCAAACATTCCTGTTATCTTAGTTGCAGCCTTGCTTGCAAATATCCAACTGTGGGCCAGATTGCTCCAGAACTGGGGTCTTCCTATCTTTGGAACATTTGTTGGGAATAATCCTGCAACAGGGCTTGTTGCGTGGGTTGCCTCCCCTGATGTAGTCGGCAAGGCAATCAGGGGCAGTCTGAGTTTCTCAGATATTGGTCATGCTGGAATCTATTGTTTGATTATGCTTATTGGCTGTGTTATATTTTCATGGTTCTGGGTGCAGACATCTGGAATGGATGCAAAGTCACAGGCAAAACAGATAATGTCTTCTGGCCTGCAGATTCCCGGCTTTAGGAAAGACGAGCGCGTATTAGAAAGATTATTGCAGAGATATATCGGCCCTTTGACAATCATGGGTGCTATTGCAGTCGGCATACTTGCTGCAGCTGCTGACATCTCAGGAGCCCTTACATCTGGTACTGGTCTGTTGCTTACTGTTATGATAATCTATAAGTTATATGAAGAGATTGCCAAGCAGCATATGATGGATATGAATCCAATGCTAAGAAAGTTTATGGGTGGTTCATGATGACAGATTCATTTATGGGGCCTTGCGTCCTATCACATAGTACAGTTTTGATCAAACTTTTTTTAAAAGTTTGTGATGCAGATGAGCCAATGCTTAGAAAATTCATGGGTGGTAGCTGATGGGTTTCTTTAGTTTTCTGGATCCTGTATTGAATATCATTTTCGGGCCTTTGCTTAAGCTTCCTCCTTTTTGGGCAATCATGATTATTTCATTCTTGATTTCATTGATTATTGTCTTGATTTACAAGTTCGCAACTAACCAGAATTTGATGAAACAATTGAAAGATGAAATCAAGACCTTGCAGAAGCAGGCAAAAGAATTGAAAGAAGAGCCTGAGAAAGCAATGGCTGTCCAGAAAAAGGCAATGCAGACTAACATGAAGTACATGATGCAGTCTATGAAAGCTACTTTGATTACTTTTATTCCAATAATTATTATTTTTGGTTGGCTGCAAGCGCATTTTGCTTTTGTGGCAATAATGCCTGACCAGGGTTTTTCCATGGCAGTTGATTTTAAGGACGGGGCACAAGGCAATATTTCTATTTCAGTTCCAGAAGGTATTGAATTACTGGGAGATTCTTCAAAAGTTGTTGAAAATGGCCAGGTTGTCTTCAAGATGAAAGGCAAGGCAGGGGTGTATGATTCGCCGCCTGTTGAATTTGATTTTAACAATATTAAATACAGCAAGGAAGTAATAATTACTTCTGGCAAGGATTATGTTGAGCCTGTAAAGCCAATCAAGAGCGAGAGCATCAAGTCAATCACAACAAGCAATGAAAAGCAGACTGTGATTAACTTATTTGGTTGGAAAATCGGTTGGCTTGGCGGTTATATTATATTCGCATTGGTTTTCAGCATGCTTTTAAGAAAATTAATGAAAGTTTATTGAAATCCACAATATTTTTCCATATAGAAAAATAAGTTTCCACCGGAAATAAAGGGGTGTTGTGCCGGAATTATTCCGATTCACAGGCCACAAGGCTTATAAATTCATAATTCTCAGGAGTTCCATAGGAAATAAAGCAGGCACTGGAGCTAGAACCTCCATTTTTAAATACAAAAGTATTTAAATATTACCCCATTTATAACCATTTAAATATCATTTAAATACACTTGGGGTGGATTTTATGGCTAAGAAGAAAAAGGCAAAGAAACGCACAAAAAAGAAAAAAGCTAAAGCTAAGAAAAAAGTTGTGAAGCTAAAGCCTGTCAAGCCTAGCAAAGATGCAAAAGAGATTAAAGTTGTGAACATTGTAGTATCTGCTTCTTTAGGCCAGGACATTCCTTTAGAAAAGATGGCTGCTACTTTAAGCAACACAGAATACAATCCAGAACAATTCCCAGGATTGGTTATCCGGATTAAAGAGCCAAAGACATCTGCATTGATTTTCAGCTCTGGAAAGATTGTCTGTACAGGAGCAAGGTCAATGGACAAGGTGCATGAAAGCATTAAAAAGATAATCAAGAGTCTGGAAAAGATAAAAGTCAAGATCAAAGAAGTGCCTGAAGTCAAAATTCAGAACATTGTAGCTGCAGGCTCTGTCGGCATGGACCTAAACTTGAACATGCTGGCAATGAGACTGGATAACACAGAATATGAGCCTGAACAGTTTCCAGGGCTTGTTTACAAGCTGCCTGACCAAAGAGCGACTTTCCTTCTTTTCTCAAATGGAAAGGTGGTTTGCACTGGAACAAAAAGCGAAGAAGAAGTGCACAGGGTATTGGACATCTTGATTGAGAACCTGAAAAAAGTCAAGAAATAGGCACTGGACAACCGCTCACAGACTATATAAATTAGTGTGAACTATGCAAAAAAAATGGATGCAACAGAACTCATAAAGAAACTGCAGGATTTTTTTGAAAAGAATTACTATGCAGAGCTTTTAGAAAAAATCAGAAAGAACGAGAAGTTCATCAAGGTTGATTTCAAGAAGTTTTCTGCTTTTGATCCAGAGCTGGCAGACATGATTCTGGACCAGCCTGAAGAAGTAATAAAAGGCGCTGAGCTGGCCATAGAGCAGATAGACGCCAAGAACGGCAAAAACTTTGTTATGCGCGTATTTAATCTTCCTGAATCTGCAAGGATATTGATAAGAAATATCAGAAGCAGGCATCTTGGAAAATTCTTGTTTACAGAAGGCGTAGTTAGGCAGAAATCAGATGTAAGGCCTCAGGTGACTGCTGCAAAGTTTGAGTGCCCTTCCTGCGGCAATACAATCTCTGTACTGCAGTTAGACAACAAGTTCAAGGAGCCTTCAAGATGCTCTTGCGGAAGAAAAGGAAGGTTCAAGCTATTAGATAAATCCTTGATAGATGCGCAGGCATTGGTCTTAGAAGAAGTCCCTGAGCAGCTAGAGGGCGGTGAGCAGCCTAAAAGAATAAATGTCTTCTTGCAAAATGACTTGGTGAGCCCTTTGTCAGAGAAAAAAACAAATCCTGGCTCAAGGATAATAATCACCGGCTCTATAAAAGAGATTCCGATCTTTACAAGATCTGGCTCGCAAAGCACCAGGTTTGATATCTTATTTGAAGCAAATGATGTTGAAGGTGTTGAAGAGGACTTTTCTGATGTGCAGATTAGCAAAAAAGAAAAAGAGCAGATCGAAGGTCTTGCTTCAGATGAAAAAAACTTGATGAAAAAATTGGTTGGCAGCATTGTTCCTTCTATTTATGGCCATGAAAAGATCAAAGAGGCTTTGTTGCTTCAGATGGTTGGCGGCGTCAGAAAAGCAAGAGATGACGGCGGAGTTACAAGAGGAGACATTCATATACTTTTGGTAGGTGATCCTGGCGGCGGAAAGTCACAGATGCTTAAAAGAATCAGTGGTGTTGCGCCAAAAGGCCGTTTTGTCAGCGGAAAAGGAGTCAGTGGAGCCGGCCTTACTGCAACTGTGGTCAAGGATGAGTTCCTGCAGGGCTGGAGCCTGGAAGCAGGAGCATTGGTTCTTGCAAACAAAGGAGTCATCTGTATTGATGAGCTGGATAAGATGTCTCATGATGACAGGTCTGCGATGCACGAGGCCCTAGAAGGGCAGACTATCACTATATCTAAAGCAAATATTCAGGCTACGTTAAGATGTGAGACAACTGTTCTTGCGGCAGCAAATCCTAAGTTCGGCAGGTTTGACCCATATGAGACAATTGCAAGGCAGATTAATCTCCCTCCTGCACTTATTAACCGTTTTGACTTGATTTTCCCGATAAAAGATTTGCCAGATGCAAATAAAGATGAGAAGCTGGCAAAGTTTATTCTTAATCTTCATCAAAATGACTTGGCAGATCCTGATATTGAAACGCGGCTTGTCCGAAAATATCTTATCTACGCTCGCCAGAATGTTTTTCCAAAACTGACTGATTCTGCTGTAGAAGAGTTAAAGAATTATTTTCTTAAGATGCGCGGGTCATCTACTGGAGAAGTAAAAGCTGTTCCTATATCGGCAAGGCAGCTGGAAGGCTTGATAAGATTATCAGAGGCATATGCGCGATTAAGATTGAAATCAAAGATATCTAAAAAAGATGCGCAGAAAGCTATTGAAATCCTAGATTACTGTTTAAGACAGGTTGCTTTTGACGAAAAGACAGGAACAATTGATATTGACAGGATCGCTACAGCAATGCCTGCTGCACAAAGAAACAAGATAATACAGATAAAAGAGATTATCACAGATCTTGAGAACAAGCTTGGAAAGACTATTCCTTTAGAGGATGTTGTCACTTCTGCAACTGAAAAAGGGCTGACTGAAGCAGAGGTAGAGGACCTTATCCAGAAGCTTAAGAGAAGCGGCGATATTTTCGAGCCAAGAAGAGGCTTTATCAGCAAACTGTAAAACAAAAAATTAATATACTCTAACTGATAGGTTGATATCATGGAAGCTATTTTCAAGGAATTTTCAATTGGATTGGAATATGTGATTTATTTCATATGCACAACCATAGTATTGCTTACTATTGTTCTTCTTGAAAGCAATACAAGCGTTGTTTTCTTGACTTTTATTGCTGGCATAATTGCAATATTCTTGTCTTTCTTGACGTGCTGGGACATGATTGCAGTGGGTATCAGAAAACACACTGTTTTTGGAATAATTCTCGCCATCATAACGTTATTTTTGTTCTTGGGATTGATTTATGACTTTATACAGGCAATTGTCTAGATAGAAGTGGCATTGTATTCTTCTGCAACTCCTCTTGCTTGCGCAAGAGCCATGCTGGATCTTTTAAGAGAATAGCAGGACTTAGATAAGTAGCTGTTTTTTATTTTTGCACACACTGAATAATCATCTTCAAGTGCAAAAGACATGTAGCAATTGTCTTTGTTCTCTGCAATCTTTACATTTTCGCAGATTATGCTTTTTTTAGAAATCTGTGCCACTTCTGAAAAGCATAAATCAATATCATTTTGCTTTATCAGCTTGTTGCACAGCATCGCCGCCGCTTCTGGAGCTACTGTTGCAGCATCTTTTGCCTGCTCAATCACTTCTTGGGGAGTTAGTTTTTGTTTTGCACAGTCTTCTGCACAGTTTACAACAGTTTCTCCTTCTTCGCAGATGCCGTTGCCACAGCAGGGAAGTATAGGAACATGCCGGCATATTCCGTTTTCACAAGAATCTTCTGTACAGGGATTGAAATCGTCACAGCTTTCGGGGCATTCTACTTCTGCCGGAACTTCTTCCTCTATTATTTCTGCTATCTCTCCTTCTTCAGGCCTTTGCAGGACAGCGAACTTAAAGCTTTGCTGCTCTGCTTTGCTGTCGTGCTGCATTGTGGCTTTCAGCATAAAGCTTCCTTCTGCAATGTCTATTGGCAGGCTAATCTTTGCTGTCGTACTCGTGTGCCGTCCTGCTGTTGCAAAATCCTGCTTTGTCAAAACAATCTCGTTTGTTCTCGTGTTTAATATCTCGTAATTAAGTGAGACTTGTTCTTTTCTATCAATGTTGCTTGTTAATTCATTTAAGAAAGATAATTTCTCTCCTTGATACAGCTCTGTTTTTATGGGCAGTATCTTGTAATCAATTGTTTTTTCTTTTGAAGAAAAGATCTTGATGCCTCCTAGAATAAGGATAATAAGAAGTATAAGTATGCTTACCCCAATCAATATGACCTTAAGATTAAGTGTTATCTTTCTTTTTGGTTCTGTTTTTATATACTTTAGTGCCTGATTAACTTCGTAGGGAGAATATCCTGCATTGATTAGGGTTGTCCTAATAGTGCCTATAGTATATCCTGTCTTGAGAAGTTTTTGTATATATTCTGTTAAGCTTTTTTGCACCATTTTTTAAGAGAAAATATTTGTTTTTGGTATATAAATGTTTGTAGTCAAGAATACAAAACTATATAAATACTATCGCATCCTTGCATTACAGGGTGGTTTATTGGCTCAACAAATTAAAAGACAGATTGCTGAAAAACTGTGGATTGCTGACTTAAAAGACGGCCAGTATATTAAAGAAGAAGGGCTTAGGCCGAATTATGTTCTGTTAAAGAATAATCATAAGGTTTCTCGTGTTAATCTTGTGGGGACTGTGGTTTCCAGCAGCAATGACCTGGGCTACAGGGATGTGTGCATTGATGATGGTTCTGCAAAGATATCTATACGCGCTTTTGAGCAGAATCCTGCAATGGATGATTTAAGCATCGGCGATCCTATTTTTATTGTGGGCCGCCCGAGAGAATATGGCCAAGAGATTTATGTTCTGCCTGAGATAATAAAGAAAATAAACAATATGAAGTGGCTGGAAGTGCGCCAGCTAGAGCTGAAAAAAGTGAAGGTTGTTGAAGCTCCTGCTGATGTTCCTGAACTGCCTGAAGAAGAGGAAGCAGAAGAAGAAGTTGTTGAAGACAAGAGCTTTGGTGTTGTTAGGGAGGCCATAAAAAAACTTGATTCTGGTTCTGGAGCAGATTATGAAGAGATAATTAAAGAAGCTGGGCAGGATGCTGAAAAGATCATTGCTAATCTTTTGAAGAACGGCGATGCTTTTGAAGTAAGTCCAGGAAAATTAAAGCTTCTTGAATGAATTAAAAAAAGACTGGCGTCAAGAATACTTCAAGCAATGCTGCTATAAACAATATAAAAACAGATATTAGTATCAAGTCAGAGGAATCCAATAATATTCTCTCAAATCTTTTTGTTCCAAAATCTTTTCGTATTATTGCTACAGAAAGTATGCCTCCTGCCATGCCCGCAACGAAATAAGCCAGTATCTCCGGAATCCCGTGCAAGGAATATCTTAAGACACTTAATGAAGATGCATAGAAATATCCTGCAATCTTGCTCAGCCCTATTGCTCCAGCATACTGTGCAAGGTGTGTCCTTATGAAGTTTCCTGCAGCTGCCCCTATGACAGAAGCATTCCACGTCAATATAAACACAGCTCCTGAACCGTAGATAAACGAGAACAGTATGCAGAATATCAAAACTTTTATGTTATTAAGGAATATCCTGTTCAATAAGTTGAATTTTGCGATTGAGCCTGTCACCTGCTGGTTAAGTGATGCTATTGTCTGTGTCTGTATCTTGAAAACACTGTTAGATGTTTCTGCAGGCAGTGCTATATACCAAAAAGAGAATGCTATTGTCAGCCCTAAAAACAGCAATACCAGCAGCATTAGTGCTTTTCCATGCTCTTTAAGCAATTTTGATTCTGAGTTTATTATCAGGTCTTTGGCTTCTTCTGCCTTCAGTGTCTTGTAAAACAAAGGCAGGCACGCGAGAACTGCTAAAAATACCATGACCAGGCTTGAGTACTCTTCAAATATCCACATGCTTAAGAACAATGCAGCTGAGCCGTAAATTATTCCAGCAATAAGTAGCTCCCATGGTCGCTTTGCCGCTGTAAAAGGATTCAATACTGATTCTAGCACCATTTTTTAGCACTAAGGATTATTTGAGTATTTATACTTTTTGTTTTTTTGAAAACATTACTTTTATAAATAACAGGATAATTTTTCTTTCTATGGAATATGAAGATATGCTGAATAGGGCAAGAGATAACCTGCCTGAATCTGTTTTTGAGAAAGAGCGTTTTGAGATTCCCAAGGTCAAGGGGCATATTGAGGGAAACAAGACAGTCATAAGTAATTTCAAGCAGATTGCACAGGTTTTGAGAAGGCCTGTTGAGCATCTGTTGAAATATATCTTAAGAGAATTGGCGACTCCAGGAGAACTGAAAGGAAATTTGCTTATTTTTGGCTCTAAGATTCCTGCTTCCCGTATCAATGAAAAAATAAGGCAGTATGCATATGAGTTTGTGCTTTGCCAGACCTGTGGAAAGCCTGACACAGAATTTGTCAAAGAAGGAGATTTCATGTTTGTTAAATGTGCTGCCTGCGGGGCAAAGACGCCTGTCAAGAGCAAGATATAAAATGATTGTAAAAGTTCATAAAAGGCAAGAAAAGACAATTGTCGCAGTTTGTGATAATGACTTGTTAGGCAAGAAGTTTGAAGAGAATGACTTGCAGCTTGATTTGACTTCTGATTTCTATAAAGGAGAAAAAATAGATGAAAAAGAAGCAGGTGACTTGATCAGGAATGCAGATATCGTAAATCTTGTTGGCGAGCAGTCTGTCAAGCTGGGTATTGAAGAAGGCATTGTTGATAAAGACCGCATTCTAAAGATTGCAGGCATACCTCATGCAGAAGCAGTTATTGTTCATGAAGACTGATTTTCTTTTATAAAGTGCGCTGTTATATCATCTGCCATACTTTTTGGTACGAATAATTCTCCTTTTTTGACAGAGTGCTTTAGTAAGGTATATTCTTTTTTTATTCTGGCAAGCCCCATATTTTTTACTCCGCCGTCTGTGACTGGAATTGGCATGTGTATTTCCCATGGAACAACGTATATGTCTCTTTTTTTGACGGTTTTTTCATTTATACTCTCTGTTCTAGACAATTGTTCTGAAGCGTGAGCTAATATAAATATCCAAAACAGGCTTTTATTAATTCTTGAGGCATATTTTTCATAATCTCTAATTTGTCTTGGGTCTGCTCTCCACCATTCATAGTCTGTCTGCGGTCTTTGCCTTAAAGTTGTTTGTTTTTTAGGAAATGTTCTTGATTTTAATTCAAAAATGCATTGCGGTTCATGATTTGAATCCAGACCAAACAAATCCGGTTTAAATCCTTCTGCTTGCATGACATCATAAGGAATCTCTTGCAGATTAAAGTTATTGCAAAGATAATCTATATTTGTTTTCTCTATTGCAGATTTAACTGAATTCGCGTCCTGCATTATATCAACACCACTCCGCCAACCCTGCCTGTTTGTCTTTTTCTTTTCCAAAGACGTCGTCTATTCTTTTCTGCAGTAATTCAATTGTCTGCTTCAGATAAGGAGATACATTGTAATTTTTTGCGAGCTGGATTGTGGGTTCCAGATATTTTATGATGCTTCCTTCTGATATCGTGAATATTATTTTACCGTTGCATTTGATGCATTTGCCTATCAAAGGAGGTCTTCTGTATTTTTCATTGCAATTGACACACCTAAAAACCTGCATAGAGAATTTTCTCAAGTTTCCTTTTGTGTCTTTCAGAAAATGCTTTTCAATCACCAGTCTTGCAACATCTGATTGGTCAACTGCTCTTATTTTTTCTGCAAGCTCCATCTGTCCTGCCAGCTTTTCCTGCATAGATGGCAGTGTTTTGTATGCAGAACATCTTATTGTATTATTCATGTTATCAAAATCGTGCGTAAAGCCCATGCCTTCGTATTGCGCGTCTGTGTCTAAAACATTGTTTATTGTTTTTATTTTTATGTCCCAAGGCATCTTGTATTCAAGTGCAGCCTCATACAGCTCAAGCGGATATTTCCATTGTATGTCCAGTTGAAATGCCATGTCATCCACTTCGCTCGGCAGTAATACTGATGTCAATACTAATGGAGCGTCCATTGTGGCGCCTCTGCTTGAAGGAAGGTATTTTCTTGAGAAATTCAAGAAACCGTCAAGCAAAAGTATGACGCACGCTTCATCACCATCGCAGTCTCTTCTGGTGGCTGCATGTATGTATGGGTGCGCAAAAAATCCTTGTGTCTTTGAGAATCCTATTATCCTGCCGGCCATGCCAGCAGATGTGTGGGGTGCGAGACATATCACCAGGTGGCCCACCATTTCACTTGGTTTCTTGCATTTGTAAAAAGGCGGCAAACCGTATACATTAACCAATAAATCATCTATGAAATTTGCAGTCCTGAATAATACATCATCTGAGCCTTCGTCTGGAGACTTGTCGCATGCAGGAAGTATCACGTCCTGTGGTTTTATTTCAATAACTTGATTGTCATCTGTTATTTCTTTGCCGCGTATATCCTTATCATACCCCAGTTCTTTCAGCCGCTCTATTGATGTTCCTATCTCTGCAGGCTTGAAGTGGGTGATTGGCAGCTGCGTCATGTCATATCTTACTGTCCCGTCTTTATTCACAAAGATGTCGTGCTTTGCCCGGAGTATTCCTTTTATGAGATGCTCTGGTGTGTGGTCTTTGTTGCTTGTTCCTCTTACTCCTTTTATCAGGTCAGGGTATGTTCTCATACCTAGTTTTTGAAGGCAGTAATTGAAATATTTCTTTATATCTATGCTCTGGCGCTTGTAGCCAGCGCATTCTCCATGTGTCTTGCACTCAGGTTCAAAAATCCATTTATTGCATTCCCTGCAAAAGTACTGCCTTCTTGTTTTCTTGCCACATTCCTCGCATAATGAAAATATTGTTTCTTTCTTGCATTTCAGGCAGTAATAAACCGGATAATCTGAATCTATCTTTCCTGCTTCGAGCGCGCTCTGGAAACACCTGAATTTTCCTCCTTGCTTGCCTACAGGAAACAATCCATGCGGGCTGCCTGTAAGTTTTCTCATCTTAGCTTTCTCTGGCCTGCCCATTCTTGCTCCGATAAATATTCCTGCCTTGTCTCTTATCTTAACTGAAGAAACAAGGTTTATTATCTCTAATGACGTCTTGTTTTTGTTTTCTTCTATTATTTTTCTTATGTCGGTTATTTCTTTTTTTTCAAGCGAAAGCGCGGCTATCAACGCGCTTGCATGATCCTTGTGAACAAGTACGTAATCGTTATTAACGACTTCGTGCGGCACTCCGATTATTTCCAGCACTCTTTTAGGTTCTTTTGCGAGTGAAAGAATTATTTTTTCTATTTCATTGTTATTGTCTTTTGTCACCCTGAAATTTTTCAGCCATTCTATAAGCAAGCTTAGCTGGCTCACGTCTATTGTTGACCAATAATAAGTATATGCGGGGTGCAAAGGTATTGACAGTTTTTTGGCAATGCTGATTGCAGCCTTGGCGCTTATGCCTGAAGTCATAGGGTTTGCCAGCAGTTTTTCTAGAAATGAAACAGGTGACTCGACCAGTTCAGATAATTTTTCAAGGTCTATTGTACCGAACATCTCTACTGTTGCTTTTTCAAGCTCTTGTATCCACCATTCCTGGCAATAGCCTGCTGGAATCAATTGGTGAGCCCTGTCTAAAAAATCGCCGTAATTGACCAAGAAGTCTCCTAAGAAAAGTATTTCTTCAATTTCTTTCAGGTTTTCTTTTGCTTTCTTTATGCTGTCAAACTGCATGACTGCCCCGTTTTTTAATCTGACGGTAGGCCCATCGATCGTGTTGCATGCTGTCAGTGCTGTTCCTTTTGCAGGCCTTTCTAATTTAAGCTGGGTTCCTGTTGCAAGATAATCTGTTGTGATTGCCATTGTTGCTGGGTGTATTGCGCATGCTGAATATCCTGACGTCCTGCATCTTCCATACCTTAATCTGAATCCTCCTGTTCTCAGGGGATGCGTGAATATTGGCCTGCCTGCAACAAGATCTTTTATGTAGCTAAAATCTGGCTTTATTTTTGCATCATCTTTTTTCTCTGTCTCGACATCCCCTTTTGCTTTTACTTCTTTTTGCAGTTTCAAGAATTCTTCAAGAAAGTTCCATTGCTCCATGTCAAATTCTTTTCCCCATTTTGCAAGCTGTTTCCATAATTTGGGGGCTTTGAGCGGGATGCATTCTGTCATCATGAGGCAGAATCCGCTTCTCAGGTTGTTTGTAGGAACTCTTGGCAGGTCTTTGTAATTAGATACTTCAAATTTTTCTGAAGGTTCTCCTGCCACTTCTATAGGCAGGCGCTTCATTACAAACTCTGTCTCTTCATATGCAGGGAAATATTGTCTTGGCGCGACCCTGTCCCTGTAATCCTGCATCTCTGTATATGTTCTTTTTATCTCATTTTCCTGCGCATCATACACATCATAATTGAATTTTTTTCTTACATAATCTGCAATAAGCATTGATACTGCAGCTGCTGTTCCTCCTGCATTTCTTATCGGCCCTGCAAAACTGAGGCTCATGTATTTTCCGCGCTTGTCCATCCTGTCTTTGAAGTCTATTGTTGCTATTCCTTCAAGAGGCGCAGATACAACGCCTACTGTAACATATGCAAAACCTGCCCTTATTCCTACGCTCATTGCTTCTTCCTGGTTCTTGAATTTGCAGAATTTTTGCTGGGCAATCTCTTCAGCAATCCTCAAGGCGACTCTCCAGTCAAGTGCGCCGTATTCTTTTTCTAATTCTATGATTCTTTCAACTACTCCGCTGTCAACTATCTGCGGAGCTATTACAGAAATAAGGCCTACTACGCGCTCTGCCATGTTCTGTGCGAGCTGGACCTCTACTTGATCTGCAGGATCAAATCCTTTTTTTCTTGCTTTTGTGGCAAGGCCGTGCAAGGCTATTATGTTCTTTTGTACATGGTCAAAATATTTTTTCATTTCAGGGCTTGCTTGCATTTTAAAATTTCATCAGTTTTATTTTTCTTGTTTTTAGGTTTATCATAGGCACTTTGCCTGGCTCTGCTTCGTGTCCTACTTTGTCCTGGAATTCTGTTTGTCCTTGCCAGCAGCTTCCGCATATTATTGATACTCCTCTGTAGCTTGTTACAGCTGCTTTGTGCACGTGGCCGGAGATAAAAAAGTCAGGCACTGTTTCTATAACTAGAGGGTCTGTCTTTGCATCTGGTATGTATAATGTCGTGGCGTGCGATGGAGCAAGATGCCTTCTTTGAAGCATGAATTTCATTACCAGTCCTACTCTGTCTGACAAGTGCATTCCGCTGTTTTTGATGGACTCTACTTCTTGTGCATAATAGTCATAGCTGTATCCGTGGTAGACAAGGAAATTAAATCCTGAAAAATCCTCTGAAGAATGTATGTTAATAAAAGATGGGTTGCATGTCATTATTACATTAGGCATATCCCATATCTGCTTAGTATATTCTTTAGGCAGATGAGGCTGCGGTTCTGCCATCCTGCCTACATCGTGGTTTCCTGGGCAGATTATGAGCCAGATGTGTTCTGGTATTTGCTTTAGCAGTTTCGCGCATTCTTCATACTGCTCGTAAACATCTTTTATTGTAAGATGTGCTTCCATTCCTGGATAGATTCCGATTCCATCTATCAGATCTCCTGGTATGAAAATATATTTTACTTTGCGGGCAATCTCTTTTTGGCTTTCATCACCTGCCTCTCCTCTTATCCATTTCAAGAATCTTTCAAATCTTTCTTTTTCAAACCATATCGAGCCTACGTGCAGGTCAGACAATACAAGCGCATAAGCTTCATCAGGTGATTTTTTCAATTCTGTCTGTAAAGGAATGTCTGGAAAAAGAAGGGTGTTTGCAAACACTATGTTTTCCCCAGTTGATCCAACTATCCCTATCACCTCGTCATTTACCAAATCTTTTGCCAGCTCAATTAGTTCTGGCTTGTTCTTGCTGAAAATTACGTTTATTTGCCCTGTCCTGTCTTCAACTTTGACAAACATGTTTCCATTTTTTGTTATTCTTTTTTCAGATACCATCCCTACAATTGATACTGTTTCTTTGTCCTGCTTGTTTATCAGCCTGGCAATTGATGTAAGATTCTGCATTTCTGGACGCTGCACAAGCATTCTTTCCAGCAGCTTGTATCTTGCATTGAAATAATTAACAAAATCCTGTATTTTTCTTTTGTTGTATTCTGTCTTGTATTCCCACAGCACTTTTACTTTGCTTTCCGGCTTTTTTGATATATCTTCTTGAGATGCAGATTCCATGAGCTGCTCTGGATCAGGATTCTGCTCTAGTTTAGCATGCATTTCCTTTACAGACTCTTCATCTTTTAGTTTTTCAAGAAATCCTGGGTCAACTAGCACGCCTTTGGCTACTAAAAACCCAACTATTTCTCTCTTTTTCTGTTCTATTTCCAGAGACATTTTAGAATCTATGCAAACCCTAATTGATCTTCGATTATTTTCTTTATCCTTTGGTTGATTGCTCCTGTGGTGGATAAAGAAATCTCTCTTGTTCTCCCGTATCTTCCTTTTGATATGACTTTTGCATTGATTATGCCAAGCATGTCCATTTCAGCGAGTATGTCAGAAATTCTTCTTTGTGTAAGCGGTCTTAGATCTGTTCTTTTGCATATTTTTTTGTAAAGCTCATACACCTCGCCTGTGAAAATCTGTTCTTTTTTGTTTTGCGATATTGAGAATACTGAATAAAGTGTTGCATGATACTGTTTTGGCTGAGTCGTGATTATGTCTATTATCCTGTCACGCTCTATCTTTTCTTCTGCACTGTCCAAATGCTTGAGATGTATTGCTTCTTCGCCTTCTCTTTCTGCAAGCTCTCCTGCAACTCTCAATAGCTGCAGCGCGCGTCTCGCATCTCCGTGCTCTCTTGCTGCAAATGCTGCGCATTTTTCAACAACCCCTTGCGCAAGGACATCATCCCTGAATGATTCTGATGCTCTTTGCTTGAGGATTTTCTGTATCTGTAGTGCGTTATATGGCGGAAACACCAGTTCTTCTTCTGACAAGGAACTTTTGACTCTTGGATCAAGATGATCTGTAAACATCAAGTCATTGGATATTCCTACTAATGTTATCTGTGTTTTTTTCAGTTCAGCATTGATTCTCGTCAGATTATATAGGATATCGTTTCCTGCTTTGCCTATCAATTGGTCTATTTCATCAAGAATCAGAATAATTTCTTTGTTTTCTTTTTCTAGTATCCTGTAAAAAATATTATATACTTCATCTGTAGGAAGGCCTGTTGGCGGTATCATTGTTCCGAATTCTCTTGCCAGTTGCGCCACTAATCTGTATTCTGTATCTGCAATTTTCTTTAGTTTGCAGTTGATGTAAAGAATTTTTATAGGCAAATCTCTTTCTTCTGCTATTTTTGTGAGCTGGCCAGATACGTGTTTTGCAACAAGTGTCTTTCCTGTTCCTGTCTTGCCATAAATAAATATATTTGAAGGCTTATCACCCCGCAAGCAAGGAGCCAGTATATTTGCTAGTTGCTGTATCTGTTCATCTCTGTGAAGAATATTATCTGGCGTGTAGTTTGCTTGAAGTGCAATCTTGTTTCTAAAAAGAGATTTTTTAGTTAGAAACTTCTCAAAATAATCTACCAACCCCTTTTCTGTCATTTTGTTTTCCAAACGAAAGGGAGGTATTTATACCTTTTGTTTTTAGCACCACCCCTCTGTTTCATATGGAACTTGCATATTTGAATTTTTGTGTTTTTTGTGTTTTAAATTCTTTATTTATTTATTTATTTTTTATATAAAAAATAATAATAATTAAAGTGAAAACAGTTAAAATAAGAACTGCAATATATCTATTTCAGAATACAACAAAATTAAGCAAAAAGCACCAGACTATTACAAAATGCTGTTTCCACACGAAATTAAGGTCTCAGACTACTCTTATTTTGTGTTGCTACTCATGAATAACAAAAAAATAGAAAGCTTTATAAAGTGTCTGAATTTATACTGGGACACGAGGACGATAGGAGGGTTAATGATGATTGTTCAAAAGGATTTTTTAAATCGACTCAAAGATTTTGGCTTAAACAGCTATGAAGCAAAACTCTGGACTGCTTTGCTTTCTAGAGGTGTTGCGACTGCTGGAGAGCTTTCTGATATCGCTAATGTTCCAAGATCAAGAAGCTATGATGTTCTTGAGAGCCTTGAAAAAAAAGGATTTGTTGTTATGAAGCTCGGAAAGCCTATAAAATACATCGCTGTTCCTCCTGCAGAAGTTATTGAGCGTGTCAAGAAATCTATTTTAACAGCTGCTGAAAAGCAGTCAAATGTTCTAGAAAGCCTGAAGAAATCAGAGGTTCTAACTGAACTTAATAATATTCACAAAAAAGGAATAAACACAGTTGATCCTATTGATTTGACAGGAGCTGTTAAAGGCAGCACCAATCTTTATTCTCATCTTAACTCTGCTATAAGAAATGCAGAAAAATCTATTCTTATGCTGACTACAGATGCAGGCCTTACAAGAAAAAGCACTGCATTAAAGAACGCCTTGAACAAGGCGAAAAACAACGGCGTCAAGATAAAATTCCTCGCACAGTTCAGCAAGAATAACAAGAATGCTCAGAAAGCGCTTTCTGCATATGGGCAGGTGAAGAAGACAGATGCAATAAAGGCAAGATTCTGTGTTATTGACGGAAAATCAGTTGTTATTATGGCAATGGATGACAACAAGATTCACCCAAAATACGACTTTGGCGTGTGGGTAAATACAGAGTTCTTTGCGAAAGCATTTGAAAATATCTTCAACATGCTGTGGAGCAAGAAATAAAACAAACATTTTTATATTACCTTTCTCTTTTTAAAGGCTATAATCAATTAAAAGAGGTGTTATGAATGGTTGATACTGTCTTAAGAATTACACTTGCAGTTGTTATAGGTACCTTGGCGGCAATCGTGTACAGCCTGAGAGTTCTTGTATTGATGGAGAGAAGAATGGCTAAGATAGAGACGCATATTGACCGCGTCACTCAAAAGATACTGAAAGAAGAATTAAAGATTGAAAAGATGGTTTCACGGAGAACTGTCAAGAAGAAAAAATAATTACTTCTTTTTCTTGGTTTTTTTCTTAGGTTTCTTTTTCACTGATTTCTTGACTTTTTTCTTCGCCTTTTTAGCTGTTTTTTTCTTTTTAGGCTTTGCCTTCTTTGCCTTTTTCTTTGCTTTTTTTGCTCTTTTCTTTTTAGGCTTTTTTGCTTTCTTGGCCTTAACTTTCTTGACTTTAACTTCTTTCTCAGGCTCTTCTTCTTTTACTTCTACAGGCACCGCTTTCTTGAGCTCTTTTGTAAGATATTTAAGCTCTTTCTCAATATCTTTTATCTTTTTAGTGTTATCGTCTTCATGCAAAAGCGCGCCGCATTCAGGGCATTTGAATTCAAAATCAGTTGCTTGCTCAAAATTCAGTCTTATGCATTGGGTCGGGCACATGTAAAAATGAGAGCTTTTTTCTCTGGCAAGTCTTTCTTTTAACTGTGCTGATCTTTCTTTCATCAAGTTTCTTGCCAGCTGCCTCACTCTTGGGATATTAAGTGTCCAATAATAGATATACCAGCCTTTTTTCTTGTCTTTTTTCTTTATAGAAGTCACTAAATTAGCATTATACAGCCTGTAAAGCATGTTTCTTACAAGGTTTATTTCCATTTTAGTCTCAGAGGCCAGGGTGAACTCAGAAACATCTTTCCTGTTCTTAAGAGCACGTACTACTGGAATAACGTCTTCTCCTGCGACTCTGCTGGCTACTTCTTCTAAAAGCTTGGATGGTACTTTCATGTATAATCTTCACTCCAAATCAAATTAAAAGCAACACAAATAACGGGTTTTTGCGTATTTAAAGCTTTCTGGTAATTAGATTAACAAAAAATAGCTATTTATTCTTATATTTATATTATCTGTTCTATTAGATATCCTTTATCTTTTGCCAAATCTAAATCAGCAACATACTTCTTTTTAGTCTCTTTTAGGTCTTTTAATCTCAAAAAATAAAATTTATCCCTATTGAATCGTATCGCAATCCAGGGCTCTGCTGCAAACATCTTTGCATACAGCAAAAGCTGCTTTATCTCTTCTTTTTCAAAATACTGGTACTTGCTTTTAGTTGATTTGCACTCTATTGCCAGCTTTCTTGTTGCATTTCCAGCAATTATGTCTGGCGCAGGATATTTCATTGATCCAGAGCCAGCTACTCTGCAGGCAGTCCAGCCCGGAATCTTCCAAAATGAGTGTATTATTTCCCTTTCAGCATTGATTCCCTTGCTTTTCCTGCTCATAATTATTTATTTTATTCTGGGTTTTATATTTCTTTTTGTTTGTAGCGAAACATTTAAAAGAAAAACCTTTTTTCCTTGCTTTATGGCAAAGCGTTCAATTCCATTGGCTGCAATGGAAAAGATTCTAAAGCAGGCAGGAGCTTCAAGAGTGAGTGACAAGGCAAAGATTGCTTTGCGGGATGTTCTTGAAGAGTGTGTAGAGCAGATTTCAAATGATGCAATCCGTTTTGCAGCTCATGCTGGCAGAAAAACCATAAAAGCAGGAGATATCAAATTAGCTCTTAAAAAGTAATCTTCATGAAATCTTTTGCCGCCATTGTGTTGTCAAATACTGTTCTTGCGTCTTTCTCTAGCACAGATTCATCTTTGTATCTTGCACTGAAGTGTGTAAGAATAAGTTTTTTTGTATTGCTTTGTGATGCCACTTGTGCTGCCTCTACAGCAGTCATGTGAAAATATTCTTCTGCTTTTTCCTTGTGTTCAGATGAATAAGTTGATTCACACAAAAGTATGTCTGCATCTTTAGCTATCTTGTAGCAATTCTTGTTCGGTCTTGTATCAGATATATAGCCAAATATTCTTCCGTGCACAATAATTGATACTTGTTCTGGTTTTATCTTCTTGCCTTTGAAAGTTATTGTCTTGCCTTGCTGCAGCTTTCCAACCAGAGGGCCTTCAGGAATTCCTAGTTTTTTCAATGCACTTGTCTTTATTTTTCTCTTGTCTTTCTCAACAAACCTGTAGCCATAGCATTTTGTCCTGTGTGACAGGGGATATGCTTCAACATAGAAGTCTTTCGTATTAAGGAATTTCCCTTCTTTTATTTCATGCATTGTCGCTTCTATAGGATATGAGGATTCAAATGCTTCAAGAAGTTTCTTGAATTTTGTTTTTGAGCCAGGAGGCCCGTATATCTTCAACTCTTTTGTGTACTGGTGCATTGCCATGCTTTGCAATAATCCTGGAAGGCCGAGCATATGATCTCCATGCCAGTGTGACAAGAAAATTCTTGTTACTTTAGAAAAGCTTATTCCTGCCTGCTTCAGCTGTCTTTGTGTTCCCTCGCCACAGTCAAATAATAGGCCTTCGGCTTTGTAAGTCAGAAGGTATCCTGAATGGTTTCTGTTTTTTGTCGGAACAGTTGCAGATGTTCCCAGTATTATTAGCTGCATTTTATTCACTTTAGTTTGAAAAGGTTTAAATATGTTGCGTTCGATATGGCATGCATGGAAGAAAGCATAAAGACAGAAGCGCAGTTTGTGCACAAGCAATTTTTATTCTTGTTGAAGCTTCCTTGGTATCTGCTTCTTGTTCTCTTCGGAAAAAAAAGTTTTGCTGAACTATTTCAGCCTCTGCGTGAACTAGTTCATTTTTTGCTTGAGCCAAAGCTAACAATCTTTCTTATTGTATTGAATGTTGGCATGTTCATTTATACTATGTTCTTCATGCCAGAAGAAACCCTGAGAAATCTTGTGTTTCAGCCAGGCCAGCTATCTCAATTGAATTTTATTCCAATGATTGTTTCCTGGTTCTTGCATGCCTCGATTGCCCACTTGCTTGGCAACATGTTTTTTCTTTATATCTTTGGAAGGATTCTTGAGAGACGGTTTGGATACAAGATGCTTTTCATTTATTTCGGCGCGGCAGTCATATCAGACCTTTTTGCGTCCTTGTTTGCACAGGGAGGCATAGGAGCTTCTGGAGCAATCTCAGGACTTGTTGCAGCAGCGATTTTGACAGACCCTTTCTACATAACTTTTCTGGTATTCGGCGTTCCTATTCCAATACTGCTTCTTGGATGGTTATCCATATTCAGCGACATTTTTGGTGTTCTTTCACCTGAGGAAACCAATATAGGATATCTTGCGCATCTTGGAGGATATCTTTCTATTACATTGCTTGTTTATTTTTTGAATCCAGAAGAAAAGCAGCGCATGAAAAAAGGGTTGATAATAAATTTAATCTTAGTGGCTGTGCTCGTGGCGCTTTATTTCCTTTTTAAATAACAAGCTTTTTAAATGCGTTCTTTTTAAAATAGGATATGGCAAAAAAATTAGTTCAAGCAGAATTTGCAAAAGAAAGAGTAATTACAGAGAACTCAAATGAAGCTAGAGATTTGTATAATACTAATAGGTTTGGCTCTCTGCTGGACTCTGGAAGGGTTCAGTTGTCTTTGCTTGAAGCCTTGTACTTGATTGAAAAAAAGCGCTTAGAGGTTCTTGACGGCAGGAACAAGCCTATTCCTTCTGAGAAGTTCATGAAAAAAGCAGCTAAGATAGAGCCTAATTTCTGGACAAGGTACGTTGTTTTCAAGGATTTGAGGAGCAGGGGGTATATTGTGAAGACTGCTCTTAAATTTGGGGCTGACTTCAGGGTTTATGAGCGCGGAGTTAAGCCTGGGGAAGACCATGCCAAGTGGGTTGTGTTTCCTGTTCATGAGATAACCGGCTTGACCTGGCACGAATTTGCTGCAAAAAACAGGGTCGCCCACAGCACAAAGAAACGCCTCATGATAGGTGTTGTTGATGACGAGGGCGACGTGAGCTACTGGGAAGTCAGGTGGCTTAGACCATAATTCTATAGCACCATAATCTATTTATACAACGCGTGCTTTTCTGTGATTATGGAATTCCAGGATAAAATTCTTGCAATGGCCCATCACAAGCCTTTATTGCCTACAGAGGTTGGCAAGGCTTTGGGCAAGGATTCTTTGATTGCTTCTGCAATGCTCTCTGCAATGGTGGAAAAAGGCCTGTTAAAGATATCTCATATAAAAGTCGGAAGCTCTCCATTATATTATGATCCAAAGCATGGCGAGCAGCTTCAGAATTATGTCTCTTACTTGAATGAAAAAGATAGGAGAATCTATGAAATTCTTAAAGAAAAAAAGATTTTAAGAGAGGCAGCTCTTGATCCCTTGTCAAGGGTGTGCGTGAAAAATCTCAAGGATTTTGCAAGGCCTTTAGAGGTTTCTTTTGGAGAAAAGAAAGAGATTTTTTGGAAATGGTATATGCTTCCTGATACAGAGGCAGCTCCTTTGATTAAGCAGCTGCTTAATTTGCAGCCAGAATCAGAGCCAGCTCCCCCGCCGCAGCCCTCTCCTGAGCCAGAGCCGCAGCCAGAATCAGAGCCAGCTCCTGAACCAAAACCAGAGCTTACTCCAGTTGAAAAACCAAAATCAAAATCCAAGCCAAAATCTAAAAAGAAAGAGACTCAAAAGAAGATTGTTGATAAAATAAAGGAAATTATTAAAAAACCCAAGACAATTAAGGGTTCTGATGCGTTTTATAAGCATCTCAGCAAGTATTTTGACAAGAACAAGATACGCATTATTGAGAAACTTAATCAGAAAAGAAAGTCTGAATTCGAGTTTATAATTGATATACAGACTGAAATAGGCGCATTGACATACTATTGTCATGCAAAAGACAAAAAAAGAGTTGGTGAGGCTGACTTAAGCAATGCTTTTGTGCAGGGCCAGTTGATGAAACTGCCTGTGCTTTTCCTGACTACAGGAAATCTTACAAAACAAGCAGAGAAAATGACTGAAAAATTCAAGGGTGTTGCTGTCAGAAAGATATAATGGGTGTTAATTTAAGGGATCTTTTGATTAAAGAAGTAATAAGTTTAGATGATTTAAAGGGGAGGATTGTTGCAGTTGACAGCTTTAACATGCTGTATCAGTTCCTTACAACCATACGAACTCCTGACGGCAAGCCTCTGACAGACAGCTCAGGCAATGTTACTTCTCATTTGATCGGATTATTCAACAGAACTACTAAATTTATGGCTAAAGGCATCAAGCCTGCATTTGTTTTTGATGGTGAGAAGCCCGAGCTTAAGACAGCTGAATTAGAGAAGCGCAAGAAGCTCAAGATAGAGGCAAAGATGAAATACAGGGAAGCCTTATCTAAGGAAGATGTTGCAGCCATGCGAAAATACGGCGGAAGGTTTGCATATCTGACAAAAGACATGGTTGACCAGGCAAAAGACCTGATAAAGGCCCTTGGTTTGCCTGTTATCCAGGCTCCTTCTGAAGGAGAGGCTCAGGCAGCGCATATTGTCAAGCAGAATAAGGCATGGGCAGTTATAAGCCAGGATTTCGACAGCCTTGTTCATGGTGCAGACAAGCTTGTGAGAAATCTTTCTATTGCAGGAAGAAGGAAAAAGATTGGCGCAATGGCTTACCAGACCATAAAGCCAGAGATTATTGATTTGGCCAAGAACCTAAATAATCTAGGAATTGACCAGGATAAGTTGATTGCCTTGTCAATGCTTGTCGGCACAGATTATAATCCCGCAGGAATAAAAGGCATTGGCCCCAAAACTGCTATTAAGTTAGTTAAGGAATATGATGATTTTGATAAGTTGTTTGAGCATGTCAAGTGGGATGAGCATTATGATCTTCCTTGGACAGATATTTTTTATTTATTCAAGAAGATGAAAGTTACAAATAAGTATGAAATAAAATTCAAGACTCCTGACAAGCAAAAAATAGTTAAATTATTAGTTGATAAGCATGATTTTAACGTTGAAAGGGTTGAAAAGACTCTTCAGCCCGTATTAAAAGAAAGAGCAAAAAAACAGCAAAAAAAGTTAGGTGATTTTTAATAATGGAGTTATGGATACTGTTAGTATTGGTATCAGCAGTGTTAGGAGCGATAAGCCTTCTGTTCAAGAAAAAGGCATTGAAGAATGAGCATACTTCAGAATACTTGTCTTCTTTCAAGATATTAGAGCTTCTGATTGTATTGCTGTTTGCTCCTTTTATTGTTTTTAAGATTCCCTTGACTGTTGCTGCATTCATATTTTTGATTTCATTGACAACTTCAGTTGCCTTGACATATATCTCAAGATCCTACAGGCATGTTGATTTGTCTGTTGTCGCTCCATTAAGCAATCTTACTCCTTTATTTCTTGTGGTGCTTGCTTTTTTCTTGTTGGGCGAGCATGTAACATCAAAACACATGATAGGCATAGGCTTGCTTCTTTTTGGAACATATTACTTGGAGTCAGAGCACAGCGCAGGACACTGGCTCTCCCCGATTATCACATTATTTCGAACAAGAAACATTGCATTCCTTTTGTTTGGTTTTTTCTTGTCGGCAATAATTGCAATAGGCGAGAAATTCCTCATAGGAATCATATCACCATTCACCCTTCTCTTTTATCATTACTGCTTCCAGACATTCTGTTTCCTGGCAATCACCCTGTTCTTTTACGGAGGATTCAAGGATATTGTCCACAGCTATAAGACATCTTGGAAATGGCTGTTAGGCAATGCCTTTTTTGCCAATCTTTCTAACCTGACTTATTTTTTCGCTATTTCTATGACTTTTGTCAGCCTTGCTGCTCCAGTAAAAAAGATATCCACTTTATTTGCAGTGGTTTTAAGTGGCAAGTTTTTTAAGGAACAAAGGATATTCCACAAGGCATTGGCATGCGGTATCATGCTTGCAGGTGTTTTTGTTATCGCGATATAAAATGGCATCTTTAAAACAAGCACTAAAGAAAAAATTGACAAAGAAAGAGCTGTCTGCAATGCACTCCAGCTTTGATGTAGTTGGAAGCATAGCGATTATAGAGATTCCTGATGAACTAAAGAAAAAAGAGAAGATAATTGCCCAGACAATGATTGGTTTGTTCAAGCCTGTCAAGACAGTTGTCAAGAAAAGCGGCATTCATTATGGAAAATACAGGAGGCAGAAGTTAAAGGTTCTTGCAGGTGAAAAGAAAAAAGTTGCTGAATACAAGGAATCTGGTGTTCAGATGAAAGTTGACTTGGAAAAATGTTATTTCAGTTCAAGATTAGGCACAGAAAGACTGCGGATCGCAAAGCAAGTCAAGCCAAAAGAAAAGATTTTAGTGATGTTTTCAGGCGTTGCTCCTTATCCTTTGGTTTTAGCAAGGAATTCAAAGCCAGAAATCATCTGCGGCATTGAACTTAATCCAGTTGCGCACAAATTTGCTGAGGAGAATGTCAAGCTTAACAAGATGCAGGATAAGATAAAGCTGTACAAGGGCGATGTTGTCAAGGTTGTTCCTAAGCTAAAGAAGAAGTTTGACAGGATTCTTATGCCAATGCCAAAGACATCAATTACATTTCTGGAAACTGCTTTCAAGGCAGCGAAAAGAGGCGCAATCATTCATTTCTATACTTTTGGAAGGGAGAAAGAGTTCAAGGAAATAAGGGACAAGATTAAAGCAGAGTGCAAGAAACACAAAAAGAAGTGCAGGATTCTTAGAACAGTAAAGGCAGGCCATTATGCCCCAGGCGTTTATAGGGTGTGTGTGGATTTCAAATTGCAATGACGCGCTTTGTCTGCTTCTTTAATTGCTTGTTTCTCAGATTTATCAGATACTGTTCAGCAACTGAAGACTCCGCCAGGCGTCATTGATATTTCCGATTACTTTAAATACTCTTATTCTATACAATATTCCAGTGCAAAGCGCAATGACGAGGTGAATCCCAATCGAGGCCTAGAAATAGGTCAGTGAGATATTTTGGAAGACCGAGCGCGCACAAATTATCCAAACATTTCTTTGTATTCTATGTCTTCTTTTTCAGCAACTTTCTCAATTGCGTGATAGAAATCTTCTTCTTTTACCTTGGTCCTGTTCTCGCGGATTGCAAAATATCCTGCTTCTGTTACCGCTGCTTTTATCTGCGCTCCGCTGAAGCCATTCATTGCTTTTGCGATTTTGTCTGCATCAATCTTGCAAAGGCTCATTGTAGAAGCATGTATCTTGAATATTTCTTTTATTGCCTCTTCTGATGGCAATGGGACTTCTGTTAGCCTGTCCAGTCTTCCTGGCCTTGTTATTGCAGGGTCAAGGATGTCAATCCTGTTTGTGCACCCGATTATTTTTACATTGTCCAGCGGCTTGAAGCCGTCTATCTCAGCAAGAAGCTGCATGAATGTCCTTTGCACCTCTCTTTCGCCAGAGGTTCCGACATCCATTCTTGTTGCTGCTATTGCATCTAGTTCGTCTATGAATATGATTGACGGTGCTTTTTCTCTAGCCAGTTCAAATATTTCTTTCACTAGCTTTGCTCCTTCGCCGATAAATTTCTGGACCAATTCTGAGCCGACAACTTCAATGAATGTTGAGTTTGTTGAGGCAGCCACTGCTTTTGCCAGCAATGTCTTTCCTGTTCCAGGGTGGCCGTGCAATAGAATTCCTTTTGGCGGGTTTATTCCTACCTTTGTGAATAGTTTTGGTTTTAATAAAGGAAGCTCTATCACTTCTTTTATTTCCTGCTCTTGGTCTCTAAGCCCACCTATGTCTGTCCATTGTGTGTTGGGCTTTTCAATTATGACAAATTTTTCAACATCAAATCTTTTTGTTTTAGATATTTTCTTCACTACCGTAAGATTTTTTTGTTCTGCAAGAACAGTATCTCCTGAAAGTACTTTTTCGCAGTCGTCTGCTATGTCAACAAGAAATTCATTTCCGTTAGGAAGCCTTACAAGAACCTTATCTTCAATCATTTCTTTTACTTCGCAAGAAATCAAGGGCGTTTTCCTGTATTTGCTCAATTCCTGCTCAAGGCTTGATACTGTTTCTTTTAAGACCCTATTTTCTTCCTCTAGATAATCGTGCTCTGTCGAATAGCCGTATACTATTTTTTTGACTTCATCATCTTTGCTTGTCATGGCGTTTTCTAGAGGTGGAAGCTTTATAAACTTTATGGTAAATTTTCCTCGCAACATTTATATATCATTATTCAAAAATTATTTACAATGACCACTGTGCGCATTAAAAAAGCTGCTAAAGTCCTGGTTGACTATTGCACCAAAGTGAAGGAAGGGGAAAGGGTTGTCATAACAGCTCCGCCTGTTGCTCAGCCGCTGGTTCTTGAGATTTATAAGATGTGTCTGCAAAGAGGAGCACACCCTGTAATAAGGACTCCTTTGCCAGGTGCTGCTTATTTGTTTTACAAATATGCAAAAGGCCAGCAGCTCACGCGTTTTCCTAAGACTGCAATGTATGAGATGAAAAACACAGATGCTTATATCGCAATAAGAGCGCCTAGAAACACAAGCGAGTTTGCAAGTATTGATCCTAAGAAGATTGCAGAGCGAGCAAAGATTCTGAGGCCTATATCAAAATATCGTTTGCAGAATGTCAAATGGGTTGCTTTTGATTATCCTACGCCTGCTTATGCCCAGAATGCGGGCATGTCTTTGCATGATTATGAGGGTTTTGCTTTTAATGCAATAAACCTTAACTGGAAAAACCTGAACACGCGCCTGCAAAAGATTGCAGATAAAGTGAACCAGGCAAAAGAGGTTCATATCGTAGGCTCTGGGACTGATTTGTCTTTTACTGTAAAGACGACTAACTGTGTTTTAGGAAACGGCACTAATAATATGCCCGGTGGCGAGGTTTTTACTGCTCCTGACAAATATTCTGTTAATGGATACATAACTTTCAATTATCCTGCTATCTACAGGAGCAATGAAGTCCGGGGAGTCTATCTGGAATTCAAGAAAGGCAAGGTTGTGAAAGAAGAAGCGCAGTCTGGCCTTGATTTCTTGAAGGCAATGCTTGACCTTGATGCTGGCTCTAGATATGTGGGCGAGTGGGGCATAGGCTGTAATTATAATATAAAGCAGTTTACAAAGAACACATTGTTTGATGAGAAGATTGGCGGAACAATCCATCTTGCCCTTGGGCACGGCTATAAAGAGTGCAATGCAAAAAACAGGTCTGCCTTGCATTGGGATTTAGTAAAGGACTTAAGAAGAAATGGAGCGATTTATCTGGACGGCAAATTGTTCCAGAAGAATGGAAGGTTCAGGCTTTAGTATGCTTCTTTTGCCAGTTTTTCAATCTCTTTTTTCTCTTTTCTGAAAGGCTCCAGCAGATTATTTATCTCTTTTGCAAGGGCGTTCTTCAGGTCAAGAGGATGGAGTTCTTTTGCAGCATATGCTTTTTCTATCTCTTCATATGTCTTGAATTCTTTGTTGCCTCCGAATTTTTCAGGCCTCTCTACCACAAATGATTCTTTTTTGTCTTTTTTGATTACCATTATTACATATTTCAGGAATGCAAGCACTCCATTGTCTTCTATAACGCCAGGTTCGCAATATGCGCTTTTTAGCTTGTCCATCACTGTTTTTTCATCGTCTGCAAGGCCTATCTTGCTTCTTGGATCAGAGGCGCTCATCTTCTTGCCTATCAATCCAGGAATCATGGGTGTCATTACTTCTATTCGTGCCTTGTATCCTATCTTTGGAAGGAATTCGCGTGCAAACATGAGTATCTTTCTCTGGTCTACTCCGCCGTATTGTATGTCTACTTTCAGGTATTCTTCATCCAGTGCCTGCATTATTGGATAAATAAGGCCGCAAAGCTTTGGATTCTCGCCGAATTTTACAACTTCTGCCGCAGCCCTCTTGCAGTCATTTATGCTTGCCTCTGTTGACATCTTGAGCATGTCAAAGTAAAAATCTTTTTTCATCTGAAAGTCAGAGCCTTTCACTATCTCAAAATCTTTTATGTCTGCGCCTATTGCCTTGAACATCAAAGGCATCACTTTTGCGTAATATTTGTATCTTTTTTCCAGCACATCCCACGGCGTACCGTCTAATGCGCCGTGCAAATTTGCTAATAGCAGCTTTACCTTGAATCCTGCTCTCAAAAAGTCTGCAAGCTTGATTACAGGAAGAAAATATCCTATGTGAGGTTTTCCTGTGACTGCAGTTCCCAGATATACAGCAGGCTTTTTCTTTTTCTTCAGAAGTTCTTTTAGTTCTTTCTCTGTGACAATCTCTTGCGTGTTTCTTTTGATTAATTCAAGTTTCTCTTCTGCATTCATACTTATTGGCTTCTTTGTTTTAGTATAAAAAGGTTTCTGAGAAAATATATAAACTCACAGGGATTATGTTTGCTTATGCTTGCTGTAACATCTTTGACTGCATATCTATTCTGTTCTAGAAAGCTTTTTCTTGAAAAAGTGATGGGATATTCTGAGATTCCAAAAGCTCTGCTTGTAAAAGGGGCAATAAAGCACAAGGTATTTGAAGAGATGGAGAAATATGAGGCAGATATTGTTTCTTCTTTTCAAAAAGGCGTCACAAAAGAGCAGATTCTTGAGAAATACACTTCTATTTATTCTGAGGTTCTTCGCAGGGCAATTTTGAACAGCAGGAAGCAGCTGGCACTGGCAAAACTTCTTCCTGTCGCAGCATTCAAGCAGTTTCATCCTTTATTTATTAAAGAAGCTGAGGCAAGAACAGAGAGTATCTTTAACTTCATCAAGGAAAAAAATATTTATGGCTTGGAATTGTGGGAGACTCTCATCCCAAAAATAAAGTCAGAATACAAGATTTCTGCAGAAGAATTAGGCATATCAGGAAAGATTGATCAGGTATTGGTTTATCAGGACGGCGTGGTCCCTATTGAGCTAAAGACTGGAAAAGCCCCGAAAGAAGGCGCCTGGGAAAACCACAAGATCCAGCTTGCTGCTTATGCATTGCTGCTTGAAGACAGGTTTAACGTGCCGATTACGTCTGGCTACGTTAAATATATTGATGAGAATATTTCCAGGAGAATTGATATAAATCCTTTTCTTAAAGATCAGGTAAAGGATTTAATCAAGAAAGTCAGGGAGCTGCTTGATTCAAAAAAACTGCCTAAAAAATGCACTAACACAAATAAATGCGAAAAGTGTGGTCTGAAAAAGATATGTTACAGTGATGATATCGCCGAAAAAGCGCAACATTTAAATAATAAATGACCTATTCAAAACTCATAAAAAGAAAAGTTTGAGGGTGAAAAAACATGGCTGAAAATGATAAGCAATTCTCAAAGAAACTGATTGGCAAAACAGTAGTTAGCAAGGCAGGAAAGCGTTTTGGAGAAGTGGGGGACATAATTTTTGAGACCAAATCTGGTGAATTAATCAATCTCGTATTGAAAAGCCCTACAAGCTATACTGAAAAGCTGGAACTGGAAAAAAACAAGGAAGGAAAGCTATTGATACCTTTTTCTGCAGTGATTGCCATGGGCGATTTCATGGTCATTTCTGAAGAAGACATCATTTAAACCTTAGTTTTGCCTTTTTATTCGCAAACCAAAACTATTTAAATCAGTCTATGCTAGCTTATTTTCATAGGGGGAAATCATGAATCAAAGTGTTATCTGGACAGAGAAATACAGGCCTTCTGTTTTTGAGGAGATAAAAGGCCAGAAAGAGATAGTATCCAAAGTTAAGGCTTTTGTTGAGCAGAAAAATCTTCCGCATCTATTGTTTGCAGGACCTGCAGGCATTGGCAAGAGCACGCTGGCATTAGTTACCGCCAGGCAGATGTTTGGCGAGGGATGGAAGCAGAATTTTCTTGAGCTTAATGCTTCTGATGAAAGAGGAATAGATGTTGTAAGGGTTAAGGTAAAGGATTTTGCAAGGACAAAGGCAATCGGCGATGTTCCTTTCAAGATAATCTTTCTAGATGAATGTGATGCTTTGACAAGAGATGCACAGCAGGCCTTGAGGAGAACCATGGAGAATTATGCTTCTACCTGCAGATTTATTCTTGCGTGCAATTATTCTTCAAAGATAATTGACCCTATACAGTCAAGGTGCGCCATGTTCCGCTTCAGGCCTCTTGAAAAAGAGCACATGCTCGCGCTGGTTAATTTTATTGTTGAAAAAGAGAAGCTGAAGGTTGATGATGATGCCAAATCTGCTTTGATTGAGGTCTCAGGAGGAGACTGCAGGAAATTAGAGAATGTTCTGCAGAGCTGTGCTTCTGTGACAGACAAGATCACGCACGAAGTTGTTTATTCCATGGCTTCGACTGCGCAGCCACAGGAAATCAAGGAATTATTGAGCATTGCAGTCAAAGGAGATTTTCTTGCGTCAAGAAAGCAGTTGTTGGATATCATGCTTCGCTATGGTCTTTCTGGCCTGGATGTCATAAAGCAGATACAGAAAGAGATATGGGAATTAGATATTGATGCCAGGCAAAAGGTTGCTTTAGTCGACAAGTGCGGAGAGATTGAGTTCAGGCTGGTTGAAGGCTCTGATGAATACCTGCAGTTAGAGGCATTGCTTGCTCAGATCTGTGCTGTCAAGAATTAGTCTGCTAAAAGCCATTTATAATATTCTTTTGTCATGTTTGTATATTGTTTCTTCACTTCGTCATGCCCAAGATCTATGTTTAAAGATAATCTTGTAAAATCCAGGACAGTCTCTCTTACAAGGCCAGACATCGGTTTATCATCATCTTGTTGGATCTTTTCAGAAGCCGCATAAAATTCAAAAACAAGAGGTTTTTCACTGTCATATTTATCAGCATCAACTATGCATACTGCAATGCAGGGTTTTGCACCGTGCTGTGTTCTTGCATACTCGCGGTAATCCATCAGGCTCATGCCTTTAGCAGTTCTATGAGTATCTCTTAATTCTCTTAAAAGAGCAATGTCAAATCTATTATCTTCAGTAACAGGTGCAATATGTATGTGTGCGTGCCCGGCATTTTGATATGTGTCGGGCATTCCTCTTTGATAAGTTGGTTTTTCTTTTCCATTTAATCTTGTTCCCCGAACATGGCCGTATCTGTCTTTTAAGACACCGTCTTCTTTGCCATAATCACTTGCTGTCTTTCCAATACCATTATTGGCCCATACAGCCACTTTTTTATAATCTGCATTCAGAAGCTTTTCAACAATAGTTTTCAGGCTTTTTTCCCTGTTTTCAAAGACAAGTTCTGCTAAAGGCGAAGGATCAAGCGCATGGTCTGGCGCTGCTGCAAAAGCATTTTTATCCCTGAAAATACTTTCAATCTTGTCTTTTGTATCAAAATCTTCTGTTCTTAGTATTGAGGATTTTCCCCTCTTGCGCATTATCGGTCTTGAGATATAGAGAATATGAAGCATTGTTGCAATGCCTGCCATTGGAACTATGACTGCTTCTGGAAATTCATGTATGATATCCAGTCCAAAGCATTCATACCTGCCTTTGAAATTTTTTGGCAGGCAGAGTTTCCCGCAAACATTAAGCAAATGCATGTTTAAGAATAAGAGGGGATTCTATAAAAAGATTAGGAAAAAAAATAATTATTCAGAAGCATTTCCTGCTTCTGTTGGTGTTTCTGGAGCAGTCGGACCTTCTCCAGAGCTTTTGACTGTTATCGTTGTCTGCTGGTATTCCTCATAATCATATTCTGCATCTATTGTGATCAGCTGCTCAAAGTCTGTTCTTGTGTCAACTGTCTGCGTGCAAGTGATTATCTTTGACCCGTCAAAAAGAGTTACGTATCCTTCTGCTGTTTTTCCTGAGGTCTCAAGTCCTGTGCAGCTCAGTCCTGGAAGGTTTGTATCAACTTTTATATAGACGCTATCCTTGTTTTTTCTTTGTGTCTTGTCGCACAAGGTTCTTTTTGCAAACACGTCTCCTCCGCCGACATTCTTTACTTCAAAGCTGAATCCTATCTTGTTTCTTGCACGCGCGCTTTCCTTGAAATCAGAGAACTGTATCGGGCCTCCTGAATTAAATGCTGGTTTGGCGCCTGTGATTTCGCAGATTCCTTCTGGTGCAGGATTAAGTATGTTTTCGCGCACACAAATCTTGCTTACTGCTTTTGTTCCATATAGATAGCACACTTCTGCTCTTAATGGCAGGTCAATCTGCGTGCCTGCTATTGGGGATATATGGTTCAGTTCCTTGAATTCAACAAAGACAGGAGCTCCTGGAAGTATGTTGCCTTGGGCATCTTTCATTGTCTCTGGAAGGTCATCTTCAGGGCTTGCTGTCAGCTGCTCTTCAAGCTTGCCAAACTCTGCAGGGTTTATTCCAGATATCTTTACCCGCACATCTTCTTTTTGTACAGGAACTTCGCCTTTGTTTTCAAGCTTTAGAATAATATCAAAAGGGTCTCTTCCGCCATCAAAGATCTCTGCCCTGAAATCAACAAATTCTGATACAACGCCTGTGGTGCCGCCGATAAAAGGCGATACAATCTCTATCTGTTCTCCGCCTTGGCACCCAATCACAAAAATTAACAGCATTATTATTGCAAAGAAGCTTATTTTTTTCATTTTATCAATCCTCGTAAATTATAAAGAAATCTTTGCCTCTCAATTATATAAATTTTTCTATTATTAATTAATATACGGAAACAATTTCTATGTCTTTAAATATGCTGTTTTTATAGCCGTATGCAAGTGTTATGCTCATCGGAGTTGTATATGCATCTTGTCCTCTTGTCATGAATTCGCAGAAAACTGTTCCTTTGCCATTTGTCAGCCTTATATGATTGTTGTCTAATGGCTTGCAGGTTGGCTTTATTGACATGCCTGATATCATAACATCCCTTAATTCAACATAATCAATCTCATCAAAGCCTAATCCTGCTGTAAAAGGGCTGCATTTCTGGAGATACTGCGCTCCTGACCTGAATACATCGCCTCCGCCTACATTACTGACATGTATCTTGAATCTTGTCCTGCCCGGGCTTGGCTCAACTTCTATTGTAGAAACTGAAATCGGCGCCCCCTGGCCTCCACTTAATGAGATTGATGTTGGAGTGCAGATTTTTGCTCTTGTGGTTGGCGAGTAAGGATCAGGATCGATGCATATCGGTGCTGTTGCAATTGTTTCATAAGCATAGCACGCTGTTGCAAGAAGCCGTACAGGATATTTGTCAATGTTTTTTGGAGCCAACGGAGCAATAGTTCCTTTGAATCCCACTACATCCAGCCCCCCTTCTGTAACGAATTGTGTCTTTCCTTCTATGTAAGGTATGTTTTCCCCCCACTCAAGTATTCCTGTAATTATAGACGGGTCAAACCCTGAAAGGTATATCTTGTCTCCTGGGCCGCCGACAGTATATGCTCCTCTGTTTTCTATCTCAACTAGCGCACTGAACTGTTCTGTGTCAAACAGCCTGTTTGGTGGAAGGTTTGGTGCAAAATTAAGGTTAAGCCCTTGTGTTCCTGTCCTGTATTGTGTCATAAGACTTGTTTCTTTGTCAGGCGCTCTAGGAGCGCACGCGCTTATTAAAACTCCAAGAACCAATAATATGAGGATGATTTTCTTCATTTTTACTCTTGTTTGATTCAAGTTTTTAAATACTTTTTTATTTTATTTCTATTTTCTTGATTTCAAGCCCTTTTACCATCCGGTCCATGTAGCCGTAATTTACCTCAATTGATAATGGCGCAAGGTATGTTCCTTCTTCCTTGTAAATTCCGCCTTCAAGTGTGCATACAATCCTTTGGTCTTTTGTTAGCTTGATTTTTTCTGGCCTGCAGTTCAGCTCAACATCAGATAATGCTGCTCTTAATTCAACCTTGTTCCAGGTCTCTTCACCAAGTGGCTTGCCTGTACATGCATCAAAAACCTTGTCTTTCACCATTGCCTGTCCTTTTCCTAAATTTTCAAGCTTGATTATGAACTCGGGCTGTATTCTTTCAGGATCCTCATGCACCAGCATTTTAGGCTCTACAGATGTGACTGCCACAGGAGCGCCCTGCCCTCCTGAGAATGTTATTTTTTGTGTTTTACAGGGCTTTGTTCTTACAATGTTTGTTATGTCCGTATCAATGCACACAAGCGCAGTTGCTTCTGTCTTGTAGGGATAGCATGCGCTGGCAACTATTGCTGTCTCAAAGTGCTCGAATTGCGGAGGCAGCATTCGTGCCTGTGCCCTGAAGCTTTTTGTTGTTTCAGTTCCTTCAGGATAAAAGACAGATTTTCCTGCTAAGTCAAACTTGTCATTGCTTTCTGAAGTAAAATAAATCTGCTGCTCTTCATACCCTATTGAGATCATCCCATTTTGTATGTCTGCTGCTCCTTTGTTGTATATTTTTGGCATGATTTCAAAATAGCGCCCTTCATAGACTTCTGAAGGAGGCAGTTCAGGCAGGAATTCCATGACAACTCCTTGTGTTCCTTTGTGGATTTCAGGAACCTTTATTTCTTCTTTTTTTGTTTGCATGTACGTACAACTAGCTAAAATCGCAAGTATAATCATCATTGAAAAAATTATTTTTTTCATGTTGTTGCTTCTTGTTTTTCTACTGTTATTGAGCGCTGTGTTGAATAACTGTAATCATATCTCGTGGTGACCTTTATGTTTCTGATTGATACAGGGTCCTCTCCCATTAAATCATCAAAGTCTGTTATTTTAGTAAATGCCCTGAATGTGAAGCCAACAATGTCTTTTTCCTTGTTGACCTGGTCAAGCAGTTTCTTTGGAAGCAGATAAGCGGTTTCAACTCCGTCATCGCAGAACTCTGCATCTTTTTCATCAAGTTCTTCGCATGGAGTTGCCTCGACTTCAATTCCATTTATGTTGTCTATTTCCATTCCTTTCGGAGTCAAAAGAATAAGGTATTCTATCTTTTTGAGCTCTCCTATCCACGCATTATCAATGGTTACACCGATTGTAGGTCCTTGCTCAGAGACTGTTGTATATGCTATCCCTACTGGCTGTGTTTCAACACCTGCTCCGACTCCAATCATGACAGGCCCTGCTGTGTAGATTGTTTTAGTCTGTTTTTGCGGGAAGTCAGCCAAGGGGTCGATGCCTTCTCTTCGGTACTCCCTTAACCTGTCTTTTTCAATCAAGTAAACACGTTTGTAAGCTCTTGTTGTGAATTCGAAGTTTGCAGCCAGCTTGAATACATAGCTTTTTGCTTTCAGGTCCTTGAATATGCAGTCAATTGCCTGTTCTTCTGTAGTGTAAACCTTGAATTCTTTTTTCGGGATGACTTGGTCTGCAGTTATCTTGTCTGCAGTGCACGTCAATTTGATATCCAGAGGATCTTCCATTGTTTCTGCTTTTAATGTTGAATAAACTGTTGCCGGCTCGCCTTCATAGAATGTCGGATGCGCTGCCTTCAGCGGCTCAATAAATACCCCGAGCATTTTCTTGGCGCCTTCGTCCACCTGGCCGGTATAATAGTCTCCCGACGCAATCTTGATGCTCCGCTCTACCTCTTTTTCAACAGTCTCTTTTATGCCTACAAGAGTATCCCAGACATGATAAGCTGCATCAACAGTTGCTCTTACTAGATATCTTATTGTTATTGCAGGCGAGATTGTGGGGATCGTGTATCCTTGCTGCCCTGCATATTCTTGTATCTGTGGCATGAATGAGAATGTGAGCAGCATGATCCAGAACAAAAGATAGATTGTGCTTATCCAGGGATATTCTTCTGAATGGAAAAACAGCAGATAGATGATCCACACTGGATTAAATACCATTATTATACCGGCAATTGCACTATATTGTGCAAGAAGACTATACAGCAATGGCATGACAAGTGCGCTTAAGATAAAGCAGACTAATATCGGCTTCCAGTCATGATATTTTTGCTGGAGCCTGTATGCAATCACGGCATAAAGCGCAAAAAACAAGGCCCACGTGTATAAGTTGATTGCTCCTTTATAATAACGCGTGAACACGTCAAACAAATGCACTGCGCCCACTATCAGGATAATTCCAATACCTAATGCTGTGCTTTGTATTTTTTCAGTGTCAACCATTTCATTTAGCACTTATCTCAAGTTTTACGATGTTGAGTTCTGTCAATGGCGTTAATTCCACATAATTGTTTCCTTCTTCAATTATGTTTGATATGTCTGCCCTGTACGTAGGAGTTCTCTGGTCTATCATGTATAATCTGCCATTCACATTTAAGCGCGCATTTTTTAATTTATTGTCATCAATGAATTTTATTACCAGTTCTGCATCTTGTATGCCGTCTGCTATTTGTTCATAAAGCACGCTGTTAACATTGAAGTAATCCATGAAGCCTTTTGTAGGGTCTAATATTGTCTTTAGTCTTATCTGTTCAACAGACGCACTGCCAGATGACAGCATTATTTCAACCATATTCTTGCCTGCTTTAAGGTCTTCTTTGTAGATGTCTTTCCTGTTCAGGCTTTCGCAGTTAGGCACGCCTGAGAATATGCTCTTGTCATTTATGCTTATTGTCATTGTGCCTACAGATAGTTGGTCGCATAATGGATAAAAGTCCATCCAGGCCCTTTCAAGATTGTTGTGCTCAACCTGGCTTATTGGCAGGTCAATCATTCCAGAAAGCTTGCTTTTGTCAAGCACATCTCCGATTATCTTGACATCTGTCAATTCGTATTTCCTTGTAGGTATGCCGAATCCTTCTGCCTGGAAGCTTATTGTGTTCTTTTTCTGAAGGTAATTCTTGCTTATTGGTATTGGCGGAGGGTTTGTCTGTCTTATCTCTCCTTCAAACACATCCATATCATTGAATCGTACTTTTAATGCGCCTTCGTGAACTGGCGCTGCAAAGCTGACATACACATTTTGCGTGTTTGCAGGGTCTGCTATGCCGAATGTGTGAGCTTTTCGGTCTGTCTTGTAGATTGTTTTCTTTATTGTGAACGGATTTATTGTGGTCAGTATCTCTGCACCGCGAGATTCGTGCAAGTAAAGGTTTGGAAGATAGTGGTCAAACTCATTTTCAGCCACAAATTCAATTTTTCCTATCGGTGCTTGCAGCAATACTTTTTTTTCAATAACTTCTCCGGTCTCTGAAAGATTTTCATCTGCAAAAAGTGCAGCTCTTTCTCCTGGAGGTAAAAATATTATATAGAAAACTAACAGCAAGGCTATTATTCCTATGAGCGAGGCTGCAGTGGCGCCTACTGGTGCTCCATCAGCTCTTTTTTTCATTGAATCACCCTTTTTTCTTTTGTTAGTATATTACTAACTAGAGTATATATAAATGTTTTTCTTTTTATAGGGGTAAGTTTTAAATGCTGATGTGGTTTTTATTTGTGTTATGAAGATAATCAGTTCAAATTTCAAGAAAGGAGAAGCAAAGGTAAAAGTTGAGAACCTTGATGATCTTTGGTATCTTAGCCAGGTGATTGATGCAGGCGATACTGTAAAAGGCAAGACCTTCCGCAAGATCAAGGTAGGCAGTGCTGAAAAAGAAGCTGTCAGGAAGACTGTTTTTATTGTTTTGCAAGTTGAGAAAGTTGAGTTTTCCAAGACAACAAACAGGCTGCGCGTCTTAGGCACGATATTAGAAGGGCCTGAAGATGTGCAAAAAGGAAGTTATCACACATTTAATATTGAAGTTGATACTATTATTACGATTATAAAGGAAGAGTGGCCTTCTTATCAGATAAACCGCCTGAAAGAAGCTGCACAGGCAAGGCTTTTGAAGATATTGATTTGTGTTTTTGACAGGGAAGATGCTTATTTTGCCTTGATGAAGCGCGCAGGCTATGAGTTATTGACGCACATCCATGGAGAGGTTGCAAAGAAAGCTGTGGACACTCCCGTCAAATCAACTTTTTATTCCCAGATAATAAAACAGCTTGAGGAGTATGACAAGCGCTACAAGCTTGACAAGATTATTCTGGCAAGCCCGGCTTTCTGGAAAGAGGAATTGCTGAAGGTATTGCAGGACAAGGAGCTTAAAAGCAAGATTGTGCAGGCAACATGTTCTTCTGCTGACGAGTCTGCAATTAATGAGGTGCTTAAGCGCGAAGAAGTGCAGAAAGCACTTAAAGAAGAAAGAGTGAGTGAGGAGCTTGCGCTTGTTGAGCAGGTGCTTGCAGAGATATCTAAACAAGGACTTGCTGCTTATGGCATGGAAGAGGTCGCAGAAGCAGTCAATGCAGGGGCTGTCAAGGATTTGCTTGTTACAGACGCATTGATAATGAAATTAAGGGATGAAGACAAGTTCAAGCATTTAGATGCACTGATGAAGCTTGCAGACAAGAGCAAGGCAAAGATCCATATCATTTCTATAGAGCATGCAGGCGGCAAGAAACTAGAGGGTCTTGGCGGTATTGCAGCACTGCTGAGATTTAAATTATCCTATTAACTATCGAATATAATTTTCAAAATCTATTCTAAATGACATAAATGTTTATATATATGCCATCATTTCTTTACTCCAGAATAGCAACGGACAAACAAGGGGTTTTGTTTGCGCTATTATTCCCCTCTTTGTAGTGCATCAAAACCGTAACATATAAATAGTGGTTCAGATTTACCTCAAGCAAATAATAAAAAAGGGGGGAGGTATAAATGATAGTAAAAGAAGAATTTTTAAGTAAATTACGTCGGTTTTTTTCTCTGAACTTGTATGAAGTGAAGATTTGGGCGTCATTGTTGTCCAGAGGTGTTGCGACTGCTGGAGAGCTTTCTGATATCGCTAATGTTCCAAGATCAAGAAGCTATGATGTTCTTGAGAGCCTCGAGAAAAAAGGCTTTGTCATAATGAAGCTGGGCAAGCCGATAAAGTATATTGCTGTCCCTCCTACAGAGGTTATTGAGCGCGTCAAGAAGAACATGCACGAAGAGGCCCAGATGAAAGTAAAGAGGCTCGAGGACTTGAAAAACACAGATGTTCTAGGCGAGCTTCAGACACTTCACAAGCAGGGCATTGAAGTGATTGAGCCGACTGACTTGAGCGGAAGCATCAAGGGAAGACACAATCTATACAATCATTTAGAACTTACTATCAAGAATGCGCAAAAATCTGTTACAATAATGACTACTTCTCAAGGTCTTATGAGAAAAGTGGAAGGATTAAAGCCAGTCTTTGAAAAATTGAAAAAGAAAGGAGTGAAGATAAAAATCGCTGCACCTTTGACAAGGGAGACAAAAAAGACTGTAAGCGAGATTGGTTCTGTGGCAGACGTGCGTAATGCAGATTCCAAGGCAAGATTCTGCATTGTTGACGGCAAAGAGATTGTCTTTATGGTATTGGACGATAAGGAGGTTCACCCGACATATGATGTTGGAATCTGGGTGAATTCCCCGTTTTTCGCCAAAGCCCTGGAGACCTTGTTTGATACAGCATGGAAGGGCCTAAAGAAATAAAATTTCTTTTTTTCTTTTTTGAATTACTATGGACTTGAAAAAACTAGCTGAGACGTTGCATCCTTTGGAAAGGAAGGTTTTGCCGGTTCTTAATAAATTCAAGACCCTTCCTCAGATTGTTTCTGCAACAGGATTAAAGGAAATAGAAGTCATGCGCGCATTGCAATGGCTGCAGAACAAGAAAGTAATCAAGATTGATACAGAATTAAAGGAAGTAGTCAACCTTGACAAGAATGGCGAAAAATATCTGAAAGAAACACTTCCTGAAAGGCGTTTTATAGAAGTTTTAAAAGATAAGGAGATGACAATCACCCGGCTTGAAAAGAGCAGCAAGCTGGCAAAGAACGAACTCAATACCTGCCTCGGCGCTTTAAGAAAAAAAGCGATGATTCTCATAATCAAGAACAAGGAGCTGAGAGTAAAGCTGACAGACCAGGGAAAAAAATACCTGAAAAAAGAGTTTCCTGAAGAAATATTTTTGAAAAAGCCTTTTCCTGTTGAAATAAAAAAACTTGCTCCTGAAGACAAGTTTGCGCTGGACAACCTAAAGAAAAGAAAGAACATAGTGAAGGTTGAGCTTCAAAAAATCAAGAAAGTTGAGCTGCTGAAGCCAGGCCAGCAGTTGATTGATATGGGCATTAGCGATGAGAAAGTCATTGATACACTCACACCGCAGATGCTGCGCACAGGCGCATGGCGTGACAAGACTTTTCGCAGGTATGATGTGCAAATTAATGTTCCTAAGATTTATTGCGGAAAAAAGCAGAACTATAGGCGTTTTCTTGATAATGTCCGCGAGAAATTCATTGAACTGGGCTTTAAGGAGATGACAGGCCCTCTTGTTGAGTCAGAGTTCTGGGACATGGATGCTTTGTACATGCCGCAGTTTGATTCCGCAAGAGCAATCCATGATGCATATTATGTTGAATCAAGAAAGCCTGCAAAGCTTGATGAATCCTTGGTCAAGAAAGTCAAGTCAGCCCATGAAAATGGCGGCAAGACAGGAAGCATAGGCTGGCAGTATGATTTTGATGTGAAAAGAACGCATAACCTGTTATTAAGGACGCAGGGAACAGCGTGTTCTGCGCGGATGCTTGCTTCAAAAGACTTGAAGATTCCTGGAAAGTATTTTGGCATTGCGCGATGCTTCAGGCCAGATGTTGTTGATGCAACCCATGCAGTTGATTTTTATCAGACAGAAGGCATTATCATTGAAGAGGGACTTAACATGAGGCATCTTTTTGCCCTGCTGAAGATGTTTGCAGAGGAATTTGCAGGCGCAGAAGAAGTAAAGCTTGTTCCTGGATATTTTCCTTTTACAGAACCGAGTGTTGAATTGTTTGCAAAACATCCTGAAATGGGCTGGATAGAATTAGGCGGGGCAGGTATTTTCAGGCCAGAGGTTGTTGTGCCTTTGCTTGGAAAAAACATTCCGGTGCTTGCCTGGGGCATAGGCATTGACAGGATTGCCATGTTCAAGCTGGGAATAAAGGATATCAGAAAATTATTTTCACACGATTTAGATTATTTGAGGAATGCAAAGGTGATTTAATGCCAACATGCACATTTTCATTAAAGGATTTGAACTCCCTAGTCAAAAAGACCTTGAAGAAGTCTGAGCTAAAAGATTTGCTGGCATATGCCAAGGCAGAGCTTGAGGATATTTCAGATGATGAGATGACTGTGCAGTTCAATGACACAAATCTTCCTTATCTCTGGTCTGTTGAAGGACTGGCCATCTTTTTGAGAGGTGTTGTAGGAAAAGAAAAAGGCATTCCAAAGATAAAGATTCATAAAAGTCCAGAATATAAGGTGCAGGTTGATTCCTCTCTAAAGACAATAAGGCCTTATATTGCTGCTTTTGTTGCAAAAGGCAAAAAGATAAATGATCATTTCTTGAAGCAGCTTATCCAGATGCAAGAAAAATTCTGCGAAGCATATGGCAGGAGAAGAGAAAAGATTGCAATCGGCGTCTATCCTGCAAAGAAAATCACATTTCCTGTCTTTTACAAGGCTGTTCCGCCGAGGAGCGCGAGATTTGTTCCGCTGGACTTCATGAAAGAGCTGGATCTCGCGCAGATACTTGACCAGCATCCTACTGGAAAAGAGTATGCTTGGATTTTGAAGAATTGCAAGAAGTATCCTCTGCTGATTGATTACAAGAAAGAAGTGCTTAGCTTTCCTCCAATTATCAATTCAGAGACAACAGGCAGGCTAAGCATGGAAGATGAAGAGGTTTTTTTCGAGGCAACTGGCACTGATCTGGATTCAGTGAATCTTGCTGCAAATATCTTTGCGCAGCTGTTCTTTGAAAGAGGATTTAATATTTCTTCTGTCAATATAGGATACGCCAGGAAGCCTACAACAACTCCTGATTTCAAGACAGAGGCAATGAAGATAAAGAAAGAGGATATCACAAATATCATCGGCATTGATTTCAAGGATTCTGAAATAAAGAAGCTGTTAGAGATGGCAAGATACGATTTTGCAAATTACAAGGTCACGGTTCCTGCTATCAGGCGTGATGTGATGCATCCTGTAGATATCATAGAGGATGTTGCCATAATGTACGGCTATGACAATATTGAGCCGCTTGATTTAAAAACATACACCCGGGGAGATACTTTTGATATCCAGCGCTTTATTGATACTGTTCGCGAGATAATGGTTGGAGAAGGTTATCAGGAGATTGCAAGCCCGATTCTTTCAAACAAGGAATTGCTGTTAAACAAGATGAATATAAAGGATTTTGGGTGTGTTGAGATAAAGAATTACACTTCATTGAACTATTCTGTCTTGCGTACATGGCTCATTCCAGGGCTTATGGATGTATTGATGAGAAACAAGCACGTGGATTATCCTCAGAAGATGTTTGAGCAGGGAACAGTAACAGTCAATAAAGAAGGCAGTATCATGGATTATGAGAGGATTGCTGCCTTGTCCTGTCATGCAAGTGTTGATTATACTGAGATAAAGCAGGTTATTGATTACTTGTTCAAGATGCTTGGAATAGAATATGAGATTGAAGACGCTGAGCACAAGGCATTTATTTCAGGCAGAGTTGCAAGAATTTCTGTCAAGGGAAAGAAAGTTGCATTTATCGGAGAGATTAGTCCAATTGTATTGAACTCTTTTGGCGTGGATATGCCTGCAGCTGCTTTTGAGCTGAATCTCACAGAGTTATTTAATGCCTTGAAGTGATTATTTCTTTTCTTCCTTTGTTTCAGCCTTTTTTGCAGTCTTTTTCTTTACAGCTTTTTTCTCTGTTTTTGCTGCTTTCTTGACTGATTTTTTCTCAGGCTCTGCAGCCGGCTTTGCCAGCTTGCTTCTTCTGAGTCTTCTTGGCCTTATTTTCTTTGCTTTTGGTTTTGTTTCCCTTGCTTCCAGGCCAATCTTCTTGAATGCAGCCTTGACATCAGCATGGCTTGCTTTTTTCTTGATGTCAATCTTTTCTTCTAAAGGCTCTAGATGTAGAACATTGCATTTTCTTCTTCTTGTCTCGCCGTCAATCATGACGAAAGTCTTATCAAGAACTTCAACAATAACACATTTTTTGCCAGAATCCCTTCCGGCAATCTTCACGCACAATCTTCCGGTTTCAATCATTTTCTGCCTCCAAAACTTATTTTTGGAGACCAGCAGAATCTTTGATTCTGCGCTGCCTCCATTTCCAAGAGTAGCAGTCGCCTTAATAGCAAATTGCAGGCAAAACACCATCAGCATTTTTGCAATTTGCTATTTAGCGAATCTCACAAATGTTTAATACTTGCTGGGATTCGCTATAACTACTTGGAGATTTTTCTTGTTTTTTCAACTATTTTCCTGCGAGCGCATCTGGTGCACAATACTCCGCCATATGCGCGCTCAGGCCTTTTCTTGGTCTTTGGCATATTCTTCATCTTTAGAGGAAGTTCTCTAGGCACACCTGCCAATACTTTCTTGCACTCAGCACATTTTGCTTTTGAAGGCTTTCGCCTCTTGTACTGGACTTTGGTATTTCCTCCAGGAGTCTTTACTTTGACTCTCCTGAATGTCCTTGATTTTTTTCTGCCTTCGACCATGCTCTTGAGAATTACTGGTTCATTTAAAAAGCTTTTGTATCTTTGTATGTTTAGCAATATTTCCAATAGCGCCTTGCGAAGTCTTGTGGCATAAATGCGGAATAACATAAATCTGGAATAAAAGCGATTAAAAAAGTAGATGTAGCGCGCTATTGGTTAGCACCTGGTGCAGTCTTTTTAAACATAAGGTTTATAAAGCCTCTGCATTGCTTTATTAACTAAAATGAGAGTATATTTAGACAACGCAGCAACTACAAAAACAGCGCCTGAAGTAGTTGAGGCCATGCATCCTTATTTTACTGAAAAGTATGGCAATGCATCCAGCATACACTCTTTTGGAGAAGAAGCTAAAGAAGCATTGGAAAATGCAAGAGAACAGCTGGCTAAATATATTAATGCAGAGCCAGAAGAGATTATTTTCACAAGCGGCGGGACTGAAAGCGATAACCTTGCTATTAAAGGAACTGCTTATGCCTTGAAAGACAAAGGAAAGCATATCATAACAAGCAAGTTTGAGCATCATGCTGTTTTAGAGACCTGTCAGGCCTTGGAAAAAGAAGGTTTTGAAGTTACATATATAGGCATAAGCAAGGACGGCTTTGTTGATATAGCTGCATTGAAGAATGCAATAAGGGATGACACAATCCTTGCTACTATAATGCATGCTAATAATGAGATTGGAACAATACAAGACATTGAAAAAATCGGGGAAATCTGCAGGGAAAAAGGAATTATCTTTCACACAGATGCTGTCCAGTCATTAGGAAAAATTCCGATAGACGTAAAAAATATGCGCCTGGATCTTGCTTCTTTTTCAGCACACAAGCTTCATGGCCCAAAAGGCATTGGTGCATTGTATGTCAGGAAAAAAGACAAGATAACAAAATTATTTTACGGCGGCGCACAGGAGTTCAATCTTCGCCCAGGGACAGAGAATGTTTCAGGTGCAGTTGGTTTTGCAAAAGCAATAGAGCTTATGTCTGAGCAGGATATCAAGAATATGACTGAATTTCAGGATTATTTGATTGATGCATTGCTGCAGATTCCAGAGGCCTGTCTTAATGGCTCTAGAGAAAAAAGGCTTTGCAATACTGTTAATGTTTCTTTTTCACATATTGAGGGGGAATCTGTATTGCTTGGCTTGGATGACAAAGGTATTGCAGTCTCAACAGGTTCTGCATGCACTTCACAGAAGTTGGAGCCAAGCCATGTCTTGATTGCAATGGGCATTAAGCCAGAAGATGCGCACGGCAGCATAAGATTTTCATTGAGCAAATACACAACAAAAGAAGAATTAGATTATGCAATAAATGCAGTAAAAGCAGTTGTAGAAAACTTAAGAAAGATTTCACCTTTAGGCAAATAAAATGTATTCAGAAAAAGTGCTTAAGCATTTCAAGAAACCGCACAATGTAGGCAAGATTGAAGATGCTGACGGAATTGGAACAGTAGGCAACAGGGCCTGCGGCGATGTCATGAAATTATACATCAAGGTAGAGGATAACAAGATTGTTGACATAAAGTTTGAGACAATGGGGTGTGCAGCTGCCATAAGTTCTTCTGATATGTTATGTGAAATGGCTAAGGGAAAAACTATCGAGGAGGCCTTAAAAATTACTAAAGACGATTTAATTAAGGAGTTAGAAGGATTGCCGCCAGTAAAAATTCATTGTTCCGTACTGGCTGTCGACGCATTACATGAAGCGATTAAAGAATACAAACAAAAACAAAAGAAATAATTTCTACTAGCCACTGGACATTCTCTCGCAGTCTATTTAAAGACTAAATGCTCGAATATTATGAAAAGAGAATACGCAGAACTGCTAAATAATGTTTTTCGGTCTGCGACGCGAAAATCAATTACGCAGTTCTGCTCAGGCGTTCTCTTTTCTCGAAAAAGTTGAGCTTTCCTATCAACTGCGGAAATCTCAACTACAAGATTGGGATTTCGAGGTGTACTATGGCTTTTAAAAAAGGAAACGTTCCTTGGAATAAAAATAAAAAAGGAGTTATGCCGATTCCTTGGAATAAAGGATTATCTAAAAATAATTCTAAAATTGCTGAAATTTGTCAAAGAATCAGTCAAACTAAAAAATCACAATATCTGCATGGCGAACTTGTTGTTTGGAATAAAGGAAAAAATAAATTTATTGATAAAAGATTAGCACAGCAAGGAAAAAAATCTTCTGAAACTAAGAAAAGAAGATACACAGCAGGTGACTTAGTTATTTGGAATAAAGGTAAGAAAAATGTACAAACTCCTTGGAATAAAGGCAGAGAAGGACTGCAAAAAGCATGGAATAAAGGATTAAATAAAGAAAATAATTCATTTATTCGTAAACAAGCAGAGTCTTTGAAAGGCAGCTGGGATGTAAAGTATGGAATACAGCATGCAGAGAAAAGAAAAGCAAAAGTTCGAGCGGCTCGTTTAAAGCAAACCTTTAATAAAATCAGTAGCATAGAACTGACGACTAAAAAAATTCTTTTAAGTATAGGATGCAAAGAAAAACAAAGTATCAATAACTGCAAATCTTGGCTAGATTTTGCCTGTCAGCAATCTATTGAAGGAATTTGTGTGCCTGATTTCGTTTTTCCTCTGCAAAGTTTAATTATAAATTGTGATGGTGATTATTGGCATGGAAATCCTAAGCTCTTTAATGAATTAGATTACATTCAGAAAAAAACAAGAAAAAGAGATATTAGACAAAATGAACTACTTAAAGAAAAAGGCTGGCTTGTTCTGCGCTTCTGGGAACACTTCATTAAAGAAAACGAAGAAAGATACGCGAACGATTTAGCGAATATATTAGAGATACAATTAACTTTATAAACTCGATTTCTTTTTCTAGCATTATGATCATAATTCGCTTTGCTGAAATCGGCCTTAAAGGCAGGAACCGGGCTTTCTTTGAAAAAACTCTTGTGAATAACATAAAATCTTGCCTTGATGCTCATAAAATAATATACAAGAACATCAAAAGGCCCATGGGCAGGGTCTTGATTGCCACAGATGATTCTTGCAAATGCTTGGAATGTGTTTTTGGTATTGCCTCTTTTTCAGATGCAGTCAATGCAGGCTTTAACATGGAGTCTGTAAAAAAAGAGGCTTTGAAATTAGCAAAAGATCTTACTCCGAAAAAATCTTTTAGGATAACCTGCCAAAGACTGGACAAGAGATTTCCCATGACTTCTCAGGAATTTGATGTAGAGCTTGGCGCTTTTATCCAGGAAAAGACAAATGCAAAAGTCAAGATGAAAGGGTTTGATTTGAATATCCGGGCAGAGATCATTGATAATTTTGTTTACTTGTTCACTGAGAAGATCAAAGGCCTTGGAGGCCTGCCAGTTGGTGTTGAAGGAAAAGTTATTGTTCTTCTTGAGAATGAAGCTTCCTTGCTTGCAGGATTGTTCATGATGAAGCGCGGATGCCATATAATTCCAGCAGCTTTTAAAGAGATGGATATCTCTTTGCTGCAGAAATATGCTTTTGGCACAAGGGTTGAACTGAAGATAATCAAAAATATTTCAGATATTGATGCATTGGCTAAAGAGCATAAGGCAAAAGCAGTGGCTGTCAGTGATTTATTGGACACGATGAAAGAATATGATATGAATACCAAGGTGTTCAGGCCTTTGATTGCTTATGAACCTAAAGAGATTGCAGAGGAATTAAATGGTTTCAGACAAAGAGTTTGTTAAGAAGTTTGAGCAGAAAGTAAAAAATACAATAAAGAAATTCAAGCTGATTAGTCCTAAGGACAAGATTCTTGTCGCGGTTTCAGGAGGAAAAGACAGCACAACTGTTTTGTATCTGTTAAATAAGTTTGGCTATGATATTGAGGCAGTGACAGTTGATGTTGGTGTGGGTGATTATTCTGAAGTTAATCTGAAAAATCTGAAGGCTTTTTGTGCAGAGAAAAATATCAAGCTGCATAAGCTGTCTTTTATAAAAAATTTTAATTGTTCTATTGATCAGATACAGCCCTTGCTGAAGAAAAAAGGAATTAATCTAAGATCCTGTGCTGTTTGCGGTGTTCTCAGAAGATATTTAATCAACAAGTTTGTGAGAAAGGCCAAGGCAACAAAAGTTGCTACAGGCCACAATGCTTCTGATGAGGCTCAGGTTTACTTGATGAATGTTTTAAAGAACAAGCAGGAATTGAATTCACGATTAGGCCCTATGCCTGGCTTAATAAGAAGCAAATTGTTTGTTCCAAGAATAAAGCCATTGTATCTTATCACAGAAGATGATGTTGAGCGCTATTCAAAGATAATGAATTTTCCTGTCAAGTATGGAAGATGCCCCTGCGCTCATGATGCTTATAGGAATTATATCAGGAATTTCTTGAATGATTACAAGAAGACAAATCCAGATGTTCACTTGAATATTGTCAGGAATTTCTTGAAAGAATTGCCTGGATTAAAAAAAAGATTTGCAACAAAAAAAAAGCCGAATGTTTGTGCAAAGTGCGGAGAGCCTGCCAAAGAAAAGATATGCAGGACCTGCCAGATATTATCTCATCTTAAGAAATGCCTTTAATTCTTTTAGTTCTTTTTTGCCTAATTGTCTCTTTTTTCCTGGGCGCAATCCTTTTAGTTTTATGTTGGCCACCTGAGTTCTTTTAAGTTCCTGGACCTTGTATCCTAGCTTTGCAAAGATTCTCTTGACTATGTGCTTTTTTCCTTCGTGTATTATTATCTCAATCCCTTTTGGCAGTGACCTGTATCTTTTTATCTTTACTTTCTTTCCGTCAAGGACTATTTTTTGCAATTTGCTGAAATCCTTGAATTTTTTGTCTAATACTGCGTGGTATGTCTTGAATGTCATATATCTTGGATGCATTATCCTGTTTGCCAGTTCGCCGTCATTTGTAAGAATCAATAATCCTTCTGTATTCTCATCAAGCCTTCCTACTGGAAATACTTTTTCTTTTATCTTTATGAGCTCCATTATTGTTTTCTTGCCTTTTTGCTTGAGAGAAGTCACATATCCTTTTGGCTTGTTGAAGGCAAAATACACTTTTTCCTCTGGCTGGATTATTTCTCCATCTAGTGTAATTACATCCAGCACAGCATCTGCTTTATCTCCTAGTTTTATCTTCTTTCCATTTACCTTGACCCTGCCCTGCGCTATGAGTTCCTCGCTTTTTCTTCTTGAGGCAATCCCTGCAGCAGCAAGTATCTTTTGCACTCTTTCTTCCATAACACTAGGATATAACAGAAGATTTAAATAATTAACTCAATAAGGCGGTCTTATGATTGATGTAGTGTTTCCAGATAAAAATGAGAAGGAATTTGTTGAGATAGCTGAAAAGCTGGGATATTCAGGATTGATATTTGTTTATGAGCATAAATTTGAATCTGGTGCTGAAAAAATCAAGACAAAGCTAAAATTGCACGATGCCTTGTCAGTTCAGCACAAAAAAATCATTTCTGCAAAAAACAAGTCAAAGTTTGTATTTGCAAAAGCAATAGAAGATAATCGTTTTGCTTTTGAAAAAGCACGACCTGCAATGGTTTTTGCATTAGAAGAAGCACAGAAAAGGGATTTCATGCATCAGAGAGGCTCTGGACTCAATCATATATTTTGCAGGCTTGCAAAAGAAAACAATGTCAAGATAGGTTTTTCCTTTAATTCAATCCTTAATTCAAGAGGGATGTCAAGAGCGCAGATAATCGGCAGGATGCAGCAGAACATCATGCTCTGCAGGAAATACAAGTGTAAGATGGTTATTGCTTCTTTTGCAAAAGATCCTTATGAGATGCGCTCTCCAAAAGATTTGATTTCTTTTTTTACAGAGATAGGAATGCACCAGAAAGAAGCAAAAGACTCATTAAATATGTTTAAATGATTAATTTAATACATCTTTGTTTTAATTGCGCATCAACTATGTTGTCGCAGAGAGGCTTGTGATTGAATTCCTGCGCAGCGATCATGTAAGAAGAATCTGCGCATTCTTGTTTAACTTGATTGTTCAGGAAATAATCTGCATTCCTGGTTGCCATTGCAATGCAGTCATCAATTATTTTTTGTGTATCACTTGATTTCAGGCAGTAGCTTTGGTCTCCTGTTGTGTATGCCAAGCACATGTAATTATCTGGCCTACAGAGTGAGCTGTCTTTTGTTATTCCTGCAATGCATCTTTTTTTAGCATCTTCTGACAGGTCTTGACATACAGAAGGGTCTCTATTCACATTTGCAGCGCAGTATATCTTTGCCTCTCCTTTTAATTTATTGCAGTATCCTATATCCCCTGTTTTTTCTGCCAGGACAGTATAGTACACTTCACCTCTTTCACCAATGCATATGTCATAGTTTTCCTCAAAAACAACTTTATATGCTGGTTTTTTGACAAGCAAGGTGAACACTAGCGCAAGAATTACGATTAATAACAGCAATAAAAGCAATACAATGATTGTTTTTCTTCTTTCCATCTTGCCTCTTTTTATAAGATTGTTTTTTGTCTTTGACTATTTAAAACTTTCTTTGCAAGGTAAGCGGCAATGCTGCCTGGCGAAGTTATCCAAATGACAAGCGGTTTCAGATAAATCTGATGTATATGTGATTTAAGCAGCGTAACGTAGCGCAGTATTGCTGCAATACAATAAACTTAACTCAACTCTTTACCCAAAAGGTTTATATATTAAATACTCGATATTAACGTTAAAAGAGGGTTTATATGGGAAGCAAACATACATTACTAGTTATTTTAGTGTTAATTCTGTTTTCTAGCACTGTTTATGCTGTTGATTTTGAGCTTGCATTTGGGTATCCAATGTATAATCTCTCTTATAGCAAACAGTTTTGGGGTGTTGCTGACACAACAGGCCCTTATTTTATCTTGGAAAATACAGGAATCTGGACTATTCATCCTACTGAAATCGAAGTGGAGGGTTTATTAGAGGTAGACCCGCCTTTTATTGCTGTAGAAGCCAGAGGGCACTATACAGACAGATATGCTTGTGAAGGAAACAGGGGCGGCGGAGGATGTAATTCCCATTTGAAAGTTTTATTAGAATATAATCAAAAAGAGGTATGGGACAATGTCCGGCGCGCAGACAATCCTCCTAACTGGTATGAAGATCCTATCAATGTTATTTCAGATTATGTAGAATATAAGAGAGTTTCTGGAAGAAAGGAGTGTACTAATAGAGATCCTGATGTGAATTGCTGGCCTGACCAGGTAATTCAATTTTATTATGCTCCAATCATTGTAAAGGATTTTAACAATGTATTTGTTGAAGATGAGACAAAATCTCTTGGAACTGTTGGAGAGATAATGGGAGAGGATTTTCCAGATGGTGTTAATGCAACTGTTTACACTGGAATTTTTTCAGAGAATAAACAGGTTCTTTTCTGGATTGCTGATTATCCTGATTCTTCTGCAGATTATCCTGCGGAGCCTGAAAAAAATACTGCAGACAAGACAGATTATATACTTGCATGCGCGGATTTTGACCAAAATAATAAATGCGATCACTTACAGTCTACTGTCCAGACCTGCTGGGATGAAGATGGTGCCTGGTTTGGCAGGAATTATCATGAAGGCCAGTTATATGGTGGAGGATTTGTGGAAGGATGTTGTGTTGATAATGACCCTCAAAAAATTGCGCGCCTGAATGCAGCAGGAATTGAAGCTTTTCACTGCGGATATTATGATCACAGGCTCAAGGCATTGTGCGGTTATGATGAGCAGGGAAATCATCACTGGGCTTCCTTAGAGCAGGCAGGCAGTATTGCAGATTTAAGAGGCTGTCCTGGTTTTAATATTGTATCAAATGGAAGAAGATTTTATGGATGTCGCGCCGGAAATTTAGGGTTTGCTACATTTGATACAAATGTTTCTGTTCAAAGGACATGGTATGACTGGGAAGGCAAGTGGCATGCAAAAGCTGAAAATGAAGACTTGTTTGAAGGCGCATTATATACTAATGCCAATGATTGGCTTAGAGATTATTTTGATGACAATGGAAAAACTGATTTATGTAGATTAACTGAGAGCATGTGCAATGCGGAGAATGCATATGAAAGCGCGTATAAGTGCGACTTTACTGATGATCCTAATACCGAAAGATATCAGGTTAATAGTGATGAAGCAACTGTTTATTGGGACTTATCTACAGATGACTGGCCTGATTTGTTTTGTCCATATAGGATAAGCATATATCCTCTGGAACACCAAACGAAGAGTATCTACAGTGCTTCTGGCACACACACTTATCTTTGTGATTCTACCACTGGAAACTTGTTTGAATGTACAGGAGACCTGCCTTCTTTTACAAATCCTTATGAAAATCCTGGTGCAATTGCTGAGACAGGCAGGACAACTGTTGAGCTGGTTGGTGCAGGCGGCTGTCCTCCAGGAATATTGTCTTACTGGACTTTTGATGATACTGTGCAGGATTCTAAAGGAGATTTCAATGGATTGCTTTCTGGCGCAACTTATGCAGAAGGCATTGTTAATAATGCCCTATTGTTTGATGGCAATGACAAGGTGACTGTTTCAGGAAATCTAACAACCCCTGCAAGTAATTTTACGATTGAGTCATGGATTTATCCTGAGCAGGTTGATGAAGGCACTTATTCAATATTAGAAAAGCCTGGCTCTTACAAGCTTGAGATAGTTGATAGAAGACTTAAGGCAGGAGTCAATATTGATGGAACCTGGGAAAACTTTGGACATGCATTAGTAAGCAAGAATGACTGGGCTCACATCGCTTTGATTTTTAATGGCAACACTGCGAGACTTTTCAAGAATGGCGACCCTGTCGGTCATGCTGACAAGACAGGAAGCATAACAAAAACAATCAATCCTTTGGTTATTGGCCAGAATTTCATAGGCAAGATTGATGAAGTCGCTCTTTATGATGAATCGCTTTCCTATACTCTCTTTAAGGCGCATAAGGATGCTGAAAGAAACTATTGCAATCTTTCCACCGGATTTACACAAATAGAATATTGTGCATCAGATGGCTGGTGGACGTATGATTTAGATACAAAAGATGAAAGCTCTTGTGAAAAATCTGGATTCAAGTGGACAGGACATTTGTGCTGCTCAGAAGACAATGATGAAAATGAATTTTACAATGATTGGGATTCTCCTGCACTGCCTTTTGATTATAGCAGGAAATCTGCAAATGTAGATTTATTGCCAGATTCAGATAATCCGACATTTATCACATTAAAACCTAGAAAATCAAGAATTACTATTTACGGTCCTGCAAGGTTTGAGATGCGCGTGTATTCTTCTGAGAAATTCGGAACAACATATGATAGATGTGAAGAGATTGAAGATAAAACACGCATCATCGAAATAAAATCAGGAGAATCAAGAACATTCAGGGCAGAACAAGGGCCTGCAGAAGGAGGAGACAATTGCATTTACAGGGAGATAGAGCTTGAGTCAAAGCCATTTGAGGCTCTTGGCGGATGCTGGAACAAGACTTTTGTGCCGATTGGGCATTTTGCAGAGCCGCACGTCATTAATTATCACGGCAAGTTTTACAGCTGCGGCATACCTGCATTAGATTTGATTGATACGCGTAATGGCAGCACGCTTGTTAAGTCTGTCAGTCCTACATGCAGTCACATAATGCTTCATGCAAGAGGGCCGTTACTGCACGCTGTCTGCAATCCTGGAAAGGACTGGCAGTTCACAAACAATTCTGATGCAACAATGCAAAAAAGTGTTGCATGGGATATTGCAGGAACAAATGCAACTGAAATAGGGTGTTGCGGTCCTGATGAGTGCTGGAATGGTTTTAATTGCGTTAAAATCGGCAGGTTCCAGGAAATAGATTCAGTCTCATATTTTTGCGGGGAATAAAAAAGAGGTGATTAGTTGAAAAAACCATTGATTTGGTTATGTATAATCATTTTGCTAGTTTTTGCTGTTTTTGCAGCAGACTGGTATGGGCCTCTTAGCTTAAAGCAAAATTGGGACAGGACAGAATCTGGCGTGTGTCCGAACATAAAGCAGTGTCTTGTGAGTGCAAGCCCGCAGGCAAAAGCCGAATATAATGACCAGCCAGGAAAATATTTTACAGACCCTCCTGGCCCCAAATGCATTGCAGACAAGCAGCATATTCTTGATTATTACTGCGAAGAAGGCAGCTGGACAACAAGAACAAAACTTATTGCCTTGACTTTGATGGATTTTGCAAGCACGCAGTCAAACAAGTTTGCCTTGTTCTGCGGAAATTACAAGGACGCTCTTAATCATTACCAGTATCTTGTGGGTTCTAACACAGATACAAAATTAGTTGAAGACTTTCTGAAAGATTACAGATGCCCGCAATACAATACAACGACAAAAGAAGCATGCGTGAACAACATCTGTGTCTTGAAATACCAGGATGGAGTTGCAATAGGCACTAGCTTGAACACAAAAATAAATGATGACGAGCATTCGTTCCTGCTTGCATTGAATCATTCAAGTGATGCCTGCGACAATATAAATTCAGGCGAAAATTTTCAAAGATGCACAGACTGGAACAAAAGAGGAAGAGCATTTTATAACCCCGGCATAAATTCATTTATTTACTTGTCTACAGATGATACTCTTCCTTCTGCAAAATATTCTGCAGCATATAATGCATTCATCAAGAATAACCTGGAGTCAATAGAAGATTATGCAGCTAATATCCAGGATTCAAATCTTAGTTTTGTCAAGAATACAAGATTATTCAATAATTTTTATTATTCCCAGCAAGGAAGCGGAAAAATAATTTTTGCATTTTTAGAAGAGGGTCAGGAACTTTTTGATTATGATTATGTCGGTGCAAGATACAAGGGTATTGACTTAGGTAATAATCCTTGCAGTGATGTGTTTGAGCAGTATGATGCCTGGTCATTTTGCGAAGAGACAAGCGGAGACATAAAGATAATCGCAAAGCAGACCCCTGACAAAAAAAGCCCGCTGGTTGAAGCATGGGCAGATTTGTCAGGAAAATTAAGGCCAAAATGAGAAACGCACAGATAACATTGTTTTTGATTATTGGAATCGTTATTTTGCTGGGGGCTGGATTGTTGATTTACATGGTATCAATAACACCTGAAAAAAAAGGAGAAGAAACAGTGGTTGGGCAGACTTTAAGGCAGCAGGCAGTGCAGCCTGTCAAGGATTACATAACTACTTGTCTTGATATTGTTTCTTCAGATGCCCTTGAATTAGTTGGCAAGCAGGGCGGAAGATTGTATCAAGAGCAGGGAAGCATTATTCCTAATCCTTCTGTAGATAAGCTTGGAATTATTTTCATGGATTATGATGACTCGAAGCTATCGTATTCGATAGTTCCTCCAAAAGGCAATGTTGGCGCCTTGTTTTTTTCTGATGTTCCAGAATATCCTTGGCCCAGCTTCCCATATACAGCCAATGGAAACACCTCAGATCTTGGTTACTTTGGATTATCAAGGCTGCCGGCATTGTACAAGAATTTCAGCACAGACTCTATACAACAGCAATTAGAGACATACATCTCAAACAATATCGCAAAATGCACTTTGTGGGATAATAAGTTCCCTGGCTTTAAGATTACAACAGGAACACCTATGACAACAATGATTATTGCAGAGAATCTTACACACTTGCGGCAGGAAGAATATATTTCATTTGTGCTTGACTGGCCTGTTACAATAACAGAAGAAAGCAGTGGTGCCAGGATTACTTTAGATAGGTTCACGGTCAATTATCCTGTCGCATTTGGCAGGATGTATTATACAATCAAGAGCATAGTAGAAGCTGAAATATCTAACATGAGTTATGAGCCGATTACAACAGATGCTTATTTTATCACAATAAACAATAATGCTTACAACAAGGATGACATAATTGTTTACCAGGACAAGAAATACAGTCTCAAGGGGGTTCCTTATGAATTCAGGATTGCAAGAAAGAACCGGGCTCCTGCACTTCATTTGATTGATCAGAAAGAGATAGACAAGTTTGCATATTGCGTGGATATTGTGAAGTTCTCTTTGCAGGGAAACAAGTTGTATGCAAGTCCTGACCTGGAAGACGGCGATCCTTTTCCATTAAACAGTACAGCAATTGATCCAGACAATGATGTGATTTCCTTTAAGCTCAAGCCAACTACGCCAAAAGTGGATTCATATGCAGTTGCTTTGTACAAGGATAATCCTGCAAAAGGAGGATTGCTTTTCAAGGTCTATGCAGATGACGGCGAGCTTGAAGATTACCAGCAGATAAGGATAATTCCTAAAGGATGTGCAGAAGATTGAATAAAAAAATATTATTGATATCCATTATGATGATTTTAACAGCATTAGCTGCAGCTGTTTTTGCGCAGCAGTTTGGCTGCTGCTGTGATCCTATTGTCAGGACAGGCTCTATAATGAACCAGTCAGCATGCGTCTCCCCTTTTGTATTTGTTCCAATTCCTGCTTTTGGCTTTACTGGCTGCCCTGCTTTGTGCAATGCAACAAACATAACTGCACCGCCTACAGTCCCGCCTAGCTGCACTGCTCCTGGATACAAGCCGCCTGTCTCAAATCTTTTTGTCTTGCCTGTTAAAGGCGAAAAAGCAGTCCAGATTGACTTTAATCTTCCCTGCCCTGTGAATCATGTCAAGATTTACCGCTGCCAAGGCTCTGGATGCACTAACTTTACCTTGTTGACAACCCTTGGCTCTTCTAATTCATACAAGGATGAGTCTGCTGACTTGCTATGGGACGAGGATTATAATTACAAGATTATTGCAAACTATAAAGTGTCTGGTGATTCAACTCCAGCAACAGCAGAAGTAAATATAGGAGACTTGGAGTGCTGGTATCAGACAACAAATGACTTGTTTTGCATTGCTCCGTATTATTATGACCAGTTCAAGAGCTATCTTAAAAAATACGGCTACAAGATAGCTTCTGCAGATGATTTTAAGGCGGATTTTGATTCAGAAAGAGATTCTGTATTCAATGACTTTTATAGAAAATCCTGGCGCTGCAATGACATGAATCAATTGTCAAAGCCTTCTCCACAGGTTTCCTGCACAGAGGATGAAATATGCATCTCAGATGGAAGCACTGCAAAGTGTGTTGAGAGTGTTTCCTGCGATCTTGGAGGAGATTTTGGCCTGCAGTCTGATGTAGATGACTGCGAGGGAGAATATGGAGAAATCAAGTATTGCTTCTTGGACAAGTCAACTACTGTTGTAAACAAGTGCTATCCTTGCAATCCTCAGATGACTTGTTATGATTATCATTCAGAAGATGCCTGTCTTAGAGATAATTGTGGCGCAGGCCAGTGTGCATGGACAGATGTGTTTCCTGATTTAGGAATAGGTGTTTGTTATGACGCGCGTTTTGATGCGTGCAGCTTGTGCCAGGCAAGGCCAAGCAGCAGTGCTTCAAACAAGGAAGGCTTTAATGAGGTGTTTGATGCTTGCACTGAGGAAAAAGCAAGAGCACTTTCTACAGATGAAATACCTTGCTTCTTCAATAAAAATACGCAGGAAGGCCAGAGCTGCGATTATGTTGATTGTACAGCTTATACGCAGACGCAGTGCAGTTCTCCTGCTGGAGGAATCCAGTTAAATTCAGACAATTCAATAAAAGTTGGCAGCAATGATGCCTGCCAGATAAATGTGTGCCAGTATTCCGTTGAGACAGGATGCGTGAAGAATGCAAATGGAGCATCAGGTGTTGGCTGGTCTGACTGCCTTGATGCAGAAGATCCTGAATTATGTGAAAAAGATTATTTTCCTCCTGAAACAATTGCTGTCTTGACTGGAGAAGCTCCTGGAAAGCACGATTATATTGACTTGATAATAAATGACATGACAAGCAGGACAGGCAAGACAAAAGAGATGCAGGGCGAGCCAGGATACAAGACATACTTGTGCATTGTTTCAGCAAATAATTCCTGCAATATTGCTTCAGCATTTCCTATCACCACAACAAAATCAAGATTGATAATAAATGATTTGAACCTGCAGGACGGCCAGGATGTTGTTGGCAAATTCAGCGAGGGAAACAACAAGGTCAAGTTTTATTCTGTTGATCCTAACAAGAATCTGGAAGTCATAAAGGAAGTTATTGTTTTTGCATGTGACAAGTGTTCAGGCCCAAAAGCAATTAACATAACTGTTACAGGAGCAAATGAGGTTAATGGAAAGTTTTACACAAGGGTTTTGCAGCCTTCAATAAAGATTACTTTTGATGAGCCTGCAGAATTGATTGCCTCCAGCCTGGACAAGGCAGGTGTTTTGCAATCGCTAGCATCTTCTCCTACTTCTGGATTGAATTACCAGTATACTTTCATGCCAAACAACCAGCTGTCAGAAGGAGTCTATAGGTTCTCAGTCAATGCAAAAGATGATAATGGTGTTTCAATGGATAATCCTGTTGTCTTTGACTTGTACATAGACACAACACCTCCGACTGTTGTGATTACTCCAGAGGATGGTGTAGAGTTTGAGACAAAAGATGTTGCAGTTGCCTTGAATTTCAGCGAGCCTGTCTTTTTCAACAAGACAACACTGGATGAGGTTGTCTTCATAAATGAGTTTGCAAAAGAATCATTTCCGATATATCTTTCAAGAGAGCTCAGCTCAGAAAACAGCAAGTATTTTTCAGGCATTGTAACAAATCTTAAGGCAGGATTAAAAATAGTCAATGTTGATGTCACTGATTATGCAGGCAATGTCTTGAGAACAAAATCTTATTTCTCAGTTTTTGCAGGCCCTCCAAAAATCAGGATGGTACATCCGAGCTGGGGAATCTCGTCAGTATTCTCTTTCAATGTAACAGTTGAATCGTCTACAAAAGCAAAGTGCAAGTATATCTATGATGTTCCTGCACCTCCGCCTGCAACACAGTTTGATAGTTTGAGTGATTTTGATTCAAGCGACGGCATATATCATGTAATCAATCAAGTCACGATTCCTTACGGCGATACTTCAACACATTCCCTGCACGTATACTGCAAAGCAGGAGAATTCAATATCTCAAGGCAGTCATTTAACTTGTTTATTGATTCAATAGCTCCAAAGATAGTTTCTGCTTACGCAAATCCAGACCCTATTGTTGAGCCAGTGGAAACAGGTGCAGAGATTTACTCAACAAGGCTGCAGGTGCAGACAGATGAAGAAGGATTCTGCAAGTACAGTGCAGACAAGCAGGACTTCAAGGAGATGGAAAGTTTCTTCCCTGGATTTGATGTGTATCCCAAGAAATCCCATTCAGTTGCAGTCAATGTTTCTGAAGTCAAGGGCTACACATATTATGTTGCCTGCAAAGACAAGGCAGAACTATTGTCATCATCAAAGCCGATCACATTCACTATTGACTTGACAGCCTTGTTTGCAATAAAGAGCACTACAGAGCCTTATTCCAGCACAGAATTGTTTGACCTGCGTATTGAAAGCAATAAAAGGTCATTCTGCTTTTTTGGAGAAAATAAGAACAGCATCTCAAACTGCTTTGGGGCATGTGAATTCACTAATGGCCATGCCCAGCCAATCACAAAGCCTGCTGGAACTTACACGTTCTTTGTTAAGTGCAATACCGGCTCTGGAGGGGAATCGAGCAATGTGCTTAATATCACTGTGACAGTTGATACCAGCCCTCCTGTTATGGAGTATGTTGATGACAGCTCTACACTGCCTGGGGAGCCAGACATATCATGGTATCCTGACAGGCTAAAGGTCAAGTTCAAGGGCAAGGATCCTGAGACAAAAGTCATAAAATATTATTATCTTTTAGAGACTGCATTTGCAAGAGAGCTTGTTGTGAACTGGACTCCAAGTCTTGAGCTAAATGGAACTTCTATCTTTGTAAAAGCAAACTTGTCTGACGGCCAGAGATATGTTTTTAGGGTAAGGCCTGTGAATCTTGTCGGCCTGGTTGGAAATTTCAGTTCAAGTGACGGAGTGACAGTTGATTTGTCAAAAATGCCTCCTGTCTGTGCTAATGGAGAAAAAGATGCAAATGAAACTGATATTGACTGCGGAGGCATGTGCGCAGGCTGTGCAGTAGGTAAAAATTGCCTGAAGAATAATGACTGTGAATCAGTGTATTGTGCAGAGAATGTTTGTGCAGAGCCTTCTTGTACAGATGGCGTAAGAAATGGCCAGGAGACTGATGTTGACTGCGGCGGTCCTGAGTGTCCGAAATGCATGCTTAACAAGACATGTGCAGAAAATACTGATTGTGATTCTGGCAGCTGCTTGTTTGGAAAATGTGCTGTTGATACCTGCAAAAATGGTGTTCTTGACAACACAGAGTCTGATATTGATTGCGGAGGTGCATGCCCATCAAGGTGCGGCAGTGGAATGAACTGCAACCTGCCAGGTGATTGCGCAGAAGAACTTGCCTGCATTGACAATACTTGTAGTGTTCCTCTTGACTTAGATGAAGATGGTGTTCCTGATTATCTTGATATCTGCCCTAATACTCTTCCAGGTGTTCCTGTTGATGCACAAGGATGCGAGATTGTTGAAGAGATTCCTGCTGCAGAAAAGCCTTCCTTCTTGTGGACTCTCATAAAGTTCTTGCTGATACTTGCAGTGCTTGGAGGCCTTGGATTTGGAGGATATTATGCTTACAAGAAAGGATATTTAGATAAAGTGATTGCAAAGTTCAAGAAAGCCCCTCCTGCTGCGCCTGAAATAAAGCCTGCTGCTGTAAAAGCAAGGCCAAAGCCTAAGCCAGTAGGGCCTACACCTGAAGAAAGGATTGCTGCCTTGCGAAAGTTTGCAAAAAAGAAGGAGCGGCCTGCAATAACAGAAGAGTTTGTTCCATTAGAGAAATTAAAAACTAAAAAAAGGCCTAAAACAAAGGCTTTTGAGAAGCTAAAGAAGCTTAAATCAAAGAAAAAAGCTTCTAAGAAAAAATCTAAAGAAGAGGCCATAGCAAAGCTGAGGAAGATAAGGAAAAAATGAAAAAAGCGCAGATGATAGGCCAGATATTTATTTTTGTAGTTGCTGCAATAATTTTTATCCTTATCCTTATGTATGGGTATAAGGCAATCTCTAATTTTTTGCAGCGTTCTGAGCAGGTTGCATTGATTGATTTCAAGTCTGATTTAGAATCTTCTGTAGAGGTCATCAAGAGGGATTATGGCAGTGTGAGAAAGCTTGAATTAAAGCTGCCAAAAAGATATACAGAGCTCTGCATAATTGATATAAACAATTGCGAGCCGCTAAAGAAACAGAGGCCTTTGATGTATTCGACGTGTATTGCAGGCAGTGAGAATGTCATACTTGTTCCTAAGCAGGAAACTCCTATCTTTCTTCCAGACATAACTGTTTTAGGCGGCTACACTTGTGTTGATGTTGCCCACGGCAATGTTGTACTGGGCCTTAAGGGTCTTGGCAAGTCAACACAGATTTCAGGGTGGCCTGTTCCATAATGAAAAAACGCGGTTTTGAGATGCAGTTTCACTGGATTTTTATTCTGATAGCTGGCGCTGTAATCCTTGCTTTCTTTTTTTCTGTAGTTGCCAAGCAAAAATCGCTTTCTGAGCAAAAGCTTTCCATAACCCTCTCAGAGAATATTGAAGCGGTTTTTTCTGGCGCAATTGAAAGCAAGGGAACTGCCCAGTTGCTTGCAATGCCTAAAGGGGGACTGTCTTTTTCCTGCTCAGAGGCTTGTGACTGTAATTTTTGGATTGATGACAAGGCAACTTCTTTCAGCGATAAGATCCTGTTTGCTCCCTCCTTGATTGAAGGCCAGGATGCTGTGGCCTGGTCAAATGAATGGAAGATGCCTTTTAGGATAACTAATTTCCTGTACATCACAAATCCTAATATCAAGTATTATCTTGTTTATGAGGCTGGCAAGAATGACCGCTTGTTTGATAGGATAAATAAGTCATTTCCACCTGGATTGAATGTGGCTGTTTTGAGAGACCCGAATGAAGTAGAGGATGTTCCTTATGAAGGTTATCCGGAGACTAAGTTTATATTTTTAGATGTGGTCAATCCTGAGATTAACCTGATGGGCATGGACAGTGATTTCAAGAGAGAAGAGGTTTCTGCAATAAATATCCAGCCAAATGCAAATTCAATCACTTTTTACGAGAAAACGCCTAAAGAGATTGAATTTACATCCAAATCATCTCCTTTTGCAGGCGAGCCGTGGATATTTGCCGCAATATTCGCTGCAGATAAGCAGATGTATGATTGTGGCTTGCGGGCAGCTTTCCTTAAGCTGAGTCATGTTGCGCAGGTAATTTATGGCAGGGCAAAGATGATACAGGCCAACATAACCCAAATAAAACCTGAATGCACATATTTGCTTGACAGTTTTGACGTGCTTATTGAAAGCTCAAAAAGTTTTGTAAATCAATTGGATTTTTCAAGTATTTCAGGCATAGCCCAGGCTGCTGATGATATTGAGAGAGAAAACAAGAACATAATATTGTTATCCTGCCCAGAGATTTATTAAAATGAGGCGAGCACAGATAAAGATGTTTGAAACAATGGCTGTGTTAGTGATATTCTTCTTTTTATTGGTCGGCGGTGCTGCTTTTTATTTTCAGATACAGAAAAGCAGCATAAAAAGAGATTTGGAGAGGCAGGAGCAGCTGCGTGCGTTTCAGGTTGTGCAGAAAGCGTTGTTTTTGCCAGAGCTTGACTGTTCTTTTGTGAGCATACAGAAAGATAATTGCTTTGATAAATTAAAAGTGATTAATCTCCAAGAGCTTTTGAAGCAGGAAAAGTTTATGATTGATTATTTTAATGTGTTTGGTTTTTCCGAGATAAAGATAATGCAGCTTTATCCTGTTAATGATACCTTTTCATATACTCTTTACCAGAACATTCCTGAAAAATATAAGTCCGTGATAAGCACGCAAAGCCCGATACTGCTGTTTGATGCAGTGCAGAACAGGTATAATTTTGGTGTTGTTGAGGTTGATGTTTATGCAGAAGAGCAATAAGTCCCAGATGGAGATAATGGGTCTGGTAATTATAGTGATACTTGTTGCTATTGGAATGCTTTTTGCAGTGCAGTTTTTGCTGAAAAAGCCTGCTGGAAGAGAGACTGCAGCTGTAAAGGAAAGCACGATTGCGGCAAATTTCCTTAACGCGATGCTTTCCACCACAACTGACTGCTATAACAGGAACATTCGCGAATTATTGCAGGACTGTGCTCTTACTGGCGGCACCACAAGATGCCCTGGCCAGAGAAACTCTTGTGATTATGCTGCAGACCAGATAAGAATAATGCTTGACAAGACATTGAGCACCTGGAACAAGGATTATTATTTCAGCATAAAAGGCGCTCCTGGTGTTGAGGCAATCTCTTTTGGCAATTCCTGCCCTGAATGTGAGAGAGAGGCAAAGATACATCCTGTTCCTGTCCGGCCTGGCTTTGAGATACAGCTTACGCTTGAGATTTATAGTTAATCTTTATATATCGCTTTTTCTTTATATCTAATGATGGGGGACAGCAGGATTAAAAGAGCATATAATTGGCTAGTGAAAAAGCCTTTGCGCACAGCAGGCATTGCAGGACTTATTGCATTGCCTTACAGTTTGTACAATGTTTTGAACTGGAAGATTTCTTTTATTGATTCAGAGGCGTCTGAGCTTTTTCAGGATCTTTTTGCAATAACCACTCCTGTATGGACAGCAGCCAGCACAGGCTTTTTTGCAGAATTGCTCAATACTTTTACTTATGAAGATAAATATCATCCAAGAACAAGATTAAGTGATTTCAAGAAGAGAAGGAAAATAAAAAAAGAACTTGCAAAAACTGATTTTGAGTCATTAATTGACAAGGAGTTTAAGTTGTTGAAGGCAGATAATGTCTTGAAGACGCTTTATGATGAAGGAATTAAAAGGCCAGGTATCACAGGAACTCCTGAAGGCACAGACAAGCTTGCTGAGCTGGCTGAAAAAGAAAAAAATCCAGCAATGCATTTTGATGCTGCATTTAATTATTTTGACCAGGATAAACATGATGAAGCTTTTATCCAGATGAGCAAGTTTCTTCAGCTTAATAAGGATATTTCTTTGCTTCATAAGCTTGATTTGACAATAAAAGACTTTTGCAACAGAACAGAAACTTTCTTGAATACCAGGAATTCATTTCCCTTGTTTTATGCAGCCTTGATAGAGATATTGAAAAGAAATTATGACAGCGCCCTTTATTATTCTTCTTTTGCAAGAAAAACAGCTGAAGAATTTGACAGTCCGATCAAGAAAGAAATATTTTGCCTTGACTCATTGATTCATCATGCACTGAATGCAAAGAATTCAAGCGAAATCTGGGCCAATTTTGTGATAGAGACAAGAAAACAGCAGGCTCTTGAAAGGATTGCTGAAACAAAGAATCTTGTGAGGCAGGTGAAAGACAGCAGGTTCTTGTCAAAGACAATTGTGTTAAAAGACAAGCATGATAGAAAAGATCTTGAGGCAGAGGCAGAGATGACAAATTACATTAAAGGCATTCTTCCTACTAGAGATGAGCTCAAGAAGATAATCGGCGATGATATTGGAATAACATTTGATACTCCAGAGATGTTTTATCTTTCAGAAAAACCTGTCAATAATATGTATCCATTGGTCATGCGCCATGCTCCTGGAGAGACCTTGCTTGAGCAGTTTAAGAAAGAAAAATATTCTATGTTTCCTTTTATTGCTGTATGCCTGGCAAAGATTCATGCAGATGTCCCTGCTGAAAAAGTCAGGAAAAAGCAGCTTGAGATTATTCCTAAGTTAATGCGCAAGCTGACAGATCCTGATCTAAAGCTCTCAAAGGACCTGACTGAAAGAGTCCTTCGCAATTACAAGCCTGTGTTGAATCTTTTTAAGGACGCAACGTATGTCTATAATAAGGATGCGCATCCAGAAAACTGGCTGATACATGACAAGACAGTTATTGTTCTTGACTGCGAGAATAATTTCTTGGTCCCGCAGCAGTTTGACTTGGTTAATTTGCTTGAGTATTCAGATTACCTTACTGATATGCAGAAAGATTATGCAATAAAGCTGTATATTGATGCATATGAGGAATTCACAAATACCTTGATTGACAGGGAAAAGTTCAAGCTTACGTATTTAAATTCAGTGATTCAAAGAGCCATCTCCTTGTGTACTGCCTGGTCTTCTGAATACAGGAAGTCAATGCATGCTGAAAGGCCTAAAGTAATTGCAAATGCCATTCACGCGATAGACAGGATGCAGAAAGAGCATAAAACATATTATTACAGGCATAAATTTAATTATTTGAATTTGCAGAGAGCTTTAGAAGAAATAAAGGAATTAGTCAGTGTTCAAGGCAATCATTGATGCAGAGAAATCAACTATTTTCAGGACAGCGTTATTTAAGTAGTTAAGCATTCCTGCTTCTGCTCCTTTTTTTATGCTCACTGCCTTGTGCCCTTTTTCAAGCAGTTCTTTTTTCTTTTCATTCAGTTTATTTAACTGCTTTAAGTCAAATGAATAAAATAATTCGTAATATCTTCTCAGCAGGTCATTTGTTTCCTTGAATAAAGAAATGCTTTCTTTTGAAAGTTTTGCATTGCTTTCTGAGAGCAGTTTGCAGATATACTTGTAATCATCGCATACTTTTTCAAGGTTCCATGCGATTACATAATAAAAGCAGGTTTTTGCATAATCAAGATGCCCTTTCTTGTTGAGTGTTCTTTGGCAGAAATTTGTTAATTGATTGTTTGTTTTTTCAAGTGCAAGAAGCTCTTTCAATTGCTTTTGCTGTCCCTGCTTGATGTATTCTATTGCACTGTCGCCCATTGATATTGTCACAAGCCACGCTCTTCTCAGGATGTTGTCAAACTCCTGCTCTCTTTCCTGTGATATTGCTCGTAATACGCATCTTTTATTGCTTTGGTGCACAATTGCAAATCCAACAAAGAGGTCTTTCACAAGCTCTTGTATGACTGCTGTCTTTTTCGGGTTTTCATAGAATAATTCTATCTCATCATAGCCTTTCTTGTGCAGGCTTGATAACAGCCATCTAAGGGTTCTTTCGTCTGTCTTTGTTATGTTGATGCTTGTCTTTTTTGTGTCTATTTCTTTTTTTGTTGAGAATATGATGTTTGTTGCCCTGTCTTTTACTTCCAGTTCATCTCCTTTTTTGATGCCGTACTTTTTTACCCACTTGCTTGGCAAACTCACCACAAAGGTTCTTCCTGCAAGCTGTATCACTTTTCTCTTCATATTACTTGCTTAAACTTTGGAATATATAAGTTTTTCTATATTATATAACTATAAGGCAATATATAAGACTTAAGAAAAAAGTATATAATAATCAAAGCTTATAGTATTATATTGTTTAGGAGGTGATATATAATGCTTAAGAAAAAAGATCTGGTATTAACAGCTTACTTAAGGCAGAATTCGCGGGCATCCTTGACAATATTATCACGCAAGACAGGGGTTCCTGTAAGCACAATATTTGACAGGCTCAAGACAAATAAGATAATTGTAAAAAACACTGCCTTGCTGGACTTCAGTAAGATGGGATATGGCGCGCGGGCCACTATACTATTGCGCGCAAAAAAGAATGAAAAGCAGAATCTTAAAGATTTTTTGATGGCATCCTTTAATGTAAACTCTTTGTATAAGGTAAATAATGGCTTTGATTTCATGTTTGAGTGTATTTTCAGGGATATAAAAGAGCTTGAGGAGTTTGTGGATGCTATTGATGAGAAATTCTCTATCAGGTCCAAGGAAATTCATTATATAATCGATGAAATCAAGAAAGAGACTTTTCTCAGCCAGCCAGAGCTTGTAGAGCTGGTATATGCCCAATAATCCCAAAAAGTTTATATATAACCAATTACAAATACAGTGTAAAGCTAGCAAGAGGTGTACTAATGAGAAAAGCACAAGGATTGCCTATCACTACTATTATCATTGCTGCATTAGCACTAGTTGTGCTTGTAGTATTGTTTGCCATATTTACAGGCAGACTATCTATTTTTGGAAGAGGCATTTCCGAATGCCCTGGAATTTGTGTTGCCAAATATTCTGAAAGCGGTGCAACCACTAGTGGCGTGAAAACAGCAGATGCAACAGCTGCATGTCCTAATCCGCAACTGCAAAGGCCGCTGACAGGAACATATATTGAAGTAGGACAGCCAGCTAACAGAAAAGCAGAAGATTTGGTTTTCTGCTCTAAGTGCTGCGTCTCCACAGTCTGATGGTAGAGCTGAAGATTCCTTATTTGCAGGGCGTCACTCCTGCAAGACTTTTTACTTTATTGACTTTGATTGTTCTTTTGGTTATACTCATAACTAAATTCTTTGTTTTGAAAGAGCATATGAGCTTGATTCCGCCTTCTGTATTGCCTTAGGTTGCCAATACTGCCTTGCGAAGTTCTCAGATGAATATGCGGATTCTGATACCTCGGGAATACTTCTTAATTATTTGTATGTGAAGTATTCCGGATGGTGCTCAAGAACCCTTGGTTCTTGACAAATCTGGTTTGCAGGAGGCATCTAGTGCATAACACAGCGCAGCATTGGCTTATGCATAGCACGCTTCGTTCTGCTTCTATTATCGCTTATGTCCAGATTTATGATAAGTGGAATATTGCTTAGATAACTTCGCTAGGTGCTATGCATGTATGTTCTGCCATAAAGTTTATATATGAGAATTAGATTTTATATCAGCATGAAGAAAAGAGGCCAAGGATTGCCAATAACCACCATAATCATAGCTGCTCTTGCACTGATAGTTCTCGTGGTTCTTATTTTCATATTTTCAGGCAAAATAAGGGTTTTTAGCGGAGAGATGGTTAGCTGCACAAGCAAGGGGGGTTTTTGTACTTCAAAAGCTTGCGTATTTGGCTATCAATCAGAAATCAAGAATACAGATTGTCCTTCTGGCCAGAAATGTTGCCTTACAATTCTTGGCGCTCCTGCAGATTCTCCTTGCGCTAATGATGATGACTGTGCAAAAGGTTTAGAGTGTAAAAATAACAAGTGCACCGCAAAGACTGCAGCTAAAAAATAGACAATATTTCTTTTTTCACCAAAAACCTTTTATATATAATTCTTATTTTCTGAAGTAATGAAAAAAAGAGGCGTGATTGAGCCAGAGATATTGATAGCAATAGTTTTGTCAGTCATTTTTCTCATAATCGCAATCTTGGTCTTGACAAGGAAGGGCATCATATGAACAAGAAAAGCCAGGCAGGAATCCCCACAAGCGTGCGTATAATAGGCCTTGCAATAGCACTGTTAGCGCTTATACTTGTTTCAGGAGTGTTTGTTCAGTATATTTTTGGAGCTGTAAAGACAGGGGAATGCCAGTGGGACCTGCTGTTCTCAGCCATCTCAACAGTGGCTGGCGGAGGCGCGATGGATATTCCTCCTGAATGCAAGGCAGAATACATCACCATAACAAAAAAAGATCTTGAAAAAGAGCTTGATACTGCTGCAGCAAGAATAAAAACATATGATTCAAATCCAGAAAAATATAAGAAGATACGCGCCGCAGGATTCCAGTATTACAAAAATGAGCCAGAAAAGAATTACAGGGTTCAGATGGAATGGGCCTTGAACAAGATAGTTGCAGATAAGCTGCTTTCCTGCTGGAAAAAGGTATGGAAAGGAAGCCTGCCAATGTTTGATTATTGGTGGAAGCTTGTTGACTGGACCTGGTTTGGATTGAGTGAAGAAGATTATACCAAAAAGCAGTTAGAATATATTGATGAACAATTTAATGCAGGAGTTTTAAAGATCTACGGCCCTCCTGCTTTCTGCATTATATGCTATCACTTGAATTTTGATAAGGATGTCAGGGGATTATTTCAAGAAGATATCAAATCCTTGAAGGTATGGATGGCAGGCAACAAGGCCCCGAATTCAGATAAAAGCTATCTTGAAGAACTGCTTGAAGGACAGACTTTTGAAAGCCCGCTGTATATCCCCCCATATGAATATAACATTCAAAAGCCAGTAGGGATTGTTTACAAAAGGCTTAATCCTCAGGCATTAAACGTGGTTAAAGACTGGATTCTTAGCAACTTGGCTGGATATGAGAAAGCAAAGGCAGTGAATATTCTTGCTCTTGCAGATTATGATGTGGTAACTACTCCAGCTGGTAAAAATGGATTAGGGTGTTTTTATGTCATTGATTAAGATGCAAAACAAGAAAGCAATGGAAATACCTGGATGGATTTATGTTGTAGGCTTGATAATCGGCTTGCTGGTCATATTGTTGATAATCTGGATTTCTGCAAAATCCGGCCAAAAGGCAACTGGTTTGCTGGATACCATCAAAGGATTACTATGAAAAAAAGAGGTGTAAGTGGGGCTTTTATGTGGGTTTCTATAGTTATAGGGCTCATTGTTATCTTGTCCATTGGAACAGTCCTTTACCAGGGAAGAGATTATCTCTCAGAAAAAATATTTGGAAAAAAATACATCTCTGCTGAAGAAAAAGAATTTGTTCCTTACGAAGTGGAGTTAGAAGGAGAAGTAAAGACAGCAGATGATTCTATGAAAGCTCTTGTTTGCGCTTTCAACAGTTTGGCTATTGAGAAAAAAGGCTGGCTCATTGAAGGAGTGTGTCCAGAAGGGTTTTATTCAAAAGAAGTAGAAGAGAAAAAGAAAAAAGAGGCAGAAGAGAAGAAAGCAGCAGAAGAAAAGAAAAAAGCAGAGGAAAAGAAAACAGAACCCACGCCTGCTCCAACAGGAGCAATGGTTTCAATAACAGGCGCCGCAACTAAAGAGGATTGCGATGGTGCCTTGTATGGCCAGACTTGTGTTGAGTGCCGTGAAAGCGAGTTTGGCATGAAAACAATTACTTTGCCAGACAGCGAATATGATGCTACAAAAATGTTAGCTAAAGCTGCAGTTCAGTGCTGGAATGATTTTAAAGGTCCAAAAGGCAATAAAGGCGAAAAAAATATTCTTTGCAATAAGGTTGTCATACCAGGGACTGCACCTGGCTGGGTAATAACAAAAGAAGAGTTTAGAGAACGTCTAGAAAAATTTGAAGGAGAAGTAGGTTCTGACTTGGCAGGTCTTGGTACTGGAACACAGAATGTTGATTGGAAATTTGGCGAGGCAATTGTCTTAAATATTAAACAAGAATTTTATATCTGCGCTAACGATGCTTACGATGCCAATCCGTTTGACGCAGATGAGATTTTCTTCACGCGAAATCTAAATGATTGTGAAGTTGAAACAAGAGGGCTTGCCGAAAAAGAATTTACCTGCGAAATTAAAACTTTTGAGTTGCCGCAGGAGATTGGCAGCGACATCAGTCTTTTTAATTGGGCAGAAGAGTTCATTAACAAGTATAATGACCCGGAATATCTTGCGTATTACGAGTCTTTTCCAAGAGGAGAGGAAGCAGCATGGCATTTAGAAGAAGGCGATTTTATTGTTGATGTTATACTGTTCGGTGCAGTCATGAATACGTTGCCTGTGCTTGGAAAAGGTGTGCGCCAAGCTGGCGGATTATTTAGAAGAATATTCACTAAAAAAATTCTTGTGGAAGTGCCTGAAGATATTGTTAAGAAAGCTTCTAAAAAAACCATAACAACAGTATTAGGGAAAACAGGCAAAGAGATTGGAACAGAACTCGGCGAACAAACTATAAAAGAACTGACAGATATGTTTGGCAAAGGCATGGAGCGCCAGCTAAAATCACAGATACTCTATGATAATATACTTAAAGAAGTGGGGGAAGATGCTGCAGAAACAGCCCGCCAGGCATTTCTCTCAAAATATTCTATCTATAAAGGAATGGGAAAGACAGACGACCAGATTGCAACTCTTCTGAAAAAAGAGATCCCAGAAGCAATTGGAAAGACACCTGATGAAGTCAGCGGACTAATCAAGAATGTGGATGACGTGATTAAGAAATCCCTGGCAGAGCTTAGCGAATCCGCTAGGAATAAGCAGACTGCCAGGCAGTTTTTTACAAAATATCTCTTGAAAGAAGGCGGTGAAAGCCTCAATAAAGAAGCTATGGAAAATATATTAGCTACAGCCTTGACTAAAGAGACATATGATAAGCTTGGCCCAGAAGCAGCAGAACAAATAATGCAGCGTTCCCTTTCATATACTGATGAAATTATTGATGTCACTAAAGGCACCGATGAATTGTTAAAAACCCAGTCATTGATAGGCCGAACTTATGGTGCAGTTGTTGGCCAAGTTAATAAAGAATTCAACCTTTTTGCAAATATATTGAGCCAGCCAAATAAAGATACCTTATCAAGATTTTTATTAGGAGTAACTCCCAAAGAAATTGGCGAAGCTGTTGCGCAAAAAGGAGGGGCATTAGGTGCTATCGGAGCAGCTGCAGCGCGTTATAATCCTATTCATATTTCAATAGGAACAGGAAAAATTGTTCCAATTCCTAGACCTTTGTTGGTACGTTCACTTGTTGGAACTGCATATAAGACTACGCGTACAGGCATTCGTTTTACCTCTGATGCTGCAGGGGCTGCATGGCATTCCAGGGCTGCGCGTTACACACTGGCATATCTCCTTGCAACGCAGATAGCTGAATCAGATGCAAAGAATGATAAATTAGGTTATAATGAGGAAAATACGCTTATCCTGCAAAAGCCTTATGATTTTGATGCTAAGGCAAAATATTTTTTGTCAGATGAAACTAATAAGTATTACTTGAACTTGCACAAGTATCAGTATGGTGATGCGCGGTTCTTCCTTGCAAGTCCCTGCAAAGCAGACTTGACAATACCTAAAACAGATTGTGATTGTAATATCTATTCTGGAGATTACATCTTGAAATCCAATAATCAGCCATTTGACCCTGCTTCTGTAAAATTCAAGAGCGATGACGCGATTCATACTGTGTATAAATATGATGAACTTTCAAAAGATGGTAAAAGAGCTGCAATGGATTATTGTTTAGTAAAAGACCAGGAGTTTGGTGTTTTATGCAACATATTTGTTATGAAGGATCCTGAAGCTTATGAAAAGTTTACAAAATATGTTTATAAGAATGTTTATAGCCCTGCAATTGATTTCATGCAAAAATATAAAGTAGATGAAGAAAAGATTGCTGATATCATTGAAAGAAAAGAAGGGGATGTATCGCTTACAATAGGCCACATAATTTCAGATGCTGGCGAAGAATTAAGGCCGCATTATGAATTTGGTGCTTTCTGCTTTTTTGCAGAAGGCGGTATTGGTCCTTGCTCAGTCAATATTCCTGGTGCGCTCACTGAGATGCTTGTAGAAACAAGAGCTCCTGAGCTTACATTAAGAAAAACTCCTTTGTCTTATGAAGAATTCAAAAAAGAGTTTGATAAGGTTATTGCAAGTGGTTATTATGAGAATATTGCATTTTCAGTTTATCATAAACTGGGAGCGATTAGGAAAGGCGAAGGTATGTATTTCATGGATATGTATGACCCAAATGGATTCTTAGATATTGCTACAAGACACACTTACTTAAATTACAATGTTGTTGAAGACAGCAAGATTGACAAAAAGAAGATTGCAAAGCTTTGTAATACTAGATTAGATGAGCGGGAGCCACACATAAAAAGTATGCTCGCAACAAAAGTATCTATTGCTTGTTTTAATGCCCAGCCAAGCATAGAAGGATATCCTGATTATAATAATGGCCATAATTATTGCTTCAGCAGCGAGCATGCTGGAATTGAGACTGCCAAAGATATTGCCACAGGCATTTCTATTGCAATTGACTTTGGTGCAGGAATCATAAGTGGCGGCTTGGCAGAAGCGCCTGTAGCAGCTCTTACTGGCCTTGGTTCTGCATGGTTTGCTCATGAAATGGATAAAAAGAAATTCTGGCCAAATCATTAACTTAATGACATCATCGTTCTTCCAGGAGCATGTTCTTTAGTTACATCTCCTACAAGTATTCCAAATGTTCTTATTCTTGCATCATCTGAAAATCTTTCTGCATCATCTATTATCTGGTCATGATACATTCCTGAATCTATCTCTTTGAATTCAAAAGGTCGCATCTTTGTGTACATCACTCCCCATTGAATGTTTGTGAAATTCATTTGCTCTTTCCAGTCCTCATCAAGAAATATGTCAACAATCCACTGGCCGTCCTCTCTTTTCTCTGTCATGAAGCCTTCCATAATGCCGTCATCTGGGGTCATTTCAGTTGTTATTCTTATTTTGACTTCACCATCTTCAACAAATTGGTTTGTGAATTGCTGGCCTTTGTAATATCCTTCTAATTCAAATACAGTGCTTATCTCTGTATCTCTGTATTGCAGTCCCATGGAATCCATGAACATTCTTCTGCCTGTCGCTTTATCTATGTCTATTGTGCTGTCCTCCACCCAGGTCTCTGGCTCTTCAGGAGAATATGGCTTTGGCCTGGTTGATATATAGATTGATACTAAAAGAAGTATGAGTGTGATTATTATTCCTATTATCACCACTTTTTTTTCCATGCCTTGCTTTATCTTATATGTTTATTTAAACTTTTTGGAAATATTTATATAGGTGTAAGCTTCTTTTATTTTTATGAAAAAAAGAGCTGTTCAATTGTCTGTGCAGACAATGATTATTGTAGCTCTTGGCTTGATTGTTTTGCTTGTCTTGATTTTTCTTATCAGAGGCCAGATTCAGAAAGGTGCTGGACAGTATTTTGATATTGGCACGAAAATCGGCAAAGAGGCAGAGCTTGAGAAATGCCAGGGCGGATTCTTTACTACAAAACAATGTGCCACAAACTGCATAAAGGATCCTAAGCTGGATGAGAATTATTATTGGGAGGATATTGGCCCAAAAGACTGCAAGGCTCCTACGCCGGTATGCTGCCAAAGAGGAGATAAAAAAGCTTCTATAAAATGATGCAATGCTGCGCTTCGTTCTTATGCTGAAACCGCCTGTTACCTAGATTTATCAGAAATCACTCTTAACATTAAAGACTTCGCAAGGCAGCATTTGCACGTTTAAAAATAAGAAACTTTTAAATAACAATTATGCTAATTCTTTATTATGTCAAAAAAAGGGGCAGTAGCATTAGAATACTTGGTTGATTTAATTCCAAGAATAATAATATTTGTAGGGCTTCTGGCTGCATTGGCTGTTTTGTTTAATGTTATAGTAAAGCAATCAGCAACAACTCCTGCTGAAGATGACTTGAACAGGGTTTTTGAAAAAATAAAGCAATTGCAGCCATACAGAGCAGAAAAAGTGTTTACAACAGGCGATGATTATACATTAGTCTTGTACGGACAGGAGCATATTGATCTTCCTGAGCAGTGCAGCAAAGCAGCATGCTTGTGTGTTACAGATGCAAAAGGAAAAACATCATGTAAAAGACTTACTGATGTGAGCAAGCAGTGCGCCACCTCAAAATGCGCCGCAAGCCCGATGTGTTTTGATCCTATAAGCTCAAATAAAGTTTATATCAGGGGAACCGGCACGGTCCGAGAGCCAATTTACATTTGCAGGCACTGCACAGAATTAATGATTACAGATTCAGAAGCATTATGTAAAGGACATGCAGCAAAATGATTTCTAAAAAAGGAACAATAGTGGACCTTGTCTTAATGCCTACTTTCACGACAATAATTGTTCTTGGCTTTATTTTGCTGAGCATCCTTGCTACAATCAAAGGCCTGCATGGTGATTTGCAGCCGGAAAAAGCATCAACTGCAATAAATTCAGGACTGCTAACAATAGGATTGCATGATCTTACAGGAAATATTGATTATATCTACGGCAACAGGAAGAATTTCAGCTTTGATTTCCAGGACAATAAAATATTGGTTTACACAAAGAAAAAAGACAAGTCAGATGCAGTAACTTATGCTTTTGCAGAAGACGGCTCTTTAGGCAGGCTTACATTCATTCCAAAAACCCTTAATTTCACCAAAAAAACAATACGTGAGCTTCATTTTGTCAAGCAGGGCAATGTTGTTTTTGTGGACAGCCCTATTGTTAATGATAAATTCCGGGCAAATCTTGATTTGCTGGAGTGCTCAAGAGAAAAGACAACAGCACTAAAAAAAGATATAATTATAGATCCATCTCTTGGCTGGGACGCAAACCTTGAGAAAGAGGGTGTTCCTGCCGGCGAAAAAGGTTATATGAATCACAGACTGCAGATAACAGAGTCTGATGTTAATAGGATTATTGCAGCAAGGCTTTTTGGCTATGGCAAGGACTTTTTTGCTGAAAAAGCACAGCACACAAGAAGCTTATCGCAGGATTCAAAGGTTGACTTAAATGAAAAAATAAACAAGGTACAGAAAAGCAAGGGAAACGCAGTAATCTCACTGCGCCTTGGCAGCTATGCTGATACAGATTTCAATCCAGTTATTGCTTATATCAATGGAGAATCAAATGACATTAAGGCAAGCAGGAAACTTGCCTGCCTTATCCTTAATGCACTCTCAAGCAAGCTTCCTGAAATCACTGATATTGCGATTGTTCCTGTCAGCATAAGCCAGCTTGATAGATTTTCAGGAAATGACCCAAAAAGAGTGCTGCTAAAGGAGAAGATAGGATTGCAGTTAGTCATAGGCAATGTCCAGATAGAAAATAAGAATATGATTGTTGAAAAACAAGATGACATTGCAAGAGCAATATACGATGGCATTAAGGCTTATTAAAAACAAGAAAGGCGCGAAGCTTCATAATTTTCTGTATTTGATACTTTATGTAATCCTTACTTTTATTGTGGTTCTTTTGCTGGTGCAGATTCCTGAGAAAATGTTTAAAGCAAGGATGGAGCAGGGATATTTTCCTCAAACTGTAAACCAGGACAGGATAAGCACCATGTTTGCTTACAAAAATCCCTATTCTGGAAGATTAGACTTGCTAAAAGTTTCTTCAGCCAACATGATTCAAAACAAGACAGCAAAGAATCTTCTCAGCTTTCCTGAAGAAGAGGAAGTGGCATTATTTGTTTCATTAGACAATAAAAAGTCTTATTATGACAGGAAATTTTACAAAAGAGCCAAGCCATTGGTTCCTGTAAGATATGTCAGCTTGCTAAATACGCGCAAGGTCCAGGCGCAGGATGACAAGTCCTGGAAAACATTAACAATAGAGCAGGTTTTCAGGAGAACATGAATAAAAAAGGAGATATCAGGCCGGCACTTTACTTGTTTGCAATAATTGGCATTGGATTTCTTTTTATCTTGTTTTATATCTGGCAGGGCGCTGCGTATGAGGCAGGCAAGGAAATAATAATTATCTCAGAAGAAGTGCACAAGAATCCGATGCTTACAAAACTGCTTAGTTACAATGTAGATTCTGGCCGGACAATAGGTGATGCAATTGCATACGATGAATTAAGCAAAGCCTGCGTAGCTGCTAAAAAAATAATGGACAAGGAGAAATTCATCCTTTCCTTGGATGGAGTTGATTTTTGCTCTAGTGAGAAAGGGCCTGAAAAGCCTGCAAAGATAAAAGCACTTATCCCTGCTGAAGATAATCAGATAAAAGAGGTTGTTTTAGAAATATGAGAAGATTATTGAAGAACAAGAAAGGGTTTAACTGGGCCTTCTTGATGCTGGGCGTAGTGTTGATCTGCCTTGTTTACTTGTTTTTCCAGCTTAATTCAAAACTAGCAAGCTTATCAATTATAGGTCCAAATCAGATGCAGGTAATCAATGCAAAAAAGCAGTCAAGTGATGTATTCTTCTATCTCGATCAAGCAAGCAGGCTTTCTGCCTGCAATGCAATATATGATTTAGGTGAAAAAGGAGGGTTTGCAAGCAATATTGCGTGCAACAAGCCGCCTTTCATAGGCGTGATAGATACGCCGCACACATACTGGAATGCAGGAGATGAGAAATGCTATGAAAACATAAATTTCTATGCAGAATTTGAAAAGTTGTTCAAGCAGCATTTCATTAATTATCTCAGGATTTACAATGCTTTTCCTGCTGCAGACATAGATATTGATCCTTTTAATTATGAATTCATGATTACAGATGACTTGATTGTTGGTTCTGCAATAAAGAATGCAGAAATGTCATTTGTTTCTTTGGATGCAGGATCATTAAGCAAGTATGTTTTCAAGCCTTCTTTTGCAATTGATTTTAAGACAGGAATAAATGATTATTTCAAGACAGGCGAGGCAGTTGACAAGTTGCTTGACTGTGACAAGCCAATGGCACAATGCATCAATGATTTGAATACTCCTGGCCTGTCCTGGCATTTTACGCAGTCCAGCATGCCTGGCATTTATTTGTTTGAAGTGACGCAGAACAGTATAAACTGCAGGTTTGCCGGGGCAAAGCCTAAAATCAAGTTTGCTTTGCAGAAGATGCCGCCTGTTCCAGGGCCTTGAAACAGTATTCTCTAAAATACAAAAGTATATAAATAATTAGTTAACCATTTAATTAAGGGTGGATTTAGATGATTAGAATTCCTTATGCAGAGATGATTGCTAAATTAAAAGAAAAAACAGGCATGTCTCAAGAGGAAGTAGAAGCTAAGATTAATGACAAGCTTAAGCAGCTTTCTGGCCTTATAAGCAAAGAAGGAGCAGCTCACATAATTGCAAATGAGCTTGGAGTAAAGCTGGTTGAGCCAGGAGGAAAGATAAAGGATATCTATGCTGGAATGCGCAATGTTGAGGTCAACGGCAAGATCCAGCAGGTTTATGAGATTAGGGAATTTACAAGGCAGGATGGAAGCGCGGGAAAAGTAGGTAATTTCTTGATGGGTGATGAGACCGGAGTCATGCGCGTTGTCTGCTGGGGAGACAAGGCAGACGTTCTCTCTAAACTGAATGAAGGTGATATTGTTAGGGTCACCTGCGGCCTTTGCAGGGAAAACCAGGGCAGGTGCGAGATTCATCTTGGCGACAACAGCCAGGTTATCATTAATCCTAACGGCGTGTCTATAGGAGAGGTTCAAAACAAGAGAGCAGCTTCTATCAGGAAGCCCATTAAAGATCTTGCAGAAAATGACGAGAACATAGAGGTTCTTGGCACGATTGTTCAGGTTTTTGATCCAAAATTCTATGAAGTGTGTCCTGACTGCAATGCAAGAATAAAAGAAAACAATGGAGAATTTGCCTGCTTAAAGCACGGCAAGGTGAATCCAGATTATGCTTATGTCGTGAATGTATTCTTAGATGACGGGACAGAAAACATAAGATGCGTTCTTTTCAGAAAACAGGCAGAGATGCTGTTAGGCAAGAAACCTGAAGATATGCTTACCTTCAGGACATCGCCTGAATCTTTTGAGTCCTTGAAGACAGAGATGCTTGGCAATATTGTCAAGTTTGTCGGCAGAGTGAGGAAAAATGATTTTTTTGACAGGCTGGAATTCATGGTTCAGCTGGTTTTTCCAGAACCAGATCCTGAAGAAGAGATTCAAAGATTGAAAGTAGAACAATGATGGCCCACACTCACCTGGCTTTTGGACTGCTTTTCGGATTGTTGTCCTTGTCTTTTATTCATCCTGCAAACAAGTATGTGTTTCTTGGCATCGCGATTTTTTCTTCATTGCTTCCTGACCTTGACCATCCGCAGTCCAAGCTTGGAAGAAAACTGTTTGTCTCAAAAATATTCAATGTATTCTTCGGCCACAGGGGTTTTTTTCATGCAGTGTGGATTCCTATTGCAGCATGGCTTATCTTGAGCTTGGGCTTTGGAATTTCATACGGCTCAGCAGTATTTGTGGGGTATTTTGCTCACCTGTTCTCAGACGGCCTCACAAAGGCAGGAGTAAATCTCATACATCCTTTAAAGCAGCTCAGGATGCAGGGATTCATTGAAACAGGCGGCATTGCAGAGCATCTGACCTTTTTTGCAGTGGTGGTAGTGTCTATAATATTGATAGTCAGCTAGTCCACTGGTCACTGGACATCTTCTCGTAGCGTATTTAAACAATTTTAGCCACCCTTATTCTATCGCAAACCTCATCTCCTGGTTTAATCTTTCTTTTTCCAGGGGATTGAAACAAGATGCGAAAGCAAGAGGTGAAAAAAATGAACAAACCTGAAAAAAAATACAAGGCAGGGGCAATAAGCGCAACTGTCTGGAAAAATGAAGGGCAAAAAAATGGAAAAACTTTTGCTTTTCATACAATCTCGATTGGAAGAAACTATAAAGACAAGGATGGTGAGTGGAAGAACTCTTCTTCTTTGAGGCCTGCTGATTTGCCAAAAGCTGCACTGGTGCTTAACAAGGCTTATGAGTATCTGATAATGAGCTCAGCTGAAGAAGGAGTGGTGGAAGAGGAGCTTGCTGCATGATTTCCGAAAAAAGAACCGGATTTTTCGGTTATCCCTGTTTTTTAGGCAGGTATTTCGAAATAATTCCAGATTCTGTATTGCTTTTTCCGGAAAAATCTCAGCAAGGCATAATTAAAATGCCAGCCACCTGTTTTACAAAAATAAAAAAGGTGGTTTGCATGGAAAAAAATACACCAGAAAAAAAGTTCAGGGCAGGAGCAATAAGCGCTACTGTCTGGAAAAACCAAAGCAAGGAAGGAAACGAGTTCAGCAGCGTATCTTTTGAAAAAGGATACAAGGATGCTGCAGGCGAGTGGAAATCAACCAACCACTTGAACGTGAATGACCTGCCAAAGGCTTTGGTTGTGATCGGCAAGGCATTTGAGCACTTGTCACTTAAAGAGGCTTAAAGCCTCTTATTTTAATTTTTTAAGGTGGTGGTAATATGACAAAAAAACAAAAAGGTGATAATATGGAGCAAGAACTTGAACAGCCAGAAGTAGTTGAAAAGAAAGTACAATCCTTGGACCAGCTTCCAGGAGTAGGTCCTGCAACAATTGAAAAGCTTAACAATGCAGGATATTCTGACTTGATGAGCATTGCGGTAGCGACACCAGGCGAGCTTGTGGGCGCTGCTGAGATGTCAGAAGCAACTGCAAAGAAAGTTATTGCAATCGCAAGGGCAAATCTTGAGATGAATTTTGAGAGCGGAGATGATTTGCTGCAGAAAAGAGAGCAGATAACCAAGCTGAGCACTGGAAGCGAAGAGCTGGATAAATTATTTGGCGGTGGTGTTGAGTCAGCTGCAATCACAGAGGCTTTTGGACAGTATGGTTCTGGAAAAAGCCAGATAGCCCACGTTCTTGCTACAAGATGCGTGCTTCCTGTTGATAAGGGAGGTGCTGGCGGTGTTGCAGTATTCATTGATACAGAAGGAACTTTCAGGCCAGAGCGTATTGTTCAGATGGTCAAAGGTGTTGATAAGGATGCAGATCCCCAGGAATTCTTGAGAAACATAAAGGTGGCAAGGGCCCTTAATTCAGACCATCAGATGCTTCTTGCAGACAAGATTGCAGATTTGATCAAGAATAAAGGAGTGGATGTAAAATTAGTCATTGTTGATTCCTTGACATCGCATTTCAGGGCAGAGTATATTGGCAGAGGAACCTTGGCAGAAAGGCAGCAGAAGCTTAACAAGCACATGCATACCTTGATTAGGCTTGCAGACAGGCATAATGTTGCTGTTTATGTGACAAATCAGGTGATGTCAAAGCCAGACATGTTTTTCGGAGACCCTACACAGGCAATTGGAGGCCATGTAGTTGGCCACAACTCAACTTACAGGGTTTATCTCAGGAGAGGGAAAAAAGGCACGCGGGTTGCCAAGATGATTGACGCCCCAAATCTTGCAGAAGATGAGGCAGTATTCATGATAGACGAAGCAGGCATAAGAAATGCCTGATTTTTTTGTTCTACAGATACCTTTATATATCTCATTCATATCTTGAGAGCTATTGTGCAGTGCACAAGATTAAATAAATTAATAGGTGAAAAGAAATATGGAAAGAAGAAGTTATTCAGGATCCCGTAGAGGATTTGGATCCAGACCGCCTGTAAATCAGGGCGATGTATTAGAAGTAACCATAGAAGCTGTCGGCGAAAAAGGCGACGGAATTGCCAGGAAAGACGGATTTGTCTTGTTCATTCCTGGTGTCAAGGAAGGAGACCGCGTGAAAGTCAAGGTGACGCGCGTTCTAAGAAAGGTGGGATTTGCAGAAGTTGTTGGAGAAGGTGAAGCACCTGCTGAGGAAGCTCCTGCTCCAGAAGCAGAGATGCCTGCTGAAGAGCCTGAAGCAGAGCCAGAAACTCCTGTAGAAGACACAGAAGATTTTGGCGAAGAAGTCGCAGAAGAGGTGTCTGTGGAAGAAGCTCCTGCAGAAGAGGTTCCTGCTGAGGAAGCTCCAGAAGAACCTGAAGCTCCAGAAGAGCCTGCAGAAGAGGCTCCTGAAGAACCTGCTGAAGAAAAGCCTGCTGAATAAGCAGTTAATTTTTTTTATCTTTTTTAAAATGAGATTATTTATTGCATTTGATGTTTCTGAAGAAGTGAAAGATTATTTATCTGGCCTGCAAAAGCAGATTCCTGAGGATTCTAAGGTCAATCTTGTCAAAGAATTTCATCAGACTATGAAATTTCTTGGCGATGTTGATGAAAACAAGGTTGACAAGATAAAGGCATTGCTTTCTAATGTGGATTTCACTAAATTCACAGCAAAGACAGCTGAGCTGGGTGTTTTTCCTGATGAAAAGATGGTTCGTGTTGTTTGGATTGGCCTTGAGCCAAAGGATATAATAATTGGCTTGCAGCAAGAGATTGAATCTGCTCTTATGGACTTGTTTCCTAAAGACAAGCGCTTTCACCCGCATCTCACTCTAGCAAGAGTCAAGTTTGTCAAGGACAAGAAAAATTTCATGGAAAAGCTCAAGAAGATTTCTGTAAAAGAGATAGAGTTTCCAGTAAATTCTTTCAAGCTTATCAAGAGTACCCTCACAAGAGAAGGAGCTGTTTACGAGGATGTTGCTGAGTTTGCTTTGAAACCAAGAGAGAAATAATCACTGCCCTGCTGATAGGATTGCTTTTACTTCTCTTATTGAAAGGCCTTCGTCCTTGTAATGGTCAAATCCTTTTTCCTGGCTGTATTCTAAGAAAGCTAATAATTGAGGGCCAAATCCTCTGACGATTGCCTGCAGATCTGTGTTTCTCTCATCTAAAGTCCTGTATCTTTTTGAGATTCTTCGCGCCAATCTGTCTCTTAATCTAAAAGAATATTCCTGCCCAATATCTGTTAATATGTGGGAGAGTTCATGAGCAAAACCACCTTCTATAACATCAGTCGGCGCGTCTTTCATGGAATTATCAACTTCAATGCAATACCCTTCTGAAGTTAATCCGCAATATTCCAACAAAGCATCATCTAAGTCTTTGTATTCCACTTGAATATCTTCATCCATTAATTCAAGGAAACCTTTCTGTATTATTCTATCCCGTATTTCATCTAAGTTTTGCATGTTAAATTTTAATTTTGATTTATATTTAAAGATTAACCGCAATCTTTATAAACAAACTCTGAATCCTTTACTCTATTACCAAAGGCATTCAGTGGCTATATTGAATGCAAAAGACTGTTGAGGTTATAAAAATACGGTCGGAGGAAAATAACATGGCAGAACAATCATTTTTAGTACCGCAGGAAAAATACTTGAAGTCAGGAATACATATAGGTACAAAATTCAAGACTAAATATATGGCTCCTTTTATTTACAAGACAAGGCCAGACGGCCTCTCAGTTCTGAATCTTCAAAAGATTGATGAAAGAATAAAGGTTGCTGCTAACTTATTGTCTGCTTACGAGCCTGAGGACATATTGATTTCCTGCAGGCGTGAAAACGGCTGGAAAGCTGTCAAGGCATTTGGAAAGGCAACAGGAGTGAATGTTTTTGCAGGCAGGTATCCTCCAGGAATCTTGACTAATCCTGCTTTGGATAATTATATGGAAGTCAAGATTATTCTTGTGACAGATGCATGGCCTGACAGGAATGTAATCAAGGATGCAAAGGCAACAGGAATTCCTGTAATTGCATTATGCGATACAAACAACCAGGCAAATGACATAGACTTGGTTGTTCCATGCAATAACAAGGGAAAGAAATCCTTGGGATTGTTCTTTTACATCCTTGCAAGAGAATTCTTAAGGAACAAGAGCCTATTAGGAAGTTCAGAAGAGCCTAAGTTTACAGTAGATGATTTTACTGAAGAATAAGCTTAGATTTTTTCAATTCCTTTTTTTACTATTCTGAATATTGCTTCTTTTTCTCCTGCTACTGAGCGGTGCTTTCTTAAGATTGCCTTTCGCAGCCCTTTTGATCCTGCTTGAAGCTCTATCAGGCACTTGCTGCCGTATTTCATTATGTCTCCGCCCACCATGTTCACCTTGTTTTTTTCTTCAAATGGAGTATATACGTGGTTTGATATCAGCACAGGAATGTTTTTCTTGCGTGCAATCTCTGTCAAGCAGCACATCTGAACGCCAAGCTCCCTGTTTATCTCTTTGGCATCTTCATTTGACCTCTCAAGCCGGTAAAGCATGGATATTGTGTCAACAATTATCAGCCCTATCTTAGAATTGACAGCATCTTTTAGTTTTTCAAACACTTTTTTTTGCTCTTCAAATGTTGTTGGCTTGAAAAAGATGATGTTGTTGAGTATCTTCTCGTGTTTTGAAACCACTTGTTTAAGTCTTGCAATTGAGAATCCGCCTTCTGTATCTATGTATATCACTTTTTTGCCGCTTTTTGCAGTCTCTACTGCAGCAAGCAATAACAGGTTGGTTTTTCCGCTTCCTGCAGGGCCGTAGATAGTGGTGATTGCGTCTTTTTCATAGCCACCCTCAAGAAGCTCATCTAATATTCTTGTTCCGCAGGATATCTTTTCCATGCATTTTGTGATGTTTTCTTTGTTTAAATACTTTGTGCCTTTAAAACCGGAACATTTGCGACCAAAACCTATTTAAACCGCGCTTTTTTAAGAAAATGTATGGGGAGGCGTGCTAATACAGCAATCTTGATAATATTATTTTTAATAGTACTTGCCACAAGATTGTATTTGGCATACAGCACTCCTGTATTCAGTTCAGATGACTCTTATTTTCATTTAAGGCAGATAGAGCACATCAAGGAGACAGGAGCGCCTATTTTTCATGATGATTTAAGCTTTTCAGGGCGCACTAATATATTCAGCCCGGCATTTCATTATTTTATTGCAGTTTTTGCATTGTTTTTGCCCACCATGCTTGTTGCAAAGCTTATACTTAACATATTTGCAGCATCATTGATATTTTTTGTCTACCTGATTGCCAAAAAAATTACAAATAATTCATTTGTCTCTCTTTTTACTGCATTTTTATCTGGCTTTGTGCCTGTGTTTTTTGCAGAGACAATAACTGAATTAAATCCAGTGTGCATCGTGATTCCCTTGATGTTCCTTTTGATATATGCGTTCATGAACATACAAGACCAGAGATGGCTGTATTGCTATCTGGTGCTGCTGGTTTTCCTGTCTTTGATACATCCAATAATTCTTTTGTTTATCTTGGGCTTGATTATTTACTTGATTTTGATCTTGATAGAACGCCTCAAGCAAAACAGAGAAGAGCTGGAAATCTCGCTTTTTTCAATATTCTTTGTCCTTTGGGCACAGTTCATTCTTTACAAGAAGCTGATTGTTTTTCACGGTCCTGCTGTTATCTGGCAGAACATTCCTGCCCCCATCTTGAATAATTACTTTGCCCACATAACTGTTCTTGAAGCAATATATAACATAGGGATTGTCCCGCTTATAGTTGGGCTTTATGTGATTTATCTTTTTTCTTTCAAGAAGAAAAATAGGCAGATATACCTGATAATTGCTTTTGCTGCTTCTGCAGGGCTGCTGCTCTGGCTAAGACTGATAAATGTCAATGTCGGCTTGATGATGTTTGGAATTGTCCTGGTCATACTTTTTGCGCAGTGGCTGAATAAGTTTATAGTCTATGTAAAACAATCAAGGGCATCTAATTTTTTAAGCTTGTTTCTTGTCTTGATTTTTGCAGGCCTGCTTGTTTTGTCAGTTTATCCTTCTATTGAGATGGCAAAGATTTCTTTGAGCGAGATAACGCCTGCTGAGATAACTGCGCTGGAATGGATTGAAGAACATACTCCTGAAGATGCAGTCATAATTGCAGCGCCGCAAGAAGGCAATCTTATAACAGCGATAGCAAAACGAAAAAATATTCTTGATACTTTTTTTCTGCTGCAGCCTGATGCCAAGCAAAGGTTTGATGATGTTAAGAGAGTTTATTCTGCTTGTCTTGAGATAGAGGTTGTTGAGATAATGGACAAGTATGAAGCAGATTACATATACTTTTCAGATAATGCAAAAAAGCTGTCAGGAAAAGATGAATTAAGCTTCTTGGACAAATGCTTTGGAAAAGTATACGACCAGGATGTGGAAATACACAAAAGAATAGGCTGTGAATTGACGGTGATAAAATGAATCTTTCAGTAAAGCAGATGTCAAAAATGATTTTGATACTTACGTTGCTGTTCTTGATGCTGCCTTATGCTTTAAGAGCCTGGGGAGGCAATGTATATTTGATAGATGGGGAGTCATATTATCATGCCCGGGTGGCGCAGGATATTGTAAAAGAGAGGATTCCTCAAAAAGACACCGCAGTATTCAATGAAAGAGATTACGTCTTGAATCCATATCATGTATTGCTTGCTGTTTTCACGTTTATATTTGGGGCATTGACAGCTTCAAAGATGGTGCCTTTGCTGCTGGGTCTTTTATGTGTTTACTTGTTTTATTTGATTCTCTCAAAGTTTAGGTTGGCGCCCTTGACAAGGCTTGTCATCGCAGGAATCTTGATTTTGTCGCCGGTCTTTATCTATACTTTCAGCGTCTCTTCCCCTGCTTGTTTAATACTTGTATTGAATCTTGCAGGCTTGTTTTTCTTGACGAAAAAAGGAAAGCTGAACACAGGCATTTCCCTGGCCTGCTTTAGCATTGCTTCTATGTTTGGAATATTGCACGCCTTGATATCAGCTTTCATCGTATTTTTCTATTCTTTCAGCTACAAGAAAAGACTTAAGAGAGGATATTTGATTATTGCTGCAATTGTTTTTGTCCTGCTTTCATATGCACTGCCAGCATATCTTGCAACTGAAAAAGCAGGATTCATAAAAACCGACTTGATATCTTCTTTTATTTCAGATGTGGGGGGCGCTTATGGCTTCAGCATATTCGCAATCTTGCTTGCATTGGTGGGATATGCTCTTGTTTGGAAATACAAGCAAAGATATTATTCACTGTATGCTTTTTCAATCCTGTTGATAGTTTATTCTTTCTTCAATAGTTCTGTTTTGATTTATTCAAATCTTATTATAGTATTTTTGGCAGGCATTGCTTTTGTTTATTTTGCAAAAATGAAATGGAGCCTTAAGATATTGAGGAACTTCACTCTTCTAGTACTTTTCTGCGGTTTGTTGTTTTCTGCAGTAAATACTGTTGATGATTTGTGCAATGAGCCTCCTAATACTTCTTTAATCAATTCATTGATATGGCTTAAGTTGAATTCAGAGAAAGATGCAAAAGTCTTCTCGCATTATTCTAATGGCTTTTGGATTGAATTTATTGCAGAAAGGCCTGTTGTGCTTGACGGATTGCTAGAACAAACCCCCGATGCAAAAAATATTTACTTTGATTCACGGCAGATTCTAAAGACAGACGACCTGGATACTGCAAAAGCATTGCTCTCAAAATATAATGTGCGCTACATTGTAATCACAAAGAACATGCAGGAAGGGCTTGTTTGGGAAACAGAAAAACAAGGTCTTGATTTTTTGCTGACAAATGCCGAAACTTTTAAAAAGATTCAAGAGAACTCTTACACCACGATATACGAATATATTTATGAGGGGGCTGATGATTGAACATGGCAAAGAAACAAGTCTTTCTTAGCACAATACTTGCATTGTGTGCTGTTTTTGTTATAGGAATAATTGTTGGAAACGTGATAAGCAATCCAGAGCTTAAGGAGATAAACACTGTTGTAAAGCAAAGCGAGCTGTCTACAGAATCTTATTTGCTTGAGCAGGAGCTTCTTGCAGATTTTGACCAGAACTGCGAGCTTGCAAAGACCCGTCTTGCAGCCTTGTCAGGGGAGCTCTGGCAGCTGGGAAAGCTTCTTGGCTCAGAGACTGCAAAAAAAGACCTCGGAGAATCTACTTATCACTTCCTTAAGCTTAAATATCATTTGATGCAGGTAAAGACCTATCTGCTGTTTGCAAACCTTAACAAGGACTGTGATTTCACCACGCCTGTTGTATTGTTTTTTTACAGCCAGAAAGACGCAGATTCCAAAGAGCAGGGAATTGTCCTTGACAAGCTTGTGGAAGATTACGACATAAAAGTATTTGCAATAGAATCAGACTATTCTAAAGAACTGGAATTTATAGAGACTTTCTATGAAGTTGACCAGACTCCATTTTTAGTCTTGAATTATGATACCAAGAAACAGGGCCTGACTTCTTATGAAGATATCAAGTCAGCAATGGAACTGCAGGAATGATCATGGCAAAACGCAAACATATTTTTTTAACAAGTTTGATTTTGACTATTCTTATTTTTGCAGCAGGCATAATGCTGAATTACGGTCTTGATTTTATTCGGTTGAATGTAGTGTCAGATGTCATGCTCACGCATGAGCTTAACACCGATGCATATCTTGCAGAGCAGGAATTCACTGATTTTTTTGGAGGAGCTCATTGTGATGTGATGAACAAGCGGATAGCATCATTAAAAGAAGAGATACATAAAGTGGGCACTGATCTCAGCAGCTATTCCAGATTTAGTTTTTTCAACAAGAAAGATTTTGATTATTTGAAAAGAAAATATTTTTTGCTGCAGTTGAGATTGTGGAGCCATATCGAAAAGCTGAACAAGGAATGCGGCCAGTCTATTGTTCCTGTATTGTTTTTTTATGAGATTGATCAGGATGCAAGCGAGAGGCAGGGATTCATACTCCAGGAAGTCTCTAAGAATTTTGAAGACTCTGTTTTTGTTGTCACGCTTGACAAGGATTATGAAGATGAGCCTCTAGTAGAGCTTCTTGCCCTGCGTTTTAATGTAACCAGGGCGCCTACAATAATTGTCGGTAAAATGAAGAAAGAAGGTCTTGTCTATGAAAAAGAGCTGAGTGATATCATTGATAAAGGAGTTAATGGAAAAAATGAGACAATACTTTCAGAAAAATAAGCAGTTTATCATATTGCTTTTTGTTGTGTTCTTGGTTCATTTAATCTTTCTTCCAGGCTTTCACGAACTTTGGTGGGATTCCGGCGTATATGTCGGCATGGGGAAACATTTGTTTTCTGCAGGCAGTTCAGGCCTTTGGGAGCATATACGGCCCCCGGTATTGCCTGCTATGCTTGGCTTTTTTTCATTTCTTGGTCTTGATGTGATTATTGCTGGAAGGATATTGGAGTTATTGTTCAGTTTAGGCGCAGTTGTTTTGTTTTATCACATAACGAAGTATTATTTCAATGAAAAGACTGCCTTGCTTTCATCTGCTATTTTTTCATTCAGCTCGATCTTTTTTTATTTGAGTTTTCATCTTTATACAGAGATTCCTGCATTGTTTTTTGTTCTGTTGGCAGTTTATTTTTTTGCAGTCAAGAGATATTATTTTTCAGGCTTTGCAGCTGCGCTTGCTTTTTTGACAAAATTTCCTGCAGGCATGTTTTTGCCTATCCTCTTGATAGTTTTATTGCTGAATAAGGAATTGAAGAATTCATTGAAACTGTGCACAGGATTCTTGGTTCCTGTGCTGCCCGTTCTTGTTGCATACCAGATTTTTCATGGGAATGCGCTTCTGCCGTTCATAGAGGCAAGAGAAACAATTTTGCAGGTGCTTGGATGCAATGTTCTTCGCTTCAAGCCATGGTGGCAGTATATCTACTGGATTGTTTCAGAGAATGGCCTGCACTTGTTTGCTATTGTAGGTCTTATCGCGTTTTTTGCTAAATTCAAGAAGAAAAAGCTGCTTCCTTTGCTTTGCCTGGCAGGCCCGTTGATTTATTTTTCTTATCAGCACTGCAGGGATTACAGGTATCTTGCGTTATTTATTCCTTTTGTGGCAATGTTCTCTGGTTTTGGCATAGATTATTTTATTGAAAAGTTAAACACACATAAAAAACAGGTATTTGTTCTTGTCCTGCTTATTGTATTGGGCTTTTCTGTTTTCAAGGGAGTGCTGTTTTACATAGGCAATGAGAACCGCGAGACAAACCCTGTTGCAGAAGAATATTTCAAATTTCTTGAAGGCCGGTCTGTATCTAAAGAGGTGTGGTCAAGCAATCCAGTCATATCTTTTTATACAGATGCCAAAATAAATAAGATTTATTATCCGGTCTATAATGCAGGGGTGTCGGCTGATTTTTACGAATATCTGCTTGAGAATGCTGAAGATATACAGTATGTTTTCCTTGACAATTGTGGAGGAGGAATTATTTGCTCGCCAGATGATTCAGTCTGCGAGGAAAAGAACAAAAAGATAAAAAATTTCCTGGATAACAATTTTGAAAAAGTGTATGATGCCCAGTTCGGCAGATGTTTTTATCTTGTTTATGAGAATTAAAGTTTGATAAGATCGCCGATTGTCACTGCTCCTGATTTTTCTGTTTTTTGCATCTTTATTTTTTCTTCTTCTTTTTCTTCCACAAGCTTTATGTGAAGCATCTTTCCAAGCTTTTTTGCAAGAGGTATTGACGGCTTGAAGCTTCCTGTCTCCATCTTGTGCAGCAAGGATTCTTTTTCATTTATCTTTTGCGCAAATTCTTTCTGCGTCATGCCTGTTTTTGTACGAGCATTCCTTATTTTTTTTGCATAATCATCAACAACAGCTTCAACCAGCTCAACTTCTTTTTCTTCAGGCGCGGCAGGCTTTGTTCTTTTTGGTCTGGGCTTGATTACTGGCTGCGGTTTTTTCAATATCTTTCCATGGCTTGCGCATCTTTTGCACACAGTCATTGTCACTCCTTCAATTGATGCAGTGTACAATTCTGCTTCTTTTCCGCACATTTCGCATCTCATTTAATCACCTTCACCTGTATTGTTCTTTTTCTTGGGCCGTCAAACTCGCAAAAGGTTATGCCCTGCCATGTACCCAGCTTTAATTTATTGTCTTTTATTGGTATGCTTTCAGAGCACCCCACAATCCCGGATTTTATGTGGGCATCCCCGTTTCCATCTATCTTGTCATGCTTCCAAATGCCTTCAGGAACAGCTTTTTTAAAATAATTTATGAAATCATCGCATAGCGCAGGGTCTGCGTTTTCAAAAAGCATCACTGCAGCAGTTGCATGCGGCACAAACACCAAACAAAGACCTTCTTTTACATTGCTTTTTTGAATGATTTCTTGTATTTTTGCAGTTATGTCTAATAATTCATTTCTCTTGCTTGTATTCAACGAAATCTTGTCTGAAATCATTATTGTACTGTTATTTTTTGTGTTTTTAAATATTTTGCTGTAACTTCTGACAAGTGATGGCGCTTAATTTTAAATGAATTGTATATAAACAGGCGTATGGTAGTAAAAGCGGCAGAAACCAGCAATATAGCTGGAGCTTTGAGAATTAAAAAGCAGGATCTTAAACAAATGCTTGTTCTTGCTGGCTGGCCCCAGAGCCTGATTGAAGAGTACATTAAAAGAAAGCAGAAAAAGCTTCATAAGCTGCAGATACGGCCTGAATCTGCATTAGTCTTGATTGATTCTGTTTCAAAAAAATTCAAAGACAATGTTATTTTTGAGGATGTCTCTTTGCAGATTGTTCCAGGAGAGCTTTTTGGCATAATCGGCCTGAGTGGCGCTGGAAAAACTACCTTGCTGAATGTTATTGTCGGTTTTTCAAAGCCAGATAAAGGAAAAGTTTCCTTAAAGCTGCCAGACGGCACGACTGCCTCTATTGAAAATGACTTGAATCTTGTCAAGTCTATGTTTGGTTTTTCAGCCCAAACACCTTCTTTTTATTCAAAACTTACGGTTAAAGAGAATCTTGAGCATTTTGGCGCATTGTACGGCATCTCTGAGGCAAAGCGCATTGAAAAAATAAAGCAATTGCTTGATTTTGTAGAACTTACAAAGTCAAAAGACACAATAGCTCAGAATCTTTCTGGCGGCATGCAGAAACGTCTTGATATTGCATGCGCACTGCTTCATGAGCCGAAAGTATTGATTCTTGATGAGCCTACTGCAGATCTTGATCCTTTGCTGAGAAGACAGATGTGGGCGCTTATCCAGAAAATCAACAAAGCAGGAACGACTGTTATCGTGGCATCTCATTTTGTTGATGAGATTGAGGCATACTGCCAGAGAATAGCGGTCTTGGGAAATAAGAAGATACATCACATCGGGACTGCAGAACAGCTTGTAGGAGCGTACTCACGGAATTATGAGATTGAGCTTGAGACAATCAACCAAGACTATTCTGTTTTCCGTAAATCACTTTCAAGATTGAGAGGAATAACTAATTATTTTGAAAAAGACAACAAGCTGTACATATACACGGCAAATCCAGACAAGATGCTGGAATGGTTTGCAAAATATTGCGGCAAGAAAAATGAGAGAATAAAAAAATTAAACCTTTCAAGGCCTTCATTATCAGAAGTCTTTGAACTGCTCGTAGCAAAATGAAATTCAAAAAAAGTGCCTTGGCAAATTTAGCAATACTTGTAAAGAAGAATATCAAGCTGCTTGTCCGTGCCCGAAGCTCTGCTTTGATTGTTGTGTTCGGCCCCTTGCTTGTGGTATTTCTTGCAGGATTGGCTTTTGACAATACTAATCTTTATGCAGTTAAGGTAGGCACTTTTTCAGAGCAGTATAATGAGCTTTCAAATTCCTTTATCGACAAGCTTTCAGACAAGCAGTTCAAGGTTATACGTTATCCTGATTCTCCTTCTTGTACAAAGGCGATAGAGATAGGTGAGGTCAATACCTGCCTTGTATTTTCGCCTGATTTTGAACTTGCGAGGAACGGCTCCAACGGCATCACGTTCTATGTCGATTATTCAAAGATAAACCTTGTCTGGACTATCTTGAATGTAATGACAGAGAGCATTTCTGAACGCTCCTTAGAGCTAAGCCGCAATCTAACTACCATACTTGTTGATGCCTTGGAGACCTCTTCTACTGATATTATTTCAAAAAAGCCCACGCTTGTGCAGCTGACAACTGCCAATGACGAGTCAAACAGGAGAATAACAGATGTTAGCGTGCGGCTAGAAGAGATTGCATTGGATTTTGATCCAAACGAGTTTGGTGCAAATGATCTTGCCAGTGCCAAAAAGAATGTAAAGCACTGGGTTGATAATTCTCTGGACTTGGGCAAGGATGCGCTTAGCAAGGCAGCAAATTCCATTGATGCAGTAGGCAATGTTGTGCCTGCAAGTTCTTTAAGTGAAGAGGCCAAAGCCAATCTCTTGGATTCTTTAGAAGAAAGAATTGCTGACTTGGCAGAGATTGAAGACCGTCTTGACACGACAGAAGCACTCGTATTCCAGGAAAGCGTAGAGTTTGATGAAATGGTTGATTCAATCATTGGAAAAATCACGCAGACAAAGACCAATCTTGACAAGGCTGCTAAGGATACAGATATGTCTGTTGATGAATTGACAAATGTGCGTTCTCTTCTTGATGCCAGCCTGAAGAACCTTTTGAACTTGCAGCGTTCTTTTAATAATATTGAAAAGATGTATGATGCAATCAAGGTCAAGGATCCTTCTTCAGTTATCCAGCCGATAATAACCACAATAAAGCCGATAACTTCTGAAAAAACTTATCTTAATTACATAACTCCTATATTGATTGTTTTGATTCTTGCGTTCACAGCATTGCTATTGGCTCCGACATTGATTTTGTTGGAAAAGAACTCTCCTGCATATTTCAGGAATTACATGATGCCTGTAAAAGACAATATTTTTATCTTAGGAACCTTCTTGAGCAGTTTCATTGTGTTGATGGTTCAGTTGATTGTCATACTGGCGATTGCATCTATTATTTTCAGCACGCAGATATTCTCAGGAATGGGCAGCACATTATCTGTTGTCATTTTGTTGGCTGCAACATTCACTTTCATGGGAATGATTGTCGGCTACTTATTTAATTCTGAAGAGACTGCAATGCTTGCAGGAATCTCTGTGGGCAGTGTCTTGCTGTTCTTGTCAGACATAATAATCCCTATTGAGAGCATGCCGCCGTTTATCTACACGCTTGCGCAGTACAGCCCTCTTGTTGTAGGGGGGACATTGCTGAGGAGCACAATGCTTTACAATGCATCTTTCATTGACATCGGCGCAAAGTTCATCTTGTTGATATTTTATTGCATACTTTTTGGCTTGGGCGCGTTTGGAGCATATCATTTGTCAAAGCAAAAGAATTTTTCCAAGCTTTTCAGCAGGTTTGTGCGAAAGAAGAAAAAGGCGTTGCCAAAGCAAAATCCTTCTCAAAACAAGTAATTTTTTAAATAGCCTAAACAGTTGATGTTCTATGGCAGATTTAAAGCAGTTAAGGGAAAAATGCATAAAGTCAGCAAAGCAGGCTGTGAAAAAGTCTGTTTCAAGAGACTTGCTTATAGTCCAGGCTGTAAACTCTATTGAAGAGCTTAATACTGTCAGCAATATGCTTGTCAATCGATTGAGGGAGTGGTATGGCTTCTATAATCCTGAGTTTGTAAAAGAGACATATTCTAATGAGGAGTTTGTTGCAGGGCTTGCTGCTGCTAAAAAGCAGAAAGACAGCATGGGTGCTGATCTTGAGAAGCAGGACCTCAAAATCATTATTGATTTGTCTAAACAAGTTGATTCATTGCATAAATTGAAGGAAGAATTGACAGTATATGTTGATAAGACCATGCAGGAGGTCTGCCCTAATCTCAATGCTGTTGCAGGCTCTTTTATTGGAGCAAAGCTGCTGTCTTTTGCAGGCTCTTTGAAAAATCTTTCTGAGATGACTTCCTCAACAGTCCAGCTTCTTGGTGCTGAAAAAGCGCTTTTCAGGCACTTGCACGGCCAGGGAAAGAGCCCGAAGCACGGCATTCTTGTCAATCATGAACTGGTTAAAGGCGTTCCATTCAAGGAAAAGGGAAAAGCAGCAAGAGCCATTGCAGACAAGATTGCCATTGCCTCTAAGGTCGATTATTTCAAGGGCAAATTTGTCGGTGATAAATTAAGAGCAGACTTGGATAAGAGATTCAAAAATGATTAAAGAAAAAGATTTCAAGGGAATTTTTGAGGCAAGAAAAGGAAAGAAGAAGGTTCTGCTAACAAAAAATCTTGCAAAAGGCATTTCTGTTTACGGCGAAAGATTAATTGAGGAAAAAAAGGTTGAATACAGGGAATGGAGTCCTGAGAAAAGCAAGCTTGCAGCTGCAATACTCAAGGGAATCCACCAGATTAATCTGAAGCCAGACACAATTGTTTTGTATCTAGGAGCTTCAACAGGCACTACTGTCAGTCATGTCAGTGATATCGTCGGCAAGGGAGGATTTGTTTTTGCTGTTGATTCTGCACCAAGAGTCATGAGAGAGCTTGTTTTTGTGTGCGAGCAGAGGCCGAACATCGCCCCTATTCTTGCAGATGCAGGCCAGCCAAATGAGTATAAGGAGATTGTGCCTCAGGTTGACTGGCTTTACCAGGATATTGCGCAGAAACACCAAGTTGATATTTTCCTGAAAAATGTTGATGCATTTCTTAAGCAAGGCCATTTTGGATTGCTTGTTGTCAAGGCAAGAAGTATTGATGTCACAAAAGAACCTTCTGTTTTGTTTGATGAAGTAAAGAAAAAACTAGAAGAAAAGGTTATTATCGCAGATAAAGTCCTTCTAAGCCCTTATCAAAAGGATCATTGTTTATTTGTGTGCAAGAAGAGATAATTTTATATATAATCTGTCGTTGGTTATGACTATGGCATTTAAAATTTTTAACACAATGTCCAGGAAGAAAGAGGTATTCAAGCCTCTGAAAAAAGGCGAAGTCACTATGTATATTTGCGGCCCTACTGTCTATGATTATCCGCATATAGGCAATTACAGGGCTTATGTTTTTGGGGATCTGCTGAACAGGTACTTGAAATATCTTGGTTTCAAGGTTAAATTTGTGCAGAACCTTACAGATGTAGATGATAAGACCATAAGGGATTCTCAAAAAGAAGGTGTTTCATTAAAAGAGTATACTGAAAAGTTTATCAAGGCTTTTTTTGAGGATCTTGATACTTTGAATATTGTCAGGGCAGATGTTTATCCAAAGGCAACAGAGCACATAAAAGAGATGGTTGCAATGGTCAAGAATTTGCTTGACAAGGGATTTGCATACAAGAGCGAGGATGGCTGCATCTATTATTCAATTTCAAAATTCAAGGATTATGGAAAGCTGGCTCACCTGGATCCAGAGCAGCTTAAAGAAGGAGCTTCTGGAAGGGTATTGTCAGATGAGTATGACAAGGAAAACATGCGCGACTTTGCTTTGTGGAAAGCATGGACTCCTGAAGATGGCGATGTCTTTTGGGAGACAGAGGTTGGCAAAGGACGGCCTGGCTGGCATATTGAGTGTTCTGCAATGAGCATGAAATATCTTGGAGACACTTTTGACATCCATGGCGGCGGTGTTGACCTGATTTTTCCTCATCACCAGAATGAGATTGCCCAGGCAGAAGGCGCAACTGGCAAGCAGTTTGTTAGATATTGGGTGCATAATGAATGGCTTCTTGTTGAAGGCCAGAAGATGAGCAAATCTCTTGGCAATTTTTATACTTTGAGAGATATTCTTGAAAAAAAATATCATCCTATGGCTATCAGATATCTTTTGTTGGGCACGCATTACAGGCAGCAGTTGAATTTTACTTTTAAGGGGCTTGAGGCTGCACGCAGTTCCCTGCAGAGAATATGGGATTTTATGCAGAAGCTGGATGAGCTATCTGGCAAAGGCAATGCAGAGCTTGTTGATAAGGCAATTGAAAAGGCAAAAAAAGAATTTGATGATGCATTGAATGATGATTTAGAGATTTCAAGAGCTCTTGCAGCTGTTTTTGAGTTCATTAAGGAAATTAATGTTGCAATGCCTGATTTAAGCAAGGATGATGCAAAAAAGATAAAGGATTTCATGACTGATTTAGACAAGGTTCTTGGTTTTATTGTTGTGAAAAAAGAAAAAATCTCAGAAGACATCCAAAAGCTTGTTGATGAAAGAGAGACCGCGCGCAAGGCGAAGGATTTCAAGAAAGCTGATGAGATTCGTGACAAATTGAAAGAGATGGGTATTGTTCTTGAAGACACTCCTCAAGGTGTGCGATGGAAAAAGGCATGAATTTTTTTCTGAATAGGTATAAGCAGCTTGGTGAGAAAGTAAGTAAAATCAAGCTGAAGCCTTCTTTGAGGGTAAATACGCTGAAGATTTCAGAAGCAGAGCTGCAGAAGCGGCTAAAAAAGCAAGGTGTTAAGCTTGAAAAGATTCCATATGCGCAAAATGGCTTTTTTTATTCATCAAAATTCTCTTTAGGAGCAATTACTGAATATTTGCTTGGTTATTTTTATCTGCAGGAAGCAGCTGCGCAGATTCCTGTGCAGATACTTGACCCAAAACCAGATGAAATCGTGCTTGACTGCTGCGCTTCTCCTGGAGGAAAGACAACACAGATTGCACAGCTCATGAAAAACAAGGGAGTATTGATTGCCTCGGATAAAAAGAAGCACAGGATTATTTCCTTGAAGACAAATCTTGAGCGCTGCGGTGTAAATAATTGTATTGCTTACCTGATGGATGCAAACAAGCTTGCTTCTTTGAATATGCAGTTTGACAAGATCTTGCTTGATGCTCCTTGTTCTGGCAATTTTATCACAGATCCTGCATGGTTCAAGAAAAGAAACATAGAAGGGATAAGAAGAGCTTCTGAGATACAGAAAAGCCTGATTGAAAAAGCTCTTTCAGTGCTGAAGAAAAACGGCATTCTTGTTTATTCAACCTGTTCTCTAGAGCCAGAGGAGAATGAGCTTAACATGCAGTGGATGCTCAGGCGTTTCAAGGTCAAGATTGAAAAAATAAGCCTTCCTGTCGGAAGCAATGGCTTGACAGATGTGTTTAATAAAAAATTGGATAAGAGCATTGCTAACTGCATAAGATTCTGGCCTAACAAGACAAATACAGAGGGATTCTTTATTGCAAGAATCAAGAAACTATGATAAAATTTGTCAAGAAATTCACAGACGAACCGCTCATTGATCTGAGCAGGATGATTAAGATAAACAATGAGTTTTATTTAGTTGATGATGCATTAAAAAAAATCCAGAAAAAAATAAACAAGCCTGCTTCTTATATCGGGATTTTTCTTGGAAAGAAAGAAAAGCCAAGCCTCCACTTGCTTGGATTGATAGCAAAGCATTCAAAGAAAAAAATTTGGGTTAATGAAAAAGGCGCCTGGTTATTTATCTGCGGCAGGGATATCTTTGCCAAAAGCATAACAAAATGCTCTGGAAAAATAAAAGATTTTGTCTTAATCATGAACCAGCATGATGAATGCCTTGGCTATGGCCAGATGGTAAACGATCTTTCATCAAAAAAGACTGTTATCAAGAATGAGTTTGATATCGGCGATTTCTTGAGAAGAGAAAGATGATCATAAGGTAATTTCTATCTTTACTTTATCATGCACTTCTGTTGCTCCTTTGCCAAACTCTATTTTTTCTGCTTTTGTCACTGCTTTCAGATCTTCTATTGCAGGTTCAATGGATTTTTGCATTTTATTATCGCATTCTATGATTATTTCTTTTACAGGAGAATTTAATGGCTTGTTGTTCTCTGTTTTCATCTTTCTTACAGCTGCAATTACTGCTATAAGTGCATCTCCTGCTTCCTCTATCTTGTCATCAACCAGTTTCTTTTCATAAGCAGGCCATTTTGATATGTGTATGCTCTTGTCTTTCTCTGTCTTCTTGAAAAAGTCCTGGTATATCTCTTCTGTTATGAAAGGCATTATTGGTGCTAATAACTTGATTGTTGATAATAAAGCGTGATATAATGCATATTGTCCGCTTTTTTTAGCTTCTTTTCCTCTTTTATCAGGATTATACAATCTGTCTTTGACAATCTCTAGATAATTGTCGCATAATGTCTGCCAGAAGAATTTTTCAACATCCAGTCTTGTTCTTGAATACTCGTATTTCAGGAAAGCATCTGTTGATCCCTTGATTATCTTGTTTAATTTTGATAATATCCATTTGTCAAAAAATTCAATTTTCTTTGGTTTCTCTTTCTTGTAGTCTTTCAGGTGCATGAATGCAAATTTACTTGCATTCCACAGCTTTGTTACGGTCTTCATTCCTGTAACCACGTCTTTTTCCTGGTATGGCAGGTCTTCCCCTAATTTTGTTCCTGCTGACATGAACCTTAATGCATCTGCGCAGTAATTTTCAATGACTGTTGTTGGTTCTATTACATTTCCTTTTGACTTGCTCATCTTTTTTCCTTTTGGATCCAATAGCCAGCCAGATATCATGACATCCTTGAAAGGGTTTTTCTTGTAGTGCAGATTTGATTTAACAACTGTGTTGAACAGCCAGAAGGTGATTATGTCATGCGCCTGTGGTCTGAGGTTCATTGGATATAATCTCTTTTGCAGGGCTTCAGGCATTAGCTCTATTGCAAGTCTTGGTGTTAAAGAGCTTGTTGCCCAAGTATCCAGCACATCTTTTTCAGGAATGAACTTGCTTGTTCCGCATTTAGGGCATTTTTTTACAGGCGGCTTGTCTTTTAATGGGTCTACTGGCAGGTCTTTTTCATCTGCCATTATTGGCTCGTCGCATGCCTGGCAGTACCATACTGGAAACGGAATCCCAAAATATCTTTGCCTGCTTATCAGCCAGTCCCACTGCAGCCCCTCTACCCAGTTAGTGTATCTAGAGACAAAATGTTTTGGGAACCAGTTCAGTTTTTCTCCCCATTTTATCATGTCTTTCTTTAAATCTAGATATTTGATGAACCATTGTTTTGATTTTATGATCTCGATTTCTGTTCCGCATCTTTCATGGACATTTACTGCGTGTGTTATTGGTTTTTGGCTTACAAGAAGCCCTTCTTTTTTCAGGTCAGCGGTTATTGCTTTTCTTGCCTCTTTTATTGTCATGCCTTTGTATTTTTCTGCAAGCTCTGTCATCTTGCCGTCTTTTGTTATTGCTTCCCTTATTTCAAGATTATGCGCTTTTTGCCATTCCATGTCTGTCTGGTCTCCAAATGTACAGCACATGACGATGCCTGTTCCTTTTTCAGGATCTGCTCTTTCATCAGGCATTATGGGGACTTCAAGGTCAAACAAAGGCACTTTTGCCAGCTTTCCTTTAAGCGGCTTGTATCTTTCATCATCTGGGTGATAGAATACTGCGACACATGCTGGCAATAATTCAGGTCTTGTTGTTGCGATTGTAAGGTCTTTATTGTCTACCTTGAATATTATGTCATTGAATGTTGAAGGAATTTCCTTGTCAGTGCACTCTACCTGGCTTATTCCTGTTGCGCATTCAGGACACCACATTGCTGGAGCATCTTTCCTGTATTCTCTTCCTATCTTATATAACTCTATGAATGACCTTTGTGATATCTCTTGGCAGTGCTTGTCAATTGTTGTGTAAAATATGTCATAATCACAGCTCAGCCCCAGGCGTTTCATGTCATTTATGTATGTTGGAATAAGGTTTTTCTTTAGTTCCTCAAGGCATATCTTTACAAATTCCTCTCTTGGCATGTCTCTTGCTTTTACTTTTCTTATCTGTTCAATCAGTCTTTCTGTTGCCACTCCATTGTTATCTGTTCCAAATGGATAAAACACGTTTTTTCCCAGCATTCTCTGGAATCTTATAACAAAATCCTGCTGCGAGTATGAGAATGCGTGACCGATATGGACTTTTCCTGAGACAGTCGGAGGAGGAGTGTCTATAGAATAGATTTCTGCTTTTGATTTCTGGTCAAACTTGTATATTTTTTCTTTTTCCCAGTACTTTGACCATGTTTCTTCTGATTTTTTTGGATCATATTTTTTTGGAAGCTCCATCTTAGCCAAAATATTGTTTTTGTTCTGTTTTTTCCTCACTCAGCCACGCCTTTGCCTGGGTCTCAAGGTATTTTCTTACTGTCGGCTTGACTTCTTTGATGTAGAAATTGTATAGTTTCTTTATCTCTTTCAGCCGCGCTTCCCTGTCTGTGAACATTGATGCATGCACTTCATGTATCACAGATAATGATTTTTTGTAGAAATCAAACAATTCCTTTTTTTCTTCTTCTGTGTGAAATTTTGCTTCTATTGCATCTGCCATCCGCGCTGGCTGGAAGATTATTTCTATATGGCTTACTGCCTGGCCCAGCCTGTCCATCAGCACATTCAGCACTGCGGGTATTGCAGGTGCTTGTATCCTGCACTCAAATTCCTTTTCAAAGTCTTCCAGCTTTGGAAGCCCTGCTTTTTCTCTTATTTCGTTATACTGTTTAACGCCTTCATCACGTAGTTCTTTTACCATTGTAGACGTAACTGATGACAGTGGCTTTAAATAAGTTTCGGGTTAAATATATAAAACAGGTTCTATTACCTGCAGAAATGAGTCCTTGGATAAAGAAATATGCTCCTGCAAAGATTTGTGATATTCCGCAGGCTAATGCAGTTAAGCTTAAGAGTTTTGTGCAGGGTTTTAAAGAAGAGAAAAAGAATGCAGTCTTTTTATACGGCCCTCCTGGAAGCTGCAAGTCCTGCGCAGCGCATGCTCTTGCAAAAGAGCTTGATCTTGAGATTGTAGAGGTTAATGCCTCTGATGTTCGTAATGCTGACCAGATAAATGAGAAAGTAGGCAATGCCTTGAAGCAGCATTCCTTGTTTTTCAGGGGCAAGATTGTTCTTGTTGATGAGATTGACGGCATCTCTGGAAACAAGGACAGGGGAGGCATACCTGCTTTAGTCAAGCTGATTGAAAAAAGCGCTTTTCCAGTCATCCTGACAGCCAATGATCCCTGGAACAAGAAGTTCAACAAGATCCGCTCAAATTCTGTCTTGTTGGAGTTTGATACACCGGATCCTGCTGACATTGCTGGTGTTTTGCAGAATATTTGTGAAAAAGAGAAAATAACTTTTGATGATGTTGCCTTGAAGACACTTGCACGGCGTTCAGGCGGCGACTTGAGGGCAGCTATCAATGATTTGCAGTCCTTGACACAGGGCAGCAGAAAAATAACCAAGGAAAGCATTGATGAGCTGGGTGAGCGCAACAAGCAGGAAAGCATTAACCAGGCGCTTCTTAAGGTTTTCAAGAGCTCTGACCCGTCTGTTGCAAGAGGTGCTTTTGATTCTGTTAACATGACTGTTGATGAAGTAATGTTTTGGGTTGAATATAACTGTCCGCGGGAATACAAGAATCCTGCAGATATTGCCCGTGCTTTTGATGCCTTGAGCAAGGCAGATGTTTACAGGGGCAGGATAAGAAGAAGGCAGCACTGGAGGTTTCTTGTTTATGTGTATGCCTTGATTTCAGCAGGCGTTGCTGTTGCAAAGGATGCAAAATACGCTGGTGCTGTAAAGTACATGCAGACAACAAGATTGTTGAAGATGTGGCAGGCAAAGATGAAATACGGCCAGAGAAAATCAATTGCCTCAAAGATTGCAGAAAAGACGAACTGCAGTTCCAAGAGGGCTATAGAGTCTTCCTTGCCTTACCTGCAGCAGGTGTTCAAGAACAATCCAGAGATGGCAGGACAGATGGCTCTTGAGCTTGACCTGGATGACAAGGAAATAGAGTGGCTGAGGAAATAAGCTATTTTTCTTTTATTTTTAAATAAAATATTATTGCAGGAATGCAAAAGAGTCCTCCGAGTGCAATAACTATTTTTGGTGTTAATATGTCCATTAGATATCCTGCGCCTATTGCAGCAATTCCAATAAATAAGCTACTGGCCATGCGCGTACAGGAAGTTACTGTTGCCCGGATTTTGCTGGGAATAAATTTTTGAAAGTAGGTATTTTCAATAGGTTTGCGAATGCCTACAAATCCATTGGTAAGCAAAAAGATTAATGCAGCGTAATAAAAGAGTGGGGGATAAATAAGTAACAGCATAAGATAGAACATTGATTCTAAGCCCACTAGAAGTATAAGCGAGTATTTTGATTTGAATTTTTTCATAAAATATTTTGATAAGAATGGAGAAATAACTGTTACTACGCCAACAGCTGAAAAAAGATAACCTAATTGAGCAACAGGCAGGCCCAAATTAACCAGAGCAGGCTGCCACCCATCAAATCCAATCCTTGTCAAGCCTGCAAAAACACCTGCAATGATTAATAAAAGCAATACTTTGTGTTTTAGACTGTAATTAATGCTTGTTTTTGTTATTTTTATTGTTTCTTTGACCGATTTTGTTATTTTTATTCTCTTTTTCTTAAAATGTTCGTGCGCAAATATGAAAAGAATAACCGCGCCTGAAAAAAAACCAAACGCTTGAATCATCCATAAGAGGCGAATCGAATAATATTCTACAAGGATTCCTGCAATCAACGGCGAAATAATAAAACCAACTCCTATGATGCTTGCTACTTTCATGAAATATTCGTGCACTAAGTCTTTTCTTTTATTGAATTTTAAATAGTCAACAATCCACGCTTCTTCTGCACCGCTGATGAACGTTTGGGCAAGCCCAAATAATGCCCAGCAAAGAAAGAAGAGGATGTGCCCTTCAACAAAATAAATGGCCAGTGATGCAAAGCCTATTAGAAGGTATCCAAGCAAAGTAGATAACTTTCTGCCATGCAAATCTGCAAATGCGCCCGTTGGAATTTCAAAGAAGAATACTGCAACTAAAATTATTGCAAATATTAGCTCAATTTTTAAGAAAGAAAAACCCAGATCTCGCAGGTAGATTATGAGAAACGGTGCTATCAACATAGATGCCCCGAATAAGAATGCAGCTAAGTAATAGGGCCAGAGCAGTCTTAATTCATCTTTTTTAAAAACCATATTCTCCTTTAAATATATCTTTTATTTAAATTCATCGGCCAAAAAGTATTTAAATAGACCCTTCATTCCTCTCAGTTATGATAACTATTGATGAGATGTTTAAATTCTGCAAGAAGAAGGGGTTTGTATTCCCTAATTCTGAGATTTATGGAGGCCTTGCAGGATTCTTTGATTACGGCCCGCTTGGCGTTGAAGTTAATAATAATATAAAGCAGTCTTGGTGGAAGGCTTTTGTGCAGGACAGGGAGGATGTTGTTGGTATTGACGGCTGCATCATAACAAATCCAAAGGTTTGGGAGGCCTCTGGCCATGTTGAGGGTTTTGAGGATGTCTTGGTGGAATGCAAGAAATGCCATGAAAGATTCAGGGCAGACTTGTTGATTGAGGATGTCTTGAAAATCCAGGCAGAAGGCTTGAAAGCCCCTGCTATTGACAAGTTGATTGAAGATAATAATATAAAGTGCCCAAAATGTAAAGGCGCATTGGATAATGCATCCAGGTTTAATCTGATGTTCCAGACACAGATTGGTCCAAAGCCTACAAAAGAATCTTTGGCTTATCTACGGCCTGAGACAGCCCAGCTGATTTTTGCTAATTTCCGTGCTGTCATGGACGTATCGCGGTTGAAGCTTCCTTTTGGCATTGCCCAGATTGGCAAGGCTTTCAGGAACGAGATATCTCCAAGGAATTTCTTGTTCAGGTGCAGAGAGTTTGAACAGATGGAGATAGAATATTTCATCAGGCCTAAGCAAAAATGCCCTTACATTAAAGAAATCGAGAATTACAAGCTTCTTGTTTATTCTGCAGAGATGCAGGAGAAAAAGAAAGAGCCGAAAGAGATGTCCATAAAAGATGCTTTAAAGAATAAGATAATCAAGGCAGACTGGCATGCATACTGGCTTGCTTTATGCCATAAATGGTTTGTTGAGCTCGGAGTCAACCCAAAGAACCTTCGTGCCAGACAGCACAAGAAAGATGAGCTGGCGCACTACAGCTCTGACTGCTGGGATTTAGAGTATAATTTTCCTTTTGGGTGGAAAGAGCTTGAAGGCATTGCAGACCGGGCTGATTTTGACCTGAAGCAGCATGCAAAGCACTCAAAGAAAGACATGGCTATTTTTGATGAGGAAATAAAACAAAAAGTAATTCCTCATGTTGTTGCAGAGCCTTCTTTAGGTGCAGGAAGGTCTTTCCTTGTTTTCATGTATGATGCATATACTGATGACAAGAAAAGAGGAAATGTTGTCTTGAAGCTGGATCCAAAGCTTGCTCCTGTCAATGTTGCGGTGTTTCCTTTGCTGTCTAACAAGCCAGAGCTGGTTAAGGCTGCGCAGGATGTTTATGCAATGCTCAAGTCCTGCTATCGTTCTGCCTTTGACAAGTCTGGCTCTATTGGCAAGCGTTATGCGAGGAATGATGAGATAGGCACCCCATACTGTGTGACCATTGATTTTGATTCTCTCAAGAAAAAAGATGTAACCATTAGAGATAGGGACACTACAGAGCAGAAAAGAGTCAAGATAAAAGATTTGAGCAACGTGCTTTATCAGCTTTTGACAGGAATGATCAAGTTTAAGGACCTTAAGTAAACGCAAAGCTTTTAAACCAAGATTTTTTCTATCTTCCTTATCGGGACGATAGCTCAGCCTGGGAGAGCACACGGCTGAAGAATCGCCACCTGAAAGATTGCTTTCAGTTACCGTGGTGTCGAGGGTTCAAATCCCTCTCGTCCCATTTTTTTTAGAATTCTTAAAGAAATCATTCAATAATTATGTCAATATTATGGTTTATGATTTTTTTCTTTGCTTCTCTGTGTTTTTTCTGTTTTTCTTCAGGCCAGGGCCCGCCTCTGGGAAGCTCTAGGCCAAGAGCTTTCATGTTTTCTGCCCAGTATTTTTTATCTGTCTCGATTGTTATTGGGCCTTTAAGAAAACCGCTTTTCATTTCTGCAGTTATTATTAGTCGACCTTCCATAGAGTCTGATCCAGAAATATTAATTATTTTTCCTCTTGCATTAAACGCCATAATTTTGTTCAAGCCAAGGGAATATATAAATTTTTCGCTGTTCTAGCCTCCAAGTATCCCGGTCACTGTTACTATCTTTGATGCTATCAGGTTGAATATCAGCATCACTGCAAGCGCAATCAGGCAGTATAATGTTGTGCTGTTAATTAAATTCTTTCCAAGAGAGTATTTCTCGCTTAATTTGTCTGCTCCGTTTTCTATGCCGTTTGAAAGTATTGTCAGCAAAAACACGATTTGAAACACATAAACACCGATTACTGCCTGGAAATAATATGTTGGTATGCCATCTCCGAATAATGAAGCTATCTGCGTGATTGTTCCGCCCACTTCTGATGCTCCGAGATTCTTGATGTTGCCTGAGAGCGCTCCTAAGATATAGGTTATCATTGATGTTATTCCTATGACAACGCCTGATATCATCGGTGTGAGAAAGTGGATTTGTGATTTCATGTCTGAGATGACATCTGCCATCAGGTCTTTCAGCCTTTCATTTACCTTGTGTATCTCTTTTATGTATCTTGCAATGTTCATAAGTGCCTGCGCAGCGATTACAGGACCTTTCTTAATGCTTTGTATCAATACCTGCATTGAGCTTTGTATGACATTGGATGGAAAATAAACAAGTGCTCCTGTTTTTGGGTTGAACAGTGCATCTTTGACACTCATTCCAAGCTTGCTTATGTTTGTTGAAACTAATTTGAAGAACTTTCCGCTGGTCGTGTCTCCCATCACATTCGCGACTTTCTGGAATGCAATCTCAGCAGGAAGGCCATCCCCCAGCCGGTTTCCCAGCTGAAAGAGGGCAGATGCGAATTCATCTTCAAGTTTTTTAGTCTTGTCCCGAATTTTTATTATGTTCTTTGTTCTTAATCGATAATACAAGCCGATACTGAATGCAAGTGCCAGGGGAAAGAACAGGCTGATTACTGCCGCTCCAAGCCCGTAAGGCCCTACAATCTTTCCTGCTATTGTGCTGCTTTCCCGATATTCCAATAATTTTATTCCAAATGGCAGGTCAATGTCAAATGCAGGCGAAGGATTCAGCATGTGCAATAATATCGGCACTAGCCCTATTGCAAACAAGGCTCCTCCGATAAGGATGCAGATGAATATTGGCTGGATTTTAAGTTCAATATTGCCTATTCTTATCAGTATGTTCTTGTATTTTTTCAGTTCTGGATTGATGTCAGAGATGTCTATGTCTCCATATCCTGTGGGTCGTTTTGATAAGATGTTTTTTCCAAAATAATAAACAATTATCGGCAGGATTATGTTATACACTGTTGCAATATGCCACCACCGGATTGTTTCCATGAAGCTCACTATCAAGGGCAATATAACCAGGCCTAAAATCGGCAGGATTACTCCCATCATGTGCAGCATTGTTATAGGTGATTTCAGGTTCTGCGCATAGTGAAGCATCTTTTCATATGTTTCTGTCAAGATAACATCTAAAGATTTGTCCAGCAGCCCAATCCTGCGCTCTTCAGAGGTCTCATATAAAGAGCCTTCAATAAGGTGGAATGCTTCAACAAATTCATTGTTCCATTTTTTCCATGTTTCAAGATACCTGTCAAGTGATTCTTTTACAGATTCATAGACGCCTGCCTGCACATCCCACAATACTTTTCTTAAGTCAAGGGATAATGGGGGCGCAAGATGTTCTGATGCAAATTCTATTGCATTTTCAAGGTTAGATGTGTGGCGCATGTATGTGACGACATAAAAGACGCATAAGACCATCTGGTTGCTTGCCTTCATCCGCCAGTTATTTGCTAGGTATGCTGGCATTCTGAAGAGTACTGCGATAAGTGCAAATCCAAGTGCCACAAAAATAAAGCTGTAGAACAAGGAGCCCAGGAATAAGCTCAATAAGACTCCTATTATCATTATTGTCAAGGGCAATAAGTATGCTAGTGATATCACGCCTGCTGGAGTTATAGATAAGTGGCAGATGTTGATTGATTCTTGTATTTGAGCTGCTTTTTCTGGCTTTACTTTTATTTTCAGTATCTTTGCGCAGAAATTGCATGCTTTTTCATAATAAGTCATGTGCCTGGGCATTGCGTCTTTCTTGAAGTGCTTGTATTCTCTTGTGAAAGTCTTTTCAGAGGGTCCTAGCGCAGACAGCCCCAGCTCTGACTTAAGCTTCTGCTTATATTTTTCCACTAGATCTCTCTTGCTGATTTGATTTGTCATTTTAGAATTTCATCTTCTTGATGCTTCTCTTCAGCCATTCATTCCATCTGAAGTGTATCTGCTTGGTGTCAAGGCTTCCTGTCTCTTCTTTCACTTCATCAGATATCTTGTGAAACTCGTCATTGGCACTCACGACAAAGGATGCTTCAAGGATGTTTTGGTTTTTTGTCTTTTCAGCTGCATCAACCAGTGCTTTTTTCATCTTTGCGCGGAGTTCTATATTCTCCCATACTGCATCCCAGTTTCCTGCCCAGTCGCGCACGCTTCCTGCAATTGATTTTATGACTTCAGAATCTCCATTGAGAAGGTCTTTTGTAGGCACAAGCTGGTCTGTCTTTGCATCGTACTTCAAGAGGTCTACAAAGCCGTGCTCTCTCAAGGGGTCTTCTTCCCAGGTCTTTCTCACTTCTGATATTTCTGTTATTCTTCTCCATCTGTGCAGGCCGTCAGGGCTTCTTACAGGATTTGCAACTGCAATGATGTCTGTTGCCTTGAATGATGTTCTTGGAACTTCAAGGTCATTCACCACCCGGTCAAACACGCCGTATGGAGAATCTCCGTGTATTGTTCCTGCGACAACATTTGCAAGCGCGCCGACTCTCATTGCTTCATACAATGCTTTTGCTTCTGTGCTTCTGACTTCTCCGACTATCAGGCTTGAGTCGCCCATACGAAGTGTTGCCCTGATTCCTTCATCTGCGCTTACTTCCATTGTTCCTCTTGTCAATGCAGAGGCAACTTTCATTGATTGGATATTGTAATTCAGGTTTCGCAGAGCTTTTACTGGCAGCTCTAAGGTGTCTTCTACTGTGATGATTCTTCCTTTTCTCATTATGTCTACCATGACAGAGCCAAGGAAAGAGGTTTTTCCTGCGCTTCTTGTTCCTGCAATAAGCATTGTTCTTGCTCCGTCTATCAAGAAGTTCAGAACGCCTCCTGCAAGAGGGGTTATCATCTTGTTTTGGATGAAAAGTGGCAAAGTCCAGGGCTTGTCGCGGTGCCTTCTCAGAGCATATGCTATTCCGCTTGGGTCTAGCGGCTCTGTGATTGCCGCGACTCTGGCTCGAACGCCCGGCAGAACCAATTCTGTATCCAAAATTGGGTTGGCTTCATCAAGTGGCCTGCCAGAAATCATTCTGAGCTTAGATGCCCAGGACTCTGCTTCTGTGGGGGTTGGAATTATGTTTGTGTAACAGTCGCCGAATTCTTGCTGGATTATGAACATAGGTGTCTTTCCCATCGGGCTGTTTATTGTGATGTCCTGCACGCGGGGGTCTTGCAGCAGGACTTCTATCAGCCCAAAGCCTACTGTATATCTTACTAAGATTTTCGTGAGTTCTTCTCTATCTTTTTTTCTCAGTGTATAATTCTTGTATCCTGCTAGCTCATCAAGAAGGTCTGCACCTACATTATTGAACACTTCGCGCATTCGTTCTGGGTCAACGAACTCGCTTCTCTTTGGCTTGTGTTCAGCCATTATTTTTCTTGCAGCATCCAGTAATTCGTATTTTTCTTCTGTCAGCCGGAATTCAGGCGGTACTATGTGGTACAGGTTTTGCACTGTGTCAGGCATTGAAAAAATTGTGACTTCTGTTCCTTCTACTTGATAACTGTCTATCTCTTCTGCATCAGGAGGATATGCTGATATTAATTTTGTGTACATGAAGTCTGGCTTGACAAGAGGCGAGAAAATCAGCCGGTACACATCTCTTTCGCCTATCTTGTATCCTGCTAAGTGCGGCTCTGCAAGCTGGATTATCTTTGTTTTTTCCATGCTTGCTGCAAGGTCATTGATAAGCGCATAATATTGCTGCAGGCATTTCACCCCTTCTGGTGGCATTATTTTTCTTTCCACCAGGCTATGCTCTCTTCTTATTGTTCTCTTTAATTGCACAAATGTTCCTATTGGGTCTGATTTTAATTGCTGGAATATCAGCTCCTGCAATGCGACATATCTTGGATCAACGTAACGTCTGCACTGCGGTGATGCAAGAAGCCCTTGTTTCAGCTTGTGTTTTATTATGTTCTTGTAGAGCTGTGCAATCTCCAGCAGGATCATTGTTTGGTTGAAATCATATTCATAATCTCTTTTTTGCACGATGATTATTCTCGTGGCATTGCCTGCTTCTGCAAGTATGTCAATCACCATGTTCATTGCTTTTGGAGAGTCTTCTATTGAGGGGAAAAAAGTGCATTCTTCGCAGTCTATTCGTATTGTTATTTCGTCCCCTTCCCGTATTATTTCATATTCTCCGCAGCGCGGCATTTTATCCCTCTTTTTCCTCGTTTTTTAATTTTTCAAGTGCAATCTCAATTAAGTGTGATTTGTTGCGGTATTTTGTTCTTTCCTTAGAAACCTTTTTTTCAATCCATTTGATAAGATCTTCATCAATTGTTGCAGATATTGGCTTTTTCATCGTATTTTAAGCAAATAAAACATAATATTTTATATATTTTGTGTTTTTTGTTAAGATTAAATATATAATATATTATAAATGCCAACTACTATTGTATAGTTACACAAATTTATTATTAAAACCGCAATTAAACAAGGAAATGGTAGACATATTTCAGAAAAAACCGCCTGTAGACGCAAAAAGAGAAGGCATTGCATCAATGCCAGAAGCTGCACCTATAACTGAAGACATGACTAGATTGACTGCCAGGCTCAAGATTGCTGAGGAAAGATACGGCGAACTGAGAAAAAAGCTCTTGCTTATAGAGCAGAATATGCTCTCGCACCACAAGAAAGAGATGAATGAGATAAAGCTTCTTAATTCAGATATAACTGAGATAAATTCCAGGATTAACATGATTGAAGACAGGATATTGATGATTGTAAAAGAATTAAAGCTGACTGCAAGAAAAGAAGATATTGCTGTCATGAAAAAATATGTTGAATTATGGAATCCTATGCGTTTTGCGACAAAAGAGCAGGTTGAGAATATTGTGAAAGAAGCCCTTGGAAAAGAAAAAGAGCCTGCCAAAAAAGAGTAAAGTTTATAAAATAAAATATTAATTTAATTTTAAAAAAGAGGTAAAACATGGCAATACTAGATATTTTCAAGACAAAGAAGAAAAAAGCACCTCCTTCTCCACCGCCGCCATATCCTGGCGGAGAGACTGCTGCTGCACCAGCTGGAGAGCTGCCTATTGAGCAGGTTCGTTCTTTAAAACAGCAGAACATGACAAATGATCAGATAATAGATACGTTGCAGGGCCAGGGCTATGGCTTTAGAGAGATTCATGATGCTATCACGCAGGTAGATACAGGTATGCCTGCAGGTCCTGTTGAAGAGGTTCCTGGAATGCCTCCTCCTTCGCCTGTTCCTTCTTTTGCAGAAAGAAGAGAAGCCCCTTCTGAGAATGTTGAAGAGATTGCAGAATCTATTGTTGAAGAGAAGTGGAGTGATTTCATGAAAGAGCTTGGCAAGATGAATGACTGGAAAGAGAAAGCAGAAGCGCGCATAGCTAAGGTAGAGCAGAGCTTGCGTGATTTGAAAGATGATGTTGAAAACCTGCACAAGGCAATTGTAGCAAAGATCAGTGATTATGACAAGAATCTTTTGGATGTAGGCACAGAGATAAAAGCAATGGAAAAAGTCTTTCAGAAAGTTCTTCCTGAACTTACCGGCAGCGTCTCAGAACTTAGCAGGATAACTAAAGGAATTAAAAAGAAGAAAAAAGAATAAGCTATTTGATTCTCTGCGACAGTTTCTGTATTGTGAATAATGCGATTAATAGCAATAATACCATTCCAAGCATTTTAGGATGGAATAATGTTGTCCAGAATCCTGCCTGCTCGCCTCCTTCAGGCGCTGCTGCTACAGTGGCATTGTCTTCTGTTAATGGGATGAATCCTTCTTCTTGTGAAATCACTGTTGTCAGTGAGCCTATGCTTATGATTAAGACAAGTGCAAGAATCCAGTAGCCAAAGTCAGTTGCATATTTTCCTTTTGTTATTGTCTCAATAATTGTGTCTTCTTTTATTCCAAAGGCAACATACGCCATGAAGACCAGTAGCATGAACACAAATAATAGCACAAACCAAGGGGCCATCATGTTTATTGTCTTTATGACAATAGGATTAAACAAGGCAAGCACTGCAAGTGCAAAAGAAAGTATGAACGCAAGTGCCTGGTTTTCCTTGAAAATCTTTATCCTTGTGAGAACCACATATCCTATCACCAAGATAAGCAGAAAAGGAAAAATCAAGTCAAATTTTTGCAATAATCCAATATCAAGAGGTGTTGCCATTTTATTCTCCGCCTTCTTTTAATTTTGTGAACCAGTCTCTTAGCGTGTCTGGCCAGCTTTTTGTTGTGGTTTCCAGGGTAACATACCAGAATACTATTGCAAACACCACAAGTATCACAATCAATGACTGCAGCTGAGGGTCCATGTAGCTTAAGACAGGCACTGTGATTATGTTTGACATGAATATTCCGATAAGGATTATTGCTGCAACGATTGCAGCTACTCCTGAGACAGCTGTCTTTTCAGGCCATTTGCCCCATATCATTCCAAGCACTATGAGAAGCATTAATGCTGCCACAATTAATAACACTACTTCTGGAAGCGCATTGTTGATTATTAAAACCACGTCTGCTCCAGGCGGATATGTTCCCATTACGTGCGGTATGACAACCATTAATGAGATAGCAACTGAAATGATTGCATTAAACCGCTTGCTTGCTGTTCCAAACAGGTTTATTTTGGATAATACTGCGAAAAGTATTGTAAAGATTAATATGAATGGTATCAACAAGTCAAATATTCCCCATTGCTGGAAATAGTAAAATACGTCTTGAAATGCGCCTCCTGCGTATTGGAATAACATTTTGATAAACACCTCTTATTCTTTGCCTTCTCCTTCTTTTTTTCCGCCTGGCGGCGAGACCATCAGCCACACAAATACGATTATGCCTATTATCAATATTACAGATGCCACTGCTGTGCTTGTCCAGAACTGCCCTATAAGCCCGATAAGCGCCTCAAGCCAGGAATATCCTTCGCTTGTTTTTATTGCATGAAGGAATATCGCTACAATGCCCAGGAACATTATTGTCATGAATAAGTATCTCCAGAATCCTTTTTCAAGTGCCACATCTTCTTCTTTTCCAAAGAATGTTCCTATAAGCATCAGGAAAAACACTGAGAGCAATAATAATACTATTATCTGCGATGAAACCTGTGTTATCGCTGCAACTATCTGGCTTGATGCAACAACAAGGAAGCCCATCACAAACGCAATCATTGCATTGAGATTTTTTCTGGTGTAGGACTTGTTCTCTATTGTTTCCATGCCAAGAATTTTTGTCTTTTCAAGTATTGCAAATACAATTGTGAATGTAAGCAAGAACGGCAGTACAACGTCATATATTCCTATTTTTTGCAAAAAACCTATTACATTACTTAAAACTGATGCCATTTCTATCCCTTCTTTTTAATACAGAAAAAATTCTCTTTAATATATATAAACCTTTCGCTCTATTATTGTCAATAATGGCAATGCTGCCTTGCGAAGTTCTCTGGATTATATGCCTGCTTTGATAAATCTGGCTTGCACGCGATTTAAGCAGCGTAACGAAGCGCAGCATTGCTTTAAATCAAAAGTTTTATATTCTTTCGCTTTATAAATACCTTCATGATAAACAAAAAATCATTTGCAGCAATGCGCAAGGAGATTGAGACATTTGATGCGCTTAGAGAACAGCTTATCAAGACTTCAAGGGATTTATTGAAGCTTTCAAAGTCTGCTATTTATTCTATCCACAGGCACAAGATTTCAGAAGCTCTGGCGCAGCTCACAAAAGCAAAGACAGTCATCAAGAAGCTCAAGGCGCTCATCAAGAAAAACAGCATGCTGGCCAATGTTGGCGCTTATTCAGAAGCTCTTGAGGAATATGTTGAAGCTGCCTGCTATTACGGATTTATCAAGAAGAACAAGCTTCCAACTGCAAAAGAGCTTGGTGTTGAGACAACTGTTTATTTGCAGGGAGTATGCGATTTGGTTGGAGAATTGGTTAGGAAGGCAATCAACTCCAGCATCAAGGGGGAGTTCAAGACAGCTCTTAAGATTCGCGAGTTTGTTGCAGATATCCATTCAGAGTTGATGATGTTTGATTTCAGGAATATTCCTGTCCGCAGGAAGTTTGACTCAATTAAATACGGCTTGGATAAATTAGAAAATCTTATTCTTGAGCTTAAGTTGAAGAAGAAGATAAAATGAGAAGAGCAGCGCGCATTGCCCTTACTCAATGTATGGGTGTTAAAAAGAAAGATTCTGTATTGATTGTTACAGACAAACTTAAAAAGAAGATTGCAGAGGTTTTTTTCTATGAGGCGATTCCTCTTGCAAGGCATGTCATGCTTGTAACTATTCCTATCGGCAGGATTCATGGTGAGGAGCCTCCTAAATTAGTCGGCGAGACCATGAAAAAATATGATGTTTGCCTTTTGATTACAACAATGTCCCTTTCTCACACAAATGCAAGAAAAGCTGCATCAAGAAAAGGCGCAAGAATGGCTTCCATGCCGGGCATAACAAAAGACATGATGAAGAGATGCATCCCTGTTGATTATGATAAGATCACCAAGACAAACAAAAAAATACTGCGGCTTGCAAAGAAAAAGACAAAAGTAAGGGTAACTACTGCAAAAGGGACAGACATATCTTTTGTTGTGCAGAATATTAAGGGAGATACTGAAGGAGATAACGGTATTTACCGAAAAAAAGGAGCTTTTGGCAATCTTCCTGCCGGAGAAGTTTGCTGGGCGCCGAAGGAGGGCAAGACTAACGGCGTTTTTGTTGTTGATGCATCTATGTTTGATGAAAAGATGAAAAAGCCTATTACAATAAAAGTAAAAAACGGCTATGCTTGTGAGATTACAGGCGGTGCGCAGGCAAAAAAACTATTGAAGATGATAAAGCCTTTGGGAAAATCAGCTTTTAACATTGCAGAATTAGGCATCGGCACTAATCCTAAGGCAAAAATCACAGGAAATGTTCTTGAGGATGAGAAAGCTAGCAGGACATGCCACATCGCTCTTGGAAACAACACAGGATTAGGCGGAAAGATTTATGCTAAATGCCATCTTGACGGTGTCATTAAAAAACCAACTATCTTCTTTGACAACAAGTGTATTATTAAGAACGGTAGACTTTTGATTTAAACAAAAGTCTACTCTCCTGAACTTTTGCTAAAATCTTATGTAATACAAAAGTTCAGGAATAGAAAACTTTTAATATGATGCTTCCTTCTTTTTTATCGAGGTGATTTTATGAAAAGACTGTTTTTTATTCTGCTGCTATTCTTAATAGCGTGCACAGTGGAATCACCAACAATATCCAATAATGCTGAGGTGAATGATATGGCAAAGGTTTTATTTGTGATTGCGCATGATGGTTTTCGCGATGAAGAATGCTTTGAGCCAAAAGATGTCCTGAAAGACCAGGAAGTGATTATTGCAAGCACTGAGACAACTCCTGCAAAAGGTGCTCTTGGGGGAGAGATAATGCCGGATATAACAATTGATGAAGCATTTGACAGAATAAATGAGTTTGATGCAGTTGTATTTGTCGGGGGCCCGGGTGCAAAAGTCTATTTTGAAAATCCAACAGCGCACAAGATTGCGCAAAATGCAAAGAATGTTCTTGCAGCTATCTGCATTGCTCCTGTGACATTGGCTAAAGCCGGCGTGTTGAAAAGCAAGAAGGCAACTGTTTGGGATGACGGCCAAGGAACGCAGGCAAAGATTCTTGAGGACAATGGCGCAGCTTATGTTGCAGAAGATGTTGTTGTTGACGGAAACATAGTCACTGCGAGCGGCCCCAAGGCTGCAAAGAAATTTGGAGAGGCAATTCTTGCAAAGCTGGAATGATGGAGCCAAAGATTGAATGGTTGGGTCATGCATCTTTCAGGATCAGCGACAGCAAGATTATTTACATTGATCCTTTTCAGCTGAAGAGTCCTGAAGCAGATGCTGACATTATTTTTGTCACGCACGAGCATTTTGACCACTGCAGTATTGATGATATTGCAAAGCTTGTAACCCCGAATACGATTATTGTCACTGTTCCTGACTGCCAGAGCAAGTTGTCCAGCCTGCAGTTCAAGAAATTTGTTCTTGTTGAGCCAGACAAGGTGTGTGATGTTGAAGGCGTCAAGGTAGAGACTGTTCCTGCGTATAATACAAATAAGAAATTCCATCCAAAAGACAATAACTGGGTTGGTTTTATTCTCACAGTTGATGGCAAGAGGATTTATCACGCAGGCGATACTGATTATATTCCTGAAATGAATGAGTTGAAGGATATTGATTTTGCTCTTGTTCCGGTTTCTGGCACTTATGTCATGACTGCAGAAGAAGCTGCAAAAGCTGTTAACAAATTCAAGCCAAAGGTTGCAATTCCAATGCATTATGGAAGCATTGTTGGAGAGAAGTCAGATGCAGATAAGTTCAAGGAACTTGCAGAGTGTGAAGTGCGCATTTTGGAAAAGGTTTAAATATTGCTTCTCTTTTTTCTCGGTTATGTACAGGACAAATACCTGCGGAGAATTGAACGAGAAATTTGTCGGCAAGACAGTCGCTCTTGCTGGCTGGATTGATTCACTTAGAATACAGGGCAAGATCGGATTCTTGTTATTAAGAGACAGGTATGGTGTCACGCAATTTTTTCTTAATCCTAAATTAGCAAAAGAATTTGGTCACTTGAAAAAAGCGTCTGTTGTGCAGGTCAAGGGAAAGGTCAATGCCCGGCCTGAAAAACAGGTCAATAAAGATATGCCTACTGGTGAGGTTGAAGTAGAAGCGCAGGAGATTGTTGTTCTTAATGAGGCAGAACCTTTGCCATTGGATGTTGAAGAGACAACTGAGGAAACAAGATTAAAGTATCGTTATCTTGATTTGCGCAGGCCTGAGATGCAGAATAATCTTATTGTCCGGCATAAACTGGTCAAGGCTATGCGGGATTTTCTTGACAAGGAGAATTTTATAGAGATTGAGACGCCGATTCTCTCAAAATCAACTCCAGAAGGTGCTCGTGATTATCTTGTTCCCAGCAGGGTTTATCCTGGAAAATTCTATGCACTTCCGCAGTCTCCGCAGCAGTACAAGCAGTTATTGATGGTTGCTGGCTTTGACAAGTATTTTCAGATTGCAAGATGCTTCAGGGACGAGGATTTGCGGGCAGACAGGCAGCCAGAGTTCACTCAGCTTGATATGGAGATGAGTTTTATTGAGGAAAAAGATATCTATCCCTTGATTGAAAATCTTGTCAAGTATATCTGGAAAGTTGTTCTTGACAAGAACTTGAAGATTCCCTTTCCAAGGATGTCATATGCAGAGGCTATGAAAAAATATAAGACAGATGCTCCTGATTTGCGGAAGAAAAAAGATGAATTTGCTTTTGTATGGATAAATGACATTCCTTTGCTTGAATACAATGAAGAAGACAAGAGATATTATGCGATTCATCATCCTTTCACAAGCCCCATGGCAGAGGATATTGATTTGCTGGAGAAAAAGCCTGACAAGGTCCGCGCGCATGCTTATGACCTTGTCTTGAATGGGACAGAGATTGCAGGAGGCTCTATCAGGATGCATCGCGCTGACTGGCAGCAAAAGGTTTTCAAGGCGCTTAACATGCCTGAAAAAGAGTTCAAGGAAAAGTTCGGTCATCTTTTGAATGCTTTCAAGTACGGAGCTCCTCCTCACGGAGGGATTGCTTTTGGTCTTGACAGGCTGGCTGCAATTATCACAAATAATGAATCTATCAGAGAAGTTATTGCTTTCCCAAAGACAAAAAGCGCAGAAAGCCTGATGGAAGAGAGCCCCTCAGAAGTTTCTAAAGAGCAGTTAAAAGAACTGAATTTAAAGATCGGCAAGTGATTTCTTGAAGTCTTCAAACTTTCCTTCTTTTATAGAGTTTCTTATTCTTTTCATGAACTCTTGCATCCAGGAAACATTATGGATTGTTTTAAGCGTGTGTCCTGTGGGCTCATTTAATCTTGTCAGATGGTGCAGGTATGCTCTTGTGAAATTCTTGCAGGTGAAGCAATTGCATTCTTCATCAATCGGCTTTTCATCAAGCTCAAAATCTTTCTTGTCAATGTTTATCTGCCCTTTCCACGTAAACATTGTTCCATTGCGTGCTGTCATTGTGGGATATCTTGAGTCAAAGCAGTCAACTCCCATCGAGACTGCCTCTAAAATCAAGTCAGGCGTGCCCACGCCCATCAAGTATCTTGGTTTTTCTTTTGGAACAAATTTGATTGCAGCTTTTACTGCAGCAAAAGTCTCTTCAGGCGGCTCTCCTATGGCTAATCCGCCGAATGCATATCCGTCAAAATCCATTGCAACGATTCCTCTTGCACAGAATTCCCTTAAGTCAGGATATGTTCCGCCTTGGATTATTCCGAAAAGTAATTGCTTGTCTTTTATTTTGTCATGATGCTCTTTGCATCTCTTTGCCCACTTTATTGTTTTCAATACAGATTCTTGAATCCTTTCTTTAGAAGAACCATATATAGGCATGTCATCAAGGCACATTGCGACATCACTGCCGATTGTGTTCTGTATTTCCATGTCTTTTTCAGGTGTTATCAACAGCTTGCTTCCATGGAACGGCTCTTTGAAATGTATTCCTTCGTCTGTTGTTTTTTCCAATAATTTGTCAGAATACATCTGGAATCCTCCAGAGTCTGTGAATATAACCCCTGTATAATTTATGAACTTGTGTATCCCTTCCATCTTTTCCAGCACATTTAATCCTGGTTTTACAGAAAGAATGAATCCATTGCATATGATTGCATCACTTCCTATCTGCTTAAGCTCTTTGTTGTTGATGAATTTTGCAGCTCCTTTTGTCACAACAGGCATGAAGAAAGGAGTTTCAACACTGCCATGAGCTGTGGTTAGTTTTCCTGTTCTTGCATTTCCTTGCTCTGCTGTTATCTGGAACATAGGATTGATTAGTTATTCTCTCTTTATAAAGATGCTCTAAAACCTCAATCTTTTTATATCCTGCCATGCTTTTTGTTTTTATGGAAAAAATCAATTTCAAGAATTCCAGAGGACTGACACTGGTTGGCGACTTTTATTCTGTTGATTCAGACAGCATTGTAATTATGATGCATGGCTTTACAGGAGATCGGCACGAAGGGGGCAAGTTTGACAGAGCTGCAGAAGAATTGAATAAAAAAGGCTATGCTGTTTTGAATTTTGATTTTAGCGGTGCTGGTGAGAGTGATGATGATTCTTTAACTGTTGATAAAGAAGTAGTTGATGCAAACTGTGCAATTCAGTATGCGCAGAATAAAGGGTTTGCAAAAATAGGCCTGCTTGGCATGAGTCTTGGAGGGCTTGTTGCTGCAAAAGTGTATGACAACAGAATTAAAACAATTGTCTTTTGGGCACCGGTTACACAGCCTAAGGAAAATCCTCGCGCAAGATACACTGCAGAACAGCTGCAAGAGCTTGATGAAAAAGGACACATTACTTATACCAAAGACAAAGGTTTTCGAAAAACAATAATTATTGATAAGCAGATGCTGGAAGACCGCACAACTGTTGATACAGAAAAGATTTTATCGCACATTAAATGTCCTGTTTTGATTATTCACGGCGATGCAGATACTCGCGTGCCTTTGGAAGGCTCTAAAAAAGCAATGCAATACTTGCCTTTAGAATCTAGATTAGTGATTATTCCTGGGGCAAATCACACATTTGAGAATCATTCTGGCGAGCTTATTTCTACTACTGTAGACTGGTTCAAGAAGTATTTATAATAACGCAACATATATAAAGACAAGCTATTTTTTAGAGGGTATGGCAAAATTCCTTACAGTCAAGGAAGCAATGAAAAAAGGCAAGGGCAAAGTAGCTTTGCGGGGCTGGGTCTGGAGAGAAAGAAAATCTAATGCTTATGCATTTATTGTTCTTAGGGATCACACTGATGTCATCCAATGTGTTATTGAGAAAGACAAGGTGAGCAAGAAAATCTGGGAAGACACTGAGAAATTGTCAATTGAATCCAGTCTTGAATTAGAAGGAACAATAAAAGAAGACAAAAGAGCGCCGACTGGCTATGAAGTTCATATTGACAAATTAAATGTAATACAATTTGCAGAAAGATTTCCTATTGTAAAGGACCAGAGTCCTGAATTTCTTTTGGATAATAGGCATCTCTGGATTAGAAGCAGAAAGATGGTAGCTATTCTGAAGATTCGCTCCACAATCTTGGGTGCAATCCATCAATTTTTCAGGGATAGGGGCTATATAGAGTTTTCTCCTCCTATTTTTCAGCCCACGCAGTCAGAAGGTGGTGCCACTTTGTTTAAGGTTAAATATTTTAATGACATCACTTATCTTTCGCAGACCTGGCAGTTTTATGCAGAGGCTGCGTGTTTTGCTCTAGGCAAGATTTATGATGTTTCTCCTACTTTTCGTGCAGAGAAATCAAAGACATCCAGGCATCTTACTGAGTTTTGGATGGCTGAGATGGAAGCTGCATGGATGAAGCTTGAGGAAGTTACTGAAATTGCCAAGGAAGAGATAAGATTCATAATAAAAGAAGTCCTTAAGAAGCATAAAGAAGAATTAAAGATATTAAAAAGGGACATAAAGCTTTTAGAGCATTATGCCAAGGCAAAATATCCTACAATTACATATGATGAGGCATTAAAGATACTGAAAGAAAAATATAAGATGAAGATTCCTTGGGGCAAGGACCTCAGGACAATAGAGGAAGATAAGATTACCAAGCATTTTAATGCTCCTGTTGTTGTGACGCATTATCCTACTGAGACAATGGCTTTTTACAAGCCTCCAGAGCCAAAGAAGCCTGAGGTGGCAAGGTGTTTTGACATGCTCGCTCCAGAGGGTTATGTTGAGATAGTGGGCGGCTCTGAAAGAAGTCTTGATATAAAGTATATGACCAAGCGTTTGAAGGCTATGGGAGAAGATCCTAAGAATTATTCATGGTATTTTGATTTGCGAAAATTTGGCTCAGTTATTCATTCAGGCTATGGGGTGGGAGTTGAAAGGGTTGTTGCATGGATTTGTGGTTTAGATAACATAAAGGATGCAATACCTTTTCCTAGGACTATGCTGAGAAAAAGTCCTTGAAAATTTAGAAAATGATAGAAGAAGTATTAGCTGTCTACTTGATGCACTTATCTTATTCTGCACTAGTTATTATTCCAGTAATCTCAAGCCTTGGTTTTCCTTTTTCAGAAGAGCTTGTTTTGCTGGGAGCAGGTTATCTTGCTTCATCTGGCTTTATTGACTGGAATCTGGGGCTTTTGTTTTGCCTGATTGGCCTTCTGGCAGGGGATAATACGGGTTATATCATCGGCAGGCAGGGTGGAAAGCTTTTCAATCTGATAGTTTCTGAGAGAAGATTGAGAAAAGCAAAAAAGTTTTTCAACAAGTGGGGTGCAAAAGCAGTATTTTTTGCAAGGTTTGTGCCAGGCCCGCGTTTCTTGACGCCAATAATCGCCGGAGCGTCAAGAATGCCTTGGAGAAGATTCTTTTTTTACAATGCTCTCGGCGCAGTTATTGTGGTGCCTATAGGAATGACGATCGGTTATTATATTGGCGTTAGCATGGACCAGATCATCGGCTTTACCCAGGAATTGAACATACTTATTTTTGTTGCTCTTTTGATTTTATTGTCCTTTGCTTCAATATTTATTTGCGTATTCAGGAAAAAAATCAGGAAAAAAGTAAGGGAAAGCAATTTCTTTGACAGGTGGCTCAAGAAAGGGGAAGAGCCTTACCAGATGATCACTTTCGGCAATCCTGATTCTTCTGCCCGAAGGATTGTGGCGAAGATAAGGAAAGCAGACGGCAAGGTGAATTTTATTGTAAGCCATGTCAAGGCAGGTTATGTAAAAAAGTTTATAAAGCTGAAGCGATGGTTATCTATGAGAAGATACAATGCTCTTGTCAAGAAGTTGGCAAAGCACAGAAAACACAAGATTGAAGAATGGGAATAAAACCAATAATCGGCTTTGATTTTGACGGATCTATCATTCGTTCTATTGCTAGTGATAAGGCTCACTTTGAATGGTTCAAGGTAATGAGTGTTCTTCTGAAAGATCCTAAAGTAAAAAGACTTGCAGGGAAAAAAGATTATTTTCCAGATGTTTACAGATTGATGGAAAGATACACAGGACTAAGCAAGAAAAACGCATTTGAAAGAGGCATTAGCACAAGGATTGCCAGAAATCTATACCAGCTTGCCATGCTTGGCCCTGCAAACAAGTACAAGAAGAAATTGTTGTTCAAGGATGTTGCAAAAGTAGTGCTGCAGTTAAAGAAAAAATACAAGGTTGCGCTTATCACCACGGTTCCTGGCGATATTGTACTGCCTATGCTGCGTTTAATCAAGTTTGACAAGTTTGATATAGTCCACACAACTCCTATTGATGAAAAACCCTCAAAATTCACAGCACTGAAACGCTTTTCAAGAAAATATAAAAAGCCAGCGCTTTACATCGGCAACAGCGCAGAGGATATTGATGCATGCAAAAAACTAAAGATTAAATCTGTTCTTGCAAAGTGGGGCAAATATGATAAAGAAGCGGTTAGCAAAGCAGATTATACTGCAAAAAATGCAGCAGAACTGAAAAAAATAATAGAAAACTTATAACTCAAGCACCACATCAACATCTGTCTTGATTCTGTTTTCAAAATCAGCTGTTTTTTCTCCTTCTTCTTTTTCTGCAGAGAGCATCTGTATCAGTTCTCTTGTGAGTTCTTTCTCTTTTTCCGCGTCAAACACTCCTAATTGTCCTGCGTGCTCGTTTATTGTTGTCTCTTCTATCTCTTCGACAGAGCTTTTGCTTGTCTTTATCTCTTCAAATTCTTTTGAGACCAGCTTGTTTGTGTTCTTCATCACAAAATATGCTTTTTCTGAGTATGCCTTGCTGAAGAATTCCTTGAATTTTATATCAGAAGGCTTTCCTGTTCTTAAACATCCTTTTGCCCGCAAGGTAATGATTTTGTCTTTCAGCTCTTTTCCTTTCAACAAGTCCAATAATTCTATGTTTGCTTCTTCAGGCGTCTTGTTTTCGCACTCAAGCTCAAAGCTTTCAACTGGATGCGGCTCTATTTTCAGGTGCTGTATGTGGCCGTTGTCAACGATCACAAAGCTTCCTTTTTTCAATTTCTCTAATTCTGAAAAAGAGTTTGGATATATCGGCCCTGGATACACGATGTTTTCATATCCTGCAATTGTTTTCTTGTCGATTATGTGCACATGTCCCCCCGCATAATAATTAAAATTCTTAGGCAGTAAAGAAACAGGCATTGCATCCATCTTTTCAAGCCCTGCAGGCTTTAGTTCAGAAAGTGCTGAATGGAACATGAATATCTTGTATCTTGTTGTTTTTTCTTCAAGATGCGCCTTATCAAGATGATAAAAATAATTTTTTTCAAGCCCCCCCTTTTTCCCAAGCAAACCAGCTATTTTTATTTTTGTTTTAGGGTCAAGTATGAAGTCAAGCTTTAGTTTTCCCTCGACTTCCTGCCCTTTGCATACATTCTGCATCAGTCCTGCGCTCTCAAGTACGTCAAGTATTGTCTTGCCAGATGAGCTGAAGTCATGGCTGCCTGGAATAATATACACAGGAATCTTTTTGTCAGCCAATTGTTTTAGTTTTTCAACAACAATCCTGAGGCAGTCCATTGGAGGCATTGCTGTGTTGAACAAGTCTCCTGCTATAAGCACAAAATCCACGCTCGCCTTCAGGCAGTAGTCTATAACAGAAACAAATGATTTCGTATTGACTGCTCTTAGCTTCGGCTCTCTCCAGGCCCCCACATGGCAGTCTGCAATGTGTGCAAACTTCATATCAGCAGGAAAGCGTCTGATGTTTTTAAGTTTTTAGCGTCTGCAAAATATGTGTTTAATGCAGCTTTACTCCTGAGAAATCCTGCTTTACTTCCGTGTTCTTTTTCTTGACGATGTTGTCAAAGAAAGGTATCTTTACAGGTATTGCGAATTTTGCGAAGTTAGAGCTCACTATTGCCTCGCCTACATCCAGTGATGCGATATTTCTTTCATCAGAGCTTAAGTCTTGCGCAGCGCTTTCAATCAATGCCTGCCGTTCTGGCTTTAGTTCTACTCCGAGGATTATTTTTGTGTTCATGTTTGCAAGGATGTCTCTTGGTATAAGGCTTGGCAGCTGCGTTATTGCTGTCAGGCCTATCTTGAATTTTCTTCCTTCTCTTGCGATTGTTGAGAACACGTTTGCTCCTTTTTCCAGTGCTTCTTTTCCAAGCACTCTCGGGGCCTCCTCGAGCACGATTGATATCACAGGCTTCTGCTTAAGCTCGTCTGAAGTGCAGTTCTTGTGCCTGCTCAATGCTTTTGCCGCAATCACACTGCCTATCAATATCTCTACTGCCCCCTCAAATTCAGAGGTGTCTATTATCACCATCTTTCCCTGCTCAAGCTCTTCAATGATGTCTTTTACAGTAGTCTCTCCTGCTTCTGTGTCAAATATTCCTTTGCAGATTATTGTCTCATTTTCTACATTGAGATTTAATATCTGCAGCAGTTTCCTTCTTATTACGTCTGTTGTTGCTTCGATGAACTTGACATCAAGCGGTTTTTCAAGGACAATTGCAGTTATCCATTCTTTTTCATATTTCCTGTAATACGCTGCAAGAGCCTGCTTTTGAGCATCGCTCCAGTAAGCCACGCCGTTAAAATGATTTGGAGCAAGTGTTTTAAGGTTTATCTTGAGTGTCTTGCATCCTGCAGGAGGATTTCTTGGAGTGTAATAGACAAGCTTTTCTTTTGCTTGCAGGTGGTCTTTCATTCCAGGCTTTGTTCTTCCGTAATATTCGTCATGAGGGTCAAGCACCAAAAAACTGCAGTAGTCCTGTGCAATCGTGTGCCATAAAAGATTGCTCATCAAGACGCTTTTTCCCCGCCCCGTTGTTCCTGATATCAATATGTGGTGGCTTAATGCTTTTTTTCCGTCAAGATAGATCGGCAGGTCAAGTGTATTTGTGCCGCTGCGCAGGTTTCCGATAAAAAACTTGCTGCTGGTGCTTGTCAGAAGAAAATCAAAATCCTCTTTTACGACCTCGCGCACTTCTGAGAAAAAGTTCGGCAAAGTCTTTGATGCAACTGCCTTATTGCTTTTGATTGTCACGAGGCTTTTTATTTTTGCAAGGATATAATTGCGGAGGTTTGCATCCATCAGTTCTATGTTAGAGTCTTCTTCAAGCCGCAGGCCTGAAACTAATTCAAGGTTCTGCTGGCTCAGCTGGGAGCCGTAGCCAAGGTCAAAGACCTGGAACAATATTTTTTGATCAGGCAGGTCTGCAATCAACAGCTCGCCCAGCTCCAGCTTCTTGCCTGTCTTTTCCCTGACAATGATATTGCCGAATTCCCCGGATATTATCAAACCCTGTGTCATAAAAATGGATATCCTCCTGTATTTTATAAATATTTATATTGTGCAATCATAAACAAAAAAATTTATATATTTAAGAGTCAAAAGACAAGCTATGGCAGATTATCTGCAGAAAAAGAAGGTGAAAAAAGCTCTTGAAAAAGCAAGAGAGCTGGAGAAAGAGCACGTTCTAACTCCTAAAGAAGAGATTGAATTGCAGAAAGAAGCAGTCTCTCTTTCTGAAAAACTTAAAAAGCTTCTTAAGCCTGCCTGGTTTGTTTCTCCGCCTAAACGCCGTGCAAAAGCAGTGAAGAAAAAGGTTAAGAAAAAGACCAGGAAGAAAGCCAAGAAAAAGAAGAAATAGACGAAAAGTTTATAAACAAGAAAGTTTTTTATACGATAATTCAGGTGATTTATCGTCTGAAAAAGGGAGGGGTTTCATACTCCAGATAAAAAATTAAAAAGAGGAGGGTAAAAAAATGGCAGAAAAAGTTGCAAAAGTTGGCGTACGAAAAGCCACTGGATATCTATACTTTGTGGATAAAAGAGGAGACGTATCCAGAGCTAAAATGGCTAGAGGCCGCAAGAAAGGAGCTAAAAAGATAGAAAAAGTAGCTAAAGTTGGTGTCAAGAAAGCTAAAGGATACCTATACTTTATCGACTCAAGAGGAGATATCTCAAGAGCAAAGATGGCTCGCGGCGGCCGTAAGAAGAAAAAGAAAAAGGCCAAGAAAAAAGTAAAGAAGAAGAAAAAGAAAAAGAAGAAGGCCAAAAAGAAGAAGAAAAGGTAATTCTTTTTTCTAATTCTTTTTTTTATAATTTTTATATATACCCTGCAATAGAAAAGTATATAAACTAACTAGTTAAACCAAAAAATATTGCAATAAAAGGTGGTTTGAGTGCTTAACGTGCTAAAAAAGATATTGAATTTGTTCCTTAGCGACTGGTTTAGCGCTAAAAAAGATGTAAAGCTAGGCCTTTATGGCCCGCCTAATTCTGGAAAGACAACTCTTGCAAACAGGATCTGCAAGGATTGGCTTGGAGAAGAGATGGGCTCTACAAGCAATGTTCCGCACGAGACAAGAGAGATACAAGTAAAAGAGCAGATAACCTTAAAATCAAAGGACGGCAAGAAAGAGCTGCTGTTTAATCTGGTGGACACTCCTGGAATCGCTACAAAGATAGATTATGAGGACTTCTTGAAAGCAGGAATGACTGAGAAAAAAGCAAAGAAAAGAGCTAAAGAAGCGACAAAAGGCGTTATTGAGGCAATCAAGTGGCTTGATGAGATGGATACAGTATTGGTTGTGCTTGATTCTACAAAAGATCCGTATTCACAGGTCAATATCACTATTATAGGAAATCTTGCTGCAAGAGACATTCCTGTCTTGATTGTGGCAAACAAGTCTGATCTAAAGAAATCCAACTTAAAGAAGGTTCAGGCAGCATTCCCGCAGTATCCTGTTGTGGGAATATCAGCAAAATACGGAAGAAAAGTAAAAGACTTATATGAGAATATTTTTAAATTGATAAAATAGGTGAAAAAAAGATGGTAACACTGCAATTCATGCCGTATACAGAGATTGAAGCTTTAAGCTCAATAGGCAGGATAAGAAAGCTGTTGAACATAGCAAAGCAGAACAAGATAGTTCTTTTGCAGGGTCGGCTTAAGAAAGACGAGGAAACAGAGTTGATTAAAGCGACGATGGAAGAGATAAACAAGGAGTTCAAGGGAATAGAGCTTGCAGTCATCAATCCAAAGCAAGAGGATGTAAGCGGCCTTAACAAGATAAAGAATGATTTTATGGACATGCTGTTAGGAGATCGTTCTGGCATGACCATAATCGGGCCGGCAAATGTCGTGAAGTCTATCAAGAAAAATCCTGATAAGATAGAGCTGCTTACAAAAGAAAGGAAGAAAAAGAGGAAGAAATAATGCCTCATCAATGCGTTAGATGCGATACATTATATGATGACGGCGCACAGGAAATTCTAAAAGGCTGTCCTTGCGGCGGCAAGTTATTTTTTTATATAAAGAAAGAGCGTTTAAAGAAGGCCAAAGAAGAAGAAAAAATAACTCTTTCTCCTGAGCAGAAAGAACAGATAGAGAAAGATGTTTATGACATGACTGGCATTGATGACAAGGACAAGCCGGTTGTTCTTGATCTCGAATCAATAAGAGTCATCAAGCCAGGCAAGTTTGAGCTTGATCTTGTGCGCCTGTTCAAAGGAGATCCCTTGATTTTCAAGCTTGCTTCAGGAAAGTACATAATAGATGTTGCAGAGACCTTCAGGCAGATGCGCAAGAATAAATAGAGAAAAAATAAAGAAAGATTTATATATTAGAAATAAATTTATATACGTGAGATACTTATAAAAAACTTTGAGGTGATTATATGACCGAACAAAAAAGCATTGCTTTGGTTATTTTAGGAGTTGTTGCTATTCTCGCAGTTGTTGGATTAGTACTATTATTCACTAGAACAAGTTCAACTGGTGGAATAGTTACCATGGCTGGATGTGATTCACCAGCAACACCTGTGCTTGCAGAGCCTGGCGTTAATGACAAATTCCTGAAGATGTATCAAGAGGCAGGATACAGCTGTGTTGTCGCGCCTGGTCAGGATGAATACCGGATGAAGACATGGTGCTGTACACCGCCTAGCGGCGTTCCAGTAGACCCACATTACCTGCCTGGTGATGCGCCTATAACCCCAATATCTTATGATATGGTTGAAAGGCCTGGATACCCAGGATACAGGGGAACCTGGACACCATAATTAACTTATTTTTTTTCTTTTAATTTATTAATATGGTAAAGCATTCTATGCCTGTGTTTTTGGCGGTTTCTTTAGTTGCAGTAGTTGCGCTTTCTTTGTTTGTCAGCACGCAGTATTCTGGAGGAATTTCTTTTGGGCAGAGAATGACTGGCTATCGCTGTGTGCAGTTTGCCCAGGATTTTGACAGGGTTGTCAAGAACACCTTGTTTATGGCGCAGGGCGAAGAAAGATATTCCAGAGCATATGAAGTGAGAGAAAATCCCTGCACAGACAAGACAGAAGAAGGTATTTTAGAGGCAGTAACGCAGACTCCGCCGCTGGAAGGCTATAATCGTTTTGCCTGGATAAATGATGTTTACGGCTATCAAGGCGGTCCAGAGCCAAAGATAGGCTATATACAGTATTGGCTGTGTTCTGATGATGAGCGCGCCAGGGTTGTTATATCTGGAATAGAAGTATGCAATACCTTTGATGATACTTATTCTTTTGAAGAAAATGCTGGTTATTCTTGATCCAGCACAATCCTTGCTATATTGCTGATCAGTGTCGCGCTTGTCTTTATGTTTTCTGCAAGCTCTACTGTTTCTGCAGCTGTGTTTTTTGTTATCAGCTTTGTGCAGTTTTTAACAAGATTGAGTCTTTTTCTTGCAACAGAGTCTGCAAGCTTTTTGTTCTGCGCATGATGCGACTTCATTACAGTCGTGTATTGCTCATCAAGTTCTGCAAGTATCGGCTTTATTTTTGCAAGTTCTTTTTGTTCGATTTTTGAAGCGATCATGCACATGTGCTTTACGCAGTCAGCAAGATTCTCTAAGTTCATTGACAGATACCAGCTTGGAAGTATGTTTGTTTTTTCTATTCCTATGCTTTCTGCTAGGGTGTTGTTTGTTATTGCACTTTTCAATAGCCTGGACAGCAAGAAATAGAGCCTGTTGACGTCATAGTCGCGGAATACTATTGTTTCATAATTGAATTTCTTGTCTTCTATGCCTTCTGCAAGGTCTTTCAGCATGGTTCTTACAATCATGTCCATTCTCTTGATTGTCTTGTTTATTGAGATTTCTTTCAGGTTCAATAAGTCTTTTGCAACTATGCTTTTTGCAGTCTGTTCTGATATCTCTAATGCAACAAAATCATGAAGCATGCGTCTTATCTCTTTTACTTTTTCTGACAATTCATCTCCAAAGATTGTTATCTTGCTGTAATTGTTCACATACGCAGAAGTTATTTCTCTTTGGATTGTGTCAAGCTCTTTTTTGTCAATGTTTATTGTGATTTCTTTTTGTTCTGCTTCTTTTTTTGGCTCTAGTGAAGGAAGTATTGCGAGTTCTTTGTCAGAGCGTTCAATGAGGTATACTGTGTTTCCTTTTGCAAGATTGTTCTTTTCAAGCCATTTTTTAGGCAGAGAAACTGTGTGGCTGGCTTGTCCTGCTTTTACAAGTCTTCTGATATGCATAAAATCACCTCATTTTGTATGTATAAAACGTATTTGTACTATAGTAAGTACGTTAGGTATATATAAATCTTTGGTCATATAGTAGTTTAGATGAACAAAACCTGAGGGCAGAGACCTGTGATGCAGGGCGCAATTCACAGGGTCTGAACAAGGGCCAAGGCTGAGCGCCAAAAACCTCAGAAAAGCTAAATGCCTTGTCCTCAACCCTTTTCATGATCATCGCAAAGAGAAGCAGTGGAGCTGTGTTAAAACACACAAAAAGGCAAAGAAAAACACTAAGTTGGCGAAATAAGATATCATAGCTCACATATGGAGCGGTTTGTGGCTATCTTGCCGCTCCTTCACAAATTTTTAAAAAATGACACTCACTCAACCCCCCTCGAAACTCAAAAGGCGCGTAATCGCGAGTTCTTCCTTTTCACGCGCCTCTTTTTTTTTTTATAGTTCCCCTTTGCTCTTTCTGAATAAGCCTGCGTTTGTTGAACTGGTTATCTCGCAGATTAAAAAATGAGATTCAAGAACCAGGCGTTGGTTAATAAGTTCAAGAAATTCATTTCTTCTATCACTCCAAAAGACCGTGTTGCAGTTATTCATCATACAGATCCAGACGGAGTCTGTTCTGGGGTAATCATAGCAAAGGTTGTTGAAAGAGCAAGAGGCAAAAAGATTGATCTGCAGATGAACCAATATCATGCTGCTCACAGAATTCTTCCAGAGACTTTAAAGAAATTAAAAAGCAAGAAAATCAACAAGGTAATTACAACAGACCTCGCCACTGATGAGGATCATAAAGCAATCAAGAAGCTTTCAAAATTTGCAGATGTTCTCATAATAGACCATCACCCTTTGCTTTACAAGAATCCCCCGAAAAATGTTCTTATCATCAAATCAAGCATGATATCAAAAATAGGCCACAAATATTGTGCAGCCAAGTTGTGCTATGACCTCGGAGCACAAGTTGCAGACATATCAGACCTTGACTGGCTTGCAGCTGTCGGCAGCATAGGTGATATTGCCACAGATCCCTGGAAAAGATGGATCCAGTCTGTTTTCAAGAAATACAGGATTAAGATGAAAAAACAGCTTTTTGACACAAGATTTGGGGAAGTCTCAAAAATCATCAGTTCAGCAGAGACTTTCAGCCCTAAAAATGTAAAAGAATGCTTTGCTGTATTATATTCTGCAAAAAGCTACAAAGATGTGCTTAAGTCAAGATTAAGCCGTTTCAAGAAAAAAATTGATGCTGAATTAGATTATTATCTAAAGAACCTGAAAAAATTCGCAGAAGTTAATGGTGACTTGATTTATTATGAAATCAAGCCAAAATATAACATCAAGTCCCCATTAAGCACTATTCTCGGCTTGAAATATCCTAAAAAAACAGTGTTTGTTATTGATACCACAAAAAATCCTGTAAGAATCAGCGCGAGAAGCCAGTCAAAAATCAAAGTTAATGAGATTTTGATAAAATCAATGAAAGGAATCAAAGGAGCGTACGGAGGCGGTCATGCTGTTTCCTCTGGCGCAGTTATCCCTAAAAAAGATTTCAAGAAATTCAAGCAACGCTTATTTAATATCTTAAAAAAGAAAAGGAGGTGACAACATGGCTAAAAAACAGATGTCAGAGAAATTCCTGATAATGGCATTATTAGGCATTATAGTGATAGTTGCTATAATAGGTCTGGTCGTGACCATGAAAGGAGAGCAAACTGGAAAAGCAGTATATGCATCAGTGAGGCTTTGTCCTGATGGATACACCAGTCACTCTGGAGACTCACCATTATTAGAAGCCAAGCAAAAAGCTGGCGAGACTTGTGTGAAAGCTGCATACCCTGGATGGTATTGCTGCCCTACTATCACGAAATGATCATAGTATCTTTTGCATCACATAAAACTATTTAAAATAGTTTTATTCATCTTTTTTTTATGGTCAAGGAAGAGGTATTGCTGAAGTTTTTAGACCTGCTTAATTCAGCGATGAATATAGAGCAGGTGATTCAGCGTAGCTGCGACTTCTTTTATTCAGAATTCAAGCTGATTGATTGCTCAATATCATACGGCGAGACAAAAAAAAGGCAGAACAATCCTTCTGAAGGCATTGCAGAAATTGAAAAAGTGCTTGAAAAGCAGGTGATTGATTCAAATTCTTTCTTGTTCATAAAGGATCCAAAGTCAGATATAAGCTTGTCAGACTGCAAGAATACTGAGGCAATTGATTGTTCTATACTTGCATTTCCAATACAGCATGAGCAGAAAGCAGCAGGGGTTTGCTTGTTTTATTCAAATACTGATTTAAGTTATCATGTTGAGCTTGTTTCTTTATTATTATCCAAGATGTCTGTTGCTGCCTCAAGAGCAAAATATTTTGAAGATGCGCAGCACTGCGCAATTACAGACATACTTACAGGATTATACAACAAGGCGTATTTTATCGAGGCAATGAAGACAGAGATTGCAAGGGCAAAGAGAAACCAAAAGCCAATCTCTTTGATAATGTTTGATTTTGATAACTTCAAGGAATTGAATGACACCAAAGGCCACATGGAAGGAGACCGGCTGCTGAAAGAGACCGGACTTATCTTAAAAGAGCAGATACGGTCAATGGATATTCCCTGCAGGTATGGGGGCGAGGAATTCACAGTTATCCTACCAGAGACTTCTCAGGATTCTGCTTTTATGACAGCAGAGCGCCTGCGCAAGAATATTGAAAAAAGCTTTGAAGGCCTGACAACAGTTTCTCTTGGCGTGGTCACCTGCATGAATGCAAGTATTGATGCAGATAATATGCTGAAGCAGGCAGACACTGCCTTGTACAAGGCAAAAAATCTGGGAAAGAACAGGACGGTAAATTTTGTAATCATTGATAAGAGCATCGCCCCGATTGATGTGCAGGAAGCAACCAGCACAGGCTCATCTTGAGGTTATTATTTCTACAACATCGCGGTGTTTTAGAATGTGTTCCTTGCCTACTGTCCTCTTGGTCTTCACATCAATTGCCCTTATGAATTTATCTCCGATGTCTGTGTGTATTTTGTAGGCAAAGTCAAGTGCAGTAGAGCCTTCTGGAAGCAGAAAGCAGTCTGGAAGTATGTTTCCATGCTGGTCTGCCAGCTTGTTTATTCCTCCTGGAAATATTGCTATGTATTTCAGCAGCGTGAATACTGCTGCATCAAGTGCCTGCTGCACTCCTGTTGTTTTGTACTTGTCAAGAATATTCTTTTTTATGAATGCCAGTGCTTTTTCTTGTTTTTCATTTAGCTTGCCGATTATCTTGAAATCCTTTTCTCCTGGAATATATTTGATCAGTTCTTTTTTTGCAGCTTCTTTTAAAGCAAGCTCTGATTCTGCTGAGCAGGGAATAAGGATGTGGTCTGGGAATTCTTTCTTGATTCTTTCAATGTTTGCCTGCGCAGTCGGAAGGTCTATCTTGTTTGCAGCGATTATCATTGGCTTTGTTATTTTTCTCAGTTCGACTGCTATGCTGTTAAGGTCCTGTTCACTCCACTGCACTGGCTTTTCTGGGTCAAGATTGAATTTTTTAATCACTGACTCAATCATCTTTTCATCAACATTAAGTCCAGAAAGTTGTTTTGCAAGGGCATCTGACACTGTTTTTCCTTCTTGCTGCACTTGTCTTGCGAATTTTTCCCATCCTTTCTTCAGTATGGACAAGTACCACATGTCTAATTCTGTTTCAAGGAATCTTACGTCAAATGAAGGGTCATAGCTGCCAGGCTCTACAGGCTCTCCTTTTTCATTGGTGCTGCCAGAGATGTCAACAATATGAATCAATGCATCGGCTTGCCTCAAATCATCCAGAAATTTGTTTCCCATGCCTTTTCCTTCGTGAGCCCCTGGAACAAGGCCTGCAACATCCAATACTTCTACTGGCACAAATCTTATATGATCTATGCAGTATCCTGTCCGCGGATTGCATTGCACGTTGAATTCCTTGTCTACGCAGTCAACCTTGACAAAACCAAAACCTTTGTTAGGGTCTATTGTTGCAAAAGGATAATTTGCTATCAATACCTCTGCCAAGGTGAGTGCCTTGAAAAATGTGCTTTTTCCTACATTTGCTTTTCCAACAATTCCTATCAGCATGCCTGGTTTTATTTGGCAGAATTATAAAAATCTTTGCTATATTCTGGGCGAAAACCTTATAAATGCGTGAATTAAATTAAATTTTAATGGCTGAAATATTCCATAGGTATACTGGTGTTGAATACAAAGAGGTGACCAAGTTTACTGTTAATTATAAGGAGGTTTTTGTTCTTAAGGATCTTTACAGGCGGATGTATGAATGGATAATTGAGAATGATTATGCCACAAGAAGCGATCCTGATTTTCCAGAGAGATATTTCCTGGATAAGACAGGCGCGGGTGGCAAGGAAGTGTGGTGGAGGTGGCGCTGCAAGAAAAGCCCTCTGCCAGGAAAGCAGAAGTTCTGGAGGTTTGACCTGGATATAGACTGCCATGTCCTTACCATGAAAAATGTTGAGTTGGTTGTGCAGGGAAAGAAATTCAAGGCAAACAAAGGAGAGGTTGAAGTGCAGGTTTCTGCAAAACTGATAATGGATGCTTCTGGTGAATGGAAAAAGAATTCCTTGCTGAAGCCGTTCAGGGGCTGGTATTTCAAGAGAACCTTGTCCAAGACAAAAGATATGCTTGAAAAAGAATTATATAATGAGGCCTTTGAATTCAGGGACTTGATTACAGATTATCTTAAATTAAAAGCATTCATACCTACAAAGCTTGCAGGCCTTGAATTTGCGCCTAGGCGCACGATGGAGTGAAAATGGAAACAAGAAAGATGCCTACACTGCGCATAAAGCATAAAGGCGTTTTTGACTTGAATGATATCATTCAGGGAATAAAGGATTTCTTAGAAGATGATTATTTTAAGTTTCATTTTCCTCAGCACAAGTTCAAGATACCTACGCCTAAAGGCGGGGAGCACAAGCTGAAGATGTACGGCGAGCGGAAAGTGAATGAGTATGTCAAATACAAAATCAGTTTATACATACGTGTTTTTGATTATACTGAGATAGAAGTGATAAAAGAAGGAAAGAAAGTCAAGATGTTCAACGGAAGATTGTACGCAGAGATAAGCGGCGACCTCGTACTTGATTTTGAAAAAAGGTTCGGCGGGTCTGCTTTTCTGCAGGGCCTTCAGGATTTTTTCCATAAATATGTAATAAGAAGAAAAATAGAGGATTATTGGGAAGATGACATCATCCTGAAGATGGTAAATTTAGGAAAATTAATAAGGGAGAAGTGCGAACAAGAGGCTATAGCATAGAAAAATGTCTGAAAAAACAACTATCACTGGAAAAGAGCAGATCCGTTATGACGGGCTTTTCTCTGTTAAAGAACTGTATAAGCTTATTGAAGACTGGGTAAATTCAAAAGGATACATGCCTGTTGAGACTTCTATTGAGGAAAGCGTCACAAAGGAAGGAAAGGTCATAACAGCAAAGCTTGAGCCGTTCAAGAAGCTTACAGATTATGCAAAGGCAGTCATAAAGATTGACATAATGATTTCAGACTGCAAAGAAGTTGAAGTAAAGAGAGCAGGCAAGAAGCAGAAATTAAACAAGGGAACCGTCCTTATTGAGATACAATCCATAATGGAGACAGATTACGAGCACAGGTGGGAGATGAAGCCCTGGCTTTATGTTCTCAGGACTGTCTTTGAGAAGTATATCTACACTCCTTTCTTGAGCGGATTCAAGAAAGCAATAAGAGAAGATACAGACCATTTAAAAGACCAGATTAAGGCATATTTGAATCTGTATAAGCTCTAAGGAAAAGCTTTATAAACCGTTTAATAATCCAAATTCTTAAGCTTAAATAATTGATTTAAGCCCCCGTAGCTTAGTAGCTATAGCGGCAGACTTGTAACCGTATCTGCAAGCAATCTGCAGGTCGGGGGTGCAACTCCCCCCGGGGGCTTTTATTAAAAAGGTATTAAGATGGTCAAAAAAGAATATGAACTGCTGAAGAAAAAATATGCTTTGCCTGATTTTGATGTTCTTGACAAGGAGTTTGAGATTTCAACTATTGAAGTTGACGGCGGATTTTTATTGAGGGAGATAAAAAAGAAGATAAAAGAGCGGCTTGCACATGCCTGCGAGATTATCACCAAGATGATTCAGCCAGAGACAACATCTCTTTCAGATCTTTATGAATACAGGTGTTTTGATGATGACGCAAAGAAAAAGATATTTGAGGTTTTCACTAAAATCATGCATTTGCTGCGAAAAGTCCAGGAAACTGAATTGATATTAGAAGCCACAGAAGATGCAAAAATTATTAAAGAAGCATCAGATAAATGGCCTGATATAAGAAAGCAGATGATTCCATTTGTCAAGGAACTTGAGGTCTGCTGGGAACAAATGCCTGAATCAGATCAGGAATTAAAGGAGTATTTAGGATGAATATAATCATGTTCGGTCCGCCGGGCTCTGGAAAAGGAACACAGGCAGAGATGATTGCAGAAAGATATGGAATCCCGCATATTTCAACTGGTGATATTTTTCGTGCTGCTATTGAGAAAAAGACAGAGCTTGGCCTTAAGATCAAGGATTTGCTTGCAAAAGGCCAGTATGTTCCTGATGAAATAACTATCCGTCTTATTGAGATGCGCTTGAAAGAAGCAGACTGTACAGAAGGTTTTATTCTGGATGGTTACCCAAGGACTATTGAGCAGGCAGAGGCCTTGGATGGAATGGTTGAAGTTGGTTTTGTTATTGTTTTAGATGTTCCTGATGATGTTGTCATCAAGAGGATGTCTGGCCGCAGGAATTGTGAAAAATGCAAGAGGACAACCACTGCAGAAGAAGGCGATACCTGCAAAGAATGTGGTGGAAAGCTTATCCAGAGAGATGACCAGAAGCCGGATGTTATCCAAAAGCGTGTTGATGTATACAAAGAGCAGACAGAACCATTGATAGAATATTACAAGCCAAGAGACATAGTTTATCATGTTGATGGTAATAGGCCGATAGAACCGATCTTCAAGGATATAATAAAACTTCTAGGAGAATAACTGCTTTATGAATTCTGTTGCATAGCTTCCTTTTGGCAGCTTGAATTTTATTTTGACTTTTTTCTTGCACGAAACTTTGTTTCGTGAATTTGGAACCCTTGGTTCCAATTTTCCTTTGTTTAATTCATCATCTTCTAGTTTGCCTATTTTCAGGTCTTTGGCTTCTGCAATAACTTTTCTTGAATCCCCTTCTGAGCTTAATGCAGGTATTTCTTTTATGATGAAATCCCTTGGCTTTATTTTTTCTTCTGTCAGTAAGTTCGTGAGATCATTATTTTCGCTTATTGTTCCAAATCCGACAAGCGGCAGTTTATCTTCATCATGATTTTTTTCCGCAATTTTGTTCCATATCCAGCTCTGATATGCATGCACGTAGATTTTCAATAATTTCATTGGCAGGGTCTTTAGTGCTCCAACATAATTTGTTGGGTTTTTCTGTATGTAATCCCGTACTTTTATTTCTTCAGGCCCTTTGTTTGAGAGCATCAGCTCTACTGCTTTCTTGAAATCCTTCTGGACAATCGCTTTTCCAATAGGGACATTTATCCTGCCAAATCTTTGCTCTCCAAAGAAATTGATGAATTTTGTTTTGGGTTTTGGCTTCTTGTCAATGTTTCTCACGATTATCTCGAATGCATTCCCTTCTAAATCTCCAAGACTTATTGGCTCATTGCCTTTTCCTAAATATGTTATTTCAATATCTGTGAGTTTTATTTTCTCAAGTCTGCCTTTCTCAATTTCAGGAACACTGCATACTTGTTCGGTTATGGCTATCTTGTCTTTATTGCCTGCAAAACCGATTTTTTTTGCATTTATATGCAGTGCGTTAGCTATTCTTTCAATTGCCCTCATCGTGTTGTAATTCTTTTTCTTCAGCAAGAAATATGTGAATCTGCCTTCTTTTCCCGGCTTTATTGTGCTCATCTCTTTTACAATAAATTCTTCTGGTTTTTCTTTTATTCTATACATTTGAACGCACTCGAGGGGATTCGAACCCCCGACCCCTTGCTGGCTCCTTGATGATTAGGAGGCAAGTGCTCTATCCAAGCTGAGCTACGAGTGCATTTAGAGAATTAGTTCTGTGTTGTTTTTAAAGTTTACCACTTTCTTTTTGTCTTGAACACTTCCTGGAATATTGAAGAAATCCAGTTTGCAGTGGTAAAATACGGTATGAACAAGAAATAGCCGACTGCGCCTATGATATTTTTCGTTATTTTTTCATTGAATCTTTTGTGGGCGTGCAGTATCAGATAAAAGCCAAGCACTGTTGCGATTATTATCGGGATCATTATTCTCAGGTTTTGAGCCAGAAATATCTCTTTAATTGTCGGAATCTCCAGTATTGTTGTCCAGAAATATCCTTTTATTGTGGCGCTTCTGATTGTGAATTCAATAATCCTATCAAGGAAGCTGTAAGCGATTATGCTTATGTTTATCATCAATACTGCAACTACAAGGACATTTATAGGCATCTGAAACAATCCAAATATTCCGTGTTTTCTTGAGAATATCATTGACTTGTACAGCCACATGTTGTAGATGTATCCTCTTGCCCACCTGATTCTTTGCCTCCATAATGATTTAAGATCCTTTGGGACAAGGGTGTGCGTTATGCTGCTGGTCTGCATCTCTATCTTATAGCCGTGATATTTCAGTCTCATTGCTATTTCCATGTCTTCTGTCAGGTTGTTCCTGTCTTTTGTAAAGCCCCCTACTTTTCGCAGCACTTTTGTCTTGTATGTGGAAAGCACTCCTGGAGTGATATGTAGTGTGCCTAATAATGCCATGACTTTTCTTATCATATTGCTCATTATATATTCAAAGAACTGTATTCTTTCAAGGGTTTTCTTTGGTACATCTACTCTTACCCTGCTGATTACCGCGCCTACTTCTTCATCATAGAAATAAGGAAGTATCTGCTTTATTCCATCTGGAGCAATCCTGCTGTCTGCATCAACTACTGAGAAGAATTCTCCTGTTGCCTTGTCTAGTGCAGCATTTACTGCAGATGATTTTCCGCCGTTTGTCTTGTTTATCAGGATTATGTTGAATTTAGGGTTTTTCTTGATTATCTCTTTTGCTACTTTTGCTGTGTTATCCTTGCTTCCGTCATTCACTATTATTAACTCTAATTTATCTCTTGGATAATCCGCATTTATCAAGGAATTAACTGTTTTTTCTATGGTCTTTTCTTCATTATAAGCAGGAATCGCCACTGAAATATTTGGATAATGCTTTAGTTTTGATTTTTTTGGCTCATCTGCATATAGAAAGCTTATCCAGATTATAGTAAGCCATAGTGTAAAGAACAATATTCCCCATATTATGTGCTGTAACATGGTCTTTATTTACTTGTTTGAGTTTTTAAAGCTTGTGTTTTTTTAAGAGACTAACCTTTTTAAATAAGCTCATATTATTTGCTCATATGGCTGGTAAGGACAATTATGTCAAGTTAACTGCAGTATTAGGCATTGTTATTTTCCTAGTAATGATTCTCATGTCTTTTATCTGGGGCAATACTGGCTTTGTTCCTGACATGATTGGATTCATTGTCCTTACAATATTCTTTTACTTTACTTATAAAAAATGGAACTTGAATCTTCCAATATATACTATGCTTATTGTTGGCTTTATACCGCATGCTTTAGGATTTATGGGCTTTTATCTAGATACTCCTATTGGCCTGGCTTGGGATCATTTCACGCATATCATGCCGATATTTGCATTTGGGCTGTTATTCTTTAACTTCTTGTATCAGTGGATGGACAGGAAACTATTCACAAAAAAGACAATATTCCTGATTCTTGTAGTGCTTTTGGCAGCTTCTGGTGTCGGTGTTGTCATTGAACTGATTGAATTCTCAGGATTTTTGGTGTACGGCTTTGGAGAAGGCGCCCTTGCATTTGGCGCAGGAGATGCCTGCACAGGCCAGTTAGTATCTACCTTCGAAGAAATCGACGCATATGGAGGCGGCTGGTTCAACACAATGTATGACTTGATATGGAATTCTCTGGGGGCATTGTCTGCAGTCCTGCTTATGATTCTTGCTTATTATATTGTTAAGAAGCCAGATAAGAATTTGTTTGATAAATATTGAAAATGGTTTTACTTTGTTTTGAAAGGCAGGTGAATCGGTAAAATGACTAAACAGTTTGATGTAGATACTTGGTATAATCCTGAAAATGACCAGTTCATTTTTTCAGAAAAATTATCTTTGTCTGGAAAACCGATTAGTTTAACAGTAGAAGTTTCAGATGCCTGCAACTTGGAATGTCCTTATTGTCTTTCTGAAAGTGAAATAAAAGAACCTACAGAATTATCTGATTCATTAGCTACTAGACTGCGAGAACTGGCACCGTTTAAATTGATTCTTGGAGGAGGGGAACCATTTATTCTACCTAATATTCTTAATTTACTGAAAACCATGAGGGCCGCAGATTGTTCAATCTATATTGCAACCAACGGGGTGCATATTCCTGATAAAGCGCTTGCTTATGTAGATTGTTTAGATATTCATATAGACGGGACAAACGAAGAAACGTATCTTAAAAGTATGGGAAAAAATAGATTTAAACAGGTTACAAAGAATATAGATGCTGTTTTAGCTTCAGGAGTTCAAGTTAGACTGAATTGTGTTGTCAACAAAAACAATTATGATAACATATTTACATTCCCTGCTTTTTGCAGAGAAAAAGGAATATTTTCATTACAACTGATTCGACTTCTTCCAATAGGAAGAGCGAAAGAAACAGATTTATTTGTCGATGAAGCAGGAATTAAAAGATTGCAATCAGAATTCAAAAAGTATTCGAGCTTGTCCATTCATTTTATGTATGCAGATATTAATAGAACAAAAGAAAACTGGTTCAAAGCATACCCTGTTTTTGATAACCAGGGTAATTTACTAACATTGCCCGAACACACGCCATCACAAAAAACTATCTTTGACGATGCAATTAATGATATTTTCGACCAATATAAACAGTTTCTTCAGAGTAGTCCAAGATCAATACGAAAAGAATAATAGGCTGTTGAGCACCTAAGCCTACCCAACCATCTTTCTCAACATCTCAGAAATCTTTTTGCCAGATGCTTTTCCTCTAAGTTTCTTCATTGCTTCTCCAATCAATGCATTAAATGCCAATCCTTTGTGCTTCTTCACTATGTTCTCTAATTCTTTCTTTAGTTCTTTGTCTGACATCATGTGATATTTCTCAATAATTTCTGCAACTGGCTTGTTTTCTGTCAATATTCCTAGAACATTTTCTTTTGATATCTTGTCTGCGCTTAGTTCTGAAAATAATACTTCATAATCTTCTTCTGTTGGGCTTATCTTGACCTTGAACTGCCTGAATATTGTTCTTGGAGCAGTCATGACCAGCTCAGCGATGTAAGCTGGCTTTATTTTCTTGTATTTTGATACAAACTTCTCAAACATCAAGGCTTTTGGTGATTTTGCAGTCAATACAGCTAAATCTTTTCCTAAGCCCATTTTTTCATATCTTGGTATCTTGTCTTCAATTAATTCTGGTAATTTAATTGCAGAAATCATTTTCTTTGTAATCGTAATTGGCGGGATGTCTGTCTCTGGGTACATTCTTGCTGCTCCAGGCATCTGTCTTTCATAACTTGTTGTATTGTCGTTTTTAGCCTTGCGAACCTCCATTGGAACGCCGTCAATTGCTTGATTAGCACGTTCATTTACAGCATTAAGTGCTCTGATACATCTTGCTTTTTCATCTGCAACCAAAGCAAAGCCGTCCTGCTCCTCGCACCCCAATTCTTTCTTGATCAAATCTTTTTCTCTCTCAGTCAATCCATAGCCAGGAAGCTCATCAGAATGGATTATTCCACCGACTCCTGCAATTACTTTTGCTCGGTCAGAGAATTCTGTCCCTAATCTTCTTTTTGGCTGGATTTCTTTTCCAATAAGACTGTCAAATCCATTAAGTTTTATTCCCATCACAAAATTTTTTGCCTGCAGTGTTTTCGTAACCAATGCAGAGCCAGAATTTTTCAAGAGCTTGCTCAAGTCAACTGGTTTGTTATCAAATTTCTTCACTCTTCTTTTATGCAGCTCTTTATAGATATCAACAAGATTTATCTGTCTTATAACTTCATTTTCAATTAATGCAGGGATTGCTTTCAGGTCTTGTGCTCCTTTTATCTCTACCCTCGTCCCTTCTTTTATTGATACATTAACGTCCTGCCTTATTGTGCCGATTCCTCTTTTTGCTTTTCCAGTGCTTCTTAACAGCATGCCAAGTTTTTCTGCTGTTTCTTTTGCATGCTCTGGAGAAATAATATCTGGATCTGTTCCTATCTCCATCAGCGGTATTCCTAATCTGTCTAATCTATAGATAACATGATCTTTTTCATCTTTTATTATCCTGCACGCATCTTCTTCAAGGATTATTGTTGGGATTCCTATATTTCCCTCGCTTGTTTTCAGCTTTCCGTTTCTTGCCAATAAGGCAGTCCTCTGGAAGCCAGATGTATTGCTGCCGTCAACAACTGTTTTCCTCATCACCTGTGCTCCGTCAACAAAATCTCCTTTCAGCATCTTGCAGACTTGCAGTGCAGTATCAAAAGCATCTGTGTTCATCAGGTTCGGAGGGCTTTCATCAAGCTCGACAAGACAGTTTGTGTTGTAATATCCTTCATACACGTAATATTTTCCTTTTGCAGTCTCTTCTCTTGCAGCAATATCTACTCTTCCTGTCTCTCCAACCACTGCTCTTAGCCTTCTTTTCACAGTGAACTGCGGTTCATCCTCCCGAATAGTGGTCGGGCAGCTGCAGAACAATTTCTTGCCTTCTAATTGCTGATGGCACTCAATGCCACATTTAAATCCTAATTTTTTATAATCCAATTTCATTGGTGCAAATTTTTCTCAAATATTTTATTTTTTTATTATCAAACATGTGCGGTTCTATTTGATGAACTAACTTTATTACTTTTTTGGAGTTATATAAAGCCACTTTAAATATGTTTTGATTCTTTGAAAATATCGGATTAAATCCTGCTTTTCTGAAAGTGATTAGACAGTCCTTGGCTAAGGCCTCATCTTTTACAATAAATTCAAATCTAGGAAGCTTTTTCTTTTTGTTTCTCGTATAGCAATAAGTTAAGCACCCTTCTGTTTGAACAAAGGCAGGCAATATTTTTATGCATTCTTCTCTAGATAATCCTTCTAAATTCATAGGCTGCAATAAACCGCTTTTATAACCCGGGGGAATATGTTCTCGCAAACATAAGAATTGCCTTAAAGGACTTGAAGAAATTATTAAGCGGTCTTCGCCGCGTTTTCCTTTTGGAAATGCTGAACGAGTGCCGCGTAATTTAAATTTTTTAAGTGCGATCTGTTTTAATTTTTTTAGACTGGTTATGCTATCTTTTTGATTAATTTCAATATGTGTGCTGCCAAGTTCTAGGTGCCCCTCTGTTTTTAACCAAATTAGCAAAATCAGTAACTCAGTATCTTTTTGATTCTTAGGGATTGTTATTTTGCCAATTCTGTTTGTTTTACCAAATAATTCTTTATTTTGCAATAAATCCCAGATATTTATTTTCAAAATCTGACATATTTTGAGAAGTGCGAGTAAAGGCATTACTTTTTTATTATTTGCAATTGCTTTTTTATAACCGCATAAAATCGAAAACTTGTAGAGTGGCAAATTTACAACTTTGCAAGCTCTATTTAGAAGTCCTTTTATCTTTTTGTCTTGCTTCACGTAGCAGGATGTAAAATTTACTTTTGTTTTGAATTCTCTTCCGCTAGGTTGTTTTCTTCTAAGAATTGTTTTGTGCAAGCAATACCACAAATATTGATAGGGGGCAGGAATCCTGATGTCTTGTAGGTTAAGCTTGCAAGCAGTTTTGATAATCCAAATAGGCAGTTCTTTCTTTTTGTCGAAATAATCTTGTATTGCTTTGTAATCTATTTCATATTTTTCGAGCAGGCCTTTGCCCAGCGCGTATTTTATGGCTTGTTTTACATCATCTGAATATTGAACAAAGTATGGGCTGTTTTTCATTTTGGGTTACTCCAGGAAATCTCGTCTGTTGCGAGACTTCCCCTGTTTATTGGAAGTCTCGCTTTTCGAGAAAAGAGGACGTTTGAGCTGAACTGCGTAATTGATTTTTGTGTCGCAGACCGAAAATCATTATTTAGCAGTTCTGCGTGTTCTCTTTTCACAATATTCGAGAATTAATCTTTAAATAGACTGCGCGAGAATGTCCAGTGGCTTGTGGTTATTCACGGTAAAATCGGAAGATTTTCGATATTTATAGAAATTTCAGTTATTGGAAATATTTAGTTCTGATTTTTCCATATATCCTTACCATATTTTTTATATACTTCGTTTGCGCTCCAAGGCACAGAGTTTTTGATATCCAGCCCAATTATCTCAAGCGCATCTTTTATGTCTTTTTCTGTCGGCGCCTCTACTTCCAGATATGTTGGTATCTCTGGCCAGGTGTCTATTTCATAGCGCGCTTTGTTGAGTTTGTATGATATTCTGTGTTTTGTAAAGCTTTGCCGCATCTTGAATCCAAGCTTTTCAAGTATTTTCTTCATCTCTTCAATGTCAGATATGTCTACCTCTAGCTCTTCCATAATCTTCAGTGTTTTATGCGGTTCTTTTTTCTTATATGTCAAGAAGGTTTTATTTCCTTCCTGTCTAAGCCTCAGCGTCTCTTCCTCTGGCATGTAAAAGAAGTGCGAAATAGTATCTCCTTCAAAGATCTTTTTCGCGCCTGCTTCTTCTATTTTTTTGATAATCTTATCCTTGTCAATGTCCAGTATCTTAACTTCAATCTCTTTCATAAGGCCTTTTCCATAATTGCTCTCCTTTTTTTCTCACTAATTTTATTGCGTGCAAAGGAATCATCTTTTCTTCCCCATTTGCATCAATCACAACAAAATTTTCTGAGATGTGTTTTATCGCTGTGAAGGGAAATTCAATCAGTTCCTTTTTCACGCGGTCATAATAAGATATTGTGTAATCCTCAGGATTCTCTTTTTTGTCCCACTTGATCTTATTCAGTAACTCTTTTATTGGAATCATTTCTTGACAAATTTCTCTTTATACTCCAGTCTTTCAGAAATTTCCCCAACAAGGTTCTTGCCAATCAGTTCTTTGACTTTCTCTTTAGGATAATTGCTTAATAGCCAGGATAATTTGATGTATGCAGTCTCTGCTGTCATGTCGCAGTAATTTCCAAGCACTCCTGCTTCTATCAGTTTTCTTCCTGGAGCATACACATTCATGTCTATTTCTCCGAATATTGTTTGTGTTGCCATCACTACAACTGTTCCTTTTTTGATGAGGTCTTGTATTTCTTTCATGATTTTTGCATTTTCTTTTGTTATCTTGTCTGTCTCTGATACAGGCGCATGTCCCAGCCCTGTTCCATCTATAACAAGTCCGTCATATCCAGAAAATGCCTTTAATTGTGATGCATGCATGTTTGGATGGCAGTATACTATGCCTGTCTTGATGTTTTCTTTCATCAGCATTACCTGCGCTTTCTTTTTTGCAGATGCTTTGTTGAATCCTGTTCTTAGATAGTTCGCTTGTTTTTTCTCATAATCTACTGTGGCCCATGGTTCTACATCTATTGCCTGGAAAGCATCTCTTCTGCTTGAATGCATTTTCCTGCATTTTGTTCCTGGCAGTATTGCGCATATGTTATCCTCTGTGTTTTGATGCATGCAGACAGCGACTTCTGCGAATTTCTTGTTTGCTGCTATGAAAAATGCTGCAGATATGAGGTTCAATGCAGCATCTGAACTTCCCCTGTCAGAACTCCTTTGAGCTCCTACAAGAATCACTGGTATTGACAGGTCTTTAAGCATGAAAGACAAAGCAGCAGATGTATAGTGCATCGTGTCTGTGCCGTGTGTTATTATCACTCCGTTAACTCCTGCTTTTATTTCTTTGTCAACTTCTTTTGCAAGTATGTTATAATGGCCGAATCGCATGTCTTCTGACCACATGTTTGCAACAAGTCTTGATTTGATGTTTGCAATGTCTTTTAGTTCTGGAAACATCGCAAGAATCTCTTCTGGTGAGAATCTTGCTATAACTCCACCGGTCTCATAGTCCACTTTAGAGGCGATTGTCCCGCCAGTATGCAATATTGTGATTGTCGGCAGTTTTGGATTTGGCTTTTCTTTTGGGAATTCTGCTTTTTTCTCTTTTTTCTTGCCTAATGGCTTTATCTCCTTCACTCTTTTCTTGTCTATGCCCATATTATAGCCAGTATCTAATTTAATTACAACAAATTCCTTTTCTTCTGGCATGAGAACTCCTTCTATTTCTTCTTTTTCTACAACTACTTTTACTCTGTCTCCTGGTCTTGCCATATTCTGCACAGAACAATAAATAGTTTATAAATTTATCTCAAAAAAAGAAGAAAAATTAAAAAGCAACTTCAGGTGCTTTTTCTGCTCCTTCTTCTGCTTCAAATGACTCTCGTTTTTCAAAGCCGAAGGTTGAAGCTACTATGTTTGTTGGTATCTTTCTTATTGCTGTGTTGTAGTATTTTATGGCTTCGTTGTATCTTGTTCTTTCTACAGCTACTCTGTTTTCTGTTCCTGCAAGCTCGTCCTGCAGTGAAAGAAAGTTCTCATTTGCTTTCAGGACAGGATATCTTTCTACTACAAGCAATAGTCTTGATATTGCTCCATCCAGGCCGGTTGCTGCATTTACTTTATCATTTACTGTCTGTGCAGTCTGCCATTGCGACCGAAGTTTTGTTATCTCTGTGAACAGTTTCTCTTCATGAGCAGCATACCCTTTTACAGTGCTGACAAGATTTGGTATCAAGTCAACTCTTCTCTGGTATTGTGTCTCTACATTTGCCCATTTTTCGTCAACTGTCTTGTCTAATGTCACCAGCTTGTTATAGCTTCCAACAAACCAGAATGCAAGTATTACTACTAGCACTGCAGCTCCTAAGAGCCACCATTTTGCATTTGATTTCTTTTTCTTTGCCATGATTACACCTCAAATATGTGAATATAAAAGCTTTACCATCCTCCAGAGCTTCCGCCTCCGCCGAATCCTCCGCCTCCAAAGCCGCCGAACCCTCCTGAGAATCCTCCGCCAGACCTGCCTCCGCCGAACCAGATTCCTCCAGCACCGCCTCTGCCTCTTGCTGTCAGCCGTGCTGCAAGCACCCAGAACATTATTGATACCACAAAGGCAAGCCAGAGTATTGCTGCTCCGAGGAATATTGCGCTGATTATTACTATCGCATCTGCAAAAGTTCTTATTTTCCATTTGTGCTTTCTTTTTTCTGTAAGAAGCAGCACAATCAATAATAAGATACCATAGCCGACTGCAATAAATCCTTTGTAATGTTCAGCAGGCTGTTCCTGGTATTTTGCTACAATGCTTGGGTCTTCTTTTATGAGTCCATGGATTTCTTTTATTGCTTCATAGACTCCCTGCCCGTATTTTCCCTGCTTGAAATATGGAGTAAGGATATTCCTTCCAATCCTTCCTGTTCTTGCATCTGGCAGCACTCCTTCAAGGCCGTAGCCAGTCTCAAATCTAAATTTCCTGTCTTTGTAAGCGATAAGAAGCAGCAGTCCATTGTCAGTCTCTTTTTTTCCAACGCCCCAGCTTTCAGCAATCTGCAAAGAATATTCTTCAAGATTTCTGTCTTCTAGGCTTTCAATGGTCAGTACAGCGATTTCTGCTGTTGTCTCGTTCTCTATGGAGACAATCAGCTCTTCTATCTTAGGAGTCCACTCTCCAAGGATATTTGCTTTATCTGTAACATATGCTTCATATTGCGGGATTGAGAGAACCGAAGGTATGAGTAAAAGAAAAATGAGCAGTATTGTCAGTTTCTTCATTCTAACCAAAGTAGTTCGGCTTTTCTTTCTGCATCTCTTTTGCTTTTGCAGCGCTGAAGTGATCTTTCAGTTCTTCATAGTCTTTTTCAATGTCTTTTGTTGCAGAGGGCCTTACTTTCTTCATTGCTTCTTCAAAATGCTTCTTATTTATTTCTTTCGCTTTCATGTCATCTCTTAATGCAATCATTGCTGCTTCCCTGCATACTGCTTCTATGTCTGCTCCAGCATATCCTTCTGTGTTTGTTGCAAGGTCTTTTGCAGTCACGCCTTTTAAAGGCATGTTTTTTATGTGCACTGTGAAGATTTCTTCTCTTGCTTTTTCATCTGGCACAGGAGTCAGTATTATCCTGTCAAACCTTCCTGGCCTTAACAAGGCGGTGTCAACCATGTCTGGCCTGTTTGTTGCCCCGATTATCACGATGTCATGCAAATCCTCTAAGCCATCTATCTCAGTGAGCAGTTGATTGACAACTCTTTCTGATACGTGGCTGTCAGAGCTTGCTCCTCTTCTTGGCACTAGTGAATCTATTTCATCAAAGAATATGATTGTTGGTGCTGTCTGTCTTGCTTTCTTGAATATCTCTCTTACAGCTTTCTCGCTCTCACCAACCCATTTAGATAACAGTTCTGGCCCTTTGACTGAGATGAAGTTTGCCTCGCTTTCATGCGCAACTGCTTTTGCCAGTAATGTTTTTCCTGTTCCAGGCGCGCCGTACAGCAGGATTCCTTTTGGGGGCTTGACGCCCATTCTCTTGAATGCTTCTGGATGGTTTAATGGCCACTCTACTGCTTCTACCAGCTCCTGCCTTACGCCTTGCAGTCCGCCGATGTCTTCCCATTTTACATTTGGTATGTCTATCAATACCTCTCTTAGTGCAGAAGGCCTTACAACTTTCAGTGATTCCCTGAAATCTGATTTTGTTATGACTAGTTTTTCAAGGATTTCTTTTGGTATTGATTCTTCTTTGTCATATTTCAGGTCAGGAAGTATTCTTCTTAGTACTATCATTGCAGATTCTTTTGCTAATGATGCAAGGTCTGCTCCCACAAAACCATGTGTTTTCTTTGCAATTTCTTTCAGGTCAATGTCTTTTGCCAATGGCATGTTTCTTGTATGAATCTTTAGAATGTTCAGTCTTCCTTCTTCATTTGGGACGTTTATTTCCAGCTCCCTATCAAATCTTCCTGGCCTTCTCAAGGCAGGATCGAGTATGTTTGGGACATTTGTTGCTGCTATCACGACAACTCTTCCCCTGTTTTTCAGGCCGTCCATCAGTGCAAGCAGCTGCGCAACAACTCTTTTCTCTACTTCTCCTTTTGTTTCTTCTCTTTTTGTTGCGATTGCGTCAATTTCATCTATGAACACGATTGCAGGAGCATTTTGCTCTGCTTCTTCAAACTTCTTTCTTATGTTTTCTTCAGACTGCCCGTAATATTTTGACATTATTTCAGGGCCGTTTATCAGTATAAAGTGTGAATTGGTTTCATTTGCAACTGCTTTTGCCAGTAATGTTTTTCCTGTTCCTGGCGGGCCGTGCAATAAGACTCCTTTTGGAGGCTCTACCCCTAATCTTTCAAATATCTCTGGGTGTTTTAGCGGAAGCTCTACCATTTCTCTTATTTTCTTTATTTCTTCGCTTAATCCGCCGATGTCTTCATATGTTACTTCTGGGACAGTGTCTTCTTCTATCTTTACTGCTTTTGGGCTTAGCTGCAGCTCTGTAGCTTCTGTCACTATGACCGGCTGTTTTGCAGGGACTGTCTCTGCTACAACAAGCTTCAGGTCTCCAAAGCCGAATCCAAAACCCGCAGAATTGTTTTCTTCCATCATGCTGAACACTTCATCAAAGAATGGGCTGCCAGTCATTGTCCTGCGCCTTCTTTTTGTTCCGCCTAAAGAAATAATGTCTCCCTTGATGACTGCTCTTCCAAGCAGTCCTTGCTTGAATACATTTGTGTTTGAGGTCCTTACCTCCACTCTCTCGCTTGCTGGCGCGATTGTGATTTTCTTGGCTTCTTTTATCTCTGCTTTCTTTACTTTTACCTGCTCTCCAATGCCTGTTTTTGCGTTTCTTCTGAGAATGCCGTCCATTCGTATCGTATTAAGGCCTATGTCTCCTGGCAAAGCCCTGTCTGCCATTGCCACTGTTATCTTTCCGCCTGCAATCTCTACAATGTCTCCTGGTTTGATGCCTATCTCTCGCATGAAGTTAGAGTCAATCCTAACTATGCCTTTATTTACATCATCTTGAATAGCTTCTACTACTTTTAGTTTGATTTCCTGTTTCATCTTTCACCTGTAAATAAAGGCCAGCCAAAAATCTTTAATTTTTGAGCGCTGCCTTTATTTACATCATCCTGTATCGCTTCTACGACCTTTAATTTGATTTCCTGCTTCATTCTTGTTCTCCCAGCTAGTTAATACCTACTATTAGAAAGCCTTTAAGTCCAACCTATTTAACTGTAACTTTTGGTAATTGTATTGGTGGCGGAAGGTTCACTTCCCTTGCCAATATCAATGCTTCAATGTTGCATCTGGTAAGTATGTTGTTGAGCAAAGGCGCCATGATCTCTTTTGGTATTTTCTTGTCTTTTTTCCAGCCTTTTATCAGCTCTTCAACCTTTTCTTCTTTCTCAACATACGTTGTTGTTCCGTTTAGCGTGATTTTTGCGATCTTTGGCTCGTAATTTGCCTCAAATTCAAACTTGAATACCAGCAGGTTTTGTTTTGCCTTGCCGACATTGATTTCCTTTTTTTCAAGGTCTTTTATTACAATGTTGTTCTTGACATTCATCTTGCCTTTTGGCGCATCCATTCTGTCAACAACAATCTTGTCAAACTGAAATCCTACTACTGTCATATTTTACCACCTTCTGTCCTTTTTTTAAAGGCTTTATTCATCGAAGGCCGTGTTGATATTTAAAGTTTTCGGTCTTCATTACTCGCGGGTCATGAAGGACTTTACCATTACTTTTATAAACATACCTGCTTTTTTATCGTCTATGAATCCAGTTAAACATATGCGCATAAGCAAGGGTATGAAGGCCTCTGATTTAGTTAATCAGATGGCTGGCTCTGGTGTGATGGGTGCTGGCAGGATTGCTAATGCTTCAAAGATAATGCGCAGCATGCTCACAGATACTGAATGTTCTGTTTTTCTTGGTGTTGCAGGGGCAATGGTTCCTGGTGGCATGAAGCAGATTTTTATTGACATGCTTAATTCTGGTAAAATCAAAGTTTTTGTCACAACAGGGGCTAATCTTACGCATGACGTGTTTGAGGCTCTTGGCTTTAATCATTTCCAGGGCAGTGCACGAACAGATGATGCAGAACTGCACAAGGAAGGCATTGACAGGATTTATGACACATTCATGAAAAATGAGGTTTATGAGAAGATGGAGGATTTTTTCAAAAATAATTTTGATGCTTTGTCACAGACTAAAAATATCAAGGAATTCTTGTGGAAGCTTGGAGAGCTTCTGCCAGACAGTGATTCAATCCTGAAAGTCTGTGCTGAGAAAAAGATTCCAATATTCTGCCCAGGCATTGCAGATTCTGGAATCGGCTTGATGATATGGGGGAGGCAGGCAGAAGGAAAGAAGTTTGACCTGCCTGTTTTTGATGACATGAAAGAGATAATAAACATTGCATGGGATTCAAAGAAAAATGGTGTTATATATATTGGGGGCGGCCTTCCAAAGAATTTTATCCAGCAGTCAATGCAGTTCAGCAAAGGCGCTTCTTATGGTGTGCAGATTTCTACAGACATGCCGCAGTGGGGCGGTTCTTCAGGAGCAGAATTAAGAGAAGGAATATCCTGGGGAAAGATGAAAGAACAGGGAAAATATATTGATGTTTATTGTGATGCAACAATTGCTTTGCCTTTAATCTGGGCAGATGTGAAAGAAACACTTTAGAATTCAAGTATTCTCGTCAAGATTCTGTTATACAGGCCTATTGATTTGTCATAAGGAGCATCTGGCTGAAGTTCTTTTGCTTTAAGATACAAGTGGTCCAGTGTTGGATCATCAAATCGCACTATTAGTCCTGCAGCATCTTGCGCAATAAGTTTTGGCCCGCTTTCAAGAGTCAAGGAAACAGTGATTTCTTTTGAAGCAATTCTCTTGATTTTGCCTGCAAAAGATACAATCATGTTTGCAGGATTGTCAAGCGATATTACTGTCATTATTGTTGTTGGAATCTTTATTTTTTTATTTAGAAAGTTGTATTCAACATAAACTGGCTCAGGTTTTAGCTTTATTCTTCCCATATTGCTTGTTTTGATTATTCAATTATTTAAATATTTCTAGAAACTTTTATATAAACTTGTTTTATCGGTAGAAGCATGAACTTAGTAGATGTGCACTGCCACTTGAATCATGAAAAATTCAACAAGGACCGCGATGAAGTAGTTCAGAGAGCAAAAGATGCAGGTGTCAAGGCAGTAATTACTTCTGGAGTAAATGTTCCGACTAATAGGGAGGTTCTTGAGCTGGCCAAGAAATATGATGTTGTCAAGTGCACTCTGGGTATTTATCCTATTGATGCCTTGAATATCAAGATTGATGCATTGGATGAAGTTGGATTGACAAGGCAGGCAGAGCCTTTTGATGTTGACAAGGAATTAAAGTTTATTCTCTCAAAAAAGAAAGATATTGTTGGCATTGGCGAATGCGGGATGGATTTCAAATATCTGAAAGAGCATGAGAAAAAACAGAGAGAGAATTTCCAGAAATGCATTGATTGCGCTGAAAAGCTAAAGAAGCCGATCATTGTGCATACAAGAAATGCTGAATTAGAGTGTGTTGAGATGCTTGAATCCTCTAAATTAAAGAAAATCATCCTGCATTCTTTTGGCGGAAGAAAAAATTTAATCAAGAGAGCTGCAGATAATGGCTGGTCTTTCAGTGTTCCTGCTGTTATTGAGCGTTTGCAGCATTTTGAGACTCTTGCATCTTTGGTTAATATAAATCAATTATTGACAGAGACAGATGCTCCCTGGCTCAGCCCTGTCAAGTTTGAAAGAAATGAGCCTGCTAATGTAATCTGGAGCATCAGAAAGATTGCAAAAGTCAAGAAATTCAATGAAAAAGAGACTGCTGATTCAATATTCCTTAATTATCAGAGGATGTTTGAATGATTAAGACAAATTTTTATTCTTGGAAAAAAGGAAAATTGCCTAAAGGATGTGCTTATTGTGTCAAAGGAGAGAAACTGGTTTTGTTTGTGACTGGGCTCTGCCCTAACAAGTGTTTTTTCTGCCCTCTGTCTGAGAGAAAATCTGGAAAAGATGTTGTTTATGCCAACGAATGGAAGATTGCAAAAGAAAAAGACATTCTTGAAGAAGCTAAATTAACTAAAGCAAAAGGTGCAGGCATTACTGGCGGAGACCCTTTAGTTAAACTGGATAGAACAATAAAATACATCAAATTGCTGAAGAAAAAGTTTGGAAAGAAATTTCATATTCATCTTTACACGCCGCTTAATTTAGTTACTGAAACTAAACTCAAGCGATTGTATCAGGCAGGCTTGGATGAGATTCGTTTTCACCCGATGCTTGACAAGCCTAAAGAATGGAAAAAGATTGCGCTTGCTAAAAAGTTCAAGTGGGATGTTGGTGTGGAAATTCCAGTCATTCCAGGCAAAAAAAGAGAAACAAAAAAATTAATAGATTTCATAAAAGACAAGATAGACTTTCTTAATCTTAATGAATTAGAGATTTCAGACACAAATGTGAACAAATTAATAGAAAAAGGCTTCAAGCCAAGAGATAAAATCTCTTACGGAGTAAAAGGAAGCGAAAAACTGGCTAAAGAATTATTGAAATATCTCAAGAAAACAAAACTGAACATACATTACTGCACTACAAAAACAAAAGACAAGGCGCAATTGGCAAGAAGAATAAAGAAAAGAGCATTAAGCATTGCCTTAAAGACTGATTTCATAACAAAAGAAGGCACTTTAGTTCGCGGCGTAATCTATCTGCCTGAATTAAAGCCAGGTTTTGGCTATGGCCTGCAGGTAGAGAGCATAAATACAAAAAAATTCATTAAAAAACTAAAGAAAGCTAAACTAAGACTGCAAAAGCAGTTAGATATTCCATCCAGCATCCTGCATATTGATGAGCTTAGGCCAAGGATTTTGACGTCTATTGCTGTTGTTGATGACTTGAAAGATGAGATTAAAAAACTAAAGCTGGTTCCTGCCATCATCGAAGAGTATCCGACATGGGACGCTTTAGAGGTGGATGTCCAGTTCTTATAGAAAAATATTTATACTCTATTTTCTATTCTTGATAATATGAAGATAACTATTGACACTTCACAGGATTCTCACGAAGATATTCGTAAGGCTATAAGATTATTGCAGGGCATTGTCGGGCAGCAAGGAGTATATACAAATGCTCCTTCAAGAAACATCTTTGATGATCCTTCTCCATCTTTGGAGTCAAGCGAAGAGCCTTCTGAAGAGTCGTCTGGCAATGCATTTGCAAGCATTTTTGACAGTCCTGCTCCTGCTTCTGAATCAGAAGAGCAAAAACAAGATGAGGATACTGACCTTCCTGAAATTCAGTTCTATTAAAATGAAAAAGTTTGATATTCTTGAGCACACTGCTGATGGAAAGTTCCGTGCTTATGGAAAAAATCTGGAAGAACAGTTTGGAAATGCTGTTCTTGCAATGTTCTCTTTCATGTTCAAAGTAGAGGAAGTAAAGCCAAAGATAAAGAAAGAAGTGAAGGCAGCTGGAAAAGATGAAAAAGCGTTATTATATAATTGGCTGGAAGAGTTCCTTGTTTTGCTGGACCTGGATGCCTTTATCCCCAGCAAGATAAAAGAAGTTAAAATAACAAAGACAGACAAGGGTTTTGAGATAAAAGGGATTGTTCTGGGTGATAAAGTCGGAGAGCACAAGCACATCGGCTCTGTAAAGGCAATGACCTATGCTGAGATGGAAATAACTGATAAATATGTGCAGGTAGTTGTGGATTTGTAGAAAGATTTTTAAATAATCCTATACGAGGTATGTTCTATGGGGGATGAAATAGAATTTAAGAAGAAGTCTGAGTATGTTTGGGAGATTCCTAAGACTGGTTCTATGAGAGTTCCTGCCATAATATATGCTTCTGCTGCCTTGATGGATAAGATCAAGGAAGACAAGACCTTGCTGCAGGCATCAAATGTTGCTCATTTGCAGGGCATACAAAAAGCGTCCTATGTCATGCCAGATGCGCATCAGGGCTATGGTTTTCCTATAGGCGGTGTTGCTGCTTTTGACATGGATGAAGGAATAATCTCTCCAGGCGGTGTTGGATATGACATCAACTGCGGTGTGAGATTGCTAAAAACAGACTGGACTTTCAAGGATCTGCAATCAAAAAGACAGGAACTGCTTGACATGCTGTACAAGGAGATCCCTGCAGGTGTTGGCAGGGGAGGAATCACAAAACTATCAAAATCAGAATTACTAGAAGTTCTAAATACTGGTGCAAAGTGGGCCTTGAAAAATGGCTATGGCACAAAAGAAGACCTGCAGAGGACAGAAGAAGACGGCCACATGGAGGGTGCGGACCCAAGTGCTTGCTCAACAAGAGCTTTGGCAAGAGGCCTTCCTCAGCTAGGAACTCTTGGAGCAGGCAATCATTTTCTTGAGATACAGAAAGTTGACAAGATTTATGACAAAACAACTGCTGATGCTTTTGGAATTGACAAAGAAGGGCAGGTCACTGTGATGATTCACTGCGGTTCAAGAGGATTTGGTCATCAAGTAGCTTCTGATTATATCAGGTTAATGGAAGACAAGTTTGGCCACGCGCATCTGCCAGACAGGGAATTAATAAACGCTCCAATTAATTCTGATTTAGGCCAGAAATACTACAAGGCAATGTGCTCTGCAATTAATTTTGCTTTTGCAAACAGGCAGATGATTGCGCACTGGACAAGAGATGTTTTCAATAAAGTGCTGGGCTCTTCAGAAGGCATGAGAATGGTGTATGACGTGTGCCATAATATAGCTAAGTTTGAAGAGCATGATGTTGACGGCAAAAAAAAGAAATTGTGCATTCACAGGAAAGGTGCTACACGGTCTTTTGGTCCGGGCAGGATAGAGATTCCAGAGGTTTACAGGAAAGTCGGCCAGCCAGTCATGCTTCCTGGCTCTATGGGCACTGCATCTTATGTTTTAGTTGGTACAAAAAAAGCAGAAGAGATATCCTGGGGCTCTACTGCGCACGGCGCAGGAAGGGTTGCTTCAAGGGCATGGGCTCTGAAGCATTATCGTGGAGAAGAAGTCAAGAAGCATCTTGAAGAGATGGATATAAAGGTCAAGGCAGGCTCTTGGAAAGGTTTGGCAGAAGAGTGTCACAAGGTTTATAAAGATATAGATGAAGTAGCTAGAGTAAGCACTAATTTGGGGCTTGGAAAGAAGGTTGCCAGATTAGTTCCAATTGGGGTGGTTAAAGGATGAGCTTGATACTTGCAGGCAGAATTGGTGGAACCAAATCAACATTTGCTATTTTTGATTATGCAAACGGCAGTTTTAAGAAGCTGGCATATGAGGTCTATACTACAACTAAATTCAAGAGTTTTTATTCTATGCTGAAGAATTTTTTGGCTATTGCAAAAGTGACTCCTAAAGCAGCTTGTTTTGCAGCTGCAGGCCCGTGCCGGGATAATATCTGCAAGATGACTAATGTTCCTTGGTCAATCGATGCTGCGAAAATAAACAAGTTATTTGGCATAAAGAAAGTGGCAGTCATTAATGATTATGAAAGCATTGGTTTCGGTGTAGAGGTATTGCACGCAAAAGATTTGATGAAGATAAAGCCAGGCAAGCCTCTTAAATTCAGCTCAAAAGCAGTTCTTGGAGCAAGCACAGGCCTTGGAGAAGCTATTATCGCATGGCTTGGACATGATGATTTTGTTCTTCCTTCTGAAGGCGGCCATGTTGATTTTGCTGCAAGAAATGAGCTTGAATGGGAGCTAAAGAATTTTATCAAGCACAAGACAAGACGTGCTGATATAGAGACTCTTGTCTCAAAAGGCGGCTTGTATAATATTTACCAGTTTCTCACGCAGACAGGCAGATTCAAAGCTTCTGATAAAATCAAGAAGCTTTTCAAGAAAAAAGAGAAGCACCTTGTGATTGTAGAAGAGGCATTGAAAAGAAAAGATCCTGCCTGCAGGAAGGCTGTTGATATGTTTGTGTCTTTCTATGCTTCAGAAGCAGGCAATCTTGCTTTGACAGCAAAAGCAAACGGCGGGGTATTTCTTGTAGGTTCTTTGTCAAGGCTTCTTGCCAAAAGATTGAAATCTGCAATTTTCAAGAAATCTTTTGAAGACAAGTCAAAGATGCGTGTTTTATTGAGACAGATTCCTGTTTATATTGTTATGAATGAGGATGCTGCTCTTCTTGGTGCTGCTAATCTGGCTTCAAAGCTTTAGTCAAGCACTGCAATGACTTTTGGAGGATGCTTGTATTTAGGTTTTTTTGTTAGCCTTAGTGTGGCAAATCTAAGTGTATATGAGTATTGTGTTAAAAATCCAGTCGGGTTGTCTAGATCTACCAGATGCTTAAGTGGCGTCAGCATGTGTCCGATGTATCTTGAGTCAGCCAGGCCTAATTTTTCCTTTTTTTCAGATAACTGACGCATCAATAAACAGAGCCCTGCAAAATTAACCAGTTCTTCTTCTGATAGCAGGCTGCCGATTCCAAGAAAATGATAGTTTCTTTTTGGGCCGGATTTAAGTATGACTCCTTTTTCCAGCTGCGTGTCTTCTCTGATTTTTTCTTTAAGCAGGTCTAACAATGCTGCTTCTTTCATTTCACTGAAATTATCATGCGTATCAAAGTCCATCATAGGAAGATGCGCGTATCTGTTCTCATGCTGTTCGCCGATTTGCACCTTTGATGTCAGGCCAATCATTCTGCCATCCTGGACCGTTACAAAAGAAAGATCATCCAGTGATTTTAAGCTGTCAGCATCAACAGGCGGGTATCTGTCTATGTCTGTTCTTGGCTTTTCCTGCTGATAAGAAACAAATATGAGTGTGCATATGTTTGTCTTGATAGGTGCGATTCCTTGCCTGTTGTTCATGTACCAATCAAATTTAGGCAGTTCTAGAACTACGTCAAGAACACTCTTTCCTTTTAGATAATCAAGTTCCCCCATTTTACAGCTTTAATTTTTTTATTGCTTTTAAAATATCTTCTGCGTCTTCTAAAAGAAGCATTTCTATCTTTTCTGTCCTGGATTCGTCTTCATAACCTTCGATATTATATATGCCTATTTCATCAAGGAGTTCATCTAATTGATCGTTATTATATTTTTCAAGTTTTTTTCTTAATTCTTGTTCATTCATAGTTCTATTATCTTGCCTTTCTTGCCCACGTTTATTACTTTAGTGTTGCCTATTTTTTCTTCTATGCCTTCTGCCTCGTGCACATGGCCGCATATCAGAATATCTGGCTTGAACTCGTCTATTGCTTTCTTGAGTCCTGTGCTGCCGTCCATTGGTATGATGCCTGCTGTTTTAGATAATTTTTCTATTATGCTGTCTGCTGGATGCACGTGCGTTACCATTATTTTCTTTGGCAGGTTCTTCACTCTTTCAAATCCTGTTCTCAATGCATAGAATATCTCTTTCTCGCTCAGCTGGCTCAGTCCTATATTTGTTCCGCCGCATCCGAAAATGCCGACATCTCCTGACTGCAGCGAATAAGCATGAAGGTTTGTGAAGCCGTAAAGGTCTGCTAAGAACTGTGTTGTTGCAGGCAGTTCATGATTGCCTGATAATATCATGACTTTTTGTTTTTTTTCCTTGAATATGCCGATTATTCCTTCTGCCTGTCCTTCTTCCACTAAATCTCCATTTAATATGACTAGGTCTACTTTTTCTTTTTCAGCTTGTTCAGCCAATTGCTTGGCTATTGTTTTGTCTCCGTGGAAATCTCCAGCTGCGAGTATCTTCATTTTTCCTCTCTTAGGAACAAGAAAAAACTTTATCTTTTGATTAATCCACGTTTCCTGGCAAGGTCGACTATTGTGCTTGGTCTTCCTTTTTTCTCGCCTTCATAGATTACAAAATCCATCTTTTTCTTTACATTGACGTCTATGTTGTCCATGCTTGTCATGAAGTTTTTCCCTGTTATGTTTGCTGATGTTGTTATTATTGGCTTTTCTAGGTCGTTTGATATCTCACTTATCCAGTGGTCTGGCCTTCGTATTCCTATTGTGTTATCTCCAGTAGGATTGACGTTTTTTGCCACAGCACTGTCTTTTTTTAATTTGAGTATGATTGTGTAAGGTCCTGGCAGTTTTGCAAGCCATTCTTCTGCTTCTTTGTCTACATGGCAGTTTGCCCTGACCCACTCTCTTGATGGCGCGATAACATTGAATGGCAGGTCTTGTCTCTGTTTTGCAGCTCTTACTTTAGCAACTGCTTCTTCATTTGTTGCATCACAGCCTATTCCGTAGATTGTATCAGTAGGATGTATGAATACTGCTCCTTCTTTTATTTGCTTCAGTATTCTGTGCTTGTTTACGTTGTACTCATCCTTGTTTATCGTCGCCATAGTACTTAGAAGCAGTAGGGCCTTTAAAAAGCTTGTGATTCCGATTTATATAAGTATTTATAAAAAAATTAACTATATTGCTCCTTCTTTTATCAGATCTGGAATATATTTTTCAAAAGAAGAGGGTGTATTGAATTTTCTTGCGTCAAAATCAGCTTTACTCATCCATTGGAATATTGCAATCTCAGAAGAAGGTATTATTTTGCCAGATATCTTCACAAAGTATAATTCTAGTATTAAGGGATGATTGCTGTGTGCTGCCTTATCTACTGTGTAGGTTTTGAAATGTTTCATTGAAGTGACGTTTACTTGTAGCTCTTCTTTTAATTCCCGTCTTAAACAGTTTTCAGCAGTCTCTCCTGCTTCATATTTGCCGCCTGGATTGATGAAATATGGCTTTCCTTTCGGCTTGACAATTAGTAATTTTTTATCATTAATAATCAGCGCCCCTGCTTTCCTGATTGTTGTCATATGCCGTATTTGTTCTTTATACTTTAATAAATTTGCCTTTAGATATATAAAAGAAAAAATAAAATCATGATGCTATAAAGCCAATCATGAATCCGCATTCTGCATCAGATATGCCGTTTTCATCCATCAGTGTCTCCACGCCGTCTTCTTCATATATGTCCAGTTCTTCCATCAGGGGTTCTTCAAATATTGGGGTTATTTCCACAGGTATCACCTCTTAGTTTTTTATTGAAAGTGCTTTTGTTTGCTCGAAAAATAATCGTTTGATTGTTGATTGGCTCAGGTCTATCATGTTAATCACCTCTAAGAATTACGTTACAGAATTCATTTAAATACGCCACGACAGCTTGTCCAGTGTCCAGTGGTTTGATTATGGGATAATGAGAGAAAATCTAATAACTTACTAGCAATTTGCATGCTTCGTATGTTTGTATTGGGTAGTTTGTAGCAACACCCAGTGCATAAGGGATTAAGTACGGGCTGGGACGTGCCACCAGTAAATCGCATAAAGGCAGACATGCTGGAAAAACATATTCCCAAGCACCACCTACTTCTTTTCCAACGGCCCCTGTTGTTAAACCCAATAAGTATGAGGCTATTGTCAAGCTTGCAATCTTTCCTCCCTCTGTCCTTAGTATTCTTTCAAGCGTCTTCCGTGCTTTCTTTAGTTTACTGTCTTCACTCATTTTGATCACCAAATACTTTTACTTCTCAGAACTACTTAAAAGACAGTTGTTATGATAAATAACAACAATTTTATATACTTCAAGCAATTCTTATCATGTATGGCGGCATTTGAGGAAAGACTGCAGAAAGCAGGGCTTACAGGCAATGAAGCTAAAGTGTATCTAGAGTTACTTAAGCGTGGCTCTAGCTCTGCTAATGCTTTGGCTAAGAAGATTGGTATGGATAGAACACTGGTTTATACTATCCTTAACCATTTGATAGAAAAAGGCCTGGTAAACTACATCGTAAAAGCAAACAAGAAATTCTTTTCTGCTTCAGAGCCAGAGAATCTATTGAATCCTGTCAAGGAAAAGTCTGCTTTTATCCAGGATTTGATTCCAGAATTAAAAAAGATTGAGAAAATCCAGGAAATTCCTCAGGAAATCAAGATTTACGAGGGAAAAGAGGGCTTGAGAGTGATGGTCAATTTAATGCTTAAATCAAAAGAATATTGTGCTTTTGGTTCAACTGGCAGGGCGTTTTATGCATTATATGAAATGCCTGTTGTTGCCAAAAAAGTCATGAAGGCAAATATTCGAGTAAGAATTATAGGAAATACTAAACTAAAAGGTACCCCGCCATTCGCATATAAGAAATTTGAATACAAATTCCTAGATATTGACAGCGAAGCCACAACAAATATCTTTGGAGATTATATTGCAATTCATTTAATCAAGCAAAAGCCTTTAGTAATACTTATTAAAAACAAACTAATCGCACAGACTTACAGGAATCATTTTGAGGTTCTGTGGAAGATAGCTAAGAAAGCTTAGAATTCAGTCAGCTTCTTTGCATAACTAATTATAGTTGTATTTCCTTCTTTTCCAGTCACTTTATTGGTGATAATAAACTGTGCTTTGCTTAGCTTCTCAATACGTCTTTGAAATGTTTTATAGCTTCCAGTTCCGCCTTTCTGTTTATACACTTCAAATAAATCTCCTATTTTCTTGTCTGAATTCTCTTTTACAACAGAAAGAACTAATCTTGTGTCTTCATCTAAATCAGTTGATTTCTTGATTTTGAAATCTTCTAATTTGCCTATTGCTTTTTGTGCGTGCTCTTCTGCTACTTTTTTAGAGCTCAGGCTTTCTGCAATCCTGCCTGCCTCTCTTAGCAAGTAAAGCCCGGCTCTTATGTCTCCTCGTTCATGAGAAGTTCGGGTTATCAGGTTAAATGCAGCATCATCTAAGACTCCTGGAAGAAATGCATACATTGTCCTTTGCTTTAGTATCTCAGATGTTTCTTTTTCATCGTATGACTTGAATTCTATTATCTCTGGCAGTAGTCTTGATTTTATCCTGTCTTCAAGCTTATCCAGCCATTCTTTGTAGTTTGTTATCAAAAATATGCTTTTCTTGTAAATATCATTCAGTATGGAATATAAGAAATCAAAATCTTCAACTTTGTCTATCTCATCAAAGGCAAATACTATTGGCTTTCTGTTAGCCATGTTCTGGATTACTTTAAACAACTCCTCTGTGTTTTTGTTCTGCGTAAACTTATAACCTAATTGATGACAGATGTCAACTATTATCTTGTATGTCGTGTTTTTCTGCCAGCAGTTGATATATATAGGAATAACGTCATCTGTATTGTATTCTAAATCGCGAAAAATCCATTTTGTTGCAGCTGTCTTGCCTATGCCTGGAGCTCCGCAAATGAAAAGATTCTTTCCATTCCTGTTCTGCATAAGAGGCTTGATGCTAAGAATGATCTCTTTTTGCTGCCCTTCGCGAAAAGGAAGTATTTTTGGCACAAACTCTGTGTCTAGTGCATCCTCATTCTTGAAAAGTGTTTCTTCATCCCCCAATATGCCGTCAAATAAGTTCATACTCCCACAATATCTAGTACTGTATTTAAGTTTTATTGTAATGCAGAAATCATTTTTTGAGCTTGATTTTCTTGAATCCAGTGTATTTGTGCAGTGCTTTAGGGATGTCTACAGAGCCGTCTTTGTTCTGGAAATTCTCCAGTATCGCCACCATTATTCTGGATGTTGCTATTGCAGTGTTATTCAAGGTATAAACAGGATATTTGTTCAGCTTGTTGTCAATTGCTTTCATTCCTAATCTTTTTGCCTGGTAGCCTGTGCAGTTGCTGCAGCTTCCTACTTCCTGGTATTTGCCTTGCTTTGGCATCCAGACTTCTATGTCTATTTGCTTTGATTTCAGCGGGCCCAGTTCTCCTGAGCACATCTCTAATACTTGATATGGCAGCTCCAGAAGTTTCATGAGTTCTTCTGAATTTTTAATCAATTCATTAAAATAAAGCATGTCATTTTTAGGCCTGCAGATGATTATCTGCTCAACCTTGTTGAACTGGTGCGTCCTGAAAAGACCGCGAGTATCAACGCCGTGACTTCCTATCTCTTTCCTGAAGCACATGCTATATCCTGCCAATTTTATAGGAAGTTCATCTATAGGAATGTTTTCATTCATGTATTGGGTTATCAGGCTGTGCTCACTTGTTGCAATCAAGTACAAATCCTCGTTTTCTGTTTTATACATCACGTTCTGAAAATCTTCCATGTCAACAACACCTTCATATGCTTTTCTTCTTAACATAAGAGGCGGCTCAACATATGTGTAGCCTTTTTTCATCAAGAAATCAATGGCAAACCGAATCAATGCTTGGTTCAAGATGCCTAATTCATTCTTTAGATAATAAAATCCTGCTCCTGCAACTTTTGTTGATCTTTTAAAATCAGCAATGCCAAGGTCTTCAGCAAGCTCGCCATGCCCTTTCAGCTCAAAAGCAAACTTTTTTGGCTTGCCTACTTTCCTGATTACCTTGTTCTTGCTTTCATCTGCCCCTATCGGCACAGAAGGATCAAGCATGTTTGGCAGGTCCATCAAGTAATGGTGTATGCCATATTCAATCTTTTTCAGCTTTTCATCAAGCTCTTTCAGCTTTTTAGGGATCTTTGAAGCTTCTTTTATCTCCTTGTCTGCTTTCTTGCCCTGCTTTTTCAGCTGGTTTATTTTTAAAGAAAGTTCGTTCCGCCTGGCTCTTAAGTCATCATTCTCTTTTTTAAGTTTTTTCCATTGCTTGTCTTTCTTAAGAAGATCGTCAACTAGCGGTATCAGTTCATTGTCATATCTTTTCTTGAGATTTTCTTTTACTAGCTTTGGCTTTTCTCTTACAAGGTTTATGTCAAACATACGACTGAGTCAGAACTATTGATATATATACTTTTCTGTGTCATAAAGCTTTTATATGCGACCCAACAACTTAGTGCGGGGATATTGTGGGCAGTGATAGATTAGAGCGTAAAACTAGACAGATTCTAAAGCAAGATAAATATGAGGAGTGTATCAATACTTTGAGCACAGATGCTGAGAAAAATACTTTTATCTGCAGTATCGCGAACAAGGTGATTCGCGCAATTTGTGCTATTGATGTGAAAGACAGAGCTTCTTGTGTTCGTGCCTGTAATTATGTCTGGGCAGCGCCACCTGAAGAGATTCCAGAGCAAGACAAACCATATGTCATATCAAAATTGACTTATTGGCATAATAAGCAGCGTTAAGTCAAGAATATCCTTATCTTCTCGCCGTATTTCTGCGCATTTGTTATTGCTTTTCCTATTGGATTGCTTTTCTTTATCTTTATTATTCCTTTTTTGCCGATATTAAATGTGGCTAAGTAGTCTTTTTCAACATAGATGTCAACATCTTTTCCTTTCATTCTTTCTCCAAGATAGATTTCAATGTATTTGCTGCTTATGTTTATTTCATGCCTTACTTCTTTTCCTTCTGGCTCTGCACCTGCCTCTTCTTCGCCAAGCTCCCGGATATCAAGCCCAATGCCCAGTTTTTTCTCCAGCCCCATTACATTTTTGCCTTCTTTTCCTATTATTCCTGCAATGTATTGCTTTGGCACGTGCACAATTGCCTTGTGCTCAGAAGGAATCTCTATCTTCATCTGGTCTGTGTATTTTTGCATTACTTTTTGCACTGCTTCTGCTGCAAGCTTTTTTGCTCCAGTCATCTTTTCAGAAGTTTCAGTCACTGGAACCACCACAGTCTCTTCTCCGTATGAATAGATTTCTGCCATCGGCTGGTTGGTCTCAAAGTCAGAGATGACAATGACCGGCCTTGCAAGGTCTGCTTCTGTCATTCCAGAAGGCACTTTTACCATCATCTCTATTGCAAGAACTTTATTGATTTGCCCGTCTTTGATGAATACCAGTGTGTCAATTACGTGCGGGATGACCCCCAACTCTAGTTTTCCGATGAATCTTTGTATTGCGTCCAATGGATTTGTTCCATGTATCACGCCGACCATTCCCACTCCTGCTAATCTTAAGTCAGAATAAAGAAGAAAGTCTGGCGTGTTTCTCATCTCATCAAATATTGTGTAATCTGGCCTGGATAATAACAAGACATCATGCACCTCTTCTGGTGTTCCCCTGCTTATTGCCAGTTGTGTGATTGTGTCTGGCAAAACTAAATCCCTTGGAGCCTCGACTGTCTTGACTATTTTCTGTTGGTCTGCAAAGTATTCTGCAAGTGCCTGTGCAAAGGTTGTTTTTCCCTGTCCTGGCGCTCCTGCAATAAGTATTCCTTCTGCCTGCTCTGCAATTCTTTTCTGCATCTTCTCGCTTAGTCTATAATCCGCTAATGTCAGTCTTTTGATTGGCTTTACTGCTGTGATTTCCCAGCCGTCTGAAAAAGGCGGCTTTGTGATGACTATCCTGTACGGCCCAAGCTGGACTATTGTGCTTCCTTCTCTCTCTATCTCAAGAAAGCCGTCTGCCCTGGACCTTGCTTCCTCTATTATCTCTTGGCTAATATCTTTTATTTTCTCTGCAGTTAGTTTTGTCTTTGCTAATTGAACAAATTTCCATTGCCCAGGAACTCCTTTTTTTGCCATTGGCACAACATTCTCTCTTAAGTGCACGGACATTGTTGTTGGGTCAAAGTAGGATTCTAGTTTTATCTTTTTAATAGGCCCAATCTCCATCGGCACAAATATCACTGTCATTCCTTTTGCTTCACCCACTCTTGCCTGAACCTTGTCTGATGTCAGCAATGCTGCGTCTTCATCCCAGGCCAATTTTCGTATCACTGCATCTATCTCGCCCATTCCTGCGTATCTTATTTCAGAAGCAGTCGGTCTCTGGCCTGTGATTTTTACTGTGACCTGTTTCTTTTTTGCAATGTCTTGTATCTTTTTCAGCTCGTCAAGGCCTATGAAGCCGGTTGATCTTCCTTCATTTGCCTGGTGCTCCAGCTCTGCAAAGACAGCCTCATGAAGAAGAAGCTCTTTTCCTTTAAGCTCTCCTTTTTCTATCTTCTGCCTCAGCATTCCTTCTATTATTACTGATGTGTCTGGAACTATTTTTTTTGTCATTTTTTAATCACGCTTCCGATGAATTTTTTCTTGTCAAGATAATTTTTTACCTGCATGAGCTTGTGGCCGTTCATCACAACCACTTCAAGCTTTAATTTCTCTGCTAATCTGCTTGCAACTGGGTCAAATGGCGTGTGCATGCCGTATTCAAATTTTTCTGGGATTATTTTCCTGTACTGCGCCCATGTCAGCTCTTTTAATGGCTTTGCAAATGTGTGTTTTTTAGGATCTTTGTTGTATACATAATCAATATTGGTGAGGTTTAATATTCTTTTGGTCTTGAATGTCTTTGCGAGCATCACAGCGTCATAGTCACTGCTGCTTCCTGGTTTGTATCCTGCTGCAACAACAATCGGTTTTGCGGTCTTTATTTTTTTGGTGGGATCTTTCATCACTTTAGCATATGCTTTTTCGCCGAATATTGTCTTTACTAAGTGTGCATTGAGCCGTGTGCAGTATATGCCAAGCCAGTCTTTGTCATCTTTTGAGACTGTTTTTGCTATTTGGTCTGCTGCTTCTGCATATTCTCTTGCTGTCTTTCCCCCGCCTGTTGCGATTATGAATTGGTATTTGTCAGTATAATCAAGGATTAACTTGCGGAACTCCTTCAAGAAACTTATGTCTATACTGTCTGGAACAATTATTGAGCCTCCAAGGCTTATCACCAGTATTTCTTTTTTCATGGTTTAAAACGCCGCGGATGGGACTTTCAGAGAGGGATTGTCACTGCAGTCCCTCACATTTGAACCCATATATCCCGAAGGAAACTGGATTAGCAATCCAGCGCAATGTCCTGCGCAAGGACACCAGCGGAAACCGCAGGTTTCCAGCGCGTACCAGGTTATGCGACCGCGGCATACTGAATATGACTCGCCAGATATTTATAAATCTTCTCATTTAAAGAAGGAGTCTATTTCTTTTTGACTTTGAAGCCGTATTTTTCCAGTTCTATTTTGTCTTTTCTTCTTGACGGCTTGTGTGTCTTGCGCGGCATTGGAGTTTTGATAAAAGTGAGGTATGCTACTGCGCCGAATAATAGTGCTATTGCGAGTATGCCTGGCAAAAGCGCTTTTGTGCTAGGTCTGTACTGAAGTATTGTTTTTTCGCTCTCTGGTGTTTGTATTTCTGTGTTGATTTCAGGTAGTTTTAATGTGGCTTGCGGGTTTTCTTGCTCAGTTGATTTTTCTTGTTTTTCTTCTGTTTGATGGTTTTTTATTTCTGATTCCTGTTCTGTCTCTGGCAGTTTTTCTTGTATTTGCTCAACCAGTGTGTTTTCATATGCTCTTCTGGCGCTTCCTCCTCCGCCTCCTCCTGCTGCGCTGCGTGAACTTTTTGATTGTCCGAATATGCCGAACATGCTGAAGCTTGTCAGGTCTGCTTTTACATAATTTGCGGTGGTGTTTACTGTGCTTCCTGGCACCATTGTCCATCTGTTGTTATTGTATCTGTATATGCGCAGTGATGCTTCTTTCTTGATATTGTTTAAATCCGCAGCAGTATAGTATATTGTCAAATTCACAGATTGATTTGGCGCAAGATTTGTGTTATTTGTTATTTCTATGAATTTGCCTATGCTTGCTTTTCCATATGGCGTAGTTCCTTGCATGCTGCCGTGTGTTATGTTAAAATGTCCTTTGTAATCAAAGCTGGTTCTTAATGTGTTTATTGTGGTGTTTAGTATCTGGTTTTTTGCTGCAGGCAGGTCTCCTTGTATTGTTATTTCTTTTGTATTTCCGATGAATATGTTGTTTGTTGCTGTAATGTTGAAGCAGTTTACGAAACAGATTCCTTGTTTATTTTGTGTTATGTTGTTCCTGTTGAATATGTTGTAATTTGTGCTGTCCATATAGATTCCGTTTGTGTTGTTGTATATTTTGTTGTTTTTGATTGTGTTGTTGTGGCCTCCTGGTGATACAAAGCCGGCTATTAAGAAGGATTGGTTTTGAAGAAAAATTCCATATGTGTTATTATATATTGTATTGTTTTCAGCAATAGAGTTATTTCCCAGAAGTGCAATCCCTACGTCGTTATTGTATACTGTGTTGTTGTATATTCTTGCCCTGTACTCTGGAATTATGGGAGGCTGCAGGTCTATTGTGGCTGCTATGATTCCATAGCCATATGTTGAAAGGTTCGTTCCTCCTGTGTGCCCGTATGCTATGTTATTTCTTATTATCGTGTCATTTACGCCCATGCTAACTATTCCGCCAGGCCCAGGGCTGTTGCAGGTATTGTTCTCTACCAGGTTTCCGCTGCCTATGTTGTATATGACCAGGTCTGCTGATGCACTGTTTTCAAAATAATTATTTTGTATTGTCCAGTTATACACGCCTTGCTGCCCTATCATGCCGAATCCTTGCGGGTATGGATCAGAGTGGTTATAGAAGCTGTTATTGTAGATCCATACATTTGTAGTGTTTCTTGCATCTATTCCTTCTCCGTTGTGTATGAATTTGTTGTTTGTTATGTTTGCATTTTTGAGATTGCGGATATATATTCCATATGACCTGTTGTAGTTTTGTATGGTGCATCCTGTTATTGAAATATTATCAAAACTATTCGCGCCTATTGCATGCAGCCCGTTTGCAGGATTATTGTTGTTTATTGTTGTGTTTTGGCACACTAATTTTATGTTGGATTTGTTGAATGTTACGCCTGCTATCGCGCCGGTTATATTGTAAAATCCAGTGCAGAGATATGTGTTATTGTTGATAATTTGTCCGTAGTAGGGGGGTAAAATATTTGCATTGCTGTCATTGCAGTCTGCTATGTTTCTTTGGGGGCATTCAGTCAGGTCGCCTGCTGTGAAAAGTTCGAATACTGCATCTGATTTTCCTCCGTCTACTGCTGCTCCGTTCTCAAATAATTGTCCGCTTTTGTATGGGTCTCCTGATCTGTTGTATATCCAGCAATGGGGGTTTTTTCCTGCAGGAGGGCTTCCTACAGCTAGATAATATGTTTTTCCTCCTCCGACATTGAAATTTACTGATTTATAATGCCAGCCTCCGTTCGGGCCTTGGGGTATTTCATCGTGCGGTATATCGTATTGTGCAAGAAAGTCATTGGGCTTGTTAAGGTCTGCCCTTACCTGCACTGTTATGTTGTTTATGTTTGGAAAGCATCTGTTGAGTCTTACGCCGACTCTGACAATCGAAGCATCTTTTGCTGTTGAAAAGCTCTGTGCAAGAGTGTTGCTTGTATTCACTGTTTTGTTGATGCTGTAGTGGTTGCCTCCGTTCCTGTTTCCAGTTGCAGTTACATATTCTGTTCCAAACCCGTCTCCGTCATTGTCAGTGCATGCAGCTTGTGCAGAATACAAAAATAAAAGAAATACAAGTATTGTTAAAAGACATACTCCTATTTTTTTCTGCACAGTTTCCCCTCTTTTCTGCAATTCTTTAGTTCAGAATGTTTTATATATAAATCTTGTCATTAAAGTAAACTTTATAAATAAGCTAGAATTCTTTAGCAACACAGCGGGGTGGGGCAGTCAGGAGTGCCCGGAGGGCTCATAACCCTCAGGTCGGTGGTTCAAATCCACCCTCCGCTATATTTTTCTCTTCTTTTTATTCTTAAAATTAGAAAAAGAAATTGATTACTCGTAAGGCTTGTCCCAGCCAGTGTCTGTGTGCAGCTTGTGATGTATCTGTTCTTTTATGTCATTGAATGCCTTGTGAAGTGCTCTCGGCAGTTCAAAATCATGCGCTCTGCAGCTTTCTATTGCTTTGCCTGGAAAAGACACAAGAATGTGTATTGAGTATTTCTTTTTTGTTCCTTCTTTTTTGTATGTCTTGACATGCACTTTCATGTCTGTCATGTTTTTCAGGTCTCTCTTGATTTTCTCATAATTCTCAGTAGTCAATCTCTGCACAGTTTCCTGCTCCATCGGCTCAAGGTCTTTCACACCGATGAACTGGATTATTTCATGCACTCCGAATTTAGGTATCTCTTTGGCCATAATCTCTTGTTTTGTTTGCTTGTATTTATATTTTTTGCAAATATTTAAAAATACTAAGAATATCTTTGTATTCATGGCACTATTGTGCGGTATTGAGGAAGCGGGGAGGGGGCCAGTGATAGGGCCATTAGTAATGTGCGGTGTATTAATCGAAGAAAAAGATGAAGCTAAATTAAAATCCATTGGCGCAAAAGATTCAAAATTATTGACGCCTAAGACAAGAGAGCTTCTTTTTGATCAGATTAAAGGCATGATAAAGGATTACAAGATAATAATAATTCCGCCTGCAGAGATTGACAAGGTTCTGCTTTCAAAAGATTCTAATCTTAACTGGCTTGAGGCAGACACTTCTGCCAAGATAATCAATGCCTTGAAGCCAGACAAGGCTGTTCTTGACTGTCCCAGTCCGAACATCAAGGCTTACATAGCATATGTCAGGAAGAAATTAGACAACAAGAAGATAGTGCTTGTTGCAGAGCACAAGGCAGATGTCAAGTTTCCTGTTGTTTCTGCAGCCTCTATTATTGCAAAGGTGACAAGAGACAGAGAGATAGAAAAGATCAAGAAAAATATCGGCATTAATTGCGGTTCTGGCTATCCTTCTGACGAGATTACAAAAGAGTTCTTGAAAAAGCATTACAAAGATTTCCCAGATATTTTCAGGAAGACCTGGTCTTCTTACAAGCGCGTTGCTGGTGTAAAGAATCAGAAGAAGCTTGGGGAATTTTAAGTATGCAAGCAGAGCGCGCTGTGCGCTTTTTGACAAAAAGTTTATATAGTCAATTCATTTAAATTTGCTTAATCATACTTAAGAGGTGATATGATGGAGGAAAGAAAGCTCATGTTCATTGCATTGCTTTTTATTGCAGCTGTGAGCGTGGTAGGACTTGTCAGCATGATGAAAACAAGCAGCACAGGTCATGCCGCAGCATGGGGCAATGTGTATGCAGATTCATCAAGTTACAGGAATTGCTACTGCAATAATGGGGAATATGCTTATGCTTGGCCAAGAAATCCTTTCAGTGCAATATACGGCCGAGATGTCAGATTTATAGGCCAGCGTACTGAGAATCAGTGCATGCATGAGTGCCGCGAGGCAGGATATACTGATTATTTCTGGGTAAATCCAGACGCTATACAGAATCCAGTTTGGCCAAGAAGGGACTGGTAATTTATTTTTTTCTTTTATAAACTAAGAGCGAAGCCTTTATATACTCCTGTATTCTAGCAAAATTAGATGACAGAAGCAATAGCTACTGATAAGGATAGCAAAATAACAAAGATAAATAAACTGGTTATGGACGGCTTCAAGTCCTTTGGAAAAAGGACAGAGCTTTTGTTTGAGCCCGGCTTTAATGTAGTCCTTGGGCCGAATGGCTCTGGAAAATCTAATATTCTTGATGCATTGTGCTTTGTTCTTGGAAAGTCTTCCTCAAAATCCTTGAGAGCAGAGAAATCTGCAAACCTGATATATAACGGCGGCAAGTCAAAAAAGCCTTTGAATAATGCAGAGGTAAGCATTGTCTTTGACAATAAGCAGAAAACTTTTCCTGTTGAGGAGGACACTGTCAAGATTTCCCGTATTGTCCGCCATGACGGCGTGAGCAGGTACAAGATAAACAACAAGACAAAGACAAGGCAGGAGATTGTGGACATGCTGTCTTTGGCAAGTATCCATCCAGACGGCTATAATATAATACTGCAGGGCGATATTGTAAAGCTTGTTGAGATGAGCCATGTTGAGAGGAGGCAGATAATTGAGGAGATTGCAGGCATCTCTGTCTATGAGGAAAAAAAGCAGAAGGCCTTGAGTGAGCTTCAGAAAGTCGAGGACAAGCTTAATGAGGCTGAAATCATATTGAAAGAGAGGCAGACTTATCTTAAGGAGCTGAAAAAAGACAGGGACCAGGCCTTGAAATACAAGAATCTGAAAGACAATATACAAAAGAACAAGGCCTCTTACCTAAAAAAACAGATAGACAAGAAAGAAGCTGAAAAAGCAAGGCTTGAGGAAAAAAGCTCAAAAAACAAGGAGCGTCTTGAAAAATTAAACTCGCAGATTAAAAATTTAAGAGAAGAGACTGCAAAAAGAAAAGAAAAGATAAAGCAGATTTCTGATGAGATTGAGGAAAAAGGAGAGGTTGAGCAGATAAAACTGCAGAAAGAAGTTGAGCAGTTAAGGGTTGAGCTTGCGACAAAGAAGACAAGAGTGAGCTCCTGCCATAATGAAATTTCCAGGATTAACCATAGGAAGATGCAGCTGCAGAAAAATATTGATGAGCTTGATGATAAAGTAAAGCTGTTCAAGACCCAGAAAGATGAGCTGAATGACAAGAAGAAATTTTTCGTGAAAGAGACTGCCTTGCTTGACAAGAAGATTGAGGATTTCAAGAAAAAGCACAAGCTTGAAGAAAGCTCTGATTTTGAGGCAAAGATAGAAGAGCTTGACAACAAGGCAGATGAAATCCAGAAACAGATACAAGTATTGCGGGAAAAGCAGCAAAACCTCATAAGAGAGAAAGACAAATGCGAGTTCCAGTTGCAGACAGTTGACCAGCAGATAGAGAAGGTAATTGAGCTTGAGAAAGAGCACAAGAACGAGATTGACCTGCTGAAGAAAAAGAAGAGCCAGTTCAAGAAGCTTACATTCGAACTTAATGAATTGCTTAATCTTGATTCTGAGCACGCAAACAAGCTGGCTGATGCCAGAAAAGATGTGTTCAAGCTGAATGAGAAGGTTGAGAAGCTGCAGATAAAGAATGCAGGCATAAAAGAAACGCTTTCAGCCAATATTGCAGTGAAGAAAGTGCTGGAGACCAAGAGCAAGTTTGGACAGATATACGGCACAATTGCAGAGCTTGGCACTGCTGACAAGAAATATTCTCTTGCATTGGAGATTGCAGCTGCAAAAAGAATCCAGAGCCTTGTTGTTGAAGATGACAAGACAGCTGCAAAATGCATAAAGTTCTTAAAAGAAAACAAGTATGGTGTTGCTTCATTCCTTCCTTTGAACAAGATAAAGCCCGCTGGAAAAGATGCTGGAATAGACAAACTTGCAAAGCAGAAAGGAGTCCATGGCTTTGCTATTGATTTGATTGAGTTTGATCCGAGGTTCAAGAATGCTTTCAGCCACGTGTTTGGAAATACGCTGGTTGTTGATAATATTGAGACTGCGAGGAAGCTGGGCATCGGCAGGGCGCGGATGGTAACTTTAGACGGTGATATTGCAGAAGCTTCTGGAGCCATGATTGGCGGTTTCAGGCACAAGAAAGCAGGAAGCTTCAGGCAAAAGGATCTTTCTGAAGATATATCAAAGCTCAAGAAAGAGATGAAGAGCGCGCAAAAAGATGTTGAGGATCTTGAAAAGCAAAGGACTGAGAATGAAAAGAAGATTTATGCAACAAGAGAATTGAAGGCAAATCTTGAGGGGGACATAATAAAGACAGAAAAGAGCCTTCATCTAGATTCAAGCGACCTGCAGGCAAGCGAGGCTTACAAGAAAGAATTGCTGGAGAACAAGGAGAAGTTTAACAAGGATATTGCAAAGGTTGAGGATGACATTGCTGAAAAGACAGAAGAGCTGACAGGAGTAAAGGTTGAGAAGCAGAAGATGCGGGCAGAGATAAATGAGCTGAGAAATCCAAGACTGCTTGCTGAATTAAACACGTTTCAGGAGAAAAAGAAGGAATTTTCTGAGGAAATCATAAAGATTGATGCAGATTTGAAGAACATCAGCGGCCAGGAAAAAGGAATAATTAGCAGTGACAAGGAAAATACTTTCAAGATTGTGAAAGAGCTGGAAAAAGAAGAAGCTGCATTTAATGATGAAATAAAAGAATTAAAATCATCTATCAAAAAACAAGAAGCAGACCTCAAGGTTAAAGATGCTGAGCAGGACAAGTTCCGTTCACAGTTCAAGAATTTGTTTGAGCAAAGGAACAAGATTAGTGATGAGATAAATGATGCTGAGAGCAAGGTTCTTGGCATTGAGGAAAATTCAAGAAAAGAAGAACTGACAATCAATACTTTCTCAATTGAAGAGGCAAAGGTCAAGGCAGAGCTTGCAGGAATGAATGCAGAGTTTGCGCAGTATGAAGGAGTGGAGCTGGACATGGAAAAGCCAGAAGAAAAACTGAAGAAAGAGATTGCTGATTTTGAGAAGATGATGGCAAACATCGGCAATGTTAATTTAAGAGCTTTAGAGATATATGAGACTGTTGAGAAAGAGTATAGCATCCTTATTGAAAAGAAAAATAATCTTATTGGGGAAAAAGATGATGTTGTGAAGCTGATGGAAGAGATTGAAACAAGCAAGAAAGGATTGTTTATGAAGACCCTTGAAGTTGTGAACAAGAATTTTGTTGACATTTTTTCTGCATTATCCACAAAAGGAGAGGCATTTCTTGAGCTTGAGAATCCTGAGCAGCCTTTTGAAGAAGGCTTGAGGATTAAAGTCAGGTTGACTGGAAAGAAATTCATGGATATAAGGAGCTTGTCAGGAGGAGAAAAGACTCTTACAGCGCTTGCTTTCTTGTTTGCTATACAGGAGCATGAGCCCGCATCATTCTATGTTCTTGATGAGGTTGATGCTGCATTGGACAAGGCAAATTCCCAGAAGCTTGCAAAGCTTGTGCGTGATTATTGCAAAAAAGCGCAGTATGTCATAATAAGCCATAATGATTCTGTTATTTCAGAAGCAGATGCTTTGTATGGTGTATCAATGCAGACAGATGCAGGCCTCAGCAATGTTGTGAGTCTCGACATAAGCAAGGCAAAAAAAGAAGTCAAGGCTTGATTACTGATAAGTTCAATAGTTTTGTTATTTTCTGCGCAGTTGTTTTCCATTGATGATTCTTTATTATTGTTTTTCTTGCATTATCGCCTAATTTTTTCCTTAGTTTAGGGTCTATTACAAGCCTTTGCAGGTCTTCAAACAAGGCTTCTGAATTGCGCCTTGGAAAGATCAGGCCGTTGACTCCGTCTTTGATGTATTCTCTTATGCATCCCACAGGTGTCGCGACTACTGGCAAAGCGCAGGACATTGCCTCCATTGTTGCCAAAGAGCTTGTCTCTGTCAAGGAGGGTATTGCAAAGATGTCCATTGCCTGAAGATATTTTGCTACTTTATTTGTTGAGCCTGCATAGATTATGTCTTTTCCTTTAGGCAGCTTGATTCCAGAGCCGACTATCAATAATTTGAGATTTTTATTTAGTTCCTGCAGCTTGTTAAATGCTTGTATTAATGTTGGCAGGTCTTTTTCTCTCCCTATCCTGCCGCTGAAACCTATAACTGTGTTTTTAGGATTGATTCTTATCTTCTTTTTTGCACTATTCTTTGATTTTGGAGGCGTGAACCTGTTTGTGTCCACCCCTAATGGAATAACCATCTTTCTTGCTGCGACTTTGTCTGCAGTTAATAGGTCTTCAAGTGATTTTGAGGGGACAAGAACAAGATCGCATTTATTGTACATGCTTCTTGCCAGCAGTCTTACTGCGTGCCACACAGGCCTCTTGAAGAATTTTATTGCTCGTGCGCTTAGCTCCCATTCAACACTGTGTACATAGCTTATCAATGGCTTTCTGAGCTTGTATGCTGCCTTTATTGCTGTGATTCCTATTGGCCCTATTGTCTGGTTAAAGACAAGATCTGCTTTTTCCATCTCTTTTTTTATTTCTTTTGACTTGAACCATGAGAAATAAATGTCTCCAAATCTTATTTTCATCAATGGAAGCCGGATTATCTTTACTCCGGATATTTTCTTGAACTGACCCTCAAATTTTGGCGCAATTACTGTTATATTGAATTCTTTTTTCAGGTATGGGATGAGCTCTTTCAGGAATCTTGCAATGCCGTCCCATCTCGGCAGAAAACAGTCTGTTGTGATTAATAGGTTTGGTTTCATTCTATCTTGTCAAAGACCTCTGCATATTTGCAGTTGTTGTTCCAGCCGTTTATTACAGCTTTGAAGTACACCATCCAGATTATTGGCCATATTATCAAAAACTGTGTTGCTGGCAGGCATTTCTGGCTTTCATGCACTTTTGTTGCTTGTATTTTTTTAGGAAAGGTTTTGGTTATGTCCACTACAAGCCTTGGCACCATTCTTTTTCTCACTCTAACAATGCTCCAGACATCAAATGAATAGACATCGCATTTGATTTTTTTCTTTTTTATCATGTCTTTTATCAGTTTGTATACTGCAAAATGGTCTGGATGAGCATCATTTGCCCCGTGCGTGAATATCTTGACTGGTTTTTCTTTTTGTATTAGCTTGTTCAGTTTTGATTCAATATTTTTTGCTTTTATGTCCAGCAGGAATCTGCCGTCTTTTACTCCCAGAAACACAACTCCGCTTCCTTTGAATATTTTGTCTGCCTTGTTTGCTTCCTTTATTCTTTTCTCTTTCACTATCTCTGGCTTTAGGTGCGGAGGGCTTAATTCTCCATATGAGAAGATGATTGTCTTTATTTTTTTGCCTTCAGAAGCATATTTTGCCATTGTTCCGCCTGCCCCGAAAGTAGGGTCATCACTGTGCGCCCCTATCACCAGAATTGTTTGTTTTCTTGCCATTTAGGAGAAAATAGTTGTTTTTATTTAAATAGTTTGCTTATTGCCTTTTCGTATTACTACGTAATTTCCTAGAAGAATCAGCGCACCCCCAACAAGTATGAATGCTGTTATTGGCTGGCTTAAGAATACTGCAGCCAAGATTGCCGCGCTAACTGGTTCTAGCAGCAATATTATTCCTGCATCTGATGCAGGCACTTTTCTAACACCTGCAAAATAGAATAAATGCGGTGTTATGTTTGCAAATACAGCAAAGAGGAGCAAGTAAAGCCAGATATTTGCAGGCAGACTAAATGTGAATGCAGTTATGCTGGGGTCTTTAATGAAAATCGATATTATTGGATATGAGATTGCCAGAAAGATTAGAGTGAATAAGACGCAGCCGAATTGTGTTGTTATTGGGTGATATTCTTTTATGCCAGACACTCTTCCAAATATCACCCATCCTGACAAACAGACGCCGCCTAATATAGCAATTATGACGCCAATAACGTTTCCGGCATGTGTTATGCTGAAGGGGTTCACTAAAACAATTACGCCCGCGATAACAAGCACCATCGCTAGAATTTTATTTTTTGTTATCTCTTCTTTTAAGAATATTCTGCTTAAAAGCACGGTCCATAAAGGTTGGGCATAAAAAAGAAGGACCACTATTGCTACAGGCACTCCTAATATAACCGGACTGAATTCAGCAAGCGCCGTCAGCGCTCCAATTATGCCGTATGGCACAAATACTTTCAGCATCTTTGCTTTTATCCTGCATTCTTTTTTGAATAGAATAAATGGCAGAAGAAACACAGTAAATAATAATGGCAGTATGGAAATCTGATATAAGGATAAACCAGCATCTGCAAGTGCTTTGCCTCCAAAGACGATTAGGCCGGATAGAATTCCTGCGATTACGACATAAAGATATTCTTTTTTCATGGTAAAAAGATTGAATGCGCCGACTGGGATTCGAATTCCTGGGTGCAAAGCCTTGACTTAAACACCTCCCAGATAAGCGGCTCCCTTCAGGTCTTACGGCCTATGGAAGGCCGCTGTTTGCTAGGCACGAGATGAACTCTATGCCTCATAGCCATTAGACCATCGGCGCATCTATGCTCAGTAATTTTTTAGTCTTATATAAAGTTAACGTTTAATCAATTCTTTTGTCAAAGGAACTCTTTGATGCTTTTTATAGTATGTGTATTTGTAATTATGTTTGACATTTGATGGTTTGATTTCTTTAAAGAACTTGTCAATTTCCTTCTTTTTGTAAATATAAAGATTTTTATTGCTTAGAGACGTGGTAAAATTAAGTGTAAGTAGCGCTTGTTTAACTTCTTTGATGAAAATAGGATCTCTGCTGATGATTCCTAGCATCGCTGTTTTTGGGTGATGTCTATGAATGGAACCATCTGTATCAAATAGGCCACGGATATATGCGCGCAATAACGGTTTATTGCTTTTGATTTGTTTTGGAATCTTGAGATTTCCTTTCTTTTTGCCAATAGGGACAGAATATGTGCTTGATAAATGATTTACTACTTCTTTAGAATATGCAAAACACTTAATTTTATTGCATTCTTTTTGAGTGTAAGTTCGTGCGGTGATACCAAACAGATCTTTGTATAATTTTAATACGTGCATAGAATACTTTTTATCAAGATCTTTGTCCATAGAAATAGATATTTCATATGTTATTTTGTTCATGTGACCATCTCCTGCTAATGCACCAAGAAATTCTGCGAATTTTTCAGTTAAAGAAGGAATTTTTATTTTTTCTGATTTATTTTTGATCTGCATTGTTCGCAAACTCAGATCTATTTTAGTATTTGTCAGTCTGCATAGAGTTAGATAGTGTTTGCGGGGTAATTTAGAGTGTTCATTGCGATAGAAAAATATCATGCTTCTGCTGACTTTTAAAATTTGAGCTAGTTTTTCCCAAGATTTTTTGGTCTTTTCTTTTGTTTCTATTAGAAATTGTGTTTGTTTGCCTTTTGGAAAGATAACATATTTCATATGCTCCGTAAGGTTTTCGAGATATTTAAACTTTTCTACATCATAACCATTAGACTAATCATCATCCACTCCTGTGCAGAATACTGCATATACTGGCCTGTGGTCAGAAATAGCTTGTTTTGCTGTGTCCATGTCCATTCCAGAATCAAAGTAATGTATTCTGCTTAACCTGGTGTATTCAGCTGTATTAGAATCAAAGATTATATTATCATAAAGGTTTCCTGTTTTTCCTATTGTGCTCTTTCCTTCTTGTATTGCTACGTTTACATCTGGTATTTGCCAGATATAATCAAAGTTATCTTGTGTTGGCTGCGTGTTGAAATCTCCTGTTAATATCAAGTCATTTTCAGCAGAATCTTTTTCCTGATAATATTCATATACGCTTGCTATTTGTTTCATCTCTTCTGTTCTGTCTTTTGCACTTTCTCCGTATTTTACGTGCACAGTCAATATTGTAAAGTCAAATTCTCCTGCTTTAAAGCTTGCATAGTATGGCTCTCTCAAAAACTTGTCAAATTTGTCATAATATGTCCTGCCTTCTGATGTTGGTTTTATTTTCTCATTGAAAATAAATGCATATCTTTCTTTTTGCACATTTCCCACTTCATCGCTAACTATATAGTCATAGCCAGGAAGCATCTTAACTGTCCTGTTCAAGATAACAGGATCTCCTAATACTTCCTGAACTGCAATCAAGTCAAATTCAGACAAGACTTCTGCTATTTGCTTTAATTCCTCATCTGTCCTGCTGTTGTCTGAGAATTTTCTGATGTTAAAAGAAGCGATTGTGATATTTGGAGAGCAGACTTTAATTGGCTCTTCAAATTCTATCATTCCTGTTATTCCGCATCCAGTAATCAATATTAATAATGCAAATAATATTATTTTCTTCATGGATTTTTATCTGGAATGTGTTCTTTATATGTTTTTCCTAAGAATTTCCGCAATATTTACGATAATTGCTTTTCTATGTTAGAAATAAACTTGTCAAAATCATGCGCTTTTACTGCGCATCCGCAGGCATGCTCATGTCCTCCGCCATATCCTTCTACATCTACTAATGCTTTTTCAACAATTGGCTTCAGGTCAACGCTCATTGCGCGGATGCTGCACCTGAGCTCTCCTGATTTTTCTCTTCCTAACACGATTATGCTGTCTGGAAACAAATGCATTAATTCATTTGAGAGATCTTTTGTGAGGCTTAGCTTGTCTTCTGTATACTTGAACACTTTTACTTTCTTGTCTGTCTTTTGTTTAAGCAGTCTTTCCTTGAGTTCTTCATATACCTTGTTTATTTTCTCGTATTTTTTGTACACAAATTTTCCTTTAGGCGTGGTTTGGTCAAGTATTTCATAAGGAGAGTTTATTCTTGTCATTGTCTTGATTGATTTAAGCACTTCAGATGTGCTTCCTTTAAGATTAAATGAAAAAACCTTGTTCAATACGCTCATTTTTGTCTCAAACAATATTTCTCTGGCTGTTTTGTATTTTTCAGGCATAAGATCAGAGTATTTTTCCCTGAATTCATCTGCAAAATCAGGAAGATACCAGTCTCCCAGGCATCCGACCATTGCTATCCACATGTCTTCTTTGACTACCTGATAGCATAAGTATGCTGCAGGAATGTTCAGGTTTTCATTTTTTATTCTTGGATTGAAATATTTTACATTTTCTCTTTGCAGTACAGGATGATGGTCTATCCATATTACAGGAACACCTGCCTTGTCTATGAATTCCTGGTCAACCATTGCTATATCTAGTACAAACACTTTGTCTGCGCCATATTCTTCCACTTTTCTTGCATATTGTTCTGTCAGGTTTGGTTTTGCTTTCAGGACAAGCCCTTTTCCTTCTTTTACATGCTTATATAATAATAGAAAGCTTGCCAGCCCATCCTGATCATCATGGAAGAAGAATAAAGGCCTCTTGCAAGTATCTAGTTCTTCTTTTATTTGTTTTATTTCTTTTTCACTCAGCATAGAAATCTGAAAAGGCAAAAGGTTTTTAAATCTTCCTTAATTTCTTTATATCATGGCTTTGTGCGATGGATGCGTAAATCAGAAATTTGGAAAAAAATGCTGGTTTTATTGGGAAATGAAAAGCAAGTGCTCTCAATTCAAGAGAGACCATACTTCTGAGCCAGAATTCAAGGAAGAGGAATGATTTTAGTCTTCTCTAAAGTCTCTTTAATCAATTTCTGAAAGTCTATCTTGCTCTCTAGTTCTTTTATCTTATTCAGATTAGCCCTTGTTTCAGGATGTTTTGCTATCATGAATGAGCAGCAGTCAGAATAAGGCAGTATTGATGTCTCAAATGTTCCAATCTCTTCTGCTTTTTTGATTATATCTACCTTGTCCATGCCTAATAATGGGGTGAAGACAGGCTCTTTTGCAGCGTCATAAATAACTTCAAGATTATCTAGTGTTTGGCTAGCCACCTGCCCCATGCTGTCTCCTGTCACAAATGCTTTTGCTTTCTCTTTTTTCAAAATCTCTTCTGCAATCATGAACATGACTCTTCTGTAGACAATCATCCTGTATCTTGCAGGCACTTTTTTGATTATTTCCTGCTGCAATTGCTTGAAAGGAACCAAGTACAGTTTTGTTTTCTTCTTTGTGAACTTTGATAATATCTTTGCTGTCTTCACAACCTTGTTCTCAACATATCTTTTCTGTATAGTCTGGTTGTGGAAGTGCACAAACACCATCTGCGCCCCTCTTTTCAAGAGCATATAGCTGCTCACAGCAGAATCAATTCCCCCGCTTAATAGAGATATTAGTTTCATTTTAGTAGTTCATTGATATGCGCTATTTCCTTTTTTAATTGTTTTTCATGTTTTTCTAGGTCTGCACCAACATGTTTTTGTTTTCCTTCCTTAATTAGGCATATTCTTTCAATCAGCCAGCTGATTAAGCCAAGTATCCTGTACGTTTTTGTGATTTGGATTATTTGCTTCTCTTCATCTGTCTGCCCAAAACCATATGCTTTTAGGAATTTTTCTTCTTGTTCTTTTGTTATGTGGTTTTCTGCTATGAATGTTCCTAAGTCCATAAAGAAATAATCATAGCCTGCAAGTTCCCAGTCTATCAAAACAATATTTTCATCCTGCACAAGAAAATTTTCTAGAACAGGGTCGTCATGGATTAAATGTATTCTTTTGTAATTTTTAAGAAGGGGCTTGATTTTATCTACTCTTGTTTTTACCTGATTATACAATTCAACCATAGAAGTATTGAACTCTGCACCCATCTTTTTGCTTGTTTCTAATAAGTTTTTCCTGCACCAGTCGCTTATTATTTTTGGCGGCCGGTCTTTTGATTCGTCTGTTATTGAATGCACTTTTTTCATCAAATCCGCAATCTTAACAAGGAGATCATCTGATAATTCTTTTATTGGTTGTCCTTCTATAAATTCTTGAATCATGTAATTATACTCTATGAACTTTTTAGAGGTATCTGACAAGAGTGCTTTGGGCGCAAACTGTCCGTCAAGTTTTTTAAGTATGGCATACTCTTTTTCACAATTGTCAAACTGCAGATTAGCATAAATCCTCAGCACAAATTTCCCTTTGTCTGTTTCTAGAAGATAATTCAGATTGTGCGCACCGCTGCCGAGAACTTTGTGGGAAGTTATTTTACAATTCAGTTTAGACTCAATATTTTTTATGAGTTCTTTTGGTATTTTCATTTTTTCTTCAATAAATACCCATAATATTGTATTTTTCTTCTGTCTTTTGTATACCATCCAAAAAATTCTGTTTTCTTCTCTATCTTGAATCCTGCTTTTTTGAACATTGGTTCTATTTCTTTCTTGTGATAGCTTTCAATAGTCCATTTTGTTTTTCTTAGGCTTTCTTGCTGTTTTTTTGTTAATTTCTTTGGTACTGTTAATGCAAAATATCCGCCGTCCTTCAATACCTTGTTAATTCTTTTGAATAATTGCAGCGGATTTTGTATGAATTCCATCACACTGGTTAGAATTGCTGCATCAAAATGATTCTTAGGCACTTTCAGCGGTTTTTCTATGTTTTGGCATATCAGTTTTTGAAAAGGCAGTTTTTTTGCTTGCTTTATCATGCCTGGCGCAATGTCGATGCCAGTCACTTGATATCCTTTCTTGAAAAAAAGCGCAGAACTTATTCCTGACCCGCACCCCAGATCAAGCACTTTTGCCTTTTTATTGCTTATCTTGCCGATTATCATTCGTGCTATTTTCAAGTGTGCTGTGTATTTTGCCCATTTAACAATGCGGCCATATTCTTTTGCTAATTTAGAATATTCTTTCTTTATTGTTTCAGGTTTCATTTCAAATACTTCATCCTTGTTTCTATCAAATACTTGTTCAATTCCTCTTTATTATTAGGTTCTTCTGGCAGTTTGCTTGTTTCCCTGCACTCTTTTAGCTTGTAGAACAAGTCTGCAATCAATTTTTGCGCCTGGTTATGCACTTTTGAGTTTTTTGGCAGTGTTGATTGCTCTTCTTTTTTGAGTTTTATCAGTTCTTTTACAACAGGAAACTTGAAATGCTTGTTTGTTATAGTAATATTTGGTTCTAGCTTGCCTTGTTCCAATAAATAAATGCCAGTCATCAATGATCTCAGCACATAAAGGTATTTTTTTACAGTATTCTTGCCTTTATCTAAAAATTTTTTGTAGTTCTGCATCGCCATGCCGTTGTAATGGAAGTATAATCTTCTGCACATGCATCCTTTTGCAAGTTTTTTCAATTCCCTGTGCTCTTTTGAGGTGACTATGTTCAATGGAGACAGCAATTGCTCAAGCACGTTTCCATTGGGCTTTATCATCAGTCCAATGAATTTCTCAATCTCCTGCGATACAAAATCATTGTCACCCTGCATTATCTCTACCACAGGCCATGGCTTGCGCAGCCCTAATAATTCTTTTGTTGGCACTATATGACATCCGCGAATATCAAAATCAGAGTCTTTTGATGCAAAGCCGTACAGATGAGCTCCGCTCAAGCTGTAGAACACAGGATTCTTTACCTTCCCCTTCACAAACTTCTTCAGTTCTTTTAGCTCTTTCATATTGTATTTTTCAGTATATGAGTATTTAAATATTTTGCAAACATCTCTGGATTCATGAGAGTTCCTTGTATAAAATGCAAAGGCAGGAATCCAGCTAATTGCGGCCGTACTTTTTGCCCGATTATAGCTAAATCAAAGGCCTTGTTCAAGGTAAAGGACCAATTGAACAAGGAGGATTTCTTTGGCTCTTCTCCTGCTCCATTTGTGGGAAGGTTTGGCTATCCAAACATCAATGTCGGAATATTGAGCCCTCCTGAGCAGAAAGATGATGCCTGGCTTCATGATGCTCCTCTGCACTGGTCTGCTGAAAATTTTGATCTGCATCAGATAATTGATTTAAGGTCTGCTTTGATTAATTCAAGATTCAAGGCAAATGTAAAAGAAAGAAGCAACAGGTTATTAGGGATTTCCCAGGAAGTTGGCATGGCTTCAAAGCCAGTTGATATTGAAGTGAACCTGAAGAAAAAGCCTGTTTTTCGCTTGAACACAGATGCTTACATGGCTCCTACTGGCCCAAATGCCCAGCTAAAAAAGATTGAAATCACCTCTAACCCAAAAATACATACAAAAGTTGACAAGGTTGTATCAGATACTGGCTTGAAATCAGTTGATGGATTAAATTATCTTTACAATAAAGGCTTTGATGAAAACTTTTTAAGCAAATTATTGAGTGTAGGAACTTTAGGCTTCAAAGACAGGAGAAAATTAGTTCCAACAAGGTGGAGCATCACTGCAACAGATGATATTTTGTGCAAGAATCTGATGAATGACATAATACAATATCCTGAATCAGATTATCTTGCTTTCTTTGGCTCTTATTTAGGAAATTATTACTTGATTTTGTTCTTCTCAGAGTTCTGGTCTTATGAATTGTTTGAGTCTTATTTGCCTAAGGCTGGCTGGAATCCTACAGATAAGCTGGATTACATGACAGATTATGAAGGCTTTACTGGCAGGAAATATTATGCAGAGAATTGTGCAGGAGGTTATTACACTGTAAGATTAGCAATCGCTGAAAAGATGAAACAAATGAAAAAACAAGCTTCTGTTTTGACATTAAGATTTATCACAGGAGAATATGCTGTTCCATTAGGTGTCTGGGTAACAAGGCAGGCTGCAAGAAAGGCCTTAAGCAATAAGCCAATAAGATTCAGTGACAAAAAGCTGATGTTAACTTATGCAAAGAACTTAATCAAAAGAAAATTTGGGGTTGATATTGATTTCTTGTTAAAAGAGAGTGTTCTGCTGAAGGAATTAGGCAGGCAGAAAAGGCTTGGCGCTTATTTTTGAATGCTTCGAGAAAGGAAATTATATATTTCGCAGTTTTTTCCTTAAATCTTCAAGAAGTTTTGATATTTCTGCTAATTTTCTGCCATCTTTAATATCTTTTCTTGATTGTTTTATGTTTTTTACTTGGTTCTCTATGGTTCCTGCTGATTTCCTTATTCTATATTTAAGATTCTTCAGATTTAATGAATAAAAGATATATTCTCCTAAAATTTTTTCAATAGCACAATTTGCTTGTTTGCAATCTTCAAGCTTCTTCTTAAAAGATTTTTTCCATTCGTCTGCTCGTTTTTGAAAAAAGTTTTGCATATTATATTAAGAATAATAGGTGTTTATAAATGTTTTCCATTTACATAAAAAAGAAAAAAAATAAAAATTTATGGAAGTTTTCCGTCAACTTCTTGTGCCAGTTTCAGAAGATTTTCTTTAGAGCAAAGATCTGTTGACGCTCCGATGCTTGTCAAGTACTTGTCGTGCGTCCATACGATGTTTTCTCTTCCTACCTGTTGGTATTTGTAGTTTCTTGTTCCAACATCTGTTTCTGCATCCAGTCTTCGCATGCCTAGGCCCCTGTCAAATTCCCTGTCAGCTTCTTCTGCTGTTTCCCAGTCCACTATTGTGAATCCTGAGGTGTATTTCTTGTTCATCATGTCGCTGAAGGTTACCCAGCAGGTCTTGTCGCTTGCCTTGACTGTTGTTATTACGTTTTCTTCTGTCACGCCGCAAAGTTCTGCAAACCTGTGTACAGGCACAAACATGTCGCATACTTTCTCAATGTCTGCTCCAAGTGGCGCCAGGTTTTTTGGCGGTTCCATTATTTCTTTCTCTGGCTCTGGTTCTGGTGTTGTTTCTGGTTCTGTTACAGGTGCTGGTTCAGCTTCTTTTTCCATTGGCTGACAAGCAACAAGAAGAACTAGAACAAGTACCAGCAAAGCGGTTATTATTTTCTTCATTTATTATCACCTTGTGCTGTTAGTAGGGTATCTATATAGAGCAGCATATATAAAGATTTTGCTTTCAAACTGTCTTTTCCATCACCAATAAATATTTAAATCTGGCATTCAATAGGAGGCGTATGCAGTCCTTAAGAAGGAATATACAGGATCTGGCAGTTGCCTTGGATAATCTGCAGTCCAATAATGTCTCTCTTGATAAGCCTTCAAAAGATGCATTGCCTACTGATTTCAAGAGAAATCAGAATGATTATTTCAGGAATGCTGTTTATACTGCAATTAAATTTCTTGAGAAAGATGCTTCTGAGATAGGAACTGTTCCGCCTGAGAACCTGCAGGATGTTGAGCAGATAAAGGCATTGATTATTAAGCTGGGATTGTCAAAAGATGTGAATGAGCTGAAATTGATTGTTAATCATATTGCAGCGCTTGCTGCAAAGATAAAAATGCCTGAGAACAAGATGCCGGTATTGCCTGCAGACATAAGCGATGCAGTGAAGGCAGATGTAGATGAGCTGCAGAAGTGCTATGCAGCTGGATGCTACAGGAGCACTGTAATTATCTGCGGAAGATTGTTGGAGATTGCCTTGCACAGGGTTTATTTTGATGCAACTAAGAATGATTTACTGGAAAAATCACCAGGCATAGGCCTTGGCAACCTGATTGCAAAGCTGAAAGACAATAATATTGAATTAGATCCTGGATTAAGCAACCAGATTCACTTGATTAACCAGGTGAGGATTCATTCAGTGCATCACAAAAAAGAGGTATTTACGCCAAGCAGGGAGCAGGCACATGCAATAATGCTTTACACAATGGACGTGCTTGGCAAATTGTTTAGAAAATGATCTTAGAGATTATTGCATTGCTTGTATCTGCATTATTCTTTCTTGCAGGCATAATAATAACAATATTAGGCATTGCAGGCTCTTTTGTTGTTTTGATAGGAGCAGTTTTATACGACGTTATCACATGGTCTTGGCAGATATCTCCAAGGACTTTATTGATTCTTTTTGGAATTGCCTGTTTAGGAGAGATTTTTGAGTGGGTCTTTAGTGTCTATGGCGCAAAGAAGTTCAAGATGTCTAATATTTCCATAATCGGCTTTATCATCGGAACAATTGCAGGAGCGATAATAGGTGTTCCAATCCCTATCATCGGCCCGATTATCGGCGCTTTCATAGGAGCTTTCCTGGGAGCTGCAATATTCTCTTTCATTGAATTGCATGATGTCAAGAAAGCATTGAAAGCAGGCATTGGAGCGTTTGTTACAAGAATTGGTGTTATAATAATGAAATTATTTCTTATACTGATAATGCTTGTTATTTTTTATTTCGCGGTATTTGTCTAAAGAAACGGTCGCTGTTTGCTTTTTTGTACTTTCTTTTTTGCGCTTCAACTATCTGCTTTCGTGAATATTTTTGTTTTATGTCAAATAAAGCAATATAATATTCTGCGCCATTATCATCCTGCAATGCAGTTATTATTTTAGAATAAGAATATTTTTTATTTCCAGTCATTTTTTCTAATACTCCTGTAAGATTCCCAATCTCTTCAGGATATGTTTCTTTTGCTCTTTCTATATCTCTTTCAAAAGGCAGTAAATATGCATCTATTGCAAATACTACAAGATCTTTTGCTGTTAATTCCATATCTTAAAGAAAAAAAGTGATGCCTTATAAAGCTTTTATGTTCTTCTTGAACTCTTCCAGCTCTGTCTTGAATCTTGTTAAGGTCTTTTCTAAATGTGGAACCTGGCTTTTTATCAAATCAGCTGTGTGCTGCAGAATGTCTTCTCCCTCATATTCTTCTTTGGATGTGAGTTCAAGCTCTTTCAACTCTATTTTCTTTCCTTTTGTTGCTGCTTTTCTTGCTTTTTTCCATTTGTCAAACAGTTCTTTTGCTCTTGCAGGCACTTGTTTTGGCTCTACACCGAGCAAATCAGCGACTTTTTTCACATGTGCTGTTGCTTCTTTTTCTATTTTCTTTGCAGCATGCCCTGCTGCAAACACAATCCTAACAACACCGTCTTTTACTTTTGTTGTTTTCAATATCTTGATTTCTTCAGCATCAATTGTGTTATTTAGGTGTGTTCCTCCGCAGGCTTCTACATCTATTCCAGGAATATCCACGATTCTCAGGAATTTTCCAGGCACTGCTCCGCCTTGATACAGGCGCATGCCGTATTTTTGCTCTGCTTTTGTTCTTGGCATGAAGCTCAGCTTTATTGCAATTGCTTTTTTTACTATCTTGTTTGCTTCTTTCTCTATTTTTTTCATTTCTTCTTCTGTTATTGCCTGGTAGTGTGTTACATCTAAGTATGCTTTTGTGACATCTTTTTTTGCAGAGGCCTGGTTGACATGATTTCCTAAGACTATTCTTGCAGCTGCATTAACTATGTGTGTTGCAGTGTGGTGCTGTGTCAATTGTCTTCTTCTTTTATAGTCTATCTTGCATTCAATAACATCTCCTTTCTTGAACTTTGGCTTTTCTTGAAGAGTGTGTATTACATGATTTTCCTGCTTGAACACATCAATGACATCTGCTCCGCCTATTGTTCCGGTGTCATGCAATTGCCCGCCTGACACTGGATAAAAGCAGGTCTTGTCTAATATGACATGATTGTCAACAACTTTCAATATTTTTGCATTGAAATCAACCAGTTTCCAGTCATCAAAATAAGTGCATTTTGTCTCAGGTATGTCTTTTCCTATCTCTATTCTTTCTTCTCTTTCTGTTGCAGTTACAGCTTCTTCTTGCTCGTGTTTTGCTGCAACCAATGCATAGAAATTGTCAGGAATGTCTATTTTCTTGCCCTGCTTTTCAGCTTCATCCCTTATCAGCTCTGGAGAAATGCCCTGGCTGTCATATAATTCAATCAGTTCTTCTGGTGTTATTTTCTTTCCTAATACTCTTTTGATTATTTCTTTGGTCTTTTTCTTTGTTGCATCATATTTTTCTTTTTCAACAGCTAATATTTTTTTAATGCCTACAAGATTGTCTTGCAGTTCTGGAAACAATGGCTTCAGATAATCAGCATGCCATTTGAATACATCAATCAAGTCAATGTTCCATTTGTACTTGTCAATAAAACCAAAGCATCTTCTTAATATGACTCTTAGATTGTACATGCCGCCTACATTGCTTGGCAAGGCCCCGTCTGTCAATGCAACTAATAATGCTCTTGTGTGTTCTGCCACTGCATAAAGCGCGGTTATTGGCATTATTTTTTTCTTTAGTTCATCTACAGTCATGCCAAGTTCTTTTGCGACTTTTTCCCATGCTTTTCCTATGTCTTTTGTTTCCTGTACATTCAGGTATGGTGCTAATGGCACAAAGTCTTGCATGAATGATTCATCAATCTCTATTCCTGTCTTTTCTTTTAGTTTTTGCATCACTGTAGGGAATGTTGCGTCATAGCTTGTTGCTGTTCCTTGGGTAAACCAGGGGATTCTTTCATGCCCCTGCCCCATGTCTAGGACCTTGATGTCCAGTTCTTTTGGACCGTCTGGCGTGTTTTCATACTGCATGTACACTTGATTGCTCACTTCAAGTCCTCTTGAGAAGAATTCAACACATGGGCCGAAGTTTCCTCCTCCTGCCCAGGCATCTTCGTGTATTGTCAATTCAGTGAGCGGGAGCCCCATGCCTTCCTGCAACCACGTTAAATGATCTTTCAGGTATTTGTTGATGTCATATTTTTTTGGAGATACAAAAGCATGCTCTCCAAGCATCACAAAGCCTACAAAGTGGCCTGTTATGCCGACATTGTCAATATCAGAGAATCGTAAACAAAATTGTGGTATTACCAGTGGATTTGCAGGCGGCTCAACCTCTCCTGAGACAACAAATGGCTGGAATGCAGCGATAGAGGCGATTGTGAATTCTGTTGTGGGGTTCCATCTTGCAACCACAGGGTATCTTGTTATGGGCGTGTAGCCGAGTTTCTTGTGGATTTTTGCATATTCTTTCCATGCCTGCAGGTAATCAAGCTTTTTCTTTGCAGGACTGTCTCCTATGAACCTGAATCCTCCTGAGCAGGCTGGTTCTCCGCACAGTTTCTGGTCTTCATTGACTGTCCAGAACCACTGCCCGCACTTGCATTTTCTTCTGAAGAAACCCATTTCAGCAAGTGTCTTGACAGGATAATGCTTCTCATAATCCTTTGTGCACTCTGATTTAAACCATTTCTTCAGTGCATCGTCTGTCTTGAAGTATTTTTTTGCAGAGCACTTGGATACATCAAAGCTTTTAGTGGATTTTTTCTCTTTGTGCATATCCTGAGGATTATGACTACCTATTTATAAAATTTGTCTTGAATTAAAGAAAAAGGGTAAAGAAAAAAAAGAAATTTTAGTAGTCGTCGTCTTCAGTCTTGTTCCTGCCAAGCCTTGTAAAGCCGATTACAAGTCCGATTATGACAAGCAGTACGACAAGTACAAGCAATAAGATTTCAAGTGCTTTCCTTATTTTTGCTGTGTCTTGAACTTTTTCTTCAGCTTCTTCTACTGGTACAGCTTCGCCTTCTGTTTCCTGGTCTTCTGTTACAATTAATTCAACAGTGCCTTCTTCTGGAATTATGCAGCTTTCATCCTGTTTGAAGTTGATGTATGTTCTGCCTGTTGTCTTGTAGTGGCCTTCTCCATACTCAACTGTGATTTCAACTGCATGCAGGCCGTCTGCACCGCATTTTGGCATTCTCAGGTACATCTCTTCTGTCTCTTGCTCGTCACCATCTTCAATCTCATTGATGTATGTGGTTGCTGCAAGCTCAAAGTCTGGGATGTATAGTCTGACCTTGACGTCTTCCTGAGTCTTTTCTCCGTTGTTCTCTACCCTCACAGATGTCATCAATGCTTCATTTGCATTTATCTGTGTTTCTGGATAGAAGATTACATCTTCGATTTTTAGGCTGTGTCTTGGAACATCCAGCTTGATTGGATATCTTCCGATTGTTTCTTCGTCATTCCTGTCTATTAGCATGACTCTAAGCAAATAATCGTCCTGATCAAACTCGTCTGAAAAATCAATATCAAATGTGAATTGTCTTACTTCGCCAGCTTCCATGCTCACAGGGCCTTTATGATCTTCTGCCCGTTCTGTCAGTGAGTATTCAAAGCCAGATACAAAGACCTTGATTTCCATGTCATCTACGTCTTCATCTGCTTCCAATAGAACGTCAACTTCATATTCCTGATTTTTCTCAATGTCAAGTCTTGTCACTTGATCCTGTCTTAGCAACACATCATCAAGCTCGACTTCTTGTATTGTGACAGGAACTGCGCTGACTGCTGCAGTCATTGCTAACAGTGTTATCAAAAACAAACACAGCATTCCTATTGTTTTTGTTTTCATGTTTTAAACCCCCCTATCAATGTAAAATAACTATTGTTACTACTCTCAAAGAGATAAAAGTATATAAAGCTTTCGGAATTGTTAGCATTACTTAGTAGCAACGCCTCTCTTTGAGGATAAATTAAGCAAAGTTTTTTATAAGGTCATAAAACTAAGATTTTTGGGATGAAAGATGATAAGGCAGCCTATTGTGGCCATAATGGGCCACGTGGATCATGGAAAGACTTTGCTTCTTGATAAGATTAGGGGTACGGCTGTTGCAGCTAAAGAGCATGGCGGTATAACACAAGCCATTGGCGCTTCTATAATTCCGATTGATACAATTAAGAAAGTGTGCGGAAACCTTTTGAGCAATATCAAGGTGACTATTCCTGGCCTGCTGTTTGTTGACACTCCTGGACACGCTGCTTTCAACAGCTTAAGGAAAAGAGGCGGCAACCTTGCTGATATTGCCATCCTTGTTGTTGATGTCAATGAAGGATTCAAGCCCCAGACAATAGAATCAATGGAGATATTGAAGGCTTTCAAGACTCCTTTCATAATTGCTGCTAACAAGATTGACTTGATTTCTGGATGGAGGCCTGATAAGGGGCCTATTTTAAAGAAGATTTCAGAGCAGAATGATCAGGTTCAGCAGGAATTAGACAAGAAGATTTATGAAGTTGTCGGCAAGGTGTATGAGATGAGCCTTGAGGCAGAGCGCTTTGACAGGGTGAGTGATTACACAAAGCAGATTGCTATTGTTCCTACCTCTGCTGTCACAGGAGACGGCATTCCAGAGTTATTGATGGTTCTAACCGGTCTTGCCCAGAAATTTCTTGAGAAGCGGCTGCAGGTAGACATAAAGAAAGCTGCGCAAGGAACTGTTTTAGAGGTCAAGGAAGAGCGCGGGCTTGGAAAGACAATGGACACTATAATCTATAACGGCTCTTTGAAAGTAGGAGATAATATTGTTGTTGGTGGAATGGCAGGCCCTATTTCTGCTAAAGTCAAGGCTTTGTTCTTGCCAGCCCCATTAGCTGAGATGCGGGAGAAAAGAACAAAGTTCAAGTCAGTCAAGGAAGTGCATGCTGCTAATGGCGTGAAGATTGTTGCTCCTGGAACAGAGGATGTTGTTTCTGGCATGCCTTTGAAAGGAGCAGGTGATGATTTAGAGAAAGCCAAAGAAGAGGTGCAGAGCGAAGTTAAAGAGGTCTTGACAGAAGCCACCTCAAAAGAAGGCATTATTGTAAAGGCAGACAGTCTTGGCTCTCTTGAAGCTTTGGCTGTTTTACTTAAAGAAAAAGATATTCCTATACAGAAAGCATCTGTCGGCGTGATAACAAAGAGGGATTTGTCAGATGCAGAGGCAAATTATGAAAAAGATCCATTAAGAGCAGTTATTCTTGGATTTAATATTCCTATGCCGGAGAATGTTCCAGAGCATGTCAAGGTGATTGCTCATCCTGTTATCTATAAGGTCATTGAGGATTATGAAGAATGGGTTGAAAAGACCAAGAAAGACATGGAGCTTGCTGCAATGGGCGTTCTTACAAAACCCTGCAAGGTCAAGCTGTTGAAAGGTTATGTGTTCAGGCAGAATAATCCTGCTGTTGTTGGTATTGAGGTTATAACAGGCACGCTCACAAATAATATTCGGCTAATGAATCCAGACGGCAAGGTCTTGACAGGTGTCAAGGGAATGCAGCAAGAGCAGAAGAATATTGAGTCTGCTGAAAGAGGAAAGCAGGTTGCTATTTCACTGCCAGATGTAACAGTAGGAAGGCAGATAAAAGAAGGGGATATATTATATTCATTTATTTCTGAAGATGATTTCCGCAAATTTAAAGAATACAAGCAGTATCTTACTGATGAAGAAAAAGATTTATTGAAAGAAATTGCAGAGATTATGCGAAGAAATAATCCTGTGTGGGGGGTTTAAGATGAAGAAATATAAGATAAGCATTGCTGAGGGCAGTGATGAACGCTTGAAAGGAGCTCTTGGTTATGAACAAGAGCACACAATAGAGATGGGAAATGATTTCTTTAGGTTTTTTTATGAAAATAATCTTGACGATATTAATGCTAAAAGAAGCAGTCTATTCCAGAAAGTTAAAAAAGCTATTCTGGATAATAAGGACACAGACGTTGTTGTGGAGCTTCTGCATCATTCTGAAGGAACAGAAAGGTCTATTGCTTCAAGTATTCCTTTTCATTTAAGCATGTATGCTCTGCTGGTTAAGGATTTGATGCAAGAGCTGGCTCCTGATGCAAGTTATTCTTTTACTTATACTTTAGAGAATCCAAAGCCGAATATTCCGCCGCATCAAGACAAGCTTGAAAGCACTACTTGGGAACGGAATTACGTTCTAAGGATTGGGCCTGGCCTGGATAATAGTTTCAAGCTTGTGACGCAAAAAAAAGAGCGAGTAGAAGAGCCTGATCCAGATGATAAGACAAATAAAAAAACAATAACCGTGACAAAAATAAAAACATTAAGTGAGCATTTAATAAGCATCAAAGAGGTATCTGAACTTGAAGAAGTCGCTGAAACCGCTGGCAAGCAAGGACAAGAAACAGCTGTTGGCACTGATTAAGGCTCAGTGGACTGCTGATTTCAAGCCGGATTTTGTTTTCTTTAGGAATGAGAAGCAGAAAATCTATGTCATCCATAAGGATATTGCAAAAATAGATTTATCTGGGGCGAGGATTAACACTGTTGGCATGTATTTCGGCGAGCAAAAGAAAGGAGAATTGAGATTAAGCATTGAAGGCTCTCAATTAATCGGCCCTTTGGCTAAGAAGAATGTTGTTGAACTTGATGAAAAAGAGGCTATTGCATGGCTGAGAGGAGAGGATTTAAACAAAGAAGGTGATTGGTCTGGCTTTGTCATCGTAAAACACAATGATGATTATATGGGCTCTGGCAAATACACTGCAGACAAAAGACTGCTTAATTTTGTTCCAAAGGCAAGAAGATTGATTTCAGGAGAGCTTCCGTAGTATTTGTTTAACATTTGGCGCGGTTTTTATTGTTTCAATTTCTTCTGGCTTTATCCAAATCAGTTCTTCAAATATTTCTTTTTCTTTTATTTCTGGTTCTTCTTCATATTCTTCAATAAGAAAACCATAATCTGTTATTTTTTTGTTTTCAAATTCCATGCTTAGTTTTGCTATTTCCTTGTATTTAACAGGCAATATGCCTATTTCTTCTTTGAGTTCTCTTTTAAGGCAGTCTGTCGGGGATTCTCTTTTTTTTATTTTTCCGCCTGGAAATTCGTAATAATTTTTTGTAAATTTCTTTAATAGCAGTATTTTATTGTTTTTTATTATTACTCCATCAACTATCGTTATTGTTTCCATAACTTATCTCCCACATAATGAATGTTCTTGATTACTTTTCCTGATTCTGTTGCTTTCATTTCCTCAGAATTCATCATTGCCTGCCCTATTGCAATTGGTTTTTTGTTATTTTCATCTATTATTGAAATAAAATCATCTTTTTCTATTCCTTCTTCTATCTCTGTTATGCCTGGCCGCATCAAGTCAGCTCCAGAGGCAATGAACTTGACTGCGCCCATGTCAATTGTTACTTTCTTTAGAAAATTATTTTTTAACAGCAGTTTTAGTGTTGGTATTATCTGCTTGTCTAAATAAAAAAAGCAAGGTTCTTTATCCAGTGTAACAACCTCAAACTCTTCTTTGACTAATTCTACATTTGCTTTTTTGTCAAAGAAGTCTGCCACACCGTAAGAAGACTCTATCTCCTGGTTTATTTTCTTGATATCTGATTTGCTTAATTGTTTTCTCATTATCATTAGTTTTATATAGTAATAATTTAAATTTTGTGCTAATGAAACTGATTCCTGAGAAAAAATGGATAAAGAATTTAGTTGAGTTAGAGAAAGCCAGCAAGAAATCCACAAAGAAGCAGGTTGAAAAAGCCCTTGTTGAGGCTGTAAGGAAACGAATTCCTAAGAAAAAGTTTGGTGTTCTTTTGTCAGGTGGTGTCGATTCTTGCTTAATCGCCCTGCTTTGCCAGCAGGCTGGCGCAAAGTTCACCTGCTACACTGTGGGCATGCACGACTCTCCTGATATTCCTTGGGCAGCTGCATTTGCAAAGAAGTTCAAGATTCCGATAAAAGTAAAGACTTTTGATTTAGAGCAGATTGAAAAGCAATTCAAGAAAGCAAAAAAAGCATTAAAGCACGTTGATATATTGTCTGTTGGTGTTGGCGCTGTTCTGCTTTCTGCTATTGAGATGGGAAAGAAGGATAAAATAAAGGATTTCTTTACAGGCCTCGGATCTGAAGAGATCTTTGCAGGTTATCATCATTATGAGGAAGCTAAAGATCCTCACGCAGAGTGCTGGAAAAGATTGAAGTCCTGCTGGAAAAGAGACCTGCGAAGAGATTGTGCAGTTGCAAATGCCATGAAAGTCAATCTGCTTGTTCCTTTTCTTGATGATGATTTGATAAAGACTGCAATGGGCATCTCAATCAAGAGAAAGATAAGCAAGAAAGAAAAGAAAATAATTCTTAGAGAGATTGCGCAGGACCTTGGCCTGCCTAAGAAGTTTGCCTGGCGCTCCAAGAAAGCTGCGCAGTATGGCTCTTGGTTTGACAAGGCAATGTTTAAGCTTGCCAGAAGAAAAGGATATCAGTTTAAGCAGGATTACCTTGATGATTTGTAATTTTTTCCTTAATTATTTTCTATATAGAAAATAAATAGCAATAAAAAAGGCCGAGCTACAATGAACGTGCTTAGAAAGCGTGTCATTGTATCGGCCTTTTCTTTATTTTTTTGAGGATTTACAAGGCACACCAAGATTGGCATACCTCAACCCCGCTCAGACTTTGCGTCCTTGCTCGATCTCCCTTGGAGATGGTTAGACAATCAACCTGGGCCTCCTTTCCTTACTGCTGGCTGCCTATCGATATGGCCAATGCTGCATCCTTGCAGCGGGGTTGGCATTTTTGCCAGTTTGCCTTCTGGTGCCGATACGTCAGGCCCACATCTTCTTTTAGGCCTTCACGCGGCTCTTGGGCGTTAAGTTGAGGACAATCAATTTGTACCGTCCTTTCTGGCACAAAGCCAAAAATAATAAAATAATCTTGTGCGAGCTATTTGCCCGTTATATTTAATAGCGAACCAGAATAACCAACAGGGTATTGGTAAAGGAAGGAAGCTTGCTGAACTTTTTCCCATTCTGGTTCGCCCGAATCTTAAAAGCAGGCTGGTTGAAGAAATTGTCTGCATCGTATGAGGGTATTGGAGAAATTCAAGAAAAAAGGCACTGCGCATGAAGCAGTTGTAGGAACAGCGCCTCACTTCTTGGAATGGTCCAGCCTGCCTGTTATCCAGCAGCATTCCCGGCTCTTTCCTTAATCCATCCTGTTTCCGATACAGGTCTGGAGAAGTACTTAACTTCCAGGCTGCCAGTGCTGGTTAATTTGTAAGGAGGGAGCAAGGATTGCTCCAAGCCCCCTCTGTCGTAAGACTTCGTTTCCTGTTCTTCTTCTTGATCTAGAGAAACTGTCTCAACCTGGCCATAAGCCTCCTTCGTCGGCTCAAAAGAAATATTGCAATAGGACCCAATGTCCTGTAATCTTCAAAAAGCGGGCAAACCTAAAAACAAGTTTTAGGCCCACCCGCCAGGTTCGGACTCCCACTAGGATATTATCCCAATGGGTTTGCTGCCAGAATCAACATCTCCCGCCTTTTACCTCAGAAGACTCCACTGGCAGCGGGCGGGCAACCGGATGGGTGGCCGGAAGCCCTAGGCGTGAATGAGGAGGTTAGGGTCCCTCTAATGGGTATAAGGAGAGCCTGGCGTGAGTGATCCGCACTCAGAGAACGTACAAGTACATTTTACAGCGCCGCCAGGCTCATTGTTTTTATGCGGGCAGGCTCCCCATGGGCCGAGGCTTTTCGGAGAGAGGGAGCCTGCCCTATGTAAGGGAAAGGAGTTTACAAAAGAAGCAGGGGTTGGCTGGCTTCCTACGAATCATCTCTAAGTCAGGAAATGGGGCCGTAGGCGTGGCAGAAAACCCCCGCTTTATTCTCAAACCACCTGCATATTTTAGAGAGGAGGTTCTCATATGCAGGCGGAACTGGTTAAAGTGGGCGGAGTCAGAGGCTGAGTTGTGACCCCGCCCGTGTAAGGGAAAAGGTGTAGAGGATTCAAGGAACTCGCCTGCGCAAGACAGTTTGCTTGGTCCTCAATGGATTTCGCGCGGAAGGCCTGTTCGCGTTCCAGAGGACAGGAGACAGCTAAGCTGAATCTCCCCAAACCTTTGTGTCTTACGCAGGCGAGACGCGTTTTAAAGATGCAGGCAGACTGTCCCGCATGTTTAGCAGCCTGCCTGCAAAGTCGTGCCTGAGTCCCACACGACTGTTTATACAAAAGGAGCAGCAGGCAGGTCGGCTCGCCCGTGGTGTGTAACCTGCCTGCCGCAGAGCGAGATGCTTCGAAAGCACCATCACTCGTCGCAAGTAAAGAAGCAGGCAGGTCGCTCCAGGGTGCTTTTTGCAACCTGCCTGCTCAGCTCGATTCAGAGGCCCCCCTCTGACAATCCATGCCTGCACACGGCGAGTATGGGCATCCCTTCAATCGACAAGGCTCCTTTTTTCAAGGTCTCCCTGACGTTAGATGCCCGCTGGCCGGCCGCACACTGCCCTGCACAGGTCTTTGATTCAATAGCAGATCCGAAAATGGTAGGCTGTTTCAGATCTGCTTCCAGCGAGGTCCTGTCGAACCGTTTTTTTATAGCAGACCCGAAGCTCGCACTATCTTCAGATCCGCTTGCATGTCAATAACCCATGCACTAACGAGGGTTTGGGTTAGAGGAAGTAGTGCACAGGTTTGTTTTGCAAAAGCAGGCCCAGAACCGTTTCCAGACCTGCCGAGAGGGGTCACTAACCCTTAGAAAGGGTATATTGTATAACCCGCACGCTTTTGGTAGGGTACTAGAATGACTGTTCTTGTCGAGCTAGCGTGCAGGTAGACAGTGAGATAGACATTCCATTGTGTTTCCCTCTTTTTCCGCGGTGTGTTTTTAAAGAAGTCTGAAGGGATTAACAATAAAACCTATAGAAAAAGGGGGTTTTCCGCAATTATTCGTTTTCTCGTCGATAACTGCGCTCGCGTTTTCAGGCTTTTATGGCTTTCTTGCCCAGGTCAGTAAGCTGGATAGTTTTCTTCCAACCTTTTTGATCCTTGGTTTCTGCCACTTTGACAAAGCCCAAGCTTACGAGTTCTTGTTTAAGCTTGTTTCCTTTCCGGGCTGACAAGCCAAGAGACTCGTACACTTTTGCGACACCCATTCTGGGTTTTTTGTTGCAAAATCTCAAAAATTTTTTTTGTTCTTTTGCTAGTTCGTAGGAATGTGAAATTGGTTTAGTTGTTAAATCAATAGCAGAGCCTTTTGTCTTCACTCCGCTTCTTTTGCATATAAGGTCAACCTTTGATAATTGCTTTTTAAGGTTGTTAGTATCGCATCTCTCCTTGAATAGTCTAAGTGATTTGTTTTCCTTTATAATGTTTTTCATTTTTTGGGCCAGTTCTTTGTCACTCACCTGTTGTTTTTTGATGCCTGACAAGGGTACTTCCATTTCAAATGGTGCAAAATGCCTTTCTGCAAGCTTCACTATTGCAGTGCCTACTGGCAGCATTGTAAAGTAATTCCTGTTGTCCCTTATCTGCATCAGCCCTGATATGCAGTCAACATCCTGTGGCAGCATCTGCTGGAATGCTATGTTGCATGCGCTGTTTCCTGCAACTACGTCGCTTAATTTAGAGATGTGTTGGTCAAGGCATATCAGGCTTATTCCATATTCCCTGACTTCCCTGTATATCATCTCTGTGACGCTTTCTTTTATGAATGTGGTCTTGTCTTTCAGGAATATGTTGTGCGCTTCATCCACGAGTATTGCGCTCTTGAAGTCCTCTGTGCTGGATTCATCGCTTGCTTTCTTCAGCTTGTAGATGTATGTGAGTATGAATTCGCAGAAGAATTTCTTCTCTGCATTGCTTAATGAGTTCAGCTCAAAAAGAACTCTTTTGTCAAGCAGGTCTTCTACTTTTAGCGCGTATTTGTCTTTGCAGTTCACTGCAGCGCCAAAATGCCCGAATGTAAGTGCGTGTGCTATCCTTAATGCGCTTGTTATCCACTCAGAATCACGGCCTTTTTTGCCTTTCATGTCAGCTTCTTTTTCTTCTAACCTGTCTTTTATCTGGTGCCATGTAGGGTAGTTCTTGCTGCCGTTATAGACGCCAAAATCCCTGAATGCCCTGTCAACTGTTTCTGTGAGTATCTTGTGCACTCCATAGCTTGCAAAAAAGCTCTCTGTTATTAGGTCGCATAATAGGCCCACCCATTCTTTTGGATCCACTCCTGCTGGCGGCTCGTTTATGTTTATCCTGAATAAGTTGCTTACATTTGCATTTCCTACTGTGAAGCACAATAGTTTCTTGTCTTTTTTCAATAATGGCCTGAAGCTTCTTTTCCAGTCAAATACTATGAATGGCTTCTTTTTCTTGATTAGATCTTCGAGAATGATGAATGCAAGGTTTGTTTTTCCAGAGCCGCTCATTCCTGAGATGCACACGTGCCTCACAAAATCATGCTCCCTCAGGCAGAATGGATTGAATTTCTTTTCAGCATACTTGATTGTTCCCAGCGGGTATTCTCCGTCCAGGTTCTCTGGCGGCAGTAAAAGCACTTTTTCGTCCAGTAATGATGTGTTAAGCTTTTTCTCAAACAAGGCATGCAGTGCTTTCTCTATCTCTGCTTTTGTCTCCCTGTCGTCTGCAAGCTTGTATCTCAGGTAGATTGAGTCTACTTTCTTGCCCATTATTGGCTTTAGTTTTTTGCAGATTTCCTCTACAGTAAGCGCTCTCAGCATTTTATTCCTCTAGAAGCTCAGAAACCATCTGTGTCTTGCTCTCAGTTTCCTTGAACTCTTTAAGCCTGTCTCTCAGCTCTCTCTTCAATATTGCAATGTCTTTCCACTTGTCTATCTTTTCCTTGACCTTGAACTGGTCCAGCTCTATCTGCTTCTGCCTTATTCGTGCTTTTTCCTGCTCCTCCATGTCAGAGGTGGAGAGAATAAGGTTGCTCAGGCTGGTCTTTATCTTGTCAGCTTCAGATAGAATTTGGCTGTGCAATTCTTCTCTTAATTGTATCTGTCCTTGGATATCCATTACAGCTTCTTTAGTCAGGTTGACCTTGTCTTGCTGCATTGCCTCAAGAACTTTAGATACATCCTTTTCCTTCTTCAAAGAAGGAACCTTGATCTTGTCGATTGAGAATTTTTTCTTTTTCATCTTCCACACGTATTCCCCGGTATTCCCACGTTTTCCAAGGTTTAGGAATATACCGAATTATTTAAATGTTTTTATTTTTCTATATAGAAAAGAATTAAGAAAAAAAAGGAGGAATTTGAAGTTCCTCCTTTTGCCCTAGTTATCTTTTCCTGGCAAGCCTTGTGCTCCTCTTCTTGGCTTGCATCCCCCCATTCACGTATTTGAGCTTTTTCCTCTGGCTGTCCTCGATGGGTTCTCCCTTCTTCTCCTCAAGCTGCTCAACAAATTTGCGCTTTTTCAAGGCATTCTCCCTTCCCTTACTTTGAAATAAAAGAAACAATTCAAGCTAAGTCCTTTCCTGTTAGTGGTGCACAAAGGATATGACCAGCATCAGTGCCATTCCGACCAAAATGGATACTGACGCGACTGCCTGCACCTGCCTTAGAAAGAATGCGAACTCTGGCGCGGGCGAGTTTCTGGCGTCTTCTTTTGTCCTCGCATTGCCCGCATTCAATGCAAGAATAAGAATCGGCCCGTTAGTCATCAACAGCAGGAATGCCAATCCATTCTCCCCCGCGATGATTGCGACAATCGTGAGCGTGCTCAAGACAATCGCAGTGATTGCAGCAAATCCTGCCAACACTTGTGAAGCCTTGCTTGTTGCCAAGCCTCACCTCCTTTCTGTTACACACGCATTTCATTAAGATGATCCGCGACCTCATCTATGAAAGCGCCTAAGAAAAGTAACGATAGATACCCGACTGCCAGCGAGACCAGAAGTGCTCTGCCAAGCAGACCTGAAAGTCTTTTGCCAAGCGCTTTCAGGGTTCACCTCCTTTCTTGTTAAGCTGGAATGTCGAAAAATGCGGCGGCAGCCAGGCCAATCCCGACTAATAACGCCACAATGATAAACAGTCCAACGTCCAAGCCTTGCCTCCTTTCTTGTTAAAAAACTCCTAAGATGAATCCCAGGATTATGCCGGCAGTGCTCAAGAGCATTATTGCCAGGAAAATCCCCAACCAAAATGCTTTTTGGGCTTTTTTGTGAGCCAGTTCCAGGCCGTGCATGCTCACCTCCTTTAAGGCCTGTAATTCTGTGCAAAGTCCAGGAGTGTCCCCAAGGTTGCGCCGAACACTGCCACTGGTATGCCAATCAGCAGCAGTATAAGGTCTGCCTTGCTTAGGTCAGTCTGTTCATTGGAACTTTTGTTTGAGAGTTTGCCCCCTTTCTTTTTCTTTGGCAGTCCATTGCTGCATATGAATAAACTGCACAAGAATAAAGCCGGCACCACCAAGACAAACATGCCTGCTGTGATTCTTTCTGACAGCAGGACTTCTTTTGCGAAGACGGCTGTTTTGAATGCAGGAGTAATGATTGCCCCTGCCAGGATCCCCAGTAGGAATATTGTCGTGCTTATGCCCCGGTCCATTTCACCCCCTTTCAGATTTTTGCTACTTTCACGTCATCGTGTTTTTATTTGAGGTTTGCCTCCTTTCGATTAGGCTTTTTTCAGACGGCCTTTGTTGACGCCTTTTTGCCTTTGCAAAACTCCTGGAGCTGGTACAGGCCTTCCATCAGCAGGAGAAAGAGTATCACAAGCGGCCCCACTGTGATACAGAAGAAGAAGCCCCAGAGCAGTTTTGCAGGCTCTTGTTCAGGCGTTACGGTCTTGACAGGTGGTTCTTGTTTCAAGTTACCTCCTTTCTTAGATTACTCTGAAGATGAATAAGACCCACACGCTAAGTACGAATGCCCCCATTCCGCAGATGATTAAGGATCCGATGAATCGGCAGACTTTTGCGAATTTTTCTGGCAAGAAGAGCTCTGCCAAGCCCAAATCTTCGTTTGCCATGCTTGACTCCTTTCTTATGTGTTGGCGAGTGTGTTAAGGAACACCCAGGTGCCGATTAAGGCAATTACTACGTAAGGAAGCAAAATCCAGGATGCGATTGCGCCTTCTCTTATTATCTTCTTCATTCAACCTCCTTTCTAGCCTGCCGAACATACTCCACACAGTACGAGAAGACCTATGAGTGCGAGCAGTAGAACAAGGCACCCTTGTGCCAAAACGTCGACTCCGGTTGTCTCTTCATCCTCGTCATCGAAATTGTCTGGGTCTCCTCCCATGAACAAGATGAGTTTTCTTTCGTCTTTCGAAAAATCATTATCATTGCTTTTCGGCCTTACACCTTTTCGCATTTCACTTCCTTTCTCTTATTCTGAAAATAGTTTAAATTCTTACTTGCAGGCCTGGTGCAAGAGGCCCATGAAGAACATGCTGAATGAGAATATCAGCGCTGTGATGACTGCTGTTTCAACGATAAAATCCGCGATTTTCTTGTTGGTTTTTGAAAGGTCTTTTGTCCAATAATACCAGAGGTTGAACAATTGATCCATTTCTCACCTCCTTTCCAAGGTTTTCCCTTTAGAACTGGTTCTAATCTATGATTAAGAGCAGACTGCACTCTAGAATAAAGTTATAGGTTTTCCGCAATCACGCGTTTTATCGTCGGTGATTGCTGCAGGATTCTGAAGACTTTCTGTCTTTCTTTGAATCCAAAGCCAGTTGATTCCTTGCTTCGGCTTTTCCAGCCTGAAGTTTCAGTAATCATCTGACCTTTGCGGCCCCCATTCTACACTCTGTGTGTTTTTGGAAAAAATTTTGTTTTAAGAAGTAAAGTAAGTATATCTTATTTTTAAAGTTTCGTGTCTCAATGATGCCTTGCGTAGTCTTAAGTTTTATATGCTGTATCTGATACCTCAGGAATACTTCTTGTTATTTGTATGTGAAGTATTCCTGATGGTGCTCAAGAACCTTTGGTTCTTGACAAATCTGAGAAACAGGTGATTAAAGAAGCAAACGGAGCGCATCATTGCTCTCAAGTTATATGTATCTCTATAATATCGCCGTCTTCAAGCTTCTTGTCCAGTTTATGGAATATCTGTCCTGGAAACTTTGCAGATTTGCCCCATATCTTTGCATACTTGAATTTTTTAACAAAATCCCTGTGTATCTTCCTGCACACCCCTTCTATTGTTATTCCTTTGCGCACAATCATCGGCTCTTCCAGGTCAGGGTTCTTGCCCACTTCTTTCATGAACAGTCTCATCAAGTTAAGTTTCTGGAATATTGCTTCTTTCAGTTCTGGAATGTTCTCTCCTTTTTCTGCGCTCACGACTAAGTCCGGCTTTATTTCTTTTATCAGTTTTTTTCTTTTCTCCTCGCTTACAGCATCTATTTTTGTTATGACAGTCAATGCAGGAATGTAATTCCTGTTTCCTTCTATTGCATCTATGAATGCATCAATGTCTATCTTGCTCCTGATGACCACGTCTGCATTGTTTATCTTCAGTTCTTTTAGAATGTCCTGCATTGTTTTCTTGGATATGCCTAATTTTACGGTGCTTCCTATGCTTATTCCGCCTTTTGGCTTTTTCTTCACTTTAACATCAGGTTTTTTCTGGTTTATCCGCACATTTGCGTCATATATCTCTTTCAGTATTGTCTTGTAATGTCCTGGATGTTTTGCATCAACAAGTATCAGGACAAGGTCAGAGTTCCGAACCATTGAAAGTATCTCTCTGCCTCTTCCTTTTCCTGCAGCTGCCCCAGAGATAATCCCTGGAATGTCAAGGATTTGTATCTTTGCAAAATTATATTCTAATAATCCAGGAACAACATCCAGTGTCGTGAATTCATAAGCCCCAATCTTTGATTTTGCTTTTGTTATTGCATTAAGTAGTGTGCTTTTTCCTACTGAAGGAAAGCCTAATAAGACTACAGTTGCATCTCCTGATTTCTTGACACCAAAGCCCTGTCCAGCTGTTTTCTTGGATGCTTGTTTCTCTATCTTCTCTCTAAGCTTAGCAATACGAGCTTTAACAACACCAAAATGGTGCTCAGTGGCTTTGTTGTATTGTGTTTTTTTCAGTTCTGCTTCTAGTTCCTTTATCTTTGCTGCTGCATCTGCCATAAAGGAATTTTTAATAGCAAAGGTTTAAAAATATTGTCCTTTTTTTAGGTGTGCATGGATATCATCAGGGATGCAAAAACTTATCTTGGCCCTACAATAAATAATGTCATAACTGCAATCATCATTCTTTTAATCGGTTTTATCATCGCAAAATTAATCAGCAGGTTGGTGCAGAGGATTTTGCATGAGGCAGAACTTGATTCTTTACTGAAAAAGGCAGGGGCAAAGGTCTCTTTTGAGCTTGCCTTGTCGCATATTGCAGAATATTTTGTTTATTTCATAACAATCATATTTGCATTGAATGTATTAGGCATAACTGCTTTTGTGATGTACATACTTGCGATTGCAGCAGTCGCTGTATTGATAATATCAGTCTTCCTTGGCATGAAGGATTTCATACCTAATTTCATGGCAGGCTGGTATATCTACAGGAAAGATCTGTTGAAAGAAGGCAAGAAAGTGAAGATAAACGGTGTTTCAGGAAAAGTCGTGAAGATGAGCCTTTTGAATGCAAGGATAAAGACGCCGAAGGGTGACTTGATTTACATGCCTAATTCTGTTATAATCAAGTCAAAGATAATCCAGAAGAAATAATTATACTATCTCTAGTTCGCTCACGATGTTGAATAATTGGGTTCTTGTGTCTGCCTGCATGTTATTGTCTTCAGTCAGCTCTTCAAGTGCATGCAGCGCCCTGCTGATTTTTATGGACCTTTCCTCTTGGCTTGTCTCAAGGTCTTTTATTGTTAGAGAAATCTTGCTTTTGACATTCTTAGGCACGCAGGAGTCTTCTTCTACTTCGCGCAACATGGCTATTACTGTGGTGATTTTGTCTTGATTCATTGTGCATGCCTCTTATTTCTTTTTGAGTGCTGATAGTAACTCCTCTTGCAGTTTTTTTGCTTTTTCCTTGAGCTTTTTCTCTTCTTTGTCAAGGTTTGCTATCCTTAGGTCGATTATTTCTTTCTTCTGCTTAAGCTCTTTTTCCAGCTTTTCTTTTTCAGAAAGGACCATTATGTTGCCGACGATCTTGTAGGCAGTCTTGCTTGTCTTCAGCTCTTTCAGCGCGTTCTCAACCTCAAACAGCTGTGTCTGGAACTGCTGTTTCTGCATAGCCATTGTCTGCACCTGCTGTTCTATCAGTTGCAGCTGCCCTATGCTCTCTTGCGTCTCTTTTGATTTGTCAGTCATCTTGCTTTAACCTTTGTTATCTTTGATCTTGATTTGTATAATATCTTGCTTCCGCAGTAAGGGCATCTAACCCTCTTGCCCATCATGTCTTTTGATATCTTTTTGCCGCATTTAAAGCACGTGTATTTGACCATTTTTATGCTTCAGCCTCTTCTTTTTTTTCAGTAGCTTCTTCAGTGACTATTGCCACTGGAGCTTTTTTCTTCAAGAAATATGCTCTGCCGGTGAATTTTGCCTTGCATTTACTGCATTCATATATTCCTGCAGAGATTCTTTTTGCTTTTGGCCTGTCGCAGTAAGGGCATATCTGTGGCTTTCGCTGCTGTTTCTCTACTTTTGCAAGCTTGAATTTCACTGTCCTTCCATACCTTGGCCCGAATCGTTTAGCAGGACCAAGCCCCTTTTCAACTGCCATAGCACTCTAAGAACCACGAGTCATTTAAAAAGGTTACTAAAAACGCACTAAGGTACAAACTTTTATAAACCCCCTCTCTAATAATTCTGTGTATGGTATTGACAGCACAGCAAAAGCATAAACTGAAGAAGTTTATCAAGGAATTAGAGGCATGTAAGGCCGCGCATACTGAGTTTGTGACAGTCTATATTCCGAAGGGCTATGATATTAACAAGATAATCAATCATCTGGCGCAGGAGCAGGGCACTGCGATGAACATAAAGTCTGCTGCCACAAGAAAAAATGTGACAGATGCTCTTGAAAGAATGATCCAGCATCTGAGACTGTTCAAGCAGACTCCTGAGAACGGCCTGGCTGTTTTTGCAGGAAACGTACTGGCAAGAGAGGGCAAGACAGATGTTAAGGTATGGTCTATTGAGCCTCCTGTCCCCTTGAAGACGCGCATCTACAAGTGTGACAAGAATTTTGAAGTTGACTTGTTGAGAGATATGCTTGATGTAAAGGAGATGTATGGTCTTGTTGTGCTTGACAGGAGAGATGCAAGCATTGCCTTATTGAAAGGAAAGTCAATAATCCCTTTATTGAAGACACATTCTCATGTTCCTGGAAAGATGAAGGCTGGCGGGCAGAGCGCAGCGAGGTTTGAGCAGAACAGAGCTTTGGCACTAAAAGACCATCTGAAGAAAGTTGCAGATTACATGAAAAATGAGTTCTTGATGAGAGAAGGCATCAAGGGAATCATTGTAGGAGGCCCTGGCCCTACAAAGCATGAATTAGTTGAGGGAAATTTCATAACAGGTGATGTCAAGAAGAAGATCATAGGAATAAAGGATTTGTCATATACAGAAGAATTTGGCTTGCAGGAGCTGGTTGACAAGAGCGAGGATTTATTGGCAAAAGAAGAGGTTGTTGATGAAAAGAAAGCAATGGGCCAGTTCTTTGAAAAACTTGCAAAAGACCCTGATACTGTAACATATGGCGAGAAAGAGACAAAAAAGGCATTGAACATGGGTGCTGTTGATGTTTTATTGCTTTCTGAGAGTTTGAGTGATGCTTTGATTGATGAGTTTGAGGAGCTTGCAAAGCAGTTCTCTACAGAAGTTAAGATTATTTCTACTGAGACAAGGGAAGGTGTCCAGTTAAGGGATCTTGGCGGTGTTGCCGCTGTATTAAGGTATAAATTGGCTGCATAAAAAATGGTGGGAATGATTGAAGAGGCCTTTATGGAACTTTTTCCTGAGAAAGAGTTCTCTTATTCTGCCAAGATAAAATATTCTGGAAGGTTCAAGGGCTATAATGCAAATGTCCAGATGAACAGGTTTTCAAAAGAGATTATATTTAATTTGAGCAAGCAGTGGCGTTCTGTTGACAAGAAGATAAAGCTGGGCCTTTTGCAGGAATTGATGTGCAGGCTGTTTAAGAAAAAAGCAAAGACAACTAATATGGACTTGTATAATATTTTCATCAAGCAGGCTCATTTAGCTGTTCCAAAGACAAAATCACATCCTGTTCTAGAATCTTCTTTTAACAGGGTCAATGAGAAGTTTTTTGCAGGCATGATGGACGTGCCTAACCTGAAAATCAGCGAGGGTTTAAGGACTTTAGGGCATTATGATTATGGAACAGACACTGTCTCTGTGACAAGACATCTGCTGGATCATGATGACTGCCTTGATTATGTGATGTATCATGAATTATTGCATAAGAAGCATAAATTCAAGACAAAGAATGGAAGGCATTTCCACCACACTGCAGAGTTCAGGAAAAAAGAAAAAGAGTTTCCAAACAGTGATTTGATTGAGAAAAAGCTTTCAAAAATCCTTACTAAGAGGAAAATAAAGGGTTTTTTCAGCTGGCTTTCGCCTTAATCAAATGCAAATTCCCTTTAATTTACGCAAGTTTTATAAATAGTTTGCAAATCCTAGATGTTATAAGAAACAGGGTGTTATTATGTCAAAAAAAGTAGTTGGGGTAAATACAATAAAAGTTGGCAGTTTCATTATTATTGATGATGTTGCCTGCAAGGTCACAAGCTGTGAGTCTTCAAAGTCAGGAAAGCACGGCCACGCAAAGTACAGGATTGTTGCAGTGGGTCTGCTTGACGGCAAGAAAAGAGAGATATTGAGGCCTTCTGGCGAGAATGTTGAAGTGCCGATAATCGACAAGAAGACAGCGCAGGTATTGTCTGTTACAGGCGATACAGCAAATGTCATGGATGTTGAGAGCTATGAGACATTTGACCTGAAGATCCCTGAGGAATTCAAGGGACAGGTTGTTGAAGGCGCTAATGTATTGTTTTGGACAATACTTGGCGAGAAAGTGTTGAAGCAGGTTAAAGGAGCAGAGTAAATGGCTAAACAACAAAAATTGAAAATTTTTGAGCTTACCCAAAATTTCACCAGAGGTGATAATTTTGGCTAAGTTTCCAGAAGCAGAAGCGAGAAAGTTCAGGAATCGTTATGTTTGCCGTAAATGCAAGTCTGTCATGAAAGCCCCTCCAAGAAAGATGATTGAGGGACAGATAAAGTGCAGGAAATGCGCCAGCAGGGCTTTCAAACCAAAAAGAAAGAGGTAAATTTTCTATGGATTACCAGGCAATTGCCGCTGCAGTATTCATATTGTTGATGGTTCTATTTATTTATCTGAAGCGCAAGAAGATAGAGGTCCAGAAGATTTTCTTTCCTTTGCTTTATTTTATCATGTACAAGACAAAGCTTGGGCTAAAGGGCATGGATTCTGGCGCAAAAAAGATTCCTGGCCTCTTGAAGACTGTTTCATTCCTTGGTGTTGTTCTCGGTTTTCTTGGCATGCTGCTGATTTGCTTTGAATTGCTGAGAAACACTTTTAATCTTCTCTTGAAGCCCGGCGTTGCTCCAGGCATCCAGCCTGTTTTGCCTTTTGAGGTAAAAGGTGTTTTCTTTGTTCCATTCATCTACTGGATTCTTGCGATATTCTTTATCGCAGTCATTCACGAGTTTTCCCACGGCATCATCGCGAGAGTGTATAATATAAAGATAAAATCTTCTGGTGTTGCTTTTCTTGGCATTGTGTTGCCATTGATTCCTGCTGCTTTTGTTGAGCCAGAAGAAAAGCAATTGGTCAAGAAAAGCTTGAGAGCACAGTTGAGTGTCTTTGCAGCAGGTCCGTTTGCCAATATAATCGCTGCAGGCCTTGTTCTTTTGCTTGTCTCGCATGTTGCTGCTCCAGTGGCAGGCGCTGCTTTTGACGCAAAAGGTGTTGAGATTGTTAATATTGTTCCAGACGGGCCTTTTGACAAGGCAGGCATAAAAGAAGGGGAGCTTATCTTGAAGATGGAAAGCAAGCCAGTTACGTCTTCAATTAATTTCACAAAAGATATTGCAACGCACAGTCCAGAAGAGCGGGTTGTGTTCACTACAGACAAGTCTTCTTATGCAGTTGAGCTTGGCAAGAACCCCAAGAATGAGTCAAAACCATATCTTGGCATAAGCACAAAGCAGCACACAGAGATAAATCCTGGTTTCAAGGCAAAGTATGGTTCATTTGTTCCAGGTGCAATTGAGTGGATTTCTGGATTCCTTTACTGGCTGTTCATCTTGAATTTAGGTATCGGCTTGTTTAATCTTCTGCCTTTAGGCCCTATTGACGGCGGAAGGATGGTCAAGGCTGTCTTAGAAAGAATAAGCAAGAAAAAAGGGGCGATTATCTGGAAATATATCAGCGTGTTATTTTTTATTCTGGTCTTGTTTAATGTTATTGCTGGGTTCTTGTAAAATGATATCAATAATACTCATCGAGCCAAAGAAATCAGGCAATCTTGGTGCAGTTGCAAGGGCAATGGCTAATTTCGGCTTCAATGATTTAATATTAGTTAATCCCAAATGCAAAAAAACAGCTAAAGAAGCAATAAAGAGAGCAAAGCATGGCATTTCTGTCTTAAAAAAAGCCAAAGTTGTAAAGAAAATTCCTAAGATGGACACTTTGATTGCAACTACTGCAATGCTTGGCACTGATTATAATATTCCCCGCTCACCAGTATCTCCAGAGCAATTAAGTAAAATCATTCCAATCAAAGGTAAAGTCGGGATTGTATTTGGCAGGGAAGGCCCTGGCCTTACAAATGAAGAGGTTTTGGCTTGTGATTTTGTGTGCACAATTCCCAGCTCTAAAAAATACCCTACTTTGAACTTGAGCCATAGTGTTGCAGTTGTTTGTTATGAACTGAGCAAGCAATTAGCAGGCAAGAAAGTCAGCGAGCACATTATTTTTGCTTCAAAAGCAGAAAAAGACCAGTTGATGAAGCTCTTTAATCAGGCTTTGAAGAAAATGCCTTTCAAAAATGCTCAAAAGCGTGAAACTCAAAAAAAAGTCTGGAAAAGAATGATTGGCAAGTCTTTTCTTACAAAAAGAGAAGCATACGCATTGATGGGTTTTTTTAAGAAGCTCAATTAACTTTTTAAATAATTGCAGTTTTCTTTATTTTTGGTGGGAATGGCAAACTGTATTATTTGTGATAAGGATATTTCAATGTATTTGTTTGAAAAAAATGGTTATCAGGTAGTTAAGTGTCTGGGTGATGGGCATTTGTATGTTGCAAATCCGCCTGATATTGCTGCGCTTTCTGATTTGTATTCTAAGGAGTATTTTGAAGGCACGGCAAAGGTTGGTTATCGCAGCAATGTTTTTTTAAACAAGCAAAAACAGGCGCAGAAAGCAAGCAGAAAGCTTGCGCGTTTGCAGCAGTTGAATAATATTCGGCAGGTTCTTGACGTTGGTTGCGGTCCAGGTTATTTTGTTAAGGCAGCGGGTGATGCAGGGCTGGATGTTTCTGGTTGTGATATTTCTCAAGCTGCTGCTGATTTTGCAAAAGACGAGTTAAGTGTGGATGTTGTGGTTGGTGATTTTTTAGAGTTTGAACATACTAGATTTTTCGATGCAATAACTATGTTTAGTTATCTTGAACACACGATTGATCCGCGCGCACATCTAGATAAGGCATATAAGCTTTTGCGGCATGACGGCTTGCTTCTTTTGTCAGTGCCGAATACAGAAGGATTAGTTAGGGGCATAATGGGTCCGCGTTGGAGGGGATTTTCTGTTCCTGAGCATCTTCATTTTTTTAATCAGCAGAATTTAAGCAAGTTAGTACGCGATGCAGGTTTCTCTGATTTGCGTTCAAGATATGTTGATAATAATTTTTTAAGAGATACTGTTTACTTTTATGCTAGAAAGAAGTCATTTTAGAGAAGCTTGTGCACGGTTTTTTAAGAAATTTAGCTTAAGTCAAATTCTTCAAACACTTCTTCACTTGTCTTAAAGATAGGTGCTGTGCCGTCGTTTGGCAGGTATCCATCATTAAAATAGGTTTTTACAATCTCAAAAAACTCAGGAACCTCTTCTTGGATGTATTTTCTTAATCTGACTAATGCCCTGTATCCGCGGTAGAGTGTTGTTACTGTGGTTTGTTCTCGCTCATCTAGCCCGTCTAGTTCTGGAAGTTCTCCTTTTTCTAGTTTAGAAACAAGAAGTCCTTTTTCTTCTGTGTGTTTCCAGCCGTCGCCTGTTAGCAGGTCTTCTAATTTTTGGAATGTGTTTTGCAGGTCTCTGTTGAACACCTGATTTATGCTGTGTATTGTATTATTTAGCTTGACTTCTTCTATTTTCATTGATAATCCTGGTTTTGTGGTTATTTCTATCTCATCTTTAGTTGATTTAAGTGATATTGTGTTTTTGTGTGTGTCAACCCCGTATTTGAAATAGAAATTATTCAAGCGGCCCTCAATATAGAACAAGGATTCAAGAGCTTTATTGGCATCTATTGCCAGCTGACTGTTTTGGCTTGCAATTTTTCTTGAAAGCTCAAGCATTGCAACTATTGCCCTGTGTTTTGCAAGTCTTTCTTCTTGCGGTTCATCATACTTCATACCTTATAAGAAATCCTGATTGCTTTTAAAGTTTCACTCTATTTCTTTTGAGTGCTTTTCTTTTGTTTCTCAAAGAATTCTTTAACTCTTGTGTCTCCTTTTGGCTTTGCATTTGGGCCGATGGTATAGTATTTCTTCTCAACAACACTTCCCCAGGAGTATTCGCCTTTTTCCTGCTTTATTTCCTCGATCTTCAGCTCTCCTAATGCAACGCCTTTCTTTAAGTTATAGTATATGTTTTCTCGTGTGCATGGAGGAAATATCTGGTTATACCATTTGTGAATCAGATAGCCGTATGCTTTTCCAGCTACTGCAAGAATTTCAATTATGTTCTGCCTTATGTCTGATTTTACAGGTCTGCCTCGTTTCATATACTGTAGTATACATTTCTACTATAAATAATTTTCTATATGTAAAAGAAAAATTCTAAAAAAATTAATCTATTGTGTTAAATTGCAATCTGTCAATAAATTCTTCAGTATGTTTAATATCTTTGTAAGGCAGCTGAAAAGGCGCTTCATCATTTCTTATTCTTCTTAAGCATCTCAGGATATTATGTGTCACGTTCCACTGATACCGAATTATTTCATCATAATCAGTGATTTCAGTTTCTCTTAATCTCAAGTTAACGTAGTTTGTAAAGTGTTTTCTTATTTCATGGCCGGTTACATAGTTACTGCCATAAACTGTTTCTTGAAAATATTCCTCTGTTCTTGCTGAATCTTCTTGACCTGTTGCAAGTTTTATGATGTGGTCTATGAGATTTATCACTTTATCCAGGGATTCTGGATCTTTTTGCATCAATTTCTTATGAAATTTGCGCCAAGCTTCTCTTCTTTTAAATTTTTCAAAAGATGGAGGGGGTCCAATGCATGCTTGTGCCAGTGTCATGCTCTCTTCAAATAGCAAGAAGGTTATAAATATTATTGTGATACAGTATTGAAATAGAAAGTCTTTTATAAATAAATCATTAAAAAACAGCTTGCTGGTTTTTTTCATGTAAATTATTACTCTTTTTTCTCAAGTATAGCTTGAAGGTATTGGTATTTTTTGACCAGTGCAGAGCCGAGATGTTCTGAGCCGTCTTCTTCAAGCATCTTAAGGTCATAAACAAGCCCTTCGCAGAAATTTTTTATTGCTTCATCAAGTGATTCTGCAGGAGGATACATTGTTGAAGGATAACTGTCTCCATCATTTAAGTGAACAACCGTGTATTCTCCTTTATTGTCACTATCATGAACAACAGGCCGGTCCTTGTAAACCAATATCGCGATTGGACTTTTAAGGCAGTATTCGCTTTCTTCAGGAAATTGCTCTAAGACTCTTGTTTCATATATCAAGTCTTCAAAAGCACTATCTTCAATATTCCTAAATAGCAATCTGTGAGGAAGGTCCATTTTTGAAATAGATTCGCCTGCCAATATGCACATTCTTTTTATTTCATTCTCCAGCTGGCGGACATTGCCAGGCCAGTCATCTTCCTGCAATAGTTTCCTTGCTTCCGCACCCATCCCTTTTTTCTGTCCAGCAAGAAAATGATTAATCAGTAAAGAAATATCTTCTTTTCTTTCTCTTAATGGAGGAATGCGAATTGTTTGCTGGGAAATATAATCATAAAAAACTCCGTAAAGCTTGTGTCCTTCATCCACTCGTTTAGCAAGATTTTTGTCATTTGTTGAAGTTATCAGCCTGACATCAAATTCAATCCTTTCTCCAGCAGTATTGATATAAAATCCTTCTTGCATAGCCTCCAGCAATCGCACTTGAGAATCAAAAGCCAGGCTTTCTATTCCATCAAGAAGAAGCGTGCCTTTGTCTGCAAGCTGTATCTTGCTTTTTCTATTCGGTCTCTCAGCATCTCCAAAAAGCTCTTTCTCTAATAATATAGAGCTTATTGCTGCGCAGTGATCTGAAACAAAATAATGCTCTCTTCGTTTTCCTTTGTCATGTATCACTTTTGCAATGAGCTCCTTGCCCACTCCAGATTCTCCAACCAACAGAACCGGAGTATCAGAATCAACAGTCTGGTCTACTTGTTTTAGAACTTGAATCAATCCTTCGCTTTTTCCAATAATCTCAGGATATTCGTATTTTAAGTCTGTTCTTCCAGCCATATTCTATAAAAATAGGAACAAATATAAATATGTTTTTATCAAGATAGCTTATGAAGCTGATATTCCTGCTTTCAATGCATAATCCTGCCTTGAGCAAGGCAGAGATACTGTCTATTTTTGAGGGAAAGCATAAGCAGCTTGATAATTTGTTATTCATTGATTCCAGAAAAACTTATTTTAACAGGCTGGCTTACACAAAAGCAGTGTACCAGCACTTGTTCACCTGCAAAAAAGCAGCTTTAGAGAAGAAGATAAGAACATTTGACTGGAATAAACATTATAAGGATTCTTTTTGCGTCCGTTCTTTTGGAAAAGGCCATATTCAAGACAGAAAGATTGCAGATTTATTATGGGAGTATTTGAACAAGCCTGTTGTAAACCTGGTTAATCCTGTCACAAGCTTTCATTTTTATTTTGAAAAAGACAAGGTGCATTGCGGTTTATTAATTGATGAAATGACAGAGCCGTTTGAAAAAAGAAAAGCTCATTTAAGGCCGATGCTTCACCCGACTTCTTTGCATCCACGGCTTGCAAGATGCCTTGTTAATCTCACTGGTGCAATATCAACGCAGAACACGATTGTTGATCCTTTTTGCGGCACAGGAGGGATATTGATTGAGGCTGGCTTGATGGATTTCAAGGTGATTGGCTATGATATTGATGAAGTGATGCTAAAGCGTTCTGAAGCAAACCTGAAGCATTTCAAAGTCAAGTATCAATTGAGAAGAAAAGACGCAACAAAGATAGGCATAAGGTACAATTACATTGTGACAGACCTGCCTTATGCTCGAAGCTCTAAAAAACAGGATTTAGAAAAATTATATTCTTCATTCTTGAAAAACATGAAAAAAATCCTGAAAAAGCAGGCAGTTGTGTGCTTTCCAAGCTTCATCAACCATAAAAAATTCATAAAAAATGCAAAATTGAAGCTTAAGGCAGAATATTCTTACTACCTGCATAAGAGTTTGAGCAAGAAAATCTGCGTGATAGAACCGTAGCTTTAAATATCTCCTTTACTATTTCTTTGTTATGGAATACTCAATAATCATTCCAGCGCATAATGAGGAGAAGATTATTGGAAGGACCTTGACAAATCTGTTAGTCAACATGCCTCCAAATGGGGAGATCATTGTTGTTGCAGATGCTTGTTCTGATAATACTGTTGAGATTGCTGAAAAAATGCCTGTAAAGGTGCACAAGGTTAATTTCAAGAACATAAGTAAGACGAGGAATCACGGCGCTTCAAAAGCAAGCGGAAAAATCCTTATCTTTAATGATGCAGATACCTTGGTGAGCAGTAATTATGTCAAGCAAATATTGGAAAAAGTTCAGAAAGGTGCAGAGTTTGGCTGCGCAAGATGGGTTCCTGAATCAAGGCATCCTGTTGCGCATTTCTGGGCATTGTCATTGAACACTGCATCAAGGTTTTTCAGCTATGCTCATGGCAATTGCTTCATGACAAGAGAAATTTATGATTCTTTAGGCGGGTATAGGGAAGATTTAATCATCAACGAGGATTCTGATTTTTCAGACAGGGTGCAGGCAAGCAAGCGAAAATTTCATTTTCTTCAGGATTCCTGGATAAAGCCTTCAGAAAGAAAGTGGAGAGAAGATGGTTATCTGAAATCTTTTATCAGGCGCGGATTCTTGGATGCTGCTGCATACTTGATTCTTGGAAAAAAGAAGTATTACAAGCGGTCTGGTAAGCGTCTTAAATAGGCTGCGACAGAATGTCCAGCGGCTTTTGGTTATTCACGATAAAATCGACAGATTTTCGGATATTTATAGAAGTTTCGGTAATTGGATTGATTGTTCTTTCGATTGGTAATTTGATCAGTTAAATTAATAATAATTTCATTTACTAATAGAAGTTTGTCTTATCCTGCTATATCTAGCCAATTGTAACCTTTACTCCTTAAAATCACATAAGCCTTATAGAGTCTTTTCATTTCATCTGGATAATTTTTTCCAGTAATTCTTTTAGTTCTTCTTGCTACCAGATTTAGTTGCCCAGGAAATGCCTCTTGTGACTCAACAACAGCATCAACTTCTGCGAAAAATTCATTCCATGTTTTAGATAAGTATAATTCTGAATGATTAGAATCTTCTTTGCAATCTCTAATGATCGTATCCAATGATGTGCCATCAAGAACTAAATTTGAGCGTATAACCCCACCATTAGGAATTTCAACTGGAAAATTATTCAATATATGAGAATAAACCATCTCCTCAGAAATAGGTCCATCTCCTGCGTAGATTGGTTTATAAAAGGGTTCGCTAATTTTCTCTCGTGCTTCATCTAATTCAGCTTCAAGTTCTTTCTTTACATCTTCAGGTATATCCAAACCAAGATCGTCTAATGTCATAAATATGTATATATATTGAGGATTTATAAAGATTCATTAAAAACACCCTCCCTGTCCCCACAGTCAATATAACTATCCTCTCTTGCGTCTTTTCAATCGTTTTTCCATCTCAGCAATAGCTAAAGTAGTCTTCACAACTGCATCTGGTGATAAAGAAATAGAGTCTATTCCGCACTGCACCAGGAATTGTGCAAATTCTGGATATGTTGAAGGTGCATCGCCGCAAAGGCCGATCTTTTTCTTATTTTTCTTTGCTTTATCAATAACATAATGCACTAAATCCTTAACAGCTTCATTCCTCTCATCATAAAGGTCTGCAACTAGTTCAGAATCCCGGTCCAATCCTAATGTCAATTGCGTCAAATCATTTGTTCCAATGCTGAAGCCATCAAATACTTTTGAAAACTCATCTGCCAAAACAACATTTGATGGAATCTCGCACATTACATAGACTTGAAGCTTGTTCTTGCCTTGCACTAATCCATTCTTGCGCATCTCTGCAATCACTTTTTTGCCTTCTTCAACTGTACGACAAAAAGGAATCATTATTTTAACATTCATCAATCCAAATTCTTCCCTGACTTTCTTTAATGCCTTGCACTCAAGAGCAAATGCAGGCGCATATTTTGGATTGTAGTATCTTGAAGCTCCTCTCCATCCTATCATCGGATTTTCTTCTTCTGGTTCATACAACTTGCCCCCAATCAAGTTTGCATATTCATTTGATTTAAAGTCACTCATCCTTACAATCACGTCTTTTGGATAGAATGCCGCTGCTATTGTTCCTACTCCTCTGGCTAATTGCTCAATAAAGAATTGTTTTTTATCTTTATATCCTTGTGTAAGTGCATCTATTTTTTTCTTTACATGTCCTGGAACTTTGTTATACTCCACCAAGGCCATTGGGTGTATCTTGATGTAAGAATTGATGATAAATTCCTCTCTAGCCAAGCCAACTCCTGCATTTGGTATGAAGCTCAGGTCAAATGCCTCGTCAGGGCTTCCTATGTTCATCATGACTTTTGTTTTTGTTTTTGGGAATTTCTTGATATTTATTTTCCTCACTTCATATTTCAATAATCTTTTAAGCACAAAGCCTGTATCCCCTTCTGCGCAGTTTATTGTGATTTTATCTCCATTTTTTATCTTTTTTGTTGCATTTAGTGTTCCTACAACGCAGGGTATGCCTAATTCTCTTGAGACAATTGCTGCATGGCATGTACGTCCTCCTTTGTCTGTCACAATTGCAGCTGCCTGCCGCATTATTGGCACCCAGTCTGGGTCTGTCATCTCTGTGACTAATACTTGTCCTGGCTTGAACTTGTGTATGTCTTTCACGCTTCTTATCACTGCTGCAACGCCGTTTGCTATCTTGCTTCCAACGCTTTTTCCTCTTGCAATAGCTTCTCCTTTTTGTTTTAAATAATATTCTTCAAGAACATGCTTTGATTTTTGGCTCTGCACTGTCTCTGGCCTTGCCTGCACTATATATAGTTCATTTGAAATGCCGTCTTTTGCCCACTCAATGTCCATTGGTGTCCATTTTCTTTTCTTTGCAGAATAATGCTGTTCAATCACGCATCCCCATTTTGCCAGCTTCAATACTTCCTTGTCTGTTATGCAGAATTTTTTTTGTTTTTGCAAAGGTGTTGGTATGTTTTTTGTGGGTTTTTTGCCTTCTGCATAGATCATTGTCTTGCTTTTGCTTCCTAAGGTCTTTGTTATGATTGGCTTGAAGCCTTTTGACAATGTCGGCTCAAAAACATGGAATTCATCTGGATTTACAGCGCCTTGCACAACATTTTCTCCCAGCCCCCAGCTTGCTGTTATGAATACAACATCATCAAATCCTGTCTCAGTGTCTAGTGTAAACATTACCCCAGAACTTGCCTTATCACTGCGCACCATCTTCTGCACTCCTATAGAAAGATAGACTTTGAAATGGTCAAACCCTTTTTCTTCCCTGTAAACAATTGCTCTGTCAGTGAAAAGTGATGCAAAACAGTCTTTACACGCATTAATGAGTGATTTTTCATTGTGGATGTTCAAGTAAGTCTCTTGCTGCCCTGCAAAGGAGGCTTCTGGAAGATCTTCTGCAGTTGCACTTGAACGAACAGCAACATCAACATTCTTTCTGTTGTATTTCTTGCTTAATTTGTGATATGCATCTTTTATTGCCTTGCTTAATTCTGGTGGGAATGCGCATCTCCTGATAATATCTCTTATTTTCCTGCCTCTTTCAGCAATGTTTCTCACATTTTTTGTGTCTAATCCTTTCAATGCCTGCTTTATGTGGTCTTCTACTCCTGCTTTTTCAAGAAGATACTGGTAAGCATATGCTGTGACAGCAAAGCCGTAAGGTATTCTTATCTTTTTCTTTGTCAATTCCTTGTACATCTCTCCTAAAGAAGCATTTTTCCCTCCAACCAGTCCTACATCCTTTATGCTAAGCTCATCAAACCACAGAATAAACTTCTTGTTTCTAGCTGTCAAACTGCTTACCTCTTTTTTAATTAGAATTCTGCACTATTGGTATTTAAATGTTTTTGCCGCGAAAGATTTATATACGTGCTTTCTAAGATTATTGGAATGGCAAAGCCGCTGATAATAGGCATCAATGGTTCTCCTAGGAAAGACGGCAGGACTGCAAAACTCTTGAAAAGAGTGCTTAAGGCTGCTGAAAAGAGGGGTGCAAAAGTAAAGATTATTCATCTTGCTGAAAAAAATATCCATCCTTGTGCAGGACATTACAGCATAAAGCCTTCTTCCTGCAGGTATCCCTGCAAGATAAAGGATGATATGACTGAGATTTACAAACTTTTGATTGAATCAGACGGCATTGTTTTTGCTTCTCCTGTTTATTGGTTTAATGTCTCTGGATTGATGAAGAATTTCCTGGACAGGCTCACCTGCCTGGAAGGAGATTATTTTTGCATGAAGAATCCAAATGACCCAAACGTGTTTCTTTTGGAAGGAAAGGTCGCAGGTTTTGTTATTTCAGGAGAAGAAGCCGGCGGCATAAGCGCCCTTAATGCATTGATGTCTTTCGCGCAATACAATGGATTGATTATTCCGCCTTACACTGCTGTTTATAATTTTGGCGATCCCAAGAGAAATGTCAAGTGGAAGCCAAAAGACTATGATTTGGCTGGAGAGAATCTTTTAATTGCCATCAAGGCCCAGAAATATCTTGAAAAATCCTGCCCAAAGAAATGGCCGTATCCGTGGGATTATAAGTGCAAGCCATGAAAAATCAAAAACAAGCTTTGTTAGATTACTGGATTAAAAACAAGATTGTTACAAGCAAATATATCATTGATGCTTTCAAGAAAGTAAAGAGAGAGAATTTTGTTCTGAAGAAATTCAAGTCAGATGCTTATGAGGATGTTCCTTTGCCGATACTTAAAGAACAAACCATTTCCCAGCCTACAACTGTCATGATGATGCTGGAGTTTCTTGAGTTAAAGCCAGGCATGAAGGTCTTGGAGATTGGGACTGGCTCTGGATACAATGCTGCCTTGATGGCAGAGATAGTCGGCCCTAAAGGAAAAGTAATCACTACTGAAACAATTGAGGAGCTGGTTGAGTTTGCCAAGAAGAACCTGAAGAAATCAAAGATAACAAATGTCCAGGTGATTCATACAGACGGCTCTAAAGGCTGGCCTACTGCAGCTCCGTATGACAGGATCATCTGCACAGCAGCTGCCCCCAAGATTCCAGAGGTTTACATCAAGCAGTTGCAAGAAAAAGGAATAATAGTGATTCCAGTCGGGCCGTTATACGGCCAGGTGATGATTAGAGGAAAGAAAATTAAAGGAAAATTAGAGACAGAACGCTTGGGAGATTTTATGTTTGTTCCTCTGACTGGGAAGTTTGGTCAATAGCTTTTTCAATTAATTTATCTCTGTGATACTTTATTATTTTATCTAACGAATAAAGCAATCTGTTTGTTTTTTCTGTAGTTATGTCTTTTTTCTCAAAATTAAAATATCCGCATGTCATTTTTCTTGCTCTGTTAACTTAAATGCAGTTCCCATTGCAGCTGCTACTGCACCCACATATCCTACTCTCACAACCTCATCTTTGAGCATGTATAAATCCCCGTAAAATGGCGCAAACGCGACATGTACCTGCATTGAGTCAAGGTATTCCATATGCGCTGCTTTTGCAATCAAGACCAAGTTCAATCTTCCGCAAGGCCCCGGCTTTCTATAGAAGTTTATTGCTTCCATTATTCCTTCTGGTGTAATCACTTCTTTGCTTGGATCTCCGCCAGATAAGAATGCAAGTGCTGCCAGCTCTCCATTTGCATATTTTTCTGCAAGTTCTGGATTCTCGCCTATTCGTGCAGCTCTTGCTGCATCCTTCAGCCATGCACTCGCATGCATGAATACAAATGATTTGTAAAAGTCAGTGTCTGGATGTAACTGCTCTTCGCGCATTTTTTCCATCTCTGGCCTGGTTACTTCTTCTCCGCGAACTTTGTATATAGCTTGTTCTGCTTTTTGTAATGGTAGCAATTCTTCAATCATATTCTCCCCCCATAACTGCTAAGAATTTGCTGTCATATTTAAAGTTTTAGAAAAGTATGAAGTCAATCACAGATATTTATTTATACTAGTTTTGCTGTATTCTTGTCATGAGCGAAAAGACATACAAGCCGTTTGATACTGTGCGTGATTTGCGCGGTTTTGGGAGAAGTATTACACTTACAGCAGCCACTGCGGCTGTTGAGACTGATTTGTATATCAATAAGACGCCGAAAGATCTAGAGAATGTCTACATAATGACTGAGCTTGCTGGCAGGAATGTAATTCCAGGTGATGAGCTTGAAACAATTAACTTATCTACTGACCATGTTCATTTGTGGCAGGTCCTGCATGCCTTTTCTGAAAAGCCTAAAACAGGCCATATTTCAGAATATGCTCTTGATTTAAAGCTCCTGCACATGGATTTAAAGAATTTCGAATCTTTGCCTAAAGAGCATCTGGAAAACTTGAGGGATTTCTTTATTTCGCTGGCCAGACATTTTGGCGCAAGAGAATACAGTAGATATCCTCACAGAAGATATGTTGCTTAAAAAAATAAAATAAAAAAATCAACCTATTTCTGTGCTAATGAATAGATTGACTTAAGTGCTACTACTAGCGCTGCTGGTGCTACAAATGCAACGATGTTTGCCAGTATTGACAAGATTATTGTTCCTAGAGCTGGGATTGCTCCTGCGCTGCCGATTACCAGCAAGGCGATTGCAGCGACCAAGAACTCAATTGTCTCTTTAGCAGTTATGTTCAGCAGTCCTACAACCAGTCCTAAGATAACAAGTACCCAGGTTATTGTAGGTGTTTGCCAAGCAGGCACTAATCCAGCGATAATCGCGATAATTATGCCTACTATAAATGCCCAATGTCCTATTTTTGAGTCCATTGTATTACCTCCTTTATGTTTAAATCAAAATCGTGTATAGAGGATTTGCTTAAACAGCATATATAAAATTTCGTTACTATCAAGACATAGTTAAACCACTTTATTGAGGATTTCGTGCGCGTTTATGCTCGCCAGATGCGCTCGGAAATTATCTCCGCCCTTGCTCATCAGCATCAATTTTAATTTCTCTTTTTCTTTTGTTGTGATTCTTGCAAACCTGTCTGCATCAATCAGGCCGTAAGGATATCCCAGGAAGCAGGCGTCTTTTGAATTATTTTTCAATGCCCCAAGTAAATCTGCCAATTGATCAGAAATAAAGAAATCAAGCCTGAAGACATAGTTAGAATTATTGTGCAGTTTTACAAAGCCTATATTATTGGTTATAGGATAATACCATTCACATGAAGGACCTATCTTATTCAACACAGCAGAAGCACTGTTTCCAGAGTCTGTCAATATGCTTGTTGTCTTGGACAATCCTGCCACAATCACATTTTTTTCAGCAGATTTTTGCTTCAATGCCTCAATCTGCTTTTTTTCTGCTTCTGTTCCTTCTGTCAAGTCCCCATCTCTGATAATAAAATCTCCTGAATTAAGCTCATTGACAATATCTGCTGCTATCTTCAGCTCAGATATCTTGCGCGCAGATTCTGCTATTTTTGCAGGCTCTGCCTTGTGCCCTGGCTCTGACAGTTCCTTGTCAAATGCATCAAATTCTTTGTCAATGCGCAGGTATGTGTTGAATGCCTCTGTCTCATACACGATCTTGTCTTCTTTTGCTTTAGCAGTCGCTAAGAGATAGAATTCTGTCTTGTTCTGCTTTATTCTCTTGTTGTTCTCAAATATCACGTAATATATTCGTATCAATTGCAAAGAAAAATTTGCTCCTCCAAGTATCTCTGCATTTCCGCCGTCAACAAAAGCTATTTTCCCGCCTTTCTTGTCTGCAATGCTGTAGAACAAGCTCTTGTCAATCTTTGCAGAGTTTGAATTATCCAATAATATGCAGTCTCCATGGTCATTCAGCTTTCCATTGAGATGATCTATTATTTTTTTGAATACCATTTTCCAGCTAGACCTTTATGAAGAATTTAAATGCTTCGTTTCCAGTCAAGGATATTGCAGTCACTATCACTCCTGCTATCAGCACGCCGATTACAGCTGCCTTGATGAAATCCTTGTAGCTCATGCCCAATATATATGATGCCAAAGCTCCTGAATACACTCCAGAGCCTGGGAATGGGATTCCGATAAAGATTGCTACCCCGATTTCTCCGTATTTTTCAACATATTTGTGTATCTTTTTCTGGGTGCGCTCTATATAATAATGATACAGTTTCTTGAACGGCTTGATAAAGAAAAATAAGTGTATTATCTTGTCAATGAAGAAGTAGACAAGCGGCGCTAATATGATATTAGTTATTACGCAGACCAAAAACACGACTGTCCAACTGAGGTTAGTGTTCAATATGCCGTATGGTATGCTTGCCCTTAATTCCAGGAATGGCAATAAGGTCAGTCCAATTAAGATAAGGATGTCAGTCTGCACTTTTTCACCTTGTCTTTGAGATATTTGTCTTTAAAGACCTCTTTCAGCACTTCTTCAGGAGTTCTTTTCTTGTGCTTGAGTATTGCAACAATTCTTTTTTTCTTTGTTTTTGTCTTTTTGTGTTTTTTCTTGAATCTTTTCACCTGCTCTCTCATCTCTATTGGCGGCCCTTCTCTTTCATATGTCTCTGGCAGTTTTTTCTTCTTTAAGACATATCCGAAAATCGCTTTTTTCTTTTTTTTGTCCCAGCTCCAACTACTTTCTGGCATTAACTCAAAATCTTTTAGCGTTTTCTTGATGAAAATATATGCCTTCAACAGCTTTGCTCCTACTGGGTCTTCTTTTCCTTTAGGCACGCTTATTTCTATCAATACAACTTTTCCTTTTTTCTTGTATTTTACCCAGTCTATTTCTTTTGTCTCAAAAAATTTTTTTGAAGGTTTTTTCAGGAATTTCTTTGCAGATGCAATGAATTTGTCAAACATCTTCATATTAACGGCTGCAGCGGCATTCCTGTCAGGCTGCACAGGGTCTATCACAATAAGTGGTCCTGTTGTCTTGCTCTTGTTCAGCACCATCATTGCTTTCTTGCCCACTTTCTTTGTAGGGTCTATAATCACTTTTGGCTTCCATTTTACAGCTACCTTCAACAATGGAATAAATCCTTTGTGATATATGACTAGGATGTCAACAACATGGCCTGAGAATCCATGGATATAGCTCTCTGCACCATAAACACCTTGTGCTTTGCAGAACTTCTTGGCCAACCTGATATCATTCTTGTATTTTTTTCCTTTTGTATTGACCCATTTGACATGCCATGGCGAAAAATCTGTAACATTCTGGGCCTGCTCTGCTTTCTTGATGTCCAGCACAGGCACTATCTCAAATCTTATCTTGTTTTTCACCCAGAAATAATCTCTTGAGCCGTGCACTTTTTCTGGCTTGAATCTCTTTAAGGCCTTGGCAAGCATCTTGCTTAAGTCTTCATCCTTGTGTTTCATGTCAAATTTCACGAACACATCAACATCATAGTCTCCTTTGAGCCAGGTGTCTTTTGCATAGCTGCCTCCTGCAGATGCTTTTGCCTTTATCTTGCGCTTTTTCAGCTCTGAATTGAGTTTTTTGAGAAAATCCTCTGCTTCTTTCACTTTTTTCTTTTCTGGCTTTATCTCTGAAAGCACCTGCTTCAGTATCTTTTTGGTCATACCCTGTCCAAAACAGATTCGCTATAAAAATCTTTTTATACTAGTAATAGATAAATTGATAAAAAAGAGGTAATGATGGAAGCATTAACTATACTTACGTCGATTTCAGCTGTCCTGCTTATTGGCATTATCTTTTCTATAATTGCTACCAAGCTTAAGATTCCTGAGATTCTTGTCTTGATTGTGGCGGGCATCATTCTTGGTTTTATTCAGTATCATGGTGAGCAGCTGATACAGTTTCCTAACATGTTCCTTACTTCAGTGAGTTTGCTTGCCTTGGCTTTGATTGTCTTTGACAGTGCTTCAAAATTAAGATTAAAAGAGCTTGACGTATTGTCTCTCAAGGCACTCAAGTTTGTGGGCATCTTTACCCTGCTCAGTTTGGTCATTTTCACGATTGCGGCAAAGCTTTTCCTGGGCATTCCTCTTGTGCTTGCTCTTTTGTTTGTTACAATAAATCTAGGAACATCTCCTGATGTCGTGCTTTCGCTTTTGAAGGAGACTAAGCATAAGATAATGGGTTTTCTCAAGCTTGAGTCTGTCTTTAATACTCCATTGAATGTCTTATTGCCGTTTATCATCATTGATTTTGTGCAGGGACAGTCAGAGATAAGCAATGCAGTGAGTTTGATTGTTCCTTTTCTGACAAAGTTTGTTGTGGGCATTGGAGCAGGAATATTTGTCGGCGTTATCTTGTTCAAGATAATGCAGAAAAGATATTCTCCATTGTATTCTCCTCTTGCAGTCATCATTGCTTCTTTGCTCGCTTATGTCTTGGCAGAGAACCTGCGCGGCAATGGCGTATTAGCAGTCATTACATTAGGAATCTTCTTTGGAAATGTCTATGTCAAGGAAAAGGTGGCATTATTGTCTGTTGAGTCTGTGCTTACAAAAGCATTTTTCATATTTGTCTTCATACTTTTGGGCCTGACAATCAAGCTGCCTTTTACAGCAGAGTTTTTCATAAGATCTCTTGTATTGTTTGCAGCATATCTGCTGATAAGGTTCCTTGCAGTTGTCATCAGCTTCAGGAAAGAGAAACTCAAGCCAAGAGAGCTTGCTTTCATCACCCTTAACGCGCCTAAAGGAATATCAACTGCTGCAGTCGTGTTCCTGCTGGCTATATATGATGTTCCTGGAACAATCTATTACATTCCTGGCATAAGCATTGTCCTTGATGTCACTCTTGCATTCATTTTGTATTCTATCCTATTGTCAACCGTTGTGTGTTCATTGAAGGACAAGTTCATTGTTCCTAGAACTGTGAAAAAATGAAGATTCTTGTTGGTCCTGCAGGCATTGGCAGTCCTGCAGTAAAGGGTTTAGAAGAGATTAAGAAAGCTGGCTTTACTTGCGCAGAAGTTGCTTTTACGCATTCTATCTATATGAAGAACAACAAGACTGCTAAAGAGATTGGTGCTGTTGCAAAAAGATTGAATATTGACTTGAGTATTCACTGCCCGTATTACATCAATCTTATCTCTGCAGACAAGATGAAGATAGGCGCTTCAAAGAAAAGGATTGTCACAAGCGCAGAAAGAGGGCATTATCTTGGCGCAAAATACATTGTTTTTCATGCAGGATATTATGGAAAGTTCTCTAAAGAAGAGGCATACGAAGGTGTGAAAGAAGCGATTGAGGATATGCAGGATTTTATCAAGGAAAAAAAGTGGAAAGTCAAGCTCGCCCCCGAAGTGATGGGAAAGGATTCTTCTTTTGGAACAATTGATGAATTATATGATTTGCACAAGGATACTGGCTGTGCTGTGTGTGTTGATTTTGCACACTTGAAAGCACACTATCGGGGCAAGATAGATTACAAGCATGTTTTTGAAACAATGAAGAAATTTAAGTTCAAGCCTCTTACAGCGCATATCTCTGGCATTGAGTGGGGTCCTAAAGGAGAAAGAAAGCATTTGCCAACCCCTACAAAAGACATAAAGGAATTATTGAACTGGGTCAAGAAATATAAGTTTGACATCCGGATAATTAATGAGAGTCCAGACCCTTTCGGAGATTCTCTGAAAACATTGCAGCTTCTTTGAATCATTAGCTTTATATATCAGAACTGCATATTCTGCATTGGTGGGTATGAATGAGCAAAAAGATTCCAGAAACTCCTTTTGAAACTTATTTGCAGGAAGCCCGTTATTTTGATATAGACCATTTTCTTCGCAGGCATAAAGATAGAGGATTCTTGGTAAGCCACGGTCCTGTGCCAACAGGCGCAGACAATATTGAGCAGACACAGGCAGTTATTTCTCCTTTTGCAAAGACCTATACTGGAAGCATTGATGAAGTGCTTATCAGCAAGCATATAGACGGCAGCGTGGTCTATGAGATTCCATTGGATGAGCTTAGAAAACCAGGAATGATGGGCATCTTGCCGGTCGGCAGGCAAAAGAGTCTTCCGATATGCATAAATAATCCTTGTGTTTCAGATTTTCATGGTTTTTTTAGGCTTAAGAGAGAGCAGCTTTATTATGTTGATGACGACTCTACGCACGGCACGATATTGAATGGCCAGCTTGCTCCTTCAAAACAGAAAGTTGCTGTTGAGTCTGGATGCCAGATAATCATTGCAAAGAGCATTCCATTTACCTATTATGGTGATAAGGAATTCTGCGATGTCTGCTATAAATTGAAATGATTTATATACTTCTGCCTTATTCTACACTGCATGAAAACAGTCATATTAGATACTGATTTTTTGATTCACTGCGCTAGTTTTAAGATTGATTATGTTGAGGAACTGAAGAGGATCCTTGAAAGCCATAAGGCATTCATCATAGACAAGACAATTGATGAGCTGAATTCTATCATAGAGAAAAAGAAAGGTAAAGCAAAAGCAGCGGCAAAACTTGCCAAAGCAATATTGAAAGCCAAGAAAATACCCAAGATAAAGACAAAAAAAGACAAGATTGTTGATGAGTTGATTCTTGAAAAGATAAGAAAAGATTTTATTATAGCTACAATGGATGCTGAATTAAAAAGAAAATTGAAGAAAAAAGGTATTCCTGTAGTTGTTATAAGACAGAAGAAATACTTAAAACTAATTTCTTACTAAACAGTTGTAAAATGCGCAATCTTTTTAAAGGGTCTCCTGTTTTTTAAGTCATTGAGTGAGGCAAAATGAGTAGAGCAAAAGGTAAGTGTTATCTGTTGAAAGTTGAAGATCCTGAAAATATCTACAAGATGGCGGGTTTTATCAAGCGCGCGCCGCAATCACAGATAGTTGCATTAGATACAAATATTGTTCCTACTATAAGCAACCGTGATTTAAGAGATACAACTACTGCGCACCTGAAACAGATTCTTAATTTCACTAGTGTACTGAAAAACTGTGTCCGCTATAATGATCCTTCCAAATTTATAATTACAAAAGATGTCAGGCAGGAGATAGATACTTCTTTGGACTTTTATGTTAGTGATGCTTTTGTTACAGAAGCCCATGCTGGCATAAAATCTAAAGCAGTGCTTAAAGAAATGTTAACTGCTTACAGGGAATTGCGCGAGGCGCTTCACCAGCGTCTTGATGGTTATGACAAGGCAGATGCATTCTATACGCCTGTAAAAGATATTGTAAGAAAACTGGTGCAGGACATTCCAAGACTGAAAAAAGACAAAAGAAACGGCGAGAACGAAGTAGATGAAAAAATGGTTGCATATGCTTTTGCACAGGCAATCAAGCAAGATGAAGGGTTGTGCATACTGTCAAATGATTCAGATGTAGTCAAGATAACACAAGCATTGTTTTGCGCACTGACTGCAAGGAATACTGTCGGCGGAAATGCTGCTGGCGAGGATTATATTACAAAAAGCGCAAAAACCCTCAGGACAAAGAATGTTGAAGTGCGGTATTTTGATGAGGAAAAACAGTTGTTTACTGACGAATTTAATGGGCGGACAGATTTCACAGTGGGAGAGCACTGGCAGCCTCTTGCAGGGCTTGATTATAGCACTCGCGATTTAGAGGATTTGATAAAATTCATCAAGCTTAAGGTTCTTGATATTGAAAGAGAGTTAGGAAACGGCAAGGTTCTTGCAGCAGACATACAAATACAAAAAGAGCTGGATGAAGAAAAAGCAGCTGCACAGCCAGCACCTGCGCCGGCTAAAAATCTCACACCTGCTCCTGAAGATGATGCAAAACCTGAAGAAAAAGATACTCAGGACATCACAGAAGTTGTGGAAAGGATGTATCAAAGATTAAAAATAAATCCAGATGATTTGAAATCTGCAGAGCAGGAAAAAATAAACGAGATTGTTGAAGCATATGAAGATATTTTGAAGTTATACGAGCATACAGGCATTGACACTGCTGAAATAAAGCAGGAGCTTGTTGAAATCAAGAAAAAAAGCCCGAAATACCAGCTGGATTTGCTTGCAGAAGAATATGCACAGGTTGAACAGCGTATACAAGACATGCAGCAAGATCCTGAGCACATGAGAGATCCTTCAAAGCGTAATCTAATGACTACATGGTATGCTGAATTAGACAGTTTAGACAGGCAAAAAGTAGAATATAAGCAAAGGATTGAAAGCGGCCCAACAGGGCCAGTGCCGCCTGCACCTCCTGCAGGAGAGATAAATTCTCTAGATGATTTGTCTCCAGAAGCAAAAGCAGCATATGATGCTTTTGATAAAAAAGGAATAATTATATCTAAGGATGGTGCCTGGGTTACAAAACAAGAGATTGCAGACGCAATGGATTATTCTTTGGCAACTGTAGCAAATAAGATTGCTGAGATATCTAATATAGATGTTAAAACCAAGTCAGGAGAGAAAGGAAAAAAATATTACAACATCATGCTGAAGCATATCCAGGGTTTGCTGCCAAAGAAAAAAGGAAGAAGAAAATAGCAACCAACACAAAAATCAAATTTTTGTGAGGCTCACAAATTGTAAAAACAATTTGCGAAACCTTTTTAAACCCCTTCTTATTCTTCCAGTACTAGTGAGATACAGGGGGTTTCTAAAAAATGCCTTCCTGTGTTGATGTAGGCGAGGATAAAAAAAATGTTTTACAAAATAAAGCTAAAAGACCATATACGGGTTGCTCCAAGATATTTTGAGCTGGACGTGAAAGATGCAGTGCTGAAGTCAGTCAAGCTGAAATATGACGGCCTGACAACAGCAGAGCTTGGGTTTGTCATTGATGTGGTCGGCGTGGGCGACATCGGAGAAGGTGTCATAATCCCCGGAGACGGCGCAAGCTATTATGAGACAACTTTTGAGGTTATTACATACAAGCCAGAACTGCAGGAAGTTGTTATGGGAAGGATAAAGGATATCGCTGATTTTGGGGCATTTCTTACAATGGGTCCTATTGACGGCATGATTCACATCAGCCAGACAATGGATGACTTTGTGAGCTTTGCAAAAGACAAGGTCTTGACAGGAAGAGACAGCAAGAAAATCCTGAAAGTAGGAGACCTTTGCAGGGCAAGAGTTATTGCAGTCTCATTCAAGGACATAACCAATCCAAAGATAGGCTTGACGATGAGGCAGCAGGGCCTTGGAAAGCTTGAGTGGATTGAGGAAGAAGAGAAAGAAAAAGAAAAGCCTGCAAAACAAGAAAAAAAGACTGTCAAGAAGGCAGCAGGTAAGAAAAAATGAAAAAGAAAGCTTGCAAGAACTGCAAAATCTTTGTAGAAGGGGATGAATGCCCTGTTTGCAAAGGAACTCAGTTTGTCACAAACTGGAAAGGAAGACTTTTCATAATGGACGCTAATAAATCAGCGATCGCTAAAAAAACAGGTGCGAAAGTTAAAGGAGAATATGCAATAAAAGTGACTTAAAATGAAGATAGATATAAAAAACAAAAAGGAAAATCCGTTATTGTCAAGGATTGAGGTATCTGGCATAATTGCTTTTGACGGCGCAACGCCTTCAAATGAGCAGGTGAGCCAGGGTATTGCAGCGCAGATGAAGGTAGATGTTTCTGTTGTAAAGATGAAGAATATCCGCACAAGCATGGGTTCTCATCAGGCAGAATTCCTTGCTTTTGTCTACAATACAAAAGCAGACCTGGACAAGATTGAGCCAAAGCCAAAGAAGCAAGTAGAGAAAGAGCAGAAAAAGGCAGAAGCTGCCAAGAAAGCTGCTGAAGCTCCTAAGGAAGAGGCAAAGCCTGAGGAAAAGAAAGAAGAAGCTAAACCTGAAGAGAAAAAAGAAGCTCCTAAAGAAGAGAATAAAGAAACTGCTCCTGAAAAAAAGGAAGAAGCCAAGCCTGAAGAGAAAAAAGAAGCTAAGCCAGAAGAAAAGAAAGAAGGTGCTGAATAATGGGAGAAAAAAAGCCGAGAAGAAAAAGAAAGCCGATAAAAACAGCTGATTTCTTTGAGAAGAAAGGTGATTCTTTGGATAGAAAACGAAAGTCCTGCCCAAAATGCGGCCAAGGTTTTTTTATGGCTAAGCATTCAAATAGATGGACTTGCGGCAAGTGTAGCTATTGTGAATTTATTTCAGAAGAAAAATCAAAAGAAAATAAAAAGTAATGAACTCACTGGACATTTCCGCAAAGTTTCCGGATTTCTATAGTCGATACATGCTAGTCAAAAAGCCACTGGACATACATTCGCAGACTATTTAAAGACAATTTCTCAAATACCATGAAAAGAGAACACGCAGAACTGCCAAATAATGATTTTCGGTCTGCGACACAAAAATCAATTATGCATTTCTGCTCAGGCGTTCCCTTTTCCCGAAAAGCGAGACTTCCTATAAACTTGAGGAAGTCTCACGCTAGATGAGGTTTTCCCGGAGAAATTAAAATGAGTACAAATCAAATTAACATCACAGATTTTCCGCCAAAGAAAATTTATGTCTTTTTCAATAAAAAAATGAGAACCAAACTTGTTAGTGATGCAAAAAAAGCTTTACAAATTAGCAAAGATTTTGACTTAGCTAATTGGTTAAATAAAAAGTCAGGAAAATACGAGTTGAATACGCAATTCAATGGGGGAGACATAAATAATTGGCTTGCAGGGAAAAAAACAGACATCAGAACTAAAATGGTTCATCCGAAATATATGCCATTATGGGTTATTCTAGAATTATCTAAGATAACAGGAATTTCTTCAGGCAAACTAAACAAAAATGTTATCTCTTATAGATCTGGAGGAAGAGGTAATTGGGTATATAATCCAAGATTGCCGATAAAGGTAACTCCTGAATTTGAAAGCTTAATTTTTCATCTTTTCGGTGATGGTTGTGCAGGCAATTTTACACCTTCTTATTTTCAAAAGAATAGGGAGGCTAATCAACAATTTTTACGAAAACTGACGACCTGTTTTGGAGATTTCTCTGTAACGCGTTACAGAAATAAATGGCAGATTAGATTCCCTAAAGCAGTTACAGACATATTAACTCATTTTTATAAAATTGAATCTTATCATTCAGACAAAATAAAAATCCCTTCAAAAATTTATCAGTCTAGTAAATTGAATAAATTGGCTTGCATTACTGCATTTATCCTTGACGAAGGCAATATTCGTGATTTAATCAATATATCAAGTAAAAATAAAAAATTTCTGGCCGAGTTAAAAGGGTTAATAGAAAGTTGCGGATATGCCTGTCGATCAATAAAACCGCATAAACCATCCAATACGTTTTATCTGAATTTATCTAATAAGTCCATAGAACGATTTTATCAAGATTATATTGATTTGATTAAACAGTTTCCTTGCTGTGGTCTAGCTAATAAGCATAAATCTTTAGTTTACATCATTTCCAGACGCAAAAACAAGTCAGATATCAAAGATATAGATGGCGCGATATTAAACCTATTAAAAAAGAATAAATTAACAACTATGAAAATCGCGCAAATTTTAGGGTTTGCTAATTGCACAATTCTTCATCATCTAGAGAAATTTCATGCAAAGGGAGTTATAGAAAGAATTCGCAAAGAAAGAAGTTTTATTTGGTCTGTAGCTAGGGTGAGGGAAAAGAGAGTAAAAATTGATTCTAGATGCGGTTTAAGAGGTTTTGGTTAATGAAAGCACAGAATAATTTATATATAAACAAAAAAAACACAATTATATGGAGGAAGTGATTATTTGTTTAGGAAATGTGTTCTATACACCCAAGACGATTGAAGATATGCGGCTCAGAGCAGAAAAATCTGTTGAAATATATAAAAGAAAGAACAGAAAAATAATTTTTACAGGGGGATTCAAAACAAGAAAAGATTTGTCCGAAGCGAAATTTATGTTGAATATCGCTTTAAAAATGGGCGTTCGCAGAAAAGACGTCATTCTTGAAGAAAAAGCAAATACCACTATTGGAAATGCAGTTTATTGCAAGAAAATTATGGAAAAAAAAGGATTCAAATCAGCCGTCGTGGTCACAGCGCCGCATCATTTAAGAAGAGCAAAATACATTTTTAAAAAAGTTATGCCCTGCAAGAAATTAAGTTTTGAAAGATGTAAGAGTAATCTTGGTTTTTTTGAATCAATTCGATATTACTTTGGCGAAAGGTATACTTTATTAAAGCTAAAAATTAAAGGAATAGATTTTTCAGAAGTGTAAGAAAAGAGTTATGAAATCTGCAGTAAAAAGAATTCTATTTCTAATCCATATTCTGCATAACAAGAAGATCTTCTGTAGTCAGTTTCTCTCCTTTAGCTAGCTTTTCTTCAACTTCTTTTTGTTTTTCTGATATTGTTTTCTTGCGTCTTTTTTCTTGCTTCTCTTTTTTTGTTTTTTTCTCTTCCTTGAATGTGACATCTAGTTCGCTGAGCTTCTTCAGCTTATCTTTCAATTGATCATTTATTTTGCTTATATCTTCTTTTTTCTCAGTTATGTTCTTTTTGATTTTCTCTTCTTCGTCCTTTAATTCCTGTATTTTCTTTGAGTTTTCAATGCTTGTCTCGTGTTTTTCCTGGCTCTCTTTTGCCAGGTCTTGTATCTTCTTGTGCATCTGGTCTGCCTGTTTTTTCTCGTCATCTATTGTCTTGGAAAGGTCATGCGTTGAATCCCACACTCCGCTGACGGCCTTCATTTCCTTGAGCTTTTTCTTCAGTTCTTTCATGTGCTTCATGAGCTTTTGCTCCTTGTCAAAGCTCAATGCGCTTGTCTCTATGTTGAATTCTATCTTTTCAATCTCTCTTTTCAGCTGCGAAGGGCTTTCTTTTATGCCTTTCTTGCGCTCAAGGTCTCTTTTTTCCTTGTTCAGTTTCTTGATGTGCTCAATCTTTTTTGTTATGTCCTGATTTAGTTTCTTTCTTTCTTCTTTCATGCCTTTTACAGAAGAAGTCAGCTCATCACGCTGTTTTCGCATGTTTTTAGTCCTGTTGATAAGAGAAATAATCTCTTTTCCAAGCTTTTCCCGCTTGTCAAAGAGTGCTTCTTTTTGGTCGTTAATCTGATTAAGACTCTTTCTTAGCTCTTGAATGTCTTTTTTGAGCTCATTTATTTGTTTTGTCGTTCCGCTTTTCGATGGGTGCATTTATTAAAAGGCTGTGTTGTTAATAAAAAAATAAAATACAACAACCTAAAACCTCCTTAGCCGAATAGTGCGCCAAGTCCTGCAGCTGCTTCCTCAGCTGATTTCTTAGGTTCTTCCTTTTTCTCTTTCTTCTCTTCTTTTGGCGCTTCTCCACCAGCTGCTGCCGGCGCTGCTGCTGCAACAGGCGCTGCTGCGGCGTTTTTTATTGCTTCATCAATATTCACGCCTTCAAGTGAAGCTACTAAAGCTTTTATTCTTGCATCATCTGCTTTTGCTCCAGCTGCTTCCAGCACTTTCTTTACTGTTGCTTCGTCAACCTTGCCTCCAGCCTTGTGGATCAGCATTGCCGCGTATACATATTCCATTTTAGTACCTCCCTAAATTATGATTTTCTCAGTGTTCCTTTTTCTTGAAGATTTTTTAACAAATCTTGAGCTTGATCTTGTGAAACATTTCCCTGCTTTGGGTGAGGCTTGCGCGAAACTTCGTTTCGTGAATTTGGAACCTCTGGTTCCAATTTTTCTTCTGCCTTTGGTTCCTCTTTAGGAGCTTCTGGTTTTGGTTCAGGCTTTGCCTCTTCTTTTGGTGGTTCTGCAGGTTTTGGTTCCTCTTTCTTTGGTTCTTCCTTTTTTTCTTCAGCCGCTGGTTCCTCTTTTGGCGCCTCTGCAGATTTTGGCTCTTCCTTTTTCTCTTCAACTTTTGGTTTCTCTTCAGCCTTCGGCTATTCTTTCTTCTCTTCTACCTTCACTTCAGGTAATTGTGATTTTAATGCAATCATCTCTCTTTCTGCTTTCTCAAGCAGCTCTGCTGCAATCTCATCTGCCATGAAATTTCCTTCTCTTGCGATTTCTTTGGCACCTAGATATGTTTTTTGTATCATTGGCTTGATTGTATCTGCTGTCACATATCCGATTTCCATTGCCAGCTCATGCGCCTGGCTTGCAGACAGCCTCAAGTCACTCATGAATTTAACTTCATCAATATCCAGCACGCTTTTTGGATAGATTGTTCCTTTTTCATAGACAGCCAATAAGTCCAGGCCGATTTCCATCGGCTCTATGCCTAGCCTTGTAAGCATTCCTGCCAGTTTCTCGCTTATTTCATCGCCTTCAGAACACACTTTTGTATCTGATTTTATTGCAATCTTTCCGCCTTCAACAGAAGCCTTTATGCCTAATGCTCCTAATTCGCCGATTACAGGTCCTGGTGCAAATGGTGTTGGTCCTGCTGGCACGATTATGTCTGAAGGTGCTGTCTGCCCTGCTTTTGCAGGCGCTTTTGACTTGTTTTGCTTTAATGTTTTAAACAAAGTAAAAGGATTTTCTTTGGTGAACAACAATGCAGGCATTCCTCTCATGCTTTCTTTAAGTTTTTCAAGGCCTGGCTTGTCTTTTATCTTGTCAAGTGCTTTAAGGATAAGCCTTCTTTTTGTCATAACAAGGTCAACTTTGCCTCTTAGCTGCTCTCTCATCCTTTGCAGCTGGGGCGTTGGCAAATTTTCCATGTTTACTATGCCGATTATAGGATACTGTTTAAACAAGTCTGTCATCTTCTTCACAATGTTCTTTTTCTTCGGCGATGCTCGGCTTGTTTTCTTGCTCATTTTTCCGCCTCTTCAGCTGGTTTTTGGCCTTTCATGATGACCTCTTTCTGCGTTATTGTCGCAGGAGGGCCCATTGTGAACTTTAATTGAATGTTCTTGATGTTCCTTTCTTCTGCAGGCAGTGTGTGAATCAGGTTATTGTAAACAGTCAGGATATTGTCAAGGATTTCTTCATCTTTCATTTCTTCTGTTCCAATAAGGCACTTGATGCTCAGTTCTGTCTTTGCAATCAGGCCGACAGTCTTTTGCAGTTTTTCAACAAGCGGCTTGAGGTTTGCATTAGGCGGGACAACACACCCTATCTTTGGGTTTGGCATCTTTCCTCTGCTTCCTAATATCCTGCCGAATGTCTTTGCCACGTTAGGCATGATGTTTGCCTGTGCAATGAAGAAATCATGTGTTTTTGCCAGCTTTTTTGTCAATACCTTGTTTTCTGCATATTTAGAAAAATCATCTGCAAGTATTACAGTATCGCAGTTTTCTTTTGCATTTGGCTCCAGCTCTGGCCCTACCAAGGCGCATACTTTAACTTTCTTGCCTTTGTTGTATCTTAAGGTCACCCAGCTTGTAACATGCTGGTCTGGCTTTTTAAGGTCAAGATCTCTTAGATTGATTATGAGGTCAAAGCTCTGCTTGAAATTCCTCTTAGGAGAAGTCTTTTTTACAAGTTCTATTGCTTTCTTGAAATTTTCTTTGTTCATTCTTCCCTCCAACTCCAAGAGTTGTGATGCGGGTAATAGCTCTATGAATTCGCAGTTACTTTATAAAGTTTGCTATTTCTGCAGATTTAGAGAAATCTTTATATACCTTCTTTTTTAAATAGTATATTATGAGCAGGGAAAGAATCATTACAGCATATTTGTTATTGATCTTGATAGCGCTAATTGGCGGTTTTCTTGCTTTCAAGGCAGGTGCGCCTGTGTCCGGCAGTGTTGTTGTGGAGATAGAGAATCCTGTAATCACGATTACTTCTTTTGAAGCTGTATTTGATCCAGATGGAACAACAAGCATGCAGCTGGTTGCTTCAGCAAAGGAAAAAATCAACCTAGGTGAATCAAGCAGTTTTACGCTGGTGATGGAAACATCTGGGCAGAAAATCTTTTATGAAGGTGTTGTTTTATTTGACAAGTCTGTTGGAAAGATAAAGTCCTTGAAGCAGATAGATGATGATGTAGCAGTAAACATTAAGGAAATAACAGGAACAGTTGCAGTCACAAATGCCCTTGATGATACAGCAAGCATCCTGGTCAAGATGGATTTCAAGAGGCCTGTTGCAAAGAAAATCTTTGTTCCGCCAAGAAAACTGCTTGTCAATTTTGATTTCACAGCAGCTGGCAAGACTTTTGTGAGCAAGGTATTGCCGATCAGGCATTCTGAGAAGCCTATTCAATTCCCTTATTACCTGAACAATTTTGATATTTTTGAGATTAAGGCCTGACTATTTCCCAAACCTTCTTTCTCTTTTAGAATATTCTTGTATTGCCTTTACATAATCTTCTTTTTCCAGTTCTGGCCAGTGCTTGTCCAGGAACATGAGCTCTGCATATGTTCCCTGCCACATCAAGAAATTAGAAATCCTTCTTTCTCCGCCTGTTCTGATTATCAGGTCAGGGTCAGAGTTCAGGTAAAGGTTGTTTGCGATTGTCTCTTCAGTCACTTCAGTTATCTCTCCTTTCTTGACTTTTTCAGCAATCTTGCTTACTGCATCAAGCACTTCCTCTCTTCCGCCATATGCCATTGCAAAATGAACATGATATCTTGAATTATTTTTTGTAAGTTCCATTAGCTTAAGCATCCTTGAATGCACTTTTTCAGGAAACATCTCAAGCCTGCCAACAAAATCAATCCTTACACCTTCTTCTTTCATTTTCTGGAGATTCTCATCTTTGATCAAGTCATCAAATTCCTTGCAGAATATGTTCATTAGATAGTCAAATTCATGTTTTGGCCTGTTGAAATTCTGTACTGAGAATGCATAGAACGTAATTTCCTTGATGCCGAGTTCTTTGCTCCAGTCAAGTACATTGCGCAGCTTTTTTGCGCCCCATTCATGCCCCATCCATGGCTTTAGCATCAGCTTTTTGGCAAATCTTCGGTTGCCGTCCATGATTATGCCTATATGCCTTGGTACTTTTTCCATTATTCACCTGTATTTTTGTTTCCTTTATATATTTTTTCAAACAATTGTACAAAAATATCTTTTGGCAGCTTTAATCCAAGCTCAAGCAGAGCTTTTGCAAGCTGTGTTCCTGCTTCCTCTTCATACCCTGTCAATTCAATGTCAAGCGCGTCTTTTAAAGTTTGTGAACAAAGAAACCCCTCGTTCAATGCCAGCACAATATTCCTTCCTTTGTTGATGAACTTTATTTCAGCAAGGTCTGCTTTGACATCATCAAGAGCTAGGTTCTCATCAAAGCCGTGGTTCAATAGTTCTTGTTTTACCAGCGCAAGTACTGCCTGCTTGTAATCAAGATTCCTGACATCAGTTATTTTCTCTTTTTTCCTGAGCGGCTTTATGACCCTGCCTAGGTATGCCTTCACCTTTTGCCTGGACCCGTTTATTGTCCACTCGTTTTCCACGAGATAAGCATATTCTTTTCCCTTTAGTTTTTTGATTCTTACAAAGACCATTTTTGTAGATAGGCACTATGTAATATTTAAGAATTTCGCCAATTATTCCTTGAAAACTTTGCATTCAAAGGTATAGACACTGACGTCATTGTTTTCCCATGCTCTGGCAGGCAGTCCTGCTTTTTTGCAGGTCATGTCCAGTGCAGATTCGCCGTCAACATCAAAGTCTGTGAACACCTGCGGAAGCAATATTCCTTTGTACTGCTCTTTCTCTGCAATCAGGCCGTGCTTGCCTATTTTGACATGCTTGTGCCTGTCTTTTGCAGGGCATTCCATCAGTTTTGGCTCAGTCAATACAGAGATTTCAAATTGGATATCTGGCAGTTCATTTGAGCTTGTGGGCGGGAATCTTGGGTCTTCAAAAGCAGCCCCTTTTGCTGCGTTGACAACAGCCCACCATATCGGGTGCTCTGGCTCGATATAGCCGATGCATCCTCTAAGCTGCTTGCCTTTCTTGATGCACACGAATATTCCTCTTTTTTCAGAGTATTTCTTTTTGATGTCTGCAGAAGCCTGGTATGGCTTTTTCTCTAGAAAGCTCTTGACTGCGTCTTTTGCAAGCTTTATCAACTCTTTTCCGTCAGCAGCTTTTAGCATTTTACTTTAGCTTTTTTGCCTGGTCTTTTAGCTTTGCTGCTTCCTTTGTCAGTCGTTTCACTGCTGCAGAAATAGTCTTTTTCGGATCTGCTCCATCAGTCTCTAGCACGAATCTAGGAATGTTTATCAGTGGATGCTCTATGTTATATCCTGCTGACTTTACATGAGAGTCGTTCCATAGTTCTTTTTGAAGTGCATTGCATAATGTATGCGTCTCTCCAGGCACTTCAAATACAAGTTTGCTCTTTTTTTCCTCTAGAATCTTGACTTCCATTGTGAATCTCCAGAATCTGAGTTTGTTTATAAAGCTTTCTCTCCATACTCGTATTTTATCATTGCAAGCATCGCTATTCCTGCAGTCTCTATCCGCAGTATTTCCTTTCCTAAGCTTATTGGCGTGAAATTTTTTTGCTGTGCCTTCTTTATCTCCTCGTCTGTAAAACCTCCTTCTGGCCCTATCAGGCAGATGATTCTCCTGGGCCTTCTTTTCTGCAGTGCGTTCTTTAAGTGCTGTTTTGCCGTCGGCAAAGCCATTAACTTAAGGTCGTATTCGTCGGTAAATTCAATGAAGTCCTTGAAGTTTAGCGGCCCTGTTATCTCTGGGATGGTTGTTCTCTGGCTCTGCTTGGCTGCCTCTACCCCAATTCTGGCCCAGCGCTCACTTTTTTTGCTGTTTTTAGGCTGTACAACGCTTCTCTTGGTGATTAAGGGTATTATTCGCTCTATTCCAAGCTCTGTGGCCTTCTGTATGAGCCAGTCAAAGCGTTTTCCTTTAGGGATTGCTATGGCCAGATCCACTGAAATGCCGCTTGTTCTCACTTTTTCCCTTGCAAGCACCTCTATTTCCACTATTCTGGGGCTTATGCTGCTGATTTTCCCTATTATCTCGCCTCCTTTACCGTCAAATAAGCATATCTTGTCCCCTTTCCTGAGGCGCAATACATGGATATGCCTGGCTTCCTCCCCTTGAATCCTCACTATTTGGCCTTTTGAAAGCTTCTCACTGAAGAATCTGGTTATTTTAGCCATTTTTGCCTTGTATGAACTCTCACTTTTTTGCCATTATTCTGGTGTTTTCCCGTAATATGGCAGTTTTTTTGCTGGTGCCTAACGCTTTTCACCTTGTTTATTGCCTTGTGTGAACTCTCACTTTTTGGGTATTTTTCGGGTATTATCCCCGAATTTGCCTCACTTTCAGCTTCTTTCTGAGGCCCCTTTGAAGGCCTGATTTGCCCTTGTTGGACCTCCTCAAAACCCGCCTTTTCAAGGCAGGGCTTGAAGAGCCAAAAATGCAGCTTGTTTTAACCTTTCACTATTGCTCATTTCGCACTTTTTCCCTTACTATATATTATATGCTTTTATGAGCCTTGATTGAACTTGATCATTGATTTTTGTTTGGGTTTGAATTTTTTAAAAATTTTTGATTGGAATTTTTTGAAATTTTTTTGATTTGTTTTAAACAAATTTTTTTATTTTTGATTTTAATTTTTGAAAAATTTTGTTTGATTTTAAGCGTGATCTTGGCTTGTTTTGAATCCTTGTTTTTTGTTTTATTTTAATTAGCAAAACAAAACTACTATTTAAACCTTTTGCTGGTCTCATTCCCAACTAGTCCCAGATAGTCCCAGAATTAGTCCTTTTGTCGTCTGAGACTAGTCCCAGCTTAGTCCCAACTAGTCCCAGATAGTCCCAGAAAATGGCCTTTTATCGACTGAAACTATTCCCAGCTGAGTCCCAGTCCTATTCCCAGCATATTCCTGGGACAGTCCTAAGAATATCCCATATTCCCAAAAGATTTTTATATTCCCAAGGTATTTTTACTTAAAAAATGATATTTTTCAGTTCAAAAAGGGTGGATAAGAAGATTGAGCAACTGGATGCAAGACTGGCTGCTTCTTTTGCAAAAGTGCGCCGGGACACAGAAGCGATATATCAATGGCTCAATTTCTTTTATGATGAATCAAACAAGCAGAAGGCTCTGATCAGGCATCAGGATGAGGCCATCAAGGAGATGGAAATGCAGATTGAGAGGATGCCCAAATCAAGGGAAGAGATAAAGGCGATAGTGGATGCCTACTATGACCACGAAGCCCTGCTTGAGAAGATGAGCCGTATTGCCGAGAAGATAGAGCGGCTTGAGGCTGTGAAGCAGAGGCCTGCAAGAAGGCCGGCCCCTATGGCAGCTCCTGCAGCTCCTGCGGCTGCAAGGCCTGTTTCAGCTCTCAGGGAGAAGATGATCAAGAAGATAACGAGGAATTCCAAGGATTACATCAAGAGCATGATTGCCTCCCTTATCCGCAAATACGGCAGGATATCAGCCATGGCCTTGAGAGAGATTGTGGTGGACGAGCAGGGCCTGTGCTCTAAGAGCTCGTTCTACAGGCTTTTAGACGAGATTGAGAAGGAGGCAGGAATAACGGTCCTGAGCTCTGGAAGAGAGAAAGTGTATGTTGCAGAGCTCTCAAAACCTGCTCGAAAATAGAGTTTGCAGAACATAAATGTTTAAAAACAAGTTGCCTTGCTGAAATGTTACTGTGAGGGGTGGTAGTTTGAAAGAAACAAAACAAGAGGTATTGCTGACTAGCGACGATGTTCTTTTTAAGACAAATTTAAGCCAGGTTCTTGAGGCTGTGAGAGAGGAATTGGATGACCATCGAGAGTCCATAAACGAGAATACAACGGAAATCCAGACTAATCACGAATTTCTTGCCCAGCTTGATGAGAAGATTGACAAGTTGACTGCGAGGATTGATGAGTTGACGCTCCTGGTGAAAGGCCAGCCAGAGGAAAAAAAGGTCAAGATCAAGGCACTTACAAGGCGAGAAAAAGAGGTTTTCAGGGCTCTCTACGAGCTCGGCTCAACAAAGCCGTTTATCACGTACAGGGAGATTTCTAAGTATTTGGGTATCTCAGAGGCCCTGGTGGCCCAGTATGTGGCTAATATCGTGGAAAAAGGAGTCCCTCTGACAAAGCGGTATTCCAGCAACAGGGTGTACCTGAATCTGGAGAGATCATTTCGCGAGAAACAGGCTAAGCACTGCGTGATTGGCGTCAATACTCTTCTGTCACACTGGGTGCATTGATTGCACTCGAAATCTTTTCTTTTTTGATCTTGTTCTGCAGTTCTCCAAGGAGCTTGAAACTGTCTTCAAGATGGGTCTTTATCGTGGATTCTGCCTTCCTGAAAGCACCTTCAAGATTGTTGCCATTCAGCTCATAGCCAATGACCACTTTTCCCTCTGCGACAAAGCTGGTCTTCTTGAGGATCCCTAGATGGAGCCATCTGTGCAGGTAGTCGTACATGGTCTGCCTCTTGATGCCTGCAAACACTCCCATTTCCTCTACTGGCATGACTGCTAATTCAGGCTTTTTTTCCTTGTTTGCTTGTTTTTTGCGTTCATAGAGCTCTAGAAGCAAAGAATGCATTTTTGCTGCCCCATCTTTTTTCCTTGGCAGCAGCCCGAATCTGGCTAGCAAAATACGGGCCATTTCAGCTACTTCAGCGTCTGGAAGAACTTCATTGTTTCCTAATTGGATGTTCATTCAAAATCACTCTTTTTCTAACAGTTTGATTCACTTCCTTAAATAGCTTTCGGTATTACCCCGACAATTAAAACTTTTAAGCATTGATAAGAGATTGAATTTCTTAAAAATCCTTGTATCTGCTTAAAAGCTATTAGCAGTTTGGATTTTTAAATTCAAAATTACCTTCAAAAATGTGGAATTTTCGCATATCTTGGATCTGAAGGGACTTTTTCTTTAAAAGGCACTTGGGCCTTCTGAAAAGCCTGTTTTCAAGCCATTTCCAAGGTATGTTTTGTTAAAATCCCGACAATTTCCAGGAACTGCCCTTTTTTTGGCATCCTGAAAAATGACCTTTTCTGCAAAAATCCCGGCACAGTCGCGATTTTGCCAGACTTTTCTGGATTTCCCCGACAAACGAGTTTAAGGGGCTTTTCACCATCAGGCGTGGTTCATCAAGCAGATGTTGGCAAAGCAATGCAGTTTGGTTAAATTCTGGGATAATGCCTTACAACCTCTTCAAACCACTGTTAGGCACCATATTTTCCCATGTCTCACTTTTGGCGTTTTTGACAAAAATGTGCCTTATTTGGAGTTAAAAAAATTTGTTTTTTTATCCTCGGTAAACTGAAAAAATGCACTTTGTCACTGTCTGTTGGGAACATCTTATCTTTTCTAAAATTTATTTAATAACTATTGTTTTGAAATTTATTAGAAAATATTATATCTTTTCTAAAAGTTGTTAGTTAAAATAAAAATAATAAAATATATTTTGAAGTACTAGCAAGGATTTTTTCTTAATGAAAAGTGAGGGTTCCAAGAGTGAGCAAAAAACCAGGGAAAATCTTTAACTGCAAGAGGCAGGGCAAGTATGGAAAAATCCCAGAATCCAAGAGAAAAAGTGACTTAGGCACCAGTAAAATTAAGCTCAAGAAGCCTCCTAAATAGCAGATACTCAGTCACTAAGAAAAAGTGAGTTTTAGCCTATGTAAGCGAACTTTTTCTTCTGCTTCAATTGCTGAGCCTTTTGGCCCTGGTTTACAATTGTCTTGAGTTTTTTCTCAAACTCCTCAGCCTGTTTCAGCAATGGCTTTGGGTCTACTTTCAGGCCCAGGTAATCGTCAATTAATTGGACTATCTGTGCAGCTGCCTTGCTGTCAGGCATCTTTGTGTGAGTCTCTGCAAACATGCAGGTTGTCTTCAGCCCTGATTTAAGAAGTATTGCTGCTGTTGAGCCCACGATGATTCCTTCTCCAAGGCACTTGTGGCCCTGGCTGTCCAGCTTTTTTGCTGCTTTATTGTCTTTTGTGAAATAAAAGGATCCTGCAGTTCCAGTACTTTTGGCAGGCTCTTCTGTTGAGCCCACTCCCTCGATGGTTATGAGCTCTTTTGCGCCAAGCTGCTCGCAGACGTCAAGCACAAGGTCTGCAGCTCTCCATTCCTGGCCTGCTGCACTTGTTATTGCGTGTATTATGACGATATTGTATTGCTTGTTATAGTAGATTCCAATAGGGTCAACTAATTTGCACTCGTGTATTGCTATCATGGATGGAGATGCATGGTTCTCAAAGTAGTGGCTGCCTATTTTTTCGCATTTCAAGTGGTCTATGAGAAAGCCGGTGGCGATTGTGCCTACAAGGCCGATGCCTGGAAACCCTTCAATGACTGTGACGCCTTTTGGTTTTTTCGTCAATATCACCTTATTTTTTTCTTCTGCCATAGCTTTTGAAAAAAAGTTCTCTAGTATTTAAATTTTATCTTTTAAAACAGGTCTATTTCGGCGAAAATTTGAAATGTTTTGCATTTCAAAATTCACTAAAAAAAACGCTGTTTTTCGGCGAAAAATTTATATAAGATAATCGCTGATTCAATAGAATTCAACCGAATTAAAAAAATTTGAGGTGAATTTAATGGCAAAGAAAAAAACATTCATGGGAATGGCATACCCAGCCAAGTGCCCGGCATGGTTTGGAATCCTGGTTCTGTTAGTTGGTCTATGGTTCATGGCTGCTGACCTAGGATACCTAGGAACAGGCGGCTTGACGCTTTGGCCGATAGTTATCGCATTAATCGGCTTGCATATGTGGCTTGTTAAGTAAGCCTTTTATTTTTCTTTATTTTTCAGAATTATTCTAGTTACACAAATAAACCGCAATCTTTATAAACTACCTTCTTTTGTAATCCAGCAGTAGTAACTTCAAAGTGGGTGTAATATGGACAGCGATAAATCAGAGAAAAAACAACTGAATCAGCTAATAGCAGAGAATTCTGAGCAGCAAGTAGAAATAGACCGGCTGAAAGCACAGCTTGAAGAGAAAGAAGCGCAGATCGGGATGGCTGATACGCAGATACAGCGTCTTCAGAAAGACAAGGATTTTGCGCAGCAAAGATACACCAGCTTGAGTAATGCAGCAGAGTTGCTGGACTTTTACAAAGCATTTATTGACAATGTTAAAAGCGAGCCGTTTCTTGTGAATTACTTGCTGAAATTTATTGAGAAAACTGGCTTAAAGAAAAAAGAAGATATGTCTGACCTGCACCCAGATGAAGACAGGGCTGCAGCTGAAATGGGCGATGCTAGCGCGACCCAGGACATAACAGCAAACATGGACTGGCTCTTGGTCCGTATCTGCGAAACCCTTCCAAGGTTTGAGGAGCTTGATGCCAAAGAAGCAGAATTTGCAACAAAAGGAGATGACGCTTCAAGCGCATTTTACAAGATTCTTGATGCAGTTAAAAAGACTCTTCCAGAAGCTGATAAAGAAAGCCTCGAGCAAAGGATTGCAAAAAGAGAAGAGCTGAAAATAAAAAAAGATGAGCTTGAAAAAGCTAAAAAAGCAGGCAAGCCCGTACAAAAAGAGATAGACCAGCTTGATAAAGAGATAGAGCCTCTGGGAGACCTTGTATCAGATTATGTCAAGGAGAAGCTAATAAGTTTGCAGAAGTACAAAACTCTGGAAAAAGCCAATGCATTGATTGAGACCATTTACGAAACAGTGGATGCCATTCTTACGCCAGAGAACGAGGAGTCTGCAATCCCTCAAATAATCGCGAAACACAAAGAACAAGGTGATGAAGCAGTTAAAAATGCAGTCAAGAAGTTTGTTTTTGAAAATCTTGCCAAAAGGCAGGAAATGATAGATGCAACAGAAAAGTTAACACAGGCATTAACAGATAAGACAGAAGAACATGAACATTACATGGAACTATACCATGGATTTACTTCTGCATTAGCAACAGATCTTGCAGAAAAGCTTGGTGAGAAAGTTAACTTGCAGGAACTGGATAAAGATCCCTTAAATTATGTTATGCCTAAACTTGCTGAATTAGAAAAAAAATACACAAACATAATCACAGAATTGCTGAAAAGAGAGATAAAAGCAGTGGCTGGTTATGATGATAAGACAATCGCTGTCCAAGAAATCCTTAAACCCGCGGACACCTGCTTTAGATTGGGAGTTCTTTATGCTGGCAAAGGATATGCTAAAGAAGCAAAAGCAAAATTCCAGGATGCATCAGACTTGTATAAGCAGGCGCTGCCTTTTGCAGAAGATGAAGCGCTAATAAAAAAGAAGATTGCAAAATGTGTTAAAGCAGCAGAGGGAATAAAAGATGACTGAGAACATTCTTGTTAAAAAAATGAATCTTGAAAAGCCTTATGATGCTTTTGTAAAAGAAAACCTTATTCCTATATTAGATAAAGAAGACGAAAAGTTAATACATGATTCAGACTGCTGGGATGGAACCGAATTAAGAGAAGATGTTTTCAAAGCAAAATATTTCATACTGCCAAAAGATGTTCCGGATTTTATTAAAAAATTAGACATGAAGATAGGCAAGGTAACAAGGCCGGAGAATTACTTGAACCAGAATGATATCTGCTTTCTTTTAGAAGATGCAGAGAGCATGGCGGGCATAGACGCCACATTAAAAGAACTGAAAGCAGAAAAAGCCGTTCTGCAGGACGAAAAAGATGAACTAGATGACAGGCATTCTGAGCTTGCAGAGAAATTCAAGCAATACAAAGATGATGCAGAAGAAGATATTGCATCTGCTGAAGAAGAGCTTCATTTCCAGGCAGTTTATGAGCAGGCATTAGAAGATGAAAAAAGAGCATTAAAAGCAGAAGAGAAAAAACTGCGCCAAAAACTGGCTAAACTAATTGCTATGGACACAAAAAGAGTTCAAAAAGGCCTTTCAAATGCACTTGGTGCAGGAGAGCCTGCAGATGTTATAAAATTGAAAAATGAAAAAGATGAGCTGCGCGCTAAAAATAGATCTTTAAATACTGAAATAGAACAGGCGCGTCTTTCTTTGCAGAGAGTTCTGGACCAGCAGGCTGAAATAGATGAGGCAGCAGAAGAAAGAGAATTTTATGATGCAATACATGAGCAGGACCTGCAGGAAAAGCTTCAGGAAGCAGAGAAAAAAAGAGATTACTCGTCTGCTGCAGAAAGTAAGGCACATCACAAAGCAAGGCATATGGAAGATGCACTTAAGCGTATTCACGGGGATCCTGAAGGTTTGGGAGAATTTTTCTACAATCTTTGGGAGTTGGCGTATGAATTTAATTATGAGTTTAGCACCGGCACTTTTGAGCCTAAATGGATTATGGGCGGCGCCTCTCTTACGCCTGGAAAAGTGCTTGATTCAGACGGCCTGCGAGACATGACAAAATGGGAAAAGATAAAAGAATATTCATGGAAGAAAATTAGAAAGTTGCCTTTAATAGGATTTCCGCTTTATCAATGGAAGCGCAGGTTTAATACATGGCCGTCTGCAAAAGAGCTGAGTTATTTCATAAAGTGCATTCATAAGGCATTTGTGGAGATTGAGGAAAAAGACCCTGAATATGCAATGAAGCCTAATAGAGCGAAAGGTTATTCTATAAGGGATGCAAGCGAAGTATTTGCTGAGAACAATGAGGAATTAAGGCAGAAGATTGTAGAAGAGGCAGGCAAATTAGGAAAACCGATAAGTGACAAGAATACAGTTAGCTTCAACAAGCCCGCAGAATCAGGCGAACTTAAAGAACTGTACAGCGCACTTGATGCTCTTATGCAGGAAGTTGATTACAAGCCAAAAGAAGATACTGCTGAAGATGGCACTCATTTTGAGATAAGCCCTTCGCAAAAATACATTGATTTCATTGCATATCTGGGCAGGAGTCTTACAAAAGATGCGCCTGAGACAACAAAAGAAGCAGTTGCTGCTAAAAAGCCTGCAAAAGAAATAACTACACTAGATGAAGTCTTTAGAGAACCAGAAGAAGATGCAGAAATGAAAACAACACTTACGCCAGAAGAATTCTTTGGAGACAAAAAACCAGAACCTAAACCAGTTCCAGAACCTAAAATAGAGTCAGGAAGAAAAGTTGTTACACTAGAGGATTTCTTTGGAGCAGAAGCAGTAGAAAAGTACGAGAAAACATCAGAAGCAGATACTGATAAACTGGCTCCAGAAGAGATGCTTCCAGAGGCTCGTGAAGCAGCTGCTGAAGCTGTAAAAGCGCAGGAAGAAAAAATAGCACAGCCTAGCAAAGAAACGATTGACAGAGAGAAGAGGCTGGCTGCATTAAAGGAGAGGTTGACTGCAGAAAAGGCTGCTAGAGACGGTCACGCAGATGCAGTTGATGATTTATTGCCAGCAGAAGCATATACAGAACAAAAAACACCTGTTCCTGAAAGAGTGGAGCCTGAGCTAGTTTTAGAGGAAACCATGGATGAAGTGGTGCTTGAGCATTCTCCGACACCTGATACTTATGAAGGACCTGAGCAGGCACCTGCAGAAGAGGAAGAAGTATATGTCCTCTGTTTTGAAGAAGAGTCGCAATATATTGAGCCAGCACCTGCTGAAGAAGCACCAAAAGAGCAGTACGCTGAACCAGAACCTGCTGCTGAAGCAGAGCCAGATGTCTGGGCTATGAGAGACCAGGCATATGACTTGGGAACAAAGGCTGCAGAGGCTTATTCTGCAGGAAAGCAAGAAGAGGCAGCAGCCTTGACAAGACAAGCACATGAGCTATATCAGCAGATTTTTGCTGAGACAAGTGATTCTGATGACAAGGCCCAAATAGACGGTTTAGAGCAGAATCTGGAGTTCTTGCAGCAATAAAACCGAAAGCTTTAAATACCAATACTATATACTTACTACTAAATAGTGACAAAGAGGGTGAAGACATAAAATGGAAAAACTCGCAAAATTGAATGAAGACTTAATTAATTTAGCTAAGCCGTTCACTAAAGTAGAGATAGAGAATCCTGTGCAAACGCTTGACCTGGATACAGAGGCATGTTATCCGCGTATTTCTTCAAAAGGAATAAATCTGCAGGATCTGTATCAGATACCTGATTTTGAAGATGCTGAAGAAGCAGAACTTATTTTCAAGCCAAGAGGCATTACAAAAAGACAGTGGAATTTTGTAAATAAATTTGTTGAACAGATAAAAAGACCAAGAATTGAAGGAAAAAATCATTCTCAAAACTTGTTTTATGCAGTTACTGAAACAATGCCTGATTTGATTGATACTTACATGCTTGACTTGGAAGGCCCTAAGATGGAGCATTTTATTGATGCTGTGAGGGAGAGAGTGCTTGTTTATCTTAATGAGCACAAGAATGCTCTGGCAAGCAACAAGGAATTCTTTATAGATCCTGTTAAGGCGCATAAAGATAGTTTGGTTAAAGAAGCAGAACAAGCTACTCCTGAAGAGATTCGTGCTGCAAACAAGCTGGATGTTGAATATGCAATCAAAAACGCAGATTACCTTGCTGCTCCAGATGTTGAAGATATTAATGCAAAACTGAAAGACGAGCTTGAGGGTTTAAAAAGAGCTAATGAATCTTTGGAAAATCAGGTTGCTAAAACACAAAGAACCGGAGAAAACAGGCTTAATGCCAGCAGGAGAGCTAATGATAAGGTCAAGCAGAAACTGAGAGATAAAATATATGATCTTGAAGGCGCACAAGCTGATGCTGAGAGCAGGCTTGCTGAGCAGGAGTTTTATGCACTTGTTGCTGAAGATGCTGCAAAAGAAGAATGGTTTGCTTGGTATCTAGAAAAATGCAAAGAAAACAAAGATCTTAAGGATGAAGTCAAAAAGCAGGCAGTAGACTTAGCTAAAAACTGGGAAAGAGCAAGAGAATTATCTCAAAAAACAAGAGTATTGCTTGATGAACTTGTTGAAGTTGAGCAAGATGCAGCAGATTTAGGCCAAGCTCATCAAAGTGTATTGCAAAAAAATATTTCTTTAGGAGCTTATGCTAGAAACGTGGACAAGAGAAACAAGAAATTATATGATGCTAATCGCAAATTAAAAGCAGAGCTTGAAAAGGAAAAAAACAAGCCGCAACCAAAAACACAACCACGGCCAGCTCCACAACCGCAGCCTAAAGAGCAAGAAGGACTGCCGTTTACACCAGTTAATCCTGATGCTAAAAAGCTGAAAATGCTTGAAGACGCATTATATGTAGGCATAACTCCTGGAATAACTGCAGCAGAAGAGCGCAAGGTTTATGAGACTTACTTGAATGGATTAGAAAAGATCAGCGAAGATGCAAGAGAGAAAGAATCAGACAGGCTTAATGTGCTTCTTGGCACTGTATACAACAATCTTGGAGCGATTCTCCTTGAGAGTTTTGACAAGCCTGATGAAGCTGGCAAGTATTTTGCATTAGCAGTTGCATGCGCTGAAGAAGAAAAAAGTGTTGCAAAGCCAGTTAATATGGCAAAAGTTATTGAAAAACTTGACACTTACAAGCTAAACAAGATGAGAAGTGAAAGAAAGAATGCCTCTTAAACTCTAGGAGGCAATGGTACTTTAACTGCAGGCCCTAATCCCCCTGTTTCAGTGCCTGATGGCAGTGTTTCTTTTTCTGCTTTGAACGCGCTTATTAAAAGACCTTCTTCTATTGCTAAGTATTTTTCAACATCTTCTTTGATGGCTTTCAGCCCCTCTAAGGCATATTTCAGTATTGTATCTGCTCTTAATGTTTTCTTCTTTTTCAGTTCAACTTCTTTTATATGCTGGGCCACTACGCCTGTAATGAAGTTTTCATAATCTTCAAGATGCTTGATAATCTCATTTTCTTTTCCAAGGAATTCAACCATGTTTGCATGTATTTTTTCCAGCTTTTTCTTTTCTTCAAAAGATATGCCTAATTCCTTTTTCAGCAGGCTCGCGAGTTTCTTTTCTGCGAGTTTTATTTTTATTAGTGCATCCCGCACTATTGCTTTGCCTTGCTCAAGCAATGCGACCTCTTCTTTGAGGTTTTCTTTAACACTTGCTATCATCAGCCTGAGCTGTGCTTCTGCTTCTTCTCTTGTTTTCTTGAATTTCTTGAACTTAACCCCTTTCCCTGTTTTTGGAACCGCCCCTTCCTCTGTTTTCTCGTAAACCTTGCCTTTTGCCTCAAACCTCGCAATCTCTTCAGGGCTTTCATATGTTGCGCGCAGTTTTGCTATCTGTTCCTGCGTAATCTCTGTCTTAGACAGTTTTACAAGATTATTGATGAATATTTGTGAGTATTCTATGAGGCTCAACAGCTGAGCCCTTTGTTCTCTCACGCTTTTCAGCACTACGCTTACTGTTGCCCTGTGCTTTAACCTTTCTTCTGCAGAAATTTCTGCTTCTTCGTGCCGTATTTTTTCAAGCTTTGCAATATATCCTTCTGCAGTATTCTTGATTTTTGCAAAAAACTTCAAGTAATCGCTTTTTTTCTTGAGAAATACCTCTAATTCTTGTTTTAGCCTTAAGTTTCCTGGCTCTAAGCTGGAATAGATTGTTGCTCTTTCAAATGTCTTTATCAGGAAGCGCGCTGCTTCTGCATCATTGCGGACTTTGGTTAGATTTGTCCGCACTTCATTTGATTCACTTGGCTTGAAAGCAGCCACATCCTTGCTTGTGTCCAATATTTCAGCAAGCAGCACTGCGATTTGAGAAGTTATACTGTCAATATTTTCTCTTGCAGCTTTAAGGTCTTCTGCCTTGAAAATATCTTTTGTATGATCCTTGAATTCAGCTACAAGGTCCCTTACCTGCACTGCGCTGAAATTAGCATCATTATTCAATGCATTTATATTTTTGATTAATTCTTCATTTCTTTCAGGTTTTACAAGCGTGCTTTGCTTAACCAGTTCTTTCATTGTCTCAGCTGCATTAGCCACAGCAGCTGTCAGATCGTCTGTAACGCCGGTTATATTGCTGAGCCTGCGCTCTGCATCAATAATTACATCATATATTTTTATGCTTCTGAACTCTTCTTGCGCTTGCTTTAATTTCTCTGCAAGCGCTTTCAGGTTATCGCTGTATATTTTCAGGTCTTTTGCTTTGGCTGTTGCAATCTTTTGCTCAATATCTGCTGTCTGTTTTATTATTAAGTTGAGAATCTGTTTCATGCCTTTAGCCCAGACCTTTGCTTTTTCCAAAGCAGTGCTCACTCTATTGACTGCTTCTATTGTGTCTGTTATTAATTTGTCAAGCTCTTTATTGATTTTATCAACTGTTGCAAACCTGGCCGCAATCTTTTTCCCTGCTGCTTTAAGTACAGCTCCTGCTTTGCCTGCCAGGAAGGGGACTGCTTTACCAAAAGTCCATTTTCCTGCGCTTGCACCATAGCCTGCCAGTCCTTTAAGAGCGCGTCCGCCCCAACCAAGTAATCTGCCAAGCCCGCTTTCTACAGGTGCGCCTCCTGTTGCCGCACCAGCCAATGACATCACTAAATATACTATTACTAGAATAACCAAAGCAAGGAAAACAAGCAATGCTATAAAGATAAATGTTGCAGGGATTGCACTCAGGATTCCTGCAGGAATAAATGACCCTGTGAACGAGCCCACGCGTGAGCTGAATAACGGCACTCCTGTCAAGACAAGCACTAAAAACAGCAGTGTAATTGCGCCCACAATCAGTGCAGATATTATTCTGTGCTTTTTTCCCAGCTTTTCATCAATCCAGGTCCATGCCAGGACGCCGACCAAGAGAATCAATGCCACGATAATCCATGGTCCTATGTCTGGAATAAGGTGTATTCCCCTGAATTCCATGTAACCTACAAGCATGATTCCCAGGCAGAAGCCAATTACGCCTCCTATTGTTTGGCTTTTCTTAGGATCTTCAGATAATCTTGTCTTCTTGAACAATTCCCTGAACAAAACTCCGAGAAGTATACATAGCAGCAAGCCGTCAAATACCCATGGCGCAGAATTGTATATGCTCAGGAAACTACTGGTATCAACCATCTCATCAACTCTTTTCTATATTACAAACTAAACTATTTATGCTGTATATAAATATTTCTAAATTTTACGCCCAAAAACTTGTTTTCCGCAAATATTCCGCTTTTTTTACAGCAATGTTTTTAAATCCAGAAAACTTCTCTTCTTGCATGGCTGATTTAGTGGGGACCACTTTGGGAGACTGCTATCTGGAAGAGCAGGTTGGCAAAGGTGCATTTAGCACAGTTTATCGCGCTTTGAACTATGAGACTGGATTAGAGACTGCCTGCAAGGTATTTACAAGAGCTTCTCCGCAATTAGAAAAAGAAGCAGAAGCTCTTTTGGAATTAAGCAGCCACCCGAATATTGTTGAAGTGTATGAAGCAAGCCCTGATTATATTGAGATGGAGCTTTGCAAGGAAAGCTTAAGAAGCGTGCTTGAAGAAGGCCCTCTAGAAAAAGATGAGGCTGTCTATATAACTCTGGAAGTTCTTTCTGCGCTGGAATATGCTCATGGAAAAGGCATACTGCACAGGGATGTAAAGCCGTCTAATATATTGCTGACTTCAAGAGGCAAGGTTAAGCTCTGTGATTTTGGATTGTTCAAGGATCTCAAGTCTGATTTGAGAAGCTCTTGGAAGACTCTGACCAATCCTGATGTCAAGGTTACAAGAGAAGATATAGAGAACAGCCTGCCTGAGACAGATGAAGAGACAAGAAAAGCTATTGCAGGAACTTTTGCTTACATGGCTCCTGAGCAGGCAGAAGGTTATTCAGATATACGGTCTGATATTTTTTCAGTAGGCGTAAGTTTGTATGAGACGCTCACAGGAAATGTTCCTATTTATTCTGACAATCCATATGGTGATGAGGCTTTAGACAGCATAATCCTGAAAAGCATGGACAGGAATCCAGATAAAAGATTCCAGAGCGCTTCTGAGATGAAGGCTGCATTAGAATCTGTTGTGCAGGAGAATGCAGAGCTGAATGAGTTTGTGCAAAGCGCAAGACTGCCTGCCAGAGAAGATTCTTCCAGGCGCATATTTGCTTATTTGCTGGCTTTGCCAATTGCAAGCAGCATAGTGTACGGCGTGGGCAATGGCATTGCTACTAATATGCCGGAGACACTTGGTTCTGCAGGCATTGGAGCACTTGCAGGGGCGCTTTCTTCACTTGGATTGCACAGGCTTTTCCGCGGGAAAAGGTCTGAGCGCGAGCAGAAAGCAGCTGCAATTGTTGGCGCAGTCTATGGAACTTTGGCTGGAGGAAGCTGCCGCGGATTGATGCCTGAGGATTTATTGCAGCAGATAAATGAAGTACTCTCAACAGGAGGGTGCGGCATAAGCGGGGCAGTGTTTGTGCTCACGACGCTTTACTTGATAACAAGAGTAAGCAGTTATATTTATCCTAGCAGATGAATATTGATTTTTCTCCTTTTCTTGCACAGGTGTTGGGCATGGCCATACTCCTTCCTAATACATCCATATCTATGTTTTTAAAATCATAGGGCTTGGACAGCAGTAATTCAATTGCCACTGAAAACGCGTGTGAAAAGGAGTTCCAGCCATAAAGTTCTTCTTCTGCTGAAAATAAATACAAGCCAGATTGCAGATCAAGATTCTCCCAGCCGGCTGCGGCATAACATGAGTCAATGATGACCAGCTTTTTTGCTTTTATTTTATTGAGATATTCTGTTATTTCTGTTTTGCAGACTGTTTGTTCAATTGTTGTAAGGACTTTGTTGTTTCCGTGTGCAGCATAATAGAAGAAAAACAGGCTGTTTTCTGAAAGCTGTTCTGCTTCATATAAGCTAAAGCGCAGCTCATCAAGCGTGACTGCTTCATGTTTTATTATTTTTTTTGAACACGGCGTATTTAGTTTTTTGAGCCATTCATCAAACCTTGAAATTATTTTGTCTATATCCGCACTCCTTTTTTCCTTATTATCAACTCCTACAAGCAAGGCATATATCTGCTCTATCTGCTTGTAGACCTTGAATCTTGCACTGTCTTCTTTTTTTCCTCCCAGATGAAATATCTGCTCGTCCTCAAGCTTTGCTTTTTTTATTTTTTTGCCTTCAATATATGTTCCGTTCTTGCTGCCTAAATCAGTTATGTATAATTCATTATTTTTTTCTTCAAGAAAGACATGAAATCTTGATATGTGCCTGAATTTTTCTGGATTTAAAGAAAAAATTGATTCAACATGCAGTTCAAGATTCCTTTTTTGAAGATCTGATGATAAATAATCATTACAGCATGCTGTATGATAATCCCATTCTTCTAATTTTTTATGGTATTTTGCAAGTGTACCTATCAATAAGTTAGCAGCAGGAATCACCCTTCGCTCTAGTTCAACAACATTCTTGTCTATGTCGCCGATTGCAACAGGTCTTATGAGCCATGTCATGTATTATTAAGGATTTTATCTTTTAATATGTTTATCGCAGAAAAATCCGGAATATCTTTGATTTTTTCAAAAGATTTATATATCCTGAATTCAATTTTAAATAAAAAAAGGTGATAATAAATGGCTGAAATCGTTATACTTCCTGCAATTTTGTGCGGCTTAATTATTGGTATCTATGAGGCGCTTCTTTTACATAGGGATGTCACAGTGCCTACTCACAGATTTGGACATACAATCCAGGCTTTGATATACGCAGTGATTGCAGTGTTCTTTACGATGAATGCAGGCTTTATTTATGCAACCTTTACTTTCCTGCAAGGCATTCCATTATTGCAGTATCCAATCGTGTTCCAGATTGCTATCGGCTTGATAACCATGATAAAGATCCATGGTGCAAGCTATGCAATAAGGACAACAACTGTCGGCATGAGCGTCGGTATGAGAGAGACTTGGCTGCATAGTGCGATGGTCGGGGCATTGGTTGTAGTTGCTCCTTATGTCTGGCCTTTTGTTGCGCCAGTAATGCCTACTTGGCTTAAATAGAAATTATTTTCTTTCTTTTTCACATGCTTTTCTTAATTTAATAAGCATGTCTTTTATCTTGTCTGCATCTTCTTTTTGTTCTGTTACAATCTGCAGCTGGGCAAGAAGTGTTATCTGCTCTTTCAAAGGCGCGGGAATAGGTTTGCTTCTTGCTGCCTGTGTTCCAATAAAATCACTTAATATTGCTATGTCTTTTTTTAATTCACCATATTCTTCTGGGTCCATGAATGCCAGGTCCACTATTTGCAGCATTGCATCTATTGTTGCTATCTTTTGTTTTATTGGATCTTTTTTTGTCATTTTATTCTTTGCCTATCAAGTCTGCTGTGCATGCTCCTATTAATGCAGTTAGGTTGACTGCTGCAACCTGCTTGTACCCATCCCAGAAATGATAACTGAATTCTGGATGGAATAAGTATAATACAGCTATTGCCATCACTAATGAAATGATGTACAGGACTGTGAGTCTTACTGGCAAGAACCATAGCATCTTGCCAGATACTTTCCTGAATCCTGTAGCATATAAAAATATTCCGCCCAATAAATAAGCTATTGGAAACAATAATGTGGCCCTGAAAATATCTATCTCTGCTGCCACGTGGATGCCGTAAAGGAACGTATAATGTGCTACAACGCCTATAAATGCCCCTAATGCCCCTTTTGCAATATCTTTGTATGTTATTTTTCTTAATGGATGCGCTTTGACGCGCTCTTGGATCTTTTTCTCAATCTCTTCCAGCTTTTTCAGTTCTGCTAGCTCTGCTCTTTCTTCTTTTTCAAGCTGGCTTTCTTTTCTTTCAACTCTTTTGACTGCTTTTGTCAATAAGTCCAGTTTCTGGTTAAGAATACCTAAAGTCACCTTTTTTTTCGCCATTAAACCCTATATTAAATTAAATGTATTTAAATATTTCTAAGAAACAGTTTATTCTATCTTGACTTCCTGTCCAAGCGCCTGGCCAGGCAGTCCTCTCTCAAAAACAGCCCGTACAGTTCCCTTGTTGCCGTGAACTGCAGATATTTTCCCTGTTATTGTCGTCTTTTTCTTTCCAGGAGCAGTCCATGTGACTGTCTTGCCGACCAGTGCTTTTGCTTTCTCTTTGTCATCAACACCTTCTGGCTGGACTATCATCTGGTTTCCTTTCTTTATCCTTCTGCTTCCTCTGAAATTAACGATTGTCCCCTTCATAGCACTAGTGGAGTAATAGGGTGTTTAAAAAGGTTGCGTTTGCTAAAGCACTTGAATAAACAATTAATCCTTGCTTTTCTTGTCTATTCTGAACTTGTGGTCGCTTAGTCTGGTTATTACAAAATCAGAAATATTGTTCTTTGCAGCGTATTCCTTTGCACGTTCTTCTGTCTTGAATGTCTTGGGCCTATGTACTTTTCTTCGTACTGCAGTTCTAGTCGGTACTCTTTTCTTGAAATATGATGATCCCATAAATATTGAGAACTGGCCAGATGTTTATAAATCTTTTGTAAATTGCATTTTTAGAAAAAGAAAAAAATAAATCAGGATTCCATATCTTTCATCATGCGGCTTAGAATCGCTGTTGGGATGGCAGCTACCATTGCAACGCCTGCGACTGCTAATATGCCTCCTATTACTGCCACAGGGCCTACTGCAATAGTCACGCCTGTCACTGCACAAGCGCCTGTTGCAAGCAGTATTAATGCAAAAGGAATCGCTCTTATTGTATTTTCATCTACTGAAGCAATTTTTGCAGTAATCCTGTTAAAACGCTCGTTTGCAGTTTTTGCAACCGCATTCAAGTATGCAGAATATGCAGTAATTTGTTTTCTTTCTTCATCAACCAATGCTGCATAAGCATCAAATTGTTTTGCATTTAATGCAGTTAGTTGTCTTGCATAGATTTCTTCAAAGTTAGCCACATACTTTTTTATGTCCTGTAAAGGATTTGATAAAGAATTCACAGTTGTTATTATATCATTCACCAATGCTTGAGTTTTTGGCTGAGCTGCTTGTTCTGCTGCTGCTTTTTTCATAAGTTCTGCTTTGTTTTTTTCAAATATGTCAGCAGTTCTTGCTGTCTTGTACAAGAACCATCTTATGCATTGATCTTCCAGAGACTGTCTCGGCCTTAACTTGCCGTCGCCGATCAAGAACATCAACTGCACTATTTCTGCTTCATTTGCTTTTCCTTTTATCACGCGCTTGTCCAGCTTATTTTTCTGCTTGATTAATGACCAAAAAACCTTGTTTCTATTCTTCATTGATGAAGCAAATGCCTTTAGATAATCTTTTGCAGTAACCATGGTATTATTTGCCTCAGAACTTCAGGTATATAAGCTTTTCTGGATTTCAGAACAAATAAAACACTATTACAGGCAGCAATAAGCACCCCATTGCATTGCTTCTGCACGCTCCTGTTATCTGCGGAATTATTCCCAGTGCAGTGCTTATTAACAGCACCAATAATCCGATAAAGCCAGAGAAATAAACTGCCAGTCCAATGATGAACAGCATGATCACAAGCGAGATTATCTTGTAGTCTATCTCTTCTATCATGAAAGCAAATAGTTTTGCTATCTTTAAAGTCAAGATTGTCGCGATTCCTCCCACTATCAATGCAATTGCTGCAAATGTGATTAATCTTGCAAGGTCTATTGAAGCCAGGATATCCATCACTGCAACAATTGCTCCGTTTCTTGCCTTGTCTAAAGTATATACAGTCACTAAAGCTATAATAAAATTCACTGTGTTAATGCCTCCGACTAATATCAAATAACCATATTCTTTGACTTTGAACAACACTGTTGACATTGCTGCTGCCTGTGCAGCTCCTATTCCAGGGAACAGTGCAACAAAACTGCCTGAA